>VFQN01000006.1_pt1 | contig 570743 bp, 555 predicted proteins | sample 3512371 | NCBI WGS metagenome assembly VFQN01 (sample SAMN10412370, study PRJNA504923) | tailings metagenome | isolation source: Replicate 2 from Balatoc abandoned mine | place: Philippines: Itogon, Benguet | collected 2017-08-28 | reverse complement strand
TTCAGCATGCCGTCCTGGTGGATGCCGCTCTCGTGCGCGAACGCATTGCGCCCGACGATGGCCTTGTTGTACTGCACCGGGAACGAGGTCGCCGCCGCCACCAGCTTGGAGGCGCGGTTCAGCATCATCGCCTCGATGTTGGTGTGATAGGGCAGCGCGTCGCCGCGCGTCTTGATGGCCATCACCACCTCTTCCAGCGCCGCGTTGCCCGCGCGCTCGCCGATGCCGTTGATGGTGCATTCCACCTGCCGGCAGCCGGCCTTCACGCCCGCCAGCGAGTTGGCCACCGCCATGCCGAGATCGTTGTGGCAGTGCACGGAGAAGATCACCTTCTCCGAGCCCGGCACCTTCTCCATCACCGTGCGGAACATCTGGTAATATTCTTCCGGTGTCGCATAGCCCACCGTATCGGGCAGGTTGATGGTGGTGGCGCCGGCCTTGATCGCCGTCTCCACGCAGCGGCACAGATAATCGATCTCGGTGCGGGTGGCGTCCTCCGCGCTCCACTCCACGTCCGAGCACCAGTTGCGCGCGCGCGTCACCTGGAACTGCACCATCTCCAGCACCTGCTCTGCCGACTTCTGCAGCTTGTGCTTGCGGTGCACGGGCGAGGTGGAGAGGAACGTGTGGATGCGCGGCCGCGCGGCATGCTTCACCGCCTCGCCGGCGCGGTCGATATCGGCCTCGCCCGCGCGCGACAGCCCGCACACCACTGATTTCTTGATGCGCTTGGCGATCTCGGAGACGGCGTGGAAGTCGCCCTCTGACGCGATCGGGAAACCGGCCTCGATGATGTCGACGCCCATCGCCTCCAGGAAGTCGGCGACCTCGAGCTTCTCCTCGAACGTCATGGTGGCGCCGGGGCACTGCTCGCCGTCGCGCAGCGTCGTATCGAAGATGAAGACGCGTTCGGTGTTGGCGGTGGTTTGATCCTCACCGCGGGGTTCGGCTTGCTGGGACATGGCTTGCTATCCTTTGGGTCCTGCCGCGCTCGCTGGGGCGCCGGCGTGTCTGTGCTTATCCGGAGATTTTGCGGCTTATCCCCTGAGCGCCCGTCCCGACTTGAAGCGAGACTGCCGAGGCTCAGGGGCTCGTAAGCAGGAGCTCAAGGAGGCCAAGCGCCTGCATTCCGGGAATAATCCCGGTGCGGGTCGGCGCTGTCATGGAGCCAAAAGTGCTCACGGGCCTGCTCTATCCTTGGGCACAGAATGCGGCGCCCACGGTTGACACGGCGTTACTAATGGCGAACAGGCCGTGCAATGGCAAGCGGAAATCACGTGGCGGCGCCGCCGCACCGCGTGGTGCAAAATAGCATGGCAGGTGCGCAGCCCCTCAGATCGCCCCATGACAGCCATGGAACCGGGGAGTATGGGGTGCTCGTTGTGTGAGGGTATGCAGTCATCAGGAGGTTTGGATGAAGCGGAATCTCATGGTCGCCCTGGTGGCGGCCGTCGGTCTCGGTGCACCCTTGGTGATGGCTGCCAGCCCCCCGGTCGCGGAGGCCATCAAGACGCTGCAGGCCGTCGGCAACGATCCCGCCCGCCTCAAGCTCTATTGCGACATTCAGCAGGCGGCCGAAGCCCTCGGCGACAAGGAGGATGCCGCCGCCGAGGAGAAGATCGACGCCATGACCAAACAGCTCGGTCCCGACTTCGAGAAGGCCTTCGCCGTGATGGAGGACCTCGATGAGAACTCGGCCGACGCCAAGGAATTCTACGAGGCCTTCGATCAGCTCGACGGCAAGTGCACCAAGAGCTAGCGCGCGCACTCCTGTTCCCCTCACCATCTGCGGCCGGCACTCCGTTGCCGGCCGTTGTTGCCGTCCGGCACAGCGTGCGCGCATCCTGACCGCGCCTGCCGCCGCCGGCGGCCTGGCCGATCTGCGGACCTCTCCGTGACCTCCGTTCAGCACCCTCCGGCCGCCGAGGCGACGCCGTCCCTGTTGCCGGTCCTCGGCTGGCTCACCTGTGCGATGTTCTTCTTCTACGCCTGGGTGCTGCGCGTCGCGCCGAGCGTGATGGTCGAGGAGCTGATGCGCGACTTCGCGGTCGGCGCCGGCGTGCTCGGGCATCTCTCCGCCGCCTACTTCTACGGCTACGCCGGCATGCAGATCCCCGTCGGCCTGATGATCGACCGCTTCGGCCCGCGCCGCCTGACGACCATTGCCGCCGCCGTCTGCGCCATTGGCTGCGTGGCGTTCGCCTGCGCCGCCTCGCTGACGACAGCCACGGCCGGCCGCTTCCTGATCGGCGCATCCGCCGCTTTCAGCCTCGTCAGCGCCATGGCGGTCGCCGGCCAGTGGTTCAAGCCGAACAGGTTCGCCCTGCTCTCAGGCCTCGCCATGGCCTTCGGCATGGCCGGCGGCATCTCTGGCCAGGCGCCACTGCGGCTTGTGATCGAAGCCTCGGACTGGCGCACGGCCAACCTGCTGCTCGCGGCGGGCGGGATCGCCCTGTGCATCGCCTGCTGGCTGACCGTGCGCGACCGCTGGCGCGGCAGCGGCGGCATCAGCCACGCCTTCTCCGGGCTCGCGACTGTCATCAAGCATCGCCAGACGCTCCTCATCGCCATCGCCGGCCTTGGCACCTCCGCGCCCCTGCTCGGCTTTGCCGCGCTATGGGGCGTGCCGTTCCTCGAAGCCGTCTACGGCTACTCGCGCGCGTCCGCGGCCGCCACCACCTCCATCCTGTTCATCGGCTGGGCGTTCGGCGCGCCGCTGATCGGCTGGATCTCGGACCGTATCGGCAAGCGGCACCCACCCCTGATCGCCAGTCTCGTGCTGCAGACCGCCGGCTTCTCGGCGCTCGTCTACATCCCGGACCTTTCGACGACCGCCCTCACCACGCTGTGCTTTGTTATCGGCTTCTTCGGCGGCGGACAGATCACCTGCTTCGCCCTCGTCAAGGACAACCACCCCTCGACGCTCAGCGGCACCGCAATCGGCTTCCTCAACGGAACCGTCACCGGTGCCGGTGCGTTGTTCCAGCCTTTGGTCGGCATGCTGTTGGACTCGGCCTGGTCCGGCCAGGTCGTAAACGGCGCGCGCATCTACGATGCCGCAGCCTTCCGTATCGCCTTCCTGTCGATCGTGGTGTGCGGCGTCATCGGCATCATCAGTCTGCTGGCTGTCCGGGAGCCTGCCCGCGTACAGTCCTGAGTCAGCCGCCACGCCGCGGGGTGAGACATGACGCCTGAGATCGCGATCTGCCTCACGATCCTGGTCGGTGCCGTGCTGCTGTTCGCCTGGGATCGCATACCCCCGGACGTCGTCGCGCTCGGCGTCATGCTCGCCGTCATCGCCACCGGGCTGCTGCCGCCCGACAAGGCCTTTGCCGGCTTCAGCAGCGATACCGTCCTCATGATCCTCGGCCTGCTCATCATGTCGGCGGGCCTGGTGCACACCGGTGTCGTGGAGATCGCCGGCCGCTATATCTTCGACCTCGCCGGCCGCAATCCGTCCGTGTTCCTGCCCGTGATCATGGTGTCGGTGGCCGTCGTCTCGGCCTTCATGAGCAACACCGCGGCCACGGCCTTCTTCGTGCCGCTCGTCATCGGCTATGCCGCCAAGATCAAGGCAAGCCCGTCGCGGTTCCTGCTGCCGGTCGCATTTGCCTCGATCCTGACCAGCTCGGTCACGCTCATCAGCACGTCGACCAACCTGATCGTCAGCGGCATGCTCACCCAATACCAGCAACCGGCCATGGGCATGTTCGAGCTGGCACCGGTCGGCATCCCGATCGCCATCGCCGGCATCCTCTACGTCTGGCTGATCGGCGTGCGCCTCATCCCGCAACGCGAGGACCAGAAGGCCGAGGAGAAGATCGGCGAGCGCACCTATCAGGCCGACGTCGTCATCGCCGATGACGGCCCGCTGATCGGCAAGTCCCTCAAGGACGCCAAGATCACCTCCGACGGGGACTTGAAGCCTACCAAGCTAATGCGGGGTGGCGAGACCATCCGCGGTCCCAAAAAGATTGCCGAAATGGAACTCGTTGCCGGCGACGAGCTCGTTATCGAAGGTCTCCGCGCCGAGCTGCTCAAGATCAAGGACATCCCGGGTCTCGACTTCAAGGCCGACGTCCACCTGGTCGAGGAAAGCGAGCCGGAAAACGATGAGAAGGAAAGCAAAACCAAGGAAAAGCCGAAACCCACCATCGTCGAAGGCATGCTGTTGCCGCGCTCACCGCTGATCGGACACAGCTTGCGCAGCCTCGAATTCAAGGAACGCTACGGGTTGCAGGTGCTCGCGCTGCACCGCGCCGGCCGCGTGCCCAAAAGCATCCGCTCGGCGCGCCTGCGCTTGGGCGACGTCCTGCTGCTGCAGGGCTTGCCCGAAGACGTGAAGGCGCTGGAACAGGGCAACCTCTTCAACATTTTCGGCGGCATCGAGCCCGGGCGCCTCAACCGGTCGCGTGCGCCGCTGGCCACCGCCATTTTTGCGTTGGCCATCATCGCCGTCACATTCGGATTGGCCTCGCTGCCCGTCGCCATGATGGCCGGCGCCTTCGCCATGCTCGCGACCCGCTGCCTCTCGCCCGAGGAGGCCTACCAGCAGGTCGAGTGGAAGGCCCTGATCCTGATCGGCTCGCTGCTGTCGCTCGGCCTCGCCATGGAAGCCAGCGGCACGGGCAAATACCTCGCGCAGCAGATCATCGCCTTCGTCGGCGCCAACGAGCCCTACCGCCTTCTCACCTGCTTCTTCGTTCTCACCGTGGCGTTGACGCAACCGATGTCCAACCAGGCCGCCGCCCTCGTCGTTCTGCCGATCGCCCTGCAGACCGGCCTGGAGCTCGGCGGCGATCCGCGCGGGTTTGCCATGATGGTGGCGGTGGCGGCGAGCTGCTCCTACCTCACGCCGCTGGAGCCGTCCTGCCTGATGGTCTACGGACCCGGCAAGTATCAGTTCTCGGACTTCGCGCGCGTCGGGCTGCCGCTCACGTTCCTGATCTACGTGATCGCCATCGTGCTGGTGCCGTGGATGTGGCCCGTCAGCGTCTAGACCTGCGCTAGACCTCGAGTGTGCCGCGCGCCACGTGCACGGCGTGCCCGCCGATGCGCACGGTGCCGAGCGCGCCGCCAGCCACCTCCAGCGAGAGCGTGATCAGGCTCGGCCGTCCCATCTCGTAGCCTTGCTCGATCAGCCGCTTGTGCTGTCCGTCGGGCAAATCATCAAAGCGATGCACCACTCCGGCAAACGCTGCGGCGGCCGATCCGGTCGCAGGGTCTTCCGGAATACCGTTGTGAGGGGCGAACATGCGCGCATGGAACGACGACGTTGTGTGCATCGTCTGCCTGCAGTAGAGAAACATGCCGATGTTGCCCTGCGTGGCAGCGTTCCAATGCGCACTCGCGACGCCGGCCTTGCCGATTGCGTCCAGTGAAGCAACGGGCACGAACAGGAAAGGATTGCCCGCCGTATAGCGCGTCGGCTTGTGGTTCTCGAAGCCGATCTCGGCAGGGATCAGGCCTAGTGCCGCCGCCAGCCGCTCGGTGGAGGGCACCACGCCGATGCTTTCCGGCGCCTTGGGTGTGTCGAACTCGGCGAAGCTCGCGGCGCCGGCACGCAGGCGCACGCCGACGCGTACGATGCCGATCGGCTGCTCCATCACCACCAGCGCGTCGCCCCGGCCGTTCGACAGCGGCGTGCGCAGCTCGGCAAGCAGCACCGCCGTTCCCACCGTCGGATGGCCCGCAAACGGCAATTCGGCGGCGGGCGTGAAGATGCGTACGCGGGCGGTATGTGCGCCGTTCTGCGGTTCCAGCAGGAACACGGTTTCCGGCAAGTTGAACTCGCGCGCGATCGTCTGCATGGTTTTGGCATCGAGCGCTTCCGCGCCCTGCACGACGGCCAGCGGGTTGCCGCTGAAACGCGTCTCGGTGAAGACGTCGAGCACGTGATAGTCGAGGCGCATGGGGCATCCATCGTTGCCGGGCCGGCGCACCGTGTAGCACTTCCCGCGCGCGCCTGCGCCATTGTGGTCGCGTGTGCAAACGCATGAGGGGTTGGCGTGAGCTGACCCGCGGCGCGCTGCTCACCTTCATTACAACCTGTTACGCCAAGATCAATTCTTCCCCGCTGCCACCTCGACGCCGCGCGATGGCCGCATCGGCCATCGGTGTGCCACGGTGGGGTCCCATTTGCAGCCCCCTATGCCGGTGCCTTCACGGGGGTATTTTGCGCAATCGGAGCAATATGTTGCGCAGGCTTCTCCCACGTCGGGTTTCAGCAAAACGGGAGCGCGGTAACACGCCTAGCACTCCCGCAGGGGCGGCGGGGAACCCCGCACCTCTCGCCGCCCCGCTCCTTATTCTTTCCAAGGGGCGCCGGACAACAGCGCAGTAAGGGAACCACCGCATGAGGACATGGCAGCGACTGCTCATTGCATTGGCCGCAACGGCCGCGCTCGCAACGCAGGCGATCGCGGCCGATCTCGGCGGTGCCCGCCGCGCCAGGTCCGCGCCTCCCCCGCCACCGCCGATCATTGAGGAAACGCCGTCCTTCACCTGGAGCGGCCTCTATGTCGGCGCCCATGTCGGCTACGGCTGGACCGACATCGACTGGCAGGAGGTCCCCGCCTTCAACGCCAGCCACGACGGCAACGGGTGGCTCGGCGGCGCGCAGATCGGCTACAACTGGCAGTCTGGCCGTTTCGTTTATGGCGTGGAAGCCGATATCTCGCGTCTGTGGGTCGACGGCGGCAACGCCGGCGGCAGCCACGAGATGAGCTGGCTTTACACCGTGCGCGGGCGTGTCGGTCTTGCGAGCCCCGACAATCGCACGCTGTTCTACGTCACCGGCGGCGGTGCGTGGGCCGACATCGACTATGCGTCGCCGCTCGGCAGCTACTCCAACAACCACTTCGGCTGGGTGATCGGCGGCGGTATCGAGCGCGCCCTGACGCAGAACGTGACGGCGCGGGTCGAGTATCTCTACTACGACTTCGACAGCGTCACCGCGCCGGCCGGAACCGTAGCAGGCGGCGGCATCGCCGACCTCGACCCCTCCATGCATACGGTGCGCTTCGGGCTGAACTTCAAGTTCTAAGCCGGTGCGTGAAACTCGCGTGAAGGCGACCCCGGGATTTAGCGTGCTGTGGATCCCGGCCGGTCGCCGCGCAACTGTGGCAGCAGCGCACCAGGCGCGCCCGACAACGCATGAAACCTGTTGGCTGTTGGCCGCCCTTGTTGCCTAATTCCCCTGTGATTCTTTAACTGTGCGCGAGCACTATGCCTGCGCACGTTGTGCCCTCGTCCGAGGGGATTCAGAGGGTTGGGGGAGACAATGGTCAAAGTCCGTTCCGCGCTTATCGCGCTGGCGGCGATCGTGGGGCTCGGCGCAGGGGTCGTCACAGCCCAGGCTAACGGCCCGCGCAGCATCAAGGACACGCCCTCTGGCGGCATCAACTGGGCCGGCTTTTTCATCGGCGTACAGGGTGGCTACGGCTGGGGTGACACATCACACGATTTCTCTGGCTTGAACGCTGGCGAATGGGACACCAACGGCGGCCTGTTCGGCGTGACCTGGGGCACCAACTGGCAGCGGGGCAACTGGGTCTACGGCTTCGCCAGCGATTACTCCTTCTCCAACGTCGAGGGCGCTTTCGACGGCGTGGGCTGCAACACCGGCGCCTGCTACACCGAGCTGCGCAACCTCAGCACCTCGCGCGTGCGCCTCGGCTACGCGACGGACAACCGGCTGCTCTACGTCACCGGCGGCCTGGCCTACGGCGAGGTGCGGGCGGGCATTCGCGGCTCGACCGACCGGGACGATGAAACCCGCTTTGGCTGGGCCCTCGGCGCAGGTCTGGAATGGGCTTTCGCCCCACGCTGGTCGCTGAAGGCCGAGTACATCCACGTCGATCTTGGCGACAGCAACATCTACCTCGCCGGCGGCGCTATCCCGACCGAGGTCGACCTCACGGCCGACATCGTGCGCGTGGGCGTGAACTACAATCTCGGCCCTGATTTCTGGCGCAACGCGCTCGGCCTGCGCTGATCTACGTTAGTTGTCGCTGATAACAAGAAACCCCGGCCGCAGCGGCCGGGGTTTTGTTTCGTGGGCCCTGGCGAGGCTCCCTCAGCCTACAGGCAGTTGAAGGTCACCGAGCCGCACTTCACGTAGTTGATCTCGTGCCAGACGCAGCACGGCTCTTCCTTCTTGCACACCCAGGTCTTCACCTCGCCGCTGGGTATCATCTTCACCCGGCACACCTTCTCGCCCTTGCCGGCTTTGACGGTGGACGACTTTTGTTGCGCTTCAGGCGCAGCGGGCCCAAGCGCCAGGGCGGCAATGCCGACGCAAACGGCAAACAGAACACGCTTCATGACAGGTCTCCCAGATTGTCGGGTGTCTTGCAGGCGCACTATGCCGCCCGAGCCTACCCCGGCCTATGACCGCAAAGCCTCACACGTGCGCGAAGTGATGCTGCGGCCAGAGTATCGCCGTGTCCGCGGTATCTGCAGATGCCGCGCCACCTACGACCGCTCTTGTTCGCAACAACGTGTCTTCCTGTCCGGCGCGCTATCAGCATACATCTAATACGCATGCGGAGCACACTCGAATGAGCTTGTGACAGTGGCTGGAGACGACGATGAATGTCTATTGCGTTGCATTCTGGAACCTCGAGAACCTGTTCGCGCCGGAAGACTTCCCCAACCGGGAGCCTTGGATTGCCGAAGCGGTCGCCGCGGACCTGCGCGGATGGACGGACGCGTTGTTCGCGCGCAAGATTCAGCAGCTCGCGCACGGCATCCGAAGCATGAACGGCAGCAGCGGGCCGGATCTCCTCGGCGTCTGCGAGGTCGAGAACCGCTTCGTGCTGGACCGGCTCACGCAAGAGCTGAACACGCTGCTGCCCGGACGCCGCTACGACGTCATTCACGCCGACGCCACCAAGGACAAGCGCGGCATCGATACTGCCTTCCTGTTCGACAGCAACCGGCTCTCCACCAATCCGGCGGAGCTTTTCTCGCACTTCGTGATGCGCCGCACGGGCACCCGCGACATCACCCAGGCCACATTCAGAACTCGTGGGGGACGTGAGTTCGTGGCTTACTGCAATCACTGGCCGTCCCGCTCCGGCGGGCATCACACCGAAAGCCAGGGCTTCCGCATGACCGCGGGCGAGACGCTCGGGTACTGGCACGAGCGCGTGCGCGAAGTGAAGGGCGACACCATCGCAATCGTCGCCGTGGGCGATTTCAACGATGACCCGGCCGACCCCTCACTCACCGTGCACGCCAACGGCTCGCGCGAGCGGGACGACATCGAGGGCGCCAACTCCGCCCGTTTCTACAATCTCACCTGGAACTACCTGCGGCAGGAAGCCGTGACGGTATCAGGCAAGCGGCGGACCCTCTACGGCACGCTCTACTTCCAGGGCAACGCGAACACCTTCGACCAAATGCTGGTCTCACGCACCCTGCTTCGACCCGCAGGACCGTTCCGCGTACGCGAGCAGACGGCGCGGATCGAGGCCCTGCCAGCCATGGTCGCCGACAGCAGAACGAGGGCCCAATCCGCTTCGGCCTGCCGAAAGGCGATGCGGCCAGGAACGTCAATCCCGACGGCTTCTCAGATCACTTTCCGGTATCGGTGATGATGGAGGTTGACGAGCCGGTCAGCTAGGGCGCTCGCGGTCTGATGCGGACATGCGATTGTATCGGCGGGACAAACGCTGGGTGTCCCCACGTCATCCCGCCGAGTTTTACCCGCGCGCCTAGTTCTTGCTCTTGTCGACCAGCGCCCGCTCCTTGATCCAGGGCATCATGGCGCGCAGCTTGGCGCCAACCTGCTCGATCGAGTGCTGGTCGTTGAGGCGGCGCGTGGCCTTGAAGCGCGGCAGGCCGGAGCGGAACTCCTGCATCCACAGCGAGGTGAACTGCCCCGTCTGGATGTCCTTCAGGATGCGCTTCATCTCGGCCTTGGTCTCGTCCGTGATCACACGCGGTCCGGAGGCGTACTCGCCGAATTCCGCCGTGTTGGAGATCGAGTAGTTCATGTTGGCGATGCCGCCCTCGTAGATCAGGTCCACGATCAGCTTCACCTCGTGCAGGCACTCGAAGTAGGCCATCTCCGGCGCGTAGCCGGCTTCCACCAGCGTCTCGTAGCCGGCGCGGATCAGCTCCACGAGGCCGCCGCACAGCACGGCCTGCTCGCCGAACAGGTCGGTCTCGCATTCCTCCTTGAACGAGGTCTCGATGATGCCGGCCCGGCCTCCGCCGATGGCGGCACCGTAGGAGAGGAACAGGTCGTGCGCATTGCCGCTCTTGTCCTGGTGGATCGCCAGCAGGCAGGGCACGCCGGCACCGCGCAGGTACTCTGAGCGCACCGTGTGACCGGGGCCTTTGGGCGCGATCATGCCGACGTCGAGGTCGGCGCGCGGCTCGATCAGGTTGAAGTGCACGTTGAGGCCGTGCGCGAACATCAGCGCCGCGCCGTTCTTCATGTTGGCGTGCAGATGGTCCTTGTAGATGTCGGCCTGCAGCTCGTCAGGGGTCAGCATCATGACGATATCGGCCCACTTGGCAGCGTCGGCCACCTCCATCGTCTTGAGTTTCTCACCCTCGGCCTTCTTGTTGCCGGCCGAGTTCTTGCGGAGCGCTACCGCCACCTCTTTCACGCCGGAATCGCGCAGGTTCAGGATGTGGGCATGACCCTGGCTGCCGTAGCCGACCACGGCCACCTTCTTGCCCTTGATCAGGTTGATGTCGGCATCACGGTCGTAGTAAACGCGCATTGGGTAGCTCTTTCCTGTTCCTGATCTTGGGCTTGTGGATTTTTGCGGTCAGACGCCTAGCGGCTCGGGTCGCCCCAGGCAAGGTCCAAACCGCCCCAGACACCGTCCTACGGCGCATTTCCGCGAAGAATGGTGCCCGCCGTTTCCCCTTGGGACCATGCCGTTGCACGGCGGGCACAGTCAAGCTTCAAGATTCGGCCATCTCGCAAACTCACATGGGGCGCACGGATGGTGTTTGCACATCGGATCGACCCGCATCCCCTCTTCATGCTGCGTGTGATCATGCTCACCCAGAGCATTGATTGAGCACACGCTTTTATTCAATCGCAAACGTATGCTGACGATCTCATCGTTGCATGATTGCCACGCAACAATTCAGACGTCTTTCTTCCGCACACAACTCACAAGCCCGCCACAGCACGTCGAGGTATTAATAAACCCTTAAAGTTTGCGTTTGGTGCTGGGGTCATCATGTTGCGTCGCGTATCAACGCCCATTCGGGCGACCGCCCTTGCTTTGCTTGCAGGGCTGTTCACCGTCTCAACCACATCGCCTGCCGATGCTCAGGAACCACCGTTCTCCTGGACGGGTTTCTATGTTGGATTGCACGGAGGCATAAACATACCGCGCGATACACGTAGCGAGTTTGACTCTCCCGGCCTGCCAGGCGGTGTCGGCTTCATCACCACAGATGCTGACAATGGATACAGATTTGGTGGGGCACTCGGCTACACTTTCACTCGCCATCTAAGTGCCGAGGTCGAGTTATCCTATACGCGCAACAGCCTCGATACTCTGGACGTCGTCTCGATACGTACTCCAGCCGGTAGTGGGCCGCTTGCCGCCAAGGGAAGCGCGTCGACGCTGAGTGGGATGGTCAACGGGTATCTCAGCCTTCCCATGGACCTCTTCCGGCCATATGTCGGGGCAGGAATTGGCGTGACGCGCGTGGGGGCTCACGGCGCAGGCTTTGCAGGCGTTCCCGGTGAAACGGACGATTCCGATACCGCATTTACCTGGCAACTGATGGCCGGTGTCGGCTTCCAACTCTCTCCCAACGTCGAGTTGGGCGCCCGTTATCGCTTCCAACATATCAACAGCTACACGCTGGTTAATAGCGGTGGCGACGAGCAGCGTGTTGGCGAAAGCGAAGGGCATAGCTTCGAGGTCACACTCAAGTTTGCTTTTCCGAAGTAGTTTCCAACTCGCAGCCTTTAACTTCGCCGCCGGGTGCAACAGCGCCCGGCGGTTTGGCGTTCAGCGCCACGCATCACTCACGATCGGCCAGAGCGAGGCCACCAGCAGCAGCGCCATGACGACGTTCACCACCCGCACGGCACGCGGGTTGGTCAGCAGCCGCTTCAGCACGCTGCCAAACCCGAGCCACGTTCCACTCGACAGGATGCCGAGGCTGCCGAACAGAAAGGCCATCAACAGCACATTGTAGGGGAAGGCCGCCACGGCCGCGTACGCCGACACGGCGCCAACCGCCATCACCCAGCCTTTCGGGTTGAACCACTGGAATGCAGACGCCTGCAGGAAGCTGATGGGCCGCCCGCCCGCCTCGCCGCTGTCCTCGACCGGCCCCGCCGTCGCGATCTGCCAGGCCAGATACAGCAGGTAGGCCGCGCCCGCGTACTTCAGAACCGTGTAGATCGCCGGATAGGCCTGGAACACAGCGCCCAAGCCAAGGCCCACCAGCAGCACCATCAGCGCGAACCCGAGCGCGACGCCCCACAGGTGCGGAAGCCCCCTGCGGAAACCGAAGTTCAAGCCGGTGGTCATCAGCATGGCGTTGTTCGGACCCGGCGTGATCAGCGTCACGGCCACGAACATCAGCAACGCCCAGAGCAGGTCGTTCGACACCGGCATTCGTCTTGCTCCTTACCGCGAGCGCTGCACAGCACGCCCGCGCGGCGGTCGAACAGGCCTCCAGCCGTTCCATCCCCCAAGCGTCTTGCGACGATACAGGTACGGCCTTGGCGAACGCTCAGGTGACTTTGTGCGCGGACGAGTTTTCGTCCTTGGCGACGCCCAGGATCAGGTTGGCGAGTTTGACACGGGCGGCTTCCTGGGCAAGCGGCGCGTCGTCGACAAGCGGCCTGATGGCCGCCCACGCCTCGTCGAACGCCTGGTAGATATCCTTGAGCCTGTCGGGGCCATAAGAGGCCCCACCCAGAATAGTGCGCGCTTTCATGAGGTTCTCGTAGGGCCCGATCTGCAGGCGATTGGCCCGAATGGGCCACAGCCGCAACAAGCTACACCGTCACCGCAGCAAGTCAATATTCTCTTTATCAAACAATGCATTGCATAACTTCATGCACATTCCGCCGCTCGCACGAACGACGGCCAGAAAGACTATTGCGAAAAGTCCCCTATTGCCGTTTTGTTAGTCATTGTCTATATGAGAGATACCTACCTATTCCTAGTCTTGTTGGGGTGTGTCATGACCTTCAGAGAGCGCGGCGAGCGGCTGCAGATCATGCTCTCGCCTGATGAGTTGGCGGCGCTGGACGATTTCAGGTTCAAGAACCGCATGCCGAGCAGGGCGTCTGCCATCCGCGAGATCCTGCGGCGTGGATTGGGCGTGACCGGCAACGGCGCTACGGCGGGCGCCAAGTCGAGCGACTTCGGCGTTCTTGCCGGCGAAGCCGAGACGTCTCGCAAACGAGGTCGCAGCTAGACCTGCTGCACCGTCTCGCCCTTGCACTCCGGATGCAGATTACCGGCGCGTAACGCGCGGGATTGTCATCAAGCTTCCCCACTTCCGCCACCGCTCACGCTCAAGCCAGCGTCGGAGGCCGCAATCTTGGAGTGGGGATGTTTGATGCAGAACCGAATTGTGCGGGCAGCCTTAGCCGCAACCGCCATTTTCTTCGCCGCGCCGATTGCACACGCCGGCGAGGCCATCACGCTCGATGCCAGGCTCGCCCAGCCAGTGATGAAGGAGGGTGCGGCGAGTAAGAACTACCTGAAGGTCGCCCTCAAGGGCTGCGAGCCCGAGCCGGCGCAGAACCGGCCGCCCGTCAACGTCGCGTTTGTGATCGACAAGTCGGGCTCCATGAGCGGGCCGCGCATCGCGCAAGCCCGCGAAGCGGCCATTCTCGCCATCAACCGGCTGAAGCGGGATGACATCGCTTCCCTCGTCGTCTTCGATCATCGCGTTGACGTTCTCATGCACGCGCAGCAGGTGCGCGATCCGGGCCTCTTCACCAGCGTCGTGCAGCGCATCGGCACAGGCGGCACCACGGCCATCTACGACGGCGTGCTACGCGGCAGCGACGAGGTTCTCAAAAACAAGAACCTCGGTCGTCTCAATCGTGTTGTCTTGCTCTCGGATGGGCAGGCCAACGTCGGTCCCTCGCGCGTCGACGACTTCACGCGCCTGGGCGCGGCGCTTCTTGCACAGGGCGTCTCTGTCAGCACCATCGGCCTCGGCCTCGGCTATAACGAGGACCTGCTGCTGGAGCTTGCCCGCACCAGCGACGGCAACCACGCCTTCGCGCGCGATCCATCCGATCTGATCCAGATCTTCAATCGCGAGTTCAATGACGTGCTGTCGTCGTGCGCGCAAACGGTGTCGGTCGATATCGACCTGCTGCCAGGCGTGCGCGCCGTGAAGGCCGTCTCGCGCGACGGCACCATTGCCGGCGGCAAGGCCCAGTTCCTCCTCAACCAGGTGTACGCGGCGACCGAGCACTATGTGCTGCTGGAGGTGGAGGTCGATCCGCAACGTGCGCTGGCAGGCGAGCAGGACCTCGGAACCGTGAAGATCGCCTACAGCAGGCCAGGCGGCGCCCGCGAATCCCGCGATACCGCCGTGCGCGGCCGCTTCTCAGCCTCCGACGACGAGGTGAAGGCCGGCATGGACGCCAAGGTCAGCGAGGTGGTGCTGGAGCAGGTCGCCCGCGCGCGGGCACGCGAGGCCGTGACGCTGCGCGACAAGGGCCAGCATGAGCAGGCACGCCAGCTCCTGCAACAGAACGCAGCGGAGATCCAAGGCTTCGCCGCCACCGTGCCGACGGCATCCCAGCAGCTCCTGGACCTCGGCCAGCGTTATGAGGCGCTGGGCGTCATGTCCGCCTCGCCCGAGCAGCGCAAGGCCCTGCGCGAGCTCGACGCCAATCGCCCGAGCACCAGCCGCCGCTATTGACGGCAACAGGGCCGGACCCGATAGGTCCGGCCCCTCGCAACGTTACGGCTTGAAGACGTAGCCCGGGCCGACCGCAACATCCGCCGGGATGGCGGGCAGGTCGGAGAACAGGTCCGGGTGCTTCTTCATCACGTTGACGATGTGCGTCGCGTTGATGTGCTTGTTCACGTCGAACGTCGACTTGATGACGCCGAGGCGGCTCAGCACGTCCTGCGCGGCCCACAAGGCCCGGAAGTTGTTGGCCGACAGCCTGCGGTCCGCCTGCTGGATGTTGAACTCCATCGCCTTCTCGGCGACGTCGGCCTTCAGGCCCGGAATCCACCGCGTCGCGACCTGGGCGGCCTGCTTGGGGTTGGCGCGCATCCACTTGTCGGCTTCAGACACCGCGGCGAGGAATTTCTCGATGGTCTCGCCGTTCTTCTCCACCCAGGGGCGCAGACCGACGTTGTAACCGAGGTAGGCGATGTTATCGCCGCCGCGGATCACCTCGACCGCGCCGGGCACGTCCTTCAACGCCACGATCGGCCACGGGTCCCAGCACGAGAACGCGTCGATGCCCTTGGCGAGCAGGGCCACCGTCATCTCCGGCGGCGGTGTGTTGACCAGCGTTACGTCGCTGGGGCTCAAGCCTGCCTTCTCGAGCACGGCAAGGATGTAGAGATGATTGATGGTGCCGAAGGAGGCGGCGATCTTCTTGCCCTTGAGGCTCTTCGGGTCGCCCTTGACGACGCCTGAGTCCTTGCCGGCGATGATCGCCATGGTGGCGTCGGAGCCGAATTTGGTGGCGTTGCCGCTGTAGTTTGCAAGCGCGACGAGATCCATGCCGCGCAGCACTGCGCCGATCATCGGCACGCCGACCTGCACGATCTCGCTCTCGCCCGCCTGCAGCGCGTTCAGCGCGTCGACGCCGGTGGCGTAGGGACGTGCGATTGCGACATCGAGGCCTTGCTTCTCGAAGAAGCCGCGCTCGAGCGCGATGGGCAGACCGACCTGATCGATGCCGGTCACCATGCCGGCTTTCACTTTTGTTTGCGCCTCGGCTGCCGCCCACGGCAGCAGCAACAGACCGCAAACGGCCAATACGATGCGTCGCATGCTTTTCATCCTCCCTGTGGAAGCGGTTCCACGCGCCTGACCCAGTAAGGTCGGGCCACGCTCGTCAGATCCGCACGTTTCACTCCCCGAACTTCGACGGCATTATCTTGCGTCCCCGAGACCCTGCCGTAGGCCTGGAACGATTGCACGTGAAACCGCTCCGGCGGGAACGGCAATGTCACCAATATGTTGACCTTCTCGCTGGCACCCGGAAAGGCGGCAATCTTCGCAGGCGCCGCCACCGTCAGCCAGATCTGCCAAACCACATAGAACACCACGACCGCGAGCAGGATGAAGGTCTTCCGTGACTGGAGGGCTTCGCGCAGCATGACTCAAGCCGACCGTACCAGTTGCAGAACGCGCCCCGTCAGCGCCTTGAAGCGATCATTCTCGTTGAGCTCGTCCCACACGCGCGGCCGCGGCAGGTCGACGTCAATCTCCTCCAGCACGCGCCCCTTGGACAAGGCCACCACGCGGTTGGCGAGAAAAACTGCTTCGCCGACGTCGTGGGTAATGAAGATCACCGTGGGGCGCTTGTCCTGCCAGATGCGGGTCAGCTCCTCCTGCAGCGTCATGCGCGTCTGCGCGTCCACGCTGGCGAACGGCTCGTCCATCAGCAGCACGTCGGGCTCGTTGGCGAGCGCCCGCACCACGCCGACGCGCTGCTGCATGCCGCCCGACAATTCGTTGGGGTAGCGGTTGGCCGCCTCGGTGAGCTTGGCCAGTGCGAGATACTCACGTGCGATCCGCTCCCGCTCGGCCTTGCCGACACCCCGCATCTTCGGACCGAAGGCGACGTTATCGAGCACCGTGCGCCAGGGAAACAGCGCGAACGACTGGAAGACAACGCCGCGATCCGGACCCGGCCCTTTCACCGGCCGCCCGTCGATCAGGATCTCGCCGCCGGTGAGCGGGATGAAGCCGGCAATCATGTTGAGGATCGTGGTCTTGCCGCAGCCGGACGGCCCGACGATGGAGACGAACTCGCCCTGCTGCACCTCGAGGGAAACGTCGTGCACGGCGGTGACGTTCGTGCCCGCGTAAGGGTCGAAATAGGTCTTGGACAGATTGCGGATGGTCAGGCTTTTCACCGCTGTACCAGCCCCCAGCGCTGTCCTGTGGCGCGCTCGATCGGCGCCAGGATCCAGCTGTCCACGATGTACCAGAGTATGCCGAGAATGATCATGCCGAGCAGGATCTCGACCACGGACCCCGCCCGCCGTGCGTCGAACATCAGGAAGCCGATACCGCTGGTGCCGACGATGATCTCCGCCGCGATCAGCGCCCGCCAGCCGTAGCCGAGCCCGTTGCGCAGCCCCGTCACGATGTTGGGCAGCGCGCCGGGCAGCACCACCTCCCACAGCACACGGGCGCGCGAGGCGCCCAGGCTCAACGCCGCGCGGTGCATGTTGATCGGGATCGAGCGCACGCCCAGCACGGTGTTGAGCACGACGGGAAAGATCACCGTGTACACGATCACGAACGTCATGGTGGTGAGGCCGTAGCCGAACCAGATCACCAGGATCGGCAGCCAGGCGATGTCGCCGATGGCCTGGAAGAACAGCAGCAGCGGCCACAGTGCGGTGTGCGCGCGCTGGCTCACACCGATCAGGATGCCGAGCGGAATGCCGAGTGCAATGCCCCAGAACGCACCCACGGCGAGCCGCACCATGCTGTCCTGCAGATACTCGGGCAGGATGCCCTTGTAGACGAGCTCGCCGAACGAGCGCACGACATCGGCCGGACCCGGTAGGAACACGCGGGGAAAGATTTGCATCTCCACCACCGCCCACCACGCGACCAGGAGCGGGATGAACGGCACGATGGAGGCGATCGACGGCCAGCGCAGCGTCAGCCGCAGGTAGGCGCCCCAGGCTTTTTGCACCGCGCTCATGCCGGCTGCACCATGCCCCAGCGCTCGATGGTTGCGCGCTCCAGCGGCGCCAGCACCAGCCTGTCGAGCAGCAGCCACAGCACGCCGATGATGACCATACCGAGCACGATGACTTCCGTGCGGTAGAAATCGCGGGCGACGAACAGCATGTAGCCGAGGCCGGCGTTGGTGGCGATCATCTCGGCGGCGATCAGCCCGCGCCAGGCGAAGCCGAGGCCGGTGCGTATGCCGGTGACGATATTCGGCAACGCACCCGGCAGCAGCACCTCGGTCAACATCGCCCAGCGACCCGCCCCCAGCGAGGCAGCCGCGTTGCGCACCTGCAGCGGGATGGTCGAGACGCCGAGCAGCGTGTTGTAGGTGACGATGAAGAACACCGCGTTGAAGATCACGAAGGTGATGGCGCCGAAACCGTAGCCGAACCACAGCGTGGCGATGGGAATCCAGGCGATCCCAGCCAGCACGGAGAAGAAGCGGAACAGCGGCGTGAGGAATGCCGAAACCCCGCGGCTCACACCCATGGCGATCCCGAGCGGAATCGCCGCGAGAAGCGCCAGCGTCGTGCCCACGAACACGCGCCAAAGGCTGGCGGCGATGTGCTGGATCAGCGTGCCGTCGCTCACGCCCTCGACACCGGCCTGGATGACCGCCGACAGGTGCGGAAACAGCCGGGGATTGACGTCGAAGTAGGGGACGAGCACCGCCCACAGCGCGATCAGGACCGCGAAGGGCGCGAAAAAGTAGAGAGCGGCGGACAGACGTCGAGAGACATGCATTTGCCGGCCGCGTGCGCTCCTCCGCATGCCGGCACTGCGGCCAGCTTGCAGGCAGTGTAGTCGGTCATTGCGGCCGTGTCTCTTGCCGACCGCGCAAGCCAGATGCGCCACCCGCTGCGGGCAACGGCTCACACCACGCGATAGCCGCCATCTGCCATCACGATCGAGCCCGTCACGAAGGCGGAGAGATCGGACGCCAGGAAAATCGCCGGGCCTACGATGTCCTCGGGCTTGCCGGTGCGGCCGAGCGGTGTGTGATCGAGGAACGTCTGCACGAGACCGGGGCTGTTGGCGCGCACCTGCGCGTTGAGCGGCGTCTCGATCAGGCCCGGCCCGATGGCGTTGACGCGTACGCCGTCCTTGCCGAGCTCTGCCGCCAGCGCACGCGTAAAGCCCAGCACACCGTGCTTGGAGGTCGTATAGGCGGGCGAGTTCGGCGTCCGCATGTGCATGAACGACTGCACCGAGGCGATGTTGACGATGCGGCCCTTGCTGGCCCGCAGCTGCTCGAGGAACGCGTGCGTCATGTTGAAGACGCCGTTCAGATTGACGGCCATGATGTCCTGCCAGTCCTGGATCACCGCCTCCGCCGGCGCCGTGAAGGCATTGCGCCGGTTGATGCCCGCGTTGTTCACCAGCACGGAGATGCGGCCGGTTTTCCCGGCGATCTCCGCCGCGGCGGCGCGGCACTTGTCGCGGTCGCGTACATCAAGATCGAAGCTCATGGCTTTGCCACCCGCATCCGTGATCGATTTCGCGGTGGCGGCTGCAGCATCGGCATTCATATCAATCGCGATAACCTGCGCGCCCTCGCGCGCATAGCCTTGCGCAATCGCCTGCCCAATGCCGGAGCCGGCCCCGGTGACGGCGGCGATGTGGCCCTGCAGAAGCGCACCCATCGAACGTCCTCCCTGTCACGTCTTGTTCTTGCAGGGAGTCGTAGCGCGGCGGCGCCGAAACGCAAAGGGCGCGCTGCGTCGATGCAGCCTCAGAAGCCCTCCAGCACGACCTTGCCCTTGGCCTTGCCGCTCTCGATGAGCGCATGCGCCCGCCTGAGGTTGGCGGCGTTGATGGCGCCGTAGGTCTCGCCCAGCGTGGTCTTGATCTTGCCGGCATCGACGAGCCGCGACAGCTCCGTCAGCAGCCGGTTCTGCTCGAGGATGTCGGCGGTCGCAAACATCGGCCGCGTGAACATGAACTCCCAGTGCACCGATGCGCTCTTGCGCTTGATCTTGCGGATATCGAACGCGTCCGGATCGTCGATCAATCCGAAGCGGCCCTGCGGCGCGAGCAGCTCCGCAATCTGGTCGAAATGCCTGCCGGTCTCAGTGGTCGAGAACACGAAGGCCGGTGCGCCGATGCCGAGCTTGGCCACTTCCGCCGCCAGCGGTTTCGAATGATCGACCACATGATGCGCCCCGAGCCGCTTCACCCAGTCCATCGTCTCGGGACGGGACGCGGTGGCAATCACGGTTAGGTCGGTGAGGACGCGAGCGAGTTGTATGGCGATCGAGCCGACGCCGCCGGCGCCGCCGACGATCAGGATCGCGTTCTTCGGGCCGGGCACGGCCTTCTTCACGTCGAGCCGGTCGAACAGCATTTCCCAGGCCGTGATCGCCGTCAGCGGCAGCGCGGCTGCTTCCGCGATCGACAGCGACTTGGGCTTCGGCCCGACGATGCGCTCGTCGACCAAGTGATACTCCTGGTTGGTGCCCTGTCGCTCGAGCGCACCGGCGTAGAACACCGCGTCGCCCGCCTTGAACAGCTTGGCTTCCGGACCCGCGGACTCGACAACGCCGACCGCATCCCAACCAAGCACGCGCCAGTCCCCGGCAGGCGGCTCGGCGCGCATGCGCATCTTGGTATCGACCGGATTGACCGAAACGGCCTGCACCTTCACGAGCAGGTCGCGACCTGCCGGCTGCGGCTTGGGCAGCTCGACATCCACCAGCGATTTGGCGTCACTGATCGGCAATGACTTTTGATAACCGACGGCTTTCATGAAACCCTCCCGGAAGCGAAAAGGCCGCCCGTCTGATGCGGGCGGCCTCCAAGATCACGATGGCGTAGCCGCTCGCGTCAGGCGGCCTTGTCGAATTCCAGCTTGAAGTTGTGCTCGCCGGCGAGAATGCGGACCACCTTCTCGGCCTCGGCAGCCGGCAGATCGGTGAAGGGCGGGCGCGTCTTGGCCCAACCGGCATCACCGCGGTAGTGCGCGATGATCGCCTTCAGCGCCGGGATCATCGGGAACGCCTGCACCGCCTTGCGCAGCGCCGTGGCGTCGCCCTGCAGCTTGTCGGCGTTGGGGCCCTGCCAGTTGTCGTAGACCTCGCGAATGCGCTTCGGGCTGACGTTGCAGGTGGCCGAGATACAGCCTGCGCCGCCTTTGCGCAGCCCGTCGAGCAGAAAGATCTCAGAGCCCGGAAACACCTCGAAGTTCGGGTAGGCCTCGAGGATGGCCGCGGTGTTGCTCCAGTCGCCGGAGGAGTCTTTCAGGCCGACGACGATGTTGGGGAATTCCTTGATCAAGCGCCCGATCAGCGGCAGAGAGAAGCCGACCTGGGCGACCGGCGGGATGTGATAGAGGTAGAGGCGCAGCTTGTCGTCACCCACGCCCTCTATCACCTGGGCGAAATAGCGGAACAGGCCTTCTTCGCTCGGTCCCTTGTAGTAGAAGGGCGGCAGCATCAGCACGCCGCCGCACTCCAGGTCGAGCGCGTGGCGCGTCAGCACCACCGTGTCGGCGAGCGAGCAGGTGCCGGTGCCGGGCATCAGCTTGGCCGGCTCGATGCCTTCATCGACCAGCTCCTCCAGCATCTCCATACGCTCGTCGAGACCCAGCGAGTTGGCCTCGCTGGTGGTGCCGAACGGCGCCAGCCCCGTGCAGCCCTCGGCCATCAGCCAGTGCGCGTGGTCGACAAAGCGGCCGGCGTCGGGGTTGCCGTCCTCGCCGAACGGCGTGAGCACCGGCGCGATGACGCCCCCGAAAATTCCCTTCTTCTGCATGGGTCACCTATCGATGTGATGGTCTTGATCTACTCGGGCATCGGAATTCCCGGCTGCTTCACCGGGACATGATACCCCCTCTGCACAGCAGGCCGCGCCGCGATCGCCTTATACCAGCGCAGCACATTGGGGTATTGCTTGAGATCGACGGTCTGCCATTCGAAGCGGGACACCCAGGGCCAGGTCGCCATGTCGGCGATCGAGTAGTCGCCGGCCATGTACTCGGCCTCCGCCAGCCTGCGGTCGAGCACGCCGTAGAGCCTGTTGGCCTCGGCGAGATAGCGCTCCTCCGCGTAGGGCGCCTTGCCCTTGTTGTACTTCACGAAGTGATGCACCTGCCCGTACATCGGGCCGACGCCGCCCATCTGCCACATCAGCCATTCCATCGTGCGCCACTTGGCATCCTCGTTCTTGGACCAGAACCTGCCGGTCTTCTCGGCGAGGTACATCAGGATGGCACCGGACTCGAACAGCGAGCGGCCGTTGTCGCGGTCGACGATCGCCGGTATGCGGTTGTTGGGGCTGATCTTCAGGAACTCGGGCTTGAACTGATCGCCCTTGCCGATGTCGATGGGGTGCGCCTCGTAAGGCAGGCCGCACTCCTCCAGCATGATGGAGACCTTGCGGCCGTTCGGCGTCGACCACGTGTAGAGATCGATCATCTCGAGTTCCCGGTAATTTTTGTTTGGCGCGAAGCGGCGAAGCTAAACGAATGCGTGTGCTGGAGCAATGACGGGCGGCGGAACTGGAGGCTCACACGCCGTCTTAACTTCAGACACAGTTTTGCCCCAATGCGACAGAACCGTGAACCCTCGGCTGGCGCGAGGTCCGACGGCTCTCACGAGCCCGGTCATCCGACGCTTCGGAGCTTTCAGTGCCGTTCTCGGCCCAAGCTCCCCAAGGGAGCGGCGGACCTGACCGGACGACCTCGCGCCAGCCGACATCATTTCCTTTCGCACTATGAAATCGCGACCTACGCGCGCGCGTCGCGAGGCGCCGTGCATTGTCCTATGCTCGGCGGCTCGGTGAGGAAACGCATCCATGATCCTGGAATTTGTGACGTTCAAGAACCCTGCCGGGTTGTCGCGCGCGGCGGAGCTGGAAGGGGCCCGCTCCGTTGTCGCGAAATGGCGCGCCAACCCTGAGCTTCTGCGCAAGCATTTCATGCGCACCGAGGACGGAAGCCACGGCGGCGCCGTCTATCTCTGGAAATCACGCGCGGCCGCCGAGGCCGCGCACGGGCCGGAATGGCGCGCCGCCGTCAAAGCCCGAACAGGCTCCGATCCGATCTGCCAATACTTTGACCTCTTGATCGTGCTCGACAACGAGCACGCCAAGGTGACGGAGTTTCCCGAGCCCGCCGGAGTTTAAAGCTACTTCGACTGCGGGATCTTGGAGTCGGTGCCGCCGCCCGGCGTCAGATTGATCTGGGGCAGCGTGCCGCCGCCACCACCACCGGGAGCTGGCGGGGGTTGCTGCTGTGGCGGACCCGGCCTCGCGGGAGCACCGGGAATGGGCGTATCCAGCAGCGAGGGCTGCCTGCCCGGCTGCGCGGCCATGATCGACAAAATGAGGCTGGTCGCAAAGAAGGCCGTCGCCAGCCCGGCCGTGACGCGCGTGAGAAAATTGCCCGCCCCGCGGCCCGTCATGAACCCGCCGCCGCCGCCGATACCGAGTGCGCCGCCCTCAGAGCGCTGCAACAGCACGACAGCGATCAGGCCAAGGGCCAGCATGATATGGATGATGAGAATGACCGTCGCCATCGGCGGGCAACTTTCCTCGATCTTGACTTGATGCGGGGCTTCTACACCACCCCCGCGCGCGCCGCTACCACCTCAAAGCGCCGCAGCCGAAGCCTGCCCATCACTTGGGGGCCGGCTTCGCCTTGTTGGCAAACGGATCGGCTTTGGGATCGGCCGGGGGCGGCTTGTAGGCGTCGTCGACCTTCGCTTTGGGCTTGGGCGCCGGCTTCGCGGCCGCCTTCTTTTCGGTCCCCTTCTCGGGTCCCGCGCCCGGCTCCTGCTTGGCGGCCGGCTTCTTGGCCGGGGGCTGGGCCGCCTTGGCATCCTTCTCCTTGCTCTTGTCGGCCTTCGGCTTGGCCTTCGTTTTTGGCTCGGCCTTGGCGGGGGCGTCCTCCCCCTCCTTGGTCAGTCCCGCAAGCGGTGGATCGGGGTCCGGGTCGGGATCTGGGGAGAGATTGACCAAGTTGAAGCCGCTGCACCGAAACAGCATCTGCGCGTCGACCTCGATCAGCCGGCGTACCTGGTTCACCGCATCGGGAGACAGGTTACCCTTCGCCCACTCAGGACCCTTGGCCATGTTGTTGCGTGCGCCGGCAAACTCGAGTTGCAGACGCTCGCCATTGAGCTTGCCGCACGCCTCTGCGTCGAGCGGGGCGGCGCGCACCTCCTGCAAGGCGAACGCAAGCGCAGCAACTGAACCCAGCAAAAGGCAGCAGCGTTTCATGATCTCACGAACCGGAAGGCGTCGTGGTTTCTCAAGGGGCGGCGCGCGAGCAACGGGCGCCGCAAAACATCTCAGGTCGGCCGACACTAAGCCCTTTTTGGGGCGACGGGGTCAAGCGCCGTAGGCGGCGATGATGCCGAGGAAGTCATTGGCCTTGAGGCTGGCACCGCCCACCAAGGCCCCGTTCACGTCCGGCACCGCCATCAGCTCGCGCGCGTTGTCCGGCTTCACGGAGCCGCCGTAGAGAATGCGCATGGCGCCACCCGCTTCGCCAAAGCGCGCGACGAGCGCGCCGCGCAGGAATTTGTGCACCGCCGCCACGTCGGCAGCGGTCGGCGTAAGGCCCGTTCCGATCGCCCACACCGGTTCATAGGCAATCACGGTATTGCCGGCATTGGCCGCGTCCGGCAGCGAGGCCGCGAGTTGCCGGCCGACGACGCCGAGCGTCAGCTCCGCGCGCCGTTCGCCCGCCGTCTCGCCGATGCACACGATGGCCGTCAGCCCGGCCCGGTACACGGCTTCCGCCTTGCGCTTCACATCGCTCGAGCGCTCGCCATGGTCGCTGCGGCGCTCCGAGTGACCGACGATGACGGCGCGCGCACCCGCGTCCTTGAGCATCTCGGCCGAGATGTCGCCTGTGTGGGCGCCGCTCGCGGCGGCGTGGCAGTCCTGAGCGCCTATCAGGAGCGACGAGTTGGCCGCCTCGCGCGCAAGCTCGGCAATGAGTGTCGCGGGTGGACAGATCATGACGTCGGCGGGCCCGGACTTCGACAAGGCATCGCGAACGCGCCGGGCCTCGGCCAGCGAAGCGGCGAGCCCATTCATTTTCCAATTGCCCGCAACGAGAGGGCGCACGCTGCTAGTCATGTGTACGGGGTTCCTCCACCAAGTATCTGCGTTGCGGCGTCATGTTTGGCCGCCATCCCGGATTCGTTGCTATTCATACGCCAACCGGCGCCAAAGCGCGAAAAATCTGGACTTCGCCGCAGCGGCCGGTAAAGACGGGAATATTCAAGGCATCCAAGCGGATCGGTCATGCTCGACAGTATGCGCAAAGGCGTCACCAACATTTTCACCAAGCTCCTGCTTGGGCTGCTGGTGCTCGCGTTTGCCGTGTGGGGCATCGGCGACATGACCTTCCGCGGCCAGGATGCCAACGTCATCGCCACCGTCGGCAAGACGCAGCTTACGGTCGAGGATTTCCGCCGCACTTACGACGAGGAGTTGCAGGCCGTGTCTGCGCGCCTCGGCCGCCGTCTAACGACGGACGAGGCCAAGGCGCTCGGCCTGCACACGCGCGCGTTGACGCGCATGATCGGGTTCGCCGCCATCGACACGAATGCCAAGGAGCTGCGCGTCACCGTCTCCGACCAGATCGTCGCCAACATCATCAAGGGCGATGCCTCATTCAAGGGGCTGACCGGCGAGTTCGACCGGCGCAAGTTCCAGCAGGAGATCAGCAAGATCGGCTATCGCAGCGAGAACCAGTACATCCGTGACCGCCAGAGCGACATCATCCGCGAGCAGCTGACGGAAACGATCGGCGCGGCTGCCACCCCGCCGCGGCCTGTCCTGGAGGCGCTTTATCGCTACGGCGGCGAAACCCGCACCGTGCAGTTCATCACGCCTGACCTCGCCAAGCTCATCAAGATCGAGAAGCCGGACGACGCCAAGCTGAGGGCCTACTTCGACCTCAACAAGCTGCGCTACGTGGCGCTGGAGTCGCGCAAGGCCAACGTGCTGCTCTTGAGCCGCGACGTGGCCGCCAAGAGCATCACCATCAGCGACGACGATCTCAAGGCCGCCTACGAGGCCTCCAAGGACAGCTTCAACGTCGTCGAGAAGCGGCGCGTGTCGCAGATGACGTTCCCCGACATGGCCGCCGCCGACAAGGCCTACGCGGAGCTGTCGAAAGCCAAGAACTTCGACGAGACCGCAAAGAAGCTCGGCTTCCCGCCCAATGAGATCGATCTCGGCCTGTTGTCGCGTGCCGAGATGATCGACCCAAAGATTGCCGAGGCGACCTTCGGCCTGAAAAAGGACGAGTTGTCGAAGCCGATCCAGGGCCAGTTCTCGATCGCCCTCGTAAGGGTGTCGGATATCCAGGGCGGCAAGCAGCGCACCTTCGAGGAGGTGAAGGGCGAGATCCGCGAGCGCCTGTCGACGGACCGCGTCGGGCAGATGATCAGCACGTTGCACGACAAGGCCGAAGACGAGCGCGCCAAGGGCACGCCCCTGAAGGAGATCGCTCAAGCTCTGAAGATACCCTTTGTAGAAGTTGCCGACATCACGCAGCTCGGCAAAACCAGCGACGGCAAGACGGCGCTCGACAGCGCCGACGCCCCGCGCATCGCCGCGGCCATCTTTGCCGCCGCGCCCGGCGTGGAGACGGACATCATCGACCTCGCCGACGGCGGCTACGCCTGGTTCGATCTCGTCACCGTAACACCCCAGCGCGAACGCACCTTCGAGGAAGCCAAGGCTACGGCGGAAACCGACTACCTCGAGGCCGAGCGGCGCAAGGAGATCGAGGCACTGGCGACCAAGCAGGTTGACCGCATCAAGGGCGGCGCCGGCATCGACGCCATCGCCAAGGAGCTCGGCGCAAAGCTCGAGACGGCGGAGAACCTCAAGCGCGGCGCCACGGCCCCCGGGCTGACGTCAGCGGCACTGCAAACCGTGTTCGCACTGTCGAAGGGCGACGTCGCCTCGGCCCCCACCGTCGACGGGAAGTCGCGCACGATCTTCCGCATCGCCGAGGTCAAGCCGGCGCCGGCACCGACCAACGAGCAGCTCGCCGCGCTCGGCGGCGAGATCGGCCGCCAGGTTCGCATCGATCTTCTCGAGCAGTACGTGGCCGGGTTGAGGACGCGCTACGGCTTCACCGTCAACGAGAAGGCGCTGACGCAGGCGATGGGCGGACAGGCACTGCCGGCCGAATGACGGAGGGGCTGCACCAAGCCCTGTGACCCCATGACCAAGCTCGATATCGCCGCCGGCGGGCTCCAGTTCGAGCCGGACCTCGGCACGGTCTCGAAGCGCTATCGGGCGGGGACCCCGCAGGTGGTGTGGACCCGCCTCGTCGCCGATCTGGAGACACCTGTCTCCGCCATGCTGAAGATCAGCGACGGCGAGCCGATGAGCTGCTTGCTGGAGTCGGTGCAGGGCGGCGCTGTGCGCGGGCGCTACTCCATCATCGGCATTCGGCCCGACATCGTGTGGCGCGCCTTCGGCAGCCGCGCCGAGATCAACCGGCAGGCGATGACACGCCCCGATGCGTTCGAGCCTGACCGGCAGCCGGCGCTGGAGTCGCTGCGGGCACTGCTGGCGGAGTCGCGCATCGACCTGCCGGCCGAACTGCCGCCGATCGCAGCCGGCGTCATCGGCTACATGGGCTACGACACCGTGCGCCTTATGGAGCACCTGCCCGACCAGCCACCGGACTCACTGGACGTTCCCGACGGCATGTTCGTGCGGCCGACGGTGATGGTCGTGTTCGACGCGGTGAAGGACGAGATCATCGCGGTGACGCCGGTCCGCCCTGAGGCCGGCGTCGAGGCGCAGGAGGCCTACAACCGCGCCGTGGAGCGCTTGCGTGACGTAGTGCGCGCGCTCGATGCGCCGCTGCCGCATGCCACCGCCATGGCGAGCACGGTGCTGGCCCTGCCGGACTCCAGCTCGAATACGACACCGGCCGAATTCAAACGCATGGTCGAACGCTCCAAGGAGTACATTGCCGCCGGCGACATCTTTCAGGTGGTGCTGTCGCAGCGCTTCTCGGTACCGTTCACACTGCCGCCGTTTGCGTTGTATCGCGCCCTGCGTCGCACCAACCCTTCGCCGTTCCTGTTTCACCTCGACTTCGGGGCGTTTGCGCTGGTCGGCTCGTCGCCGGAAATTCTGGTGCGCGTGCGCAACGGCGAGGTCACCATCCGTCCGCTCGCCGGCACGCGGCCGCGCGGCGCGACACCGGACGCCGACAAGGCGCTGGAAGCGGAGCTGCTCGCCGATCCCAAGGAGCGCGCGGAGCATCTCATGCTGCTCGACCTCGGCCGCAACGACGTCGGGCGCGTTGCCAAGATCGGCAGCGTACGCGTGACGGAAAGTTTCTCGGTCGAGCGCTACAGCCACGTCATGCACATCTACAGCAACGTGGTCGGCCAACTGGACGAAAAGCACGATGCCGTCGATGCGCTGATGGCAGGGTTTCCCGCGGGCACGCTGTCCGGTGCGCCGAAGGTGCGCGCCATGCAGATCATCGACGAGCTGGAGAAGGACAAGCGCGGGCCCTATGGCGGCTGCGTCGGATACTTTTCCGCTGACGGGGAGATGGACAGCTGCATCGTGCTGCGCACGGCGCTCGTCAAGGACGGTGTCATGCATGTGCAGGCGGGCGCCGGTGTGGTCATGGACAGCAATCCCGCCGCCGAGCAGGCCGAGTGCGGGCACAAGGCCCGCGCACTGTTCAAGGCTGCCGAGGAGGCCGTCCGCTTCGCGCAACATGCCCGCCGCGGCAACAGGTGAAGCCCGATCGCCCGCTCCATGCTGACCCTCTCCCTTCTCCGTCACGCGAAGTCGAGCTGGGCCGATCCCGCGCAGGATGATTTCGATCGTCCGCTCAATGAGCGCGGCCGGGAAGCCGCGCCACGCATGGGTGCCTACATGGCCGAGCAGAAACTGGCGCCCAGGCTCGTCCTGTGCTCGCCGGCCCTGCGCACGCGCCAGACGCTGGCGCTTGTCCTTCCCCATCTGCAGCGGACCGCCGAGGTCGCCTACGAGGACGACCTCTATCTCGCCTCCACCGGGCAGCTCCTGAAACGCATCCGCAAGACGGCCGCTGCCGTCTCGCACCTGATGATCGTCGGCCACGACCCGGGCATGCACGGCATCGCCACCAAGCTTGCCGGGTCCGGCGACCCCGCCACCCTTGATCTTTTGGCCGCAAAGTTCCCGACCGCCGGGCTGGCCGTCATTTTGTTCGATAGCAAGTCCTGGGGCGATGTCGGGGACGGCGACGGCCGCCTGCGGCTCTTCATGACGCCGAAGCGGCTGCCTTGACCTCCGCCATGGCCCTCCCCTAAACCCCTTCTCATGCTTGTCCTGATCGATAACTACGACAGCTTCACCTACAATCTCGTCCATTACCTGGGCGAGCTTGGCGCGGCGTGTCGTGTGTTCCGCAACGACAAGATCAGCGTTGCCGATGTCATCAAGCTGAAACCGAAAGGCATCGTGCTGTCGCCGGGCCCGTGCACGCCCAACGAGGCCGGCATCTGCCTCGACCTCATCGCCAAAGCGGGCCCCAAAATTCCGCTGCTTGGCGTCTGCCTCGGCCATCAGGCCATCGGACAGGCCTACGGCGGCGAGGTAGTGCGCGCGCCGGTGCCCATGCATGGCAAGCTGTCGAAGATCACGCACACGTCGAAGGGCCTCTTCAGGAGCCTGCCGAAGAGCTTCGAGGTGACGCGCTATCACTCGCTCATTGTCGCGCGCAAAGGGCTGCCCGCAGACCTGACCGTTACAGCCAAGACCGCCGACGGCCTCATCATGGGGGTCCAGCACAAGACCCATCCGGTGCACGGTGTGCAGTTCCACCCCGAGAGCATCGCCTCCGAGCACGGCCACGCGCTGCTCGCCAATTTCCTCGAGCTGGCCGGGATGAGCCCGCGCCGCCGCAACGTCAAACCCGCGCGCCACGCCGCCTGAGCCGCACGAACCACGAGCCCCCGATGAGCCCCGCCGATCAGCCATCCCTCGAGCTGCGCCAACTCATCCAGAAGGTCTCGGGCGGCGCCACGCTCAGCGAAACCGAGATCCGTACAGCACTCGACCTGATGACCGAAGGCGCGGCCACCGGCGCGCAGATGGGCGCCTTCCTGATGGCGCTCAGGGTGCGCGGCGAGACGGTGGAGGAGATCACAGGCGCTGCGCAGATGATGCGCGCGCGCATGAAGAGGGTGGAAGTCGCCCCCGGCGCGGTCGACATCGTCGGCACCGGTGGCGACGGCACCGGCACCTACAATGTCTCCACCTGCGCGGCTCTCGTCGCTGCCGGCGCCGGCGCCAAGATCGCCAAGCACGGCAACCGGTCGGTATCCTCGCTGTCGGGGGCGTCCGACGTCCTTTCCGCTCTCGGCGTTAAGCTCGACATCCCCTTCGAGGTCACCGCGCGCTGTGTGGCGGATGCGGGCGTCGGCTTCATGTGGGCGCCCCAGCATCATCCCGCCATGAAGCACTGGGCGCCGATCCGCGCCGAGCTCGGCATCCGCACGATCTTCAACCTGCTCGGTCCCATCTCGAACCCTGCCGGCGTGAAACGGCAAATCGTCGGCGTGTTCTCCTGGCAGTGGGTGGAGCCGATCGCCGACGTGCTCAACAATCTCGGCTGCGAGCATGTCTGGGTCGTGCACGGCCACGACGGCCTCGACGAACTCACCACGACCGGCGCGACCGACGTCGCCGAGGTCAAGGACGGCAAAGTGCGCGTGTTCGAGGTCACGCCGGCCGACGCCGGTCTCGCACCCGCGAAGCTCTCCGACCTCAAGGGCGGCGATGCAAAATTCAATGCAGCCGCCATCAGCGAAGTTCTCGCTGGCAACAAGACGCCTCTTAGGGACATTGCCATTCTCAATGCTGCAGCTGCGTTGATCGTCGCGGGTCTTGCCGCAAATCTCACCGATGGTGCAGCCATGGCCGCGCATTCCATCGAGTCCGGCGCCGCCAAGCGTGCGCTCGACAAGCTCATCGCCGTCACCAACGGCGCATAGAGCCGCACTGCCAGCCATCACCCGACGAAGGGATGGCCAACAGTCTGCCTAATGCATTTGACAGGTGAGCGAGGCGCGGGCTCAAATGCCCGACCAACAAGCGTCGACGGGTGTCGAGCCCGCCGTGCGCCACAGAAGTATTTCTCGACGCCCGATCGGGCTTCCTAGGGAGGATAAAGCGTGACCAGAGCCAGACTGTTTGTTCTTTCCGCCGTCGCCGTGGGTGGCATCGCCGCCGCGCTCGCCTGGACCTTGCCGCCGGCAGAAGCCCAGCAGCGCAAGTCGCTGCGCTGGGCGACGTCGAGCGTCGATTCCTACGGCTACAAGGTCGCCGCCTCGATGACCAAAATGGTCGAGGAGGCGCTGGGCGGCGAGTACACCGTGACCGTCCAGCCCTACCCGCAGACGACGGCCGCCACCAAGGCTGCCATGGAGGACAGCGCGGAGATCGGCTACACGGCCGACATCGGCATGACCGAGCTCTATGCGGGCGATGGCGGCTTCAAGAATTACAACCCCGCCAAGGGCAAGCTGGTCCACACCTGGTACGCCTATCCCATGGAGTCCTTCATGGCCGTCTCGGCCAAGGACGCCGGCAAATACAAATGCCTGAAGGACTTCAGCGGCAAGCCGGTGTTCTACACCACGGCCGGCTTCATGAACTGGCTGAACTTCCGGCGCATGTACAAAGCCCTCGACTACGACTTCAAGCACGTCCAGATCGATGCCAAGACCAACTCCGACGCCATGCAGGGCGGCACCATCATCGGCTCGGTGGCCTACACCGTCTCCGGCAAGGCGCTGGCTCCGTATTGGAAGGAGACGGAAGTGCGCATGGACGTGAGCGTCATCAATCCCTGCGCGGACGAGGTGGCGAAGCTGAAAGCAGCCGGCCTGTCCATCACGCCAGTCGATCCCAAGGGCGCGTTCAGCAAGGACGTGGGCGTGAAGGAAATCCTCGGCGTGCCGATCCTGTTCGCCTACAACGTGCGCGCCGATCTGCCTGAGGACATCGTCTACAGGATGTTGAGCGCGTTCTATAAGAACCGCGACAAGCTTGCCTCGCTCGACCCCGGCTTCTCTGCGCTGGCGAAGGACTTCGTCGGCATGCAGGTGAGCGGCATCAGCGCCAACGCGGACATCCCCGTGCACGCGGGCCTCGCCAAGTTCCTTAAGGAGCACAAGGCGTGGAACGACAAGTGGACGGTCGGCAAGAGCGGCTAAGCCCGGCGTAGTACTCTCGGTGCGAGGCGGGCGGGCTGCGCGACACGGCGCAGCCTCCCGCCTCGGCGCACCCGGATACTGACTGCCTCAACGTGCTTTCGGCATCGGGCCCGCGCAGCCGGAGCCTTTCTCAGCAAGCGACCTCATCATGACGGACCGGCTCCGCAACCTGCTCTCGCTCAGCACCGCGATCTTCGTGCTCGGCCTGATCCAGCTCGTCTGGCTCCTCTGGTACTACTACACGGGATACGGCGGACCGCAGGAACTGGTCGCGCGCGTGCTGTCGATCGCGATCACCCTGCAGATCCTATTCATGTATCGGCAGGACTACCTCTACCCGTTCCTGCCGCCGGTCGTGAACCACGTGCTCGTCGCGCTCTATATCGCGATCTGCGCTTATGCCTTCATCCACTTCCACCTCGAGTTCGAGGAAATCGCCATCTGGCGCCAGGGAGGGTACACCCGCCAGGACTTCATCGTCGGACTGCTGATGTTCCTGCTGGTGATGGAGCTGTCGCGCCTCGCGCATCCGGCGCTGTTCTGGGTCAACCTGTTTCTCGTCTTCTACACCCTCTACGGCTACCTGAGCCCGTTCGATTTCTTCTGGCATCCAGGCACCACCTTCTACCGTGTGGTGACATCGAGCACGGTCGAGTTCTCGACCGGCATCTACGGCATCTACGGCCAGCTCGCGCTCACGCTGGTGGCCGCCTTCCTGCTGCTCGCGGCCGCCGCCGCCGGTTTCGGCGCGCAGGGCGCCATGATCCAGGTGATGCGCCGCCTTGCGGGCCGCCAGCGCCAGCTCGTGCCGCAGACGGCCGTGCTCGGCTCGCTGTCGATCGGCATGGTGAGCGGCTCGGGCTCAGCGAACGCGGCCGTGGTTGGCACCATCACCATTCCCCTGATGAAGCGCTACGGCGTGCCGGGACCGTTCGCGGCAGCGGCGGAGACCGCGGGCTCGATGGGCGGCCTGATCATGCCGCCGATGATGGGCGTCGGCGCGTTCCTGATGTCGGACTTCCTCAACGTGTCTTACTGGGAGGTCGTCAAGCGCGGGTTCGCGCTGGCGTTCGTCTACTACGCGTCAGTCGCGTTCGCGATCTACCTGATCTGCATCAAGCTGCTGCCGCGCGACCAGGTCGCAACGCCCAAGGTGCCGGCCTACGACCAGATCCGGACGGCGATCTTCTTCTCGGCCGTGCTGTTCCTGCTCTACCAGATGGGCTGGGTCGGCACCGGCGAGCTGCTGGCTGCCCTCTACACGGCGATGTTCCTGTTCGGGCTGCTCGTCCTCGCCTTCCTGGTGTTCAAGTACCAGATCAAGGATCCGACGCTGGCGGAGGAGACGCTATGGGGCAACATCTGCAAGGCGATCGAGACGCACGCGGACATGACGTCCTACCTCACGCTGCTACTCGCCACGCTCGGCATCATGATCGGCCTGTTCACGGTCACGGGCTTCATCAACCGCATGGGCGCGATGATCCTCGACCTCGGCGCGGCCAACATGGTCGGCGTGATCCTGATGGCCTACGCGTTCGGATGGCTCGCGGGCGCGGGCCTGCCGCCTACCGCCACCTACATCATCGGCGCCATCGTGATCGTGCGGCCCCTGCAGGAGCTCGGCATCAATCCGTGGATCGCCCACTTCTTCGTGTTTCTGCTGTCGGTGTGGGGCGAGCTGTCGCCGCCGACCTCCCTCACGGCTGCCATCTCGGCGCGGATCGCGGAGGCGTCGTTCATGCGCACGATGTACGAGGCGCTGAAGATCTGCGCCCCCATCACGCTGATGACATTCGCAATCTTCACGCGCTCTGACATCGTGGTGAACCCCGGCTGGCCCCAGATCGTGGCAACGGCGCTGGTGTTCATCGGCACCGCCGGCATCACCTTCGCGATGTTTGGGCGATACCTCGGGGCGCTGACGGCCGACATACCGCTGCGGCTCGGGCTGGCGGCGCTGTCGTTCATCGTGCTGTTGCACCCGTCGGACACCTGGGCCATGGCGGCCGCGGCTGGCGTCGTGCCGGCAGTGCTTGTCGGGATCCTGCGCCACGTGCGGCTGGGTGGCCCTCTACAAATCCCGCAGCCGGCACCTGCGCAGTAGCGGCGAAAGCTGCTACCTGCGTGCCAGCATCTTGCCTTCCAGCTGCAGGATGCAGCCGTCGATGTTGTGCAGCGTCTCGTCGATGCGGTGCAGCTCCTTCTCCATTTCCACCGGACTGCGCGCATGCCGCTCCACCTTTGATACGGTGGCGAGTTCGATCAGCCAGGTGATGAAGCGCCACAGACCGCCAAAGACGCGCCGCACGAGCGAACGGCGGCCTCTGGGCGCGGGCTTCTCCTTGCTGCGGGCCGTGCGCTGACGCCGCAGCAGGGCACTGCGCAGGAACTTCAGCTCGCGCTTCTTGTGCTTCAGCTCCTTGAGGGCCTGCTTGGCCTCGCCGGCGGAGGTCACCGTTACGGACACCGCCGTCCCGTCGATCTTGGTAAAGCGCATGGGCGCGAGCTGCATCGGTCCGCCTTCGTTCCCCGGGTGTGTTGAAAGGCCGCGAGGCTATGCGGCCACAACGGGCCAGTCCAGGAATGCCTTCCGGCAACGAACATCCTGGACGAAGGCGGAACGGGAGGTGAACCGCGCCGCCCAAGCTCATATTTTACGTTTATTCGACACCAAATCTCGCTGATCTACTTGGTTAATCTAGCCTCATTCCTGCCACATCCGTCCCGGAGATCGCTGCCCGCCCGAATAGAGCACCCAGCCTGCCGGCCGCCTCAGAACGCGGCTTTGGGCTGGGACCACTGCTGATGGAGGGACGGGACTGCATCGGGGGACTTGTCTGACCTGGTTGGCATTCACCGCTGCGGCAAATACCGCGGGCACCGGCTTCCCGGCGCCTGCGTCTCACCAACCCTAGCAACTCAGGAGAGCACAGTATGAGACGGCTCTTGACCGTGGTGACGGGTGTCGGCCTTTGCGCATTCGCGTTTGCGGCCCACGCCGAAGCCAGAACGTCTTCGTCCGGTGCAAACGACGCCTGGTATCACTTCGGGGGGGAACGCTCCGCCTCCGACCGCCTGCAAAGCACGCGGCCCGCACGTAGCACCCGCCGCACCGGGTCGACCAGCGCACGGCGCAGTACCCGCCGCCAGACAGCCCGCAGCACGCGCACTGCGCGCACCGGCTCGGCGCCATCCTCCTTCCTGCGCAGGGGCGCGGCGTCAGCCTCCCGCACCTGCCTGACGCCTGCGGCGCGCGCGCTGCTCGGCCGCATCGAGGCGCAGTTCGGCCAGATGCAGGTGATCTCGACCTGCCGGCCGGGCGCACGCGTCGCCGGCACGGGACGCGTCTCGCGTCACGCCAGCGGCAACGCCGTCGACTTCAACGCCAACGGCAAGAAGGCCCAGGTCGTGCGCTGGCTCATCGCCAACCACCGCTCGGGCGGCACCATGACGTACGCCGGCATGTCGCACATCCACGTCGACATCGGCCCGCGCTTCGTTGCGCTCAACTCCGGCGGACGCGGCCGGATCGCATCGCGCTAAGTCTGGATAGGCGGGTGCTCGCAGCACCCGCCTTCCCTCACACGCTCAGCCATATCCCCCAGGCGAGATAGGCACCGGCGATGGTCATCGTCAGCCGGCGGCTCCACGTCCGGAAATTGCCGTCGCTCATGCGCAGCAGCACCGGCGCTGCGAGCGATGTGCCCGCGACGGCGAGCAGCAGCGCGCCGAGATAGGCCCACCACGGCAACCCCGTATCGAACGCAAACTCGAACGAGCCGAAGTAGGCGATGCGGTAGAGGTGCCCGAACACCTGTGTCACCGCCTTGGTGCCTACGATGGTCTTGCGATCGAGCTGGCTCTTCTGGAAGAAGATGTCGAGGATGTGCCCGGCAGCCCCCGCCATCAGTTGCAGCGTAATGATGAAGGCGCCGCACATGTAGGGCGCACCTGGGCGCGTAATATCGGGCGTGAGCCGCGCCGGCAGCAGGTAGGCCGCGAAGGGAATGAGGCCGAGCCCGATGTAGAGCATCGCCTTCCCCGGCAGAAATTCCACGAACCTGAACAGCAGGAACATCGTGGTCGAGCCGACCAGATATCGGCTGACGATGCCCCAATGCACGTGCCGCATCCAAAGCGCCGAGCGCCATCCGTTGGACGCCGTCTGCACGGCCCCGAACAGCACCATGGCGGGCGCCACGTCGAGAAACACGAGCAGCACGCCGAGCAGGATCAGGCCGCCCGCCATCCCGAAAATGCCGGAGATGAATGACGTGGCCAGCACGGTGGCGGCGATGACGCTCAGTGCGAATGCGCCCAGCATCTACCGCCCGCCGCTGTCGTTCATGGCCCACCCCGTGCGCAAACGGCGCAGAAGCTAGGCTTTTGCGCCCCGGCCCACAACGCACCTTGACGAAGGGTTGCCCTGCATTGTTGCTGGCACTTCGGGCCGCGCCTCGCCTGGGCCCACGCCGAAACGCTTGGGAGACCCGTCGCATGGCCCCGCTGTCAGCTCCTTTTCGCCGCGCAATGCCGTCCGATGCATCCGCGCTTGTCGATTTCGTGCATTTCGCCAGCGAGGGCCTCGCCCTTTACGTCTGGACGAAGCTGGCGGGTCCCGGCGGCGATCCCTGGGCGCTCGCCCGCGCGCGCGCCGGCGGTGAAAAAGGCGCCTTCACCTACCGCAATGCCATCGTGCGCGAAGACGGCAGCAAGCCTGTCGCCGGCCTTGTCGGCTATCCGCTTCCCGACACGCCGGAGCCGATCCCGGCCGACATGCCTGCCCTGTTTCGCCCGCTACAGGAACTCGAGAACCTCGCGCCCGGCACCTGGTATGTGAACGTGCTGGCCGCCTATCCCGAGCATCGCGGCAAGGGCTACGGCGGCGCGCTCCTCAACGTTGCCGACCGCATCGCGGCCGACACGGGCAGGAAGGGCCTGAGCATCATCGTCTCGGATACCAACACCGGTGCGCGCCGCCTGTACGAGAGCAACGGCTATCGCGAAGCCGGCCGGCGCACGATGGTGAAGGAGGATTGGCAGCATCCCGGCAAGGAGTGGGTGCTGCTGACGAAGATGGCTTAATCCAAAGCAAGAGGCACCTATCGCGGGCACGCGTGAAACGCACTCAGCGGCGACGCAGTCGGCGTCACCTCAACAAGCTCGAAACCAGACTCGGATAGAAGCCGGGCGAACTCGCTCCGCGTCCGCTCCCGCCCTCCCGGCGTCATCACCAGCATCTCGAGATCGAGCAGGTACGGGTCCGCAATAGTCGCGCGCCCGAACTCAGGCAGTTCGCGCTCGAGAAGGATCAATTGGCCCGTGACGTTGATTCCGGCCCGGCAATTGCGCAAAATCGCAGTGGAGCGCGCATCGTCCCAGTCATGGATGACGGACTTGAGAAGGTAGGTATCGCCCGCTGGTGGCGTTGTATCGAAAAAGCTGCCACCAACGCACTGTGCCCGCTTGCCGAGCCCATGCTGCTCAAAGACGCCGGGCGCATGCGCGACGACGTGTGGAAGATCGAACAAAACGCCGTGCTTGTCAGGGTTGGCCTTCAGAATCGCTGCCAGCAATTCGCCTGTGCCGCCGCCAACATCGACGATGCGGCCTGCATCCGAGAAATCCAGCGCCTTGAGCACCGCAGCCACTTGCGACGCGGAGATGCCACGCATCGCCTCGTCGTGGATCTCGGACTCCCCAGGGTTCACTGCGTAGAAATCGAAAAGGCTCAAGCCCAGCGCTCTTTCCGCGCCACCGCCACCTTCGCGAACCGTGCCCAGCAGATCGGCCCAGCATCGCCACCGGACGGCCCCGGCCGAGAAACGCACGGCCGCCCGGAAGGAGCCTGGCACGTCGGAGCGCAGCGCTTGTCCTGTGTCGTTGAGCGCGAAGTCGCCCGTCTCCGATTCCTCGAACACGCCAAGAGCGCACAGGGCGCGCATGACGCGACCCAAGGCGTCAGCATTCACACCGGCAGCCAACGCTAGCTCGCGTGCAGACATAGGCTTTGCGGCAAGGTGATCGGCCACCCTCAGTTCGGCGGCAACGTACAAGGCTTGGGCGCCGCGCAAGCCGTCAGCAATCCTGCGCAGGGCAATCGCGGCATTGGGCGCAGCCGGGGTCGTCTGCATGTTTGAAGCTCCGTAGCAGGAGCGTACCGCAACCCCATCCCGCCGTCAGCCCCATGGCCGGTCATGCTGCGAAACCAAGAACCGCAGCAGTTGGTTTCCATGGACTCGACGTGGTGGTAAGGCCCCGTCTCTCGTCGTAAAGTTGGCCCATGACAGACATTCTCGAGAAAATCACCGCCTACAAGCTGAAGGAAATTTCGGCCGCCAAGGCCGCCAAGCCGCAGGAGGCCATCGAGGCTGCCGCGCGCGCCGCGCCACCCGTGCGCAGCTTTGCGGCTGCGCTGGAGGCAAAGGCGAAGGCCGGCGAATTTCCCCTGATTGCGGAGATCAAGAAGGCGAGCCCGTCCAAGGGCCTGATCCGCGCCGACTTCGCGCCGGCGGCCCTTGCGGAGGCTTATGCAGCGGGCGGCGCAGCCTGCCTCTCCGTGTTGACGGATGGCCCCTCCTTCCAGGGTGCGCCCGAGTATCTGACGCAAGCGCGCGCGGCATCAGGCCTGCCGGTCCTGCGCAAGGACTTCATGCTGGATCGCTACCAGGTGGCGGAAGCGCGCGCCTGGGGCGCCGACTGCATCCTCATCATCATGGCCTGCGTGGACGACGCGACGGCCAGCATGCTCGCCGCCTACGCCAAGGTGTGGGAGATGGATGCGATCGCGGAAGTGCATGACAAGCAAGAGCTCGACCGGGCCATCAATCTCGATTGCCGCTTGATCGGCATCAACAACCGCGACCTCAAGACCTTCGACACGACGCTGGAGACCACCGAGCGCCTTGCCCCGCGCGTGCCCAAGGACCGGCTGATCATCGCCGAGAGCGGCATCGGCTCGCACGCGGACCTCGAGCGCCTGGCGAAGGCCGGCGTGCACGCCTATCTCGTCGGTGAGAGCCTGATGCGCCAGCCCGACGTGACGGCGGCGACCAAGGCGCTGCTTGGGTCGGGGATCGCGCAACGATGATGCGGCTGCTGAAATCGTCCCCTCCCCCCTCGTGGGGGAGGGACAGGGAGGGGGGGAGCCACGACGGTTCTGGAATCCCCCCACCCCTATCCCCTCCCCACAAGGGGGAGGGGAAGCGTGCCCCATTGCAGGTCGCATCATGACCAAGCTCTCTCACCTGAACGAGAAGGGCGAGGCGCACATGGTGGACGTCTCGGACAAGGCGGCCACGCAGCGCAGCGCGCGCGCGGAAGGCTTCGTTGCCATGTCGCCGGCCACGCTCGATCTCGTCCTCAAGGGCGAAGCCAAGAAGGGCGATGTGCTGGCCACGGCACGCATCGCTGGAATCATGGCGGCGAAGAAAACGCACGAGCTGATCCCGCTCTGCCATCCGCTGGCGATCAGCAAGGTGACGGTCGATTTCGAGGCCTCGCACGCGCCGCCGGGCATCCACGTCGCGGCCGAGGTCAAGGTTTCCGGCCCGACGGGCGTGGAGATGGAGGCCCTGACCGCGGTGTCGGTCGCGTGCCTCACCATCTACGACATGCTGAAGGCGGCTGATAAGGCCATGGTGCTCGGCGACATTCGCTTGATCGAGAAGACCGGCGGGCGCTCCGGCACCTATCGCGCAGCGGCGCGCAAGGAGGGCTGAGACGTGGCGCTGCTCTCGGTGGAGGAAGCGCTCGCGCGCGTCCTGGACGGCATCGCGCCGACACCGGCTGAAACCGTCATGATCGAGAACGCGCGCGGCCGCGTGCTTGCCGAGCCGCTGCGCGCGCTTCTCACGCAATCGCCGTTCGATGCCTCGGCCATGGACGGCTACGCCGTGCAGGCGGCTGACATCGCCACCATCCCCGCGACGCTCGCCATCGTCGGCGAAGCGGCAGCGGGGCATCCCTTCCACGGCACCGTGCACGCGGGCCAGGCCGTGCGCATCTTCACCGGCGCCCCTGTTCCCGCCGGCGCCGATACCGTCGTCATCCAGGAGGACACCGCACGCAACGGCGACACGGTAGTCGTGAATGAAGCGGAGCCGAAGGGCGGCAACATCCGCACGCGCGGCTTCGATTTTCGCGAGGGAGACGAATTGCTGTCAGCCGGACGCCGCTTCGGCCCGCGCGAGATCGCGCTTGCTGCCGCCATGGGGCACCGCCCGATTGCCGTCCGGCGTCGGCCGCGCGTGGCGATCCTCTCGACCGGCGATGAGCTCGTGCCTCCCGGTGCGCGTCCCGGACCCGGGCAGATCATTTCCTCCAACCATCTCGGCGTCGGTGCCTTGTGCGAGGCGGCCGGCGCCGACGTTCAGCACCTCGGCATCGCCCGCGACACGCGCGAGGACATCGTCGCGCGGCTGTCGAACGCGGAGGGCGCCGACGTCCTCGTCACATGCGGCGGCGCTTCCGTAGGCGACCATGATCTCGTCGCGCCAGCGCTCGAAGCGGAGGGCATGTCCCTCGCCTTCTGGAAGATCGCGCTGCGGCCCGGTAAGCCGATGATGTTTGGCCGGCTCGGACCGTCACGCGTTCTGGGCCTGCCCGGCAACCCCGTCTCGGCGATGGTGTGTGCCCGCGTGTTCCTGATCCCGCTGATCCAAGCCTTGCTTGGAGACACCGCGCCGCCGACGGCCGAGCGGCAGGCGCGGCTGGCGGTGCCGCTGGACGCCAACGGCCCCCGCCAGCACTACCTGCGGGCCGTCTCGGTTCCCGCCGGCGACGGCATTCCCGTGGTGACGCCTGTGCGGTCCCAGGACAGCTCCCTGCTGTCCCCCCTTGCGGAAGCCAACTGCCTCTTGATCAGGCGCCCTGGGGCTCCTGCGGCCGCGGCAGGTGCCCTCGTCTCGGTGCTGCCCCTCGACTTCTGAAATAGGGCGCGAGGACCGGGCCACGCGACAGAGATCGGGCCCAGCGCTGCCCCAACGCCTGCGTCGGCCGCTCGACGGCGAAATGCACCGCCGTCGCAATCGCCACGACAACAATGATTGCTACCGCTGACACCACCTCGGGCGGCAGCCCAACGTCCAGCAAGACGCGCATGAGCGCGTAGCCGGCGGTCGCGTGCACGAGGTACAGCGGATAGCTCACCATGGCCGCCATCCGCACCATACCCGCGCTCCTGATCCGCTCGCGCAGGGCATAGGCGGCCAGAAACAGCGCCAGCGCGGCGAGGCTGCTCACAACAACCACTTCGCCCTTGGGATCGGGTGACATCGCAAGCGCGATCCCGGCCAGCATCAGGCACGCCGCCACGCAGGCCCCTGCCGCAGCAGACCCCAGCCTGCCCACGTGCCAGGTGCTCAGCGCGACGCCGACGAACATGAAGATCAGGTGCGGCGCGTAGATGGTGAAGATGAACCGGCCGCGGGCGGAGAGGACAGCCACCAGCACGGCCACCGGCAGCAGCATGAACATGACACCCGGCCGCCGCATCACGCGCGCAGCGACAGCGCAGATGACATAGAAGATGATCTCGACCTCCAGCGTCCAGATCACGAGATCGACAAAGCGGGAGTCCGCCAGCAGGCGCGCGCCGGGCACGGCATGAAGCGCCACCTCGCTCACAGTGAAGGGAAACGCTCGCCCGTAGTGCGCACCGGCCAGCACAATGGCGAGAACCGTGACGGAGAAGCACACCATGTAGGTCGGCACGATCCGCCAAAGCCGCCCGACGCAGAAGCCCGCAACGCTGTAGCGCGCGATGGATAAGGGAATGACGAAGCCGCTGATCAGGAAGAACAGCGCCACCCCGAACTGCCCGAAACCGAAATACGGCATGGCCTCGGTCAGATATGTGAACCCCGAGCGGCCCGTTCCTGCGGGGACGGGCGGCGTATTGGCAAACTGTGTCGCCTCGGCAGGCCTGGTCCAGAACAGCTCCAGCAGATGGCTCGCAACGACGGCCGCACACGCGAGGCCCCGCAGCGCGTCGGCGAACTCGAGCTTTCCGGTACTCTCCCGCAAATCCGCCCCGTGCTGTCGATGACCGGCGCATAGGCGCCTCGCCTGCGGCCGCCAAGGTCGCGAACCGTATCTGCTTCGCGAAATGGACCGAGCCGGGCCAGCGGCTGCCTCCGCAGCGCCGGGAGGTTCATGTGACGGACAACGGACCGCGCACCGGAACAAGCGGTAGTGGGTCAGTTTCAATTCTGTCAGGGGATTGACTTGGGTTGAATCAGCTCCCGAACACTGCCATCTATCTACGCATGACAGATGAGGCATTGAAGCGTCTGCGCGAAAAAGCGGCCAAGGCCCGTCAGTTGGCCGAGGCCGAGTTGGCACGGCGCGGGGTAAGCACTCAGGAAGAGCTGAAGCGCCGCAAGCATCGACCACGCGACATCAATCAACGCGCCAAATCAATCGTAGATATTGCGACTGGCGAACGTGAAGATCACGGACGCACAACGAAGAAATAACCTACGCAGCAGATTCCCAAACAGCTTTCCAAGCAAAGAATTCGGACGGCCTTACTCGAAATCTGGCGAAGTTGCCTTCATGTAGGCCGATCAGCTCACTCTCGGCAAGCTCGGTGAATCTCGGTCGGTCGGCTTCGGGAATCATCTCCGCCGCGAATTCGGCAATCTCCCTGGATGCGGAGGGCTTGTTCATCTTTTGCAGAATGATGCGAGAGACAGCGCCTTTCAGCTCTTCCCGGTAGCGCATTCTGAATGGGTCGGGCGCCCCAAGCGACTGACGAATTGCAGCGTACCGCCGGGCTGATCTCTCATACGCCCACACAAACATGTCGCGAGCCAGCTCTGTCTTGTTCATTTCGTAGACGCTCAGCAACGCCTCCACATAGAGCTGTTCGGATACATCAATGAAAGAGATCGGACTGAGGTTGCGCTTGATGAAAGGGATATTCGCTGCGAGACGCGAGACTCGCTTGTTTACGTCTGCGAAGGGCTGAAGATACGGAAGCTGTATCGCGACAAAAAATGATTGCTCAAACGGGTCGGAGATAACCTCAGCCTTAGCAAGAAGGCTCACGAAGCATTCTTCTATTACCGCTGGGATTTCCAGTGGGAGGTAAGGTGAGCCGCCGATGCCAACGCGCCCCTGCCTCAGTCGCCCAGACTCTCTCGGATCTAGCAGATCGTGAGATAGCAACCCGTGCAGGTTCAAAAGCGTGTGACGGTTGAAGCCAATCTCGTTCGCCGCATCTACCAAGAACTGAATCGCATCCTTGTGATTCAGTATCATCTGAGTTTCTTGCGCGGTCTTTCCCTCGGCTTGCCTGCCGACTTCTAACAGTTGCTGCGTATCCAGTATCGAATACGTATTGCCTTCCAGGCGACTTGAGTTCCAGGACAGGTCTGTCAGTAGTCGGTCGAGGATGTTTCTTGCGTAGGTACCCGCAGGCTTTTGCGATCCACTGTCAACAACCCCAACATCAGCCAGATATTTTCGTTCGCGAGGAGTAAGATAGAACGTGTTGTTCGGCTTGTAGTTGGATAGGAATTCACGAACGTATCCGACGGGTGGCCTCTCGGCTTCGGGGCGGCGAACAAGTTTCTGCAGCCTCTGTCCCACCTCCGAAATAGGGACAAACAGCCCACCCTCAGCCTCTAGCGCCGCTTCATCTTGATGTAGTTGCTGTGGCGGCCCCGGCTGATCAGAGAGAAAGTATCTGGTGCCCTTACCCTTCCCGCTACTGCGGACCTTCCCAATGTCGCTCAGCTTTCGTAGTCGCCGCTGCATGGCCCGGCGTTGAGCCTCCGTAGCCCTGGAGCCAACAAGGTCTCCCATCGACACGCCATCCGGTCTTTCGCGGATGACGGCCTCTAGCGAGGCAAGCTCATCTTCTGGAATGCTCTTTGGCATTTGGCGTCGGGTTGTGTAACGGCATGATCCGTTACAAACGTGCTTTCAAGACGTTATATAAGTGATTTTTCCATTGCGTACAAACTATTTTAGCGTTATATAACGGAAAACAACGTTACATATTTAGATACGCGACGCTATGAACAGGCTGCACCCAACGCAACGCGCCCAAAGCCTCCACCTGCTGTGCGAGGGCTCGTCGATGCGGCCCATCACGCGGCTTACAGGCGTCAGCAAGAACACCGTCTCGAAGCTGCTCAATGAAGCAGGGTTGGCTTGCGCCGAGTATCACGATCACACGGTCAGGAACCTGCAGTGCCGGCGGGTGCAGGTCGATGAAATCTGGTCGTTCGCCTATGCCAAGCAGAAGAACGTTCAGGACGCAAAGGCGGCCCTTCGGGCGCAGGTGATACCTGGACGTTTGTTGGCATCGACGCCGACACAAAGTTCGTTGTGAGCTGGCTTGTAGGTGGTCGCAATGCGGTCTGCGCCTACCGATTGATGACCGATCTTGCGTACCGCATCGACCGCCGCATCCAACTCACGACCGATGGACTGCGGGCATACATTGACGCCGTCGATGCCGCCTTCGACGGCCGCGTTGACTACGCTCAGCTCGTGAAGCTTTACGGCGACGCCCCGGAGAGTGCCAAAGGCCGGTACAGCCCTGCGGAGTGCACTGGCACGATTAAGACGCGGGTGCTCGGCATTCCAAAGGATGAGCACATCAGCACATCATTCGTGGAACGGCAGAACCTCACGATGCGGATGCACATTCGCAGGATGACGAGGTTGACGAATACCTTCAGCAAGAAATTCGAGGCGCACGTCAACGCGGTTGCGCTGCACTTCGTCTATTACAACTTCTGCCGCATCCATAAGACGCTCCGCGTAACCCCGGCGATGGCCGCGAACGTAACGGATCGTCTCTGGGAAGTGTCCGACATCGTGGCTCTGGTCGAGGCAAAGGAAGCTGCTGCAATCTTGAAAGTTCGTGGTCCCTACAGGAAGCGCCTCGCGATCAATACGGACTCCACAAAGATCGAATAACGTGGTATGCGGAACATAGTGTTCGTGTTGAGTTGCAGGCGCGTTCCCCTCCCCCAACTGAAGGCAACACAACAATGGCTAAAGACGAAAAAACCTCGAAGAGCGTCGGCACAAAGGCTTCCCAGATTCTCAGGGACCCGAAGTCGACAAAGGCGGAGAAGTCGGTGGCGGCATCTGCTCTGTCGCAGAGACCGGACCGGAAGAAGTAGGCTCAGCTTCTTCTAGGCGTTCAATAGAAATCACGCAGCGAGCGGGGATGGCCATCACCCCGCTCGCTTGCATGTTGTCATCGGCGTTGATGCCGCCGATGCTCTGCGCGACCACCTTGACCTTGCCGTCATCGCGGATGAGCCAGCCGACCGTCGCGCACTCGACGATGTCAGGCAAAGCCAACTCGGACAGATGCTGCCAGCGCGGAATGGGCTGCGCACTGTCCTCCCATCTCACAATAACCAGCGGGCAGTCCGTGCCGTCAGGCGCCTTCACCATGTCAATCCCGCTAAATTTCGAACTGACCCACTACCGAACAAGCGCTTGCGGAACATCTTAGGAACACATATACACGTTCCTGATTTGTACGACCATCACGAGTCGCCGCCGCTAAAGGCCACTGACGCCATGCTGACGACCAAGCAGAAAGAACTGCTCGTTTTCATCGATGCCCGGCTGCGCGAGACCGGCGTGCCGCCCTCCTTTGAGGAAATGAAGGAAGCTCTGGCGCTGCAGTCGAAATCCGGCGTGCACCGGCTGATCATGGCGCTGGAGGAACGCGGATTCATTCGCCGCCTGCCACACCGCGCGCGCGCCATCGAAGTCATCAAGCTGCCCGACGCCGTGACCGATACGCGGCGCAACCTCACGGTGGTGGAGGGCGGCGGCCGGCGCGAGCCGCAACAGCTTTCCGCACCCCCTCCCGGCTACGCACCGACCAGCGGCGCTACGGTGCCCCTCATGGGCCGTATCGCGGCCGGCGTGCCGATCAGTGCTATCCAGAACCACTCGCAGGACATCGGCGTGCCGCCCGATCTAATCGGCAAGGGCGAGCACTTCGCGCTCGAAGTGAATGGCGACTCCATGATCGACGCCGGCATCAACGACGGCGACATCGTCATCGTGCGCCGCTGCGACACCGCGGAGAACGGCGATATCGTCGTGGCCCTGGTGGAGAAGGAAGAGGCCACCCTAAAGCGCCTGCGCAAGAAGGGGGCTTCGATTGCCCTGGAGGCGGCCAATCCCGCCTACGAGACCCGGATCTTCGGCCCCGACCAGGTCGATATCCAGGGCAAGCTGGTCGGCCTGATCCGACGGTTTTGACCTCTGCACGTGGGCGGAAACCCACCGTTAATGCCACCACCTTAGGATGCGGCTCGTCCCTTTCCATGGCCGGGTTGCATCTCCATGCCTCCTTTGAAGTCGTTGCTTGGGCGCTCCTCAAGCTTGAGGCCGGTCGCACTCAACCCGGCCACGGTTGCCCTTCCTGTTTTTACAGCCACCATCGGCCTGTCGGCCTTTCTGCTGTTCGCCGTGCAGCCGATGTTTACGAAGATGGTCGTGCCCACACTCGGCGGCACGCCGGCCGTATGGTCGGTGGCGATCGTGTTCTTTCAGGCCATCCTTCTTGCCGGCTACGCCTACGCTCATCTGCTCATCCGGCACCTCGCGCTGCAGTCGGCGATCCTGATCCATCTCTGCCTGGCAGCGCTCGTCCTCGGCATCGGCTTGCCGATCGCCTTCGACGCAAGCTGGGGCCGCCCCTCAGACAGCGGCCAAGCCTTGTGGCTGATCTCGGTTTTCACCGCCTGCGTCGGCCTGCCCTTTTTCGCGGTCTCGGCCAACGGTCCGCTGCTGCAGGCGTGGTACGCCGCGACCGGCCGCCCCGATGCGCACGATCCCTACTTCCTCTACCGCGCGTCGAACCTCGGCAGCTTTCTCGCCCTGCTTGCCTATCCCTTTTTCTTTGAGCCGAGCTTCACGTTGCGGGGGCAGAGCGCCGCCTGGAGCATCGGTTTCGGCCTGCTGGCGGCCGGCCTCGCCGCGTGCGGCTGGATCGTGCTCAGCGGCAACCAGGCGCAGACGGCCAAGGCGGAACCCAGTGCCTCGCACCCGACCTCGACGCCGGACAAGCTGACGTGGATGGCGCTTGGTTTCGTGCCGTCGGCCCTGCTGGTCGCCGTCACGTCCCACATCACGACCGACGTCGCCTCAGTGCCGCTGCTTTGGATCGTTCCGCTGGCCTTGTACCTGTTGAGCTTCGTGGTGGCGTTCGATGCACAGAAGGGCCGCCTGGTACCGGCCTTGATCGCCGCGCAGCCGCTGATCGCCGCCATGCTGGTTCTGGGCTGGTTGGTCCACAGCTACTGGCTGCTGGCCTTGCATCTCGCCTTTTTCTTCGTATCGGCCACCGTTTGTCATGCTCGCCTGTACGACCTGCGTCCGCGGGCGCACAACTTGTCGGCCTTCTACCTGTGCCTTTCATTCGGCGGCGTACTGGGCGGTGGGTTCACAACTCTCCTGGCACCCGCTGTTTTCAACACTGTCTTGGAGTACCCGCTCCTGGTCGCGGTCGCGCTCTGCTGCCGGCCGGGCTTCGTTGAAGACGCTCGCTCCTACGGCCCCGGCAAAGTCGCGCTCTTCGCTGCACTGGCTGCCGGCGCATTCGCAATCGCGTATGCGACCTCCGTTTTTATTCGTCTCCCCGTGTGGGCTGTTGTCAGCTGCATCGGCGTGCTGGCGGCTTGCGTAGGCATGTCGCGCGAGCGTCCTGCCCGTCTCGTCTCTGCCGCAGTTCTGGCACTCGGTATCATTGTTCTCATCCAGGACGGCCGCGACGTGATCGAACGGGCGCGCAGTTTCTTCGGCGTTCACACCGTCATGACCTCCGCCGATAGAAGTGTTCACAAGCTGGTACATGGCAACACGGTGCACGGCGTCGAGCGCTTCCGGGACCAAAGCAAACAAGTTCTCGCGACACGTCCCGAACCTGCCGCCTACTTCCATCCGAACGGCGTTTACACGCAGGCGATCGAGTCTATTCGCGCCGCGCAGGGTGGGAAGCTCAAACGCGTTGCCGTCATCGGACTAGGCATGGGTGCTTTGGCGTGCCAGGCGCAGCCGGGGGAGGATTGGACGTTCTTCGAGATCGATCCGGTGGTCGTGAAGATCGCTCGTGATGCGCGCCTGTTCCGCTCTCTCTCCGTCTGTGCGCCGGACGCAAGGATCGTTAGTGGCGACGGCCGTCTGACGCTTGCCGAAGCCAGCGGGACCTTCGACCTGATCGTGATGGACGCGTTCTCGTCCGACAGCGTGCCGGTCCACCTGCTGACGCGTGAGGCTCTCGCCCTCTATGCGGTAAAGCTGAACCCGCACGGCGCCATCATTTTCAACATCTCAAACCGCTACATGGTTCTCGGACCCACCGTGGCCATGAGCGCCGCTGCTAACGGGCTCGTCACCCGCGAAGCCGCCGACAGGATCAAGGACGATCGCGAGACTGCGCTGGTTGCTGCCGCCCAGGTTGCCGTCGTGGCACGCACGACGGACCAGTTCGGCACCTTGGCCGCCTCACCGGACTGGCGCGCGCCCGTTCCGGGGGCGGGCGAGAGCACCTGGACCGACGACTATTCCAACATCCTGACACCGCTCATGCGCAAGCTGCGACCCCGCTGACACCTGCCTTGACGCATCCACACCCATGACAGCACGCGCCGCATGGGCTATGTGCGGCCCGTCATGCTGCATATCAACGACCTGACCTACCGCATCGAAGGCCGCACGATCTTCGACAAAGCCACCGCGGGCATCCCGACCGGCCACAAAGTGGGTTTCGTCGGCCGCAACGGCTCGGGCAAGACCACGCTCCTTCGCCTCATCGCCGGTGAGATCCACCCCGACGACGGTGGCATCACCGTGCCGAAAGCCACCCGCATCGGCTGGGTGACGCAGGAAGCGCCCGGGGGCCCGGACAGCCTCATCGCGTTCGTGCTTGCCGCCGACGCGGAGCGTGCGCGGCTCCTCGCCGAGGCCGACACCGCGCACGATCCCCACCGCATCGCCGAGATCCACGAGCGCCTTGCCGACATCGGTGCCCATGCCGCGCCCGCCCGCGCCGCGCGCATTCTGTCCGGCCTCGGCTTCGATGAGACCGCCCAACAGCGCCCGTGCGCCGAATACTCCGGCGGCTGGCGCATGCGCGTCGCGCTTGCCGCCATGCTGTTCACCGAACCCGATCTGCTTCTGCTCGACGAGCCCACCAACTACCTCGACCTGGAAGGCACGCTCTGGCTCGAGGACTATCTCGCCGACTATCCCCATACCGTGCTGATCGTCAGCCACGATCGCGAGCTCCTCAACCGCTCCGTCACCTCCATCCTGCACCTCACGCAAGGCAAGTTGACGCTCTACACGGGTGGCTACGACCGCTTCGAGGAGGCGCGGCGCGAAAAGCAGCGTCTCGATCTCAAGCTGAAGAAGAAGCAGGACGACCAGCGTCGCCACATCGAGGCGTTCGTTGCCCGCTTCAAGGCCAAGGCCTCGAAGGCGACGCAGGCGCAGAGCCGCCTCAAGGTTCTTGCCCGCATGCAGCCCATCGCGGAGGAGATCGAGGAGCGGGTGACGCCCTTCCTGTTTCCCAATCCAGCCAAGGCCTTCGCCAGCCCACTCATCCGCCTGGAAGGCGCCGCAGCAGGTTATGCGCCGGGCTCGCTGGTTCTCGGCGACCTCAACTTGCGGCTCGATGCTGACGACCGGGTCGGCTTGCTCGGCGCCAACGGCAACGGCAAGAGCACCTTCGCCAAGCTGATCTCGGGCCGGCTGCCGGCAATGTTCGGCAAACGCTACGCCAGCGACAAGATCGTGGTCGGCTACTTCGCTCAGCACCAGATGGACGATCTGCCGGCCGGCAAGACGCCCTACCAGCACATGCTCGATCTGATGCCGGACGCCACGGAGGCGCAGCGCCGCGCCAAGCTCGGGGCGCTCGGGTTCGGCGTCGAGAAGGCCGACACCAAGGCGGAGAACCTCTCGGGCGGCGAGAAGGCCCGCCTGCTGTTTGCGCTCGCTACCTTTCACGGGCCCCACCTGCTGATCCTCGACGAGCCGACCAACCACCTCGACGTCGACTCGCGCGAGGCGCTGGTGCGCGCGCTCAACGACTACGAGGGCGCCGTCATCCTCATCAGCCACGACCGCCACCTGATGGATGCCAGCGCCGACCGCCTGTGGATCGTGCGCGACAGCACCGTACGGCCCTACGACGGCGACATGACCTCCTACCGCGCCGAGTGCCTCGCCGAGCGCGGCGCCGACCCCAACGCACCGCGTGCCAAAGCAAAAGCTGCCGGCGCCAAACCCTCGCCGCAGGAAACCCGGCGCCAGGCCGCAGAGCGCCGGGCTTCCGTGGCGCCGCTCAAGAAGGCCATGGTCCGGGCGGAAGCTGCTATCGAGACGATCACCCGGCAGATCGGCACCATCGACGCGCAGCTCGCCGACAGCACGCTCTATGTTCGCGATGCCAAGCGGGCGCAGGCGCTCGCCCGCGAGCGGGGGGAGCACGTGCAGGCCCGCGACCGGGCGGAGGAAGCCTGGCTCGCCGCCAGCGAGGCTTATGAGATGGCGCTGCAGGACACCGAGCAGGCCTGACAAGAACGCGCGTCACTCGCCCTGATCGCTGTTCGCTTTCTCAGTTGCGCGCGAGGACCAGGGGCGTACACCGCGCCCGTCCGCGACGGTGTCCCGGTGGATGCGCCCCAGCTCGATCGTCAACGCATGCGCGCCGTACCTGGCGATGTCCCGGGCATCGATCACCAGGCCGGACGATGACACGCAGGCTTCCGGCTTCTCTCCCATCACGATCAGAATGCCCGGCTGCGTGCAGGCGGCGTCCTGCATTGCTGATTTGATGACGGTCAGCTGCACCTCGTTGACCGTGGCAACACACCTGCCCGCTTCACAGCGGAAGGCCTGGGCGCGCATGGCTTCGCCGGCATCGCGTGCATCCGCGTCGGCCTCCAGCCAGCGCGTCAGCTCGAAGCGCGTCTTTCGATTGCCCATGGCCGAAAGCTTCCCGTCCTCGCCACGCACCGCAACCAGCTCGCCGCCGCGGCCGACGAGAACGTCCGGCCGCCGCGTCGTCGGTGCCAGCATCAAGCCTGCGGCAATCGCAACCACACCGAGCACGCGCCAACGCTGGCTCCACAAGGCCCACCACAGCCCGCCGCACACCATCAGGGCGAAGGCGACGGTCGGCATCGACGGCACGCGACCGACCGCACCCGGCAGCGCGGCAACCCACTTCGCGCACCACACCATCGCCGAAATGCCCAACCCCATCACCGCAAGCGGAAGCGCCTCCAAGCCGAAGGGCATCGCCACCAGCGCGCCCAGAGCGGCCGGCATGACAACAAAGTTGCAGATCGGAATGGCGAGCAGGTTGGCGAGGATGGCGAACTGCTGCGTGTTCTGAAAGTGGTACACGCCGAAGGGTGCGACGGCGAGGCTCGCGACCAGCGTGGACGTGACGATGCCGCCGAGAAACAATGCGGCCGTCCGGACCATACCGCGGCGGCGGCCATCATGGTCCAGGCGCGCCTCGCCGCGCTTGCGCAGCCATTCGTAGACCGAGACCAGCCCAACCACCGCCGCGAACGACATCTGGAAACCGGGATCGAGCAGGCTCTCCGGCCAGAGCACCAGGATGACGAGGGCCGCCAGCGCGACGTTGCGCAGCTCGATAGCCGGCCGGTCCAGCAGCACGGCCAGGAACATGATGCTGATCATGATGTAGGAGCGCACGGTCGCCGAGGCCGCACCGGAGATCATCAGGTACGCCAGCGCGCCGATCATCGCCGCAGCCGCCGCCCACTTCTTCACCGGATAACGCAGCGCGATGGCCGGGATGGCGGCAAGGAGCAGCCGCACCGAGACGAACACGGCGCCCGCCATGATCACCATGTGCAGACCCGAGATCGACAGGATATGGAACAGACCCGAAGCGCGGAATGTCTGGTTGGTTTCCTCGGCGATGCCGCCGCGCTCTCCGGTGATGAGCGCATTGGCGATGGCGCCCGTCTGCCCCGGCAGCACCTCCAGGACACGGCGGCCGATCTCCTGGCGCACACGCGCGATGGCAGCGGAGACGCGCAAGGGGAGCGGCACGTCGTCTGCCAGCTTCGCCCGCGTCACGGGGCCGACCGTGTATCCCACCCCGCCGAGGCCGGCGAACCATGCCGTGCGGGCAAAATCATAGCCTCCTGGGAGCGCCGGCTCGGGCGGCGGGTTGAGGACGGCGCGCAGCTGCACCGCGTCGCCGGGTTTCAAGTCGGTGTCGGTCAGCGTCCGCACGCGCACGCGATGAGGCCGCGTGCCCGCTTCATGGTTCTCCATCGCCGTGACGCGCAGCGTCAGGCGCTGCCCCTTGCCGGCACGCGGCTCGATGAGCTCGATGAAGCCGTAAACGGCCACAGGCCCCACGCGCTCGTGAAGGGCCGGGGCACGCACATGCTCCGTGCGCAGCTTTGCGGCAGCGAAGCCCAGCGCCGCGGAAAGAAGCGCGGTCGTGGCCAGTACCGCCAATGTGTGCCGGGCAAGACCAACCCGGAGCGCAAGCAGAGCTGCAGCAGGCAACAGGGCCGTCACAAGGGACGGCTCGCGCGCCAGGGCGAAATAGGCCGCAATTCCCGCGCCGAACGCCACCGGAAGCCACAGGAACCAGCGGTCGTACTCGGCTTCCAGCGTATCCGTCAGGGCGACAAGCAAGCCGCGCCGGCCCAAGTTCGTCGCACCGACGAATGCGTCAGCCTCCGCGCGGACAACTTCCGCCATCGTCCCCTACCCCATCGCGCGGGCAATAGCCCAGCACACGGAGCATGCGACGGCAAGGCAAGAAAGCGCGGCGTCAGACTTTCAAGCTACGTTCAGCCCTTGCCGCCCGCAGATACCTTGGCCCAGGTATCGCGCAGGCCGACTGTGCGATTGAACACGGGGCGGCCGGGCTTGGAGTCGGCATCGCGGCAGAAGTAGCCGAGCCGCTCGAACTGCACGCCGTCGCCGGCGTTGCTCTCGGCCAGCGCTGGCTCGAGCCGCGCGTCTCCGATCACCTCGAGCGAGTTGGGGTTCAGCTCCGCGGCAAAGTTGCCGGCATCCGGCGACGGGTTGGCAAACAGCGGGTTGTAGAGGCGCACCTCGGATTCGACCGAATGCGCCGCGGACACCCAGTGGATCGTCGCCTGCACCTTGCGCCCATCCGGCGCGTTGCCGCCCCGCGTCGCGGGATCGTACGTGCAGCGCAACTCCACCACCTCACCGGCCGCGTTCTTGATCACCTCCCTGCACGTGATGAAGTACGCATAGCGCAGGCGCACCTCCTTGCCGAGCGAAAGGCGATAGAACTTCTTGGGCGGGTTCTCCATGAAGTCGTCGCGCTCGACATAGATCTCACGGCCGAACTTGATCCTGCGGCTGCCCGCGCCAGCGTCCTCGGGATGATTGGCGGCGTCCAGCTCCTCAACCTGGGCCTCCGGATAGTTCTCGATCACCACCTTGAGCGGACGCAGCACGGCCATGCGCCTGAGTGCGGTCTTGTTCAACGCCTCGCGCACGGAAAATTCGAACATGGCCGCGTCCACCACGCTGTTGGCCTTGGCGACACCGATGCGCTTGACGAAATCGCGGATCGCCTCCGGCGGCACGCCGCGGCGGCGCAGGCCTGCAATGGTCGGCATGCGCGGGTCATCCCAGCCGGCCACGTGGCCTCCGGTCACGAGCCCGTTCAGCACGCGCTTCGACAGCACGGTGTGCGTCATGTTGAGACGCGCGAACTCGTACTGGTGCGGCCGCGACGGCACAGGCAGGTTCTCGATGAACCAATCATACAGCGGCCGGTGATCCTCGAACTCCAGCGTGCAGATGGAATGCGTGATGTGCTCGATTGCGTCCGACTGTCCGTGCGCATAGTCGTAGCTCGGGTAGATCTTCCACTCCGTGCCCGTGCGCGGATGCGTGGCATGCAGGATGCGGTAGAGCACGGGGTCGCGCAGGTTGATGTTGCCCGAGCTCATGTCGATCTTGGCCCTGAGCACGCGCGCGCCATTGGGGAACTCGCCCGCGCGCATGCGGCGGAACAGGTCGAGGTTCTCCTCCACGCTGCGCTCGCGGAACGGGCTGTTCCGGCCCGGCTCCGTCAGCGTGCCGCGGGCCGCGCGCATCTCCTCCTGGCTCTGGTCGTCGACGTAGGCCTTGCCCGCTTTGATGAGGTGCTCGGCCCAGCCGTACAGCGTCTCGAAGTAGTCGGAGGCGTGATAGAGATGCTTGCCCCAGTCGAAGCCGAGCCACCGCACGTCGCGCTGGATGGCGTCGATATACTCCTGCTCCTCCTTGGTGGGATTGGTGTCATCGAAGCGCAGGTGACAGCGGCCGCCGAACTCCTGCGCGATACCGAAGTTCAGGCAGATCGACTTGGCATGGCCGATGTGCAGGTAGCCGTTCGGCTCCGGCGGAAAGCGCGTCACCACGCCCTTGTGCCGGCCCGCCTGCAGGTCGTCCTCAACGATGTCGCGGATGAAGTCCTGCCCCGCCTCGCGCACCGCCGTCTCGTCTGCCGTCATGCCCTCATCCTGCTTTGGCCACGCGCTCTATGTGGCAAGCCCGCGCATGCGCGCCAAGATGGCAGCAGCGCCGGCACTGAATTGGCGGTCCCGGCAGGGCTTGAACCCGCAACCTCCGCGTTCGAAGCGCGGCACTCTATCCAGTTGAGCTACGGGACCGCATCTGCGCCCAGCCGCCATGACGGGACGCCGCCGCTGTGATACATCGCCCGGCATCTGGAACCAACCCCGCGGCGCCCTTCCCCATGACGAAGCCTGTCGTCACGCGTTTTGCGCCTTCGCCCACCGGCTATCTGCACATCGGCGGGGCGCGCACGGCCTTGTTCAACTGGCTCTACGCCCGCCACACGGGCGGCAAGATGCTGTTGCGCATCGAGGATACCGACCGGGAGCGGTCCACGGACGAGGCGATCGCGGCCATCCTCAACGGTCTCAAATGGCTGGAGCTCGATTGGGACGGCGAGCCGCTGTTCCAGTTCGCGCGCGCCGAGCGCCACCGCCAGGTGGCCGAGCAGTTGCTGGCCGAAGGCAAGGCCTACCACTGCTACGCCAGCCCGGAGGAACTCGCGGAGATGCGCGAGGCGGCCAGGGCCGCCGGGCGCTCCAAGATGTACGACGGGCGCTGGCGCGACCGCGACCCCAACGATGCGCCCGCCGGCGTCAAGCCCGTCATCCGCCTCAAGGCGCCGCTCGAGGGCGAAACCGTGGTCGAGGATCGCGTGCAGGGCCGCGTCGTGTGGCAGAACGCCGACCTCGACGACATGATCATCCTCAGGAGCGACGGCAACCCTGTCTACAATCACGCCGTCGTCGTCGACGACCACGATATGGGCATCACGCACGTCATCCGCGGCGTCGACCACCTCACCAACGCGGCGCGGCAGGTGCAGATTTACAAGGCCATGGGCTGGGAGCTGCCGGCGTTTGCGCACATCCCGCTGATCCATGGGCCCGACGGCGCCAAGCTCTCCAAGCGTCACGGCGCGCCCGCGGTGGAAGCCTACCGCGCCATGGGCTACCTGCCGGCCGGCCTGCGCAACTATCTCGCGCGCCTCGGCTGGAGCCATGGCGACGACGAGATCTTCTCGACCGCGCAGATGATCGAATGGTTCGACATCGACGACGTCAACAAGGCCCCGGCCAGGATCGACTTCGCCAAGCTTGCGGACGTCAACAGCCACTACATCCGGCAGGCAAGCGACGACGAGCTGATCCGGCGCATCCGCGAATTCCTGCCCGAGGCAGAGGGCGGCGCATCGAACCTTTCGCAGTTCGAAAAGATCGGCTGGGACAAGCTGTCCGCCGCCCTGCCGTCGCTCAAGACGCGCGCAAAGACCCTCAAGGAGCTGGTGGACGGCGCGGGCTATCTTCTGGCCGCACGGCCCCTCAAGCCGGACGACAAGGCCGCCAAGCAGCTCGATACCGACGGGCGGGCGGCCCTTGCCTCGCTCCTGCCCATTCTGGCCCGCCTCTCGGACTGGACGGCGGCGGCCCTTGAGGGCGCGGTGCGCGAGCATGCCGAGAAAACCGGCCTGAAGCTCGGCAAGGTGGCCCAGCCCCTGCGCGCGGCGCTGACGGGCTCTACGGTGTCACCACCGGTGTTCGATGTGATGGCGGCGCTGGGCAAAGAGGAGGCGCTGGCGCGCATTCGCGACCAGGCAAGTTGAGCCCGGACCGCAGGTCTGATCCGGGATGCCGGGATAGACCCTTGGCATATCTTGTCGCAGTGCAAAATGTATAATAGTCAGGTGCCGCCACGCCCCGTTCGCGGGGTGGAGTCGCAGTGTATCGGCGCTGCAGCAGGCCCACCAAAGGGCCTCTGATGGAAGGACGATCCTATGAACACCAAAGACACCGGCAAGAGCGCGACGCTCACCCTGGGCAACAACCAGATGTCCCACCTGCCGGTGCGATCGGGAAGCATAGGACCGGACGTGATCGACGTCGGCCGCCTGTACCGCGACACCGGCTGCTTCACCTACGACCCGGGCTTCACCTCGACCGCGAACTGCTCATCGAAGATCACCTACATCGACGGCGACGAGGGCATCCTGCTCTATCGCGGATACCCGATCGAGCAGCTGGCCGAGCAGTCGAACTTCGTCGAGGTCTGCCACCTTCTGCTCAATGGCGAGTTGCCGACCAAGTCGGAGCTGGCCGCCTTCGACAGCACCATCACGCGCCACACCATGGTGCACGAGCAGATGACCCGGTTCTTTACCGGCTTCCGCCGTGACGCGCACCCGATGGCGATCATGTGCGGCTCGGTCGGCGCATTGTCGGCCTTCTATCACGACTCCACCGACATCAGCGATCCGCAGCAGCGCATCATCGCCAGCCATCGCCTGATCGCCAAGATGCCGACGCTCGCCGCGATGGCCTACAAGTATTCGATCGGCCAGCCCTTCATCTATCCGCGCAACGACCTCGACTACACGTCGAACTTCCTGCAGATGTGCTTTGCGGTGCCGTGCGAGCCCTACGTGGTGAATCCCATCGTCTCGCGCGCGCTCGATCGCATCCTCATTTTGCATGCCGACCACGAGCAGAACGCATCGACATCCACCGTGCGTCTGGCCGGATCCTCCGGCGCCAACCCGTTCGCCTGCATTGCGGCCGGCATCGCCTGCCTGTGGGGCCCGGCACACGGCGGCGCCAATGAAGCCGCCCTCAAGATGCTGGAGGAGATCGGCACCGTCGATCGCGTGCCCGAGTACGTCAAGAAGGCGAAGGACAAGAATTCAGAGTTTCGCCTGATGGGCTTCGGCCACCGCGTCTACAAGAACTACGACCCGCGCGCCAAGGTGATGGCGCAGACCTGCCACGAGGTGCTCGATTCACTCGGCGTCAAGGACCAGAACATCCTGAAGGTGGCGATGGAGCTGGAGCGCATTGCGTTGCAGGACGACTACTTCGTCGAGAAGAAGCTCTACCCCAACATCGACTTCTATTCCGGCATCACGCTGCGCGCGATGGGCTTCCCGATGTCGATGTTCACCGTGCTGTTCGCCGTCGCGCGCACGGTCGGCTGGGTCTCCCAGTGGAAGGAGATGATCGAGGATCCCGAGCAGAAGATCGGCCGCCCGCGCCAGCTTTACATCGGCGCCACCAAGCGTCCCTACATTCCGGTCGACAAGCGCGTCTGACGCGGCACGTCCCGCTCCGGCAGGACGCAAGGAAAGAGGCACCCCACGGCGTGGCGTGCCTCTTTGCAATGCCGATCCGCGGCGTCGGCTATTTGACGACCCACTGATGCTCGGCGCAGACGTCGACGTTCATGCGCTGGCGGGACGCACCGTTGACGAGCTTGGCGCGCATGTCGCGGCAGCAGCTCTGGATACCGTCGTGCATGTCGAAGAAGCGGCTTTGGCGATCGCGGATGACCTCCTGATTGCCGAGCCGGTCGCGGCCCCAGTTCTGATCGCGGCAAGCCGAGAAATAAAAGTACTCAATCGTCGTACCCGTATCGTTGATGACGTTGATGCCGTAGTCGCGGCTCTGCGCGGCAGCGGGCCCGACGAGTGTCACGGCGGCAAGTGCGAGTGCGGCAATAATCTGCTTAGTAATCGTCATGCGTTCCGTCCTTCATCGTGCATTGACATCCCAAACCACCCGGACGCACGTGCGGCTGCCGTTGCGAAGGAAAAGTCACAAACCGGATCGATCTCCCGCAGCTGCAAGCTCGACGGCCACATAACAAGCGTGCCCTCGGGGCCAACAGCGTGCCTTCGCCCGAAGACCGGCGTCGGCAAGCGCGATCAGCCAACACCGTCCGTTGCGGATGCGCAACGGGCACCCGCTATCTCTCCAAAGATTGTCGGGAATAGTCTCAACTTGGTCGCACCCCCGCCGGACGCACGGGTGCGGTTATGAACAATGCTGCACGTTCTCAAAGCTGCCGCCCAGGGCACGTGCAACCGCTGGCTGACAGCGCCGCGCCCTGCAATCAGCCGCGCGGCTTGGAGTCAGGCCGCGGCCAGCCTCGTCCATTCAGCGCATAGTCGACAACGATTCGCGCGGCCGCCTCGCTTGGCGCCTGCCCGGCCAGATGCAGCGCGGCGGGCAGCTGAGCCAAGGCCTCCACCTGCCGCTTGCGGCCGGGACCATCGTCGAGTGCCTCCGCGAGCGCGTTGGCGAGATTGGCGGGCGTGGCGCGTTCCTGATGGAACTCCGGCACGACATTGCGCCCCAGCACGAGGTTCGGGAGCACGGTGGACGGCGACTTGATGAGCCTGCGGAAAACTGGCGCCGCGACCTTGCCGACCCGGTAGGCCACCACCATCGGGGTGCCGACGAAGCCCAGCTCCAAGGTAACGGTACCCGAGGCCGCCAGCGCCGCACGTGCAAGCTTGAAGGCGCGATACTTGTCTTCCTCGCCCTCCACCAGCAGCGGGCGCCTGGACCAGGAGGCGAGGTGCTGCTCCACCAGCGGACGAACCGACGGCACGACGGGGACGATAACTTCGAACGTCCGCCCGGCAGTGCGTAGCCGGTCGAGCGTTTCGCCGAACGGCTTCATCAGACGCCCGATCTCCGAGGATCGGCTGCCGGGCAGCACCACGATCACGGGTGCGTCCTTGGCCAGCCCCCATCGCTCTTGCAGCAGCCCCGGATCGAGCGCGTCGATCCATGCCTGCCGCTCGCTCAGCGGGTGGCCGACGAAGCTGCATGCCGGCCCGCCGAGCTTGCGATGCACCTCGGGCTCGAACGGCCACAGCGCCAGGATGTGATCGACGTAGGGCCGCATCTTTTTCGCGCGCCCGGGACGCCAGGCCCAGACGCTCGGCGAAACGTAGTCGATGATCGGGATGTCGGGATTGCGCTTGCGAATGCGCCTGGCGATCGGATGCGTGAATTCGGGGCTGTCGATGATGATGACGGCATCCGGCTCGGCGGCGATGGCAGCCTCGACCGTGGACCTGATGCGGCGCAGGATGAGCGGGAGGCGCGCAAGGATCGCGCCCGGTCCCATCACGGCAACGTCCTCAAGCGGAAACTGCGGCACCAGGCCCTGGGCCGCCATCAGCGGTCCGCCCACGCCCAGGAAGCGCACCCGCCCGCGGCGCATGGCGCTCAGGGCGGCCATCAGCTTGCCGCCGAGCGCATCGCCGGAGTGCTCGCCGGCCACGACGTAGAGCAAAAGGTCGTGCACCTCCTCGCCGGCCATCACTTCCCGTATCGTGGGATCGTTCATGCCCGTCTGCCGATGATCTGCCCCTGCCGCGCCATCACGGGGGCGGCAGGCGGCATGTTATCAGGAACAGGCCTTCCGCGTCCGCCAGCGCCGGCCCATCGTCCTCGAAGGGTGCGAGCTCTTCGGCGGTGCCAAGCACCGCGAGGCCGGCAAGGCCCTGTGCGGCGGCCGTTGCCAGCAGCACGGGCGGGCCGCCGTGGGGCAACGCATCGACAGCGCGGCACGCCAGCACTCCGCGCCGTTGGCGCTCGCCGATCCCCCACTGCCGCAGGGCGCGCACGCGTTCCAGCAAGGACGTCACGGGCTCCGCGGCGGCGACCGCCACGAAGTAGGACGACATCACAACGGCAGCGTGGCCGGTGCGATAGGCCGCGAGCCGCTGGACAGCGGCCAGGCCCAGGGCCGCATCCCTGCGGTCGCGGGGGCTCGGTTGCAGCTTGGCGACCAGCCTGCCGGAGAGTTCGGTCATCGCAGGCGGCGCGCCGGCGGATGCGGCAACCTTCGACAGGCCGGCAACGGCGAAGTTGCGTGCGTCGGCGAGCCGGATCATCTCCTGCCGATCCAGGACCAAGACGCCGCCCGCTTCCAGCGCCACGCCGTCGAGCCCCGCCGCCACGCCCAGCTCGACCGTGCGCGGGCCGACGGCCGGCATATCGATACGCAGCTCCTGGCCGGGCTTCGGGCCCTTGGCCAGCACGCCGCCATCGGCAAGGGACAATTCTCCCCGCACGCGCTGGGCCCGCTCGAGCATGGCGTCGGTGCCTTCCGCCCCCTCGATGGCGAGAACGCGGCCATCGGACACGGCGACGGCCTGGCCGGCATCCAGCGGCCCCAGCAGCGCGCGCACGGCAAATCCGATCTCGGCATCGGCGTGGGCGGAGGCCGACAACGGCCTCGCACCGACGACACCCTCCTGCACCAGCAGCTCGGGCGCGACCTCGTGGGCGCCGCGCACCACAAAGCCGTTGGCCTCGAAGAAGCGCACGACCCGCGTCAGGACCGAGTCGTCACCACCCGCCAGCAGCCCGAACACCTTCGGCAAGCTTTTCAGGAACCCCATATCCGGGCGGATTTTTCTAAGGTCAGGGCGCCGGACGCTGCCCGCGATCACCAGCTCCGGGCCGGACTCCCGTTGCAGCGTGTCGAGCATGCGGCCGATCTGGCCCCAGTTCACCCAGGTGTGCGGGAAGCGCGCAATGTCCGCGTCAGCCTCACCCTGGATGCCGACGATGTGCACGGCGCCGCCGCGGCCGACCACGCTTTCGGCGACCGACAAAGGCAGCCGTCCCCCGCCGGCGACAATGCCGATTCTGGCTGGCACTTGGGGTGGAGACACGCGGCCGCTCGTTTGTCCGCCCCGATCCTGAGGTGCGGACGTCTGCATTAGGTCGTGCGCGGAACGCAGAGCGACCGGTCGGATGCGGCTTTGATGAAGTCGAGGATCTCGCGCACGTAGGGATCCTTGGCGATATCGTCGGCCTCGACGTCGGCGATGCGCTCCACCAGCGTGCCTTCGTTGGAGAACAGCAGGCGGTAGGCGTGGCGCAGGCTCTGGATGGTTTCGCGCGTGAAACCGAGCCGCTTCATGCCGACGATGTTGAGGCCCGCCAGCCCCGCGCGGTTGCCGAGCGCCATGCCGTAGGGGATGACGTCGTTCTCCACCCCGGCCAACCCGCCGACGAAGGCATGATGGCCGATGCGCACGAACTGATGCACGCCGGCGCCGCCGCCCAGGATGGCGTAGTCCCCCACCGTGCAGTGGCCGGCCAGCATGACGTTGTTGGAGAAGATCACGCGGTTGCCGACCTTGCAGTCGTGGGCGACGTGGCTGCTGGCGAGGAACGTGCAGCCCTCGCCGACGCGCGTGACGCTGCCGCCGCCGGCGGTGCCGGGGTTCATCGTCACGCCTTCGCGGATGGTGCAGTTGGCGCCGATCTCCAGCGTCGTCGCCTCGCCCGCGAACTTCAGGTCCTGCGGCTCTGAGCCGAGCGAGGAGAACGGAAACACCCGAACCCGGTCGCCGATCGTGGTCCGTCCGGTGATCGAGACATGGCTGATGAGCTTGACGCCCTTGCCCAGGACGACGTCAGGTCCCACGACGCAGTAGGGCCCGATCTCACAGCCGTCGCCGACCTTGGCGCGCTCATCGATGATGGCCGTCGCGTGCGCGTTATACCTCGACATCGGCCTGGTCCAGGATCATGGCGCTCACTTCCGCCTCTGCCACAACCTGACCTTTCACCTTGGCTTCGCCGTAGAAGCGCCAAGCACGGCCACGGCTGCGAATCTTCCGCACATGGTAATGCAGCTCATCGCCGGGCAGGACCGGCTTGCGGAACTTCGCCTTGTCTATCCCCATGAAATAGACGAGCTGCGGTTTGTAGGTTGCCCCCATGTGATGCACGCAAAGGGCGCCGGCCGTCTGCGCCAGCCCCTCGATGATGAGCACGCCCGGCATCACCGGGAAACTGGGAAAGTGACCCTGGAAAAAGGGCTCGTTGATGGTGACGTTCTTGACGCCGACGGCGCTCTCATCGGCCTTCATGTCGTACATGCGATCGACCATGAGAAACGGATAGCGGTGCGGCAGCAATTGCATCACGCGGCGTATATCCGCAGTGCCAAGCGCGGTCTCGGCCCCGCCGGTCTTGTCCATCGTCAGCTGCGCTCCTTCAGTCGCCGTCGAGCTTCCCCGCCCCGTCTCTAAAGCAAATCCCGCGCGATTTGAAGCCGGAGCACAGCCGTCAAAAGGCCGAAATCCTTAATGCACAAGGGCTTGGCGAAGCGACCCGGCGTCGCGCCCACGCTTGCCGCGGTGGGGCGCGCATGCCAGCGTCGGCCTGGAGCCAGCCAAGCAACACGCCGGGAGTGCCCAATGTGCCGCAACATCAGAACCCTGCACAATTTCGAGCCGCCGGCCACGGACGATGAGGTGCGCGCATCGGCCATCCAGTTCGTGCGGAAACTGAGCGGCTTCACCAGCCCGTCCAAAGCCAATGCCGCGGCCTTCGACCTTGCCGTTGAGCGCGTGACGGCGGCGGCCCGCGAGCTGGTCGACTCCCTCGTCAGCAACGCACCGCCCCGCAACCGCGAGGTGGAAGCGGCCAAGGCAAAGGCCCGCTCGCTGGAACGCTTCGCCCCACGCTGAGGCCGACAGCTACGGCTCGCCCGCCTTGCGGCGCGTCAGGCGCTTGAGGATGGCGATCTGGCGCCCGAATTCCGTGAGGGTGACCGCGGGCGTGCCCCCCATGCGCGCGCCCGGCGGAACGTCGGCCGTCACATGCGAGCTGCCGGCGAGCTGCGCCCCGGTGCCGATCTTGATGTGACCGACGGCGCCCGACTGCCCGCCCATGACGACGAAGTCGCCGAGCTCCGTCGAGCCCGAGATGCCCACCTGGCCGACGATCACGCAGTGGCGCCCCATCACCACGTTGTGCCCGATCTGCACGAGGTTATCGATCTTGCTGCCCTCGCCGATGACGGTGTCCTTCAACGCACCGCGGTCGACGCAACTGTTGGCGCCGATCTCGACGTCGTCCTGGATGATGACGCGGCCGATCTGCGGCACCTTCAGGTGGCCGCGCGCGCCCATCGCGAAGCCGAAGCCGTCCTGGCCGATGCGCACACCCGCGTGCAGGATGACACGGTCGCCGATGAGCGCATGCGTGACGCTGGTGCACGGGCCGACGAAACAACCGCGGCCGATGGCAACGCGATAGCCGACAACGGCGCCGGCCGCGATCACGCTGCCGCGCCCGATCTGCGCCTCGCGGCCGACGATGGCGCCGGGCTCGATCCTGGCCCCCTCCTCGATGCGCGCGGTGGGATGCACGGGCGGATCGCCGGCTTCCGCCACGGCGACCTTGGAGTGGTGCGCCTCCGGATAGAAGACGTGCAGCGCCTGCGCGAAGGCGCGGTAGGGCGCCGGCACCACGACCGCCGCCACGCCCTGGGGCACGCGATCGGCAAAGGCCGGCGCGACCAGGCAGGCGGAGGCCCGGGTGGCCTGCAGCTGGGCGAGATACTTGCGGTTCTCGAAGAACGACAGGTCGCCGGGCGTGGCATCCGCCAGCGTGCGCACATTGCCGATCAGGAGGGCGCGGTCGGCCTTGTCATCCAGGGTCGCCCCGAGCTGCTCGGCCAGAGCGCCGAGCGCGAGCGGTGCCGCTCTTTGGAAGAACCCCGGATGCTCCATGCATGGCCCTTACAGAATGCGAGAGGCCGCCCCGGAGACCGGGGCGGCCTGCTGTATCTAGCATCCTGCCGGCTGGCTGTCGTGAGCCGGCTTAGAACTTGGTCGAGGCGCCGAAGCGGATCAGCTGCTCGGAGTCGTAGTTCTGCTTGAGGAAGGCCTTGGCGATATCGAGCCGCAGCGGTCCGAGCGGCGAGTTCCAGAGCAGGCTGAAACCGGCCGAGGCGCGGATGGCGCTATCGTCAACCAAGCAGATCTTGGTGTTGTCCCCCGTACAGCCCGCATTCGCCGGGTTCTTTGCAAAAGCACCGGCGCCCCAAAGCGAGCCAGCATCCACGAACACGGCACCGCCCATCCCCAAATCCTCCGGAACGAACGGCAGCGGGAAGCGCACTTCAGCCGTCGTTGCCCAGAAGCTGTGGCCACCGAGCGCGTCGTCCGTGTTCAAGTCGCGCGGGCCGAAACCGCCGCGCTCGAAGCCGCGAATGGTCTCGCCACCCTTGTAGAACAGGTCGATCAGGCGGACGTCGTCGCCACCCCAGCCCATCATGTGGCCGCCGACGGCGCGGCCAACCAAGGTGATCTTCTGGGTGACTGGATAGTAGAAGCGCGCCTCGCCCGTCATGCGCACATAGCTCACGTCACCGCCAAGACCCGCTACGTCCGTCCCGAGCTGGAAGTACGTGCCCTTGGTGGGCGTCTTGGGATGGTTGCGGTTATCCCAAGCGATGCTCGTGCCAACAGCAGAGGTCAGCGCAGTGCCCTTGGATTCCTGAATCGCCAAGGATGCCGCGGTGCCGACGTCGTAAATCTCGCCCTGGGACAGCGTGTAGGAGTTCGTCATCCAGAGATTTTCGGCAAGCGGGTAACCCAGGCGCAGCGAGCCGCCCGACGTACGGGTCCGGAAGGACGACAGCTGCGACATGTTCACGTCCTTGTGGAACAGGTCGAAGCCGGCGGAGAGATTGCGATCGAGGAAGCGCGGCTCGGTGAAGCTCAGGTCCACCTGCAGGCGCTCCATGGAGCCTGCCAAACGCAGCCTCAGGAACTGGCCTTTGCCGAGCAGGTTGCGCTCGGTGATGCTGACGTCGCCGATCACGCCTTCACTGGTCGAGTAGCCGGCACCGAACGAGAGCTCGCCTGTGGACTGCTCCACCAGCTCCACGTCGAGCACGACGCGATCCGCTTCCGAGCCCTGCCGCCGCTTGACGTCGACCGCCTTGAAGAAGCCCAGGGACTGCAGCCGCTTACGCGCCTTGTCGACCATCAACGGGTTGTAGGCGTCGCCCTCTGCCAGGCGGAACTCGCGGCGGATGACGTGGTCATGCGTGCGCACGTTACCGATGACGTTGATGCGCTCGATGTAGATGCGCGGACCCTGATCGATCACATAGTTGACGTTGATGATGCGCGTGCCAGGCTCGCGCACCGCCATCGGCCGCACGCGGGCAAAGGCAAAGCCGCGCTCGGACACCACCAGCGTCAGGCGCTCGACCGTGCGGTCCATGGCCGACTGGTCGAAGGTGGCACCCGGGGTGGTGAGCAGCTCGCTGCGCAGCGCCTTGGTGTCGATGTTGGGGAACGGAGATTCGATGTCCACCTTGCCGAAGGTGTAGGGCTCGCCCTCCTCCACCACGAAGGTGATGTAGAAGCCGTCGCCGCCGCGGCCGAGCTCGGCGCCGGCGGACACCACGCGCGCGTCGGCGTAGCCGTTCTTCAGGTAGTACTGGCGCAGCAATTCCCGGTCGAGCGACAGCCGGTCGGGATCGTAGATGTTGGTGCCCTTGAGGAAATCGAACCAGCCCGACTGGCTGGTGGTGATGATGTCCCGGAGCTGGGAATCGGAGAAGGCCTTGTTGCCGATGAAGTTGATGGCCTGGACCTTGGTGGCAACGCCCTCGTTGATCTCGAACACGACGTTGACGCGGTTGTTGTCGAGTTCGATGATCTTGGGCTCGACGGCCGCGGCAAAGCGGCCCTGGCGCCGATAGATGTCAAGGATGCGCTGCACGTCGGCCTGCGCCTTGGCGCGCGTGAACACCGAGCGCGGCTTGAGCTGGACCTCGGTGGTGAGCGTCGCCTTGTCGACCTCGCGATTGCCCTCGAAGGCAACCTGGTTGACGACCGGGTTCTCGACCACGGTGACCAGCACGCCGTTGCCGTCACGGTCGATGCGCACATCGGAAAAGAGGCCAGTCGCGAACAGCGAGCGGATCGAGGCGTCGATCTTGCCGGCATCGTAGGCATCGCCGACGTTGAAGCGCAGGTAGGTGCGGACCGTTTCGGGCTCGACGCGCTTGTTGCCGGTCACGCGGATTTCGCGAATGGGCCCACTCTGGGCTTCCACGGACGACGACGAGAACACCACCGGTTCGGCGGCCAGCGCAAAAAGCGCAAGTGCCGCCGCGACGATGAAGTGCCAGCCCCCCGACTTGCACATCCAATGCTGTGGCATGCTTCCCGTCTGCCTTTCGGTCGCCGATCCCCTACAAGTGCGCATCCGCGACGCCGGACAAGCACTCCGCAACCTCGTTCAGACCGACCGGAGCCGGCCAAAACGCCCCCTTTGCGTCGCCCTCTCCAAGGCGAAGCAAACGTTGCAGCACCGATTATTTACCCGCTGAGTCAGCGCCTTTAAAGTGGCAATATTAACCCACCGACGCGGGGAAAAACGGCCTGCCACAATGTTAGCAGATTCGCTGTCTTGACCAGCCAAAATCCAGCAAAACAGCGATCCGCCGCGGCTCGAATCGCGGCGGTGCAAGGCGGGCCGAAGGGGTCGGATCGGCGCGCCGAATGCGCGCTAGCCGATGCCCAGCCAGCGCAGCGGAATGAAGCGGTCCTGGTAGGTCGTGTAGACCAGCAGCAGGAGCACGATCGCAAACCCGATGCGGAAGCCAACCTCTTGCGCCCGCTCGCTCAATGGCCGCCCGCGCACCGCCTCGATGGCGTAGAACATAAGGTGACCACCGTCGAGCAGCGGGATCGGGAACAGGTTGATCAGACCGATGCTGACCGACAGCACGGCGGTGAGGTTGACGAGGGCCAGGAAGCCCAGCGTCGCCACCTGGCCTGAAATATCGGCGATGCGCAGCGGCCCGCCGAGCTGGTCGCCGGACTCGCGCTGCGTCACCACGTCGTAGAGGTAGCCCAGCGTGCGCGAGACGATGAAGTAGCATTCCTTGACGGCCGCCACGATCGCCTCGCCGGGGCCGAACTGCTTGTACTGCCAGTCCTGCTGGTTGGCGTTGCGCTTGATGCCGATGACGCCGACGCGCAGCTTGTTGCCGAAACGGTCCGTCAATTCGCGGCGGTCCGGGACCGCCTTGAGCGTCAGCAAGGCGCCATTGCGGTTGACCTCGAATGCGAGCTCCCGGTCGGCGCTGCCGGTGACGATGCGTTGCATGTCGGAGAAGGATTCGATCGGCTGCCCGTCGATGCTGGTGATCACGTCGCCGGTCTGGAAGCCCGCCTTGGCGGCGGCGCCGTCCGGAATGATTTCGTCCACGCGCGGCGCAGTAACGTTGATGCCGATGAACATGAACGTCGCGGCAAACACGAGGATGGCCAGAATGAAATTGGCAATCGGCCCCGCCGCCACGATGGCCGCGCGCGAGGCGAGTGGCTTGGTTTGGAACGCGCCCTCGCGCTCGGAGGGCGAAAGGCTCTCGAGGGCGTCCCGCGATGGCACGCTGGCGCCGTTCTCATCGTCGAGAAACTTGACGTAGCCGCCGAGCGGAAGCCAGGCCACCCGCCAGCGGGTGCCGTGCTTGTCGTAGAACCCGAAGATTTCCTTGCCGAAGCCGATCGAGAACGTCTTCACCTTGACGCCGCACCAGCGGGCCACCAGGAAATGCCCCAGCTCGTGGATGAAAATCACCACCGTGAGCACGAACAGGAAGGCCAGGGGCTTCAGGATATAGGCGGGCAGGAATTCCATCGACGTGCCTTCTGTACCGGCCTGAACGGCCAAAACGCGCTGAGAACCAAGTGCTTAACGGCCTAGCTCAGGGCAGCCATGTCTGCCCCCTGAGCAAGTTCAGCGCCAGGTCGCGGGCGGCGGCATCCGCTCCGAGAACCGCGCTCAAGTCTGCTGCATCCGAGAGGAGCCCGCGCTTGCCCGCAGCCTCCAGCGTGTCGGCCACGAGTTGGGCGATTTGAAGGAACCCGAGCCGCCCCGTCAAGAACGCGTCCACCGCGATTTCGTTGGCGGCGCTCAGAACCGCCGGCGCCATGCCGCCTTGCTGCAGCGCCTGCCGTGCCAGGCCGAGCGCACGGAAACGGGCCTCGTCCGGCCGTTCGAAGGTGAGCGTGCCGAGTTCCACCAGATCGATGCGCTTGGTGGGCGCGGCCATGCGCGCCGGCCAGGCCAGGCTCGCCGCGATCGGCGTGCGCATGTCCGGGTTGGCGAGCTGCGCCAGCATCGAGCCGTCGCGATAGCCCACCATCGCGTGCACGATCGACTGCGGGTGCACGACCACTTCGAGCTGATGCGGCTCCACCGGAAACAAGTGATAGGCCTCGATCAGCTCGAGCCCCTTGTTCATGAGCGTGGCGGAGTCGATCGAGATCTTCGGCCCCATCGACCAGTTGGGGTGCGCCAGCGCCTGCGCCGGCGTGGCATGGGCAAGCTGCTCGCGGGTCCAGGTGCGAAACGGGCCGCCCGACGCGGTGATCACGATGCGCTCGATGTCGGCGGCATCGGCCCCGGCAAGCGCCTGGAACACGCCGGCGTGCTCTGAATCGACCGGCAGCAGCTCCGCGCCCGCATCCCGCACGGCCTGCATGAACATGTCGCCGGCGCAGACGAGGCATTCCTTGTTGGCCAGCGCCACGCGCCGGCCCTGCGCGACGGCCGCCAGCGTCGGCTTGAGGCCGGCCGCGCCGCTGATGCCGGCCATCACGCAGTCGGCGGGCCGCGTTGCGGCCTCCAACAGGGCGTCCGGGCCGGCGGCGGCCTCGATGCCTGTGCCCGCAAGCGCGTCCTTGAGATCGCGGTAGCGCGCGGGATCGGCGACGACGGCCATTTCGGCGCGATGGCGAATGGCCAGCTCGGCAAGCTGGCCGGCGTTGGCGTTGGCGGTGAGGGCGACGATGCGGAACGCGTCCCCGTTGCGGGCGATGAGATCGAGCGTGCTGTGCCCCACCGAGCCGGTGGCGCCGAGAACGCTGATGCGCTTGGCGGGCGTTGCGCGCAGCGGCGCGCCGATGTCTGCGGGTACGGTCGCGGGCGTCACGCTCATCGTCACATGGCCCACCCGCTCATCCTCCAGGCCCTACAGTCCGAACAGAAGCGCACGCGCCGGCGAATAGACATCGACGACGACGGCAACGAGGCCGACGGCAGATGCCGCCGCAATGATCCCATCGACCCTGTCCATCACCCCGCCGTGGCCGGGAATGATATCACCCGCATCCTTGGCGCCAAACCGGCGCTTGAGGGCGGATTCGGCAAGATCGCCGGCTTGCGCCACCAGCGAGAGCACGGCGCCGGTGACGCCCAGACGCAGCGCCGAGCCGTGCGGGATCGCAAACCAGAACAGCGCGCCCACCACTGCGCACGCGATCAGCGCCCCCAGCATGCCGGACCACGTCTTCTTGGGAGAGATCCGCTCCCACAGCAGCGGCCCGCGAAACAGCCGGCCGCTGAAGAAGGCGGCCGTATCGGAGGTGGCGACGATGGCGATCACGAAGATCGTCGCCAGCAGACCGTGCCAGGGGTCCGAGCGCAGCCAGATCAGCGCCACGGCGGGGAAGCCGGCGTAGAACACGCCGAGCGCGGAGTACACGCTGTTGCGGCCGAGGCTCAAAACCGTGGCGAGGATCGCGCCGATCGGCAGCACGAGAAGGCCGAGCGCCACATAGCCCAAGGCCGCCAGCACTGCGGCCACCGCGGTGGTGCCGAGGAGGACGACAAGCACCGTCCTGTAGTCCGAGCCATGCACCAGGCGGGCCCATTCCCAGCTCACGAGCAACGCCACCGCGGCAACCAGTACGCTGAACGGAATGGAGCCGACGACCGTCAGCGCCACGGCGGCGATGGCCATGGCAATGCCGGACGCAAGCCGGACCTGGAAGTCGCTTCCCAGGCGAGACGCCAGGCTCCCGGAGCTTTCGCTGCGCGCGTCTGGTGGATGCTGGTCGCTCATGGCGCTTCGATCTCACTCATCCCATCGAACGCGCGACAACGCCGCCGAAGCGGCGATTGCGATTGCGGAACTCCGCGATCGCCTGCTCCAGCAGCTCCCGGCCGAAATCCGGCCAGAAGGCTTCCATGAACACGAACTCGGTATAGGCGGACTGCCAGAGCAGAAAGTTGGAGAGGCGCAGCTCGCCGCTGGTGCGGATCAAAAGGTCGGGGTCGGGCAGGCCCTGCGTGTCGAGCGCCTCGGAGATGCGCTCCGGCGTGATATCGGCCGGAGCGATGCGGCCGTCCACCGCCTGTTGCGCCAGCGTGCGCGCCGCCTTGGCAATCTCGGCGCGGGAGCCGTAGTTGAAGGCGATGATCAGGTTGAGCGCCGTGTTGTGCTGCGTGAGCGTCACGCCCTCGTCGATCATGGCGAGCAGATCGGGCTCGATGCCCGCGCGCTCGCCGATCATGCGCAGGCGGACGCCATTGTCGTGCAGGTCGGTGAGGTCGCGACGGACATAGCCGCGCACCAGCCCCATCAGGTCGTCGATCTCGCTCGCCGGCCGCGCCCAGTTCTCGGAGGAGAAACTGAAGAGCGTGAGATAGGGCACGCCGAGTTCGATGGCGGCGCGCACGGTGCGGCGCACGGCCTCCACGCCCTTGCGATGGCCGGCGGCGCGCGGCAGGCCGCGGCTCTGCGCCCAGCGGCCATTGCCATCCATGATGATGGCAATGTGCTTGGGCACGGGCTTGTCCCAGGACTGAGATTGCTGGTGCTGGTTCATCCCGCGCGCCTTGCGGCCCGCTGCGGGGCCGATGCCGCACCTGTGCCGTGCCGGCTCAACGTCATACCTGCTTGATCTCGACTTCCTTGGCGGCGAGTGCCTGGTCGACTTCCTTGACGAGCTTGTCGGTCAGCTCCTGCACCCTGGTGGAGTTGCGCTGATGGTCGTCCTTGCTCATCGCGCCATCCTTCTCGAGCTTCTTCAGCAGCTCCATGCCGTCGCGGCGCACGTTGCGCACGGCGACGCGGCTTTGCTCGGTATACTTGTGAGCGAGCTTCACCAGCTCCTGGCGGCGCTCGGCATTGAGCGAGGGAATGGGCAGGCGAAGCAGCGTGCCGTCGATCACGGGATTGAGCCCGAGGTTAGCCTCGCGGATCGCCTTCTCGACGGCCGACACCTGGCTCTTGTCCCAGACCTGGACCGCGATGGTGCGTGCGTCCGGGGTCGACACCGTCGCCACCTGGTTGATGGGCATGCGCGCACCGTAGACGTTGACCATGACGGGATCGAGCAGGTGCGCGCTCGCACGGCCCGTGCGCAGGCCGTGGAACTCCTTCTTCAGCGTCTCGAGCGCAACGCGCATGCGGCGCTCCAGCTCCTTGAGATCGAAATTGGCGGCGGCCATGGGCAGCTCCTTCCTAGAATGGGCGTCGTGGCCTTCAACAGGGCCTTAAGGCCGGTCCTCGATGACCGTCGCCCGCGCCTCGCCCCGCAGGACCTTCAAGAGGTTCCCCGGCTCCTCGATCGAGAATACAACAACAGGAAGCTTGTTATCACGGGCCAAAGCGATGGCGGCCCCGTCCATGACCCGCAAATCGCGCGACAAAACCTCGCCGTAGGTGAGCGTATCGTACCGCTGCGCCTGGGGGTTTTTGCGCGGGTCGTCCGAGTAGACACCATCGACCTGGGTGGCCTTGGCGAGCGCCGTGCAGTCCATCTCGATGGCGCGCAGCGCCGCCGTCGTGTCGGTGGTGAAGAAGGGATTGCCGGTGCCGGCCGCGAAAATCACGATCCGCCGGCAGGCCAGATGATGCAAGGCCTTGGACCGCACGAAGGACTCGCAGACCGTGGGCATCGGGATGGCCGACATGACGCGTGCCGGCACGTCCAGCCGTTCCAGGCCGTTCTGCAGGGCGAGCGCATTCATGACGGTGGCCAGCATGCCCATGTAGTCGGCGGTGGCGCGATCCATGCCCTTGGCGGCGCCAGCAAGCCCGCGGAAGATGTTGCCGCCGCCGATGACGACCGCAATCTCCGCGCCCGCCTCGACCGCCTCTTTCATGTCCCGGCACAGGCGCATGACGACATCGACGTCGATGCCGTATCCTGCTTTGCCGACAAGGGCTTCGCCGGAGAGCTTGAGAAGCAGCCGCCGATAGCGGAAGCCGGTCGGTGACGTCATCGCCCGCGCCCTCGTGAGATCATCCGCAAAGCTTATGCCGACTGCCGCCCGGGGGCAAACGCCGCGACCACGTTAGAGCGATTCGAAGTGCGCCAAGGCGTCAGGTCTTGCCCGCCGCCTTGGCAACTTCCGCCGCGAAGTCCTCGTCCTTCTTCTCGATGCCCTCGCCCAGCGCATAGCGCACGAAGCCGGCGATCTTGATGGGCGCGCCGACGGACTTCTCGGACTCCTTGAGGAACTGCTCCACCGTCGCCTTGCCGTCACCGCCGGCGCCGAGGAACGTCTGCTGCAGCAGCACCACCGCCTGGTAGAACTCCTTGCGCAGGCGGCCCTCCACCATCTTGGCGATGATGTCGTCGCTCTTGCCGGAGGCCTTGGCCTGCTCGGTGTAGACGGCCCGCTCGCGCTCGATCAAAGCCGGATCGAGCTGGTCGGCGCTGACCGCCACCGGGCTCGCCGCGGCGATGTGCATGGCGATCTGGCGGCCGACGCCCATCAGCGCCGCCTTGTCGCCCTTGCTCTCGACCGCAGCCAGCACGCCGATCTTGCCGAGGCCGTCGGCGACCTTGTTGTGCACGTAGTCGGCGACGACGCCGTCAGCCACGGCCGCATGCGCCGTGCGGCGCACGCTCATGTTCTCGCCGATGGTGGAGACCATCTCCTTGACGTGCTCCTCCACGGGCAGGCTCTTGCCCGGGTAGGTGGTGGCGAGCAGCTTCTTGAGGTCGCTCTTGGCCGCCGGGGCCAGGCCGGCGATGTCGCGCACCATGCCCTGGAACTGGTCGTTGCGAGCGACGAAGTCGGTCTCCGAGTTGACCTCGACCACGGCGCCGACCTTGTCCTTCACGGAAACACCGATCAGGCCGTCGGCGGCGATGCGGTCGGCCTTCTTGGCGGCCTTGGACAGACCTTTGGTGCGCAGCCAGTCGATGGCGGCTTCCATGTCGCCGCCGGTTTCGGTCAGGGCGGTCTTGCAGTCCATCATGCCGGCGCCGGTCTTGTCGCGCAGGGCCTTCACCATGCTCGCGGTTACAGTCGTCATGGGGTCCTCATAAATCCATCATCGGGCCCGGCGCATTGCCGGGCCGGCGGCAAAGTGCCGGAGCAGCGTGCGTCAGGCCGCTTCGGCTTCGACCAGCTTCTTGGCGGCGGCGATCCAGCCGTCCTCCGCGATCTTGCCCTTGAGGCGGAGCTTGCGGTCGAGCGCCTCCGCCATGTCGGGCTCCAGATCGGCGATCTGCCAGAAGTGGTACACGCCGAGATCGTTGAGCCTGAGCTCGAGCTTGTTGTCGACGTTCGGCAGGCGCTTGAGATCGTCCGGATCGCCGCGCGGGGCCTCGATGCCCTTGAAGACGGCCGGGATCTGCTCGGACGGCGGCGACTCGGAAGCGCCGAGGTCGGCACCCGACTGCGCCTGACCGCGCTCGATGCCGTCGATGGCCGCGCGCGCAATGAGGTCGCAATAGAGCGTGATCGCACGCCCGGCGTCGTCGTTGCCCGGGATGACATAGTCAATCCCGTCCGGATCGCAATTGGTGTCCACCACGGCGACGATCGGGATGCCGAGCTTCTTGGCCTCGGCAATCGCGATCTCCTCCTTGTTGGTGTCGATCACGAACAGCAGGTCGGGCAGGCCGCCCATGTCCTTGATGCCGCCAAGCTGCTTGTTGAGGATGTCGCGGTCGCGCGTGAGCTGCAGCAGCTCCTTCTTGGTGCGGCCGCGCGCTTCGCCGGCGAGCAGCTCGTCGAGCTGCTTCAGGCGGCGGATCGACTGCGAGATCGTCTTCCAGTTGGTGAGCGTGCCGCCGAGCCAGCGGTGGTTGATGTAGTACTGCGCCGAGCGCTTGGCGGCCTCGGCGATGCCCTCGGACGCCTGGCGCTTGGTGCCGACGAAGAGAACGCGGCCGCGGCCGGCGACCACGTCGCTGACCTTCACCAGTGCCTGGTGCAGCATCGGCACCGACTGGGCGAGATCGATGATGTGGATGTTGTTGCGCGAGCCGAAAATATACGGCGCCATCTTCGGGTTCCAGCGATGACCCTGGTGGCCGAAGTGCACGCCGGCTTCGAGCAGCTGGCGCATATTGAATGCGGGGAGCATGCGAGTGTCCTTTCCGGTTGATCCGCCGCGGAGCGTGCAAGGCCGTCTGACCGGCCCACCGGTCGCCATGCGGGGCTTTCAATCCGCCTGGCGCAGTCACTCCGCGTGTGAGATGGCGGGTATGTAGCCACCCCCGGGGTAAATGACAAGCCTATTCAAGCCCCTTGCCGTTTGCGCCCGGTTTTGGCGCCTGCCGGCTCAGTCGAAGTCGCGGGTCACATCGAAGGTGCGCACCGGCGTCATATAGTCCCCGCGCTTCAGCCAGAGGTCCTGGTGCCGCAGCGTGCGGCGGGTGTCGTTGACGCCGGCCTGCCAGTGCTCCTCCATCGAGACGCGCGAGAATTCGTAGTCCTTGGTCTGGGTCTCGTAGGTCTTCTCGCGGTAGATCAGGTGCACGATGTTCATCGACACGCTGTGCTTGCTGCACTGGCGGATGAACCTCACGTCGGGGTCGTCGGCCAGCTCGGGCGGCAGTTTCTCGATCAGGCGGTCCACCGCCCGGCGCAGTTGCTCGGCGCTCTTTCCGACGTCCGTGTTGAGGCGGGTGCGGGAGGAATAGAGGATGTCCTTCTGGCGTTCCTGCACCTCGAGCAATGTGCGCGGCATGGCCCCGCGCGCGCTGAACAAGTCGACCTGGAACACCACCATGTCGTCGGCGCGCTCCCAATCGATCAGGTACTGCAGCGGCGTGTTGCTGACGACGCCGCCGTCCCAATAGTGCTCGCCCTCGATCTCGATCGGGGGGAAGCCCGGCGGCAACGCCGCGCTCGCCATGATGTGCTCGGGCCCGATCCTGCGCTGCGTCGTGTCGAAGTAGACGGAGTTGCCCTTGCGGATGTTGGCGGCGCCGATGCTGTAGCGCAGCGGCCCCGTGTTCAGCAGGTCGAAGTCGACGTACTTGATGAGCGTGTCGCGCAGCGGCTCGGTGTCGTAATAGCTCAAGGCGCCGTCCGTGCCCCAGGGATGCAGCCACGCCGCGGGAAAGCGCGGACGGAAGAAACCCGGCACGCCCGAGGCGATGCTGGTGAGCGCACTCCAGCCGTTGAAGACCCCGCGCAGGATGTCGCCTTCCAGGAACGGCTTGGCGGGCACGCCGTCGGTGATCTCCTCCCAGAACGCCCGCAGTTTTTCCGTCCGCTGCTCGGGCGGGTTGCCTGCGATGATGGCGCCGTTGACGGCGCCGATCGACACCCCGGCAATCCAATCCGGCTCGTAGCCGCCCTCCGCCAGCGTCGCATAGACGCCGGCCTGATAGGCGCCGAGCGCGCCGCCGCCCTGGAAAACGAGGCCGACCTTGGGGCGTGCACCTGTCTTGGCTATGCGTCTCTCGGCCGTCTCGCGCGTCACTTCAGATGTCCCACCGCCACCTCGGGCGGCACAGAGCTCCAGGGATACCCCTCGCGGCCGAGCTTCTGGCCGAGGGCGAACAGAGCTTTCATGTAGGTATTGTCGAACGGCGCGGGACGCGGCGCATTGAAGCGCTCAGGGATGAAGGCCATGCGGAACTGCATGCCGTCGGCCTTGGCCTTGATGTAAATGCGCGCGAGATCGCCGATGCCCTGGCTGCGCGACAACGTCTCCAGCGAGCGTTGGGCGATGGCAAGCGTGGTCTCGCTGGTCACCTTGTATTCAGGCGCCAGCTTACCGTTGCGGATCACCCACAGGCGCCGGTCGACCTTGAGGCCGACGGCGCGGTCGATCTCGCGGAAGCTGAACTCGGCCGGGCTCAGGAACACGCCGTGCGTGGCGCCGCCGTCGACGTGCATCTCCTCGTAGCGCTTGCCGCCTGCGACCACGTCGAAGTGCACCGGAGGGAACAGCCCCGGCAGCGCCGTCGATGCCAGCAGGATCTTGCGGAACAGCTCCGCGCTCCTGGGGCCGCCGTGCTGGGCGATGCGGCCCATGTCCCAGTACACCGGCCGCTGCGCATCGATGTTGGTGGTGCCGACCAGCAGGAAGCGGCCCTTGGCCCGCTCCTGCGCGATGCGCTTGAGCATGCGCGCATCGACATAGCGCTCGATCAGGTGTTTGAGCGGCGTTGAATCGGCGAGCGCGCTGCCGCCGAGCAGCCCGGGCAGGATCGCAGCCTGATAGATCTGGTCGCTGCCGTAGGTGGTGAAGACCATGGCGAGCTCACGGTCGTACTCGCCGCCGAGGAAGGCGAACGGCGCGATCAGCGCGCCCGCACTGATGCCGGTGACGAGGCCGAACTCCGGCCTATCGCCGCGCTGGCCCCAGCCGACGATCAGCCCGGCGCCGAACGCGCCATCGTCGGCGCCGCCCGACAGCGCCAGCAGGTCCGCGGTCACCGGCCGGCCGGCCTTGGCCTGCGCCTGATACAACGCCTTGAGCTTGGGGATCTCGCTACTCAGCAGCGTGCGCGAGAACGGCGCGTCGCCCCAGGTGCGCACGTGGTCCATGTCCGGCACGGACGCTTCTGCCGCCAGAGCTGCCGGCACGGCAATGCGCGGCGGGCCGGTGCCGCAGCCGGCAACGGCAAGCACCAGCGCAGTCAACGCACCCATGCGGCTCAGCACGCGCCAGCCGGCAAAACCCATGACCCGGCTCCACCTGGAAGCCTGAACTGTACAAGGCCTTGATATGCCAGCTTTGTGCGCAAACGACCAGCCCCGAGGCCTGGCGCCGCGGGGCTGCCGGCCAGCCTATCGCTTGCCGGCCTGGCGGGCCTTGCGGGCCGCATACTTGGCGTCGCGCTGCTTCTTGCGCTCGGCGGCCTCGGCGGCCTCGCGGATGACGCGCTCGATGGCCTCGCGCTTCTCGCGCGCCTCGCGCTCGGCCTTCTCGATGGCCTCCTGCTCGGCACGAAGCTTGGCTTCGGCTTCCTTGCGGATCTTGCGCTCTTCCTCGCGTGCCTCACGCGCGCGGGCAATCTCCTCGCGCTCCTGGCGGCGGCGGAGCACTTCAGGATCGTCCTCTGCGGGACGGCTGCGAAACCGCTCCAGCAGAGCCTGACGCGCGGTTTGCGCCTCGCTCAGGCGGTCCTTGAACGTCTTTTCTTTGAAACCTCTCATGCCAGTCCTTTGCTAGAACGCACCGGATCGGACAAGCGGCCAAGGCTTCGCCTGCGCTTGCCCGACGGGCCAGCTTGCACAGCACAAAAAGCATCGCGCCAGCTTGAGCCGGCGCGATGCAATCCGCTTTACGCGGCCTGAATGTTGTTGACGGCGATCTTGCCGGTGCGGCGATCGGGCTGCGTGTCGAAGCGCACCTTCTGGCCTTCCCGCAGGCCATTCATGCCGGCACGCTCGAGCGCCGTTGCGTGTACGAACACATCCTTGCCGCCGTTGTCCGGCTGGATGAAGCCGTAACCCTTTTGCTCGTTGTAGAACTTGACAGTGCCGCTTTCCATAGAACGTCCTTCTCGAGGCGTAGTTAAAATAGATGAGACGCCACAGGAGTTGTGGCGGCCCGGATTAGTCGATGTTTGGGAAGAGAGTTTGATCGTGCGCCCGGGTCGTACCGGGATAACGGCCCCTCGTCTGGCCAACTTCGATGGCGGTCACATAGAGCCGTTCCGAGGCAAAAGCAAGGCCTTCAAAGATATGATCAAGCAGGGTTGATCACGCAATCGTCATGTCCGGATGGCCCGCACGACGGCCACGCCGGCCAGGTACAGGAAGGCCACCGGGGCCGTCAGGAACAGCAAAACCGGCCACAGATTGGAGCCCCCCAGGAACGTCAGGACAGCGTGTCCCACAACCGGCACCATCACCACCAGGGGCGCCAGGGCGGCCATGCGCCAGCCGCCGCGGTAGCGCCTCAAGGTGAGGTACTGCAGGAAAAAGTAGGCCGGCACCAGGACCAGCCAGATCTCCTCGACAATGCCCCCCATGCGCCCCCCTCAGGTCCCCCGCGGCTAGTCCGTGACGAGCGCGTCGTAGCCGATGCGCGAGAACTGGATGATACAGAAGCCGTTGCCGAAGGGATCGGCGAAGTGCGCGATCTGGCCCCACGCATGCGCGGCGACCGGCGTCTCCTGCACGGCGCCCGCGCCCAGCGCCGCCTCCACAGCGACGGCAATGTCCTCGACCACGAAATCCAAATGAACGGGGGTCCAGTGACGCGCGAACCGCCGCCGGTCGCCGGCGGGGGTTGCAGGTGAGCCCTCTTGCGTTTGCAGAAGGTAGATGGCGACGCCGGCGCCGTTGAGTTCGAGCACGGACGGGCCGAGGCGCCGGCCGGGCTGCAGCCCGAACGCCGCCGTGTAGAACGTGCGCGCCGCCTCGATGTCGCTGACGTCGATGTTGATCAGGGCTGCCGCCATGCTGCACTCCTTTGCGCCGACACCGCCGCAATTCACCTTTAAGCCGCTCTGACGCCCTTCGCATGTCAGGGAGACCGCGCATGTCCAAGATCACCCTCTACCACGCCGCGCCGTCGCGCTCCTCGATCGTGCACTGGATGCTGGAAGAGCTGGGCGAGCCGTACGAGCTCCAGCTCGTCAGCTTCAAGAAGGGCGAGAACCTGCAGCCCGCGTTCCTCGCCATCAATCCCATGGGCAAGCTGCCGACGCTCAAGCACGGCGACACCGTGATCACGGAAGCGGCCGCCATCTGCACTTATCTGGCGGACGAGTTTCCCAAAGCGAAGCTCAACGTGCCCATCGGCGATCCGCGGCGCGGCGTCTACCTCAAGTGGCTGTTCTACGGGCCGAGCTGCGTTGAGCCCGCCGTGCTGGAGCGCGCCTTCCCGCGCAAGGAGCCGGCCCCGCGCAGCGCCGCGGGGTTTGCCGACTTCGACACCGTCATGAACGTGCTGGCGGACGGGGTGGGCAAGGCCGCGCCTTATCTCATGGGTACCCAGTTCACCGCCGCGGACGTCATCATCGGCTCCGGCCTGCGCTGGGGCATGATGTTCAAGCTGATCCCGGAGCGGCCGGAGTTTGCCCGCTACGTGCAGCAGCTCTCGCAACGCCCGGCCCTCAAGCGCGCGACGGAGAAAGACGCGAAGCTGCAGGCCGAGCAGGAGAAGGGGCTCTGAAGCCTTCACGCTTGCCGCATCAAGCTCCGACCCAGGCAACGGCAAGCACGGGCCTTTCAGGCGAGCGCAGGGCCTCCACGGCAAGCTGCAAATGCCGCCCTGAGGTGGCGACGTCGTCGACCACCAGCGTCCCATCCGCTGGCTGCTCGAGAACTTCGTAGGACTTCAGCTTGGCGCTCTTCTTGGGGTGCGAGGCGCCGCGGCCTTCCTGCGGCTTCAGCGCCCGGACGAATTTCGCATCCAGCCTGCTGGCCACGTCGGCCGCCACGCGCACGGACAGGCACTCGTCCCGGCAGGAGTTCCCGCATGGCACAGGCACAATATTGCGCACCGCTGCATGTCCATGCACGCTGCGCACCGTGACCGCAATCTCCTCGCCGATGGCGCGCACCAGACTCGAGGGCGGATCGGATTTGACCGCCTTCATCGCCAGGACCTGATAGGTCTTGATGGCCGCACGCCAATTGCGCGCAATCAGATAGGAAACGCCGTTGCGCGATCGCACGGCAGGCCGCTGTATGAGGGTGGACAGAAGAAACGCGCTGGCCGGTTCCAGCTCGGCGTATCCCCGGCCTGAAACGGGGTCTTCAAGGCCGGCCGCCGCCGCGGGTAGGCTCGTCTTCTCGGCACCAATCATGGGCGGCGATTCCAGCGCTGCGGCCGCAAGCGACGAGATCTGCGACAGCGCGCACGTTGCCCGGAAATCGTCGAAGCGCTCCGGCGGAAGATTGGCCAAGCCCAGTCCGCCAACACCGGCCGCGACACGAAACGGAAACATCATCACGGATCTGATGCCCGGTAGCGCCCGCACGGGATGCGCGGCAAACAGGGGATGGTGCGCAATATCGGGCACGGCGAGTACAGGATGCCGGTCGGGATCGACCGGAACCCACCAATCTTCCGTCAGGAAACCCAGGATCAGGCCGGATGATGCGAGCACCTCCAGCCCTGCCTTCCGCCTGAGATAGATCGACGCGAACTCCGCCTCGCCGACGCAATGCGCCAATTGGCATAAGCCAGTCAAAAGGTTGGGCAGTATTTGCGGGCCGATATCCATAGCCGTCATCTGACCTCGGCTGATCATCAGCACACCTAGTAACTGCGAGTCTATTGAAAAGTTTCCCTTACGATTGTGTTTCGGGATCGAGAGCGCTTGTGCGCGGCCAATGGCTCGTCCGATGCCTATTTTGTGGGCGGAACGCCCTACCCGCCCTGCAGCTTCTTCTGCACGCGGGCATCGAAGCGGGCGACGTTGACGACCACGCGCTGGTGCGTGCCGCCGCCGATCACCTCGCGGTCGTCGCGCGCCTCCACCTTGAACGTGACGGTGCGGCCTTCCACAGCCGTGACCTCCGCCGTGGCCGTCACCGTCAAACCGACCGGCGTCGCCGCGAAGTGACCCACATCGAGATGAATGCCGAGGCTCTGGTGACCTTCCGGCAGCAGGTGCTCGACCGCGGCCAGCGCGGCGGCCTCGATCACATTGATCATCACCGGCGTCGCCAGCACCGCGATCCGCCCCGAGCCGACGCGCGGCGCCGTGTGCTGCGGGCCGACGATCAGCTCCGAGGTTCCGGCCAGCCCCGGCCGGACCGCGCTCAAATCGATTGTAGGCATGCGGACGCCTTTCCGAAACGTGACGGGACGTCATCCCTGCAGCCCATTGGTCCCCAAGCGCGCGCCGAAGTGAAGGGGACGTAGTGACGCCTGCACAAGAAGCGGTCACTTGGTCTTGGCGCGCGCGCCGCGATCGGCATCGATCCGTGCCAGCAGGCCCACGATCTGCGCCTTCGGAATGGTGACGAGGGCGTCGCCGCCCTTGCGCGCGAACACCTTGAGCTGATAGCCCGCCGCCGGCGCCTGCCTCAGCTCCGCGTCCGGGATGTCGACCGTGAACACTTCGGTGAAGGCGCACTTGGCCCCCGGCGGGCACCGGCCGTGAGAGGCGAGACGGGTGAAGCGCAGCGGCTGCGCACGGCTGTCGCGGGCCGACTCGTAATTGCGCTTGTGATCGCTCAGGTAGGCAAACTCCACGCTGATGAGCGTCGTCAGCGCGCCCGACGTGCGATCGATGCGCCCACTCAGCTCCACCGCCAGCAGATTGGGATAGGTCCCGGCCCGAATCCGGCCGGTCGTGTATTCCCGATAGGGACGGAACTGGTCGTCGCGCACCTGCACTTGGCCCGGCGCCGCCGCCTGCTGCGCCGCCAGGGCGCCTGCCTGCAGCAGGCAACAGGCGGCCAATGCCGCCGTCCTCGCTAATTCTCGACGCATGACACACCCCGCAACATTTAAGATGCTGACAGATTATCTGTTTACGCTTCATAGTGACAGAGGGTTTGCACCAGCGCCGTTGGCCTCGCAGGCCATTGGCCTCGAGGGTTGGGGTAGGAGGAGCAGGGCGTTCGGGCCTGCGCCCGAAGACCTGTGATCGCTCATGCCGGCTAGCGGACGCAAAGAACGCCCTGCTCGGTCGCTTCGGGGCTCCTCCGGCGCTGGTTCGGTCAAACCCCTTGCCAGAGATGCCTTGTCTTCCGCGACTTCGCTGCGTCCGGGCCCCCATGCCCTCTCTTCGAGGGTCCTGGCGCTTGCATGATCTGTGCACCATGCCAGGCGAGGCTGACGGACAGCCGCCCTCGGCTCCTGCATCGAGACGCGGCCCTGCAGGGAACCGGCATCTCATCTCCGAGGCACGATCAACATGGGCGCGTGCCGCCGCTTTGCAATCCCTCCGTGGGCGACTTTATTTTCGCCGGACCTTATCCCCGCGGCTCGAGCGCAAGCCATACTTTCTCCCCTGTCCGTTCACGGGGCAGCGGCATGCGCACCGGCGCCCGCAAGCCCGCTTTATCCCTGCACGCGCCTTATCCCCGCCCCCTCCCGCCCGTGCCACACTCCGGCCATGGCCCGCGATGACCCCATGTTCGGCCCCTACGGACGCGACGCCACGCGCGAGGCGCGTGCCGTGTTCACCGCGCTCACCCGCCGCGGCGGCTCGATACGCGTCGCGTCGTTGCTGCGCCGCTTCGCACCGGAGCAGCAGCGTGTGCTGTTCGAGGCCATCGACGAGCTGCGCGACCGCTACTGGATCACGATCGCCTGGCGCAAGGCGCCGCCCGGCCTGCCGGAGGACGCGCCGCGTCCTCTCACCGACATCGACCGCCTGGTCTCCACCCGCTTCGGCCGCAGGAAATACCGATCAGCCTGGCTCCGCACCGACTGACACGAACCGCGCCCGCGGCCGCCCGTGCTACTTCAGCTTGCCCGCCCTGATCTCCGCGTGCAGCGCCCGCGCGCGCTCGAACTTCTCGGTGAACAGCCACATGGCGTCGAGGATCTCGCGGAAGCTGGCCGATGTGCGCGCGCGGTCGGCCTTGCCGAAGGCGAACATCGAGTTGTTGCGCAGGTAGCCCATGATGCGCGCATCCGACACGCGCGTGCCCTCAAAGTTGCCGGAGGTCAGCGCGCGCCTTGTCGGCGACGGGATGATCTGGATCAGCTGGAACACCTTCATCTGGTCGATCTCGTCGGGCAGCATCCTCATGATCTCGGGAATGCGCGCGAACAGCTCCGCGTGCGAGTTCATCAACCCGTTGCGCACCGCCGTCCAATGATTGGAGCGCTGGTCCCCCGCGCCGACGCGCGCGGTCTCCTCCGCATCGCGCTTGGCCACCGCCGGCGCCACCTCGGCGATGCGCGGCAGCAGAGCGGCCCACGCACGCCGCCCGTTGGCATCTTCCGCCACGCCCGCCTGCATGCTGCCCTTGTACTTATCGGAGCGCGCGTTCTGGATGTTCTGGTTGCCGTTGGTCTCGCCGAAGAAGATGCCGAGCGCAATCCGCCCCGCCGCCGCGGCGGCCTTGGCATCGAGCCCCTTGGCGCGGGCGATCGCCGTGCCAATGTCGGCCACGTCCTTGAACGGCGTCTTGGAGAATTGCGCGCCCGGCGGCGGCGCGTGCATGATCTGGAACAGCGCCACGTAGTCGTCGATCAGGGCCTCGTTCGCCGCATCGAAGTAGGCCGGCGGAATGGCGAACTTGTTGCCCCGCCCGATGCGCGCCGGCACCGCGTCGGTCAGGTCCTTGTAGGCCGACATCATCTCCACCCGCGCCAGATACAGCGCCTGCCCCGGCCGGCTCGGGAGCGGTTGCTTCGCCTCAATCTGCCCCCGCCGCTCGGCAAGGACCGCCCGAAACGCGCGCAAGGCTCTGTCATAGGTGGCCTGGGCGGCGGCCTGCTCCTGGGAAAGCGCGCGCTGCGCGAACGCAGGAGTTACGAGCAAGAGTGCAGCTGCCATTCCCGCCGCAACTGTGATCGAAAATCGCAAGCTCATCCCCGCACGCTATCACGACCCGTCATACACCTTCGCCGCTTCTCCCCCGTTGAACCAGCGCGCCGCATACGCTGCTGGGCTCAGAGATCATCCGGCTTCAATCCCGTCCGCTTAGCGATGCGTGCCAGCATGACCGGCCCGAGTTCCTCGTCGTCGTGAAAAGCGAACACCACGTCCGGCCAACCACTACGCGACAGCGTGCGATGCGATCCGGATTGCCTCTTGATGGCCCAACCAATGCGGAGCAGCGCGGCCAGCACGCGGCGCGCCTTGGTCGCAGGAAAGCGGCTCATTCCGCCGCGACGGACATGGAAAGATCCACGGCGCGCGCCTCGCCGTGCTCGAGCTGCTCGGCCACGACGCGCAGGGCGAGCGCCTGCGCCTTGGCCATCGCCTCCGCCCGCGTGGCGCCATAGGCCAGCACGCCCGCCAGCTCTGGCACCTCGGCGACCCAGCGGCCGTCGTCTTCCTGCTCGGTTTCGATGGTCAGGTTCATGGGGCTGACTATAGCACAGGTTCGCCCGGGTTGCCGTCCCTCACCCTGGCCTTCCGGGCCCGCCACGCACTATGCGCGCGCGCTGCCTGCCGTCTGGGGCCCGCCCGCAAGCGGCACGACCTGCTCCGCCAGCATGGCCTTGGCGATCACGTCGCGCGCCACGGCGGCATCGAGGGCGTGCTTCGCGATCAAATCCTGGCATTCCGCAACGATCAGGTCGGCGTCCTGCAGGATCTTCAGCTCCTTGAAGCGGTCGTGCTGGGTCAGCCCCATGCTCTGCCCGACGATCTCCAGCAGGTTGACGATGCGGAACGGCCAGTCGCGCTCGTGCGCGCACAGCGCGCGATGGTCGGAGTGGTAGACCGTCACCAGCGCATCGACGCCCGCGTCCCGCGCCGCCTCCAGCTCCCTGAGCTCCAGCTCGCGCCGGTATTGCGGCAGCACCGCGAGGTTGATGCTCTGCAGCCCGACGGCCGGCTGCTCAAGATCGACCAGCGTCACGCCGGGCACGGCCTGCAGGATTTCGGTCGCCGCCTCCGCCACGCCCTTCACGCCCGCGTGCTTGTGCAGCGCCACGCGCAGCGCCACGGCCTCGCGCATGTGCGGCTGCAGGTCGCCGAGCCGGCCGCGCAGGAAGCGCAGGAACGGCGTCATCTCGAACGGCCGCGCGCCCTGCTGCGTCTCCAGCGTCGGCAGCGTCGTCTCGGTGAACTGCACGTAGCAGCTCGGGCACCACGACAGCACTTGGCCCGTCTTGCTGCGCGCCAGCTTCTCGATCGACGTCGCGCCCATGCGGCCCGCCATCTCCACGTCGCCCGCGCGCAGCTGCAGCACGCCGCAGCAGTGGCTCGGGCCCCCCATCGTCTGGTAGCTGACGCCGATCCTGTCCATGATGTCGAGCGCCAGCAGCGCGATGTGCGGCGTCTTGAGCACGTTGCAGCCGGTGTAGAACACGAAGTCCGGCGGCTCGTCCGGCTTGGCGACCGCCGCGCGCCCCTGCCCCAGCCGCTCCAGCACCTCCGTTTCGAGTTGCATGCGCGAGAGCACGCCGACGTCCTGGCTCGTGCCGCGATACTTCGCGACCCCCTCCCGCCGCCGCTCCGGCAATCCGTTCGCTCGCTTCACCGCCGCCAGCCGCGCCATCGCCAGCAGGAAGCGCGGGTTGACGCCGTAGTCGCACGCCTCGATGCACTCCCCACTCAACGTGCACGCATTGGCCCACTTGCGCGAGGCCTCAGGCCCGTCTCCCGTGCGCACAAGTTCCAGCACGCCAGCGATCACGTCCTGCGGCGGCGCATCCGCAATCCCCGCCGGCACCACGCTCGGGCAGGCCTCAACGCACTTGCCGCACTTCGTGCACGCGTCGAGCATGCCGGTGACGCGGTGGTCGAGTGCGGCCTCGAAGGACAGGGCGGTCATGGGGTGCGTTCCTTGGTCTGGTGGATTCTAGCATGCCACGGTTGCTCTGCATCCACGGAGTGCCATGCCGCCGCCCCCAACCGCAGAACGCACGCACCATGATTTGGTTGTCCAACACTTCCACCACGATTCAGCAACCGCAATGGCCACCTATAGGTTGGAGAGAAAGGCAAATTATGGAGGCATCGAATGTCCAGCGCTCGAGACTCTTGGCTTTGTACAGACGGCCGTGTGGCCTACGCTCGGTTCGTCGTGCGCCTTCCAAAGGAAGTAACAGCTGACGACATAGCTGCTCGCATGGCGACACAGTTCCAGTCCGTATCGAATGCCTTTGAAGCGCGCACCTTCGCTCTCAATAAGGAGTGCACCGCCTTCTTCTCTCTAAAGAGAGACGGAAGTGCGGCTCTCCTAGTATTTCAAACCGACGATGTCGACTGCGCGAGTGGGGTCACACCACTGGTGGACTTCAGCAAACTCGTGGAAGCGCAGATAGACACTATCAACACGGCATTGGGGCTCAGCGGAAACAGAAGAGCCTCACTTCGCACATGGAGACTCGAAGTTTCCAGAGCATCCCACGGCCATGGTCGTACATGAGGGCCTTGAAGGCAGGCGTTGCTCTTCATACATCATAAAAGAGATCCGAACAAAGCGGGAGGTTATCGTGCTTACAACTCTGCCACTACGGATCAACGCGCTTAAAGCGTGCTCCTGGACCTACAGGAGAAACAACAAACCTGTAATCATGTACAAGGACGGGTTCCACGGCTACCCCGGCGTCGACCATGCGCATCGTGGCCCTAGTGCTGAGTCGCTTCGTCTATGGGGCCTCGGCGAAGTCACCCCGAGCCTCGCATTGCTCAGGGCCCTAGCTGATTTTATTCGTGAGGAGCTGAACGAAGGAGCCAACATCACCCACGAGATGTTCTATGACAGTTTTCGTCTCGATGATTTTTTTCGTCTTCTAAGGTTTGATCCGACCAGGAGCGAGGGTCTGAAGTTCACACTTTGGGCAGAGGAGGTGAAGTTGTGCAGCAGCTTCACTAGCGACAGGCTGCACCATCTCGACAAGTTTGAGCGTGAAAATGGACCCGGTCTATTCAAAGGTACACGTGTACCAACCAGTGAGCAGGGCAAGCCGAGTCTTTTCGGTGTCGCTGTCTATCCGCGAACTTCCGTAACATCGAAGCGAAGGAACAAGCACTCCTTTGTACCGGTGGCTCTAACAACGCGATCGGCAAATGGGAGCGAATTGTACTCCTACGTGGGCGCAGTCTTTGACATGACCGGCGGACTAGAATGGGCATTGTTTCAAGAGGGGAGTAACAACCTGGACCGCATGCGAATAATGACTTGTGCCGGACGCCCGAGACATGGCGTCCCGTACGCGGGTCACATGGTGACTATGACAGAAGGTCCACGCTATCATCCGATAACGTACAGGGTGGAGATCGAGAAGGTTCGCGACTTAGCGGCGACAGAAGAGATTGTCGCATTTCTGCGAGACACGCCGACCCCCACCAAGCCGCACGAAAAATCGACCATGGGAGTCGCGCTGCGCCGACGTGCCTAGGAAGGGCATTCATAGAATTTGGAGGTCCAATGGGCCAACGGACAGGGCGCTTCTGGCGCCCTAATTTTTTGCGAGTAGTTCCACTGACGCGGGCATTCAACGAACTTGATGAGAATTTAGGTCTCGCAACTAAACGAGGAACCACTCATGTCCGCTCCCGAGTTGATCCTGAAGGCATGCGACCTAGTTCGAGGCCTCTTCCTACTGGCATATCGTCTGACCGGCGAGGTGATCTCCACAAGGCCCACGGCCTCTTTGATGGTCGTGCTCTTCACCACGCTTCTACTCGGTCTAATGGTTGGACGAGCGATCTGTCACCACGACCGGAATCAGGAGATCACAAGCCTTGCAAAATTCCCGGATCCCAGCTGGTGGCAACGCATCAAAGATATCATCTGGAGACTTGTCGGCACCGCCGCGGCAGGTATTTTCACGGCGATTGCTATTGAGAAAGACTGGTACAATTCGTTTCGGGCACTAGTAGCTTCAGCTGCCCAAGCATTGGGCATCCGATGAGTATCTTGAGACAATCGAAGGCACGCGATCGCGAAGATTGATTGACGCGGCGGCGTGCCTCAACGGCCGCTTGCGTCATTCAAGCGGACCTTTTGTGGCACCTACTCCGCCGCCTGCCTCTTCCTCACCGCCGCACTCCGCCGCCCCAGCAGCTCGCGCAGATACTGCCCGGTGTAACTCTCCTTCACCTTCGCCACATCCTCCGGCGTCCCCTGCGCAACGATGCGGCCGCCGCCGTCGCCGCCCTCGGGGCCCATGTCGATGATCCAGTCGGCGGTCTTGATCACTTCCAGGTTGTGCTCGATCACCACCACCGTGTTGCCGGCGTCGGCCAGCTCATGCAGCACCTCGAGCAGCTTGGCGACGTCGTGGAAGTGCAGGCCCGTGGTCGGCTCGTCGAGAATATACAAAGTGCGGCCCGTCGCGCGGCGTGACAGCTCCTTGGCGAGCTTGATGCGCTGCGCCTCGCCGCCCGACAGCGTGGTGGCCTGCTGGCCGATGTGGATGTAGCCGAGGCCGACGCGCGCCAGCGTCTCCAGCTTGTCGCGGATCGACGGCACCGCCTTGAAGAAGTCCGCGCCCTCCTCCACCGTCATGTCGAGCACGTCGGCGACCGACTTGTCCTTGAACTTCACCTCCAAGGTCTCGCGGTTGTAGCGCTTGCCCTTGCAGACGTCGCAGGTGACGTACACGTCGGGCAGGAAGTGCATCTCGATCTTGATGACGCCGTCGCCCTGGCAGGCCTCGCAGCGCCCGCCCTTGACGTTGAACGAGAAGCGGCCCGGCTCATAGCCGCGCGCCTTCGCCTCCGGCAGCCCGGCGAACCACTCGCGGATCGGCGTGAAAGCGCCGGTGTAGGTGGCGGGGTTGCTGCGCGGGGTTCTGCCGATCGGCGACTGGTCGATGTCGATGACCTTGTCGAGATGCTCCAGCCCCTCGATCTTGTCGTGCGCGCCGGGATGCTCGCGCGCGTTGTTGAGCCGCCGCGCCACCGCCTTGTACAGCGTATCGATCAGCAGCGTGGACTTGCCGCCGCCCGACACGCCGGTGATGGCCGTGAACAGCCCGAGCGGCACCTCCGCCGTCACGTTCTTCAGGTTGTTCTCGCGCGCGCCGATCACCTTCAGCGCCTTGCCGTTGGCCTTGCGGCGCACCTTCGGCATCGGGATCTGGCGCACGCCGGTCAGATACTGCCCGGTGATGCTGTCCGGGCTCGACATGATGTCGTCGGGTGTGCCCTGCGCGACGATGTTGCCGCCGTGGATGCCGGCGCCCGGGCCGATGTCGACCACGTAGTCCGCCTGCAGGATCGCGTCCTCGTCGTGCTCGACCACGATCACGGTGTTGCCGATGTCGCGCAGGTGCTTGAGCGTCTCCAGCAGCCGCGCGTTGTCGCGCTGGTGCAGGCCAATGGAGGGCTCGTCCAGCACGTACAGCACCCCGGTCAGCCCCGAGCCGATCTGCGAGGCAAGCCGGATGCGCTGGCTCTCGCCGCCCGACAACGTGCCTGATGACCGCGACAGCGTGAGGTAGTCCAGGCCGACGTCGACCAGGAACTGCAACCGCTCGCGGATTTCCTTGAGGATGCGGACCGCGATCTCGTTCTGCTTCTTGTTGAGCTTCTTCGGCAACTCGGCGAACCAGTCGTTGGCGGCGCGGATCGACATGTCCGTCACCTGGCCGATGTGGCGCGCGTCGATCTTCACGGCGAGTGCCTGCGGCTTGAGGCGATAGCCGCCGCACGCATCGCACGGATGCGCCATCTGGTAGCGCGACAGCTCCTCGCGCACCCAGTCGCTCTCCGTCTCGCGGAAGCGCCGCTCGATGTTGCCGATCACGCCCTCGAACGGCTTGGCGTTCTTGTACTTGCGCACGCCATCCTCGTAGGTGAACTCCACCTCCTCGTCCTTGGTGCCGTACAGGATGGCGTCCTGCACCTTCTTGGGCAGCTTCTCCCACGGCGTCGTCATCGCCACCTTGAAGTGCTTGGCCAGCGCCTCCAGCGTCTGCTCGTAATAGGGCGAGGTATTGCCGGTCTTGGCCCAGGGATAGACCGCCCCCTTCTTCAGGCTCAGCGTCGGATCGGGCACCACCAGGTCGGCCTCGAACTTCAGCTCGGTGCCGAGCCCGTCGCACTTGGGGCACGCGCCCGCCGGCGCGTTGAACGAGAACAGCCTGGGCTCGATCTCCTCGATCGTGAAGCCGGACACCGGACAGGCAAAGCGCGCGGAGAACGTGATGCGCTCGTGGGTCTCGTTCTTGTTGCGCAGGATGTCCTTGTCCTCGCGCTCCGCGCGCACACTCTCGCCACTCGCCGCATCCGCCTTTGCGGAGCGCTTCCCCTCCCCCTTGCGGGGAGGGGATAGGGGTGGGGGGATTCCAGAACCGTCGTGGTTTTCCCCCTCACTGTCCCTCGCCTTCGAGGGGGGAAGGGACGATTTCAACGGCCGATCAGCAAACTCCGCTATCGCTATGCCATCCGCCAGCTCCAGCGCCGTCTCGAAGCTGTCGGCCAGCCGCGTCTTCACATCGGCGCGCGCTTTGTCATCGCCCGCCTTCGGCAGGACGATGCGGTCCACCACCACGTCGATGTCGTGCTTGAACTTCTTGTCGAGCTTCGGCGCCTCGGGGATCTCGTAGAACTGCCCGTTGACCTTGACGCGCTGGAAGCCCTTCTTCAGCAGCTCGGCCAGCTCCTTGCGGTACTCGCCCTTCCTCCCACGCACGATCGGCGCCAGCAGGTAGAGCCGCGTGCCTTCCGGCAACGTGAGAACGCGGTCCACCATCTGCTGCACCGTCTGGCTCTCGATCGGCAACCCGGTCGCTGGCGAATAGGGCACGCCGACACGCGCAAACAGCAGCCGCAGGTAGTCGTAGATCTCCGTCACCGTGCCGACGGTGGAGCGCGGGTTCTTCGACGTCGTCTTCTGCTCGATGGAGATCGCCGGCGACAGCCCGTCGATGTGGTCGACGTCCGGCTTCTGCATCATCTCCAGGAACTGGCGCGCGTAGGCCGACAGGCTCTCCACGTAGCGCCGCTGCCCTTCCGCATAGATCGTGTCGAACGCGAGCGAGGACTTGCCCGAGCCGGACAAACCCGTGAACACGATCAGCGCATCGCGCGGCACTTCCAGATCGATGTTCTTGAGGTTGTGCTCGCGTGCGCCGCGCACATGAATGGACCGCTGCGCCTCGCCGGCGGTAGCGCCGGCAGCACCTCGCGAAGCAGCCTTGCTGGATTTGCTCATGGCGGCGGTCTATCCGAAATGCTGCGGGGCGGCAACGAAGGCAACGGCTTACCGACAGGCAACGTCAGCGCTCGAAAGGTAAAGCATTTCAGACCCAGAAATTGTGATCGGCTACCAGCTTGACACACCCCTCTGAGAGGTAAAAACTCGTTGTCGACAGTCGCCGCTACCGGTCCCAGGCGCGCCAATACCGCCCAGTGACGGACTGGCGCCGAGCCATACGGTCAGTACCGCGGGTTTTGAGGGCGACGGTCGCAGGAGCAATAGCGGAAGGAGGAGCCATTGACGCCACCGGACAGTCAAAACGCCCTCGCCGCCGTGCGAGGGCACGGTTCAGATTTCTAGCTCGAGCGAACTGATCACGGAATGTCTGAGCCGATCACACAATTTGGAACCTTGGCGAGACTTTGATCTCGCAAATCAGCCCGGCTCAAGACGCTGGGCACGAACTCCAGAAATGGATCGCCCCGCTCGCGCACAGCCGCGGCGGGGCTTTCGCTTTCCAGACCCGGCCGCAACGCGAGGGCGCATGCATCGCCGTACAGCCGTGACCGAATGGCTGCTCGACTCCGATCCCGCCATCCGCTGGCAGGTGCTGCGCGATCTGACGGACGCTCCGGGCGCCGCGGTCGATGCGGAACGCAAGCGCATCGCGCGCGAGGGGTGGGGTGCGGACCTCCTGGCCCTCCAGTCCCCCGGGGGGCATTGGAACGACGAGACCGAGCACGGCTGGATGACGACCACTGATGTCCTGCAGCTCCTGAAGCAGCTCGGCGTCGACCCTGCGGACTCTGCGGTTCGTGCCGCGATCGATCGCATCGTCGGCGGCATCGCCTGGTATCAGCTCGACGGCCGGCCGTTCTTCGACGGCGAGACGGAAGCCTGCATCAACGGCCGCATCCTCGGCACCGGCGCCTACTTCGGCGCGGACACTAGCCGGCTGCTGCAGCGCCTGCTCGGCGAGCAGCTCGAGGACGGCGGCTGGAACTGCGAGGCGCCGCCGAGCACGCGCTCGTCCTTCAACTCCACCATTTGCGTGCTGGAAGGCCTGCTCGACTACGAGCGTGCGCACGGCCCGGCGCCGGCCGTCACGGCCGCCCGCGCGCGCGGCGAGGCCTACCTGCTGGAGCGCGGCATGCTGCGCACCAAGTCGACCGGCGCCGTCATCAATGAACGCTGGACGCAGTTCTCGTTTCCGACCATCTGGTACTACGACATCCTGCGCGGCCTCGACTACCTGCGCGCCGCCGGCGTCAAACCCGATGCCCGCGTCGCCGAGGTTGTTCAATTGATCCAAGCGCGCCGCGATGCGAACGGCCTCTGGCCGCTCGCTCACCTGCATCGCGACCGCACCCGCGTCCCCATCGAGGTCGAAACCACCGTGGGCCAGCCCAGCCGCTGGAACACCCTGCGCGCCTTGCGCGTCCTGAAGTGGGCCGGCGCCTGATCCGGCAACCAGGGGCGGAGCAAGCAGCACTATGGGTCCTCGGCCCAAGGCCGAGGATGACGTCGGGATGTGTAGCGAGCGTTGGTGCTCAGAAGCTGAGGCAGCTCAACCGGCTTCCCCTCAATACGCACCGTCCAGCCAATCAGAAGCACCAACACCAACAACAGATGTCATCCTCGGGCTTGTCCCGAGGATCCAGCCCTCAACAAGGGCAAAGCGGCAGGATGAAATGCATCTTCGCTGTGGTGCGCGCGCCCATCCACGTCGTGGCGGCACCGTCGCTGCGGAACGTTCAGGCTGGGGGGGTTCGGCCCATTTTGGCAATCTCGTTGCTGCGCAGGATGAAGCGCTGCAGCTTGCCGCTCGGCGTCTTGGGCAGTTGCGCGACGAACTCGACCTCGCGCGGATAGGCGTGCGCGGACAGCCGCTGCTTGACGAACTGGCTCAGCTCTTCTGCAAGCGCGTTCGACGGCTCCGCTCCTGGCTTCAGCACAACGAAGGCCTTTACGATCTCGGTGCGTTCGGCATCGGGTTTGCCGACCACGGCGCTTTCGACGACTGCAGGGTGCTCTATCAGCGCGCTTTCAACATCGAATGGCCCAATGCGATAGCCGGACGAGGTTATGACGTCGTCGGACCGCCCGATGAAGCTGAAGCGCCCGTCGGGTTCCAGTTCCACCGTATCGCCTGTCCGGTAGTAGCCGCCGCCGATGGCGGGTGTCTCCTGCTGCCAGTAGCCGGTGAACCACATCAGTGGCGAGCGCGCCATGTCCACGGCAAGCACGCCGGGCACGTTCGGCGGCAGCTCGTTGGACGCCTCATCGAGCACGACAATGCGGAATCCCGGCACGGGAAATCCTGCAGAGCCCGGTTTCACGGAATGCCGCAACCGGTGATGGTTGGCGACCATGATGCCGTTCTCCGTCTGGCCGTAGTGATCGTGAATGGGCGCGGCGAGATGCTCGGCACACCACCTGACGATTTCCGGATTGAGCGGCTCGCCGGCGCTGTTGATCGCGCGCAATCTCCCCTTCACCTTGGCGGCGACCTCAGGGCCCGCAGCGATCATAAGCCGGAACGCCGTCGGCGCCCCCGCCAGGTTGGTGATGCGATGGGTGTCTATGATGCGGTAGGTGGTTTCGACGGTGAACGGCCCCTCATAGAGCGTCGTCGCGTGCCCCATCAGCAGCGGGCCGATCACGGCGTAGTAGAGGCCGTAGGCCCAGCCAGGATCGGCGAGGTTCCAGAAGCGGTCCTCGGCGCGCAGGCCGATACAGTCGCGCATGTAGACCAGAATGCTGGTCAGCGCCGACAGCGGCACCGGCACGCCCTTGGGCTGCCCGGTGGTGCCCGACGTAGACATCATCATGAAGAGATCGCCGCCGCGCCGCATCACAGGCTCGAAGGCGGCGCTTTGGCGGGCCAGCTCGGCGTCGAAGTCGAGATCACCCGGGCGGATCATATCGGCCTCGGAACGCCTGACGACCGCAACAGGTGGCGCTGCCGGCAACCCATCGAACTTCGCACGGTTTGCGGCATCGGTGACAACGAGCCGGGCGTTGCTCGTCCGCAGGCGCTGCTCCACGGCCTTCGGCCCGAACGCCGTGAACAGCGGTTGGTAGACTGCACCGGCCCGCCACGTGCCGAGGATCGTCGTCACCAGCTCCGGCGTCCGCGGCAGCATCGCGGCCACGACATCGCCCGGCTTTATGCCCCGCGCGGCGAGGAAATTCGCCACCCTTGCCGATTGCTCCTTGAGGTCGGCGAAGGTGAGCGTAGACCTGCGCCCATCCAAACCCTCCCACTCCAACGCGACGGCAGTTTGCGGATGCCTGTCGCAGCATTCCACGCAAACATTCAAACCGTCTGTGAAGCTGCCCTGGAACAGGCGCTCCACGTCCTCGAGGCGGAAGGCTGCGACTGCCGACGCGTAGTCGGTTTGACCGGGGGCGGTGTTGGCCACGCTACTTCTCCCTCAGAACGTCCCATCCCGGGAAAAGCTTAGCGGGAGAGGCGGCGCTGGGCCAGTTGCGCCGCTACCTGTGATGGGTCGTCGCAACAAACGTCTTATCCTCCTGCGCGGCGCGCTCAAACTGGAGGAAGTCGTAGTAGCCGCAGCGCGTTCCGGGATAGCTGCGGCAGGCCGCCGGCCGCGCCTCATAGACGGTGCAGCGGCGCTTGTCGGTATCGAAGAAGCGGCAGATGCGGCCGAAGTGCTCGTCGGCCTTGCGGCGCATGGAGTATTTGTGGCCGTAGCGCTCGACCGTGAACTTCTGCCGGGCGGCTTTGAAGCTCAGGTCGAAATGCTTGGCCAGCCGCTCCACGTCCCGCTTGGTCAGCGCGATCAGGGGATACGAGCAGCAGTAGCCCGGGCACTTGGCGCAGTTGTAGTACTTCCGATTCGACATGAGTCCCGCATAGCACGGATCAGCGCGTGTCCGCGGCGGCGCGCCGTCGCGCCTCGTACTTGTTCAGCACGTCGCGTGCCTTTTCGACAACGGCATCGGCGATGGCGGCCTGCCCCTCCGCGGTCGGGTGGAAGGCGCCGGAGTAGACGCTGGCCAGCATCACCTGCATCCAGGACAGGCTCTGGGTTTTCAAGACCTTCTGCAACAACGATTCGGAAACGTGGAAGTTTCCCGTCATGAAGGCGTCGTTAGGGGTGCGGAACCAGCGCTGCCGCGAGGCATAGGCCTGCCACTCCGACGGGTTGTAGGGCTCCCACACGCCGTTGACCCTGCGCGGCAAGCGCATCTCGTCGGCCTGCGTCCAGGGCGCGTCCGTGTGCCCCACGCAAATCCCGCGTCCGCGGAAGGACTTGCGATGCGCGTCAGCCAACGTCCAGCCGTGCTGGCGGGCGCTGTCGGCCATGATGGCGTGCAGGCGCTCAGCCGCGGTGTTGCCCTCGCGGGCCTTGCTTTCGCTCATGAAGAAGTCGGGCAGCACGTTCATGCCCACCTGGCCGTCCGGGCACACGGTGCTGCCGTCCTCCAGCAGCGCCATCGGCGGGTAGCCGGTCAGCACGATGCGGTCGGCCTCGGGCCAGGGCACGTGCAACAGGAAGTGCGCAGCCCGGTTCACCGCCTTCAGGCGGTCGTCGAGCAGGTCCATCTGCGCGATGGCCTCGCGGAAGCCGTGCACCTGGCCGAACCAGCCGCCGAGCTTGCGCAACACGGAGCCGTCGGACAGCACCGCATTGGCAACCAGCCGTGCGAAGCCGATGTCGTTGCCACCGATCGACAGGAGCAGCAGGTCGATCTTGCGCGCGCGTTCGGGGTCGCATTTGCGCAGCACGAGGCCGCCCTGCAGCTCCGGCACCTTGCCGCGCATGTGGTAGGCCTCGGGCAACTCATAGGCCGGGGCCTCGCGGCCCCCGCACTGCGCCTGCGCCACCGCCGAGATCTGCGAGAACTCCGGCGGGTTGGGCACCCATTCGTGGCCCTTGTAGCGCAGGAACACGCCGAACACGGTCTCGGCACCCGAGCAGGCGACGCCCACGAACGTCACCGCGCGATGCGGATCCTCGACCGCGAGTTGCAGGGCCGCCCTCAACTGATGCGAATAGAGCGAGCGGTGGCAGGCCTGGTCCTGCCAGCGCGCGTTCTCCTCGATGAAGGAACGCTCGCCCACCATCTTCCAGTCGCCGATGCGGGCGGGGAAGCCGTCCAGCACGGAGCCATCCGAGCCCGTGCCGTAGGTCGCCGTGCGGTCCGGCGAGAACCGCACCGGCACATCGGGATTGCCCTCTCCGGAGGCAAAGCTGTCGCCCATGCCGACGATGAACAGGTCGCGCACCCGGGCGTCCACCTCGGCCACCTCGCGGCCGCCGATCTCGGCCTTGATCCACGCACCGGCCGGAAACGGCACTTCGAGCTGCACGGCCATGTCGCAGGGCAGCGTCACGGCCTTGCCGCGCCCGCCCTTGCCTTTCGGCGCCGTGTACCAGGAGCAGTCCACCGTCTGCGCATCGTCGAGGCCTTCCAGGCGGACCCGCACCACGTGGCTCTTGGGATTGATGTAGTCGGCGCGTTCCGAGCACGCATACTTGTTGCGGCGGTCGTCCCAGCAGGTCTTGTCGTACATGGTCGCGCTCCACCCGTCGGGGTGGCGCTCCGACAGCACGCGCTCGGCCGACAGCACGGGGCTGCGCCGCTGCTCGGGCGTGAGGCTCATGTAGGTGGCGCGATGCACCTCGGTGTCGGCCGGGTCGAGGAAGAAGCGGAACGGGTTCTCCACCTGCCACACGATGCGCGGCGCGGCCATCGTCTGCGTGCGGCCAGGCGCGCCTGCAGCCACCGCAAGAAGGATCACCGCCGCCGCGCGGATCCACATCCTGCTCTGCATACTGCGCCACCTCCTGCGCCCGTCTCCGAGCGGTTGCAAATCTATAGCCGACCCAGCCAGTGCGCCAAGGCGATGCGCCCCGTGCGCCCGAAGGGCGTAACGCGCGGCTCGCTGTTCAGGGAGTCCGCGGCCGCCCGCTCGGCAGCCCGCAAATACGTCGGGACCAAGGCCAAAGGAAGGAAAGCCAGGCGGGCATTGCGTTGCAGATGCCCCGTCAACTTGCGCGCCTGGGCGAGGTTTGTCTCGACCTCGCCGCGGCAGGCACGCAACAGGCGCGTGACGGCCTGCGGATCGGCCCCTGCGCGCAGATCCTGCGCTGACAGGCCCGCGGCAGCAAGCTGGGACTGAGCGAGGGGTACGCGACCGAGAGACAAGTTGCGCGGCAGGCCGATCAGCAGGCGCGCAAGCCCGTAGGCCTCGCCCGCAGCGACGTGAGCGGACCGGAGCTGAGGGCCCATACGCGCATCCAGGATGTGCGATGCCAGAGCGAACTGGGCGCCCTCGGTTTGCCAGAGGAACGCACGCCGCGCCGCCTCGTCGGCAAAGGGCTCGGCCTCGAGCCCGGCGTTGCGCCCGTCGATCATGGCGTCGAGCAGAGCGCCATCGAGCGTGAAGGCGCGGGCGGCGCTGCGCATGGCGTCGGCAATCTCCGAGCCGGTGCTCAGCGCCGGCGGCATCTCCAGCGCATCGTGCCACCACTGCAGTCGGATGGCGCCCATGGCCGGCTCGCGCGCGGTGGCAAACGGAACGCGCGCCAGCTCCGCGGAGAACGCGGCGAGCGCCAGCAGCGCCTCGCGCGGGCCCGGCGGCGCAAGGAGCGCGGCCAGATAGCGGTCCGGCTCGCCGGCCTTGGCGGCGACCGCCACCGCCGTTTCGCGCAACGCCGGCTGCGTGCTGGTGCCCATGTCAGTCGACGGCAATGAGGGCGGCGCCGACGGCGCGCGCCTCGGCCAGCAGAATGTTGTAGGTGCGGCAGGCGGCACCGGTGCTCATGGCTTCCAGACCGACGCCGGCCTCGGCAAAAGCGCGGCGAAGCTCGCCCGTCGGGAACACCTGCGTGACGCCGGTACCCAGAAGCAGGATCTGCAGCCCATCTTTCTCCGCCAGCACCTGGGCGAAGGAGGCGGCATCGAGCGGGGAGGCCGGCTCCCAGGCATGCACGCCGCTCGGCAGGCACAGGATGGCACCGCGGTGGCTCATGCCGGCAAAGCGAAAGCCGCCGTTGCCGTAGGCGTCGATCGGGACTCGGCCGGGATACCGCGCCGAGGCCCGGGTCATTTGTAGACCATGCCCGCCCGCTGCTTGGCCCGCTCTGCGGCCGCCGTCGCCGGCTTGCTGCTGCCGCCGCCCCACTCGCGCTTGACGCCGAGATAGCCGAGCAGCGGCGCGCCGATGAAGATCGAGGAGTAGGTGCCGACCACTATGCCGAACAGCATGGCGAAGTTGAAGTTGCGGATCACCTCACCGCCGAAGATGTAGAGCGCGAGCAGCACCGCCACCGCGGTACAGCCGGTGAGGATGGTGCGCGACAGCGTCTCGTTGATCGACAGGTCGAGCAGCTCGTTGAGCTCCATCTTCTTGTATTTGCGCAGGTTCTCGCGGATGCGGTCCGACACGACCACGGTGTCGTTCACCGAGTACCCCAGAATGGTGAGAAGCGCCGCGACGATGGACAGGTCGAACTCGAGCTGGAACAGCGAGAACACGCCGACCGTCAGCAGCACGTCGTGCATCAGCGAAACGACGGCGCCGAGCGCAAACTGCCAATCGAACCGGAACCAGACGTAGGCCATGATCGCCACGAGGCCCGCCACCACCGCATAGAAGCCCGTCCAGCGCAGCTCGCTCGACACCGCCGCGCCGACCGTCTCGAAGCGGCGCTGCTGGTAATTGCCACCGAGCGCATCCAAGACCTTCTTGAGGGCGACCTGCTGGGCGGCCTCGCCGCCCTCCTGCTGCTCGATGCGGATCAGCACATCCGTCGGCGTGCCGAAACTCTGGATCTGCACGCCGCCGATGCCGAGCTTGCCGAGCTTCTCGCGCAGCTCGCCGATGTCGGCCGGACCCTTCGTCGACTGCACCTCCAGCATGCTGCCGCCCTTGAAGTCCACGCCGTAGTTCAGGCCAAGCGTGAAGAACAGCACCAGCGACAGCGCCATGGCGATGAACGAGGCGCCCAGCGCGAGGCCCTTGTAGCGCATGAAGGGCAGCCGCAGGTTGTGCGGGAAGAAGTCGTAGCCCTTGAAGTTCGGAATGAACATCATCGCCTGAGCGCCTTCATCAAACCGGCAGCGTCAGCGGGCCCTTGGCCCGCTTCATGGAGTTCAGCCAATAGTAGATCAGCAGCCGCACCACGGTGACGGCAGCAAAGATCGACGTGCAGATGCCGACGGTCAGTGTCACGGCGAAGCCGCGGATGGGCCCGGCGCCCAGCCAGAACATGACGAGCGCGCAGGCCAGCGTCGTGAGCTGGGAGTCCGCGATCGTAATGAAGGCGCGCGTGAACCCGGCATCGATGGCCGCGATCGCCGACTTGCCGGCGCGCACCTCCTCGCGGATGCGCTCGTAGATGAGCACGTTGGCGTCCACCGCCATGGCGATGCCAAGCACCAGGCCGGCGATGCCGGGCAGGGTCAGGGCCGCGCCAAGCAGCGACATGATCGCAACCGTCAGCAGGCCGTGCACGATCAGGCCGACCACGGCGAAGATGCCGAAGGTGCCGTAGGCGAACACCGTCATGGCAATGACGGCGATGGCGCCGACGATGCCGGCCACCTTGCCGGCCTCGATGGAGTCGTTGCCGAGCGACGGACCAACCGTGCGTTCCTCGATGATGGTGAGCTTGGCCGGCAGCGCGCCGGAGCGCAGCTGGATGGCGAGCTGATTGGAGGATTCCGGCGTGAAGCTGCCGCTGATCTGGCCGCGGCCGCCCAGGATCGGCTCGCGAATGACCGGCGCCGAGATGATCTTGTCGTCCAGGATGATGGCGAACGGCTGGCCGACGTGGTCCTGGGTGAATTTGCCGAACTTGCGCGCGCCCGCGTTGTTGAAGCCGAAGTCGATGATCGGCTCGTTGGTGCGGGAATCGAAGGCGGGATTGGCGCTGGTGAGCTCGTCGCCGCGGACTACCGGCGTCTCGCGCAGCACCAGGTCGGCCTCGGTCTTGTTCTCGCCTTGGTAGATCTTGTAGCCCGGCGGCACGCGCGAGGCCTTGGCATCGGCCGCCGACAGGCTTGGATGCACCTCGTGGAAGGAGAGGCGCGCGGTCTTGCCGATCAGCTCCTTGAGCTGGACGGTGTCCTGCAGCCCCGGCACCTGCACCAGGATGCGGCTTGCGCCCTCGCGGATGATGGTCGGCTCGGTCGTGCCCATGGCGTCGACGCGCCGGCGCACGGTCTCGATCGCCGCCGCCAGCGCATTGATCACGCGCTGCTGCAGGCCCTGCTCGCTCGGCGTGATGGCAAAGCTGCTCGGATCGCTCGAGGTGACCTCGACATCCGTCCCCGTCGTGCCGAACAGCGGGTTGCCGATCTGCTGCGACATCTCCTTGAGTGCCTTGAGGGCGGCGGCGCTGTCCTCGGCCTTGGCGATGCGCACCTGCACGGCATTGTTGGCGATGCCGACGGCGGTGACGCCGACCTTGGCCTCGCGCAGGCGGCGGCGCGCATCATCGCGCAGCGTATCCAGCCAATCCTTGCGGACGTCGTTGACCTCCATCGCCAGCAGCAGATGGGCGCCGCCGCGCAGGTCGAGCCCCAGGCTCAGCTGCTTCCTTGGAAACCACCGCGGCCACTTGTCGACCGTTTCCTTGGGAAACAGGCTCGGCAGCACGATGATGAGGCCGAGCAGGCAGACCGCTAGGATGGTGATCTGCTTCCAGCGCGAAAACGTTAGCATGGCGGACCTGCGCCTTGTCTTGTTTCAAAGATGACGGACTGCTCCCGGAGCGGCGCCCGTCACGCGGTCTCCTTGACCGGCTCGCCTTTCGCGCGGACCTCGGCAACGGTGCCTTTCATGATTCGCACGCGGGTGTTCTCGGCGATCTCCACCTCGATCTCGCCGTCGTCCTTCACGCGCGTGACCTTGCCGATGATACCACCGGCGGTAACGACCGTGTCGCCCCGGCGCAGGTTGGCCACCATCTCCCGGTGCGCCTTGACGCGCTGCTGCTGCGGCCGCAGCAGCAGCAGATAGAAAATGACGAACATCAGCAGGATCGGCATCAGCTGGATGAGAAAATCGCTGCCGCCGCCAGCTCCCTGCGCGTATGCCGGTGTGATAAGCATCATGGTCCTCAGCTTTAGGGAATCGTCCGTTGGATGGCGGGCGCACCGGCGCCGCAACTTGCCGCACATCCTTAAGTTTCGCGGCAATATAGTGCCCTGGCCCCCGTTTGCAACCACTTCGCCTGTGCCGCGGTGACGCCGCCCGCAGGCTCGTCTATAGAGGCCGCGCAGCAGCATGACGGCGCCTGGCGAGACCTGGAAATGAATGACGAAAAGGCCATCCTGGCCCACCTGGAGCGTATGACGGCCGCACTCGAGCGGATGGCCCCACGCGCCGCCCCGGATTTCGACTTTGCGCAGGCCGAAGCCTTCGTCTGGCAAAGCAACCCGCAGGCCTTCCTGCCGGTGCCGCACGTCAACCGCCAGCCGCTGCAGTTGCTCAAGGGTATCTCGCGGGCTTCCGAGCAGCTCCTCGACAATACCCGCCGCTTTGCCAAGGGGCTGCCCGCCAACAACGCCCTGCTGTGGGGCGCGCGCGGCATGGGCAAGTCATCGCTCGTCAAAGCCTCGCATGCGCAGGTGCGAAAGGAACTCGGTCTCGGCAAGGGCGACAAGCCCGACCTGAAGCTGGTCGAGATTCATCGCGAGGACATCGACTCGCTCCCCGCCTGCCTCTCGCATATGCGCAGCGCCAGGGACCGCTTCATCGTCTTCTGCGACGATCTCTCCTTCGACAAGGACGACACCTCCTACAAGTCGCTGAAGGCGGTGCTGGAAGGCGGCATCGAAGGCCGGCCGGCCAACGTCCTGTTCTACGCCACCTCCAACCGCCGCCACCTGATGCCGCGCGACATGATGGAGAACGAGCGCTCCACCGCCATCAACCCGTCGGAAGCGGTAGAAGAGAAGGTGTCGCTGTCGGACCGCTTCGGCCTGTGGCTCGGCTTCCACAACGCCACCCAGGACGAGTTCCTGGAGATGGTGCGCAGCTACGCCAAGCACCACAAGATCAAGGTCGCCGACGACGAACTGGTGCGCGAGGCCCTCGAATGGTCGATCACCCGCGGCAGCCGCTCGGGCCGCGTCGCCTGGCAGTTCATCCAGGATTTGGCCGGCCGCCTCGGCCACGCGCTCGATACGGCGTGAAGCGTCGCCAAAGACGAACCCCCGCGCCGGCTCGGCAACGGGGGTTCGGTTTTTCAGTAAGCGCCTTAGGGCAGTACGCAGTCCGGCGTCAGCAACCGTGACGGCGCATGCAGCGCTCATAGCGCCAGCCGCGGCCCCAGCGATCTCTGCACTCGCGATGCCAAGACCGGCAGTAGCTGCGGTATTGAACCGGCTGCACTCCCGTTTCGGCGATCAGCGACTGATTGGGGCTCGACATCGGCGCCGCCGTGGCAGGGCCAACCGCAAGCGCAGCGACGGCCAAAGCCGCCGACAGAACCAAACCTCGGACCATCGAACGTCTCCTTTGTGTCGTTTCGTCGATCCCGGCGTCGTCATCAACTCGGACAGTTCTACTGAACGGACGATGAATGGCTTTGTTCCATTGCGTTCAGGTTGGATCGGTCTCACCGGCCGCACAAAGCAAAAGGCCCCCGCTGTTGCGAGGGCCAAGGTAAAGGTTACGCTCGAAGGTTACTGCGTCTTCTCTTTGCGCTCGCGCATCTTTGCGCAGGCCGTATCGAAGTCGGTCTTCTTCCACTGCATGCCGTCCTTGTACCCGGCCTTGCATTGCGCGTCGGTCGGAGCGTTGGGACCCACGCCTGACTTGGGATCGGTGGTCGTGCTCTGCGCCACAGCGGTCGCGGCGAGAAACACCGTCGCGATAGCGGCCATGGCGAACTTGCTGCTCATGACAATCTCCTTGGTTGTGTAGGGGTCAACCTCGGCGGAATGAAAGTCGTTCCTGAGCTTGTCCGGGCCATCAGCGAATAAATAGAGCCCGGACCAGTGATCCATTCGGTTCTGGCGAGCGTACGCACACGCTTTGCGCATCGCGGATGTTGCGCGTCGGTGGTCCACACCCCCACCGCCAGTCCAGCCTTGAAGGCAGATTGCCGGTCGCGGAACTATCGTGGATTGATGGCGTGGCGTCGAAAAGCGCGCGCGCCGACGGCCCAACCTCGGAACGAGGAGCTTCCTTGCGCCGCCGCGAAACTTCCTTCGCGGTTCAACCGCCTTAGTTGCCGAGGTGCGGGATCGGGTCGATCGGGCGCGAGCCCTCGCGCAGCTCGAAGTGCACCTGCGGCTCGTCGACGGCACCCGTCCTGCCGGCCTTGGCGATCACCTGACCGCGGCGCACTTCGTCACCCGCACTGACGAGCAGCTTGTCGGCGTGCGCATAGGCCGTGACGCGGCCGTTACCGTGCCGGATCAGCACCAGGTTGCCATAACCCTTGAGCTCGTTGCCGGCGTACGCGACGCGACCCGCGTCGGCGGCGAGAATGTTGGTTCCCATCGGCACGGCGATATTGATGCCGTCGTTGTGACGTCCGTCGGGCAGCTTGCCGAAGCTCGAGATCGTGCGCCCGCGTACGGGCCAGCCGAGCTTGCCGCCGCTCGCCGTGGTGGGCGTGGAGTCGGCGTCGTTCATGACGTCGTTGCGTTTGGCCGTGCGGCTCGCAGGATCGGCCTCGCGCGCGGCTTCAGGCTGCGCATTGATGATGCGCGGCGCCACCTGCACGATGCGCGGGGCTCCGCCCTTGGCGGCGGGTTCCGCGGCCTCGGAAGCGGCCTGCTGGGGAACGGCGAGCACGGTGCCGGTCCACACCTTGGTGGGATCGGTGATGTTGTTGGCGCGCATGAGCTCTTCCAGGCTCGTGCGATGCTGGAAGGCGATGCCATAGAGGGAATCGCCATTCTTCATGACGTAGCGGCCTTCCCAACCGGGCGGCGGCTCAACGCCGGCGGGCAGCGGGCGCGACACGCTCTTGGCCGCAGGCGCAGGCTGGCGCGCAACGGGCGGTGCAACCTCAGCGGTCTCCGGGGCTTTCGCAAAAGGCGCGGGCTGGAATCCCGAGGGAATCGTCAGCCGCTGGCCGGGACGCACGGCGTCGCTCGTCAGGTTGTTTGCTTCACGCAGCGCGGGCACCGACACGCCATGCCGGCGCGCGATGCTGAACAGGGTTTCGCCGGCCTGCACCTCGATCGTGTTGCCGGCCGGCTCGGCGAGAGGCTGGTACGCGGTCTTGCGCGGGAGCGCGCGCGGCTCCGCATAGGGCGGCTGCGGCGCATAGGACGGCTGTGGCGGATACGACGGCTGCCGCGCGGCATCGGGCGGCGCCGGCGCGTAGGACTGCGGACCAGGCCCATAGGACGGCGGGGGCTCCTGAGCATAGGGCGGCTGCTGGCCGTAGCGCTGCGGCGGATAGGACGGCGGCGCGTTCTTGTATTCGCGCCCGACAATCCGGTAGTTGCCGCCGCCATCGATGGGGTCGAGCGGCGCTTCGCTGACGCCGAGCCCGGTTGGCCGCATGGGGCCGTTGCCGCCGCGCACGGACTCGCTCGGAAGGGGAAGGGAAGAGGTGGTGCCGCCGCCGCTGCCGTAGCTGAAGCGGGTCACATCTGCGCTGCAGCCTGCCAGCGCGATAATGAATAACATTAATGATGTACGGGCCACGGGGCTCAGCACGCCCGTCGCGGCTTTACGCTCGTTACGCAACATCGATACACCCTCTGACGCTTTACGCATTAATCCTGGAAAGGATTAAGAGGGCGTTAACGGCTCGATTCGTTTCGGCCGTTTGCATCACCCACCGGCAACCGCACCCGCCCGCCGTGCTCACGGCGCAGCCGATGCCGGCATCGCAGGCACACCGTGCGCGAGGCGTGCACACGGGCGCGCCAAAGCGCACAAGTTTTGCGCTCCTGCCGTTAGAAGTGGCAACGAGCGCCGCCGATCGCGGCCCGCGTACAGGCTGTGCCGGCGCTCCCCTGAAAATTGGCAGCCGTTTTCCGAGACTTACCCTCAGTCCCGTGGCCGCGTTCCGCCCCGGCGAGGCCTTGGTACGAACCTTGCCAAATACATCCTTAACAGCCTCGCCGGCCGTGCGGCCCGGAAGGCAGGAGCGGCAACACCCGGGGGCTCTCGCACATGTTCAAACGCGTCCTGATCGCCAATCGCGGCGAGATCGCCGTCCGCATAGCCCGCACGCTGCGCGCCATGGGCGTCGAGAGCGTCGCCATCTACTCCGATGCAGACCGGTCCAGCCCGCACGTGACGCTGGCCGACAGGGCCGTGCACCTGCCCGGCAATGCAGCCGCCGAAACCTACCTGCGCGCCGACCTAATCGTTGCTGCCGCCAAGGCGGAAGGCGCGCAAGCCATCATTCCGGGCTACGGGTTCCTCGCCGAGAACGCCGATTTCGCCGAGCAGTGCGAGGCAGCGGGCATCGTCTTCATCGGCCCCACCCCCGACCAAATCCGCCGCTTCGGTCTCAAGCATGCCTCGCGCGAGATTGCGGAGGCCGCCGGCGTGCCACTCGTTCCCGGCACCGGACTGCTGAGCGGCTTGGAGGAAGCCAAGGCTGCAGCGCAACGCCTCGGCTATCCGGTCATGCTCAAATCGACGGCGGGCGGCGGCGGCATCGGCCTCATGCGCTGCGGCGACGAAGGCGAACTCGTCGGCGCGTTCGAAACCGTGCAGCGCCTCGCCAAGAACTTCTTCAAGGACACCGGCGTGTTCCTGGAACGCTGCATCGACGACGCCCGCCACGTCGAGGTGCAGATCTTCGGCGACGGCACGGGCACCGTCGCCGCGCTCGGCGAGCGGGACTGTTCCCTGCAGCGCCGCAACCAGAAGGTCGTCGAGGAAACACCGGCGCCCAACCTGCCGACAGCCACGCGCACGAAGCTACTGCAGGCCGCACAGCAGCTCGGCGCGGCCGTCGGCTACCGCTCCGCCGGCACCGTCGAGTTCATCTACGACCGTGCCCGCGATGAATTCTACTTCCTGGAAGTGAACTCGCGCCTGCAGGTCGAGCATCCAGTCACCGAAGCCGTGCTCGGCATCGATCTCGTCGAATGGATGGTCGCCACCGCCGCCGGCACTCCGCCCGATCTCGCCAAACCGCGCGAGACAAAAGGCGCGTCGATCGAAGTGCGCCTCTACGCCGAAGACCCGGTGCACGACTTCCAGCCCTCGCCCGGCGTGCTGACCGAGGTCGTCTTCCCCAAGGACGCCCGCATCGACGGCTGGGTCGCGACCGGCACCGAGGTCTCGCCCTACTACGATCCCATGCTCGGCAAGCTGATCGTGCACGGCAGCGATCGCGCCGACGCCATTGCCAAGATGACGGCTGCGCTCGCCGCCACGCGGCTCTGCGGCATCGCCACCAACCTCGACTACCTGCGCACGATTGTCGCCTCGCCCATGTTCGCCGCGGGCGACGTCTCCACGCGCGCACTCTCGCGCCTCGACTATCGCCCCGATGCGATCGAAGTGATGGCACCCGGCACCTTCACCACCATCCAGGACTATCCCGGCCGCGTCGGCCACTGGGATGTCGGCGTGCCCCCCTCCGGCCCCATGGACGATTACGCCTTCCGCCTCGCCAACCGCGTCGTCGGCAACACGGAGCAAGCGGCCGCGCTCGAATGCACGCTCGCCGGCCCGACGCTCAAGTTCCACTCCGACACCGTGATTGCGCTGACCGGCGCCACCGCCGAAGCCACGCTCGACGGCAAACCTGTCGCGTGGTGGGCGCCCGTACCCGTGAAGCGCAACCAGGTGCTCACGATAGGCCGCACCACCACCGGCTGCCGCACCTACATCGCCATACAGGGCGGCTTCGACGTGCCGGTCTATCTCGGCAGCCGCGCCACCTTCGTGCTTGGCCAGTTCGGCGGCCACGCCGGACGCACGCTGCGCGCCGGTGACCTGCTGCCGCTCGCCGCGTTGCCCGCCGATGCCCCCAAGGCCGGCGCCGCGCCGGCGTCACTGGTGCCCAGCTATCCCAGCGAATGGGAAGTCGGCGTCCTCTACGGTCCCCACGGTGCACCCGATTTCTTCACACCAGAAGCGATCGACATGTTCTTCGCCACCGCCTGGGAGGTGCACTACAATTCCAACCGCCTCGGCATCCGCCTGATCGGGCCAAAGCCCACCTGGACGCGCAGCGACGGCGGCGAGGCCGGCCTGCATCCCTCCAACATCCACGACTGCGAATACGCCGTCGGCTCCGTCAACTTCACCGGCGACATGCCGATCATCCTGACGCGCGACGGCCCGAGCCTCGGCGGCTTCGTGTGCCCCGTCACCATTGCCAAGGCGGAACTGTGGAAGGCCGGCCAGGCCAAGCCCGGCGACCGCATCCGCTTCAAGCCGATCACCTTCGACGCCGCGCTGGCACTGGAGAAAGCCCAGGACAAAGCCATCGCCGACCTTTCGCCGCTGACAACCCTGCCCGCTTCTGTCGCGCCGCGTCTCATCCCCACCGCCACGGTGTCCGCCACTGTGCTGGCCGAACTGCCACCCGAAGGCGACCGCCCCGCCGTCGCCTACCGCCAGGCCGGCGACCGCTACATCCTGCTTGAGTACGGCCCCAACGAGCTGGACCTGCGTTATCGCTTCCGCGTGCACGCGCTGATGGAGGAGCTGAAGGCCAATCCCGTTGCCGGCATCCTGGAACTCTCGCCCGGCGTGCGCTCCCTGCAGATCAACTACGACGGCCGCGTCATCCACCAGAAGCTGCTGCTCGATGCGCTGCTCAAGGCCGAGACCCGCCTGCCGCCCGTCGAAAGCATGAAGATCAAGACGCGCATCGTGCACATGCCGATGACGTTCGAGGATTCCGCCACGCTCGGCGCCGTCACGCGCTACCGCGAGACCGTGCGCGCGGAAGCACCCTGGCTCCCCAACAACGTCGACTTCATCCAGCGCATCAACGGCCTCGCCAGTCGCGACGAGGTCAAGGATATCGTCTTCAAGACCAGCTACATGATCCTCGGCCTCGGCGACGTCTATCTCGGCGCGCCGTGCGCCGTCCCCGTCGACCCGCGCCACCGGCTGCTGACGTCGAAGTACAATCCCGCGCGCACCTTCACCGCCGAGGGCACGGTCGGCATCGGCGGCGTCTACATGTGCATCTACGGCATGGACTCGCCCGGCGGCTACCAGCTCATCGGCCGCACGCTGCCGATCTGGAACAAGTTCCTCAAGAACGCCGCCTTCGCGCCGGGCGAGCCGTGGCTGCTCAAGTTCTTCGACCAGGTGCGCTTCTATCCGGTCGAGGAGGAGGAGCTGGCGCGCCTGCGCGACGACTTCCGCGAGGGTCGCGCCTCAATCCGTACTGAGGAGGAGATGTTCGACCTCGCCGCCTACCACGCCTTCCTGGAGCGCGAGGCCGGCAGCATCGCCGACTTCAAAGCCCGTCAGCAGGAAGCCTTCGTCGCCGAGGTCGCGCGCTGGCAGGCGGACGGCGCCGCCACCCTTGCCGTCGAGGAGGACATTGTCGAAATCGACGAGGACGTCGACGGCCACCTGGTGTCGGCCGACATCCACGGCAACGTCTGGAAAGTTCTGGTAGAAGAGGGGCAGGCCGTCGAGGCGGGCGCCACCATCGTCATCCTCGAGGCCATGAAGACCGAGATCAACATCGTGACCTCGGTTGCCGGCAAGGTGACGGCGCTGTTCTGCCGGCCCGGCCGGCAGGTGGCCGCCGGCGACCGGCTGCTGGTGATCGAGCCCGCAGCCGCCTGAGACCTCTGATCGGGGATCGTGATGCCTTTCGAGTTTCCGACAGTCTCCGCGCTGCACGCGGCGTATCGGGCTGGGCGCAGCGTCGCCGACGTGCTCGCGGAGCTGTACGTACGCATCGCTGAGGCCGACGATCCCGGCATCTTCATCGCCCTGGTGCCCGAGAAAGACGCCCGCGCAGCCGCCGAGCGGCTCGGCACGTTCGATCCCGCCGCCAAGCCGCTGTGGGGCATCCCCTTTGCGGTGAAGGACAACATCGACGTGGCCGGCCTGCCGACCACCTGCGCCTGCCCCGCTTACGCCTACACACCCGGAAGCAGCGCCTTTGCCGTCCAGCGCCTGATCGATGCCGGCGCCATTGTCATCGGCAAGACCAACCTCGACCAGTTCGCCACCGGCCTGGTCGGCGTGCGCACGCCCCATCCCGTGCCGCGCAATGCCTTCGATGCGGCCTATGTGCCGGGCGGCTCCAGCAGCGGTTCCGCCGTCGCCGTGGCGCGCGGCCTCGTCACCTTCTCACTCGGCACCGACACGGCCGGCTCCGGCCGCGTACCCGCGGGCCTCAACAACATCGTCGGCCTCAAGCCCTCGCTCGGCAGCGTCTCCGCAACGGGCATGGTGCCCGCCTGCCGGACACTCGACACCATCTCCGTCTTCGCCGGCACGGTCGCCGACGCCGACGCCGCCTTTCGAGTTATGTCGGGTTACGATGCCACCGACGCCTATTCGCGCACGCTCCCCGTTCCGCCGCAGCCCGGCACGCTTCCGTCCAACCTGCGGGTCGGCATCCCGGATGCTCGGAGCCAGAAGTTCGGCGGCGACAAGCTCTCTGCTGCAGCCTTCGAAGGGACGCTTGCCGACCTTGGTGAAGTCACCGGCGCATCCAAACCGACCCCCGTCGACCTGACGCCTATGTTCGACGTCGCAGCGCTGCTCTACACGGGCCCGTGGGTCGCCGAACGCTACCAGGCGATCCGCGAGGTGATCGAGAAAACACCCGACGACCTGCATTCCACCACGCGCAAGATCATCTCCGGCGCCACCGCGATCACGGCGGCCGACACCTTCGCCGGCATTTACCGTCTCGCCGAGTTGCGCCGCAGCGCCGATGCCATCTGGAGCAGCATCGACGTCCTCGTCGTGCCGACCTATCCGCGCCCGCACACACTGGCCGACCTCAAGGCCGACCCGATCGGACCCAACAGCGAGCTCGGCACCTACACCAACTTCGTCAACCTGCTCGACCTGTGCGCGCTGGCTGTGCCGGGCCGCTTCCGTAGCGACGGTTTTCCCTCCGGCGTGACCCTGATCGCGCCCCGCGGCCGCGACGGACTGCTGGCCGCCCTCGGCGCCCACCTGCACGCCGCCGCGGCCCTCAAGATCGGTGCCAGCAGCACGCCCGTGCCGCAGCCGGCCGAAGGCTCAGCGCGCGCAGCATCCGGAGAAATCGAAATCGCCGTCGTCGGTGCACACCTCTCGGGGATGCCCCTCAACCACGAGTTGGCAAACCGCAACGCGCGCTTCCTGCGTGCTTCGCCCACAACGAGCGACTACCGGCTCTACGCGCTGCCCGGCGGCCCGCCTCAGCGGCCCGGCCTGCTGCGCGTTGCCGACGGCTCCGGCGCGGCCATCGCAACTGAGGTCTGGGCGCTAACCCCGGACACCTTCGGCACCTTCGTCGCTGCGATCCCCGGACCGCTCGCCATCGGCAGCGTGCGCCTCGCCGACGGCACCACGCCCAAAGGCTTCACTGTCGAGGCGGAAGGCGTCGCAGGCGCCACCGACATCACCCGCTTCGGCGGCTGGCGCGCCTACATCGCGAGCTTGAAGGGTTAGCAATCTCCCCACACACGTTGCGAGGAGATTGCTCCACAAAGCACTGGCCTATTTCTTCTTCGTATCCAGCGCCGCGAACGTGCCGTCCTCGGCTGCCAGTTTCTCGATCAGCGGCGCGATTTTCCAGCGCGCGCCGTACTTGGCCTCGTAAGCCTTGATGCGCTCGGCCGCCTTCTTCATACCGATCACATTGTCGACCTGCCACATGGGGCCGCCGCGCCAGGCCGGGAAGCCGTAGCCGTTCAGGTACATGGTATCGATGTCGCTGGCCCTGAGCGCGATGCCTTCCTGCAGGATCTTGGCGCCCTCATTGGCAAGCCGCAGCAAACTGCGCTCCACGATCTCATCGCCCGGAATGCTGCGCTGCTTGATCTGCAGGGCCTCGGCCTCGCTCTTGATCAGCGCCTCGATCTCGGGATCGACCTGCCGCTTGCGGCTCTCGTCGTACTTGTAATAGCCGGCACCCGTCTTCTGCCCGAGGCGGCCCATCTCCACGATCTTGTCGGGGATGCGCGCGTGCTGCGCCGCCTCGCCGGTGAGCTTGCGCTCCTTGCGGATGCGGTAGCCGACGTCGAGGCCGGCAAGATCGCTCACCGCCAGCGGGCCCATCGCCATGCCCCACTTCTCCAGCGCGCCGTCGATCTCCTGCGGCATGGCGCCTTCCAGGTTCATGGCCTGCACCTCGCCGCCGTAGGAGGCGAGCATGCGATTGCCGACGAAGCCGTCGCACACGCCGGCCTGCACGCCGACCTTGCCGATCTTCTTGGCGATCGCCATCGATGTGGCCATCACGTCGGGCGCGGTCTTCTCCGCCCGCACGATCTCCAGCAGGCGCATGATGTTGGCGGGCGAGAAGAAGTGCAGGCCCACCACGTCCTGCGGCCGCTTGGTCTCGGCCGCGATCTCGTCCACGTCGAGTGTGGAGGTATTGGTGGCGATGATGGCGCCGGGCTTGGCGATCTTGTCGAGCTTGGCGAAGATCTCCTTCTTCAACGCCATGTTCTCGAACACTGCCTCGATGACGAGGTCGTTGCTGCCAAGGTCCTCCAGCTTCAGGGTCGGCGTCAGACGCGCCATGCGGTCCGCCGCCTGCGCTTCAGTCGCGCGCCCGCGCTTGACGTTGGCGTCCAGCGTGTCCTTCACGCGCGCAACACCCTTGTCGAGTGCCTCCTGCGTCGTCTCGACGATGGTCACCGGATAGCCGGCATTGAGGAACGCGAGGCCGATGCCGGTGCCCATCGTGCCCGCGCCCAGGATGCCGACGGTCTTCACGTCGCGCAGCTTGGTGTCGGGACCGACGCCCGGCAGGTTGGCGGCCTGCCGCTCGGCAAAGAAGGCATACTGCAGCGCGCGCGCGTAGGGGCTCGCCGCCGCCTCGCGGAACAGCGCGCGCTCCTTGGCATTGCCCTCGCCGAGCGCCATGGTGGTCGCGGCTTCCACCGCATCGATCGCCGCTTTCGGCGCGACAGGGCCGCTCGGATGACGGCCGATCGAGGCGCGTGCCTTGTCGAACATGCCGGCCGTGACCTTGCCGACCTTCTGCTCACCGATGCGGCGCGGCGTCTTGCCGACCTGCTCGCGCGCGAAGGCGACCGCGGCACCGACCACGTCGCTGTCGACAACCTTGTCGATCAGCCCCGCGGCCGCACCCTTGGTGGCATCGATGAAGGCACCCGTTGTGATGAGCTGCAGCGCCGCCTCCGCGCCAATGGCGCGCGGCAGCCGCTGGGTGCCGCCGGCACCGGGAATGATGCCGAGCTTGATCTCCGGCAGCCCGAGCTGGCGCACGTCCTTGCCGGCAACCCGGTAGTGGCACCCGAGCGCCAGTTCCAGGCCGCCTCCCAGGGCCGTGCCGTTCACCGCCGCCACCACCGGCTTGGACGACTTCTCGATGTGGTCGATCAGCGGCGGCAGGTTCGGCTCCTTCATCTCGCCGCGGAACTCGGTGATGTCGGCGCCGGCCGAGAAGAACTTGCCCGTGCCCGTCAGCACGATCGCCTTCACGGCCGGGTCGGCGTTGGCCGCATTGAAGGCCTCCTGCAGGCCCAGCCGCAGGGCATGCCCCAACGCGTTGACCGGGGGATTGTTCATGCGGATGACCGCGACATCGCCCTGCTTCTCGGTTTCCACGACCGCCATGGCGCTCTCCTTGGGACTTTAAGTGCTTGCTTCGACCCCGCTTGGCGCGGGGCTCGGGAGGGGGATATCCTGGCAGCATAAAGCACAAGTGGGAGGACCATGCCAATGCTGCGCGGGATGATGATGGATCGGCCGCTCCTGGTTTCGAGCGTGATCGATTACGCCGCCGACGTATATCCCGACGTAGAGATCGTTTCGAACACCGTGGAGGGCGGCATCCATCGGTACGGGTACAAGGCATCCCGGGAACGCATCGGCCGCCTTGCCAACGCCCTGATCGGCCTTGGCGTGAAGCCCGGCGACCGGGTCGCCACGCTGGCCTGGAACGGCTACCGCCACTTCGAGCTTTATTACGCCATCGCCGGCATCGGCGCCGTCTGCCACACGATCAACCCGCGTCTGTTCCCCGAGCAGATCACCTACATCGCCAACCACGCCGAGGACACCACCCTCTTCTTCGACCTCACCTTCCTGCCCCTGGTCGAGAAGCTGAAACCCGCGCTCAAGACCATCAACACCTATGTGCTGATGACGGACCGCGAGCACATGCCCGCCAACGGCATCGCCGGCCTGCTCTGCTACGAGGGCCTGCTGTCGGAGATGTCACCCGACATCGTCTGGCCGGAGTTCGACGAGAACGCCGCCTGCGCGCTCTGCTACACCTCGGGCACCACGGGCGAGCCCAAAGGCGTGCTGTATTCCAACCGCTCGATGCTGCTGCACACCTTTTTCCTGATCGCCACGCGGCCCGATCTCTTCGCGCACAACCGCACCATCCTGCCCGTCGTGCCGCTATTCCACGCCAACGCCTGGAGCCTGCCCTACATCACGCCGCTGACGGGCTGCAAATTCATCCTGCCTGGCGCCAAGCTCGACGGCCCCACCCTCTATGACCTGATGGAAACGGAAGGCGCCGACGCGGGGTGGGGCGTGCCCACCGTCTGGCTCGGCCTCATCGACGAGTTCAAGAAGAAGGGTCGCAAGCCGAAGAACCTGCGCCAGATCCTGAGCGGCGGATCGGCCGTGCCGCAGGCCATGATCGACACGCTGACGCGCGACTACGACATCGAGGTCACGCACGGCTGGGGCATGACCGAGATGAGCCCCGTCGGCACCCTCACCGTGTTCCGCCCCGAGGAGCAGACTCTGTCGCCCATGGAGCGCGCCAGACTCAGCGCCAAGCAAGGACGCCGCATGTTCGGTGTCGACCTCAAGATCATCGACGAGCAGGGCAACCGCGCACCGCACGACGGCGAGGCCTCCGGCGAGCTGTTCGTGCGCGGCTCCACCATCGTGTCCGGCTACTTCAACAACAAGGAAGCGTCCGCCAAGCAGATCGACAGCGAAGGCTGGTTCGGCACCGGCGACGTCGCCAAGATCACGCCCGATCAGTGGCTGCTGATCGTCGACCGCACCAAGGACCTGGTTAAGTCCGGCGGCGAGTGGATCAGCTCCATCGACGTCGAGAACGCAGCGCTCGCCTGCAAGGGCCTCGCCAACTGCGCCGTGATCGGCGTGCCGCATCCCAAGTGGCACGAGCGTCCGCTGCTGGTGGCCGTCAAAGCCCCTGGCGCCGAGCCCACCAAGGCCGAGATCCTCGACGTGCTGGGTTCCAAGATCGCCAAGTGGCAGATGCCTGACGACGTCGTCTTCGTCGACGCCCTGCCCATGACCGCCACCGGCAAGATTTCCAAGAAGGACCTGCGCGCCAAGTTCGCCGACTACCAGCTGCCGGAACAGCAGCAGGGCTAGAGGAACGTCGCGATCTCTCCGAGCGGCTTCTTCTCGGTCGCGTACGCTGGGATAGTGGCGTGCGCGGCCGGGTACCCGGTGACCAGCAGGACATACGGCTTGTCGTTCTCCGGCCGCCCGCAGATGTCATTCAGGAACCCCATCGGCGCTGGCGTATGCGTCAGCGTCGCCAGCCCCGTGGTATGCAGCGCGGCGATCAGGAACCCCGTGGCGATGCCGACGGACTCCGGCACGTAGTAGTTCTTGCGCATGCGGCCGTCGGCCCCCGGGCTGCGCCGTGCGCCAAAGATGCAGATGAGATAGGGCGCAATCTCCAGGAACGACTTGTCCGCGTCCGTGCCGAGCGGCCGCAAGGCTTCGAGCCACTCCTGCCCGGCGCGGCCGGCATAGAATTGCTTTTCCTCCGCTTCCGCGCCCTCACGCACGCGCTGCTTCAGCGCGGGATCGGTGATGACAGAGAAGTACCAGGGCTGATGGTTGGCCCCGCTCGGCGCCGTCCCGGCCGCCAGCAGGCACCGCTCGATGATGTCCCGTGGCACCGGCCGCGGGGAGAATTCGCGCACGGTATGGCGCGTGCGGATGCCATCGTAGAACGCCCCCGCCCTCTGCCGCATGTCGTCCTCGGATCGTTCGCCATAGTCCGGCAGCGGGATCGGCCTGTACGCGACACCAGCTTCAGCCGTCATCGCCTTGTCCTTTCAGGAAAGTCGTCTCAGATCGATCTCGGTCGGCTGCTTGCCCGCCGCGCTGGCGGCGACCATGGCTTCATACGCGCGCTCCAGATTGCGGCAGAACCGCTGCGTGTCGAACAATGCAGACGTCACCCGGCCTTCGGCAATGCGCGCCTTGATGGCATTGCGTGCTGCCTTGTCTCGCGCCAGCGACACCGCCAGCGCCTCGTATTGTGTCCAGTCCTCAACGATCAGCTCGGGAACGCCGATGGTCGTCAGCAGGCTCCCGCACACGCGCGAGGGGAAGGTCGCACCCGCCCGCGTCAGGATCGGAGCACCCGCCCACAGGGCATCGTTAGCTGTGGTATGCGCGCCATAGGGGAAGGTATCCAGATGTAGATCCGCCAACGCAATGCGCGCTTGGTGCCGCGCGTTGGGCACGCGCCCCGCAAAGATAAGCCGGTCGCCGGCGACGCCGCGCCGTTCCGCTTCTTGCCTCAGATTGGCTGCAACTGCCCCGGCGATGGGCTTTTCCGTGGAAGCCAGCAACCACAGCACGCTGCTCTCCACCTGCTGCAGGATACGCATCCAGACGTCGAACACCTCGGGCGTGATCTTGCGCACCTGGTTGAAGCTAGCGAATACAAAGGCATCCTCGGGCAAACCGCAGGAGGCGCGCGTCACCTGTTCCAGCTCAGCAGCCGGGGTGCGTTTGCTGTCGCAGCACTGGTAGCAATCGGGGAGGATGACAAGCTTTTCACTCGCTGTCCGGCGCAAGCGATCCGTAGCGATGAACGGGTCCACGACCAGGTAATCCATGTTGGGCATTGCTGACGTGCCCGGGTAGCCCAGATAGTTCACCTGGATGGGCGCAACCCGCTTGGCGAAAACGCCGAGCCGTGCCTCCGACGTGTGCGCCATCAGGTCAATGGCGATGGTGAGTTGCAGATCGCGCAAGCGGCGCTGCAGCGCATCGACAGTATCGGCATGCGCATCCAGCCACACGTCCACAGCCTTCCCGACGCGCGCGCGCTCGCTGCTGTTGTCATCGTCTTTCAGCGCGACGGCGACTACCTCAAAGCGGTCGCGATCGTGGGTTTCGAACAGATCGGCGATCAAGCGTGCGATCGGATGCGCACAGAAATCGGCGCTGACATAGCCCAGCCGTATGCGCCCCTGTGGCCGCGCTCTTGCGCGCGCGGCGACGGCCGGCGCACGAGCTTCAGGGATGGCCGCCACCGCCAGCTCCGCACACTTGCGATGCAGACGCGGATCGTCCCAAGCCAGCAAGCTGAAGAAAGCAGCGCCTGTCACGCCCGCCTTGCTGTCGGCAAATCGTTCCAGCTCCGCCAGGTTTTCCTGATAACCGTCCCACAGACACAAATGCTGGCGGCACGCAGCCATGCTGAACCGGGCCGCAACCGAATGCGGGTCGAGCTGCAGGAACTGCTTCCAGGCAGCCAGAGATGCAACATGCTCTCCCATCCGATAGAGCACCAGCGCGAAATTGAAATGCGCCTTCGCCGACGCCGGCTCGATCCGGATTGCCTCCGCGAAACTCTCGAGCGCTTCCTCCCGGTGCCCGGCATCAACCAGAGCGGCACCGTAGGCCAGGTGCGCGTCGGCCATGCCAGACCCAAGCCGGAGTGCATCGCGCAGCACGCTGACGGCATTCCCGGCACGTCCCGCTCGATGCAGCGCCTTGCCGAGATTCAGGCGGGGACCCAGCGACGACGGCGACAGACGAACGGCACGCTCGAAGTGCGCGACGGCCTCGTTATGCTTGCCGAGCTCGCTTGACGTCGCACCCAGCAGCTCCAGCAACGCGGCGTTATCCGGTGCGTGCGGGAGCAGCTTCAGGAGGATGCCGTGCGCTTCCGCAAACCGGCCCTTGTTGATGAGGTCGAGGGCGGTCTTGGCGTCGAGCTTTGCCATGTGTCTCGCGGGTCGGAAAGCGCACGCCTGCCGTGGCTCAGTCCTTCTCGAACGTGTAGTCGAAATCGCAGTGGCTGGCACCCTGCATGATTGTCTGCGTGCGCTTCAGCTTGATGCGATCGTCGTAGCCCTCGCAGAAGGTCCCGTCGCGCTGGCACGACAGCAGGTGGCCGATCTCGCCAAGGCCCATGTCGCGGTACATCTCGGCGTACTTGCAGCGCGTGACGTTGTAGCGGTAGCGCGTTTCGGTGCGCTCCTTCACCTCGATGGTCAGCGACTCCCCGCGCAGCCAGGGCTCCTGCCGGGCGATGAAGGTTTCGAGCGAGGTCTTGCCGCCGGCCGCCTTGGCCAGCTCCGCCGCCTGCTCCATGGCCGATTTGCGCACGGCTTCCGCGATCGCCTTTTGCGCCACCTGCGTTCCGTGGCTCGCTTTCAGCGTGTCGTACACGTGCTTGAGAATGGCGGCCTCGATGCGCCGCTTCTCCAACATGGCCATGGTCTGCGTGTCTGGCATCGGACAAACCTCCTTGCTGTCGCGCAATCCGTTTGGGCGTTGCCGCGCAGGTACGCTACATGAGGCCTGCGCAACCGACAAACGTCCGGGCACAGCCATGCCTTCTGCCGAGCCAGCACCCCAGCGCACCATCCCATGGCCGGCCTCGCTGTGGGCCGCCGTCACGCCAGCCGGCCCGCCCCTGCCGTCACTGCAAGGTTCGCATCGCGCCGACGTGGCCGTCATCGGCGCCGGCTTCACCGGCTTGTCCACGGCGTTGCATCTCAGGCGCGCGGGCATCGGCGTCACGGTGATCGAAGCCATGGAACCCGGCTGGGGCGCCTCCGGCCGCAACAACGGACAGGTGATCCCGACGCTGTCGCGTCCAGAGCCCGACGATATCGAGAGGCAGCACGGCGATGCTGGCGCGCGGCTCGTCATCCTGCTGCGCGACTGCGCGTCCATCCTGTTCGACGTGGCGCGCGAAGAGCGCATCGAAGCGGAGTCCGAGCAAACCGGATGGGTGCAACCCGTGCACACGCCGGGACGCATGAAGATTGCAGAGCGCCGCGTGGCCCAATGGGCGAAGCGTGGTGCTCCCGTCGAACTCATCTCGCGGGAGGGCATGGCCGCGCGCCTCGGCTCGCACGCCTGGTTCGGCGGATGGTGGAATCCCACCGGCGGCCACATCAACCCGCTGGCCTTGTCGCGCGGGCTGGCACGCGCCGTCCTCGATCGCGGCGGCGTGATCTTCGCCCGCTCCCCCGTGTTGAGCTACGAGCACACGCGAGGCGCCTGGCATGTGAAAACCGCAAACGGCGAGTTGCGGGCATCGGCGCTGGTGCTGGCCACCAACGCCTACACCGGCGAGATCGCGCGCGGTCTGGCGCCTCGCATCGCTCGCGAGATCGTGCCGTCGTTCTCCTGGCAAATGGCGACCACGCCCCTCAGCGACAACGTCCGCCGCACCATCTTGCCCGGTCGCCCCGCAATGTCCGACACGCACGGCGAGTTGTACTTCGCGCGCTTCGATGCGCGGCATCGGCTCGTTACAGGCGGCGCGCTCGTCAATCCGGTCAATGGTGCCGAGCGCCTCAAGCCCTACATTGCCGCGCGGCTGCAGCGGCTGTTCCCGCAGATCGGCCCCGTGCAGTTCGACCATGTCTGGAACGGCTATATCGGCATGACGCGCGACTATATGCCGAAGTTCCACAAGCTGGGACCCAGCGGCTACGCCTGGGCTGGCTGCAACGGCCGTGCCGTGGGTTTGTCCGTCGCCTTAGGCCGCGAGTTCGCGCGCGCCATCCAGGGCGTGCCCGAAACTGAACTGGCCTTGCCGTTCACAGAGACGGCGCCGATCCCGTTTCACGCCGCGGCGCGCCAGCTCTCGCGCCTGCTGCTCATCGGCTACAAATGGCGTGACCGCCGCGAGGTTTAGCGCGCGCCCTGCTGCTCGGCGAGCCAGCTGTCGTAGTCGAGCACAGCCTGCAGCAACACCTGCGCGCCGTGCGCGCATTGCTCCTTGGACGTGAACTCGGACTCGTTGTGGCTGATGCCGCCCTTGCACGGTACGAAAATCATCGCCGTCGGCGCCACGCGTGCGACATAGGCCGCGTCGTGACCGGCGCCTGAGACCATGTCGCGCACCGACAGGCCGGAAATCTTGGCTGCGTTGCGCACGGCTTCCACACAACGCGCATCGAACACCACCGGTGGTTGGTCCCATATCTTGGTCGACGCCACCTCAACGCCCAGCGGCGCGCCGACACCCGCAAGCATCACGGTCAGTTCGTCCTCCATCGCCTGCAGCACGGCCGCATCGGGATGGCGCATGTCGATCGTGAGAAACACCTCGCCCGGCACGACGTTGGGCGAGTTCGGCCTCACCTGCATGGACCCCACCGTCGCCACCGCCAGCGGCGGATGTGCGTGAGCAATCCTATCGACCTCCTGAATGATCTTGGCGGCGCCCATCAGCGCATTCTTGCGCAGGTGCATGGGCGTGGCGCCGGTGTGCGCATCCTGCCCGGTAACCGTGACCTCGAACCAGCGGATACCCTGCACGCCGGTGACCGAGCCGACCTCGATGCCCTCAGCTTCCAGGATCGGCCCCTGCTCGATGTGCAGTTCGAAGAACGCCGACAGAGGGTGCTCCCCGCAGCGCTGGCTGCCGCGTTGCCCGATCGCCGACAGGGCATCGCCGAACGTCATGCCCGCAGGGTCTGTACGGTTGTAGGCCCAATCGTGCGTGAACACCTGCGCGAACACACCTGACGCCAGCATGGCGGGTGTGAAGCGCGAGCCTTCCTCGTTGGTCCAGTTCACCACCTCGATCGGCGCGTAGGTTGTATAGCCGGCATCGTGCAGCGTGCGCACCACCTCCAGCGCCGCCAGCACCCCGAGATTGCCGTCGAACTTGCCGCCCGTGGGTTGCGTATCCAAATGACTGCCGATGGCAATGGGTGGAATGTCGGTCCGCTGCCCTTCCCGCTGCGCGAACATGACTCCCATGTCGTCAACGGTCACGGTGCAGCCCAGGCTTCTCGCCGTGTTGCTGAACCAATCGCGGACCTGCCGGTCGAGGTCCGTCAGCGTCAGCCTGCACACGCCACCCTTAGCCGTGCCGCCTATGCCCGCCGTTTGCATCAGGTCGTCCCACAGACGGGTGGCGTCGGTTCTCAAGTTGCGCATAGCAGCTAGTCGCCCTCACGCCCCCGGCAGGTTGGCCGTGTACGGAACTGAAACAGCAGAAAAACGCATTGTTCACGAGCCATTACGGGTTCTTTCACGCTCAGCCGATTAAGTAAAGCAGACCTGATCAGGACTGCCAGCCGACGACCCGTGATGAGAAACGTCTTCTTAATGAAGCGCCGCGTGAGACGCGCACTTGGGCAAACGAGCGTTGTGCTCGGCATGGCCATGATCGCCATGCTGTGGGCCGGCATCTATCTCAAGTATCGTGACCAGGCGGCGAGTGCGCAACACGATGCCGTGCACTCTACCAGCAATCTGGCGATGCTGTTCGAGGAGCACGTCCAGCGTGCCATCGGCGAAGCCGGCAAGTCTCTCTACATCATCCGCCGAGCCGTCGAGAGGCGTAGTAGCGACGACGACTTCGCGCGCATCGTCACGAACCCCGAGCTCAGCAGCGAGATCATCGTCCAGTTCGCGATCATCGACGCCAAAGGCATGATGCGCATCTCGAGTGCCACCCCGCATTCGACGACAGTCATCGATCTCAGCGACCGTGAGCACTACCTTGCGCAGAAGCACAGCAAGAGGGACGAACTCTACCTTAGCGGTCCCATGGTTGGCCGTGCTTCCGGCAAGTGGTCGATCCAGCTCACCCGCAGGTTCAATGCGTCGGACGGATCATTCGGCGGCGTTGTCGTCGCCTCCCTCAATCCCGATCACTTCACGCGGTTCTACGAAGCTCTCAATCTCGGCGAGACGGCATCCATCAGTCTGATCGGGCTCGACGGCCGTGTGCGCGCAACCGGCGGCGCAAAGGGCCACGGCCGCTTTGCCATGGGCCAGGACCTTTCCGGCAGCAGCTTGATGGAAAGGGTTGGGAAGGAGGACAACGGCACGTTCGTCGACAAGACCGACAACGCGCCCTCGCGCATTGTCGCGTTCCGACGCGTGCAGGGGTTGCCGCTCGCTGTCAGCGTCAGCGTCACGGAGAAGGAGGTCTTGCAGGCCGCGCTGGCGGACGCCACGCGCCACACCTTCGCCGGGGTCCTGCTGACCCTCATCATTCTCGCCGTCACGATCAACGGCTCGCGCGGCGAACTCGGGCTGCAGCTTGCCAAGGCCAAGCTCCTGCGCAGCCAGCGGCGCGCCCTGCAGAAATCCGAGCAGCTCCGATTGACGCTCGACAGCATCAATCAGGGCATCATGCTCGTCACCAAGGATATGCGCCTGCCTGTGATCAACCGTCAGGCCGTGCGCCTGCTCGACTTGCCGGAGTCCTACCTGGAGCGCGCGCCCACGTTCGACGAACTGGTATGGCACCAGGAAAAGCGCGGCGAGTTCTCCTCCATGCCGATTGCCGAGGGCATGACGCCGCTCGAGCACCTCACCAAGGTGGGCAGCGATGGCACCTTCCCGACGTTCGAGCGCACACGGCCGAACGGAACGCTGCTCGAGATTGCGACCAACCTGCTGCCCGACGGCGGCTTCGTGCGCACCTTCACAGACATCACGCACCGCCGGCAGGCGCAGGAAACGGTGGCGCGCCTCGCCTCCGAGGACGCCCTGACGGGCCTCGCCAACCGACGCCTGTTCCGCGAGCAGCTCGAAAGCCGGTGCCAGCAATATCACACGCCCGGCGGCGAAGAGGACCCGGGCTTCGCCCTGCTGTGCCTCGACCTCGACTGGTTCAAGGAAATCAACGACACGCTTGGCCACTGGATCGGCGATGCGTTGCTCAAAGCCGTTGCCGAGCGCCTATCATCCACGCTGCGCGGCGGCCGGGCCATCGCGCGCCTCGGCGGCGACGAGTTTGCCGTCCTGCTTCCGCACACCAACTCCGCCCAGAAAACCGAGGCGCTCGCCACACGCATCATCTCGCTGCTGTCGCAACCCTATGAGATTTACGGCCATCACATCCAGACGGGCGCCAGCATCGGCATCGCCCTTGCCCCGCACGACGGCAACGACCCCGACTTGCTGCTGAAGGCGGCCGACATGGCGCTATACGCGGCCAAGTCTGCGGGCCGCGGCACCTATCGCTTCTTCCACAAGAGCATGGCCGACCAGTTGCGCGCCAAACGTCAGCTCGAGCTCGACCTGCGCAGCGCCATCGAGAACGACGAGCTGGAGTTGCACTACCAGCCGCTATTGAACGTCGAGGGCGAGACCATTACCGGCTTCGAAGCACTTATGCGCTGGCGCCATCCTACGCGCGGCATGGTGCAGCCGAGCGAGTTCATCCCGCTGGCAGAGGAGACCGGCCTCATCACCGATCTCGGCGCCTGGGCCTTGCGCAAGGCCTGCGCACAGGCTGCCACCTGGCCGGAGCACATCTACGTGGCCGTCAACGTATCGCCCATCCAGTTCAGGGACGGCGACCTGACAGCCACCATCTCAGCCGCGTTGCGCGAGGCGAACCTGTCGCCGAGCCGCCTTGAGCTGGAGATCACCGAGACCATCCTCATGCAGGAGTGCGACGCCACCGTTCAGGTGCTGCGCCGGCTGCGCGCCATCGGCATCCGCATCTCGATGGACGATTTCGGCACCGGCTATTCGTCGCTCAGCTACCTGCGCAGCTTCCCGCTGAGCAAGATCAAGATTGACCGCGCCTTCGTGAAGGACCTCGGCGTCACGGCCGCGAGCGAGGTCATCATCCGCTCGATCATCGACATCGCGCGCACCCTGGAGATGACCACCACCGCCGAAGGCGTCGAGACGGCTGAGCAGTTCAAGCTGCTGCAAACCCTGGGATGCAGCGAGGCACAGGGCTACTTCCTGAGCAGGCCGCTGACGCCAGACAAGCTTGCCGGCGTGATCCGGGAACGCTCTTCGAAGTCGCTGGCGGCCTGACGGAGGAGAACCGGATGCACACCGAAAGCCATCGCACGACACGCACAGCTGCGGTCACAACCACCTGCGACGCCGGTCAGGCGCGCAAAAGCAACCTCGCCACGGCTGGAATCCTCGGCGCCATGCTGGGCATCATCCTGTTGCAGGGTCTCGTCTGGATTAAGCCGAGAAACGGCGAAACGGCGATGGCGCCGCATGCGTCCCAGCCGTCCTCCCTGCAGGGCCTGCTGCGGGGCATCTGACGGACGCCCCGCACCGCAGCCTACGAGCGGATCAGCAGCAGCACGCCCGTTCCGAGCAGCACGTACAGCACCACCGAGCGGAACTGCGCCGCCGGGATGTGCGCGCGCATCCTGTTGCCGAACTCGACACCGATCAGCGCCGGGATCACCGCCACCAGCGACGCCACCGCCAGTTCCGGCGTCAGCACGCCGGCCGAGAACAGCCCGGCGGCCAGGCACACGGACGCCAGCATGACGGCGAGATTGATCGCCTGCACCATGCGGTTGGGATCGAGATCCAGCGCCATCATGTAGGGAAACAGCGGCATCACCTGTGAGCCGGTCAGCCCCGTCAGCACGCCATTGGCAAACCCGGTCGGCACCTGCAGCGCATGCTCATACGTCTTGGAGAGCAGCAGGTGCGGCCGGTACAGCGTCATAAGCGCATAGCCGATGATGATGACGCCGAGGGTACGCACGGCAATCGACTGCGCGATCCACACCAGCAGATAGATGCCGACGGCGATGCCCGGCAGCATGGCCACGTACAGCCGCGAGAACCGGCGCGCGATCTCCGTGAAGTGGCCGGCCGTGAAGGCCACCGACACGTTGGTCGCCATGGCGGGAATGATCACCAGCGCCATTGCCGGCTTGAGGCCGATCGCCGACACCAGGAACGGCAAGGCGCATGAGGCGTAGCCGAGGCCTGTCGCACCCTTGACAATGCCCGCGAGGAATAAACCAGCGCCTGCAAGCGCGAGCAGACTCCAGTCCATGGACCGTCTCCTTCTTAAGGACACCCTGCGTCGCCCGCACGCGGTGCGGGGCCACGTCGCTTCCCGCGCGAGCGGGAAGCGGGCGGTCAGCTTGCAAGAGTCTCGGGAACCGGTGCCGGCAGGAACCAGGGCTTCACGCTGGTGCCGCGCTTGATGGAGTACATGTAGAAGATCGGCAGCTTATCCGGGAACAGCGCCCGGCTTTCGCGGCCATTGAACGTTGCGAAGATCGAGGACGGAAAGAAGTGCTCGATCACGCGCCGCTCGATCATGTTCATGGCATAGTACTGGCGCGCACCCTCGAGCGTGGATGCCCCGCCGCGATACCAACGCTCTGCGCTACGATAGAGCGTCTCGAGAATCTCCTCGGACGGCTCGGTGCCGTCGACAGCTAGACCTCGTCCCGCAGCCTCGGTGAGTTCGCTCAGCAGATAGCACTCGAACCCACGCTTGGCGGCCTCGGCCTCGACCTCGGTGTAGTACTTGGTGATCAGCTGCGCCTGGTGACCGTTGTGGCTGGCGTGCGTATCGGTCAGCACCAGGCTGATGGACGCGCCCATCGGATACACAGCCTTCACGCGCTGAGCGAGCGAGGCAAGATAGTCCATGCACTGCGTATCGAAGTGCTGGACCTCCGACCGCGGGCCCTTGCCCCAGTAGAAGACGAACGACACGGGCTGGCGGCGCATGACGGCGCGGCCGACGAACTGCGTCAGCAGCGCGGCATCCGACGGCTGCTCGCGCTTGTAAGCCCAGGTGTTGAAGGATTGAACGACCTTGCCGACCACATCTCCGCTAGGGAGTTTTTTGAGGTTACGGCCGCACTCCAGTGCGACGGACTTCTCCGTCGACGACACGACTTCCATACTGCCCCCTTACGCATCACACGCTGCATCGCTCCGCCAGCGCCACGGGTGTTTGGCTCTAGTGGAGGTTGCAATTAAGGCGTATGGTTACCCAAAATAGTTAAAAAAGCGTTAAACTTCATGGATTCGTAAGAATTTTTAGCAATTCATTAAGCCGACTCAACTCGCACCAGGTGCGCTGAATATCGGTCGGCGGATCACACGAGACTAGGGCTTGGTCCCCGGGGGCGGCACCTGCGACGACGCAAGACCGGCCTTGTCCAGCGCGCGGCGCACGCCGCCTGAGCTGATGGCGGCGTCCACAAAGGCGGTCGCGTAGGCCAGGCCCGACGCCCTGCCCTTGGGTAGCGCGACGGCCACGTAGGAATTCAGATAGGCGCCATCCAGCACGCGCGAGCCCGGCAGCTTGGCTTGCAACGACAGCAGGGACTCCCTGGACAACGCGATCGCATCCGCCTTGTCCGTCTTGAGCAGGTCGAACAACTCATCTGCCGTTCCTACATGGCCGATGGTGGTGGCCTTAAGCGACGCCGCGGCAGCACGCGCCGTTGCCGTCTTTTCCACGCCCATCACCCGCACGCCGGCCTTGTCGACGTCGGCAAGCGTTTTGATCGGCGAGTTGGGCCCAACAAGATAGGTGCTTTGCAGAACGATGTGCGCGGAGCCGAAGTCGACACGCGTTTTGCGCGGCGCATCGACCGGCAGGAAGGCGATGTCCCACGCGCCAGCGTCGACGGCATCCGTCAGCGCCCCTGAATTGGGATACGGCACGAACTCCACGGGCACGCCGAGCTTCTGGCCCAACTCGTTGCCGAGATCGATGGCAATACCGCGATAGCTGCCGTCCGCCTCGCGCGCGACGTTGCCCGCACCCACCGTCGGTGCCACCGCAATGCCGACGCGCAGCTTGCCGCCAGGAGCCAGGTCTTTCTTGGCGGCATCGTCGGCCATGGCCACGGCCGAGGCGAATACCGAAGCCAGCAGCGCCATTGCCCATGTCTCCCAACGCATGACGTTTCTCCCGGATGCTTGTTGTTGATTGTCACTCTATCGGAATGAACAGGCAGTGCCGAATCTTGCCGCCGACGGCTTTCGAAAGGTGGCCTTTGCCGGTTGTGTCCTCCACCAGCACCACTTCGCCCGCGCCGATCACGCGCTTCTCGCCATCGCTGGCCGTGATCTCCACCGACGCGTCGAGATTGACGATATACTGCCGGCGCGGCGCGGGATGCCAATCAAGGTCATAGTCGCCACTCACCTTGCGGAAGATGACACCGGTCGCGGGATAGCGCTTCGACAGCATGCTGGAATAGCGCTGTTCAACCCACTCGATCTCGACGTCGCGGAAGTGCGAGATGCCGTCGGCGTCCTCATAGAGATTGTGGATGCGCATATCCTGTCCGTGGCTGTTAGCTGGCGGCTTTGGTACCTGCCGTGTCCTTCACCAGCACCTTCTCGTCATAGAGAGCCTTGATGTCGGCATCCGAGAATCCTGCGAGTTCCTTCAGGATGTCCTCATTGTGCTGACCCAGGAGATCGGCGGATAGCTCCGCATCGCGCTGGGGCCAGCCGGAGAACCGCACCGGCATGCCCGGGATGTCGAAGGCACCGAGCAGCGGATCCGACACCCGCCGCGCCGTACCACGCTCGCGCAGATGCGGATGCTTGATGGACTCGTTGATGGTCAGGATCGGCGCGCAGGGCACGCGATGCTTCTCCAGCTCGGCAATCGCCGCGTCCCGCGTGGGGAAGGTCGCGAGCCACTCCTCGATCAAGATACGAATTGCTTCATTGTTGTCGCGACGTCCGCGTCCGTCCTTGAAACGCGGATCATCGACCAGCTCCGGCTTGCCGAGCGCGGCGGCAACCTGTGGCCACTGGTGCGGCAGCGTCGTCATGTTGATGTAGGTGCCGTCGCCGCAGCGGTAGAGCCCTGTCGGACCGCCGTCGGGATGCTGCGAGCCCGACCGCGTTGGGCGGAACGCATCGCCGCGGATCGACACGCGCGGCACGTTGACCTCATGCATGTGGAAGTAAGTATCGAGGATGGTCGCGTCGATATACTGACCCTCGCCCGTCCGCTCGCGATGCAGAAGCGCGAATCCGATTGCCATGGCGGCAGCGACACCTGTCGAGATATCGCCGACGGCGATGGTGAACTGCGCTGGCGCGCCGCCGACCTCGCCGATCTGCTCGGTCACCCCCGCATAGGCGGCGGCGATGTAGTCGTAGCCCGGCTGCCCGCTCAGCGGCCCCGACTGGCCCGCCACCGAGACCGAGCACATGATGATGCGCGGGTTGACCTTCTTCACTTCCTCGTAGGAGAGCCCGGCACGCGCCATCACGCCCGGCGCGAAATTCTCCACCAGCACATCGCACTTGGCGATCAGCGCCTTGAGGATCTCCGTCGTACGCGGGTGCTTCCACTGCAGCGCGAGGCTGCGCTTGGAGTGGTTGTGCTGGAAGAAGTAGGTGCTCTGCGACGAGCCCTTCACATCCCGCGGCTTGATCCCCTGGATCCGCGTGCGGTCACCGCCGGGCGCCAGTTCCACTTTGATCACGTCCGCGCCCATCTCGGCCATGATGCGCGTGCACGTCGGGCCGGCCACGAACTGCGTGATGTCGAGCACGCGCGTGCCGGTCAGCATCGCCTGCTTGGTCATTCGGCGGCTACGGCTCCCTTGCCGGGGCGTGCGAGGCCCGCCTCGGTCAGGCGGCGCTCAAGGAGTGGTATGCGGTCGAACCCCCAGTACTGTTCCTTGTTGTAAATGAAGAGGGGAACTCCGAAAATCTGATCGCCGGTGGCCTCCTCGTGCGCGGCCTCGTAATCCTGCATGCCCTGCCCGGCGAGATAGTCGCGGTAGCCCTGCTCGGAGAGCCCCATGCCGGCGATGACGGCGGCGACGGGATCGACGAGATCGATCTCCAAGTCGCGCTTGAAGAAGCGGTCGAACACGATGCGGCCATACTCCAAGAGCCGGCCATGCTTCTCTGCGTACAGGCCGCCCACGAGCGCCGGCGTCGTGTCGTAGATTTTCAAAGGACCTTTGATGACGAGCCCGCCAGGACGCATGTTGGCCCAGCGCCGCGCGTCCATGTAGGAGTACTTCACCTTGTACTCGGAATAGACGCTGCGCTGGCCCTTGCCCTTGATGCGCAACTGGAACGGCCGCCACTTGAGGCGGATATTGTACTTCTTCTCAAGCTCGAAGCCGGGATCGAACGCCAGGTAGGCGTAGGGGCTCTTGAAATCCGAGTACATTTTTACTTCTTGGGCCGTCATCGCGTCTCCCCCAACAGGCGTTCCTTTTCCTGGCGACTTTGGCATGCCTCGGCGGCGATGGCGATGCGAACAAGCGCATGCCACCCCGCCGCCGAATGCGCAACCCTGCTGGAGACAGGCTTAGCGAGCAGAAGCCGAGGCGCGTGCAAAATAGACGGCAAACGCCGTGGACGCAGCGACCGCACCGATCAACAAGCTGGTCCACGAGCCTAGGGCGCCCAAGCCCATCTTGCACAACAGTAGCATCAGGCCGAGGCCAACGCCCCAGTAGCAAGCCAGCATGAGCGCGGTCGGCATGCCGGCGATCCGGCGCGCCCGCAACAACGCAGCGAACATGTGCGCAGGAACCAAGGCTGCGAGCGTAAGCCCCGCAACACGCAGTAAGTCCGCCGTCGGTGCAGCCAGGTAGGCACCGCCCTCTATCGTCGAGGCCAGCACGCGGCCGAGTGGTGTTGCCCCCGCCACCATCACCAGCAGGATGATGGCAATCAAGGCGACGCTAAAGGAAAGAACCGCCCGCAGCGCGTGCCGCTCAAGACCCTTGGCGGACCGGGCACCGAGGTAGGCCATGCGCAACGTCGCGGCCTGCCCAACGGCAGCAATCAGCAGGTAGCCCGTCGCCAGCGCACGAAAGGCAAGTGCATGAACGATGAGGTCGTTCGCCGCAAACATGCCAACCACGATGGTGGAGGCCAGGAACACGCCGGTTTCTGCGACAGCCGTCAAACCCAGAAGGGACCCAGAAGCGGCCAGCGCTCTCGAGCTTGGGATGACGAACGTGCTCGGAGGTACGAACACTCCATCCGGGTAGGCATCGAACTCTGCAAACGACTTGGAGAACCACAAATACAATAGCAACGACCCGCCCATCAGAACCGCGACCAGCAGCGAGGCGAGCCCGGCACCGACCGCACCGAAGGCGGGCACACCCCACATGCCGCCGATGAACACATAGTTCGCGACCAGCTTGACGGGCAGCGCTGCGCAGATCGCCAGGATCGCCGCACCGGGCCTGCCCATGGCAGACAGTACGGCGCGCACGAGCGCGAACAGCACCATGAACATGTACGCACCGGCCATGCACGCCGCATAGGCGCCCCCATCTGCTGTCTGCCGCACGCCAACGGCCTGCAGCAGCGAGGACGAGCACAGGATTAAGACCGCACCGGCCGCAGCCAGCCCGAGGACAAGCAGCAGCGTGCGCCTGACGATGCTGCACACCCGCCAACGCACCCGTGCCCCGATGGCGGTGGCGACCTGAGGTGTGACGACGCTGGCGAACCCGGCCGAGAAATTGAAGACGATGGAGTAGAGGTCGCTGACCACGACAATGGTGGCGAGCCCGTTCGGATCGAAACGGCCGAGCATCACCACGTCGGCAATCGACATGGCCATGGTGAGGATGCCGATGAGCACGATCGGCGATGCCGTCGCCAGCAGCGTAACGATCTCACCTTGCCATAGACGCGCATGCGCCTGTGCAGGCCAGATCCGGAATGCCCCCGAGGGCGAGAATACCTGAGTTGTCGCGGCCATCGTGCCGATCCTTTCGTTCAAGTCGCAGACGCACGAACGCCGGCGGGCGGCACGAGCCCACCGGCGCCCGAAGTAGTCTGCTGGTTGTTCCTATGCCGCCTTGGCCTTTATCCCTGTCGCTGCCGTCAGCGCCTGATCAAGGTCGGCAATGATGTCGTCGATGTGCTCGATGCCCACGGAGAGGCGCACGTAACCCGGCGTGACGCCGCTGGCGATCTGGTCCGCGGCGCTGAGCTGCGAGTGCGTGGTGCTCGCCGGATGAATGGCGAGCGAGCGCACGTCGCCGATGTTGGCCACGTGGTAGAACATCTTCAACGCATCGATGAAACGCACGCCCGCCTCGCGGCCGTCACGCAGCTCGAAGCCGACGAGTCCACCGAAACCGCCCTTGAGATAGGTGCTGGCGCGGCGCCGCTGCTCGGGGTCCTTGTGCATGCCGGCAAAGATCACGCGCTCCACTGCCGGGTGGCGCTGCAGGAAATGCGCGACGTCGTTGGCGTTGCGGCAGTGCTCACGCATCCTGAGCGGCATCGTCTCCAGCCCCTGGATGAACTGGAAGGCGCTAAATGGGCTCATGCAGGAGCCGATGTCGCGCAAGAGAATTACGCGCGCGCGGATGATGTAGGCAATCGGACCCAGCGGCTTCACCGCTTCCGTCCAGACAGCGCCATGGTAGCTGGCATCGGGCTGGTTTAGCGTCGGAAACCGCTCCGCGTGCGCGGCCCAGTCGAAATTGCCGCCGTCGACGATGACGCCGCCGATCGACGTGCCGTGGCCGCCGATATACTTGGTGGTGGAGTGCACGACGATCGCCGCACCGTGATCGAGCGGCCGGCAAATCATCGGTGCCGCCGTATTGTCCATGATCAGCGGCACGCCCAGCGAACGGCCGATGGCGGCCACCTCACCGATCGGAAACACGGTGAGCTTCGGGTTGGGCAGTGTTTCCGCATAGTAGGCCCGCGTGCGCGCATCCGTGGCACGACGGAAGCTTTCCGGATCGGCGGGATCGGCAAACCGCACCTCGATGCCCATCGACGGCAGCGTGTTGGCGAACAGGTTCCAGGTGCCGCCGTAGAGGTCGGTGGAGCTGACGATATTGTCGCCCGGCCGGCACAGGTTCTGGATCGAGATCGCCGAGGCGGCCTGCCCGGAGCTGACGGCAAGCGCAGCGACTCCACCCTCAAGGGCTGCCACCTTCTGCTCGAGCGCATCGTTGGTCGGATTCATCAGGCGCGAGTAGATGTTGCCGAATTCCTTGAGCGCGAACAGGTTCGCGGCCTGCTCCGTGCTCTTGAACTGATAGGACGTCGTCTGGAAGATCGGCACGGCCACGGCGCCCGACCCAGGGTCATGGCGCGGACCGGCGTGCAACACCGTCGTCTCGGCATTCTTGCTCAGCTGCGTCATGTCGAACTCCATCGGTTGCTTGCTTCAGTCGGGATCAACGGTTCAAGCGGCTTGCAGAACTGCGAGTTGCTTCTCCAGCCGGGCGAGACTGGCGTCGTCGCGGCTGGAGCGCACGGCAAAGCCCGCACGGCGCGATAGTGCGATCATCGCCGCGTTCGAAATCAGCGTATCGGCGACGAGGCTTTGCAGGCCGTTGGCTGCGGCCTCGCGCTCGAGGCGATCGAGCAGGGCACGTGCAATGCCCCGTGCGTGCCAGTCGTCTGCGACGGCGAGGGCAAACTCGGCAACGCCGGGCTCACGCGCGTCGACCACATAGCGCGCCTCGCCGATCATGGTCTCGCGTCCGCCCTCGAACACCTCGGCGATCAGGGCGAGATGGCCGCGATAATCGACATTGGCGAAAGCCTCCGCCATCGCGGCCGGCAGCTCGCCCACCCGCGTCAGGAAGCGGCAGTAGCGGCTCTCGGGCGAGAGGTCGCGAAAGAAGGCGCGTTGCAGCTCCACGTCTTGCGGCAGGCTAGGCCGGATCGTGACCCGGCTGCCGTCGAAGGTGCGCACGACGTCGATCAGGTGCACCGGATAGCGTGCAATGGTGTAGGTCATGGAACGGCCTCCAGCGGCTGCCACGCACGCGGCTGCGGGGACTGCCGCAGTGCGCGCCGGCTGTATTGCGTGGACGCCGACTCGCGGATGTGGCGCGCCATCAGCGGCGATACGATCTCCGGGTGTGTGATCGGTCCGAGATGTCCGGCAACCGGGACCACGATGACGCGGCCCCGCGGCAGCAGCTCCGCCAGGCGATGCGCGATAATCCTCGTCGGGCGCGGCGCATGCTCCCCGCACAGAATGAGCGTCGGGATGTCCAGCGCTGTGTACGCATCCGCCGCCAGCGGATTGTTGATAAGCGCGTGGAAATCGAGCGGCGCCTTCGGTGCCCAACGGATCAGGCGATCCTGCAGGGCCGGGCGCATGCGGGCGAACGCTCCCGGCGCACTCCAATAATCCACGAAACGCTCCATGGCGCCGCGGTAGTCACCCGTGATGACGCCGTGGCAGATGTCGCGTGCGACACCTGAAATCTCCGCAAATGCTTCCGCGCCGGCAGGTCCCATCTGCCCCAGGAGGTGAAAGGCACTGGGCTCGTACAGGATCAGGCTGGCAATGCGCTCCGGAGCAGCCAATGCCGCCGTGAGCGCAACCCCGCCGCCGTAGGAATGGCCGACAAGATGCACCTCTCCTGCCTCGCGCCGGATGAGGCCCAGGCTGCGCTCGGCTTCGTCGGCAAGCGTGAAGGCATGCGCCCCGCCCCACTCGCCGGCGCTGTCGCTGCCGTAGTGCTCGGGCGCCAGCAAATCGCAGGTGTCTCCAAGCGTGTCCGCAAGGTGCGTCCACTGACTCGCGGCGCTGCCCGAGCAATGGAGGGCGATCACGCACTCGCGCGACGCGCCCTCCGACAGACCTGAGAACATGGCAGACATGGTGTAGGCCCTTGGTTTATCGACTCAGTAGTAGCGGCCACGCACATGGTGTGGCGCCAGCGGGTCGGGCCCCTTCAGCGCCACATCGATTTCAGACCGGACCAGGCCGATGTCCTTCAGCTCGCGGTCGCTCATCGCGTGCAGTTGCGCAGAGGCCTGCCGGTGCAGCCGACGTTCCAGGTAGGCGAACCAGATACTCTTCAAGGCGGCGCCGATGTTGCCGATCGGGCTGGCGACCGCGCCGTGCTGGGCTCCAGCCGGAATGCTTGAAATCATGCTCATGATCGTCTCTCCTTTGTTTTGGTTGCCGTTCGGTGCGGCGTGGGCTGATGTATCCACCGCGCGCCTCCCGGCGAATGACTGCAACTCCGGCTCACTTGACCGGAACGCCGTCGTTCACATGCCAGGCACATTGCCGTTACCCTGTGCACGTTCTGAAGGTATGCCCCGCGCGGCCGCGCAAGACTTTAAGAAGCGCTTGATTTGTTCTTGAGATTGCCTTGAATACGCGCCGATTTGGCGGGATGACCCGCCCATTGACCGGGTTCGGACTGAAAATAACCGGGCTCGGATTGATTGCTAGGCAGGCTGGCTGTGCCCTGGAGATTTGCCGACTACACCTTGGACGCGGATACGCGCGAGTTGCGGCTCGGCGCGGATCTTGTTGCCATCGAGCCCCAGGTTTTCGACCTGCTGGTCTTTCTCATCGGCCATCGCGACCGGGTGGTCAGCAAAGACGACCTGCTCGACTCGGTTTGGGGCGACCGCATCGTTTCAGAATCGACACTGACCACACGGATCAACGCGGCGCGCCGTGCCATCGGCGACAGCGGTGAGAAACAGCAGCTGATCCGTACCATCGCGCGCAAAGGCTTTCGTTTTGTCGCGCTGGTTACGGAAGGCGATGGGGCGACCTCGCCCACCGGTCCGGACGTCGCCGCGCCGCCGCCGCATTTTCGCCAGCAGGTCCAACTGTGCACGGCCAAGGACGGCACGCGCATCGCCTATGCGACGGTGGGCGAGGGCCCGCCGCTGATCAAGACCGGCAACTGGCTCAACCACCTTGAGTACGACTGGGAAAGCCCCGTCTGGAAACACCTGTTCACTGAGCTTGCCACCCGCCACAGGTTCATCCGCTACGACGCACGCGGCAACGGCCTCTCGGACTGGAACGTGAAGGACTTCTCGTTCGAGGCTTTCGTCAGCGACCTCGAGACCGTGGTGGAGGCGACCGAGGTGAAACGGTTCGCTTTGCTCGGCATCTCGCAGGGTTGCGCTATTTCGGTCGCCTACGCGGTGCGCCATCCCGAGCGCGTGAGCCATCTCATTCTCTACGGCGGCTTTTCGCGCGGCTGGTGCCGGCGTGGATTGCCGGAAATCGAGAAGGTGATGGCGGCAACCGAGTTGCTGATGCGGCAAGGCTGGGGCCGCAAGAACCCAGCGTTTCGTCAATACTTCTCGGCCGTTTTCATGCCGGACGCACCAACCGAGCTCCTGCACTCGTTCAACGAGCTGCAGCGCAAGTCGACATCGGCAGACAATGCGTCGGCAATCCTGCGTTCCATCAATGATTTCGACATCGACCATTTGCTGCCGCAGGTGAAGGTCCCGACCCTGGTCCTGCACTGCCGGGGCGACTCCGCGCAACCCTTCGACGAAGGGCGGCGCCTTGCGGCTGGTATTCCCGGCGCGCGCTTCGTCGCTCTGGATGGGCGCAGCCACCTCATTCTTGAAAATGATCCCACGTGGATCAGGTTTCGCGACGAAGTGCGCGAATTTTTGCGGTCACCGGGAAATACATACTCGCCTTGAATGGAGTAGATCATGGATGCCCTGTCAGACATCCTGCGCGTCGTTCGCCTCAAGGGCGGCGTGTTCCTGCACGCGGAATTCACGGCGCCGTGGTGCGTCCACTCGCAAGTGACGCCCGAGGACTGCGGCTCTTTCCTCGAGGGTTCCGAGCATCTCGTAATTTACCACTACGTCGCCGAGGGACGCTTGATTGCGCAGATTCCGGGCAGCGCACCGGTCGTCATCGACGCAGGAGAAGTGGTTATCTTTCCGCACAACCACGGCCATCTGCTCGGCAGCGACGTCACGATCCCGCCGGTACCGTCCAAACAGACCGTCGTCGCCTCGCAGGACGGATTGTGGGTGATACGGCACGGCGGGGGCGGAGAGAAAACGCGCATCGTTTGCGGATTCCTGGGCTGTGACAGGCTCGAAGGCAATCCGCTCGCCGCGTCGCTGCCGCCGATGCTCCGTTTCGACACGCGCCACGGCAACGCGGCTGCGTGGATGCGCAGCTCGCTCGAGTTTGCGGCCGATGAGATCGCCGCCAAGCGCGCAGGTTCCGAAACGGTGCTGGCCAAGATGTCGGAGCTGATGTTCGTCGAGGCGCTTCGCCGCTATGTGGAATCGCTGCCCGAGGAACAGACGGGCTGGCTTGCCGGTCTCAAGGACCCGTTCGTCTCACGCGCACTCGCCCTCATGCACGGACGGCTGAACCAGGAGTGGACGGTGGACGATCTCGGCCGCGAGGTCGGGCTGTCTCGCTCTGCCCTGGCAGATCGATTCACCCGTCTCATCGGCGAGCCCCCTATGCGCTACCTCGCGCACTGGCGCCTGCAGGTGGCCGCTACGCAGCTCCGCAACAGCGATGCGCCGTTGGTGCGCATCGCCGAGCAGGTCGGCTATGAATCGGAGGCGGCCTTCAATCGCGCGTTCAAGCGCAACTTCGGTGTGCCGCCTGCTGCATGGCGCAAGGGTGCCAGTGCGTCCGAGCCTACGGCCGCCTAGGCGACCTTGCGCAACTCCATGCGCGGCGCCGTCTTGCGGTAGTGCTCTTGCGCCGCAGCGACCCCGGAACCGGGCGCGACATCGATGCCGACGTCGCGCAGCGCCATTTCGCAGCCGGCCAGCGCCTGCAGGATCATGATCTCGTTGACATGGCCGATGTGCCCGATGCGAAAGACCTTGCCCGCCACCTTTGTCAGACCGAGGCCGAGCGAAAGCTGATAGCGGTGGTAGGCCGTCTTGATGACGTCGTCGCTGCTGAAGCCCTTCGGCACGCAGATCGCAGTGACCGTGTCGGAGTACCACTTGGGCGCCGTGGCACAGAGGGAAAGTCCCCAAGCCGCGACACCAGCGCGTGCACCCTCGGCGAGGCGATGGTGGCGGGCAGCGACATTGTCTAGACCTTCGGCGAGCAGAATATCGACGGAGGCGCGCAGCCCGCGCAGCAGCGTGGTAGCTGGCGTGTACGGGAAGTATCCGTCCTTGTTGGCGTTGCCCATCATCGTGAAGTCGAAGAAGCCGCGCGGGCACTTGGCGGTCTTGTGCGCCTCCAGGGCTTTCTGGCTGACGCCGATGATGGCGAGCCCCGTCGGCAGCATGAACCCCTTCTGCGAGCCGCACACGGCAACGTCGACACCCCACTCTTCCATGCGGAAATCGATGCTGGCGATGGAGCTGACGCCATCCACCATCAGCAGTGCGGGATGCCTTGCGGCCTCGAGCGCGCGGCGCACGCCGCCGACATCGCTCGTGACACCGGTCGCGGTCTCGTTGTGACAGACGAGAACCGCCTTGATCTCGTGCGCGCGGTCGGCTTTCAGCCGGGCTTCGCACGCCTCGAGCGGAAAGCCCTCGCCCCACGTAACATCGATCACTTCGACATCGAAGCCGTGGCGGCGGCACAGGTCCGCCCACAGGTGCGAGAACTGGCCGAACACGGCAATCAAAACCTTGTCGCCGGGCGATAGCGTATTGGTGATAGCCGCCTCCCAGCCGCCGGTACCCGACGATGGGAACAGGAAGACCTGGCCGGTCTCCGTGCGGAAAACCTTCTTCAGGTCGCGGAATAGGGGCAGCGTGAATGCCGGAAAGTCCGGCGCGCGCTGGTCCTCCAGGGGCAGGTCCATCGCCTGCCGGACAGAAAACGGCATGTTGGTGGGGCCGGGTATGAATAGGCCGTGGAAGCCGGACATGGTGCCTTCTCCGCTTGAATCGTGTGCAGCGATGTCAGTGAGAAAGCAGTCCGCCAACCCGCACTCTGGGGGCGACCGGATTGCTGGCATACCATATACCAATACGATTAGGAGGCGTCCAGATCATTCCGCCGGGCGGCAGTGAATAAGGGCGCGGCGGGGCGTCGCGGTGCCGAGGTCGATGCCCTAACGCCCAAGATTGGGCAGCCAGGTCGCCAGCTGCGGATAGGCCGCGATGAGAACGATTACCAGTAGCAGGCATATCCAATAAGGCACGGAGCCGGCGAAGATTTCACCGGTGGGCACGCGCTCCTGCGGCAAGGCCGCTTTCACGGTGAAGACGAGAATGCCGAACGGCGGCGTCAGCAGTCCCGTCTCGATGGCGAGAATGCCGAGAATGGCAAACGCAACGGGATCGTAGCCTATGGCAACTGCGATAGGAGCAAACACCGGCACCGTCAGCAGGATGATGGAGATGGAGTCGATGATGCAGCCAAGCACGAACCAGACCAGAACCATGATGCTCAGGATCATCCAGGGCTCCAACCCGGACTCCAGGAACATCGCTTTGGCAGCGCCAGTCACGCCCGTCATGGACAGCACGCGGCTGTAGAGCTGCGCCATCACGAGCAGCAGAAGCAGCGGCGCCGACGTCCGCCCCACGACGAGGATAACCTCGAAGATCTCTCGCGCCCGCATGCCCTTGATGATGGCGAGGATCAAGGCCAGCGCGGCACCCACGCCGGCGCCTTCGGTCGGCGTGAAGAAGCCGAGCCAGATGCCGCCGAGAACGCCGATGATCAAGGCCATCACAAACAGCGTGCTGATGAGCGCCGCGCGCATCTGGGCATCGTCGAGCACGCTGCCGTCGTCGCGTGTTGCGGGCGGCGGCGCGGCGGCAGCGCCGGCCGCCTGCGGGACCTTGCGCGCTTCGCCGACGCGCTCAGGTTGCGTGATCGCAACGAACAGGATGTAGAGCGAGTACGCCGCCACAACGAGGAAGCCTGGGATGATCCCGGCGATGAACAGCTTGCCGATGGCCTGCTCGGTGAGCACGCCCCAGACGATCATCAGCACCGACGGCGGGATCAGCATGCCGAGGCAGGCGCTGCCGGCGATGCAGCCCAAGGCGAACTTGCGTTCGTACCCATGGCGCTTCATCTCCGGCCAGGCGATGCGCGAGAAGGCTGCGGCCGCCGCGATGCTGACCCCGGTCACGAACGCGAACACGGCGTTGGCGAAAACTGTGGCGATGCCGAGCCGGCCCGGCACGCGCCGCATCAGACGATTGATGAGCGCGAACAGGTCGGTTGCCGCGCCGCATTTAGCGAGAAACTCGCCCATCAGCATGAACAGCGGAATGACGGCAAACACGTAGTCGCGCAGCGCTTCGTACGCCGTGTTCGAGACGAACATGCGCACGACTTCGATGTCGCCCTGCATCAGGTAGATGCCGAGCGCCGCCGTGATGCCCAACGCCACGGCGATGTGGACGCCGGAGAACACCACCGCCAGCAGAACGATCACCAGGGTCGCCATCTGCCAGGCGTCGAACATGGCCGCCTCCGCTAGTGACCTGACGACGACGAGACGAGCGGCGCGCCGGTGCGCGCAGCATCGAGGTGGCGCAACATCATGAGAAAGTAGCTCATCGCCGCCAGCGCGGTTCCGCCGACGATGGCAAACCGTGCTGGCCAGGCGGGAATGCGCAGCGCACCCTCGCCCTCGAACTCGCCCGACGTCCAGGCGTGCGCGGCGCCGTCGATGCCGCCCCAGCAGATGATGCCGAACAGGACGATGCCGAGCAGCGCGCCGAAGGCGCCAAGCAGGTTCTGCACCCTGACCGGCAGATAGCCTGTAATGGCATCGGTGTTGATCATGCCGCCGCTGCGGATGGCATAGGCCGCCTGCAGGTAGCAGATGACGACGATCGAGTAGGAAACGATCTCCGGCGTGCCCTTGATCGGACTGTTGAACAAAACACGCCCGATCACGTCACCGACAACGACAAAGCAAAGGAAGAACGCAAGCAGCGCCGCGAGGACGAGCAGAACCCGGCTGATCAATTCCAACCCGCGGTCGACCATCACGTGCTCCTCAGAGCGGCAGGCCGGGCACGCTGCGCGCGCCCGGCCGAAGGCTCAGGTGCCTACTTCACCTGGTAGCGGACCGGCCATTTGTGGCCGAGCTTCTCGGCTTCCTCGACCGCGATCTTGAGCACCTGCGATCCCGGCATGCCACCCTTGTCGAGATCGTTCGCGCGCTCCTGCGGCCAGCCCTTGAGCGAGTTGGCCCAATCGACACGGACGCTGTCGGGCAACTGGCGCACGATGGCACCCGCCGCCTTCAGCTGCTCGAGCTGCTTGGGGTAGTTCTCCTTGTTGACCGTGCCGGTGCGGTCCTCGTACTCGCGCCCCACCTCGGCAATGATCGCCTTCACGTCGGCCGGCAGGCGGTTCCACTTCGCCTTGTTGATGGTGAGCCCGTGCCAGGTGATCGCACCGAAGCCGATCTCCGTGTAGTACTTGGACACCTCGTTCAGCTTGAAGTTGACGACGCCCGACGGGAACATGATCCAGCCGTTGTAAACGCCGGTCTGCAGCGAGGTGTACGCCTCCGGCAGCGACGACTGCACCGGCACCGCGCCAGCGAACTCCAGCCACTTGAGATTGAGGCCAGCGCCGGCCAGCTTGCGGCCTTTCAAGTCGCCGACCGAGTTCCACTCGAAGGTGGTGGACAGGTTGTAGCCGTTGTCGGCGATGAGGCCGATCAGCACCTGGTTGTACTTGTCCTCGAACACCTTGCCCATGTAGGGCACCTTGTCATAGACGGCGCGCGCGAGCTTCACGCTGGTGACCGGGTCCATGGTGCCGAACGGCAGCATCACCTGGAACGCGTGCAGCGGCAGATTGGACGGCTCGAAGCAGAAGCAGAAGCCGCCGACATCGATGATGCCGGACTGCACGCCTTCCAGCGTGTCGGCGACCTTCACCATGGCGCCGCCGTAGCCCTCGATGAACTCGACCTTGTGCTTGGTGCGCGCGGCGACGCGCTTGGTCACCTCCGGCACGAAGAAGTTTTGCATCAGGTTGACGTAGGTGTTGACGGCCGGATGGCCGGAAGCGATGCGCAGCTTGATGTCTTCTGCGCTCGCAGTCCCAGTTCCTGCGATGGCGATGCCGAATGCAAGCGCCGAACCGGCAAACGCGCGCCGGATCTTCGCGATCCCCATGGTATCCACTCCTTAGGTTCCTGCCCGAAAGCGAACGGCATCCGTTGCAGCCGGATGCTCTTGGTGTTGGTGACGCATTTCGCTCAGACCCGCGGCAGCGGGTCAAGGGCACAGGCGAGTATCAAGAGTGATGTTCTCCATCAGGGCTGCGCATCAATTCGGCAACCGTGATGAAGTTTCGCAGCGCGAAAGTGGAGCGCACGTCTCCAATGCAAAGCGGTACGTCGCTGCCGTTGATAAGCCGCTTTTGCACCTCCCGGCTGCCTTACGAATCAGGCTTGGCTCACGCGGGGCACAACCCGGGAGCATGCCATGACTTCGGTTGCACCAGCAGCTGCGCATCCGAGCATCTATCTGCTCAACGATCACCTCGATGCGGCGCTCGCCATGGGTGAGGATCTGCTGACCGAGAAGACTGCGCTGGACAAGCCCGCCGGCCCCTCTCCGCTGCGCGACTGGATGCGCCAGAACCGCGATCTCAGCCACTTCCTTACAACCGTGCGCACGCTGGAATATGCGATGACTGCACGCCTGTTGCAGGCCCGTAAGCGCGCGGAAGAACTCAAGCGCCGTGAAACACGCCTGAAGCCCGTCATCTCGCTGTTCCTGGCCGGCACCGTGCCGCTGGTCGATGCCGCGGCGGAGCTTGGCGATACCGAAGCGCGGGATTTCGAAGCGGCCGACTCCGCCATGACGTTCTTGCGCCTGCGCGGGCTGATCGCGCCGGATGCCGCTGGGCTGGAAGGGCTCTCGCGCCTTGCCGTCACCGACGACTACCTGGTTGCGGGCCGCATCCGCCTCGGCACGCTGCTCGACCTCGTCGCGACGTTCCTCGACACGCTCGACCTGCTGTTCGATCTCTATGCCGACGGCACGGAGCGCAGCGAGGCGGTGATGCCGAAACCGGAGGCGGCCGGCACCTCCGCGCTCGAGCCCACGCCGCCGAGGTAACAGCTTCACGGCTCTGCCTGTCTGGGCTAGCCTCCGGCAAACTGCCGGAGGAGGCGCGCGATGCAGGGCATGCAGGTCAAGAAGCTCGATCACGTCAACATTCACACCGCCAACGTCGACCGCCTGGTCGAGTGGTATGACCGCGTGCTTGGCATGAAGGCAGGTGACCGCCCCCCGTTTCCGTTTCCCGGTGCCTGGCTCTACTGCGGCGGCGAGCCCACCATCCACCTCGTCGGTGTGCAGAAGCAGCCGGAGGTGTCGGGCGTAACGCTCGAGCACTTCGCCTTCTCGGCCGTGGGCCTGAAAGACTTTCTCGCGCGGCTGGAGAAGCACGGCGTCAAGTACGACGCGCGCAAGGTGCCGCGCATGGAGGGGGTGCAGATCAACGTCTGGGACCCGGACGGCAACCACATTCACATCGACTTCGAAGGACCCGAGGTAGCGGGTGTAAGCTTTAAAGAGGTCGACGTGACCGCAATGGCGCGGTGACGCTCCCGCCAGCGCAGCGCCACACCTTCGCGTGAATGATGCCGCAGCGGTGCGGCAGTGGCTTGCGCACGCCATGCGATCGGATTGAATACGCCCGCATGTGCCGGTCACCCGGTGCCGGCCGACCCTCAACAGCGCGCGGACAACGCTCATGGATGCGACCGTGCCGGGCGCCCCCGGTCCAACCTCCCTATCGCCCAAGGCACTGCTGCGCCGCGACCCGGTTCTGCTGATGGCCCGCACGGGCCGATGGCAATGGCCCTGGGCCGTCGCGGGCATTCTCCTCACGGGCGTCGTGTTCGCACTGCTCGGCGGCATTGCCACGCAAATCATCACCAGGGCTACAAGCGCGGGCTGGCGGATCGACGTCGACGACAGCGTGTTTCCGATCAATCCGGCTCAGCCGCTGTCCTACCTCAACCTGGTGCTGGTTTCGCTGCCGTTCCTGCTGGCGCCGCTCATTGTGCTACCGCTCCTGCACCGCGTCTCGTGGCGGAGCGCATTTTCCTTCGGGATAGGGTTCCAGTGGCGACAGTTCGTTCTTGCGGCCGCAGCGTGGCTGCTGGTGTCGTTTGTGATGCTTGCGGGGAGCTATGCCGTCGAGCCGGCGTCGTACACGTTTCCCACGCTGGCGCCGAGCTACGCGCTGATGGCCGGGCTCGCTCTCGGTGTGGTGTTTGTGCAGTCATTCGGCGAGGAGGTTTTTTTTCGCGGCTACCTTGTTCGAACCGTCGGCGCGGCACTACCTTTCCGCCTGCCGGTAACGGCAGCCATCGTCACGCTTTTCATATCAGGTCACCTCGGCAACGACGACCTTGCCCAGGACCTGGTGTTCAACCTCATCTATTTCGTCATCATCGAAGCGATCTCCTACGCGCTGCTGTTCAGGACCCAGAACCTTGCCGCCTCGGCTGGCATTCACTGGATCAACAATGTTTCGGCGCTGCTGGCACCGACCGTGCCGGGTCAACCCGTCGCGCTGGCGCTGATCGTCTACAACGATCCTGTCTATGCGACCGGCAGCACGCGACTGTTCGACCTGGGAACGCATCTGGCCGGGCTGGCCGGCGTGGCAGCACTGATGGTGCTGCTATACTGGCGCCGCTCGCCGTTCTTCATCGAGAAAGCGCCGTTGCCTGACAGCGAACGTCCGATCACATGAGGGCGGGGGACTGTTGCGGCTTGGGGGTGGCCAGCGTGGTCTCGGTGACGGCGACACCCGCCTCGGCGAGCAGCGAACGGTGCTGGTCCAGGGACGACGCCCGCATCAACATGCCGCCGAGCTTGGTTACGCTCGCAACGGCCGGCACCTCTAAAACGCGCGCCATCCAAGCCGTGGCCTTCGGCCAGCGCGCCTTGTCGAGTTCGACGCGCGACCAGCGCAGGTTGGGCTCGAACACCGCGACCGCCAGGTCAGCCATCGAGATCTCCCCGAACAGGAACCCCTCCGCGGGGGCATGCTGCTCCAGGTAATCCATCACCTTCGGCAGCTCTTGCGTAACCGCACGCGCAATCCGCTCCGTGTCGCGCTCCTTGCCGAGGACGAAGGGCGCGATGACGGTGTGATAAAATATTTGCCAGATCGTCACGTTGCCGAAACGCGTATCTGCGTATTCCTCGAGCCACCGCGCCCGCGCACGCTGAGCAGGATCGGACGGCATCAGGCGCGGGCTCGGATAGCGCTCGTCCAGGTATTCGCAAATGACGGTGCTGTCGCACAGCGTCACCTGATCGTCGATGAACACAGGCACGCGGCGCAACGGCGAAAGCCTGGTGAATTCGTCGTTGCCGAAAAACGGGACGATTGGATCGATCCGGACCGGCACTCCCTTCAACGCACATACGGCGAGCACCTTGCGCACATAGGGCGACACGGGCCCGCCGATGATGGTTGCAACGACGCGTTGAGCGCTCATGACCGGCCTCCCTCCGTGCTGGAAAACTTATACACGACGCGCTTGCAATCTTCAGCTCCACTGTCCTCGACGCTCCCGTCACACACAATGGGAACGGTGGCGCCAGCCGTGCGTTGAGCGCACACAGTGGTCCGTAGCCGGACTTCGCAAGCGCGAGCCAACATCATTATGGACAGTATCATCTATCTCGTCGGCCTGATCGTGATCGTGATGTTCATCCTGAGCTTCCTTGGGCTCCGGTAACCGTTCCAAAAGCAGGAGGCAGCACATGACTCATGTCGGACCGGCGCCAGCAGCGCCGACAGCCGCAGCGGCACCCGCTGCGCGGGCAGGGTATCTCGAATGGGGCCCGATCATTGCCGGCGCGCTGCTTGCGGCAGCGCTTTCGTTCGTCCTTCTCACGTTCGGCGCAGCCATCGGCCTATCGGCGACGTCCCCTTGGCCCAATTCCGGCATGTCGGCGAAGTTCATCGCGGGCGTTGCCGTGTTCTGGACGCTCGTGCAGCAGATCGGCGCGTTCATGGCGGGCGGCTACATTGCCGGCCGCATGCGCACACGTTGGAACGACGCGCCGCAGGACGAGGTCGAGTTCCGCGACGGCCTGCATGGCGGGCTGGTGTGGGCCGTCGGCATCGTCATCGGCGCGGGACTGCTGCTCGCGACGGTCGGAGCGGTCGCGCGAACGGGTGCGCAAGTCGCCGGACAGGCCGCGGTCACGGTGGCGGGCTCCAACGTCAACCCGATGGACACGGTGATGGACACGCTGCTGCGCCCGGCTGCGCCACCACCTGCCCCCGCGGGGCAGGCCCCCCGTGGCGGCCAGCCGGCTGTTGCCGCCGAGGTGCCACGTGCCATCGTCGGCCGGATCCTGGCCGCATCACTGGCGGAGGGGGGCTTAAGCGCCGACAACCGCACCTACCTCGTGCAGCTCGTGTCGCAGCAAACCGGGCTCTCGCAGCAGGAGGTTGAGACGCGCGTCGGCAACGCCGTGACCGCCACACGCGAGGCCGCAGACAAAGCCCGGCGCACCGCGGTGACGACCGGGCTGGTGACGGCCGTCAGCCTCGTCATTTCCTTCGCCGCAGCTTGGTGGGCGGCATTGAAGGGCGGACAGCATCGCGACAACCAGGTGCCCGCGCGATTCGAGTTCGCGCAGCGGCGGAGCTTCACGACACCGCGCACCACCGGCTAGCCGCCGCGCCGCCCGGAGACCGATCTCTCCGGGCGGAGGCGCGGTCCGTTGCGTCGGGGGCTTGTTTGCAATCTTCACTTGTCAAAGAGCGTGTTGCCCGGGGCAACGGCGCCATTTACCTCCGCCAAAAGGGGCGGGGATAAGTGCCATGCAAGACCTTCCTCCGCAGAGCCGCAACGCTGGAAAACCGGCATGCGCGCCGCCCGTTAACCCTTGACTCAGCGGGCATCGGGCGTAGGGTCCGCGCGCCTCGCAATCGGGCGGGGCGAATTCAACCACTCAGAGGCAGTTATGGGAGCGCTTCCCGCCGGATTTCTCGCTGACAGCGTCAACCGCATTTCCCCGTCCCAGACCATCGGGATGGCGACGAAAGCGCGCGAGCTGAAAGCGAAAGGCCGGGACGTGATCTCGCTCTCCGCCGGCGAGCCCGACTTCGACACGCCCGACAACATCAAGGAAGCGGCGATCAAGGCCTTGCGCGAGGGCAAAACCAAATACACCGACGTCGACGGCATCCCCGAGCTGAAGGCGGCCATCGCAGCCAAGTTCAAGCGCGAGAACGGGCTCGACTACAAGCCCTCGCAGATCTCGGTCGGCACCGGCGGCAAGCAGGTGCTGTACAACGCCCTGCTGTGCACGCTGAACCCCGGCGACGAGGTCGTAATTCCGGCACCGTGCTGGGTGTCGTATGCCGACATCGTGCTGCTCGGCGGCGGCAAGCCGGTGTTTGCGCCGTGCCGGATCGAGGACGGCTATCGACTTAAGCCCGAGGTGCTGGAGAAGGCGATCACGAAGAAGACCAAGTGGTTCCTCTTCAACGCGCCCTGCAATCCGACCGGCGCGGCCTACAGCAAGGCCGAGATCAAGGCGTTGACGGATGTCCTCATGAAGCACCCGCACGTGTGGGTGCTGACGGACGACATGTACGAGCACCTGCTCTACGATGACAACGTGTTCTACACGCCGGCCCAGGTCGAGCCGGCGTTGTACGAGCGCACGCTCACGCTCAACGGCTTCTCCAAAGCCTACTGCATGACGGGCTGGCGGCTCGGCTATGCGGGCGGGCCCGAGCCGCTGATCAAGACGATGTGCAAGCTGCAGTCGCAGTCGACCTCCAACCCGTCGTCCATCACGCAGTGGGCGGGCGTTGAGGCCTTGAACGGGCCGCAGGACTTCATTCCGAAGAACCGGCAGGCGTTCAAAGAACGGCGCGACCTGGTCGTGTCGATGCTGAACCAGGCCAAGGGCATCAAGTGCCCTAAGCCGGAAGGTGCGTTCTACGTCTATCCGTCCTGCGAGGGGCTGATCGGTAAGACCAGCAAGGGCGGCAAGAAGATCGCCACCGACGAGGACTTTGTGCTGGCGCTGCTTGAGGAGGAGGGCGTGGCGGTGGTGCATGGCGCCGCGTTTGCCATGAGCCCGTTCTTCCGCATCTCGTACGCTACCTCCACCGCCGAGTTGGAGGACGCCTGCAGCCGCATCCAGCGCTTCTGCGGGAACGTGCGGTAAGCGAACCTGTCATCCCGGGGCTTGTCCCCGGGATCCAGCGTCCGCCGGGCGCCGGAGCTAGCTGAGGGCTGGATCCCGGCAACAAGTGCCGGGATGACGTTCAATGCTCTTCCTCCTCAAAATCGCGATCACGCCGCTGCTGGTGGCCGGCGTGTCGCTGGCCGCACGCTGGTGGGGCCCGACCATCGGCGGCCTGGTGATGGGCCTGCCCTGGTTCACGGGGCCGGCGATGTTCCTTCTCACCTATGAGCGGGATGTTGCGTTCGGCGTTGCCGCCTTCATCGGCGTCGAGCTGGCCGTCCTGTGCGTCTGTGCCTTCATCCTGTCCTACGGCTTCCTCGTGCGGCACGTGCGCTGGCCTGCGGCGCTGTCGACTGCCGTGGGGGCCTTCTTTGCCAGCGGCTGGCTGATGCAGCAGGTGGCCATTCATCTGATCCCTGCCGCCGGGACCTGGCAACTCGCCGTGGCGGCCGGCGTCGGATTCACCAGCCTGCTCGCAACCTACATGCTGTTGCCGCGCCCCATCTCGCCGCCAGTGCCGCAGACTTTGCCGTGGTGGGACATCCCCATGCGCATGCTGGCAACCGGCTCGCTGGTCGCCACCATCGTCATTGCAGCGGATGCACTGGGTCCGCAGCTCTCCGGCATACTGGGCACCTATCCCGTGATCCTGACCGTGGTGTGCTCTTTCACGCACCAGAGCTGGGGGTCCGATGCCGTGCTGCGGCTCCTGCGAGGCATTACGCTGTCGCTGTTCTCATTCGTGGTGTTCTTCCTGATCGTGGGAACGGCCTTGCCCCTCATCGGCCTGCCTTGGTCGTATGCCGCCGCGGTTGTTGTCGCGGTCAGCATGACCGGGTGTATGCTTGCCATCAACCGCGCGCGCGGCGCGCGCTAGACTGAGCACTCAGGGAGGCGATATGCGCGTAGTGGTCATCGGCGCGTCGGGATTTCTCGGCGGCGCGATCGCAAAACGCCTGAAGGGCGACGGACACGATGTCGTGGCCCTGGTGCGCGACGCGGCCAAGGCACAGGCTCTGAAAGATGCGGGATTTGTCCTGAGCGAAGGCAACCTGGACGATGCCGCGAGCCTGCAGCGGGCGGCCGCGGACGCGGACGCCGCCATCAACGCCGCAGATTCCGATCACGCGGCCGGTGTCGCCGCCTTGCTCAGCGCCGTGGCCGGGACGGGCAAAGCCTTCATCCACACCAGCGGCATCAGCGTCACGGCCGACCACGCCAAGGGCTCCGGCGGCGGCATCGTGCGCGACGAGACCACGGCATACCAGCCGATCCCAGAACGTGCCGGACGCTACGCCGTCGACCAGACTGTACGCGCGGCCGCGGCACGCGGCTGCCGCGCGATCGTCATATGCTGTCCGCTCGTCTACGGCCCGGCCCCGTGGCCGGGACGCGAGAGCGTGCAGCTCCCCACGCTCGTCGCCGACGCCCGCAAGCACGGCGCCGCCCGCTACATCGGCACCGGCGAGGCCCGCTGGACCCACAGTCACATAGACGACATCGCCGAAGCATACGCGCTGGCCCTCACAAAAGGCACGGCAGGCGCGCTCTACTATCCGGAGACCGCCGAGCAGTCCTGGGGTGAGCTTGCCGCCAAGATTGGCCGCACGCTCGGTCTGCCCACACGTTCGATCACTTTGGAGGACGGCATCGCCACCTGGGGTCCGCGCGCGCTGTGGACCTACTGCTCCAATGCCCGCACGCGCGGCGTGCGCATCCGCGAGGAGCTCGGCTGGCGCCCGCGCATCGACGATATCGAGGCGGATTTGAAGCGGCTCGCCTCTACGGCGGCCTGATGCCGGAGGTTGGCATGAGCGCTCCGGCGATGACCTACACCGTGGAAGCCTTCAACCTCTCGCACGCGTCCGAGAACAAGATCCATGACGACGCGGTGGCGCAGAAGCTCGGCTTCTCGGGCGGCCTGGTTCCGGGCGTGGAGGTCTATGCCTATGCCTGCCACCTTCCCGTTGCGCAGTGGGGCCGCGCCTGGCTCGAGCGCGGTCGCATGGATTGCCGGTTCCTGAAGCCGGTCTATGACGGCCGCACCGCCACGGTGACGGGAAAGGAAACCGGCGCCGGCCTCGACATCAGTGTTGAGAGCGATGACGTGCTGTGCGCGACGGCGACCGCGACGCTCCCCGCACCTCCATCCGGCACACCCAATGTGGGCGGCTATCCGCTACGCGCGCCACCCGCCGAGCGTCCGCCCGCCGATGAAGCGAGCCTTGCCGGCGGCACGGTACTCGGTATCAGGCCGTTCGTGCTGACCGAGGAGCTGGCACACCAATACCTGCGCGACGTGCGCGAGACCAATGTGCTGTACACCCGCGAAGGCCTCGCGCACCCTGGTCAACTGCTCCGGCTGGCCAATCTCATCTTGCGCGAGAATGTCGTGCTGCAGCCTTGGATTCACACCGGCAGCACGGTCACGAACTTCGCTGCCGCCGGCGTGGGCGACGAGCTGTCCGCGCGCGGCAAGGTCACCGCCAACTACGAACGCAAGGGCCACCGGCTCGTCGATATCGACATTCTCCTGATCGCCAACGGCTCGACCGTCCTCGCGCATGTGTTGCACACGGCGGTGTATCGGCTGCGGCAGCTGGAAAGCTGATCTCCACCTTGTATCGAGGATGCAGATCGCTAGTCTCCAGCCTGAAGCGACCTTTGATTGGCCGCCCGCCTGGAGACGCTCGTTGGACTACCTGACGCTGGCCCTGTGCATTTCCATCGGCACCGGCGTGCCGTGGCTGGCAGCCGTCTACTCGGACAACGGTGCCTGCAGGTTGCTTGGAAACAGCGTGTTCAGTCTGATCGGAACGGTCGCCAGCGCGAGCCTGTTCACCTGGATTTCGCCAACCTACGGCCTTCTCGCAGTAGTCACGTTGGGTCCTGTCGTTGCAGTTCTGGCCATGGTTGCGGGTCAGGCCATCAAGCGCGCCATCCTATCGAAGTTTCGGGCTTCGCCATCAGAGGCCGACATCAGTTGACGCGATGTTTGCGCGCTAGGTGCGAGGCGCCCGCAAGGCCGACTTGAGAACGCGCGCGTAGTTTTCGATTGCCAGCTTGCGGATACGCGCTTCGGCCACGCCCTTGCTCTGCCAATGCTCGATGATGCGTCTGAGGTCGCCGTACCCGGTCAGGACGCTGAACGGTCCCAATCCATTGAGGTCGGTGCCGAACGCAACATGATCCTCTCCGAGCCATTCGGAAAGCTCGAGCATGCGGTCTGCGTAACCTTCGATAGTCTTGCCCACGTCCGGGACAAGCGACCAGAGGCCGACAACGCCGCCCTTGCTCGCAACTGCCTTCGCTGTCTCCAGCGACAGCTGCCGGCGCCGCCACACCTGTCCCGAGGAGGTTGGTTGCCGGGTGACCGACCCGTGCGACCAGATCATCGGGGCTTGAGAGGTGGAGAGCGCATCCGCTATGGCCGCTTCGGTGCTGTGCGCCAGGTCGATCAGGATGCCGAGCCGGTTGCACTCCTTGACGACCTGTTTGCCGAGCGGCGTCAGGCCGGGGAGCTGGGACGGTTCGGTCTGTATGTCACCGATCGGGTTTCGGGTGTAGTGCACGAGCTGGATGCAGCGCAGGCCGGCATCGTGGGCGGCCTTGATGCGGCGAACATCGGATTCGACGAAATTCGCGCCCTCAACCGCCAGCACGATGTGGGTCTGTCCTCGCAGTGCCAGATCGACGTCTGCCGCCGTGCGCACGATCTTGAGGTTCTGCTGCGCAATATGCCCCTTGATGCGGCCAAGCTCGCGCCGGAACCAACCCAGCGCCTCGCCCGCCTTCGGCTCGGACTTCTGCTTGTAGGTTTTAATGTCAAACCAGAGCAGGTCGCCGACCAGAGACCAAGTCGCCAGCTTTGTGTTACCTGCGGCCAGGGACTGCGCCAGCGGGCGTGCGTGATACCGGCTTTCTGCAAAGAACGAATGAAAGTGCATGTCGCCGGTGAAGATCGGCGACTGCGCAGCCGCCCGCCCGCTGAGAATGAAAGGAGTGGCCAAGGCACCGGCCAGAAACTCGCGGCGATGCATATCCCTGAACCTCCTCGTGGTGCTTGATGCGGAGCGATACTACTCCATCACACCCAATCGCTTGCGCAACTCCGCCTTGTGGACCTTCTCCAGCGTCGAGCGCGGAAAATCGTCCACCAGATGCACCGCGCGCGGCACCTTGAAGTCGGCCAGCTTGGCCTTGCACTCCGCAACGATCCGTTCCGGCAGGCCCGCGCGTTCCCCCGCCTCCAGTCCGGGTGCCGCGATCACGAATGCAACGGGGACCTCGTCCAGCATGCGATGCTTTTGCGCCACCACGGCCAGCTCGTAGACGCCCGGAACCTGAGCGATCACGCGCTCGATCTCGGAGGCGGCGACATTCTCGCCGCCCACCTTCAGCATGTCCTTGTCGCGATCGGCGAACGTGACATAGCCGTCCCGCTCCAGCGTCACGCGATCGCCGGTCATGAACCAGCCATCAGGCGTGAAGCTGTCGGCGGTCGCCTGCTCGTTGTTGAGGTACTCGGAGAACATCTCGATGCCGCGCCGCCCCCAGCACTCCAGATCTCCCGTCTCGCCCGGCGCCACCGGCGTGCGGTCCGGATGCAGGATGCGGATGCCGTAGCCTGCCGCCGGCCGTCCCGTCGTCATGGGACGGTTGCGCAGCAAGGCGTCGCCGATCAGGCCCTGGCTCACCGTTTCGGTCATGCCCCACCAGCCGATCGAGCGCACGCCGAACACCTGGTCGAACGGCGGCTCGTTGGCGGAGGTCCCAAACATGCGAAACGTGTGCTTCGGCACCGGCTGCTGCGCCAGCGCCTTGAAGAAGAAAAAGATCATCGAGGCCCAGGTGCACTTGTTCCTCACCGCGATGTCCCAGAAGCGCGAGGCCGAGAAGCGCGGCGTGAGCACCACCGTGCCGCCGGCCCACATCGTCGGCAGGATGGAGTAGGTGCGCGCGTTGGTGTGAAACGTCGGCATCGACACGAGATGGACGTCGTTCTCGTTGAGGGTCTCGTGGATAGCCGAGGTACGGGCGCCCCACAGCGCATTGCCATGCGTCCACAGCACGCCCTTGGGGCGTGAGGTGGTGCCCGACGTGTACTGCACCGAGCCCGGGCGCCACGGGTCAGGCTCCAGCAATGGAATGTCGGCGGGATCGCCGTCGAGGCTGGAGAAGGCATCCGACTTGCCGGGCTTCAGCTTCGACGGCGCCTCGCCACCGTCGGCGAGATGCTCAGTCACCGCCAGCCACTTGATGTGCTTGGCATGGGCGGCCACGGTTTCAGCCAGCTCGGGTTGGGTGATGGCGGCAACGGCGTTGCAGTGGTCGGCGAAGTATTCGAGCTCGGCACCGGCCGAGCGCGTATTGGTAGTGACGGCCACGGCGCCGAGCCGCGCGCAGGCAAACCACAGGATTTCCATCTCCGGCGAATTGTCGAGGTGCACCAGCACGTGGTCGCCGGCCTTGATGCCGCGCCTGCGAAGGCCGGCCGCCGCGCGCCTAACGCGGTCGCGAAATTGCCGATACGTCCAGGCCTGGCGCTCGCCCGCAAACGGCTCCCAAATCAGGAAGGTGTGATCGCCGCGGGTTTCGGCCCGGAGATCTAACAGCCAGTTAACATCGCGGCCGGCGAACGGATTTACGATCACGGACGGGTGATTGAGCATCGATCACCATGCTTCAAGCGTATGTGAGACAGTCTTTCCACCCATCAGTTTCTCACCATATGCAGCTCATGCAACAGGCATCCAACATCCAAGTCCCTACCGCGCTGCGGCGTGTTGCTCTTGTGGCTGCCGTCGCACTTGCGCTGACCGTGATCTTCTTTGCGTCCTGCATGATGGTTTCGGCCCAGGAGGCCCATGCCACGGTGCCTCAGAGCGAGCACGGGAGAAGCGTCCCCGGCCCGGGGCCGACAGCGCCGGAACCGCAGACGCTGTAGCGCTACCGGCCGGTGAAGTTGGGCTTGCGCCGCTGGTTCACGGCATCGACACCCTCCCGGAAATCATCCGACGTGCGGAGACGCGTCTGGATTTCGAGCTCGTGATCGGTGGCGGCGCGGACGCGGTCGGCGAGGCCCGCGCGTAAGGTGGCGCGCGTCTCCAGCACGCCCAAAGGCGAATTTTCCGCGATCTCCGCCGCAAGCTTCTGGGCCGCGCTGGGCACGTCCGCTTGCGCCACCAGCACGTCGGCGAGGCCGATCCTCACCGCCTCTTCGCCGGGGATGCGGCGGCTCGTGTAGAACATCATCGCCGCTTTCGACGGGCCGATCAGCGCCGGCAGCGTGTGCGTCAGCCCGAAGCCCGGATGAAAGCCGAGGCGGGTGAAGTTGGCGCAGAAACGTGCCTCGGGGCACGTCACGCGAAGATCGGGCACCATTGCCAGGCCAAGTCCGCCGCCGACGGCCGGGCCGTGGATGGCACCCACCATCGGTTTCTTGGTGCGGTAGAGGCGCACGGCCTCGATGTAGAGATGGCCCGCCTGTCCGGTCTCCGACTTCTTGACCAGCGTGTCCTGCAGATCGTGGCCATCGCCGAGCTTGGCGCCGGCACAGAACGCGGTGCCCTGAGCGGCCAGCACCGTGGCGCGGCAGGCCGAGTCCTTATCAAGTGCCTCGCAGGCATCTGCGATCTGGCGGATCAGCTCGATGTCGAAGAAGTTGTGTGGCGGCCGCCTGATCTCGATGGTGGCCACCATGTCCTTCAGCTCTACGGCGATATCCTTGAACGGGCCCACGTCGCGTTTCTCCGTGAATTTGAGGTCAGACCCAATATTAGCAGTCTCGACACAGCCACCCACCAGCACAAAGAACCTAAGCCAAGCTTTCGTTGTCATGATTGAGTGCCGCACGTTGTTCCGGAGCATCCGACAGGATGGCCTGGAGTTTACGTGACAACGTGGCACTAATGGCGGGTTCTTCTCCTTTGAAGCGCATCCACGGCATGACATTCAAAGCATTTAATGCCAGGTCTGCGGCCTGCTGCATTTCCGACATAGTACTGAAGTGGTAGGCAGGCATGTATGGATGAATCTTGCCGACCCCGGTGATGGTCCAATCGTGACGCCTTGCAGGTAGAGAACCCGTGACAACTACGGTCGCAGTGATCACGATCTTTTTCTGATGCCAATGGAGACAGAAGGCGTGCACCTCTTCTTTGCTGATAGTCAGGCGCTCGACATATATTTCTGGGTCCGAGCTTTTGGCGACGTTCCCGCCCTGATCAAAAGTGAATGCAATGCTCATGGTAGCCCTCCAAGTTCGAGTGTCATGAACATGCTGTTCGGGTCGGGACGGTAGGCGCCGAACGGTGGGCATTCGACAAAACCGAAACCCGTGTACAGCGCGCGCGCCGGCCCGAAGGCCGCCATTGATCCAGTCTCCAAACTGAGGCGGCGATAGCCACGCGCGCGGGCTTCGCTGACGATCTGCCTCAAGACGGCAAGGCCTGCTCCGCGGCCGCGATGCCTTGCAGCAGTGTGCATCGACTTCACCTCGCCGTGCGCCGGGTCGAGTTCTTTCAAGGCACCGCAGCCGATCAGGTCCTGACCATCCCAGACGCTCCAGAAGGTGATCCCGGGTCCCCGGAGGCTATCGAGGTCCAGGACATGTGTGCTTTCCGGCGGGGAGGACGAACGGCAGAAAGCAACGTGGGTCGCCAGCAAGCCGGCGATCTCAGGACCACTCAGATCGTCGATCCGGATCTGCATGGCGGGGAGACCATACCCTCAAGCTGGAACGCCGGCCGAATGCACGGCAACCAGACGCGTCGCACCACCCGCCTCTACCCACACAGCGAGCGCATTGCTGTCGACCTTGCGCGGCGTGCCGCGCACGTTGAGATCGATCTTCAATCGGCAGAACACCAGCCCGCAGCCGCCGCGAATGAGGACGCGCTCGTTCTCGCGCGTGATTTCCTTGTACTCCCAGGCCTTGTCGCGCATGCCGGCGAGGTAGCTGGCTTTCGTGTCGACCACACCGCTGGAATGCGTGTAGGTCAGCGCATCGTCGAACAGCGCCTCCAGCGCTGCCGCATCGCCCTTCAGCATGGCGGCGTAGCGCAGCTTCTCCAGGCCTAGGATGCCGTCTTCCGTCATATCTTTCACCTCAATCCCAGTCCGCGCGCGATGATGCCGCGCAAAATCTCGGTGGTGCCGCCCTGGATGGTGAGCTTCGGCGCTGCCTGGGTGGCGAACGCCATCACCTCCTCGAAGGCGACGCGATTGCCGGCCGCCTCCTCCACGAACGCGGCGAGATCGCGCGCGCGGGCCGGTAGCTCCTGCTCCCAGATGGTACCGACATCTTTGACGATGGCGGCCTCCACAACGGGCTCCTTGCCCGCGTGGAGCATGCCCGCCACCGACACCGACATGCGCCTGAGCGCGTGCACTTGCGCGACCAGCCGGCCGATGCCTTCCGCACCGCGGGTGTCCGGTTTGGCGCCCAGCACGCGCACCAGCTCGGTCAGCACGTAGTAGGTCTCCAGGAACCGCTCGGGCCCGCTGCGCTCGTAGGCTAGCTCGGAGGTGGCCTGCTTCCAGGCGCCGTCGACCTCGCCGATGACGTGGTCATCCGGCATGAAGGCGTCCTGGAACACCACCTCGTTGAAGTCGTGATGACCGGTCATCTGGATGATCGGGTTCACGGTGATGCCCGGTGTCTTCATGTCGACCAAGAATTGCGTCAGCCCGTGGCGGCGGTTTTCCTTGGTCGGCGGTGAAGTGCGGAACAGGCCGATCAGGTAATCCGCGTTGTGGGCGTTGCTGGTCCAGACCTTGGTGCCATTGATGAGCCAGCCGCCGTCCGTCTTGCTGGCCTTGGTGCTGGCGGCGAACAGGTCTGAGCCCGAGTTCGGCTCGCTCATGCCGATGGCAAAGCACACCTCGCCGCGGCAGATGCGCGGCAGCACGTCGGCCTTCACACGCTCGCTGCCGTATTTCAGCAGCACCGGCCCGCTTTGCCGGTCGGCGATGAAGTGCAGGCGCACCGGCGCGTTGGCGACGCGGAACTCTTCGGTGACGACGTAGCGTTCCAGGAAGCTCCGCTCCTGCCCGCCGAATTTCTTCGGCCAGGTCATGCCGATCCAGCCGCGCGCCCCGACCTTACGGCTGAAGTCGCGACTGTAGGCGCCATCGATGCCGCCGATGTGCGGCGTGAACGTGCCGGCCGCCATCTCATCGGCAAGGAAGGCGCGGACGTCCGCGCGCAGCCGCTGACACTCCAGCGGAAGACGGACGGGATCGAAGGTGAGCTCGGTCTCCATGTCACGCCTCCTAGCGTGCGGCCAGCATCGGCCACAGCGCGTCCGCGCCGTTGGCTGCAACGCGATGACCCAGCTTCACCGCCCACTGGCTCTCGCTGCCGAAGTCGTCGCGCCAGGCCCACAGCCGCTGCGTATATCGATGCAGGATATGCTCGCGCGTGAAGCCGATGGCGCCAAGCACTTGGTGCGCGATGGCCGCGCCCTCGCCAGCGGCCTCGCCGACGCGGATTTTTGCGGCCGCGACTTCGAGGAACAGGGCGTCGCTGTTCGCCGACGGGTTCCCCTCCCCCTTGTGGGGAGGGGCTAGGGGTGGGGGGAACCCCGACGATGGTTGGCCTGCAATCCCCCCCTCCCTGTCCCTCCCCCACGAGGGGGGAGGGGACGACGGAGCAACGGCAGCAATCGCATCCGCGGCCGAGCCGGCAGCAGCCAGCGCGGCCGCCGTCTCACCAGCCAGCCGCGCGAGGTTATGCTGCACGGCCTGGAACTTGGCGATCGGCTTGCCGAAGGCGACACGTTCGTTGGCATAGCGCACGCCGATGTCGAGGATCGCCTCCAGCGCACCCGCCATTTGCATGGCGCGAACGGCCGCGCCCATCAGCAAGAGAGCATCGGCACCGAGGTCCGCATCCTTGAGTGCCAGCGGCCGCGCACGGTCGAGCACAATGGAGTTGAGAGGATCGCCGGCCGGGCCGGTCCCGTCGCCAATGCGTAAACCGTCCGCGCCGAGCAATGCGACGGCGGTTCCGCCGCCCTCACGGCCCGCCAGTACGGCGAGATGCCCGGCGCCCTTGGCGAAGGCGATACCGCGCAAGCGGCCCGACAGCCTACCATCCTTCGCGACCGTCAGCGCATCGCCTTCCCGCGCAGGCCCGCACGCCATGGCGCCTGGAGGCGCAGAAATTCCTGCACGCGACAGCAGCCAGCCGGCGAGAAGCGTCTCGGCGACCGGCAGGGCGACGGCGAAACGGCCCGTCTCGCGCAGGACAGCGAAGCCGTCGGCGACCTCCGCACCGGCACCGCCGAGGTTGTCCGGCACCCAGGCCAGGGACAGCCCGGCGTCTTCGATCTGCGACCAGGCTCCCGACTTCCAATCGTCGTTACGGGCGGCGATGATCGCCTGTAGGTCGCAATGATCGCGGAAAACGCGCGTCGCCGTCTCGGCCACGATGCTGTCTGTCACCATCGGCGTTCACCCGATCCGTTAGCCCGGCGTCATCAACCCAACCACCGACGCCGTCATCAGCGTCGAGAGCGTACCAGACACCATCGTCTTTGCGCCAAGGCTCGCCACCTCGGCCCGCCGCGACGGCACCATCGCCGCGATGCCGCCGATCATGATGCCGAGGCTGCCGAAATTGGCAAACCCGCACAGCGCATAGGTGAGGATCAGCCGCGAACGCTCCGAGAGGGCTTCCGGTGGCAGCGCGCCGAGCTGCAGGTAGGCGATGAACTCGTTGAGCACGGTCTTGACGCCCAGCAGCGCGCCGGCCTGGCCTGCCTCTCCCGCTGGCACCCCGATCAGCCAGGCCAGAGGGGCAAACAGCCATCCCAGGATGCGCTCGAAGCTCAAGGTTAGCCCGAACGGCGCTGCAATCAGGCCGAGAAGCTGGTTGGCCAGCGCCACCAGGGCAACCGCGACGATCAGCATGGCGGTGACGTTGGCGAGCAGGATCACGCCTTCCCAGGTCCCTTGCGCCACGGCATCCATGCTGGAGCGCGGCGGATCGTCGAGCACGATCTTGTCGTCATCGGCTGCCGACTGTGTGACTGGCAGGGTGCTTTCCGGCACCATCAGCTCCGACAGCAGCAAGGCTGCCGGCACGCTGATGACGGAGGCCACGATCAGGTGTCCCGCGGCGCCCGGTACGGTCGTCTGCAGGATTGTCGCATAGACCGCCAGGACCGTGCCGGCGACGCCAGCCATGCCCACCGTCATGGTCGCAAACAAGCCGGCGCGGCTCATGGAGGCGAGATAGGGCCGCACCAGCAGCGGCGCCTCCACCATGCCGACGAAAATGTTGGCTGCTGCCGACGTGCCGACAGGCCCGGAAACGCCGAGCGACCGCCGCAGCGCCCAGCCGATGGCGTGTACAATGCGCGGCAGCACGCCCCAATGGTAGAGCAGCTTGGAGAGCGCGCTGATCACCAGGATCAGCGGCAGTGCGTGGAATGCGAGGATGAACGTATTGGCCGGCTGCACCGTTTCGAAGGGCGCCGGCGCGCCGGCAAGATAGCCGAACACCAGCCGCATGCCGGAACTGGTCGCCGACTGTAAAGCCCCGACCAGTCCCGCCGCCCAATCGAAGGCGACACGCACCGCGCTGACGTTGAGCATGACGCCGGCAATCGCGAGCTGCACGCCCAATCCAACCAGCACAAGGCGCACAAGCCGCTGAGCGCCGATGGCAGTCCGATCCTCAGAGAGTGCCCAAGCAATCAACGGAAAGACGACAAGACCGGCAAGGCTCTGCGCCTGCAGCATCATGCGACCCGCCCCGTTCCCCGATGCGCGAAGCCATCCTTGTACGTGAGGCGGGGCAGAAGCGCTATGTCGGTCCCATCTGCCGGCGCGCCGCCGGCCGGCGGCTGGCGATCACCTTGTCGATCCGGCGGCCGTCGAGATCGACGATCTCGAAGCGCCAGCCCTGCACCTGAATTTGCTCGCCGACCAACGGCAGCCGTCTGAGCTCCGACAGCAGGAAGCCCGCCACCGTGTGGTAGTCGCGCATGGCCGGCAGACTGATGCCGAGCTGTTCGGCCATCTCGTCAGCGGGCATGGCACCGGAGATGAGCCACGATCCGTCGTCGCGCGGCACGGCGTGCTGCTCTTCGGCATCGACGTCGGAGCGGAACACGCCGGCGATTGCTTCCAGGATGTCTGCCGGCGTGACAATGCCTTCGAAATGGCCGTACTCGTCGTGGATGAGGCCCATCGGCACCTCGGCGTCGCGCAGCGTTTCCAGCACGTCGAGCGCGTCGGTGGTATCGGGAATGATCGGCGCCCGGCGCACGTGTGCGCGCAAATCGAAGGGCCGGCCCGATATGAACTCCACGAGCAGCTCGCGTGCACTCAGCACGCCGATCAGGTGATCGGCGGTGCCCTCGCCGACCGGCATGCGCGAGTGCGAGCTTGCCAGCAGCCGCGCCTTCACGTCGTCGGGATCGGCGCTGGCATCGATCCAGTCGACATCGGTGCGCGGCGTCATCAGCCCGCGCACCGGACGGTCGCCAAGCCGCAGCACGCCGGAGATCAGCCTGCGCTCTCCCGGCTCGAGCACGCCGGAGCCTTCGGCTTCGGCAATCAGCGCCTTGATCTCCTCTTCCGTCACCGTGCTCTTGGCCGGCTGGCTCTGGCGCAGCAGCGAGAAGACGGCCCTGGTCGAGAGGTCGAGCAACCACACCGCGGGCGCGGCCACGCGCGACACCGCGTACATCAAGGGCGCGACGGCGCAGGCCAGCGTTTCAGCGTGCCTCAGCGCCAGGTTCTTCGGCACAAGCTCGCCGAAGATGAGCGACAGGAAGGTGATCGCGGAGAAAACGATGATGTAGGCGAGCCAGTTTGCCGGCACGTCCGGCACGCCGAGGCCCTCCAGATATTCGTCGAGGGCAACCGACAGCGTCGCTCCGGAATAGGCGCCCGCAATCAGGCCAACGGCGGTAATGCCGATCTGAACGGTGGAAAGGAAGCGGCCGGGATCGGCTGCCAGCGCCAGGGCCCTGGCGGCACCGCGCTTGCCGGCGGCTGCCATCGCCTGCAGCCGGGCACGGCGTGCGGACACGATGGCGAGCTCAGATAGGGCAAACACGCCGTTGAGAACGACGAGAAGCACCACAATAGCGATTTCGAGCACGTGACCGTGAAGGCCGGCTTGCCCAAATCGCCGGTCCTCTCCTCTGCAGCTGAGCGCGAAGGGAAACAGAGTTGGGGGCGGGGGTCAACCTTCCGGCCCGTCGAGTTGTGCCCACACCCTCAATCGGGCCCGTGCCGGCACCGATTGCAAGCAAGCCGCGCCTTCGCCTTAGTCGAGCACGTGGCTGACCATGCCGTCGGCGAGCTTGGGCTCGAACCACGTCGACTTGGGCGGCATGATCTCACCGGCATCCGCCACCGCCATCAAATCATCCATCGTGGTTGGAAACAGCGCGAACGCCACCGCCATCTCGCCGGAATCCACGCGCCGCGCCAGCTCCGGCAGGCCGCGGCCGCCGCCGACGAAATCGATGCGCTTGTCGGTGCGCTGGTCGGCAATGCCGAGCACCGGTTCGATCAGGTTGCGTGCCAGCAGCGTCACCGGCAGACGACCCACGGCATCGCCGTCCGGCACGAGGGCCGCCTTCAGCTTGAGGCGATACCAGCGCCGATCGAGGTACATACCGAACTCGCGCGCCTCGGCCGGCCGCACCGGCGCGTTCTCCGGCGTGACGCTGAAGCGCGTGCCGATCTCGGCAACAAGCTGCTCCGGCGTGCGGCCGTTCAAGTCGCGGACAACGCGGTTGTAGTCGAGGATGGTCATGGCGTGCGCGGGAAACACGACACTCAGGAAATACCGGTGCGAGGCGTCCGCACCACCCTCGCGCGCGGCCGCAACGCGCGCGGCCGCGGCAGAGCGGTGATGACCATCGGCGATATAGAGCGCGCCGACGGACTCGAAGGCCTGAGTGAGCTGCGCGATGGGGCCGGCGTCGGCGATCACCCACAGTTCGTGCACGACGTCGCCATCGGCGGTCACCGCGACATCGGGATCACGCTCGGTGGCCCGCTTGAGAAGCGTGTCGATCTCGGGCGCGTGCGGATAGGCCATCATGACGGGCCCTGTTTGCGCGTTGAGCGCTTCGATCTGGCGCACGCGGTCCGTCTCCTTCACGGGCGTCGTCAGCTCATGCTTCTTGATGCGGCCGTTCTCGTAGCCGGCAATGGCCGCCACGCACGCCAAGCCCGTCTGGCGCCGGCCCTGCCACGTGGTCCGGTAGGCGTAGTATTGCGGACGCGCATCCCGCTGCAGCACGCGCTCCGCGATCATGCGCTGCAGGTTCTCGGCCGCCTTGGCATAGACCGAGTCCGCATAGGGGTCGGTATTGGGCGGCAGGTCGATCTCCGCCTTGGACACGTGCAGGAAGCTCCAGGGCTTGCCCCGGGCCCGCTCGCGGGCCTCCGCGCTGGAGAGCACATCATAGGGCGGCGCGAGCACCTCGCGCGCCCGCGCCGCGACCGGGCGGAGCGCACGAAACGGCTTGATGAGGGTCACGAAAGGCCTCCTCAACTTGTTTGTCCCTCGTTTAGTCCCAGCGGCCAAGGCGCGCAACGGCCCGCGACGCTTTGCGCTTGCCGCGCTATTCTTTTGCCCGTGCAATGGCCTCCCGGATCAACCGCTTGGCTTCTGCCGCATCGCCCCAGCCGTTCATTTTCACCCACTTGCCGGGCTCCAGATCCTTGTAGTGCGCGAAGAAGTGCTGAACCTGCTCGAGCGTGATCTTCGGCAAATCGGTATAGTTGGCCACATGCTCGTAGCGCTTGGTGAGCTTCGGCACGGGCACCGCCAGGATCTTCTCGTCGCCACCCGCGTCGTCCGTCATCATGAGCACGCCGATGGGCCGGACGTTGATGATGGCACCGGGCACGATCGGACGGGTGTTGGCGACCAGCACGTCGATGGGGTCACCGTCCTCCGACAGCGTGTGCGGCACGAAACCATAGTTGCCCGGATAGCGCATCGGCGTGTGCAGGAACCGGTCGACCACCAGCGTACCGGCGGCCTTGTCCATCTCGTACTTGATAGGCTCGCCGCCGATCGGCACCTCGATGATGACGTTGACGTCCTCAGGTGGGTTGTGGCCGACGGCGATGGCATCGATACGCATGTCAGTGCCCTTCCCGCAAAGTTGAATGCAGCGCTGTGCACGATTTCAGCGTACTCTCCCGGCACGGTGCGGCGCTACGGAGGCGTGCCATGATGCTCGGTCTGTCCTTTTCCGCATTCACGACGCTGCATGTCGTCATCAGTCTGATCGGTATCGCGACCGGGCTCATCGTGCTGTGGGCCATGCTCGGCGGCCGTCACCTGGGCGGCCTCACGGGCGTATTCCTGGCCACCACCGTGCTCACCAGCGTCACCGGCTTCATGTTCCCCTTCAACCAGCTGCTGCCCTCCCACATCGTCGGGCTGATCTCGCTCGCGGTGCTGGCCGTTGCGCTCCTGGCGCTCTACGGCAAGGGGCTGTCGGGCGCCTGGCGGTCCATTTACGTGATAGCCGCCACCATCGCGCTCTATCTCAACGTGTTCGTCGGCGTGGTGCAGGCGTTCCAGAAGTTCAGCGTCCTGCACGCGCTGGCACCGACGCAGGCCGAGGCCCCGTTCGTGGCGGCGCAGCTTGCCGTGCTGGCCCTGTTCGCCGTGTTCGGGTACCTGGCCGTGAAGCGCTATCATCCCGCCCTGGGCGCGGCCGCCTAGCCAGACCGACGCATGCCGACGCACAAGCGCGCCATCCTCATCGCCGGCCCGACAGCTAGCGGAAAATCAGGTCTCGCGATGGCCCTGGCCGAGCGGCTCGACGGCGACGTCATCAACGCCGACAGCATGCAGGTCTATCGCGAGCTGCGCATTCTCACGGCGCGCCCGTCGCCCGAGGACGAGGCGCGCGCGCCTCACGCCCTCTACGGGTTCGTCAGCGGCGCGGAAGCCTACTCCGCCGGCCGCTATGCCAGCGATGCCGCAGCCGCCATCGCGGACGCACGCAGGGCCGGCAGGACGCCGATCATCGTCGGCGGCACCGGCCTCTACTTCAAGGTTCTGCTGGAAGGGTTGTCCCCTGTTCCACAGGTCGACCCGGATGCCCGTGCCTATTGGCGCGAGCAGGCGGCACAGAGGCCATCGGCTGAGTTGCATGCCCTGCTCGCGCTGCGTGACCCGGAAACGGCCAAGCGCCTGATGCCTACCGATCCCCAGCGCATCGTGCGCGCGCTCGAAGTCTTTGAAAGCACCGGCCGCCGCCTCAGCGATTGGCAGCGCACGTCGGGAGAGCCTGTTCTTGCCGAGGCCGATACGGTTCGTCTGGTGGTCCTGCCGGACCGCGAGGCCATGCTGCAGGCCATAGACCGCCGTTTCGATGCCATGCTCGAAGACGGCGCCCTTGATGAGGTGCGGGTATTGCTTGCATTGGGCCTGTCCTGGGAGCTGCCCATCATGCGCGCGCTTGGCGTCGCGCCCTTGGCGGCCTTGCTGGAAGGACGCGTGAGCCGCGAATACGCCGCCGCACAGGCCAAGATTGAGACCCGCCAGTACGCCAAACGGCAGCTCACCTGGCTTCGCCGCAATATGATTGCGTGGACGACACTTTATACGCAACAAATGGAACGCATTGCATCAGGCGACTTATCATTTATTGATTCTTAGCGGTTGACCCCCAATTTTCATGGCGATATGAGCCTCCCGGGCCGCGCGGCTGCGCCGGTCACTCACTGCGGAGTTCCTGCCATGGCTTTGAAAATGACGGGCGCGGAGATGGTTATTCGCGCCCTCGCCGATCAGGGCGTCGAGCATCTGTTCGGGTACCCCGGCGGCGCCGTGCTGCCGATCTACGACGAACTGTTCCAGCAGGAGAAGGTGCAGCACATCCTGGTGCGGCAGGAAGGCGGCGCTGTGCACGCCGCCGAAGGCTATGCCCGCTCCACGGGCAAGGTCGGCGTCGTCCTCGTCACCTCCGGTCCCGGGGCGACCAATGCCGTTACCGGCCTCACCGACGCCTTGATGGATTCCATCCCCGTCGTCTGCATCACCGGCCAGGTCCCCACGCATCTGATCGGCAACGACGCCTTCCAGGAGTGCGACACCGTCGGCATCACGCGTCCCTGCACCAAGCACAACTGGCTTGTTAAGAACGTCGACGATCTCGCCCGCATCCTGCATGAGGCGTTCTATGTCGCGCGCTCAGGCCGCCCGGGACCGGTCGTGGTCGACATTCCCAAGGACGTGCAGTTCGCCACCGGCACCTACACCGGGCCCAAGGACGTCAAGCACAAGACCTATCAGCCGCGCCTCAAGGGCGACGCCGCCGCTATCGCGCATGCCGTCGACCTGATGAGCCAAGCCCGCAAGCCGCTTCTCTACACCGGCGGCGGCGTCATCAATGCCGGCCCGAAGGCCAGCAAGCTGCTGCGCGAACTCGTCCGCATCACCGGCTTCCCGATCACGTCTACGTTGATGGGTCTAGGGGCCTATCCGGCCTCCGGCAAGGAATGGCTCGGCATGCTCGGCATGCACGGCACCTACGAGGCCAACCTCGCCATGCACGACTGCGACGTCATGGTGTGCGTCGGCGCGCGCTTCGACGACCGCATCACCGGCCGCCTCGACCAGTTCTCGCCGCGCTCCAAGAAGATCCACATCGACATCGACCCGTCCTCCATCGGCAAGAACGTGCGCGTCGACGTGCCCATCGTCGGCGACGTCGCCTACGTGCTGGAGGAGATGCTGCGCGTCTGGAAGATGAAGGGGTCGACCGTCGACAAGACCGCGCTGAAAGGCTGGTGGGGCCAGATCGACAAGTGGCGGGCCAAGAAGTGCCTCAGCTACAAGAATGCCACCGACTTCATCATGCCTCAGTACGCCATCCAGCGGCTGTACGAACTGACCAAGGACCGCGACACCTACATCACCACCGAGGTCGGCCAGCACCAGATGTGGGCGGCCCAGTTCTTCGGCTTCGAGGAGCCGAACCGCTGGATGACCTCCGGGGGGCTCGGAACCATGGGCTACGGCCTGCCGGCGGCCATCGGCGCGCAGATGGCGCACCCCAAGTCGCTCGTCATCGACATTGCCGGCGATGCCTCCATCCTGATGAACATCCAGGAGATGTCGACCGCCGTGCAGTACCGCCTGCCGGTCAAGGTGTTCATCCTCAATAACCAGTACATGGGCATGGTGCGCCAGTGGCAGCAGCTGCTGCACGGCAACCGTATTTCGGAGAGCTACACCGCGGCGCTGCCCGACTTCGTCAAGCTGGCGGAGGCCTACGGCGGCATCGGCATCCGCTGTGAGAAGCCCTCGGAGCTCGACGGCGCCATCCAGCAGATGCTGGATGCACCCGCGGACAAGCCCGTGCTGTTCGACTGCCGCGTGGCCGCGCTCGCCAACTGCTTCCCGATGATCCCCTCGGGCAAGGCGCATCACGAGATGCTGCTCGGCGAGGACGTCTCCGACGAGGAGATCGACAAAGCCATCGGCAAGGAAGGCAAGGTGCTGGTGTGACCTTCTCCGTCTCCCAGTCCGTGGGGAGACGGCTGGGGTGAGGGGTGGCCACCCACGCCAGCGTCCCCAAGGCCTCATCCAGCAGCAGCTCCGCACTTCAGAGAACTCTCATGTCCACCACACAGCCCGCCTCCGCCTACTTCCTTGACGACACCAAGGAGAAGCCCGTTACCCACACCTTCTCCGTGCTGGTGGACAACGAGCCGGGCGTGCTGGCCCGCATTGCTGGGCTGTTCTCCGGCCGCGGCTACAACATCGAGAGCCTCACCGTCTCGGAAACCGAGCACGAGAAGCACCAGTCGCGCTTCACGATCGTCACCACCGGCACACCGCAGGTGCTGGCGCAGATCAAGAACCAGCTCGAGCGCCTGGTGAACGTGCACCGCGTCACCGACCTCACCGTGCTCGGTGAGCCGTTGGAGCGGGAACTGGCCCTCGTCAAGGTCGCCGGCAAGGGCGACAAGCGCATCGAGGCCCTGCGCATGGCCGAGATCTTCCGCGCCAACGTCATTGACGCCTCCACCGAGCATTTCGTGTTCGAGCTGACCGGGCGCATTTCCAAGATCGAGCAGTTCATCACCATCATGATGGATCTCGGCCTGATCGAGGTTTCCCGGACGGGAATTGCCGCCATCTCCCGTGGGGCCAAGAGCATGTGAGGCCGATGGCCCGCTCCGGCTGCGGCCGACGCGGGATCGTGACATATTCCCGCCGCCTCGGGGTCTAGGATAGCTTCAGCATCACGGCAGGACGGCCCGGCACATGGCTCTCGGCGGGCGAAGTTTTCTTCTGGGCGCTGCCTTGGCTGCCGCCAGCATTTGCCTGGCGCTCGGCCTGACGCTGCCCATTCTCAAGCTGACCAAGTTCTACGTCTTCTCCACCGAGCACTCGCTTGTCTCCACCGTCAACGCGCTCGTGCGCTCCGGCCAGACTTTCCTCGGCCTCATGGTGCTGGTGTTCGCCATCTTCCTGCCGGTGCTGAAGCTGCTGTACCTCCTGCTGCTCGCGATCCTGCCGGAGCACGAGTTCACGCGCCTGACCGGCCAGCTTCGCGCGCTGGAGTGGCTCGGCAAATGGTCGATGCACGACGTTCTCGTGCTGGCGATCGCGATTTTCTTCATCAAGAGCCAGGGCATCTCCGACGCCCGCAGCGTGCCGGGCATGTACTTTTTCGCGGCTGCGGTGGCGCTGATGATGCTGTCCTACCTTTGGCTCAAGAGCGATCTCGGACGCAGCCGTGAACCGGCGGCCCACAGGCGCGGCTCGCCTTCGGCGCTGCGCAATCTCGCCTTCAGCGTCGTCCTGATCCTCGCCATCCTGTGTCTCGGGCTTGGCGTTTTTCTCCCGGCCGTTCGCTTCACAACCGTCTACGTCTGGAGCCGGGACCATTCCATCGCCAGCATGATCGCGGCGCTCTACACGCGCCAGCAATTCCTGCTGTGCTTCGTCGTCTTCCTGGTGTCCGTGCTGTTCCCGTTCTTGAAACTGCTTTACCTCCTCACGCTGGTCATGACGCCTCAGGCGCCGCGCGCGCTATGGTCGCGTTCGTTTGCCGTGATGGAATGGCTCGGCCGCTACTCGATGACCGACATCATGCTGCTGGCCCTCATGATCTTCTACATCAACGCCTCCGGCTTTGCGGAGGCAACCATCCTGCCAGGCATCTACCTGTTTGCCGCGTCCGCCTTGCTGACCATGCTGGCCTACGGCTGGGCGCATTCCGTCGGAGCGGCGGCGCCGCTGCCGCAACCGGGAAGCCTCGCCGAGCGGCTCGCGCAAGTCAGCCCAGGCGAAGCAAGAGCCGAGCTCGGCCAGCGGTGAAGCCGCGCACGCCAGGAGACAGGCCGCCTGCGGCCGTGCGCTAGGGCTTGGCCGCGCCTTCGAGCCGTTGCGCCAGCACGCTCAAGCTGTCGAGAAACGCCGCGCTGCGACCGCCCAGCGCATGGAGCACCTTGTCGTCGACGCGCTTGGCCAACGGTTCGGCGCTCTTCAGAATGCGCTGACCGTCTTGCGAGAGCTTGATGACATAGGCTCGCGTGTCCTTCTTCGAGCGCCGGCGCTCGATGAGGCCTTTGTCGACCAGACGGCGCACCATTTCAGCCATCGTCGAGCGGTCGATGCCGGTCTGCTCCACAATGTCGGTCTGGTTGCAGCCCTCATTGCGTGCGACGGCCGTCAGCACCGCGAGTTGCCGCGGGGTCAGGTCGGACTTGATCACGCGCGAGAACAGATCCGTGACGCTCTGACTGGCCCTGTGCAACAGGTGCACCGGCGACCTGTCTAGAGCGTTGCTTTGACGCTTGCTCACTCACTTCTCCTCTGATCTTGTTGTTTCTGTTTAGCCCTTAGCGCGCAAAGGCTTACGGCTTCCTTACAGTCTGCCCACCAACTATGTGAGATTTTCGACGCGCAACGTTAAGGGCCGGGCGGACACGGTCGCCGACGCGTCGGCGGCTGCCGTCTTGCGGGTCGACGAGTCATCCGTTACTGCGGGAACAGGAGCCATGTGCAGCATATCCACGACGTCGAGGGAGCAATGACGAAGACCCGGGCCACAGCGTTGTTTGTGTTGATCGCAGCAGCATCGACGCTCTACACGCCCTCGGTCGTCACCGCCCAGGACGGGTTCGTCAACGGCGCGCCGGTGTTTCAGAGCGACGCCGATCGCCGCCAGAGGCAGCTCGACGACCAGCGCGCCGAGCGCCGCAAGACGGTCAACGTCGTCACCTATCCCAAGTACATGGACGGCGGGGACAAGCCGGACATCGCCCCGCAGGAGCCCCCGATCGTCTATCTCGACAACCCCGAGCCTGCGGGCTTGATCATCGTCGATACCAACGGACGTAAACTTTACTACGTACTTCCCGGAAACCGGGCCTATGCCTACCCGATCTCGGTCGGGCGCGAGGGTTTCGAGTGGACGGGAACGGAGAAGATCAGCCGCGTCGCCTCCTGGCCCTCCTGGACGCCGCCGGCGGAGATGCGCCAGCGCCAGCCCGGGTTGCCGATCACCGTGTCCGGCGGCCTGATCAATCCCCTCGGGGCCAAGGCACTCTATCTCGGCAACACGATCTACCGGATTCACGGCACCAACAATGAGCGGTCCATCGGCCGGGCCTCGTCGTCGGGCTGTTTCCGCATGGCGAACGAGCATGTCGTGCATCTCGCCAAGATCGCGCGTATCGGCACGAGCGTACGCGTGGTTTCGAGCTACACAAACGGCGTCAGCACCTCCATGCCGCTGTCCACGATTTTGTCGGGGTTCGGCTTCGGAGGGGACGACGAGCCGGCCCCGGCGCCCGTGAAGACCAAGACGAAGACGAAGAAGAAGTAGCCATCGGGCGCGCCGGCCGCCTGTAGCTGGGCGCGCTTCGGCCTGCTTCCTACCGGACGGGCGCCAATTTCCGCCTTTTCACCCGCCGATAGGGCGTGTTAAGTGCCTGTCGCTCCAAGCTGAGGCCACGTGGCGGAGTGGTTACGCAACGGTCTGCAAAACCGTGTACCCCGGTTCAATTCCGGGCGTGGCCTCCAAACCTGGTGGGCGGTGAGGGGATCGAACCCCCGACATCCTCGGTGTAAACGAGGCGCTCTACCGCTGAGCTAACCGCCCCCGCGTCTGTCTAGCCCTCGTGCCGTGCCGGCGGCAAGGGCGCGTGATTGCCTGCAGCCAACAAAAAACGCGCCCGTCCAGCGGGCGCGCCCTTTGAGCCGGAAGCCGGCGCGATCTAGTTCAGGGCTTCCTTCAGGTTCTTGGAAGCGCTGAACTTCGGCACCACCGAAGCCTTGAGCATCATCTCGACGCCGGTCTGAGGATTGCGGGCCTTGCGCGCCGCGCGCTTGGTGACCTTGAAGGTACCGAAGCCCGGGATACGCACCTCCTCGCCACGCTTCATGCTGGCCTGAATATGGGAGATGACGGCATCGACAGCCTGGGTCGCCTGCTCCTTGCTCAAGGCCGTGGCCGTTGCCACTGCGTCGATCAAATCCTTCTTGCTCATTGCTCGTTCCTTGTCTCTGGGGGAGGGGAAAAGCCGCAATTGAGGCGCCTGAGACGCCGGTCTGCGAACTCACGCTGCCGCAGGGCAGCTACGAGCCGGAACCAACGCCCAAAGGCCCCGACCGTCAAGGAGAAAGTGGCCGGAAACCGCGATTTTACAGGCGTTTCAAGCCCATTCAGGGCACGGACCATGCTTAACGAAACATGCCGCAGGCCCGGCAGGACCTGCGGCACGAACGGCGTCGAAAATCCTAAAATCGCCTATCTATCAAAGGCTTAGTGCGTGACCCGCTCCGCTCCCTCGGCTGGCGTCGGGGGCACGGTCCCGGAAGCACTCTCCTCCTCGGCAGGCACAGGTTGCAACTTGCGCTGCAACGCAACCTTAAGGACGTCATCCATCCGGGAGGCCGGCAGGATCTCGAGGTTGGATTTGATCTCGTCTCCAATCTCGGCGAGGTCCTTCACGTTCTCCTCGGGGATCACAACCGTCTTGATGCCGGCGCGGAGGGCCGCAAGCAGCTTCTCCTTGAGGCCGCCGATCGGCAGGACCCGGCCGCGCAGGGTGATCTCACCCGTCATGGCAACATCCTTGCGGACCGGGTTTCCGGTCATGATCGAGATGATGGCGGTCACCATCGCGACACCTGCGGACGGCCCATCCTTGGGGGTGGCGCCCTCCGGCACGTGTACGTGGATGTCCTTCTTCTCGAACAGCGACGGCGCGATGCCGAAATCCTGGCTGCGCGAGCGCACGTAGGCGTTCGCCGCCTGGATCGACTCCTTCATGACGTCGCGCAGGTTGCCCGTGACGGACATCTTGCCCTTGCCCGGCATCATGACGCCTTCGATCGTCAGGATGTCGCCGCCGACCTCGGTCCAGGCCAGGCCAGTCACGATGCCGACCTGGTCCTCCAGCTCGACCTCGCCGTAACGGTACTTCGGCACACCGAGGTACTTCTCGATGTTGTCCGGCGTCACCGTCGAGGACGTTGTCGTGCCGACCAGGATCTCCTTCACCGCCTTGCGGGCAAGCTTGGCGACCTCGCGCTCGAGGTTGCGCACGCCGGCCTCGCGCGTGTAGCGGCGGATGACGCTCTTGAGCGCATCGTCCGTCACCGCCCACTCCTGCTCCTCCAGGCCATGGTTCTGGCGCTGGGACGGGATCAGGTGGCGCTTGGCGATCTCGACCTTCTCGTCTTCCGTGTAGCCGGCGAGACGGATGATCTCCATGCGGTCCAGAAGGGCCGGCGGGATGTTCAGCGTATTCGCCGTCGTCACGAACATGACGTTGGACAGATCGTAGTCGACCTCCAGGTAGTGGTCGCTGAAGGTATGGTTCTGCTCAGGGTCGAGCACCTCCAGCAGCGCCGCCGCCGGATCGCCCCTGAAGTCCGAACCCATCTTGTCGATCTCGTCCAGAAGGAAGAGCGGATTGGTCCGCTTCGCCTTCTTCATGGACTGGATGACCTTGCCGGGCATGGAGCCGATATAGGTGCGCCGGTGGCCGCGTATCTCCGCCTCGTCGCGCACGCCGCCGAGCGACATGCGCACGAACTCACGGCCCGTGGCATTGGCGATCGACATGCCGAGCGAGGTCTTGCCGACGCCCGGAGGCCCGACGAGACACAGGATCGGTCCCTTCAGTTTGTTGGTGCGTGACTGGACCGCGAGATACTCGAGGATACGCTCTTTGACCTTCTCCAGGCCATAGTGCTCCTTGTCGAGAACCTGCTGGGCCTCGATCAGGTCCTTCTTGACCTTGCCCTTGACGCCCCACGGGATCGACAGCAGCCAATCGAGGTAGTTGCGCACGACGGTGGCCTCGGCCGACATCGGGCTCATCTGCTTGAGCTTCTTGAGCTCAGCCTGAGCCTTGTCGCGCGCCTCCTTCGACAGCTTGGTGTTCTCGATCTTCTCCTCGAACTCCTGGATGTCGTCGCGCTCGTCGCCGTCGCCGAGTTCCTTCTGAATGGCCTTCATCTGCTCATTCAGGTAGTACTCGCGCTGGGTCTTCTCCATCTGGCGCTTGACGCGCGAGCGGATCTTCTTCTCCACCTGCAGCACGGAGATCTCACTCTCCATGAGGGTGTAGACGCGCTCCAGCCGCTCGGAGATCGCGGTGATCTCGAGGATCTCCTGCTTGTCGGCGATCTTGATCGCCAGATGCGAGGCGATGGTGTCGGCAAGCTTGGAGTAGTCGTCGATCTGACCGATGGTGCCGAGCACCTCCGGCGAGATCTTCTTGTTCAGCTTCACGTAGTTCTCGAACTGCGACACCGCGGACCGCGACAACGCCTCGATCTCGTCCTTGGAACCGACAGATTCGGATACGCGCTCGACCTCCGCCTCGAAGTAGTCGGCGTTGTCGACATAGCGCACGACCTTGGCACGCGCGGTGCCTTCGACCAGCACCTTCACGGTACCGTCGGGCAGCTTGAGCAGCTGCAGCACGGACGCCAGCGTGCCCATCTGGAAGATGGCGTCGGGCGCAGGATCATCGTCGCCGGCGTTCTTCTGGGCTGCCAGCAGGATCTGCTTGTCCGCGCGCATCACCTCTTCGAGCGCGTTGATGGATTTCTCGCGGCCGACGAACAGCGGCACGATCATGTACGGGAAGACGACGATGTCCCGTAGCGGCAGAACCGGATAGGCCTCTTTGCCACCCTTATCTTTGCTTGGCTTCTCGCTCATGTCTTCTCTCTCTCGGTGCCCAATTACGGTTACGGCACCCTCTCGGTTAGGCCAAGTGGCCGGACGCCTTTCATGTGAAGAGGCGTCGTACGCGCAACACCGGTTGCTTCGCCTTGTTACGCCTACGCGAAACAAATGGTTTCTGTGCGACCACGAAACAAGAGCGGCGGGAACGCCGCCCCCATCCACAGGAACTTCAGGGCTGCGCGTCGCGCGTTCAGCCCCCGCGCGCCTCGAACAGGCTAGGCGCTCGATCCCTTCTCGCCGGCACGATCCGAGTAGATGCGCAGCGGCTTGGCGCCACCGTCCGCAACCTCGGGGCCGATCACGACCTCCTCCACGCCCTTGAGCGTCGGCAGCTCGAACATGGTGTCGAGCAGGATCGCCTCCATGATGGAGCGCAGACCGCGTGCACCCGTCTTGCGCTCGATCGCCTTGCGCGCGATGGCCTTGAGCGCGTCCTGGGTGATGGTGAGACGCACGTCCTCCATCTCGAACAGACGCTGGTACTGCTTCACCAGGGCGTTCTTGGGCGTGGTCAGGATCTGAATGAGGGCCGCCTCGTCCAGGTCTTCCAGCGTCGCGATCACGGGCAAGCGGCCGATGAACTCGGGGATGAGCCCGAACTTCAGCAAGTCCTCCGGCTCCACGCCGCGCAGGATGTCGCCAGTGCGGCGCTCATCCGGCCCCGTCACCTTGGCGCCGAAACCCATCGACGAGCCGCGGCCGCGCCGCGAGATGATCTTCTCCAGGCCGGCAAAAGCGCCGCCGCAGATGAACAGGATGTTGGAGGTGTCGACCTGCAGGAACTCCTGCTGCGGGTGCTTGCGGCCACCCTGAGGCGGCACGGACGCGACCGTGCCCTCCATGATCTTGAGCAGGGCCTGCTGCACGCCCTCGCCCGAGACATCGCGGGTGATCGACGGGTTGTCGGACTTGCGCGAGATCTTGTCGATCTCGTCGATGTAGACGATGCCACGCTGCGCCCGCTCGACGTTGTAGTCGGCGTTCTGCAGGAGCTTGAGGATGATGTTCTCGACATCCTCGCCGACATAACCAGCTTCCGTCAGAGTTGTAGCGTCCGCCATGGTGAACGGCACGTCGAGGATGCGCGCCAGCGTCTGCGCGAGCAGGGTCTTGCCGCAGCCGGTCGGGCCCACCAGCAGGATGTTGGACTTGGCGAGCTCGACGTCGTTGTTCTTGGTGGCGTGGTTGAGCCGCTTGTAGTGGTTGTGCACCGCGACCGACAGCACGCGCTTGGCGTGGTCCTGGCCGATCACGTAGGAATCCAAAACGGCACAAATCTCGCTCGGGGTCGGCACACCGTCCCGGGACTTCACGAGGGTGTTCTTGTTCTCCTCGCGAATGATGTCCATACACAGCTCGACGCACTCGTCGCAGATGAACACCGTCGGGCCGGCAATAAGCTTGCGGACCTCGTGCTGGCTCTTGCCGCAGAAGGAGCAGTAGAGGGTGTTCTTTTCTTGGGCCATCCGGTCCTCTCGCGGCGTCTTCTCGTCTGCGACACGTGGTGCGATGCAAGGCCGCCAGTCTAGCCCTGCATCCTTAAATTCTTACGGCAGCGCCGCCGGGCTCTTCGGGGAGCAATCGGTCAATCTGAGCATGCTAGCGGCGGCCAAATCAAGATTGGATTAACAGGTCTTTCCCCGTATGTGGCATCTCCGGCGCTCATCTGGTAACTCCCTGCAACAAAGCCCCTTTCGAGGCAGATTGTGCAAGCCTCGCGCCAACCGACCGGGCTCGGCGGCCAAGCTTGCGCCAGGGTGTATTTGCCACCCCAAACGGGCGGCGAAACCGGTGTCGGCGTCCCCTCAACTCGATTTGCCGGGGGTCAGGAGGCCGTCGGCATCGTCCCGCTTTTCCAGAACCTTATCGATCAAGCCGAATTCCCGGGCCTGGTCGGCCGTCATGAAGTAATCGCGGTCGAGCGTCTTTTCGATCTGCTCATAGCTCTTTTTGGTGTGCTTCACATAAATCTCGTTCAGACGCCGCTTCATCTTGATGATGTCTTCGGCGTGCCGCTCGATGTCGCTGGCCTGGCCCGAGAACCCGCCCGAGGGCTGGTGCACCATGATGCGCGCATTGGTAAGGGCATACCGCATCCCTGGCGTGCCCGCGCAGAGCAGCAGGGACCCCATCGACGCCGCCTGACCGATGCAAAGTGTCGAGATCTGCGGTTTGACGAACTGCATGGTGTCGTAGATCGCCATGCCGGCCGTCACCACGCCGCCCGGCGAGTTGATGTACATGGCGATCTCTTTCTTGGGGTTCTCCGCCTCCAGAAAGAGCAACTGCATGCAGATCGAGGCCGCCATGTGGTCCTCGACCACCCCCGTCACGAAGATGATCCGCTCCTTGAGGAGGCGGGACGGGAGGTCATAGCCGCGCTCGCCACGGGTCGTCTGCTCGACCACGATCGGCCAGAAAGAACTCGTTGGTCCGGACATGTCGACCCCTGTGACGTTTGTTGCAGCGCGGACCCGAAAGATCGGGTCGAATCGTCGCCTATTCAAGCCTCATCATTTTTTGCCACCAGCATCCTGCCCGCCGTGCCCATGGCTGTGGCCATGATCATGGCCGTGATCGTGGTCATGATGATGATCATGGCCATGGTGGTGGTGATGGTCATGGCCGTGATGGTGATCGTGGTCATGATCGTGGTGGCTGTGATCGTGGCCATGCTGTAGCAGCGCCGCCTCGGCGTCCTCGGGTGCGGGCTTCATCAACTCCTCGACGGTGACCTTCTTCTCCGCCGGCTTGGCCTGCTCGAGGATGTAGTCGATCACCTTCTCCTCGAAGATCGGCGCGCGCAGGTCTGCGAGGGCTGCCGGGTTCTTCTCGTAGTACTCGTAGACGAACTTTTCCTGGCCGGGATAGCGCCGTGCCTGCTCGATCAAGGCGCGCTTCAGCTCCTCCTGGTTGACCTGCAGCTTCTGCTTGTCGCCGATTTCACCCAGCAGAAGTCCCAGCCGCACGCGCCGCTCGGCTATTCTGCGGTAGTCGGCCTTCAGCTCGTCCTCGGATTTCCCAAGGTCTGCGAACGACTTGCCCTCGTTCTTGAGCGAGTCGTTCAGACGCCGCCAGATGCCTTCGAACTCTCCGGAAACCAGCGTTTCCGGCAACGCGAAGGTATGTGCGCCGTCCAGCGCGTCGAGAATCTGGCGCTTGATCTTGTTGCGCGCGACGGTCTCGTACTCCGTGCCGATGCGGCCTTTCACCAACTCTTTCAGGTGCGGCAGAGACTGCGCCCCCAGCGTCTTGGCGAAGTCGTCGTTGACCTCGGGACGTACCGGCTTGGCCACTTCCTTGATCGTGACGGCGAACTCGGCGTCCTTGCCGGCGACCTCCTTGGCCGGATAGTCCTCCGGGAACGTCACCTTGACGAGGCGCTCCTCGCCCGCCTTGCCGCCCTCCAGACCCTCGACGAAGCCCGGGATGAAGCCCGCCTCGCCCATGACGAGCGGCACGTCCTCGCCCTTGCCGCCCTCGAACTCCTGGCCGTCGATGCGGCCCACGAAATCGATGGTGAGCCGGTCACCCTTGCCGGCGGCCCGGCCGGCTTCCGCCTCGTGCGTGACGGAGCGCTCGACCAGATCGTTGACCGCCTTGTCGACGGCCTCCTCGCTGACCTCGGCCACCTCCTTCTCGAGCTTCAGCGTCGAGAGGTCCGTGATTTCGAAGCTCGGCAGCACCTCGAACGACATGGTGTAGGCGAGGTCGCCCTGCCCGGCGATCACGCGCTCGATCTCGTCCTTGTCCTCGGTGAACTGGATGTTGGGCTGATGGGCGGGGCGCTCGTTGCGATCCGTCACGGCCTTGCGGCTGGATTCATCCACCGCCTGCTGCACCACCTCCGCCATCAACGATCGGCCGTACAGCTTCTTGATATGGGAGATAGGGACCTTGCCCTTGCGGAAGCCCTTGATCTGGACCTGATCCTTGACCTCGTCGATACGCGAGGTGAAGCGCTCGCTGAGCTCGCCTTGTCCGACGACAACCTTCAGCTCGCGCTTGAGGCCAGTTGAACTCGTTTCCGTGACTTGCATCTCTATCGCCTGGTTGGCCGGTGGACGTGAGCGGCCCGCGGGGTGCGCGACCTGCTCGCAGTTTGGTGCGGGCGGAGGGACTCGAACCCCCACGGCTTGCGCCGCTGGAACCTAAATCCAGTGCGTCTACCAGTTCCGCCACGCCCGCGAAACCCCTCGACGCGCCGCTACGGGCGGACCAGAGGGCCACCCTGCCGCGGGAGCCGCGTTTCGGGATGCGCCCATATATCGGGGGCCCTGCCGTGAAAGCAATCCTGAATGACGGTTCGTTGGGTTGCGCCGCTACCCCGAGCCTCATATCTAGGCACGTGGAAAGCTTGTGATGGAGAGCGCCCGTGACCGTGCTGGACGGCGTACCTGCTGCAGTCGGCCGCACGCCGCTGATAAAGCTGAGGCGCGCGTCGGAGGAAACAGGCTGCACCATCCTCGGAAAAGCCGAGTTCATGAACCCCGGGCAGTCGGTGAAGGACCGCGCGGCGCTGTTCATCATTAAGGACGCCATCAAAAGCGGGGCCTTGCGCCCCGGCGGGACTGTGGTGGAGGGCACAGCCGGCAACACGGGCATCGGCTTGACCGTGGTCGGCAACGCCTTGGGCTTCCACACCGTCATCGTCATCCCCCAAACCCAGAGCCAGGAGAAGAAGGACGCCCTGCGTCTGCTGGGCGCACGCCTCGTCGAGGTGCCGGCACTGCCGTACAAGAACCCGAACAACTACGTGCACTACTCGCGCCGGCTGGCGGAATCGTTGGCGAAAACCGAGCCCAACGGCGCCATCTGGGCCAACCAATGGGACAACACGGCCAACCGCCGCGCGCACATCGAGACCACCAGCGAGGAAATCTGGGCCGACACCGGCGGCAAGGTGGACGGTTTCGTGACGGCGGTCGGCTCGGGCGGCACGCTCGGCGGCGTGTCCGACGGGCTGAAAGCCAAGCGCAAGAGCATCCAGATCGGGCTCGCCGACGTGCCGGGTGCCTCGCTCTACAGCTACTTCACGACCGGCGAGCTGAGGGCGGAAGGCTCGTCTATCACGGAAGGCATCGGCACCGGCCGCATCACCAAGAACATCGAAGGCGCCGTCGTCGACCACGCCTACCTCATACCCGACAGCGAGTCGGTTCCGATCTGCTTCCAGCTTCTGCAGGAGGAGGGCTTGTGCGTCGGCGGCTCATCCGGCGTGAACGTGGCCGGCGCCATCCGCCTCGCCAAGCAAATGGGCCCCGGGCACACGATCGTGACGCTGCTGTGCGACTACGGCACGCGCTACCAGTCCAAATTGTTCAATCCTGACTTCCTGCGCTCGAAGGGCCTGCCAGTGCCGTCGTGGCTGGCAGAGCAGGCGCCGCCGATGCCTCAGGTCTTTGTCGATCCCGACAAGCCGGCATGACGGAACAGCTTTACCGGGCCGACGCTTATCTGCGCGATTGCGCGGCCTCGGTCATTGCCGTGAACGAGCGCGGCGGCGTCGTCCTGGACAAGACCGTGTTCTACGCGGCGGCAGGCGGCCAGCCCGGCGACCGCGGCCTGCTGGAGTTTGCCGGCGGCGCGTACCCGGTCGCCACCACCGTCTACGATGCCGACAAGTCGACCATCGTGCACGTGATCGCCGCGGATGCCACGCGGCCCTCGCCCGGCGACAGCGTGCGCGCCGTTCTCGACTGGGACAACCGCAGCAAGCTGATGCGCATGCATACGGCCCTGCATCTGCTGTGCGCGCTGGTGAAGTATCCCGTGACCGGCGGCCAGGTGGGAACGGACGAGGGTCGCCTCGATTTCGACATCGAGGATGCCTCCGCCGTGGACAAGGACGCGCTAACCACCGAGCTGAACCGACTGGTTGCCGAGGACCATCCTGTGAGCGAGCGCTGGATCACCGACGCGGAGCTTGAGGCCAATCCCGGGCTCGTGCGCACCATGGCCGTGAAACCGCCCATGGGCTCGGGTCGCGTGCGCCTCGTTGCGATCGGCGAGAACGGCGCCGTGGACCTTCAGCCCTGCGGAGGAACACATGTGCGCCGCACGAGCGAGATCGGCCAGGTGCACGTCACTAAGATCGAGAAAAAGGGCAAGCTGAACCGGCGCATCCGAGTCGCGTTCGTCTAAGGAGGACATGAGACCTATGCCGCATTCGTCGAAGTGGCTGGTGGAAACCGACTGGCTGGCGTCACGCCTGGATGCCCCCGACCTCGTCGTGCTGGATGCCTCGCTGCACATCCCTGTCACCGGCCGCGACCCGAAGGCGGAGTTTCGCCAGGCGCATATTCCCGGCGCGCTCTTCTTCGACATGGACGACATCTCCGACGAGAAGAACCCGCTGCCGCACATGCTGCCGTCGGCGACCAAGTTCGCAAGCCGGGTCAAGAAGCTCGGCATCGGCGACGGCATGCGCGTGGTCGTTTACGACGTCGAGGGCCTGTATTCGGCGGGACGCGCCTGGTGGATGTTCCGCATCATGGGCCACGACGACGTCGCCGTGCTCAATGGTGGCCTCAAGAAGTGGAAGGCCGAAGGGCGCCCGCTGGAAGACGGCGAGCCGGTGCGGCGCACCGAGCGTCATTTCACGCCGCGTTTCCACGCCGACATGGTTGCCGACGCCGGCGAGGTCAAAGCGCTGATCGACAGCAGGGCCGCGCAGGTCGTCGACGCGCGCGCGGCAGGACGGTTCGAGGGACGCGACGCCGATCCGCGGCCCGGGCTGCGGGTGGGCCACATTCCCGGATCACGCAACGTGCCGTTCGCATCGTTGCTGAACCCGGACGGGACGTTGAAGAGCGTCGAGGAGCTGACGGCCATCTTCGCCAAGGCCGGCGTCGACACCAACAAGCCGGTGGTGGCGACATGCGGCTCCGGCGTCACGGCCGGCGTGATCGCCATCGCGCTGGCGCTCCTCGGGCGCGCGGACACGGCCATCTACGACGGCTCCTGGGTCGAGTGGGGCGCCGATCCCAACCTGCCCGTCAAGACCGGACCCGCCGCCTAGCAGACCCACCTGCCGATCGTGCGGCCCTCGTTGCAGTGCAACGATGGAACGAACGTTGCTGCCAGTTGTTACGTGAATGGGCAGAGGCACTTAGCTTTGGGTTGCACGGGAGACTTGGCAAGAACCGAAGGGCGGTATGGTGGAGGAGGATGAGGGCCGCAGACCGGACCTCGAACAGAAAACACAAGAGCAGAACTCCAACCTGAGACGACTGATCGACACCGTTGGGGGCTTGCTCACCTCGTCGCGGGAGCTTCTCTCCAGGCTTCATGCGGGAACACGCCAAGGCGGAGCCGGGGAGGCAAGCCCGGCACGTGAAGACGCTGGCAAGCAGGATGCAGACGACGACCCGCCCTCGGGGCCTGCGCGCGGCTAGACTGCGGCCGCCTCAATGGCGAAGGGTTTCAAGCGCCTGATCGAAGGTGCGCAAGTCCGAGCGCCATTGCGCCCGGTGCTCGGCGATGCGATCGAGCCGCGCAATGATGGCCCGTCCACGCTCGAAGATTTCAATCGCCTCCGCCTCGTTGCCGACCTGGGATTCGAGGACGCCGACCTTGTGGTAGCTGGCCGCCAGCTCGCGCTGCCAGCTCAACCGGGCCTGGTCGGTTTGCGTGACGGCTTCGGCGATATCCAGCGCCCGCCGGTATGAGGCCAGCGCTTCGGGCAACTTGCCCTTGGCGGCCAGAACGTCGCCCATGCGGTCGAGGCTGGACGACAAATCCCATTGCAGGTCAGGGCGGTCGTGATGCTGGCGCGCAAGCGCTTCGGCGATCCTCAGTCCGTTGCGGTAGCTTTCCAGAGCGCCGTCCAGATCACCCGTGCGCTCGCGCGCCTCGCCGACGCGATCGTGGCTGACGGAAAGGTCGCGCTGCCACTCCAGCCGGTTGGCATCCTGCTTGGCGAGCTCTTGCATGAGCACCAGGCTGCTGGCGTAGCTCTCCAGTGCCGCCGCCACATCGCCGCCGGACGAGAGCACGTCGCCGATGCGGTCGTGCACCAGGGAAAGCTCGCGCTTGTGCGTTGCGACCCCGGGCTCCTTGTCAGCGAGCGCTTCGGCCTCGCGCTGCGCCGTGCGGTAGGCCTCCAGCGCACTTGCGGGCTCCTCGCGCGCAATCAGGGCATCGCCCAACATCACGCCGGCACGGCAACGCATGGCGGCACCGTCCGGGCCTTCTCCCGCCAACTCCATTTGCCTCCGAAACGCGGTTTCGGCGGCTTCCAGCCGGCCGTCGCGGAGGTAGAGCACGCCCGCCAGCATCTGCGCCTGCGGGTCGTCCGGGGCCAGGTCCGCGGCGCGGGCGTAGGCGCGAACGGCATCCTGCGTGCTGTCGATGAGCGACAGCGCACCGAGCTGGCGCCAGTAGGCGGCTTCGCTGCCGTTGAGGCCGTTGCCGTGCAGCTTCTGGCGCAGCAGCTGCTTAGCGCGCGCCGGCTTGCCGCCCGCCTGCGCCATCACAGCCCGCGCGGCCGCCTCCAGGTCCGCCTCGAAGGCGCCGCTGGCGCCGAGCGTCGGGAAGGCGACGGCGCGCGCATCGAAAAACTCGCGCGGCTCGGAGAGGCGGCTGCGCAACTTTTGCTTGAGGCTATGGATGCCCCACTCGAGGCGCACCGCCTGCGCGCGCGCCCGCCTGCGCCGGCGCGCGCGGATGGCAATCACCGCCAGGACCGCAACCACCAGTCCCACGCCGATCGCCAGCAGGCGCACGTCCAGCCACGGCGGAACGCGGGCTAAAGCCGACGCGACAAACCCCGCGATGCCGTCCGGCAAACCTGCGACGCCCATCCCTCCCCCGCTGCGCCAACAATCCCTCTCGTTTCAAACTCTGCGAGCAGCCGGGCTCAGGGTGGCAGCGGGATGAACTCCTTCTCGTCGCCCGGCACCAAGCCGAACCTGCCCTGCCGCCAGTCCTCCTTCGCCTGCTCGATGCGCTCCTTGGAGGACGACACGAAGTTCCACCAGATGTGGCGCGGCCCGTCCATCGGCTCGCCGCCCACGAGAACGAGGCGCGACTGTGTGGTCGCCAGGATGGAGATGCGGTCGCCCGGCTTGAACACCAGCAGCTTGCCCTCGCCGAACTTGTCGCCGGCGACGTCGATCTCGCCGGAGGCCACGTAGACGGCGCGCTCGTCGTAGTCGGGGTCGAGGGGCAGCACAGCGCCAGGTGCCAGAACGGCCTCGGCGAACAGGCTTTCGTGCGGATAGTCGACCGGTGAGCGGGCGCCGTAGGCACTCCCCATCACCAGCCGCACGCGCTTGCCTTCGCCGGCAATGCGCGGCAACTCGGCATCGCCGTGGTGGATGAAGGCGGGCGCCACCTCCTCGTGCGATTTCGGCAGTGCCGCCCAAGCTTGGATACCGAACAGGCGATGCACGGAGTTCTTCACCTCGCCGCGCTCACGCTCGGAATGGACGATGCCGCGGCCCGCGGTCATCAGGTTGACCTCGCCCGGCTTGATGGCCAGCGCGCTGCCGAGGCTGTCGCGATGAAACACTTCGCCTTCAAAGAGATAGGTGACCGTTGCGAGGCCAATGTGGGGATGCGGCCGCACATCGATGCCGTTGCCGATCAGGAACTCGGCCGGCCCCATCTGGTCGAAGAAGATGAACGGGCCGATCATCTGCTTTTGCGCCGAGGGCAGCGCGCGGCGCACCTCGAAGCCGCCGAGATCACGCGCCCGCGGCACGATCACGTGCTCGATGGCGTCGCAGGAGAGTTTGTCGCCTTGAATAGGGTCTTGGCCTGGTTGCCAGCTCACGCGTCACGATCCTTTCTGGTAGGGCCCGCCTCAATCTAGTATCGCGACGCGTGTCTGCAAAGCCGTCGTGTTGATGGGGAATTGCATGCAGATCGAAATCGAGACCTTCGTCGCCGCGCCACCACCCGTCGTGTTCGAGACGCTGGCGGATTTCGCCAACTGGCCGCGGTTCATGGGTGGCATCGAGGGTGTGGAAATCCTGACGCCCGGCGCAGTCGCTGTCGGCTCACGATTTCGAGAGACGCGCACCATGTTCGGCAAGTCCGCGAGCGAGGAGATGCAAATTGCCGAGATGGCCCCTCCGCACCGCATCGAGCTGACGGCCCACAACCACGGCACCGACTATCGCATCGCGCACACGCTGGCAGCGGCCCCCGAGGGAACGCGCTTGTCGTTGCGGTTTGCGGGCACGCCGGTGACGCTCGCGGCGCGGCTGTTTGCGCCGCTCGGGTGGCTTTTTGCTGGAAGCGTGCGCAAAAAGATCGAGAAAGACCTCGTCGATCTGAAGCGCGAGGCCGAGCGCCGGCACGGCGCCGCCACCTGAGTTGCTGGCGGGATCGCCCGGAAGGACTACTATCGCCGACTCGGAGCTGCAGCGCAGCTACAGCAAAGGCCGGAAGAGCAAATCTGGATGCCTACAGTGAGCCTCCCGCAACAGGCCCGCGCCGTCGTCATCGGCGGCGGCGTGATCGGCACGTCGGTTGCCTACCACCTCGCCCTGATGGGCTGGAAGGACGTGGTCCTGCTGGAGCGCGACCGCCTCACCTCCGGCACCACCTGGCACGCCGCCGGACTGATGGTGACGTTCGGATCGACCTCCGAGACGTCGACCGAGATGCGCAAGTACACGCGCGACCTTTATGGCCGCCTGGAAGGCATGACGGGGCAATCGACCGGCTTCAACCCCGTCGGCTTCATCGAGGTGGCCGCCGACGCCGACCGGCTGGAGGAGTATCGCCGCGTTTCGGCGTTCAACCGCCTGTGCGGCGTCGACGTGCAGGAGATTTCGCCGGCCGAGGTGAAGCGGCTGTTCCCGCTGGCACGCACGGACGACATCCTGGCCGGCTTCCACGTGAAGGAGGACGGCCGCGCCAACCCGGTGGATGTGACGATGGCGCTGGCGAAAGCCGCGCGCATGGAAGGCGTGCGCGTCATCGAAGGCGTCGCCGTTGCCGAAGTTCTCACCCGCAACGGCGCCGTCACCGGCGTGCGCACGAGCCAGGGTGACATTGCCGCCGAGGTGGTCGTGAACTGCGCCGGCATGTGGGCGCGGCAGCTGGGTGAGCGCAACGGCGTCGTCATCCCAAACCAGGCGGCGGAGCATTACTACCTCATCACCGAGAAGATTGCCGACCTGCCGCCCAACCTGCCCGTGCTGGAGGACCCGGCGTCCTACGGCTACTTCCGCGAGGAAACCGGCGGCCTGCTGGTGGGGCTGTTCGAGCCCGAGTGCGCGCCGTGGAACGTGGGGCGCATCCCGGACGACTTCTCCTTCGGCGAGATCGCGCCCGACTGGGAGCGCATGGGCGGCTACCTGGAAAAGGCGATGAACCGCGTGCCGGTGACGCTCGAGGCCGGCATCCGCAAGTTCTTCTGCGGGCCGGAGAGCTTCACGCCGGACCTGCGGCCGATCGTCGGCGAGGCGCCGGAGATCAAGAACTACTTCGTCGCCGCGGGCCTCAACTCGATCGGCATTCTCACCGGCGGCGGACTCGGCAAGGTGCTGGCGAACTGGATCGTGACCGGCGATCCCGGCGCCGACGTGACAGGCTTCAACATCGACAGGTTCCACGCCTACCAGGCCAACCCGGACTACCGGCGCGAGCGCACCATCGAGTCGCTGGGCCTCGTCTACAAGTGCCACTACCCGTTCATGAGCCCGCAGACGGCGCGCGGCGCGAAGCGCTCCGCCGTGCACGACCGGCTGGCGGAAGCAGGCGCCTATTTCCGCGACGTCAGCGGCTGGGAGGGCGCCGACTGGTACGCGCCGGCAGGGCACGCGCCGAAAGTCGACAAGCTTTCCTGGGGCCGCGAGAACTGGTTCCCGTGGTGGGCAGAGGAGCACCGCGCCGCGCGCGAGGGCGTAGTCCTCATGGACATGTCGTTCATGAGCAAGTTCCTGGTGCAGGGCCGCGATGCCGGCCGCGTGCTGAACCGCATCTCCGCCAACGACGTCGACGGTCCCGCCGGGATCATCACCTACACGCAGTGGCTCAACGAACGCGGAAAGCTGGAAGCGGATCTCACGGTGAGCAAGATCGCCGATGACCGCTTCTTCGTTGTCGTCACCGACACCATGCACCGGCACGCCGAAACCTGGATGCGGCGGCATACACCCGAGGGCGCGCATGCCTTCGTCACCGACGTCACCTCAGGCTACTGCCAGCTCAACGTGCAGGGACCGCAATCGCGCGCGCTGCTGCAGACGCTGACGAGCGTGAATTTGTCGAACGCGGCGTTTCCGTTCCGAACGGCGCGCGAGATCGACATCGGCTACGCGCGCGTGCTGTGCGTGCGCATCACCTATGTCGGTGAGTTGGGCTATGAGCTGTACATTCCCGCCGAGCAGGCCGCCCACGTCTACGACAGGCTGGTGGAGACCGGCAAAGCCTTCGGCCTCCGGCATGCGGGCTTGAAAGCGCTCGCCAGCCTGAGGATGGAGAAGGGCTATCGCGACTACGGCCACGACATCGACAACACCGACAACGCCTTCGAGGCGGGTCTCGGCTTCGCCGTCGACCTGAAGAAGGCCGACTTCATCGGCCGCGAGGCCGCGCTGACGCAGAAGGCCGCGCCACCGCTGCGGCGGCTGGCGCAGGTGCTGGTGAAAGACCCTGTGCCGATGCTGTTCCACGCCGAGGTGGTGCTGCGCGACGGCAAGCCGGCGGGCTACGTGCGCGCAGGCTCGTATGGGCACACGCTCGGCGGCGCGGTCGGGCTCGCCATGATCGAGGCAGGCGAGCCGGTCACGGCGGCGTGGCTGAAGGCGGGCCGCTGGGAGGTCGACATCGCCGGCACGCGCTATCCAGCCGAGGTCTCGCTCCGGCCGCTCTACGATCCCGACATGACGCGCATCAAGGCCTAGTCAGGCCTTGGCGGCGGCGGGCGCATCGCCGCTCGCCACCGGATCAGGCTTCTTCGACAGCTTCTCGATGGCATCCGCGAGATGCGCGTCGGCAATGTTGTAGGCACCCTTGGCCACGCGGATGTTGTGCGCCTCGCGCAGCACGTCGGCATGCGTGAAGCCCACTGGTGGGTCGAACTTGTAGGTGGCAAGCTCCAGCAGCTGCCCCAGCGGATCGCGGAAGTAGATCGAGTACATGAAGCCGCGATCCACTTCGCCCGAGTTCGATATGCCGCGCTCGTCGAGCCGCGCTTTGGCCTGCGTATAGGTCGCGCGCGACACCATGAACGCCAGATGATGCAGGTTGCCGACGCCCATCGGGTTGGGCCGCGAGGAGGGCTTGGTGTCCTCGCGCGTGAACACGGTGATGAGGCGCCCGTCGCCCGGATCGAAGTAGAGGTGGTTGGTTTCCGGGTCGTCGAGGTTGGGTTGCTCGAACACGAACGGCATGCCGAGCACGCCCTGCCAGAAATCGATCGAAGTCTGGCGGTTCGCGCCCACCAGCGTGATGTGATGGACGCCCTGTGTCTGCAGCTTTTGCATCACCACCTCCGTGGAAGCTCCGTCAGAACGGCGACTGCGGATCGAACTTCGGCCTGCGCTTCTCCTTCAAAGCGGCCATGCCCTCCTGCACCTCCGGACCGGAGAAGCCCATGAACTCCATGGCGAGCGAGGCATCGAAGGTGGGACCGGCCATGCGCAGCCAGTTGTTGAGCGCGTGCTTGGTCCAGCGCACCGCGGCGGGCGGCATGTCGCGCAGTTTTTCCGCCGCCGCCAGCGCCGTCTCCACCACCTTGTCGTCGTCGGCCACCATGGAAACGAGGCCGATGCGCTCGGCCTCCTCGCCGGTCACGGATTCGCACAGCAGCAGGTAGTATTTCGCCTTGGCCATGCCGCACAGCAGCGGCCACACGATGGCCGAGTGATCGCCGGCGGCGACGCCGAGGCGGGTGTGGCCATCGATGATGCGCGCGCGCCGTCCCGCAACCGTGATGTCCGCCACCATGGCCGCAGCGAGCCCGGCGCCCACGCATGGCCCCTCGATGGCGGCGATGATCGGCTTGGAGCAGTTGATGACGTTGTAGACGAGGTCGCTCGCCTCCTTCCACACGCGGCTGCGCGTGTGCCAGTCGCGCGCCATCACCTCGATCATGCCGAGGTCGCCCCCGGCGGAGAACACGCCGCCGTCGCCGCGCAGCAGCACCACCGAGGTGTCGGGATCGCGGTCGATGTCGCGCCAGACTTCCGCCAGCTCGCGATGCCCCTCGGCGTCGAGCGCGTTGAGCTTGCCGGGCTTGGAGAGGATCACCTCGAGAATGAGCGGCTTCGGCCGCGCGAACTTCAAGGCCTTGTAGTGGGCGTAGCGCTCTGTCATGCAACCTGCTCCTCGTTTCGCCGGCCGTGCGTCTAACCGTTCATGGTCAGTCCGCCCGACACGCTGATCACCTGCCCGGTCATGAAGGCGGCATCGTCGCTGGCAAGGAATGCGACAACGCCCGGTATGTCATCGGCACGACCGAGCCGGCCCAGCGGAATGGACCGCTTCAGCCCCTCGTACACGCGCTGGCCTTGCGGGCCTTCAAGAAAGGTCGACAGCAGCGGCGTTTCCGTCGGCCCGGGGCATACGACGTTGAGGGTGACGCCGGCCCGCGCCATCTCGCGCGCCATGGTCTTGGTGAAGGCGATGATGCCGCCCTTGCAGGCGGAGTAGACGGCCTCCATCGACGAGCCGACGCGGCCGGCGTCCGAGGCGATGTTGACGACGCGGCCGCGCTTGCGCGCCTCCATGCCCTTGAGCACGACGTGGTGCAGGTTGATGGGCCCCTGAAGATTGATGGCGATCAACTGGTCCCACAACGGCGGCTCGGTTGCGAGAAAATAGGCGAACTTGTCCCAGCCGGCGTTGTTGACGAGCACGTCCACCGGACCGGCGGCGCCTTCGAACGCTGCGACCGCCGCGGCGACGGCCGCATAGTCCGTGATGTCGACGGCATGGGCCGCAGCCTTCCCGCCCGCCGCGGCAACCGCATCCGCCGTCGCCTTCGCCGCGTCGGCGTTCTTGTCGAATACACCGACGTGCATCTGTTCCTGCGCAAGACGCAGACAAATCTCGCGGCCGATGCCGCCGCCGCCACCGGTGACGATCGCTGTCTTGCCTGCAAGCCCGCGCATGGCCGCTCCTCCAAGCTGTTCGCTGCCCGTCAAACCATGCAGAAGCGCGCGCGGCAACGACAGATAATTCAACGCGCTTGGCGGGGGGCCAACTTTTCGAGCGCCGCATGGGTGTCCCGCATTTCCTGCACGACCCACTCGCGGAAGGCCTTCACCTGCGGGCGCTTCTCGTCACCCTTGGGACAGCAGAAGTAGTAGGAGCGTCCGGGCAGCGGGATCTCGGGCCCGAAGGGCGCCACCAGCCGGCCGGCAGCGATGTCGCGCGCCGCCACGATCTTGTAGGCCAGGACCACGCCGACGCCTTCGCTGGCCGCATCGAGCGCGTGGTCGGCAACGTTGAGGCGCAGGCCGCGCGTGGTATCGACGCCCTCGATGCCGGCCATCTGCATCCAGTCGCCCCAGGTTGGCACGATGCCCGGCAGGTCGACCTGGATCAGCGCGAAGCGCTTCAGGTCCTCGGGTTTGCGCAGCGCCTTCGATCCCTCCAGCAGCTTCGGGCTGCACAGCGGCAGCAGCCACTCGTCCGACAGCTTCTCGACGTAGAGATCGGGGTGATTGCCGGCACTGAGGCGGATGCCGACGTCGACGTCATCGGTGGCGAAATTGACGTAGCCGACGGTGGCGCTGATGCGCGTTTCGAGTCCCGGATGCAGGGCGAGGAACTTGTAGAGGCGCGGCACCAGCCATTTCGCCGTCAGCCCCGGCGTCGAGCTCACGACCAGCATCTTGTCCCGGCTGCCGCCGGCATCGAGGCGGTCGACGGCCTCGCGGATGGTTTCGAAACCCGTGCGCAGGCCGGGGTAGGCCAGGCGCCCCCATTCCGTCAGCTCGATGGAGCGCGTGCGGCGATGGAAAAGCTTCAGGCCGAGCAGATCCTCGAGGCCGCGGATTTGATGGCTGAGCGCGGCGGGGGTGACGTGCAGTTCCTCGGCCGCCTTGGAGAAACTCAGGTGGCGTGCGGTCGCCTCGAAGGCACGCAGCGCGTTCAGGGGCGGCAGGGGGCGGCGCATGCTTAAGATTATCTCATATAAGGAGCGAGATAAGGTCGTTTGTCACGTGGTCTGACCAAGCATAACTACAGCTCATGACACTTGCCAAGCATGAGGAAACCTAAAATGGATCGGACCCAGAGATATCCGTTTTCCGACCTCGATCCCGAGCAGCTTCGCAACTTGATGGCCGTGGCCAGAAAGGAGCAGGCCGACGTCGTGCGCCGGGCCTTCCGCGCCCTTTTCCGTAGCCGCACCAAGCGCCAGCCTACCCCCATTGAATGCCGCGAACCTCATCCTTTGCTGTTGGTGTCCAATGGCTAAGCTCGGATCCCTCGCAATCACCGCTGCCGGGGCAATTGGTGCGCACAGGGCGCCCGTGCACATCTGGTCAACGATCGGCCGGCGGCTGCGCCGGCTGTGGGCCGGATACTGGGAGCGTCGTGCGCGGCGCGCGACCATGGCACTCCTGAGCGCCTTGGACGACACCACGCTCAAGGATCTGGGCCTGCACCGGAGCGAGATCGGCTCACTGGTTTACGGGAGCAGGCGCGACCGGCGCATCTGACGGACCCGGCCCATGTGAACGCCCGCGAGCCATCGGCCCGCGGGCGTTGTATCGTAGGCTCACGGCATAGCCCCGGAGAGCGCACGATGTCGACGCAAGCCAACCGCCAGATCCTTCTCGCCGAGACGCCGAAGGACAAGCTCGGTCCCGAGCACTTCCGCATGATCGAGAGCGCATTGCCCGCGCCCAAGGACGGCGAGGCGCTGTTGCGGGTGCGCTACATTTCGCTCGATGCCGCCAACCGCGCATGGATGCAGGGCGCGACCTATCGCGAAGCCGTGGTGGGCGGCTCGGTGATGGCGGGCGGCGCGGTGGCGGAGGTGGTGGAGAGCAAGGCGCCCAACCTCGCACCCGGCGACCTCGTGTTCGCCGACACCGGCTGGCAGGACTATGCGGTGCTGCCGGCGAAGCGGCTCGTGAAGCTGCCGCGGGTGGAACCACTGACACACCTGCTCAGCGTCTATGGCATTGCCGGCCTCACCGCCTACTTCGGCCTGCTGCGCATCGCAGAGCCCAAGGCCGGCGAGACCGTGGTCGTGTCCGCGGCCGCTGGATCGGTCGGCTCGCTCGTCGGCCAGATCGCAAAGATCAAGGGATGCCGCGTGGTCGGCATCGCCGGCGGCGCGCAGAAATGCAGCTGGCTGACACAGGAACTCGGTTTCGATGCCGCGGTCGACTACAAGGCCGGCAACCCGTTCAAGGCCTTGAAGGAGGCGGCACCCGGCGGCATCGATGTCTACTTCGACAACGTCGGCGGCGACATCCTGGAAGCGTGCCTGTTTCTCATGAACACCGGCGGCCGCATCTCCTGCTGCGGCGCCATCTCGGCCTACGACAGGGCCGCGCCCGCTGCAGGCCCACGCGGCGTGCCGGGGCTGATCGTGGTGAAGCGCCTCACCATGAAGGGCTTCATCGTCACCGATTTCTTCGGCGAGCGCGACAAGGCCATCGCGGACCTTGCCGCCTGGGTGGCCGCCGGCAAGCTGAAGGTGGAAGAGGACATTATCAACGGCCTGGAGAACACGCCGGCCGCGCTGATCGGACTGCTCGCCGGCGAGAACCGCGGCAAGCGCATGGTCAAGGTGGCGTAAGCGCAGCGCACTTTCGCCCGGCCTCCGCTTGCGGCGCGCCAAGGAAATGCCGCGCCGGGGTGGTTCGCGCCACCCCGGCGCTGGCTCCCCAACTCACTGCCGGTTCGCTTCCCAAGCGCCGTCGGCCGCGCCGCCGCTGCGCGTGCCCTTGATGGCGTTGCCTGCCACCTTGCCGGTGTACTTGACGCCAGCGGCCGTGAAGCTGATCTCGTCGGCCTTCAGCTTGCCGTCGGTGATCGGGGCGATCACATTGCCCGTGGTCAGCCGGCCGTTGAACATCTGGTATTTCTGCTCGATGACGAGCTCGCTATCACCGAGCTTCCACTTGCCGTTCGCATCCGCCGGCACCAGCCAGTAGTTTGCGCGGCAGAACGAGTTGCAGCCCTCGGTGATGGTTGCCACCTCGTCCGGCGTCCAGTCGCCCATGCCGAACGAGTTGGAAACAACGCGCGTGCCGGGCTTCATCTTCAGGATGGTCGGCCGAAGTTTGATGTTGAGGTCGGTCAGCAGGAACAGCGTCAGCACCGTCGCCTGCGAGAAATCGCTTTCGAAGATATCGGCCTTGATGAAGGTCGCCTTCTCTCCCACGCCCTCCTTGGCAGCGTTGCGCTTGGCCAGCTCCACCATCTCCGGATTGTACTCGATGCCGTGCGCCTTCATCCCGCGCTTGGCCGCGGTGATGACGGTGCGGCCGTCGCCCGAGCCCAGGTCGATCACGTAGTCGCCAACCTTGGCGTCAGCCATCTCGAGCATCTTGTCGACCAGCGCCTGCGAGGTCGGCACCCACACGACGTCCTTGCCGGTCTGGCCGACGCGCGGCTGGTATTGGGAGTCACCGTGCTGCGGCTGCGCCTGCTGGGCCTGCAGGCCGCTCCAGGCCACAATCGCCAGCACGCCGGCGACGGCAGCCAGGCGGGGAACCGTTCTCGCAATACTCATGGCACGCTCCAAGGCAGGATGCTGAAGGCGGGTCTATGCCCGCTTCATGGCATTCCGGGGTCCACTCTGGCCAGTGCTTTCACGCAGCCGGCGGCACCGGGCCGCCGTCAGCGACGGTCAAACCGGCGCGACAGGCCGTAGGCGACGAGGCCCGTCAGCATCATGCCGACACCGGCCAGCGACTGCACGGGGCGCGCCAGCACAAGGTGCACCATCGTGAACAGCGAGATGGCGAGAAACAGCAACGGCGTCACCGGATAGCCCCAGACCCGGTAGGGACGCGGCAGATCGGGCGCGCGATGGCGCAGCACCATGACGCCGAGCACGGTCAGGAAGGACGAGACCGTGAGGCTGAACTGGATGAACTCCAGGACGGATTCGAAGCTCTGCGTCAGCAGCAGAAGCGTCACCATGCCGAGTTGGAACAGGATGGCGGTGACAGGCACGCCGTTGCCGTTGCGGCGGGCGAAGGGCGCCAGCAGGGGATGATCCTCGCCCATGACCATCGTCACGCGCGGGCCGACCCACATCATCGCGCTGATGGAGGAGACGAGACCCACGCAGATCACGAAACCGACGATGCGCCCGCCGACATCGCCGAAAATGTGCTGCCCGGAGATGACGGCAACGTCGATCTGCCCGGCAATCTCAACCAGCGGCGTCGTGTAGAGAAAGACGGCATTGAGCGCGACGTAGAGCACGGTGACCGTCACGACCGCGATGATGATGGAAAGGGGCAGCGTGCGCTTGGGGTCCTGCACCTCGCCCGCAACGTAGGTCGCGGCGCTCCAGCCGGTGTAGGAATACATCACGAAGGCGAGGCTCACCGCGAACGCCGGACTGATGAGATAGCCGAGATCGTGCCGGCCAGGCGCGAAGGCGATCGGCTGCGGCACGCCGACGGCGATCGCGGCAAGGATGAAGGCCAGGATCAGCACCACCTTGATCAGCGTCGACACGTTCTGGAACTCGGCGGCGCGGCGCACGCCGAGCAGGTGGATCAGGGCGATGCCCCACACGACCGCGAGCGCCAGGATCAGCGGCGGCGCACCCGGCACCGCGCCCGCGAAATAGCTGCCGAAGGCCATCGCCGCCAGCGCCGTCGGCGCGGCGAAGCCGACGGTGGCCGACATCCAGCCGGCCAGGAAGCCGACGGCGCGGTGGTAGATGCGCGTGAGAAAGTTGTATTCACCGCCCGAGCGCGGGAAGGCGGTGGCCAGCTCCGCGTAGGAGAGCGCGCCGCACAGCGCGAACACGCCGCCCATCACCCACAGCATCAGCAGGGTGAAGCCGGACGGCAGGTCGCGCACCTGGAAGCCGAGGCTGGTGAAGACGCCGATGCCGATCATGTTGGCGACGGCAAGCGCGGTGGCCGTTGCCAGGGAAACCGGCGCGGGCCCCGATGCGGCGGGCTTGGGCGGGGATGCGCTCGGGTTCGGACGCGTCATCCGCACAGGTGGTAGACGAAGGACACGCTCCCAACAAGATTGCGCCTACTTTACCGCGGTCCCAATTATGGGCTGTTGATGATCCGGCGTCGGAGCGCGAGGTGCGGAAATGAGCTTGCTCAATCAATGGTTCGGTGACACGCCGGCGGCGAACTCCTCTAGCTTTGCGGGCCGTTGGTTCACGTCGTTCGGCCCGATGACGTTGCAACAGAGCGGGGATCGCATCACCGGCACCTACGGTCCCAATGGCAACGAGAACACGATCGAGGGATCGGTCGCCAACGGCATGCTGGCGTTCCGCTATGCCGAGGAGTTGGAGCAAGGCACCGGGACCTACCGGCTGAAACGCGCCAATCATTTCTCCGGAATCTATCTCGCCGATGGCCGCGCGCGGTCGCTGCCCTGGCTTGGATGGCGTGGCTTCGACGGGCTCTGGGATACATCGATCGGCCGCCTGCGCCTGATCGAGGGCGCCGACGGCGTGCAGGCGATGCACGAGTTTCCGGGCGCTCAATTGACCTGCAAGCGCAGCGGCGACCGTCTCACGATCGAGCTTGCGAGCGGCACCATCGCCGGGCAAGGCAGCATCACGCTCGATGCTTTCGGTGTGCGGTTCAGCGGCGAATGGCAGGACGCCGGCCAGGCGCCGCGTCCCTTCGAGGGCGGGCGCGTGATGCCGCGGCCGGGCCTCAACTGGCTCGTCGTTCTGGAGGCGCACTGGCAGCGCGCGCTGGAGGATGCCGAGTTCGCCTTCGGCCGCATGCTGAGCGAGCTGTTCGCGCGCATTCCGCGCGTGCAGGTCCGCCACCGCTACTATCACGACGAGGGAAGCCTGCTGCACTGGTGCCGGCAACTGCTGTTCGTGGCAGAGCCCATCGTGCTGGTGATCACGGGCCACGGCGAGGCCAACGGGCTGTCGGTCAACGGGCGCATCGTGCCGCTGCGCGGGCTGATCGAAGGCCTGGGCAGCGCAGACGCCGTGCAACTCCTGCACTTCTCGTCCTGCCTCGTCGGCCAGGACAGCGAGAAGGTGTTCGCAAACATCCCGTTCCCGGTGTCGGGCTACACCACCAGCGTCGACTGGGCGGAGAGCGCGCTGACCGAGTTCATCTATCTCGACATGATGCTGGAGAAGGCGCTGCGGCCGCACGAAGCGGCCGCGCAGCTTCTCACCTTGGTGCGGTTCGCGGGCGACGAGCCCATCCCCGGCTCGCCCTATCATCCGGCGGGATTCCGGTTCTTCGCCCCGCCCGGCGATCCGGGCCTGCCGACAAGCTGAGCGTGCGCCCTAGTCGCCGATAATGGCGACCGCGCGCGTCCAGCCAGCGGAGGCGCGCGCGATCTTGACCGGGAAGCACGCGACCTTGAAGCCGTTGGCGGGCAACTGCTCGAGGTTGTGCAGCTTCTCGATGTGGCAATAGCCGATCTCGCGGCCAGACTTGTGCCCTTCCCAGATCAGGCTCGCGTCCTTGGTCTCGGCGTATTTCTTGGCCGTGTGCACAAAGGGCGCGTCCCAGGACCAGGCGTCCGTGCCGGTGATGCGCACGCCGCGCGAGGTGAGGTAGAGGGTCGCCTCGCGGCCCATGCCGCAGCCGGTGGGAAGATAATCGGGGTGGCCGTAACGCTTGCCCGCGGAGGTGTTCACCACCACGATTTCCAGCGGCTTCAGCGTGTGCCCGATGCGTTTCAACTCGGCCTCGACGTCGGCGCCCGTGGCGACGTAGCCATCCGGAAAATGCCGGAAATCGAGTTTCACCGCAGGCTGGAAGCACCACTCCAGCGGGATCTCGTCGATGGTGAGGGAGCGCTTGCCGCCATCCATGGTGGACGCGAAATGCCAGGGCGCGTCCAGATGCGTGCCGTTGTGGGTGGAAATATCGATGCGCTCGACCGCCCAACCCTCGCCGTCCGGCAGGTCCGCGGGCGTGAGGCCTGGGAAGTAGCTACAAACCTGGGCCGCGCTCTGCTTGTGGTCGAAGTAGGTGATCTTGGGCTCGCCGCCCGGCGGGTCGGAGGCGATATCATTCTGTAGGGCAACGGAAATATCGATGATGCGGGGCGCCATTCTCATCTCCCGGGGTGACGTCTTTCCGCCATCTAAGAGGAAGGCGACGTTGCGCACAACGGATGCTTTCGCTTGGATATTCTCGTTGTGTTCCATATTTTGGAGAAACGAATCACTTAAGCATCACGGCCACAGTCAACCGTTCTTTGAGTGTCATGCCCATGTATTGGTCGAGTCTGGCGTCCGAAACGTCCCCGGGTCTCGCCCTTGTCGTTGCCACCGTGCTGGCGAGCCTCGCCTCTTACAGCCTTTTGAAGCACGCGAACCGGGGCCGCGCCCGCAGCGCGATTTCCTACCTTTCCGGATTGATCCTCGGGCTGTTCGCCACCATCGCGATGACCATCGCGCTCGGGCCCTATGCCGAGCCGGCAACCGTGGTGGGCCCGGGTGTGCTGGGCGCGTTCTTCGGCCCCTTCATCGGCATGCTGAAGGCGAAGTGGGAAGGCCCGCCCAAGCGCCGCCGCAGGTCTCCGGACTGGATGGGCAGCGCCTCGCGCTGACCAGCACCCCGCTAGTGACGCATCTGCGAAGGCAGGGGATCGACGCCGTTCCTGTGCCGTAGCTCGCCTTCGTCGGCAACCTCGTCATCTGCAGCGGGCGCTTCGGGGTGAGCTGCAGCCTGTGCTGCAGCCTTCTCGCTGCTTTCCGGAGCCTCACCTACGGCCGTCTCTGCTCCGGCTTCCGCACTCTTGCTCGGCCAGAGCACGAACGTGATCGCCGCCAACAGCACCACCAACGGCAGATTGCGCGCCAGCAGCCGCAGCGCCGGCACCAGCGAGGCAGGCCCCATCGGCAGCGCCGACAGCATCGTTAACAATGCCATCGGGTTCTGCGCTGCGGCCTCGGCTACGGCCGCTGTCGCGGATGCTGCGGAGGTGTCGGCGGTCTCGGCCGCAGCTTCCTCGGCCGCTTCCTCCTCCTGCTCCTTGACCGACACCACCAGCGACGCGATGGCGCCGATCAGCGCCAGCGCAGCCGCCATGATCCAATAGGCCGTGACCTGCCCGTACCGGTCCACCAGCATGATGGTGATCGCGGCGATGGCGAACCCCGCCGCAATCAGGAACGGCACGGCCACCGACGCACGCGCCAGGTACTTGGCGAGCACCGCGCCCATCGCCGACTTGGCGTCGTTCAGCAGACCACGAAACATGGCGGGTGCCCCTTAGCGGTATCGGTCGATCCTGCGCCTCGGAACCGCGTCAGGATTTCCAGAGTGCGCCGAGCACGAAGCCCGCGACCGCCGCCACGGCCAGCGTCGCCATCGGCTGCTCCTTGAGCGACTTGCTCACGGCGCCCTTGACGTTGCCCGCCACCTCCTGCACGCGCTCGCCGGCTTCCTGCGCGCGTTGCGCGGCCGAACTCGCCATGTCTTCCACCTGGTCCGAGACCCGCTTGAACTGGTCCTGGGCCTTGTCCTTGAGATCGGACGCCGTCGCGCCGAGGTCCGAGGTGCGATGCTGTGCACTCTGTGCCATGCCATAACTCCTGATGTGTATGCGCCGCCTGATGCGTCCCGCGTGGGGTTGCTCTGTAACGCCGCAGCTCAAGATTGGTTCGCGCGAGACGTGCGCAAAAAACTCGGGCGCTCAGTCGGCGCCAAGATGCGGCCGGCGTCCGTGCTTGGACCGCAACTGCTGCAGCTTGCGCAGCTCCACGTACAGGGCCGCCAGGATGTCGTCGGCGGACTGCGTTGCGTTGCCGCGGACGATCAGGCTGTGCAGGCGCGCCTTCTGCTCTCCGATCCGCGTTTCCGCGTCCCGGATGAGCTTGTCGTGACGTGCATCTTGAGGCGAACCCACGAACCTGTCTCCGCTCGATGCACTAACAACGCAGCGGACGCGCCCTGGTTCCAAGGGTCATTCAGCTTCCTGAGGGATGCTTGCGCCGCCCTGGTCGGCGTCACTTCTTCTCGAGCTGGTCGCGCAGCTTTTCTTCCTCGTACTGGATGAACCAGCCGATCATCTGCCGCCACAGCGCCTCGCACAGGTCCGGCGGCACGCCGCGTGCTTCCGCCCGCGCCCGCACCTTGTCGATCACCTGCTGGTTGCGCCACGGCACGTTGGCGGCGGCCTTCTCGCCGAGCTTGATCTGCCATGCCCGCTCCACGTAGCCGAACCGCTCCGCGATGAGATCGACGAGGCCGCCATCGACGCGGTCGATCTCGGCGCGCACCTCGCTCATGTCACGGCAGTCGGCGGGCTTGCGAACGGTCATGGGAGGGCTCTTTCACGCGATCGGCAACGGTGGCCTTGGACGGTCCACCCATAAACCGCAGCCCCGCGCGCCGCAACGGTTGCGCTCAGCGGCGGCTGGTGCCCACTGGCGCCCACCAGGCTTGCGGCGGCGTGAAACGCCCGGCCGCCGCCTCGATGACCGCACCCACCCGGAACAGCGTCTCCTCGTCGAAGGGCTTGCCGATCAGTTGCAATCCCAGCGGCGTGGCTTCGGACGACAAGCCGGCCGGCACGGAAATCCCCGGCAGACCTGCCATGTTCACCGTCACCGTGAAGATGTCGTTGAGGTACATCTGCACCGGATCGCCGCTCACCTCGCCGATGCCGAAGGCGGGCCCCGGCGTGGTCGGCGTCAGCAGCACGTCGACCTTTTCGAAGGCGTCGTCGAAGTCGCGCTTGATCAGCGAGCGCACCTTCTGCGCCTTGATGTAGTAGGCATCGTAATAACCCGCCGACAGCACGTAGGTGCCGATCAGCACGCGGCGGCGCACCTCGGCACCGAAGCCCGCGCCGCGCGTCGCCTCGTAGGTGCCGATCAGGTCGCCGCCCGCCTCGCGCTTGCCGTAGCGCACCCCGTCGTAGCGCGCGAGGTTGGAGGAGGCCTCCGCCGGCGCCACGATGTAGTAGGCCGGCAGCGCGTATTTGGTGTGCGGCAGCGACACCTCGTGCACGCTCGCGCCGGCATCCTTCAGCCAGCTCACGCCCTTCTGCCACAGCTCCTCGATCTCCGCCGGCATGCCCTCCATGTGGTACTCTTTGGGCACGCCGACCTTGAGACCTTTGATGCTGCGCCCGATCGCGGCCTCGTAGTCCGGCACGGCAAGCTCGACGCTGGTGGAATCCTTGGCGTCGGTGCTCGCCATGTGCCGCAGCATGATGGCCGCGTCGCGCACGGTCTTGGTGATCGGCCCCGCCTGGTCGAGCGAGGAGGCGAACGCGACGATACCCCAGCGCGAGCAGCGGCCGTAGGTGGGCTTGATGCCGACCGTGCCCGTGATCGCCGCCGGCTGGCGGATCGAGCCGCCCGTGTCCGTCGCCGTCGCCGCGAGGCAGAGGTCGGCCGCCACCGCGGCCGACGAGCCGCCGGAGGATCCGCCGGGCACCAGCCCGACATTGGAGCCCTTGCGCCGCCACGGGTTCGTCACCGGCCCGAAGCGGCTCGTCTCGTTCGACGAGCCCATGGCGAACTCGTCGTTGTTGAGCTTGCCGAGCATGACGGCGCCCGCATCCCACAGGTTCTGCGTCACGGTCGACTCGTAGGTCGGCGTGAACTCGCCGAGGACGTTGGAGCACGCCGTGGTGCGCACGCCCTTGGTGCAGTAGAGGTCCTTGATGCCGAGCGGCAGGCCCTCCAGCGCGCGGCCCTGGCCCTTGGCCAGCCGCGCGTCGCTCTCGCCCGCTTGCCTCAGGGCATGCTCGGGCGTCGGCAGCACATAAGCATTGAGCGCGCCGTTGCCGCGCGCGATCGCGTCGAGGAAGGCCTTCGTCAGCTCGGTGGCCGAGACGTCCTTGCGCTTGAGGCGGTCGCGGGCTTCCGCGAGGGTAAGGCGGGTCAGCTCTGTCATGGCGTGCGCGGTAGGCTTCGAACCGCAGACCTCATTCAACCACCTTCGGCACGGCGAACATGGCGTCCTCCTGCGCGGGCGCATTGGCGAGGATCTGCTCCTCGATCTCGCCGTCCGTCACCGTGTCGACCCGCTTCTTCAGGGTCATCGGGATGACGCGCGTCAAGGGCTCGACCGTCGACGTGTCGACCTCGTCGAGCTGCTCGATCCAGTCGAGGATGCCGGACAGCTCGCCCTGCAGGGCGGAGACCTCCTCTTCCGTCACGCGCAGGCGCGCGAGCCGAGCGATACGCCGCACCGTGTCAGCATCCACGTCCATGGGGCCAACCTATCGCTCGTCTCTGGCTCTCACCCTCAGCCCTGGCCGCGGAACCGGATCATGAACGGTCCCAGCAGATCCGAGTAGTCATCCGTCCACGAGCGCAGGCCGTGGTCGTTGAGCTCGGTGACGCCCGGCTGCTTGCGGTAGGCCTCGAGCACCTTCTCGCTCTTGGTGAAGATCACCACGGTCGAGGACGATTGGCTGTAGCTGCCGTCCGCGCTGCGGTCGGAAGCGACAATGCCCGCGGTCCCCGGCGGCAGTTCCTTCTGGATCGCGCTCAGCACCGAGTCGAGGTCGAGGTACCTGTTGGAGGTGTGCAGCAGCACCACGCCGTCCGGCTTCAACTTGGCCAGGTACATCTTTACCGCTTCGGTGGTCAGCATGTGCATCGGGATGGCGTCCGAGGTGAACGCATCGATGATGAACAGATCGAAGCTCTCGTCCTTCTCCTTGGCCATCGTCAGCCGTGCGTCGCCGACAACGATGTCGATGTCGGGCTGGCACTTCTGGATGAAGGTGAAGTTTTTCGGGTTCTTGGCGATCTTGATCACCAGCGGATCGATCTCGAAGAAGCGCCAGGTCTCACCCTCCTGCTTGTGGCAGGCGCTGGAGCCCGATCCGAGGCCCACGATCCCGTAGCGGCCCTTCTGGTCGCCGAGCACCTTGCGGCGGATGGCGATCGTCTGGCCCATGGGGCTGCCCGGATAGTAGTAGGTGGTGGGCGTCGTCACATCGATGCGCTTGCCCTCGTCGTTGTAGACGAGCTGGGCGCCGTGCAGCGTCGTGCCGTGGATGAGCACGTGATAGTAGCCGTCCTCGGACGGATGCACGCGGTACACGCCGAAGAAGCTTCGCTGCGACTCGCCGCGGTTGGCGCTGGAGGGCAGCGTGCAGATCGCGAACGCGACCAGCAATGATGCCACCAGCTGGCGCGGCGGGAAGTGCACGAACGCGAGCATCAGGCCCACGAGCACGAGGACGACAAGCGCCGTCGGCCCCCATTGCCCCATGGTGAAGCCGTTGTTGACCGCGAGCGTCGGCAACCACCACACGACAAGCAGGCCCGCCGCGGCGATCAGCCAGAGCATGACCAGCTCGTCCTTTCGCTTCTCCTTATCGAGGGGAAGCTTGAGGGCGCCGGGCCGGGCCGCCATCGAAAGCGCCAGCAGCAGCGGGTACTCGTAGATCTGGCTGAAGATGGCGGGCGCCACCAGCGCCGTGAACATGCCGCCCAAGGCACCGCCAAACGACATCCAGAGATAGAACTCGGTCAGGTGCTTGGCCGCAGGTCGTGCCTCGTACAGCGTTCGGTGGGCCAGCATCGCAGTGGTGAAGAACACGGCAAAGCCGGTCGTGCTCGTCACGAACCAGTTGTCATGCCGTCTCTGCGACAGCGTGATCAGCACCACCGCCAGGGCGACGAGATGCAGGAACAGCAGCGTCTCGCGCCTGACGAGCGGGGGATCGCGGAACACCAGCACGAACGTGAGCAGGTAGAGCGCCAGCGGGATCACCCACAGCAGCGGGGCCGAGGCCACGTCGGTCGTGAGATGCACCGTGAACGCCGTCACCAGCGCAGCCGGCACGAACGAGAGCGCGATCCAGGTCAGCTTCTGCGTCAGGGTTGGCGCAGGCACGTCGGCGACATTGCCGACAGGGGCCGCCGGCACCTCCGGCACGCCGCCCACCTGGGCGCCGCGCATCAGGAAGAAGGAGGTGCCGATCGAGATCACCAGCAGGGCGTAGACGTAGGCCCAGATGTGGCTCAGCGCGCTCAAGCCAAACGCCGGCTCGAGCAGGAACGGGTAGCCGAGCAGCGCGATCAGGCTGCCGAGGTTGCTGGCCGCATACATGAAGTAGGGGTCGCGCGCGTTGGGGTGGCCCGTTCGCGCAAACCAGGCCTGCAGCAGCGGCGCATTGGCCGAGACCGCAATGAACGGCAGGCCGATCGAGGTGGCAAACATGCCGAGCTGCCAGAAGTAGGGCTCGCCGGCCGGGGGCTCGCCCCACAGCCGCGACATGCCGATCGGCAGGCAGATCGCCGCGGCAAAGCACACCGCGAGGTGAATGATCCCCGTCAGGTGCGGCGGCACGCGCGTGATGAGCAGGTGGGCGTAGATGTAGCCCGCCAGCAGCGCCGCCTGGAAGAAGAACACCGACACCGACCAGACCGAGGGAGAGCCCCCGAGCACCGGCAGCACCATCTTGGCGAACATCGGCTGGATGGCGAACAGCAGCAGCGCCGACAGGAAGGTGGTCACAGTGAACACCCACATCATCGCCGACGCATTGCGCGCCAAGTCGACAAAGAACTGCGGGACGCCGCCCGCGGAACGCTGCGCGGGCGCGGACGCCCCCCCTTTGACGGTATCGTCAGACATGCCCTTGCACCTTCTCTTGCCGCATGCAGCCACCTACGACAGCGGCGCCGCAAAATCTCTTGCCGATTTGATCATCTCAGACGGTCAGCACCTGGCCGACTTTCGGTACCACCACGTTCTGGCCCGCCATCTCGGACACGAACTTGTCCGCGTTGGGGTCCAGCATGCCGGGGAAGGTGCCGTAATGGCAGGGTAGTATCATCTCGAACGCAAAGAACTTCTTGCACGTGAACGCTGCAGATCTGGCGCCCATCGTGAACCGGTCGCCGATCGGGACGATGCCGATCTGCGGCTTGTGGTATTCCGCGATCAACGCCATCCCGGCAAACATGTCCGTATCACCCATGTGGTAGAGGGTCTTGCCCTCCTTGGTGCGAATGACAATGCCGTTGGGATTGCCGAGGTACACCTCCTGCGACGAGGAATGCAGCGCATTCACCAGCGTCAGCTCGAAGTCGGGCGTGTAGACCGTGCCGCCGGTGTTCATCGGCTCGAGCTTCTCGGCGCCCTTGCCCTTGACGAACATGGCCAGCTCGAAGTTCGCAAGCAGCGGCGCACCGCGCTTCTGGCAGATCTCGCCGGCATCGCCGACGTGGTCGGAATGCCCATGCGTCAGCGCCACATGCGTGATGTCCTTGGTCGCCTCGTCCCAAGCCACGCCTGACTGCTCGAATGTCGGATTGCCCTTCAGGAACGGATCGATGAGGATGGCACTGCTTCCGGTTTCCACCCGGAAACACGAATGTCCGTACCACGCGATCTTCATGCCGCTGTCCCCAAGCGCTCTGGCTTCCGCGCGCGGCGCAGTATAAGGATCGCAAACGCGACAACAACAGCTAAATCATGAGAATTCTTCCACCTTGAGCAGGGCATGACCAGCGATAGTGCCGAAGCTCGCGGGAGGCTGTTGCCGCTGGAGGATTTCCGCGAGTCGCTCCCCCCCGGCGCCCGTCTGATCGGCATCGACGTCGGCACCAAGACGCTCGGGCTTGCCGTCTCCGACGTCACCCGCACGATCGCTTCAGGCCTCGTGACACTGCGCCGCAGGAAACTCGCACTCGATCTGCAGGAGCTTCTCGCCGTCGTCGCCCAGCACGGGGCCGGCGGCTTCGTCATCGGCTTGCCCTTGAACCTCGACGGCTCGTCGGGACCGCGCGCGCAGGCCACGCGCGCCTTCGCACGCGATCTCGCCAAAGCCGCGCCGCTCCCCATTCTGCTCTGGGACGAGCGCCTCTCGACGACGGCGGCGGAACGCACACTGCTCGAAGCCGATGCCTCGCGTCGCCGCCGCGCCGCCGTGATCGACAAGGTTGCCGCCGTCTGGATTCTGCAAGGCGCACTCGACCGCATGACAATCGCGTAACCTGTTTTACCGCCAAGCATGACCTTGGCCATAAGCGCGCATGCGGCGATTAGGACGTTCACATCCCAGCACATCTGTGCGAGGGCTCCGACGGAAACGCGCTGCAGCCGCGTTGCGGTCACATAGAGCGACGATGACGACGAAAGTCGGGTTGCTCGATCAGTCCGCGCGGCTCTATGTCCCCCAACGCACCGTATGGAGAATAACAGAATGAAGCATGATCATCGTTCCGGACCGCTGGACACCTCGGCGCTGCACCTCCTCCATCGGGCGGGACAATGCGCGGAAGTGCTGTTCACGGCGGAAGCAGCCAAAGCGGACATGACGCCGCGCCAATACGCCGTGCTCGTGTGCGTGTCGCAGAACCCCGACATCTCCCAGACCGGCCTCGTCGAGCAGACCGGCATCGATCGCTCGACACTGGCCGACGTCGTGCGGCGCCTCGTCAAGAAGGGCCTGCTGCAGCGCAAGCGCACGCGCCAGGACGCCCGCATGTATGCCGTACGCCTGACGACCAAAGGCTCCAACCTGCTGGGCAGCGTCAAGCCGACGGCCACCAAGGTCGATCAGCGCATCCTCGCCGTTCTGCGCTCCGACCAGCGCGCCAGCTTCATTGATGCGCTCGGCGAGATCGTACGCGCCATGAGCCGCTCGGTGCCGCACGCCTGACAGGCGGCTAAGCCGGCAGCGCGCGATCGATGATGGCGCGCACGTCGGCCCCATCGAGACCTTGACCGTAGGTATGCCGCGCGCCGCCGGACAGGCGCGTGGCCATGAACGCGTCGGCAACGTAGGCCGGCGCGTGCGCGCGCAGGATCGCGCCCGCCGCCAGCTTTGCCAGCCCTTCGATCAGGCTGCGCCCCCGTGCATCGAGCAGGCGCGGCTCGTGCAACAGGGCCTGCACGCGCTCGAGCTGCGGCATCAGCTCTTTGTCGCGCCCCGCCGTCGCGCCAAGCTCCTCCAGCACGATCTCCAAGCTCTCCGGCTCGCGCTGCAGCACCCGCAGCAGATCCAGCGCCATCACGTTGCCTGAGCCCTCCCAGATGCCGTTCAGCGGCAACTCCCGATACACGCGCGCGGCAAATCCCTCCTCGACGTAGCCGTTGCCGCCGAGGCACTCCATCGCCTCGTAGGCCAGCGCCGGTCCCATCTTGCACACCCAGTACTTTGTCACCGGCGTCATCAGCCGCCGCCACGCCGCGGCACGCTCATCGTCGGCGCGGTCGAAGCTGCGGCACAGTCGGAAGGCCAGAGCGGTCGCCGCCTCCACGTCCAACGCGAGGTCCGCCAGCACCTGCTCCATCAGCGGCTGGTCGACCAGCTTGCGCTGGAACGCGGTCCGATGCCGGCAGTGATGGATGGCATTGGCGAGCACCAGGCGCATCAATCCCGCGGAGCCGATCGCACAATCGAGGCGCGTCCCCGTCACCATCTCGATGATGGCGGGCACGCCGCGGCCTTCCTCTCCGATCAGCCAGGCGTGCGCGCCCTGGAACTCTACTTCGGAAGACGCATTCGACCGGTTGCCAAGCTTGTCCTTGAGCCTCTGCAAGCGCAACGCGTTGACGGACCCGTCGGGCAGGAAGCGCGGCATCAGCAGGCACGACAACCCGCCGGGCGCCTGCGCCAGCACCAGGAAGGCATCGCACATGGGCGCAGACATGAACCACTTGTGCCCCGTGACGGCATATTCCCCGCCGGGGCCGCCGCCGTTCACGGGCACCGCTCTCGTGGTGTTGGCACGCACGTCGGTGCCGCCCTGCTTCTCGGTCATGCCCATGCCGACCGTCGCCGACCGCTTGGCGCGCACCGGCTGGAAGGTCTTGTCGTAGGTCCGCCCGAGAATCTTCGGCAGCCAGGTCTCGGCCACCTCAGGTTGCAGCAGCAGCGTGGGGATGGCCGCGTTGGTCATCGTGACGGGGCATTGATGTCCCGCCTCCATCTGGATCGCCATGTAGCAGCCGGCCGAGCGCGCCACGTTGGCGCCGTCGTTGGGCTTCGCGTCCGGCGAAACGAGGTGATCCCAGGCCGAGCAGTGCAGGCCTTCGGCCATGCTGAGGCTCATGCACTCATGGTAGGCCGGATGAAACTCCACCACATCGAGGCGGTGTCCTTTTGCGTCGAACGGCTTCAGGCGCGGCGTGTGCTCGTTCGCCAGCCGCCCGCGCTCGAAGGCCTCGGCACTCCCGCATGCGGCGCCGAACGCCGTCAGCCTGTTGGCAGCCGCCCCGCCACCCTCGCGCGTCACCGCCTCCACCAAGGCGCGGTCGGACGTGAACAGGTTCACATTCTCGAAGGGCGGCGACTGGTTAATAACGTCGTGTGTCGCGAAAGGAGTGTCCATGCGTGCAACCCCGCCGGCTCGCACTGGAATTCAGTGATTCTTACGGCCCACCAAATCACTTGGCCTTACACATGGGGCCTATTCACGCTTATTACCAGCCTTTGGCGAGTGCGCTTGCCGCGGCGCATCAATGGGCGTATAGCACCGCCTTTAATGACAAATGCTATGGCCAACGGCGCGTTCTCGCGGCGCCATCTGCTGACCTGCGATGATCTCAAGGCGGGCGAGATCAACGCCCTCCTCGATTTGGCCGACAAGGCTGCCGAGGGCAATCGGCAAATCAACAAGAAGCGCGACGTCCTGCGGGGCAGGACCCTCATCAACCTGTTCTTCGAGGCCTCCACCCGCACGCAGAGCTCGTTCGAGCTCGCGGGCAAGCGCCTCGGCGCCGACGTCATGAACATGAACGTGTCGGGCTCGTCCATGCAGAAGGGTGAGACGCTGATCGACACGGCCATGACCCTCCACGCCATGCGCCCCGACATCCTGGTCGTGCGCCATCACGCGGCAGGCGCGGTCGAGCTGCTGGCGCAGAAGGTCGATTGCTCGGTCATCAACGCCGGCGATGGCGCCCACCAGCATCCCACCCAGGCCCTGCTCGATGCCCTTACCATCCGCCGTGCCAAGGGCCGCATCTCGGGCCTGACGATCTGCATCTGCGGCGACATCCGCCACTCGCGCGTCGCGCGCTCCAACATCAGCCTCCTCAACACACTGGGTGCGCGCGTGCGCGTGATCGCGCCGTCGACGCTGCTGCCGACCAAGATCGACCGCCTCGGCGTCGACGTGTTCACCGACATGAATGCGGGGCTCGAGGGCGCCGACATCGTCATGATGCTGCGGCTGCAGCGCGAGCGCATGCAGGGCTCCTACGTGCCGTCCACGCGCGAGTACTATCACTTCTTCGGCCTCGACAGCGAGAAGCTGGCGCGCGCGAAGCCGGATGCCCTCATCATGCATCCCGGCCCCATGAACCGCGGCGTGGAGATCGCCTCCACCATCGCCGATCACTCGCGCAGCGTCATCCGCGAGCAGGTGGAAATGGGCGTGGCGGTCCGCATGGCCGTGCTCGAAGCGCTGGCACGCCAGCTGCCCAACCACTGAGGCGGCCCGGCATGCGCAAGAACGGCACCCCAGACAACGGCGAAACCACCGCCTTCCTCAATGCCCGCATCATCGATCCCGCGTCCGGCAAGGACCAGCCGGGCGGCCTGCTGGTGAAGGACGGCCTGATCGCCGACGTCGGCGATCACCTGCGCCGCAACGCCCCCGACAAGGCCCGCGTCATCGACTGCAAGGGCCATGTGCTGTGCCCCGGGCTCGTCGACATGCAGGTGTTCACAGGCGAGCCGGGCCAGGAGCACCGCGAGACGCTGAAAACCGCCAGTCATGCCGCTGCCGCCGGCGGCGTCACCACCATCGTCGTCATGCCCGACACCGAGCCGGTGATCGACCAGGTCGCGCTCGTCGACTTCATCCAGCGCCGCGCCCGCGACAACGCCATCGTGCACGTGCACGTGATGGCGGCCATGACACGCGGCCTCAAGGGCCAGGAGATGACCGAGATCGGCCTGCTGCAGCGCGCCGGCGCGGTCGCCTTCACCAACGGCAAGTCGAGCATCGCCAACACGCGCGTGATGCACAACGCGCTGCTCTACGCCAAGGACTTCGGCGCCCTCATCGTGCACCACACCGAGGACCCCTTCCTTTCGGAGGGTGGCGTCATGAACTCCGGCGAGGTGGCGACGCGCCTCGGCCTGCCCGGCGTCAACAAGCTTGCAGAGACCATCGTTTTGGAGCGCGACGTCCGCCTCGTGGAGATGACCGGCGGGCGCTATCACGCCGCCCAGTTGAGCTGCCCGGAAAGCCTGGCCGTCATGCGCGCGGCCCGCGGCCGCAAGCTGTCCGTCACCTGCGGCGTCTCCATCAATCACCTCACCCTCAACGAGAACGACATCGGTCCCTACCGCACGTTCTTCCGCATCAAGCCGCCGCTGCGCACGGAAGACGACCGCGCCGCCTTGGTGCGCGCGCTGGCGGCCGGCGAGATCGACGTCGTCGTCTCCAGCCACGACCCGCAGGACGCCGACACCAAGCGCCATCCCTTCGCGGAAGCGGCCGACGGCGCCATCGGTCTGGAAACCCTGCTCGCCGCCGCGCTGCGCCTTTTCCACAACGGCGAGATCGGCCTGATCCCACTGCTGAAAGCCATGACCATCAATCCCGCGCGCCTGCTCGGGCTTCCCTCCGGACGCATCGAGAAGGGCTCGCCTGCCGATCTCATCCTTGTCGATCTGGGCCAGCCGTGGGTGGTGGACAAGGCGGAAATCCGTGCACGCTCGAAGAACTCGCCGTTCGACGAGAGCAAGATGCAAGGCCGCGTGCTGCTGACGATGGTTGCCGGCAAACCCGTGTACCAATACGCTGGCGCCGAGCGCGGCTGACGTCGCGCCTCACGGGGCGCTCATGGCACTTCTTTTCACGTTCTACGGCCTGCTGGCCTTGGCCGCCGGCTATCTGCTCGGCTCCATCCCGTTCGGCCTGCTGCTGACCAAGGCTGCCGGCCTCGGCGACGTACGCAGCATCGGCTCCGGCAACATCGGCGCCACCAACGTGCTGCGGACCGGCCGCAAGGGGCTTGCGGCGGCGACCCTCCTGCTCGACGCCCTCAAGGGCACGGTGGCCGTCCTCATCGTCTACGACATCGCCCTGCGCTACGGCGGCGGCAACGCCTACGACCATCGCCACCTGCACGATGCCGTGCAGTACGGCTACATCGCCGGCCTCGGCGCTTTCCTCGGCCACATCTACCCGGTGTGGCTGCGGTTCCTCGGCGGCAAGGGCGTCGCCACCTTCATCGGCGTCCTGATCGGCGTGAACTGGCCGGTTGCCGCCCTGTTCGGCCTGGTCTGGCTCGCGGTGGCGGTCCTCACGCGCTATTCCTCGCTCGCAGCGCTGGCTGCCACCGCTGGCGTCGTCCTCTTCTACCTCGTCACGGGCTGGACCGGCCTGCCCTTCATCCTCGTGATGGCGGCCCTGCTTGTCCTCAAGCATCACGCCAACATTCGCCGGCTGCTCGACGGACAGGAGAGCAAGATCGGTGCCCGATCGTCATGAAGAGCGCACGCGCCTGCTGCCCGCGCCGCTGCCGCAGGCGCCGCTCAATGATGTTCAGCGCCTCGCCTGCCTGCGTCTGATCCGCAGCGAGAACGTCGGGCCCGTCACCTTCCGCGAGTTGATCAACCACTTCGGCGGCGCCGAACAGGCGCTCGCGGCACTTCCCGATCTGTCGCGGCGCGGCGGCCGCCGCCAGTCCATCCGCGTCTGTCCGCGCGACGTGGCCGAGGCGGAGCTCGACGCCGCCCGCGCCATCGGCGCTCACCCGCTGTTCACGATCGAGCCCGGTTATCCGCCGGCGCTGGCTGCCGTCGATGCGCCGCCGCCGCTGCTTTACGTCAAGGGCGACACCCGCCACCTCGCACGCCCGATGCTCGCCATCGTCGGCGCCCGCAACGGCTCGGCCGCAGGCCAGAAGATCGCCCGCCAGTTCGCCTCGCACATCGGCGCCGCCGGTTTCATCATCGCCTCCGGGCTCGCGCGCGGCATCGATGCAGCGGCACACGAGGCCGCACTCGCCAGCGGCACGGTCGCCGTCATCGCCGGCGGCCTCGACACCGTCTATCCACCCGAGAACGCGAAGCTGCAGGAGGCCATTGCCGAACGCGGCTGCGTGATCGGCGAGAACCCGCCCGGCTTCGTGCCGCGCGGCAAGGATTTTCCTCGCCGCAATCGCATCATTTCCGGCGTCTCGCTCGGTGTGCTGGTGGTGGAGGCGGCACGCCGTTCCGGCACACTCACCACCGCCCGCATGGCAGGCGAGCAGGGGCGCGAGGTGTTCGCCGTCCCCGGCCACCCGCTCGATCCGCGGGCGGAGGGCACCAATATGCTGCTGAAGTCCGGCGCCACCCTGGTCACCGAGCCGGATGATATCCTCTCCGCCCTTGCCCCCATGCTGCGCGAGGCTCCCTCGCCGTTCCAGGCACCGCCCATGGAGCCCACCCCACCTGCCGCGCCGGCCCGGCCGGGGGTAGCCGACGGCGACCGGGAGAGGGTCTATGCCGCCCTTGGCCCCGCGCCCATAGATATAGAAGAGCTGGGCCGGGCCACCGGCCTGCCGGCGCGGGCCATCCAGATCGCCCTGGTGGAGCTGGCGCTTGCCGGCCGCATCGAGCGCCACGGCCACCAGCTCGTTTCCAGGCGCTGAAAAGGAAAGGGCGCTCTTGCCGGGGAGGGGAGGACAAGAGCGCCCATTGTGGTGGCCTTGAGGGGGACAAGGTCACGAGCGCATCCTTGGTGTCGGGATGCGTCCCCTTAAAACCGTCGGAAAGGCCCCCGGTTCCCGCCCCAAGCGGCATTTTTCACAGGACCCGGACTTCGGTTGCATGCACAGGATGTGGACAGAAACTCGCTATTTCCTCGTTTTATTTCAGCATATTGAGCACGATGGAGCATCCGTGCCGGCCTCTGGCTGGTTTGACATGGCCCATGTCCTCCACCATGTTCTGGCCGCCAATCGGCATTTATCCGTAACAAAGTAACGGGCGGCTGACCCCTCCGGCTCAAGGGCCGCGAGAGCACCCGCGGGGCTTCATGAACGTCGTCATTGTCGAATCCGCCGCCAAGGCCAAGGCCATCAACAAGTACCTGGGCTCCAGCTTCAAGGTGCTGGCGTCCTACGGCCATGTGCGCGACCTCCCGCCCAAGGACGGCTCGGTGGAGCCAAACAACGACTTTCAGATGCACTGGGACGTGGACGCGCGCTCCCAGAAGGTCATGCGCGAAATCGCGGCAGCGGTAAAAAACGCCGACAAGCTGATCCTCGCCACCGACCCCGACCGTGAAGGCGAGGCCATCTCCTGGCACATCCTGCGCATCCTCGAGGAGAGGAAAGCGCTGAGGAAGGGCGTGCCCGTCGAGCGCGTCACCTTCAACGCCGTCACCAAGCAGTCGGTGCTGGATGCTTTCAAGTCGCCACGCAGCATCGATGCGCCGCTGGTGGAAGCCTATCTCGCCCGCCGCGCGCTGGATTACCTCGTCGGCTTCACCCTGTCGCCGGTGCTGTGGCGCAAGCTGCCCGGCGCCCGCTCCGCCGGCCGCGTGCAGTCGGTGGCGCTGCGCCTCGTTTGCGATCGCGAGGCCGAGATCGAGGCCTTCAAGACCGACGAATATTGGACCATCGAGGCAACGATGGCCACCAACGCCGGCGAGGAATTCGGCGCACGCCTGTCGTCGATCGACGGCCGCAAGCTCGACAAGCTCGACATCAAGGACGAAGCCTCCGCCACCGCCATCAAGGCCGCTATCGAGAGGGGTGCCTTCAAGATCGTGCGCGTCGAGAAGAAGGCGGTGAAGCGCAACCCCTATCCGCCGTTCGCCACCTCCACGCTGCAGATGGACGCCTCGCGCAAGCTCGGCTTCTCTGCCAAGCAGACCATGCAGCTTGCCCAGCGCCTGTACGAAGGCGTCGACATCGACGGCGAGACGGTCGGCCTCATCACCTACATGCGAACCGATGGCGTCACCATCATCCCGGAGGCGATCAATTCCATCCGCGGCCTGATCGCGCGCGAATATTCGCAGCGCTTCGTCGCGCCCTTCATCCGCGAGTACAAGACCAAGGCCAAGAACGCGCAGGAAGCGCACGAGGCGGTGCGCCCCACCGACGTCTCGCGCCGGCCGCAGGATGTCACCCGCTATCTCGAGCGCGACCAGGCCCGCCTCTACGAGCTGATCTGGAAGCGCACCGTGGCGAGCCAGATGGCCTCGGCCGAGCTGGAGCAGACCACGGCCGACATCGAGGTCAAGGGTCGCGACGGCAAGACCTATGTTCTGCGCGCCACCGGCTCGATCGTGCAGTTCGAAGGCTTCCTCAAGGTCTACGAAGAAGGCCGCGACGACCGCGTGCGCGTGGTCGAGAAGGGCAAGGAGGACCACTCCGAGGACGACGACAGCCGCCGCTTGCCCGCGCTTGCCGAGGGCGACCGCGTCACCGACCGCAAGATCGAGCCCGAGCAGCACTTCACGCAGCCGCCGCCGCGCTATTCCGAGGCCACCCTCGTCAAGCGCATGGAGGAGCTTGGCATCGGCCGGCCCTCCACCTATGCCTCCACGCTCGCCGTGCTGCAGGAGCGCGACTACGTCCGCATCGAGAAGAAGCGCCTCATTCCGGAAGACAAGGGCCGCCTCGTCATTGCCTTCCTGGAAAGCTTCTTCACGCGCTACGTCGAGTACGACTTCACGGCCGACCTCGAGGAGAAGCTCGACCTCATCTCCGACGGCAAGCTGGAGTGGAAGGACGTCCTGCGCGACTTCTGGAAGAACTTCATGGGCGCGGTCGACGAGATCAAGGACCTGCGCGTCAGCGAGGTGCTGGAAGCGCTGAACGAGATCCTGGGCCCGCACATCTTTCCGCCGAAGGCGGAAGGCGGCGACCCGCGCCAGTGCCCCAACTGCGGCGAGGGGCGGCTCAGCCTCAAGGTCAGCGGCAAATTTGGTGCTTTCATCGGCTGCTCGCGTTATCCCGATTGCCGCTTCACCCGTCAGCTCTCGCAATCGACCGACGGCCCGGCCGAGGCCAACAACCCCGACGGCAAGCTGCTCGGCCACGATCCCGACACCGGGCTTGCCGTCACGCTGCGCACCGGCCGTTTCGGCCCCTACGTGCAGCTCGGCGAGGGATCGAAAGAGGAGAAGCCCAAGCGCTCCTCCGTGCCGCGTGGCATCGACGCCAATACGGTAGATCTGGAAAAGGCGCTGCAGCTGCTGTCGCTGCCGCGCGAGGTCGGCATGCATCCCGAAACCGGCACGCCCATCACGGCGGGCCTCGGACGCTACGGCCCCTTCATCCTGCACGACGGCACCTACGCCAATCTTCCCTCGGTGGAGGAGGTGTTCTCCGTCGGCATCAACCGCGCCGTTGTCCTGCTGGCCGAGAAGCGCGCAGGCGGCGGCAAGGGCCGCTTCCAGCGGGCCGCACCGACGGTCGTGAAGGACCTCGGCGAGCATCCAAGCGAAGGCGGCAAGGTGCAGGTGCTGTCCGGCCGCTACGGGCCCTACGTGAAGCATGGCGACGTCAACGCCACGCTGCCGCGCGGCAAGGAGCCGGCCGAGCTGACGATGGACGAAGCCGTTTTGCTGATCGCCGAGCGCGCCGCCAAGGGCCCCTCCAAGAAGAAGGGTAGGAAGGGCAAGGCTGCGAAGGCCAAGCCCGAGGCCGCTGCGGATGCTGCTGAGAAGAAGCCTGCGAAAGCCAAAGCGGCGGACAAACCCGCAAAGGCCAAGGCAGCGCCGGCCAAGAAGAAGCCCAAGGGCAAGGCGTCCGGCACGCGCGAGGCAGCGGAGTAGACACATCGCGTGGCGCGCAAACCCAAACAGCCCCGCCGCACCGGCCTGCCGTCCAAGGGTGAGATACTGGAGTTCGTCAGGAACGCCCGCGTCGTTCCGGGCAAGCGCGAGATTTCGCGCGCGTTCTCGGTGAAGGGCGGCGACCGCGTCGCCCTCAAGCTCCTCCTGAACGAGATGGCCGACGAAGGCCTGCTCACCGGCAACCGCAAGGGCTTCAAGCAGCCGGGGTCGCTGCCGCCCGTCACGGTCCTCAATATCGTCGCCCGCGATGACGACGGCGAGCTTGTTGGCGAGCCCGCCGTCTGGGATGCCGCGGAAGGCGACCGGCCACGCGTTCTCATTCTTGCCGACCGGCGCGGCCGCAGCAGCCGCGAAGGCGCCCTGGGCCAGGGCGACCGCATCCTCGCCCGGCTCACGCGGCTCGATGAGGTCGACGTCGGCGGCTACCGCTACGAGGCCGAGCCCATCAAACGGCTGCCGAAGGAGAAGGTGCGCCAGCTCGGCATCTTCCGCGCGCACGCCAAGGGCGGCGGCGTCATCGATCCCGTCGACCGCAAGGAAATGCGCGAGTGGCGCGTCAACCCCGGCGACGAGGGCGACGCCAAGAACGGCGACCTCGTCCGCTTCGACCTCGCGCGCGCCGGCCGCATGGGCGTCCCGCAGGCCCGCATCGTGGAAAGTCTCGGCAATCCGCAGGACCAGCGCAAGATCAGCCTGATCGCCGTGCACGCGCACGGCATCCCTGACGAATTCCCGCCTGGCGTCTTAGCCGAGGTCGAAACGCTGGAGCCGCCCAAGCTCGCCGGCCGTACCGACCTGCACACGCTTGGCCTTCTCACCATCGATCCGGTGGACGCGCGCGACCACGACGACGCCGTGCACGCCGCCCCCGACACCGATCCGCGCAACCCCGGCGGCTTTGTCGTGCATGTCGCCATTGCAGACGTCGCGCACTATGTCCGGCCAGGCACCGGCCTCGACCGCGAGGCGCAGACGCGCGGCAACTCCGTCTACTTCCCCGACCGCGTCGTCCCGATGCTGCCGGAGCGCATCTCGAACGACCTCTGCTCCTTGCGCGAGCATGAGGAACGCCCGTGCCTCGCCGTGCGCATGATCTTCGACAAGGACGGCGGGAAGAAAAGCCACACCTTCCTGCGCGCCATGATGCGCTCCGCCGCCAAGCTCTCCTACGAGGAGGCACAGGCCGCCATCGACGGCCGGCCCAACGCCAAGACCCAGCCGCTGCTCGAGACGGCGCTGAAGCCCCTGTGGGCCGCCTATGCCGCGCTCGCCGCCGCCCGCGACCGCCGCCAGCCGCTCGACCTCGACCTGCCCGAGCGTAAGATCCTGATCGACAGCCGAGGCCGCGTGGACCGCGTCGTGACGCCGGAACGCCTGACCGCGCACCGGCTGATCGAGGAGTTCATGATCCAGGCCAACGTCGCCGCGGCGGAGGCGCTCGAAGCCAAGCGCTCCCCCGTCGTCTACCGGGTGCATGACACCCCCTCCAAAGAGAAGCTCATCGCGCTCGCGGACTTCCTCGCATCCCTCGACATGGGCGTGCCGAAAGCTTCCACGCTGCGCCCCGGCGACTTCAACCGCATCCTCGCGCAAGCCAAGACCTTGCCCGTGACCGAACTCGTCAACGAGGTCGTGCTGCGCTCGCAGTCGCAGGCCGTGTACGCGGCGGAGAACATCGGCCACTTCGGCCTCAACCTGCAGCGCTATGCGCACTTCACCTCGCCGATCCGCCGCTACGCCGATCTCATCGTGCACCGCGCGCTGATCCGCGCACTCGGCCTCGGCGCCGGCGGCATCGCCGACGAGCAGTCCTCTCAGCTTGCCGAAATCGCGCAGGCCATCTCAGACACCGAGCGCCGCGCCATGGCCGCCGAGCGCGAGACAGCCGACCGGCTGATCGCGGGTTTCTTGGCCGATCGTGTCGGTGCCGAGTTCGCAGGCCGCATCTCCGGCGTCACGCGCTCTGCCGTGTTCGTGCGCCTCAATGATACCGGCGCCGACGGCATCGTGCCTGCCGCCGCACTTGGCTCCGACTACTACCGTCACGACGAGACGGCGCACGCGCTGGTGGGCGACCGCACCGGCGAGGCCTTCCGCCTCGGCGATCAAGTCAATGTCCGGCTCGTGGAGGCGATACCTACGGCTGGTGCCCTCCGCTTCGAGATGCTGTCGAAGGGCAAGCGCCTCGGCCCGCAACCCAAGCAGGGCAAGCGCGGCCGCACCCATGTCCGCAGCCGAAGGCGCTTCTGACACAGGCCGCCCCAAAACCGCGCCGCAAACACCCGACCGATATTGACCAAACGGCTTATGCGGCTAGACCCGCAACTCGACCACAACCGACATCCAATGATGCATGACGGCGCCGCCTAAGACACTAAAAGTGCTTCGCCCGCGCGATGCGGCAACGCTCATCATGGTCGACACGTCGACGGGCGAGCCGCGCATCCTGCTCGGCCGCCGTAGACCGGATCTCGTGTTCATGCCGGGCCGCTATGTGTTCCCCGGCGGACGCGTCGATCCCGGCGATCGCAGCATCGAGGCTGCCGACGAGCTGGAGGTCGGCAACGTCCGCAACCTGCAGGAGCAGATGAAGGGCAGCGCGAGCGCAAAGCGCGCGCGTGCGTTGGCCCTGGCCGCCGTGCGCGAGATGTTCGAGGAGGCAGGGCTGCTTGTCGGCACCCCCACGCAAACACCGGTGGTACCGGCGTCACCCGCCTGGCACGACTTCTTTGCGCTCGGCTACAGGCCGTCTCTCGCGCGTCTCACCTTCTTTGCGCGCGCCATCACGCCGCCTGGCCGCCCGCGCCGTTTCGACACACGCTTCTTCTGCGCGCCGGCTGAGGCCATCGTTCACAAAGTCGCGATTGCGGATGGTGAATTGTCCGATCTCGAATGGCACTCGATCGCCCAGGCGCGCACGCTCGAGCTGCCCAATATCACTCGGGTGGTACTGGAGGATTTGGGAGAGCGGATCGCCGCCGGCGCACTCGGCAACAGCAACCTGCCCGTACCATTTTACCACCGCCGCGCGGGCGCCTTCCACCGCGACCTGATCGGCGGGCATCTACATCCTTGACTTGGGTCGTCTGCGCGCTAAAACGTGCCCGCGACATAAAACTGACGTACGCACACTGAAGGCAGCCGGAACCCAATGGCCAAACCTGTCACGCAGAAAATCAAGCTGCTCAGCACCGCTGGCACGGGCTTCTTCTACGTCACGAAGAAGAACCCAAGAACTGCGACCGACAAGATCACATTCCGCAAGTACGATCCCGTTGCCCGCAAGCACGTTGCCTTCAAGGAAACGAAGATAAAGTAGCCGCCGCTGCAATTGCTGCACGGCCGCGCGCTACCGAGCATTCCAAGCGTTTGAACTCTGATGCGATGCATCGGCGTGTCGCGGCATGCTGCCCGATGCCGCGACGATAGACGTTAGTGGGGAGAGGGATGGCCGGCGTCGTGACTGACATCGGCAGCGGGGTAGAAGTCCGAGCAGCCCCGACGCCGGCCTGCCAAGTCATGGACCAAAGAGGGCGTTGGCCATCGACCTGGCTATCGATCGACCCAACACGGCATCACAAGAGGAGGCCACTCCTAGCCGTTACGGGACGATCATCACCTCACGGCATCAGGAGATGCGGCGGACCTGAAAATCCGTGAGGATTCGTGAATTGTGATGAGCACTGCGCATCGAGCGCAGCAAGGTTTACCCGCAGATCCCTCCTCTGCAACCCCACGGCAAGATTGCAGACCAGCCGAGAGATTACAAGGGTTTAGGGAAAATCAAGGTATACTCGGAGTATTCCACCACAAATTGTATCCCTGGGCATCCACTACACGCGCCCTTGTTTCTTGATAAATTTCAGATAGTTAACCAATTTCTTCCTCAGGCCGCGTCGGATACGACCCGGTTCCGGCCCTCTCTTTTGGCCGCATAGAGGGCGACATCGGCCCGCTGCAGAAGCGCTTCCACGCTGTCCGTCCGCCCGCAGAGTGTCGCCACACCGACACTGGCGGTCACCCGCAGTTGTGCACCGCCGGCGCCTTGAAACGGCTCCGCCGCCACGCTTGCACACACGCGTTCGCCGGCGTGGCGCGCCTCCTCCAACACAGCACCGGGCATCACGACGACGAACTCCTCGCCGCCCAACCGGCACACCAGATCGGTGCCACGCATAAGCCGCCGCAGCCGTTCCGCGAACTCCCGCAGCACACGATCGCCTACGAGATGACCGTGCACGTCGTTCACGCGCTTGAAGTGGTCGATGTCGGCGAGCAGGAGTGAAAGCGGCAATCCGGCTGCGCTCGACTGCGTCAGCCGATCGATGTTGGCCTCCAGGTATCGCCTGTTGAAGAGCCCTGTCAGCGGATCGGTGATCGCCAGCTCGGCGCTGGCGTCGACGCTGGTGCGCAGCAAATCCAGATGGCGCTTGCGCTTGATCTGGGTGCGCACCCGCGCCAACAGCTCGTGACGATCGAACGGACGCAGCAGGTAGTCGTTGGCGTCCATGTCCAGCGCCCGCAGCAGCCGGGCATCCTGAGCGCGCTCGGCGATGACGATCAACGGAAGATGCCTCAGCCGCTCGTGGGAGCGGATCTGGCTGCACAGGCGCAATCCGTCCGCCCGCTCCAATGTGAGGCTGACGATGGCAACGTCGTAGGGCTTCTCGCCGAGCGCGGTAAGCGCAGCCTGTACGTCGGACAGCAGGTCGACGCTGTGCACCTTCGACAACGCCGCCATGATGCGCTGCACGGCGCGCTCCTGGTCCTCGACTAGCAGTATGCGGGCGCCGACATCCTCCATCGACGTCCACGGCACGAGATCGGGCGCCGGCAAGCCGAACTTGGCCCCGCTCGCGAGGCGCCGCAGCATCTCATCGTTGAGCATCTTCAGGCGCGCAAGGTTCTTCACGCGCGTGGTCAGCGCCATATCGTCGATGGGCTTGGTCAGAAAGTCGTCGGCGCCGGCCTTGAGACCGAGGATCTTGTCGGTCGGCTGATCGAGCGCGGTGACCATGATCACCGGCAAGTGCATGATCGCCGGGTCCTGCTTGATGCGGCGGCAGACCTCGAAGCCATCCATGCCCGGCATCATGACGTCGAGCAGCACCACGTCGACGCGCTGCGTCTTGAGGACATCGAGCGCCTCGCGGCCGCTCGACGCGGTCAGCACCTCGAAATATTCGGCAACCAGGCGCGCTTCCAGCAGCTTGACGTTGGCAAGCGTGTCATCGACGACGAGGACGCGGGCGGTCATGCGGCACCTGAACGCTAAACACTAAAACAAGCGGCCCTATGCTGCCTCGCCGAGATACCGGCGTACGGTATCGAGAAATGTCGCGATCGAAATCGGCTTTGAAATATAGGCCTCGCAGCCGCCCTGCCGGATGCGCTCCTCGTCGCCCTTCATGGCGAATGCGGTCACGGCAATGACGGGGATGTCGCGCAGGGTCTCGTCGTCCTTGAGCCACTTGGTGACCTCGAGGCCGGAAACCTCGGGAAGCTGGATGTCCATCAAGATGAGATCCGGCCGCTGCTCCCGCGCAATCTTCAGCGCGTCCATGCCGTTGCGGGTCTGCAGCGTGCGATAGCCGTGCGCATCCAACAGGTCGTGGAAGAGCTTCATGTTGAGCTCGTTGTCTTCCACGACAAGAACGGTCTTTGCCATCTGGCGTGCCTGCACGTGGCGCCCAGGAAACGTTGTGCTGCCTTCCAGGTAAGTCATACGCCTCGCGAGCCCACTCTCGCGCCCCCAATGTATTGCACCGATTCTGCTCCGGCTTTGATGCGAGTTTGCTTCTGAATTTGTAACCAACTGTTTAAGATCGCGCGTGCGACTGGGTTGTTGGTTTACGCGAACCGATGCATCGCAAGACGGCGGCGCTCACACCGGATGAGGCAGAAGCCATTGCCATTCAGGCACTTGCGTTTCTCGCGGGCGAGCCCGCGCGCCTCGATCAATTCCTTAATCTGACCGGAACGAACCTCTCGGATGTTCGCCAACGGGTTAACGATCCGTCGTTCCTGCAGGCCATCCTTGAGTATGTCGTCGCCGAAGAATCGATTCTTCTCGTATTCGCAGCCGGCGTTCCGGTTGCACCAGAAACCGTCGTTGCCGCACTGAACGTGCTCCAGGGCGACCGGCGCGAACTCCGCTCGACATGACCGCCGGTAACGCACCACGGCTGCGACTGGGCATCGATCTCGGCGGCACCAAGATCGCGGGCATTGCCTTGGGACCGGGCGATAGCGTCGTTGCGGAACGGCGCATGCCCTCGCCCCGCAATGACTACGGCGCCACTGTTCGCGCCGTCGGCGAGATGGTCGCCGCCCTGGAGCAGGACGCCGGCGCAAGCGGCAGCGTCGGCATCGGCATGCCGGGCTCGATCTCGCCGGTAACGGGCCGTGCGCAGAACGCCAACTCCACCTGGCTCAACGGCCAGCCCTTCGCATCGGATCTGGAAGCTCGTTTGCAACGCCGGGTGCGGCTCGCCAACGACGCCAACTGTTTCGCCTTGTCGGAGGCCACGGATGGCAACGGCACCGGCGCAGGCAGCGTCTTCGGCGTCATTCTCGGCACGGGTTGCGGGGGCGGCCTTGTGCTCGGAGGGCGGCTTGTCGACGGCCGCAACGGCATTGGCGGCGAATGGGGTCACAACCCGCTGCCATGGGCTACGTCAGAGGAGTTCCCAGGTCCGCGCTGCTGGTGCGGCCGCCAGGGCTGCCTGGAGACGTGGATATCGGGACCAGCCCTGGAAGCGGACTATAAGGGCGCCAGCGGCGGCCGCCTGCCAGCCGAAGAGATCGCCCGCCTCGCCGTCTCGGGCAACGGCGCAGCCCAGGCCGCGCTTGACCGTCATGCCGGCCGCCTCGCCCGCGGCCTTGCCCACGCCGTCAACCTGTTCGATCCGGACGTGATCGTTCTCGGCGGTGGCCTCTCCAACCTCGCGCACCTCTATGAGGTGCTGCCTGGCCTCATGCGCGCGCACATCTTCGCCGATGCGCCACGGATCGACATCAGGCCGCCGCGGTGGGGCGATGCGAGTGGCGTGCGCGGCGCAGCCCGGCTTTGGAGCTAGCCGCCCGGGAGCACTACTTCCTGTCGCACTTGGACGGCGGCAGGAACGTGATCTCGCGCAGCTCGCCTTTCAGCGCGAAGCCGCCGTAGTCGATGTAGAGGTTCTTGCTGACACCGTTCTCGAGCATCACATAGGCCAGCTCGTAAACCGGCAGCGCATCGCCGCGATCCCCGTCCTGTTCGAAAAACGCGATCGATACGGGCCATCCGCGAACCGCCTTCAAGCGATCGACGCCCTTGGCGTCGGCAAGCTTGCGGTCGGTCGCAGGCTGCTCCTTCCCGATGGCCGCGCGGGTGTCGTACACCTTCTCGCCCTTGGCCGAGCCATCGTAGAAATTCGACCGGAACGATGACTTGCCCTCTTTGGCGGCCGCGATCAGGGCAACGGCATGCTCCATCGGGAAGTAGGTGCGCGGCGCGATCGTCACGCTTTTCTTGGCGGGCTTGGTGAGGTCGACCTTCGCCTCCTCAGTCACGCTGCGGCGCGACGCATCGCCCGCCGTCGCTTCCGCCAGCCGCTCGTCCTGCAGCTGCGTGCTGTCGAAACGAAACCGCTTGGCGTCCCCCGCTTCCCAGGTGTTGGACCGCATGTCGCTGAGAACGATGCCGCCCGACTGATTGGTCATGCGGGTCACGAAACGCATGACCTGCGTGTAGCCTTCGCACGCCGATCCGGTCAGCTCATAGGCGATGCGACCCGCGACAGCTCCGACACCCGATCCGCCACGCGCGGTAGCCAAGCTGAGGTCGTAAACCGCCCGATGCGGCGCAAGCGATATGCCGCCTTGGGCTGCAGCATGCATCGGCGCGAGCATTACGCCAGCGATCGCCACGGCACAGGCTGCGCCGGGCAGCGCCCACGTCAGGCATCTTGCTTTCATGTGTGGGCTTGTCCTTGCCACCCGTTCGCTTGCGCAGGTCCACCTGATACCGTAGCGATCCAACCCGAGTCACGCAAAAGGGTTGCCGCGCGTCACCATCGACGGCCTGTCGCGCTAAAGTTTTGCCACAGTCGGGAGAATGGCCCTCGATGATTGCAGCCAAGCGGCACCGTCCCAGCCGCACACCGCACGCGCCGCGCACCCTCGACCGTGTATTTCTACGCCCTATCGCGCATCGCGGGTTGCACGACATGCGCGCTGGCCTCGTCGAGAATACGGTCCCGGCCTTCCGCGCCGCCATCGACAAGGGCTACGGCATCGAGTGCGACCTGCAGGCGGCCGGCGACGGCGTGCCGATGGTGTTCCACGATGCCAAGCTGGAGCGCCTGATGGATGCGGCGGGGCCGCTCAAGGATCACAGCGGCAAAGAGCTCGCCAGACTTCGTTACCGCAACAGCGACGAGAAGATGCTGACCTTCTCCCAGTTTCTCAAGCTGGTCGACGGCGCGGTCCCACTGCTCGTGGAAGTGAAAAGCAAGGGCCGCGTGCCGACGCCCGGGTTCATTCCGCAAATCGCGGCGCGGGCGCGTGCCTACAAGGGCCCGATCGCGCTCATGTCCTTCGACCGCAAGATCGTCGCCAGCCTGATCGAGCACGCACCGTCGGTGCCGTGCGGCGCCATTATCGGCAGTCAGCAATACCTGTCGGGCCTGTGGCGGCGGCCGCGCAAGCCGCATGAGGCGGGGACCCGCCCGCGCATGTTCGGCGGCGCCCCCGACGGCATCAGCTTCCTCGCCGTCGACGTGAAGCTTGCGGCAGCTGCGCGCAGGTGGCTGGATCGGCATCGTCTTGCACTGCCGCTCTTCACCTGGACCGTGCGCACGCCACGCCAGCGGGCGGCCGCGGCGCGATGGGCTGACGCACCCATCTTCGAGACCTACCAGCCCTGATGCTGGCAGCTTACATGTCGACAGGCGCTGTTTGCGGCTATACTCGGCGCCAATAGCCGCCCGAGAGGCTTGAGCGCCGGCATCGGCGTGTTGCGTCTTCATGAGCTCATCCAACGACTACAAGGCCGAGGTCCAGCCCCGCATCGCCGACATCTCCGGCGAGGCGTGGGACGCTTGCGCCAACCCTGACCCCGCCCGCTTCGACCCCTTCGTCTCGCACGCTTTCCTGAAGGCGCTGGAAGATGCAGGCACCGTGGGCGGCCGCACGGGATGGACCCCGCGCCACCTCGTCCTCAAGAAAGCCGGCGCCGAAGACGTCATCGCCTGCGCACCCTGCTACGCCAAGACTCACAGTCAGGGTGAATATGTCTTCGATCATGCCTGGGCCGATGCGTTCGCCCGCGCCGGCGGCGACTACTATCCCAAGCTGCAGATTGCGGTGCCGTTCACGCCGGTTCCGGGCCGGCGGCTCCTGGTGAACCCGATGCTCGGCAGCGAAGACGGCGAGGCCCTGCTGGCGGCCGCGGCCGCGCAACTTGTCGAGCGCAGCGATTTATCCGGTGTCCACATCACCTTCCTGAGCGAAGGCGAATGGGTGCGCCTCGGTGCCCGCGGCTTCCTGCAGCGCATGGACCAGCAGTTTCATTGGGCCAACGCCGGCTATGCCACGTTCGACGACTACCTGGGCTCGCTTGCATCCCGCAAACGCAAGACCATGCGCAAGGAGCGCGAGCAGGCCGTGTCAGGCCTGACCATCGAATGGCGGCGCGGCAATGAGATCACCGAAGCCGACTGGGACGCATTCTTCGCGTTCTACATGCAGACCGGCTCGCGCAAGTGGGGCCGGCCCTACCTCAATCGCAAGTTCTTCTCGTTGCTTGGCGCAAGTGCGGTCGGCGACCGGTGCCTGCTCATGCTGGCCAAGGCCGGCACGCAGCCGATTGCCGGCTCCTTCCACCTCGTCGGGGGCGATTGCCTCTACGGCCGCTACTGGGGTGCCGTCGAGCACCGCCCGTTCCTGCATTTCGAGATGTGCTACTATCAGGCCATCGACTACTGCATTCAGAACGGGATTGCCCGGGCGGAAGCCGGTGCGCAGGGCGAGCACAAGATTGCGCGCGGTTATTTGCCGAGCCGCACCTACTCGGTGCACTACATCGCCGATCCCGCGCTCAGGCGCGCCATTGCCGAGTATCTCACCCGCGAACGCGCCTACGTGGAAGCCGCCTGCGAGGAGCTTGCCGAGTATGCGCCGTTCCGGAAGGGTGCGCCGCCGGATCAGGCGTGACGCAGGGCAATCGTGTAGAGGTAGTCGCCGCGCGGCCAGATATCGGCCGGGGCGAGACGCACTGCGTAGCCGAATACCAGCAGCACCAGCAGCGTGGTCGCAACAATCTTGTCGACGACCTCTGCGCGGCGCGAGACACGCAGACGCACCACCTTCGCGGTGGCCTCCACATGATCGCTTTTGCCTAGCGCAAACATTGTCGATACTCTCGGTGCCTCAGTTCAGCCTCGACTATGGCACAAGCGTCCTTGCGTCGAATTAACGCTGCCTTGAAGTTGACGACGAGGTTACGAGCCGCTTAACAGGCTCGGTGGTGCGTAAGGGATTTCCAATGCCGTATGAGTCCAACAACGTATTTGCGAAGATTTTGCGCGGCGAGTTGCCTGCGCACAAAGTCTACGAGGATGCAGATACCCTGGCCTTCATGGACATCATGCCGAGGTGCGAGGGGCACACGCTGGTGATCCCCAAGGCGCTGGTGCGCAACGTCCTCGACGCCAGCCCGGCGCAACTGGCCGCGTGCATGAAAACTGTGCAGCGCGTTGCAGCAGCCGCCATGAAGGCGTTCAACGCCGACGGCTTCACCCTGCTTCAAGCCAACGAAGAGGCCGGCGGACAGGTGGTGTTCCATCTGCACTTCCATGTGATGCCGCGCTGGGAGGGCAAGTCCCTGGGGCCGGCCGCCAGCAAGATGGAAAAGCCCGAGACGCTCGCCGCCGCCGCGGAGAAGATAAAGAAGACCCTGGCCGATTGAACGGCGCCGCTGCGCCATGAGCCGCTGGGCCAACGATCCCCAACACGCCGCCGACGCGCTGCTCGAGCGCAGCGTCGACCTCTCCGCGGTGAGCGGACGGGTCCTCCTCGTCAACCAGGGTGGAAGATTGCCGGACCTGCTGCGCGGGTCCGACGTCGCGGTGTGGAACCGTCGCGTTGTGGCCGGCCGCCTTGCATCGCCATGGCCGCCCGCGGGCCCGTTCGACACGGCCTTCCTGCGCCTGCCCAAGGCGCGTGAGGAACAGGAGATGACGGTGCACGCCGTGCTCGGCGTCCTCGCGGCCGGCGCCAGGCTCGTCCTGTACGGCGGTAACGACGAGGGCATACGGCCAGCCGCGCGCATGCTCGAAGAGCTCACCGGCGCCGTCGACACGCTCGCCACGCGCGGGCACGGCCGTGTGCTGGCAGCCACGCGTCCTGCCATCGTGCCCGGCCTGCGCACACGACTCGCCGACTGGCGCACGCTATTGCGCATGACGATCGCCGGGATCGAGCGCGACTGGGTAACCTATCCGGGCGTCTTCGCCGCCGGGCGTGTGGATGACGGCACAGCACTACTCCTCACGGCCCTGCCCGCGTTGGCGCCACGCGCGACTATGCTCGACTTCGGCTGCGGTTCCGGCGTGATCAGCGCCGCCGCCCTGGCAAATCACCCGGACACCCGCATCGACATGCTGGACAATGACAGCGTGGCGTTGGCGGCCGCAGCCGAGAATGTGCAGGGCGCACGCACCCTCCTCGGCTCGAGCCTCGCCGACACGCACGGCCGCACCTACGACGTCATTCTCTCCAACCCGCCGCTGCATCAGGGTATCGTCAAGACGGGTGCGCTCCTCGATGCGCTCATCGCCGATGCCCCCGCGCACCTCGCGACCGGCGGCATCCTTCAGATGGTGGTGCTGAGGCAGATCGCGCTCGAGCGCTCGATCGGAGAGCACCTCGGAAGCGTTGAAATCGTTGCAGAGGACGGCCGCTACCGCGTGTGGCGCGCAACTCGGAAGGCATAGGTCAAGACCAGGCCAACTGCGCGAGCAGAAGCAGCACACCCCCACCGATCACGCCGGCCCCGAGGTTGCGCTTGGCCGCGTAGAAGAGCGCGATCCCGCCAGCGAACGAAGCGAGCCGGATGGCCAGCGGCACATCTGCCAGGGCGCCGGCCGGAAACAACACCATGCGCGACACCAGGCCGGCGACGAGCGCCAGCGCCACCGCACGCACCCACTGGAACAGCTGTCCATCCAGATCGAGGTGCGAGCCGGCCACAACGCCGAACAGTCGCCACACCTCGTTGGCCAGCGCACCGGCAAGAAAAAGCGTCAGATATCCGCCGGTACCGTCCTGCAGGAAGCTCATCGCCGAGCGTTGCCCCACAGGAACGCCGCCGTACCGCCGACGAGGCCCGTCGCGAGCAAGTCGAGGCCCGGTACGACCAGATAGAACAGCGGCGCCAGCGCGCAACCGAGCACGATCGCAGACACCTCGAGCCGTGCACGGGCGGTCGCGACCAGCGAAAGGATGAAATACAGCGGCGTGGTGAACACCAGCGCCGCGCTCACCACCGGCGGCATGCCGACCGAGAGCAGGTAGCCGGTCACGCTTCCCAGCACCATCATCCCGCACACGGCGACGCCGATGCCGAGGTGATGCGGAAGCCGCAGATCCGGCGGCACGGCCGGCAACCGCCGCGCGCCTTCGATCCACGTCGTGATCGCCACGAAATGCGCCGCGATCACTTCCAGCACCGGTCGACGCCTGGTGCCGCGTATGTGCGGCATGGTGGTGGCCACCATCGGGAACAGTCGCACGGCCGCCAGCGTGACGGCCAGCGCCGCCGCCGCCACCGAGGCCCCGCGTGCCAACTGGTCGATCAGCACCACCTGGTTCGGCAACGCAAACATGGTGAGCGCCAGGAACGCCGTGTGCCCAAGGCTGAACCCGGTGTCGCGCGCGAGTGCACCGAAGCCCAGGGCCGTCGCGAAGAGAACAAACGCCGCCACCGAATAGAAGGCCCGGAGACCCTGCATGAAGGCCCCGGCCGGGCTGGAAACGTCTTGCATGGCAAATTCCGCGGTGGGACGAGCCGTTGCTGTGTAAGGGACCCGTCGCATGCGGGCAAGCAAGTGGCCCGACCCTGCACCGCCAATGCATCAGCACCGTTCTTGCGGCACGCCACGACGGGTGCCAGTCTCAACGCGCTCCGGGACGTAGAATCGTGAAGGCGCCGGCACCATGCAGACCGCTACCCTTATCCTCCAGCTCCTCCTGGCCGTCGCATTCTCCGGCCTTCTGGTCAGGCTCCTACACGTGCCTGCACCCTTCGTGCAGATCGCGCTGGGCATCGCCCTGGCCTGGCCCGCCGTTGCCGGCCTCCATGTGACGCTCGACCCCGGGCTCTTCCTGCTGCTGTTCGTGCCGCCGCTGCTGTTTCTGGATGGGCTGAACGCTCCGAAGCGAGAATTCAGGCAGCTGTGGTTCCCGATCACTGCACTCGCGTTCGGCCTGGTATTCTTCACGATCTGGGTGGTGGGCTATGCCCTGCACTGGCTGATCCCGTCCCTGCCCCTGCCTGTCGCCTTCGCGCTGGCGGCGATCCTGTCGCCAACGGACGCGGTCGCCGTGGCCTCGATCCTGGACCGCACGCAGCTTCCGCCCCGCCTCATGCACGTGCTCGAGGGCGAGGCGCTGCTCAACGACGCCTCGGGACTTGTGGTTTTCCGCCTCGCCGTCGCGGCGACCCTGAGTGGCCACTTCTCACTGGGCCAGTCGCTCGGACCGTTCGTGCTGGTTGCGGCCGGGGGGGCGCTGGCGGGTGTGGTGACCCTTCTCATCATCGCCCAGGCGCAGCGCCTCATTGCCAAGCTCGGCGACATCCCGTCCGAAGCGCAGGTGCTGGTCGCCCTGCTCTTGCCGTTCGGGGCCTACCTGCTGGCGGAGCACTTCCACGCTTCCGGCATTCTTGCAGCCGTGACTGCGGGGCTGCTGTTTCGATGGTCCGGCATGTATAGGTACACCGGCCTGGCGGCGAGCATCCAGAGCAGCGTCTTGTGGGGAACGCTCGCATTCGCCTTCAACGGCATGATCTTCCTTCTGCTCGGCTTGCAGCTGCCCGACATCATAAGAAAGGTGCCGGCGGCCATCTCCTCGCGTCATGCGATCATCGAGCCGCTCGTCTGGGTCATCGGGCTCACGCTGACCCTGATCGCGTTGCGGTTCGTGTGGAGCCTCATCAACCACACCGCCCGCTATCAAATCGCCTGGTGGCGCGGCAAAGTTTATCCCTTTCCCGGCTTCCTCGTCTCGCTCGCGCTTGCTTTCGCGGGTGTACGCGGCGCGATCACCCTGGCGGGCGTGCTATCGATCCCGCTGCTGCTGCCGAATGGCACAGCGTTTCCCGGCAGGGACCTTTGCATCTTCCTGGCCGCCGGCGTGATCATCTGCTCGCTGTTGCTGGCGAGTTTCGCGCTCCCCGTCATCGCCCGCGGCATCGCACGACCCGAGGAAAATCCGCTCGAAGCGGAAGCGCGCGAGGCGCGCGTTGCCTCGGCAGCGGCGGCCATCGCCCAAATCGAGCGGCAGATTGCAGCGAGAGACAGTGGAGCCGTGAGCGCAGCGCACGCGGATGTCGGCGCACGCATGATCGCCGGCTATCGCCTGCGGATCGCGGCGGCGCAAACAGGCAGCGAGGAAGGCGAAGAAGCGCGGACGGCCTATCAGATCGAACGGGAGTTGCGTCTCGCCGCCATCGCGGCGGAGCGCGATGCGCTGCGCCAGCTGTTCAAGGCACGAAAAATCAACGACGAAACGTCCGGTGAACTCATGCGCGAGCTGGCGCTTGCCGAGGCGACCTTGCGCCAGAGCGCATAGGGCAGCCCGGAGGCTGCCCTATTCGACTAGTCGTCCTTGCGGCGCGGTACGATCGGCACGGCGCCGGAGCGGGGCGGCTTGTCCTTCTTTTCCTTTGGGCCGGACAAGGCCTTGCGCGGTGCCGCCTCGACGAGTGCCGGCGCTTCGGCGTCCTCGTCTTCGGTCTCGTCGTCGTCGTCTTCGCTCTTGTCCTTGCCTTTCGCCTTGGGTTCGGCCGGGAAGTACTCGAAGCCGAGCTTCTTCTCCGCGCCCTCCCCCTCGACCAGGACACGCACCGTGCCGCCGTGCTCGAGCTTGCCAAACAGCAGCTCATCCGCGAGCGGCTTCTTGATGTACTCCTGGATAACGCGTGCCAGCGGCCGGGCGCCGAACTTCTCGTCGTAGCCCTCGTTGGCAAGCCAGCGCGTGGCGTCCTCGGTCAGCTCGATGGTCACGCCGCGGTCGGCGAGCTGGGCCTCGAGCTGGAACACGAACTTCTCGACCACCTTGAGGATGATTTCCATCGGCAGGCCGGAGAAGGGGATCACCGCATCCAGCCGGTTGCGGAACTCCGGCGTGAACATGCGGTTGATCGCTTCCGTGTCGTCGCCTTCGCGCTTGGTGCGGCCAAAGCCCATGGCCGGACGCGCCATGTCGGCGGCACCCGCATTGGTGGTCATGATCAGCACCACGTTGCGGAAATCGACCTTCTTGCCGTTGTGGTCGGTCAGCTTGCCGTGGTCCATCACCTGCAGGAGGATGTTGAACAGATCCGGGTGCGCCTTCTCGATCTCGTCCAGCAGCAGCACGCTGTGCGGATGCTGGTCGATGCCGTCGGTGAGCAGGCCGCCCTGGTCGAAGCCGACGTAGCCCGGAGGCGCGCCGATCAAGCGCGACACCGTGTGCTTCTCCATGTACTCGGACATGTCGAAGCGCAGCAGCTCAACACCCATCAGCGCAGCGAGCTGCTTGGCAACCTCCGTCTTGCCAACGCCGGTCGGTCCTGAGAACAGGTAGCAGCCGATCGGCTTCTCCGGCTCGCGCAGGCCCGCGCGCGACAGCTTGATGGAGCTTGCCAGCGCCTCGATGGCCTTGTCCTGGCCGAACACAAGGCGCTTGAGATCCCTGTCGATGGCCGCCAGCACCTCGGCGTCCGACTTGGTGATGGTCTTGGGCGGGATGCGCGCCATGGTGGCGACGGTCGCCTCCACCTCCTTCACCGTGATCTTCTTCTTGCGCTTGTTCTCGGGCACCAGCATCTGCGAGGCGCCCGTCTCGTCGATCACATCGATCGCCTTGTCGGGCAGCTTGCGGTCGTTGATGTACTTGGCCGACAGCTCCACCGCCGCCTTGATGGCGTCGTTGGTGTACTTGAGCTTGTGGTAGTCCTCGAAGTAGGGCTTGAGGCCCTTGAGGATTTCGATGGAATCCTCGACCGTGGGCTCCTTCACGTCGATCTTCTGGAAGCGCCGCACCAGCGCGCGGTCCTTCTCGAAGTGCTGCCGGTACTCCTTGTAGGTGGTGGAGCCGATGCAGCGCACCGTGCCGGACTGCAGGGCAGGTTTGAGCAGGTTGGAGGCGTCCATGGCGCCGCCGGAGGTGGCACCCGCACCGATCACGGTGTGGATCTCGTCGATGAATAGGATGCCGCCGGGATAGTTCTCGATCTCCTTCATGACGGCCTTGAGCCGCTCCTCGAAATCGCCGCGGTAGCGCGTGCCGGCCAGCAGCGCACCCATGTCGAGCGCGAAGATGGTGGAGGATTTCAGAACCTCGGGCACCTCGCCGTTGACGATCTTGCGCGCCAGGCCTTCGGCGATGGCGGTCTTGCCGACGCCGGGATCGCCCACGAACAGCGGATTGTTCTTTTGCCTGCGGCACAGCACCTGGATGGTGCGCATCACCTCGGGCTCGCGGCCGATCAGGGGATCGATCTTGCCGGTCTTGGCCTTCTTATTGAGGTTCACGCAATAGGTGTTGAGCGCGTCCTGCGGCTGCTTCTTGCCGTCCTCGCGGCCGTCGGCGTTCTGCTCGTCGTCGACCCCGCGCACGTGCTTGGGCTCCGACATGCCGGGCCGCTTGGCAATGCCGTGGCTGATGTACTGGACGGCCTCGAACCGCGTCATCTCCTGCTCCTGCAGGAAGAAGGCGGCGTGGCTCTCGCGCTCGGCAAAAATGGCGACCAGGACGTTGGCGCCGGTGACCTCCTCGCGCCCCGAGGACTGCACGTGCACAACGGCGCGATGCACCACGCGCTGGAAGCCGGTCGTCGGCTGCGCCTCGTTGGAATCCTTCAGGAACAGACTGGAGAGCTCGTTATCGAGGTACTCGGTGATGCGCTTGCGCAGGACGTCGAAATCGACGAGGCACGCCTTCATCACGGCGGCGGCGTCGCGGTCGTCCAGCAGCGCGAGCAGCAGGTGCTCCAACGTCGCGTACTCGTGGTTGCGCTCGTTGGCGTACTCCAGGGCGCGGTGCAGCGCCGATTCCAGGCTTTGTGAGAAGGCTGGCACGCGGGGGCTACTCCTTTTCCATCGTGCACTGCAGCGGATGCTGGTGTTGGCGCGAGAAGTCCATCACCTGCGCAACCTTCGTCTCCGCTACCTCATAAGTATAGACGCCACAGATTCCGACGCCCTTATGATGCACATGAAGCATGATCCGCGTGGCATCTTCGCGGCCTTTATTGAAGAAGCGCTCCAGCACGTGCACGACGAACTCCATGGGCGTGTAGTCGTCGTTGAGCAGGAGCACCTTGTAGAGGCTCGGCTTCTTGGTCTTGGGGCGCGTCTTGGTGATGAGGCCAGTTTTGCCCTCGTCGTCCCCTTTTGAGCCGTTACGGCCGGCCATTCGATCTACCCTGTCGTGTCTTGCGGCAGTGCTCGCGCCTCCACCGGCGCGCAAATCACCAATCCATTCTAGCGAAAGGCGCGGCAAAACCGCAAACGCTAGACTTTGGCTTGCGCCCGTGTTGTGGAGCCGCGGCACCGCCGGATGCCGACGCATATATGGTGTATCTGCTGCCGAATGCAAAAGGCCGGGCTGCACCGCAAAGTGCAACCCGGCCTTCGTCGCGAGGAGCGGCGCGTTAGAGCCGCTCTAACGTCTCACTCAGTGCTCACGCACCGATTGAATTGCCTTCTCGACGGGCTTGTAGGCTTCCTTGGCCAGCTCGGCGTAAAGGCCGCCGATCTTGGACATCTGATGCATGTACTCGTCGTAGGCGCGCTTGGCGTAGCCGGTCTGGATCTCGACGGCCTGCTCGAAGGACTTGGCGGACAGGAGCTTCTCCATGGTCGCCGTGCCGTCCTCGAAGGAGCGCTTGGTGTAGTCGGTCATCTCAGCGGCAATCGCCTGCAGGCCCTTGTTCCACTCGCCGAAAGCCTTCATGGCGGCTTCCGCGTTGTAGGCCGGGAATTTCGGGAAGGCGTCGAAGTTCTTGATCATCTTGCTTGTCCTTGCTGGGGCAGTTGCGTCAGGGGTTGCGTAAAGCGCGTGCACCGGAATGCCTGTGCGATGCACACGTATTTATATGCACTGCACAATAAGTCAAGCCCATCTTGTGCGACGCAACATGAGACCAATGGCTAATATCGCGGCAATTGTTAACCACGCTGCTTAACCACACCCTCACAGCTAGCGGCTAACCTCCTCTCCTGACAGGAATTCCGTCCCGCGGCAGGGCTTCGGCAGGGTGCCTCACTGGCGCCCAACAAATCGAAGAATGCTGACTGCACGCCTTTCCGGGGGACGGAAGCGGTGGCCCCGGCCATCGCAAGAAGGCGCGGACAGAGGGTAATGAGGCTTCTGCAACGCTGGGATCGGCCGTGGCGCCGCCTCGGAATGGCTTCCGTGGCGCTCGCCGTTGCGTTTCATCTGTCGATAGCGCCGGCGCTCGCCCAGGCCAAAGGCCGCAACGCCGTTCTGGTTGTAGATGCGAACACGGGGCGCGTGCTGCACGAACGCTCCGCCGACGAGCTGCGCTTCCCGGCCTCGCTGGTCAAACTGATGACCCTCTACATGCTGTTCGAGCAGATCGAACTCGGCCGCATGACCTACAAAACCAGGATCCGCTTCTCCGCGCATGCGGTCGGGCAGTCCCCTTCGAAGCTCGACGTCGACGAGGGCAGCGAGATCGAAGCACTGGACGCCATCAAGGCGCTCGTCACCAAGTCTGCCAACGACGTCGCCGTCGCCATCGCCGAGCACATTGGTGGCAGCGAGGAGCGCTTCGCACAACTAATGACGCAGAAGGCGCGCCAGATCGGCATGCGGTCCACGACCTTCCGCAACGCCTCGGGCCTTCCCGATCCGGGGCAAGTCACGACGGCGCGGGACATGATCACGCTGGCGCTGCGTTTGCAGGATGACTACGCCCGCCACTACCACCTGTTCTCCACCCGCTATTTCAGTTTCAACGGCGACACCTACCGCAACCACAATTCCCTGCTGTTTCGTTATGCCGGCCTCGACGGCATGAAGACCGGCTACATCCGCGCGTCCGGCTTCAACCTGGTCGCCTCCGCCAAGCGCGGGAAGAAGCATGTGGTGGCCGTCGTATTCGGCGGCGCGACCGCGGCACGGCGCAATACAGCCATGCAGACCTACCTCAACATGGGCTTCGTCAAGGCCGCCGACGCCAAGACGCGGCGCGCGACAGTGGCACTCGTGTCCCGCGAGAAGAGCCCCGCCATCGCGGCGATGGCATCCCCACCGCGGCCTGCCGCCCGACCTGTCGTGGAGAGCGAAACCTCCAACATCGAGATCGCGCGGGTCCGACCGGTGCGCGTGCCGGGCCCGGTGCCGCAGGCGGCGCAACCAGACGCCATCGCAGCGCTCCTCAGCCGGAACGCCGAGCCGCCCGTGGAACGGCCGGCGGTTACCAGTCCCGCGCCGGCGATCTCAGCACCGGCTCCGGCAGGCGCATTCCTCATTCAGGTCGGCGCCTTCCAATCCGAGGGCGACGCGCAGCGCCGGCTGGCCGACATCCGCGCGCGCGCCGGAACCGCGCTTGGCGACTGCACGCCCGTCACGCACGAAGTCCGCCAGGGCGACAAGACCTTCTATCGGGCGCGCTACGCCGGATATGCCTCACAGGCACCTGCCGCCGCTGCCTGCAGCGCCTTGAAGCGTCTCAGCATCGATTGCCTTGTTCTGAAGGCCGACCAATAATTGCCGCCGGCCATTGCTGGAGGACACGTCGTTGGCTTTGATCTCGCAGCAGTGGCTGTCGGTCGCCGGCCTCGGATTGGACCTCCTCGGGTTTGCCCTGCTGCTGAGAGAATGGTGGATCGCCTTCTTCAATGAAGGCCACCAGATCGAGCTGGAAGAGCAGCACGAGCGCATGCGGGCACTGCGCAACATGCGCCCGGCACCGGCACCCGGCCAGCAGAACCCCTTCGCTGCCGTCGAGCGCATGCAGGACGATCAGGCCGGGCGCAAGGCCCGCTCCGCGCACCGGTCTGCCATGGCCGCCCGCAAGGGCACGTTCATCCTGGCCACCGTCCTGATCGTCGCCGGCTACCTGCTGCAGATTGCGGGCACGTGGCCCGGCTGCTGCCCACCCTGGGTTGCGCCGCAATAGGTGCGAAACGCGCCAGGGCACAGCTCCTTGCCCGCTGTGACCGCCCTGCGCTTGACCGATCCGCCCCACGCGTGGCACGTCACCGGCACCCTGACGGCGATGGATTCGCTGGGCTTTCGGGGTGCTCGTGTGCGTCCGTTGCCCCTTTCCATCACGCAAAGGGCTTCGTTCATGGCATTCAGAGCCTTGCGCGACCTGTTCGGCCGGTCGGATGCTGCCAAGCAGCCTGAGGCCAAGACTGCCCAGCCGCCCCAGGCGAGCTTGGAGCTCTTGCGGCCCGTCCCGCCGCCGGAGCCGCAGCGCACGCCTGTACCGGCACCGGAGCAGCCGGAAACGTTGGAATTGGAAGTCGCTGACACCGACCCGCGAGAAGGAAAAGAAACACCCGTGGCGCGTCCCCTTCGCAAGCCTGCCGAGGCCACCGACAGCTATACGGCTGCCGACATCGAGGTGCTTGAAGGCCTCGAGCCGGTGCGGCGCCGGCCCGGCATGTACATCGGCGGCACGGACGAGCGCGCCCTGCATCACCTGTTTGCCGAGGTGATCGACAACTCCATGGACGAGGCCGTCGCCGGCCATGCCAACTGGATCGAGGTCGAACTCACCGCCGACGGCTTCCTCACCGTCACCGACAACGGACGCGGCATCCCGGTCGATCCGCACCCCAAGTTCAAGTCCAAGTCCGCCCTCGAAGTCATCATGACCACGCTGCACTCGGGCGGAAAGTTCGACAGCAAGGTCTACAACACCTCGGGCGGCCTGCACGGCGTCGGCGTGTCGGTCGTCAACGCGCTCGCCGAGAAGCTGGACGTGGAGGTCGCGCGCGGCCAGCAGCTCTACAAGATGGAGTTCAGGCGCGGCGAGCCGCAGGGCAAGCTGCAGAAGCTTGGGCCCGTAAAGAACCGACGCGGCACGCGCGTGTCCTTCAAGCCGGACGAGAAGATCTTCGGCAAGGGCGCCGCCTTCAAGCCGCAGCGCCTGTTCAAGATGGCACGCTCGAAGGCCTACCTGTTCGGCGGCGTCGAGATCCGCTGGAGCTGCGACAAGGCCCTCATCAGCGACGATACGCCGGAGAAGGCCGTCTTCCACTTCCCCGGAGGCCTCAAGGAATATCTCGAGGCCACCATCAATGGGCAGACGCGCGTCACGAAGGATTTGTTTGCGGGCCGCATCGACAAGGACGGCGGTCACGGCTCCGTGGAATGGGCGGTGTGCTGGGTCGCCGACGAGGACGGCTTCCTCAACTCCTACTGCAACACGGTGCCGACCCCGGAAGGCGGCACGCACGAGAACGGCCTGCGCGGCGCCCTGAGCAAGGGCTTGCGCGAGTTCGGCGAACGGGTCGGCAACCGCAAGGCGGCACAGCTCACGGCCGAGGACGTGCTGGGCACCGCGTCGGCCATGCTGTCGGTGTTCATTCGCGAGCCGGAGTTCCAGGGCCAGACCAAGGACAAGCTTGCTACGCAAGAGGCCACGCGCATCGTCGAGAACGCCGTGCGAGATGCCTTCGACCACTGGCTCGCAGACAGCCCACAGAACGCCACCAAGCTGCTCGACTGGGCCATCGATCAGGCCGAAGAGCGCCTCAAGCGCAAGCGCGAGAAGGAGGTAGGCCGGCAGAGTGCCACGCGCAAGCTCCGCCTACCCGGCAAGCTCGCGGACTGCAGCGACAGCTCCAAGCAGGGCACGGAGATCTTCATCGTCGAGGGCGACTCGGCTGGCGGCTCCGCCAAGCAGGCACGCAACCGCGAGAACCAGGCGGTGCTGCCGCTGCGCGGCAAGATCCTGAACGTGGCCAACGCCTCATCGCAGAAGCTGTCGCAGAACCAGCTGCTGTCGGATCTGGTGCAGGCGCTGGGGGTCGGCACAGGCAACAAGTATCGCGACGAGGATTTGCGCTACGAGCGCGTGATCATCATGACGGACGCCGACGTCGACGGTGCCCACATCGCTTCGCTGCTCATCACCTTTTTCTACCAGGAGATGCCGGAGCTGATCGAGAACGAGCATCTCTACCTGGCGATGCCGCCGCTCTACAAGCTTACGCACGGCGCCAAGTCGGTCTACGCGCGCGACGATGCCGACAAGGATCGCCTGCTGAAATCCGAGTTCAACGCCAACGCCAAGGTCGAAGTCAGCCGCTTCAAGGGCCTGGGAGAGATGAATGCCTCCCAGCTCAAAGAGACGACCATGGACATGACCAAGCGCACGCTGTTGCGCGTGTCCATCAACGGCGACCGGGCCAAGGTGAGCGACACGGTCAACGCGCTGATGGGCTCCAAGCCCGAGGCCCGGTTCCGCTTCATCCAGGAGCGCGCCGCATTCGCCAAGGACCTGGATATCTGACGAGCCCTCGTCTGGGGTCGCCTGCGCCCAAACACTGGGCAGTCAGCCGGCGCAGCGTGCAGTTGCGCATGTGGATTTTGCGCGCAATTCATGGCCTCATTGGCGGCATGATTTGTGCTGCACTGTTCGGCCTATGGCTCTCGTTCGACCGCTGCTGCTGATATCTTCGCTCTGGCTCGGGCTGCTGCTCGCTTGCGCGCCGTCGTCGGCCCAGCCTATCGAAGGTCTCGAGGTCACAAGCGACGAACTGTTCGAGGACAAGCGCGAGGCGCGCATCATCGCGCGCGGCAACGTCGAGATCCGCTACTTTGGCGAGATCCTGCTGGCCGACCGCGTGATCTACGATCGCAAGCTCAACAGGCTTTGGGCTGAAGGCAACCTGAAGCTGCAGGAGGCCGACGGCAAGGTCACGCGCGCCAGCTCGATGAGCCTGGACGAGGGCCTCAGGGACGCCTTTATCCGTTACGCGCGCCGCGAGAAGGTGCTGGTCGACCGCTGACCGCCTCCGGGCGCCGCAGCGGGGCCTTGCGATCCACAGGCGCGCGCGGCGGCTCCGTGCCGGTCGGGGCACCGACAGCTATCGGGTCGCTCGCCGGAAAGGTGTCATCGAGGGCCTCATCGAGCGCCGCATCCTGATGCGCCTTGGCGTCGCGCTTGCTCCGGGGCATCCCCCACCTCGCTTTGTCTCGGTTCCTTGATTAAGCTCAAGTTGGGTGCTGCCGCCCAACCTGCAACGGTCCTTGCGGAAAGTTGAATAGTCCGTGGTGGCCGGCTGCCTGCCAAAAACCAGCTCCCAACCGGAGACGCCGCCATGAACCCGCCCAATGCACGCGTCCTGGCCGCCGAGTTTGCCGGCACGTTCATGCTGGTTCTATCGATATTGGGCGCGGCTTTTCACGCCTTCGATGCGCCGGAGGGTGCAGCGGGCATCCTGGGTGTTGCCCTGTCGGTCGGGTTCACCGTAACGGCGCTGGCCTACGCGCTGGGACACGTTTCCGGCGCACATTTCAACCCTGCCGTCACGCTCGGGCTGATCGCCGGTGGCCGCATCGGCAGCGGCGCGGCGGTCGGCTACATCCTGGCCCAATGCGCCGGTGCGGTGGCCGCGTGCGGCCTGCTTGCGCTTGTCGGCGGCGCACCGGCGTCATTTGGCGCCAACGGATACGGCGAGTTGTCCATCACCAAGGCGTCGTTGACGTCGGTGTTCCTGATCGAACTGGTGCTGACCGGCTTCCTGGTGTTCGCCATCATGGGTGCCAGCAACCGCCGCGCGCCGGCGGGTTTCGTGCCGCTGGTGGTCGGAGGCGTGCTGGCGATGGCTCATATCATCGCCATCCCGCTCTCCAATACGTCGGTCAATCCGGCGCGCAGCCTCGGCGCTGCGGTATTTGCGGGCGGGCCCGCGCTCAGCCAGCTCTGGCTTTTCTGGGTGGCGCCGATTGTGGGCGGCGTACTCGGTGGCGTGCTCGGCCGCTGGCTGCAGGACGAATAGCGCGCGGGCCTATGCGGCGAACCACGCGCGCAGCGCGTTGTTGACCTGCTGCGGCCGCTCCATGGTGGAGAGATGACCGCAATCGGCGACGATCTCGAGCTTCGCTTTCGGAATACCTGACGCCATCTCCTGCGACAGCTCCAGCGGCGTCAGCGCGTCCTCGCGTCCGACTAAAACCAGCGTCGGGCACGTGATGGACGGCAGCATCGGCCGGCTGTCGGGCCGTCCCATCAGCGCCATCTGCTGGCGCCGGAACGCCTCGACGCCGGTGTCGTGTCCCATTTGCAGAACCGCTTCGACCAGCGGCTTGTCGGTCAGCCGCGCCTTGTGAATGAGAACCGGCAGCAACCGCTCCTGCACGGCACGTGTCCCGTCCCGTTCCGCCGCGGCAATGAGCTCGCGCCGCGCCGCACTGCGCTCCGGCGTATCGGCCCGTGAACCGGTGTCGAGCAGCGCCAGCCTGGTCACACGGTCTGGTGCAAGGCGCATGACCTCGAGCGCGATGTAGCCGCCCATGGATAGGCCGGCGAGCGCGAACTGGTGCGGAGCCGTAGCCAGGATCGACTCGGCGATGCCGGTCATGGTGTCATGGCGCGTGTGGTCCGCGACCGTCATCTGGGCCACCTCGGCAAGGCCCGTGAGCTGACCCTCCCAGAGGGCCCGGGTGCACAGCAGACCCGGCACCAGAACCAGCGGCGTACGTTGCACCATAACCATGATCCTCCCCGGTCCGGTCCGCGCCTGAGCCTGATCCGACTACGAGCCGGCCCGCGGTCCGTTTACGATCCTAGCTTGCCGCAAACGCGAACAAAATCAACGCCGGGTGCAGCTGCATGCCGGCTCGCGGACACGGATCGCGGCATAATGGAGCGGACGATCCCGCCTTCCTTGCAATTCGCCGCGAACGATGCCATGTACCGCCCTGTAACGGGCGCAGGGGATCGATTTCATAGATCCTTTTTTGAAGCTCTCGCTTTTCCCGTTAGGCCCTTTGCGGCAAATCCCCCTGCGCTCTCCGATGCCATTTGTTTCGCGCCCTGGTGCGTTGCGCGAGCGATGGTGCATGCTGAGAGTGGAGAACATTTCATTTGCAGACCTTGACCTTCGCTGAGCTTGGGCTCAGCGCAAAAGTGCAGGCCGCCATCACGGCTGCCGGCTACAACGAACCCACACCTATACAAGCCCAGGCCATTCCCGTCGCCGTCACCGGACGCGACGTTCTTGGCATCGCGCAAACCGGAACCGGCAAAACCGCCGGCTTCGTGCTGCCGATGCTGGCAAGGCTGGAAAGCGGACGCGCCAGGGCGCGCATGCCGCGCTCGCTGATCCTGGCGCCGACACGCGAGCTCGCCGCCCAGGTGGCGCAGAGCTTCGAGAAGTACGGCGTCAATCATCGCCTGACCGTCGCCCTGCTGATCGGCGGCGTGTCCTTCGATGATCAGTTGAGAAAGCTCGATCGCGGCGCCGACGTCCTGATTGCCACGCCGGGGCGCCTGCTCGATCACTTCGGCCGCGGCAAGATCCTCCTCACCGGGGTCGAGATCCTGGTGATCGACGAAGCCGACCGCATGCTCGACATGGGCTTCATCCCCGACATCGAGCGCATCTGCAAGCTCCTGCCGCCGCGGCGGCAGACCCTGTTCTTCTCCGCGACGATGCCGCCAGAGATCACGCGTCTGGTGAACACCTTCCTCAACGATCCGGTGCGCATCGAGGTGGCAAAGCCCGCCACCACCGCCAAGACCATCACCCAGCTGTTCCGCTATTGCGCCTCGACCGAGGATTGGGAAAAGCGCGAGGTGCTGCGCGCGCTGATCCGGTCGGAGAACGTCAAGAACGCCATCATCTTTTGCAACCGCAAGCGCGATGTGGCGATCCTGCTCAAGTCGCTGCAGAAGCATGGCTTCAATGCCGGCGCGCTGCACGGCGACATGGATCAGTCCAGCCGCATGGACACGCTGGCCAAGTTTCGCGACGGCACCATAACCTTTCTCGCCGCCAGCGACGTCGCGGCCCGCGGCCTCGATATTCCCGAGGTGAGCCACGTCTTCAACTTTGACGTGCCCTGGCAGTCGGACGACTACGTGCACCGCATCGGCCGCACGGGCCGCGCCGGCAAGGAAGGCCGCTCGCTGACACTCGTGACCCCGGACGACTTCAAGTCGGTCAAGGACATCGAGAAGATGCTCGGCGAGCCGGTTGCCTGGATCGGCGACGCGCCGACCGAGGATGAAATCGCCGAGGGCAGCAAGCGCAAGCGCGGTCGCGGACGGCGCGGCGCCGCCGCCCCGTCAGGCCGCCAGGACGCCCGCGGCGGGCGCGGCCGGGATCGCGGACGGCAGGCCGGTCGTTCCAGTGGAAACGGCCAGCATCGCGATCCGCAGCCGCGCCCGGCCGCTGCCGAAGCTGCCCAGCCGGAGCAGCCGCGTGCAGCCCGTCCGGCATCCTCGCAGCCGCCCCAGAAACAGAATGGTCGCTCAAAGCCCCCGGCCCGCGAGGCAAAGCCTGCCCGTGAACCGTGGGAGCCCCGCGAGCCGCGGCGGCAGCAGCCCCAGCAGCAACGGGACGGCGGTTCGACGCCGGTCGGCCTCGGCGATCACGTGCCGGCCTTCCTGCGCAAGACCACGCGGCCCGTACAGGCCTGACGCACGCAGGTCTCAACCTCACGGCGAAGGCGGCGGGTGCCGCCTTCCGAGCACCCGTACCAGCCATTGGCGCACGGGCCGCAGCCTGCCGGCAACCGCGCGCCGCGCACGCTCCTTGATCACCCGGCCCAGCCGCCACACCGTCGAGGCCCGCACGCGCTCCACCAGCGCGTCCTTCCACGGCATCACCGTCTCGTAGCCCCAGGCAAACCACCCCATCTGCATCAGCGCCGGCTGTGTCAGCATGAACAGGCGTGCGACGAGCGCGGTTGCACCGATCTTGGCCGCCGCGAACAGCAGCGCTGCCAGCAGCCATTGGCCACGCGCAACGAGCAGCAGCGCCAGGAACTTCAGCGGCAGCAGCAGCGCCGAGGGCAGCACGAACACGAGCAAGGCTGCATAGGGCGGCAGCCGCGCGATTGCCGTTTCCACGCGCGCCCACGGCTGCCAGCGCGCAAGCCGGCCGAGTAGCTCCGCCAGCGGCCGCCAGCCCCACTCCTCGAACAGGATGATGAGCGCGAGCACAATCTGCAGGCCGGCGCGCGCGACCTGTCCCAAAACGCGCGACAGCGCCCGGATTGCAAGGCGCGCATGCACGGCGAACCTGCGCAGCGGCCCTCTCCCGGTCCCATGTGCACTGTTTTTAGTCACCTGACCCTCGGGCCGCCCCTAACGTTGCATGGACACATCACAGGCCCAAATTCCGGCCGGCTGTCACCGGCGGGACTTCCCCGGCATCGGGCCGTCGCCTAAAGTGGTGTGCACAGAGTTTCTGCGACGGGATGGGGATCTTTCGATATTGGTGTGGGTAAGCAGTTTGGTGCGGAGAACCATCCGAGGATCCGCTAGGGCATTGCGGCCTTAGCGGATCATTTTTTTTCAGGAGCCGACCTGCTCGGTGTCCGGCGCCGCCTTGTGCCCCGTCCCCGGCGCGATGTCCTCCCCGGAAAGCCGTCCCCCCTCTATGCGCTGCCCTTCTTGCGCGAGCGCATGCGCCAGCTCTTCGCGCGCCTTCTCAGCCTGGCGCTGCCGGTTCCACAGGCTGGCATACAGACCACCCTTGGTCAGCAGCTCGCCATGCGTGCCCTGCTCGACCAGCTCGCCCTTCTCCAGCACGAGAATGTTGTCGGCGTGGACGATTGTTGAAAGGCGATGCGCGATCACCAGCGTCGTGCGCTGACGGCTGATCTCATCGAGCGCGTCCTGGATCTCCTTCTCCGTATGGCTGTCGAGCGCGCTCGTCGCCTCGTCCAGAATCAGGATGGGCGGGTTCTTCAGAATCGTGCGGGCGATGGCCACACGCTGCTTCTCGCCTCCGGAAAGCTTCAGCCCCCGCTCGCCGACCATGGTGCGATAGCCGTCCGGCAACGCGCGGATGAAGGTGTCGATCTGCGCCAGGCGCGCGGCTTCGTAGACCTCCTCCGGCGTGGCCTCCGGACGGCCGTAGCGGATGTTGTAGAGGATGGTGTCATTGAACAGCACGGTGTCCTGCGGCACCACGCCCATGGCCGCGCGCAAGGAGGCTTGCGACACGTCGCGGATATCCTGGCCGTCGATCGTCACCCTGCCGCCCGCCACGTCGTAGAACCGCAGCAGGATGCGCGAGATGGTCGACTTGCCTGCACCCGAGGGTCCGACGATGGCCACCGTTTTGCCGGCCGGCACCTCGAACGACAGCCCGTCCAGGATGGTGCGCTCCGGCTCGTAGCGGAACTTCACCCCCTCGAAGCGGATGGTTCCGCCGCGAATGGCGAGTGCGGCAGCGCCGGGCCGATCCGCCACCTCGGGCGGCACCTCGAGCACGTCCATCATGCGTTCGATGTCGGTGAGGGACTGTTTGATCTCGCGATACACCATGCCCATGAAGTTGAGCGGGATGAAAAGCTGCAGCAGCAGCGCATTGACCATCACGAACTGCCCGACCGTGGCGCGGCCCGCCATCACATCGAGGCCCGCCATCACCATGCACAGCGTCAGGGCGACCGTAAAAATGGTCGCCTGCCCGGCGTTCAGCACCGCGAGCGAGGTGTAGGCCTTGATGCTCGCCGTCTCGTAGGCGGCCATCGATTGATCGTAGCGCTTGGCCTCGCGGGCCTCCGCGCCGAAGTATTTCACCGTCTCGTAGTTGAGCAGGCTGTCGATCGCCTTGGTGTTGGCCTCCGTGTCGCTCTCGTTCATCTCGCGACGGATGCGGATGCGCCAGTTGGTTGCCGCCACCGTGAACCACAAGTAGAGCACGATCATCGCCAGCACGGTCACGACGTAGCGCCAGTCGAACTCGTAGGCGCACACCGCCAGCACGAGCGCGAACTCCACGATCGTCGGAACGAACGTCATCAGCACCATGCGCGAGATGTTCTCGATGCCGAGACGCCCGCGCTCGAGCACCCGGGTCAGCCCGCCCGTCTTGCGTTCCAGATGAAAGCGCAGCGACAGCGCATGCATGTGCTCGAAGGTGTGCAGCGCCAGCTTGCGCACCGCGTGCATGGCGACCTTGGCGAACATGCCCTCGCGCACCTGCACCAGCAGGCTCATGGCCACGCGCACCGCGCCGTAGATGACGATCGCCAGCACCGGCAGCCCTACCAGCCAGGCCATCGCCTGGCCGTCCGGCAGCTTGCCGCCCGAGGCCGCCACCAGCGCGTCCGTCGCCCACTTGAACGTGAACGGCATGGCGACCGTGACGAGCTTCGCCGCCAGCATCAGGGTCAGCGACAGGATGACCGTCGTCTTCAGGTCGGGCCGCTCGGACGGCCAGACGTAGGGCCACAGCCCTCGCAACACGCGCACTTGGGCCGTTGACGGCTTCAGCCGCGCGAACAGGGCAGCGCGCCGGCCGCCGCCAGCGTCATGATGGCGTTGCATGCTGTGGCTTTAGCCCCCGCAGACGCGCTTGTCGATGCAGCGGGCTCGCACTGCACAGCAAAGGATCGTTGACCCCGTCATCCTGGCTTTCGCTGCGCTCGGCCGGGATGACAACACGCAGGCGAGACGACGATGGCGCACCCTACTCGCGTGCGCGCGCGCCGCGCCCCGCAATATAGACGCGCTGACACGCGCGAATGAGGTCGGGCTCTGCGATACGCTGCCGGTTGGCCGCGTGGACGGCGCGGTATCGTGATCCGGACCCGAGATAGCGTTCCGCAATGCGCCAAAGGCTGTCGCCCTGTTTGACCGTGTACCACCCGTTTTGCAGCCTGCCGGCGCCGCGGCACGCCGTGGCGGCAGATCGCGACGCAGCACGCGCCTTCGGCTTGCTTCCACGGGGCGCAGGCTTTGCCTCCGGGGTGGATGGCGGCACCCGCACCACAGCGGTTTTCTCAGGCGCTGCCTTGGGGGGAGCCACCGCCGTCTTTGAATCTGTATTCGGTTGTGTGCGCGCTTCCGGCGGTTTGGTCGTCGGTTGAGCCTTGTCCGCGGCCGTCGGTGCCTTCGCAGTCTCGGTCTTGGCAGGTGGCGGCGCAGAGGCAGGCGGCGGTGCGGAGACGGGCGCCGCCGCCGGTCCCTTCGTCTCGCCGGTCTTCGGCATGGCAGCCTGCTTGCTTTCGGGGACAGTCGGCGCCTTTGGCGTCGCCGCATCCTTTGCAACACCCTTGGGCGTTTCCGGCGCCTTCGCCGGTGCCGCCTCCGCCACCTTGGGCACGGGCTTTGCCTCTGGCGCCTTCGCCTTCACGTCTGCCGGCTTGGCGGCCTCGGCGGGCTTTGCCGCCTCCGTTACCTTGGGCGCAGGTTTGGCCTCGGGCCGCGGCGCTTCTGGTGCCTTCGCCTTCACATCTGTCGGCTTGGCAGCCTCGGCAGGCGTTGGCGCGTCCGGTTTCGGCGCGAGCTTCGCTGCGCGCGGGTCGGCATCGCGCTTGTCGGTCGTGCTGCCTTTGCTTTCGGCCGCCTTGCGCGGCTCAACGGCTGGCTTGGCCGCCGGCTCGGAGCTGGTCGATGCCGGCAGTGGACTCGCTGCCTTGGGCGCCGGAGCGGACTTGCCGGCCTCCGCCACCGGGTCCCACGGCGGCACCGAGGCCGGTTCCCCGGCAAGTCTGCGCATCAGGCGCTGGAAGTGGGCGGCAGAGTTGCGCACCCAGCCGAGCAGGTTCTGCTCCTCCTCGCGCGTCTTCACGGCGGGCGCTGCCGGCTTCTGCGGATTCGCCTGCGCAACGCGCTGACGCTCCATATAGGCCGTGAACTCCTTGGATGCAGCTTCGGCAATCGCCTCGGCCTCGGCGCGCACGCGCTCTTCCGCGCTTGTCGCAGCCAAAGCCGCACCTATATGTGCGCTCCCAGTCAGCATCAGCGCTGCCAGGCAAACCAGGAAAGATCGACCCGAACTCATTTCGGCCCTTCGTGAGGAGTGTTAGAGGAACCGCTGAAACCGTCGGTCCTAACCTTAACTGTGACCTTCAGGGCAGCAAACACCGGGGATTGCCGCAAATTGGGCGTTGCCCTCTTCTAGGAGAGGGAAACGGCGTCAGCGCGCAACAACAGCAAGTAGAACAAGGCATCTTTATGGGAGATCGACGACAAAGAGCCAACGGCCTGGCAAAACCCCCGCGCACCAAGGCACGCAAGCCGGCCACAAGCAAAATCGAAGGCGCAGCCATCGGCGGTCTCGTCCGCAACGTCTGCGTGTACTGCGGCTCCAACCCGGGCCTGAACCCGGCCTACGCCAAAGCGGCCAACAGATTTGGGCAGTTGCTTGCCGAAGCCGGTATCGGCCTCGTCTACGGCGGCGGCGGCCTGGGCTTGATGGGAGAAGTCGCACGCTCGGCCATCGCCCACGGCGGGCACGTCACCGGCATCATCCCGACCTTCCTCTCCGAGAAGGAGCACATGCTGCGGGATGTGCACGAAATGATCGTCGTCGAGGACATGCATCAACGCAAGAAGTTGATGTTTGATCGCTCGGACGCGTTCGTGGCTCTGCCCGGCGGCATCGGCACGCTCGAGGAGCTGGTGGAGCAGCTCACTTGGGCGCAGCTCGGCCAGCACAACAAGCCCGTCGTGCTGCTGAACGTCGACGGGTTCTGGGCGCCATTCCTGGAGCTCATGAGCCATATGCGCCGCGAGGTCTTCATTCGCGAAGGCATGGAAGTGCCGTTCGTCGCCGTCGACCATGCCGAGGGCGTCCTGCCGGCCATTGCGCAGCGCGTGCGCCCGCCCAAGCCCGCGGCCGAAGCCGCCGTGGTCGAGAAGTTCTGAGGGCAGCGCGCGCTTTGCGGGGCGCACAGCACGGCCTATGCTCGCCTTCGAGTCCCGTCGCATGCAAGTTGGCGAAGCGCCCATGAACCCGTTCCTCGATGCCAACGCCCTGCGCGTGCATAGGGCCCGCAATACATTTCATTCGCTTCTCCTGGTGGGCGGGCTCGGGCTTTTGACCGCTGTCTCAGCCTGGCTCATTTGGGGCGGCATGGGCGTTGCCGTCACGCTGATCGCCATCGGGCTGATCTACGCCTTCGCGCCCCGCGTTCCTCCGGCCCTCATCATGCGCGTCTACCGTGCGCGCGAGATCGACCCGCGCGGCGGCGGACAGCTCATCCAGATCATCGATGTTCTCGCCGACCGGGCGGAGCTGCCTGCAATGCCGCGTGTCTACATCATTCCCAGCATGACGCTGAACGCGTTCGCAACCGGAACACCGCAGAACGCCGCCATCGGCATCACCGAGGGCCTGCTCCGCCGCCTCGACCTCAACGAGGTTGCCGGCGTCCTGGCGCACGAGATCAGCCACATCCGCAACAACGATCTCGCCGTCATGAGCCTCGCCGACGTGATGACGCGCTTCACGCAGATGCTGGCCTATCTCGCCGTGTTCCTGGCGATCTTCAACCTGCCCGCCTTCCTGCTCGGCGACGCGGAGATCTCGTTCTGGGGCCTGCTGCTGCTCTATCTCGCCCCGACCGCGGGCAGTCTCATCCAGCTCGCCCTGTCGCGTACGCGCGAGTACGACGCGGACCTGGAGGGCGCGAGCCTCACCGGCGATCCCGCATCGCTGGCGTCCGCGCTTGAGAAGCTGGAGCGCTATCAGGGCCGGTTCTGGGAGGACATGATGCTGCCGATACCCGGCCGGCGCATCCCGCAACCGTCGTTGCTGCGCTCGCATCCGCTGACAGCGGATCGCATCGCCCGCTTGCGCGCCCTGGAAGGCCGGCCGCTGCTTCCTCAGATCTCAGCGCCGCACGAGCCCGCCCAGCTCGACACCAACCCGCGGGCCGTCGCCATGCGCCCGCGCTATCGTTGGACCGGCGTGTGGTTCTGACAACCCCGGCATCGCGCACAATCAACAGCGTAGCTCAATCGTCGATCCGCAAAGCCTCACCGCCCCTAATTTGCGGCAGCGACGGCATCAGCTTGTCCGCAGCCTCCCAGGTCTCGATCTGCCTGCGGGCGTGATCGAACGCGCGTTTGAAGGAGGTTTCCGTGCGCAAGGCACGATTGAAGAACGCATCGCCGAAATAGGTCCACTGCCGCTTGTCATCGCAGCCGAACGACGTGCGGTCGGCACGCGCCGCGGTGATCACCAGTGTGCGCGCGTTTGCGAGCGCTGGAATGAAGCTCCCTGAGTGGCACGCCGACAGCACCAGCACGCGGTTCCTGATGCCGGATTTATCCAGCATCTGCTTCAACGCCTGCGGCCGCAAAGGCTCGAGGCCGACATACGGCATCTCCACCACGAGCACCGACTGCACCCCATGCGTCGTCACGAACAGGAACAGCGTATCGTTGGCGGGGTCCATGATCTTGCCAAGACCGAGCAGCACCTGTTCCAGGTTGTCGGCCGTCGCCAGTGGCACGTCGTTGACTGTGCTCGGATGATTGATGAGGGCGATGGAGCGTCCGCGCGTACCGAAGCGCTCATCGAACAGCTTGCGGACCTCCTGCACCTCGCGCTTGAACACGGCCTGATGCCCGAAGCCGGCAAAGCCGACGAAATAGAGTTGCCGGCTGCCCACGCCCCGCTCCGAAGGTTTCACCGCCGCCAGCGCCTGCTCGACCAGCGGCTGTTGATCGGGAAGCTCTGCCTGCCACTCGCGTCGCTCAGTCTGCGCGATCCCCATTGCGCCCGGCATCAACACCGCCGCAAGCGCCAGGCCCAAGGCGAGCGCCACGCGTCGGAGCGGTCCAAGCATCTGGGTCATCTGGCCTTGAAACTCAGCTTTGCACCTGCAGCAGATTGGGACCTTGAGTTGCAGAGGTCTGTCGTCGGCAGAATGGCGGCTTTTGCGCCCGATGTGGCCCCGCAACTCACACGGCATGTGAATAGACAACGATTAACTCGCTATTATTCATACATAATATGGGACTGAAATTAAGATTCTGGTGAGCCTTCTCCCTTAAGCACGATGATAACCCTCAATGGGTCCCCCGCTGCAACCGAGGCCGAAACCAGACTTGCTGAGCGCCTCGCTGGGAGACGGAGTGACGGACATGAGTACGCACGGCGACAGGCTGCGGTCCACGGTGGTGCCCACCGTCCGCTATCGCGACGTGCCCGCGGCGATCGCGTGGCTGAGCGACGCCTTTGGGTTCGTCCCGCATCGCCTTCTCAACGACGAGGAGGGGGTTGTGCGCTATGCCGAGCTCACCTTCGGCACCGGCATGATCATGGTCGGCCCCATCGACGAGGACCATCTCGGCAGGTTCATGGTGCAGCCGGAAGAGGTCGGCGGCGTCGAAACACAAATCAGCTACGTCCATGTCGAGGATGCGAAAACGCACTGCGAGCGCGCGGTTGCCGCCGGTGCAACCATCGTGCTCGACATCACCGATGAGGCGAACGGCGGCCGCGGCTACACGGCCCGCGACCCCGAGGGCCACATCTGGAATTTCGGCACCTACGACCCGTGGGCCCGCTTCAAGCCACAGCCCGTGCAGGCACCGCAGCAGCGCCGCAGCAAACGTGCGCTCGCCGCGCTGATCGCCTTGGCCGCTATCGCCGGCGCGTTCGCCTTCGAGCCGACGCGCGAAGCCCTGGGCGACGCCGCCGAGAGCGTACTCGTTCGTATCGCGTCCGCGTCCGACACATCGGCCGACGACGACCGGACCGCCTTCTCCGACAGCACCGCGGCCGTGCAGGCGCTGCGCGTCGAGCTCGCGCGGGAGCAGGCTGCGAAGTCGAAGTCCGAGCAGGCCCTTGCCCAGGTGCGCGAGCAGCTGACCTTGGAGACGCGCCTGCGGGAGGCCGCCGAGCAGGCTTCCGTGCAGTCTCGCAACCAGCTGACGACGCTACTCGCCAAGCACGAGACCACCGGCCGCACAGCCTCGGAAATCCGCACCGAGTTGGAGCGCGCGCAGGCTGCCAAGGTTGCCGCCGAGCAAGCCGCCAGGGACGCCCGCGAAAAGCTCACACGTGCCCAGGAGGCGGAACGGGAGCGGCAGGCGCGTCTCCTTGCGCAACGCGAACGGCGCGCCCGCAACCGCGCTGCGCGGACGGCCGCCCACGACAGGGAGGCGGCCGCCGTCGGGTACCCCTCGTGGATCTGCAACAGGATAACGTGCTGAAGCAGTTGCGAACCAGGGCAGGGCCCGATATCTGAGCGGCAATGACCGCCAGCAAGCCCAGCCCCGAAACGCAGGATCTCGCCGATCCAGCCGCGCTCGTCGCGCGCATGCGGGCCGGCGAGCGCCGCGCAACCTCTCGAGCCGTCACCGAGCTGGAACGCTTGTCGCCGGCGGCGCCGCGCCTTCTGGAGGCCATGCGCCCCCACCTTGGTCGCGCCCTTGTGATCGGCTTCACCGGTCCGCCGGGCGCCGGAAAATCGACCCTCGTCAACGCCTATACCCGCTACCTACGGGAAGACAACAAGCAGATCGGCATCATCGCCGTCGATCCCTCCAGCCCGATATCGGGCGGTGCCATCCTCGGCGACCGCATCCGCATGACGGCCACGCTCGATGACGACGGCGTCTTCATGCGCTCGCTTGCCAGCCGCGGCCACTTGGGCGGGCTATGTCCGGCCGCCGTGCGCGTGATCGATGCCTTTGATGCGGCCGGTAAGGATATCGTGCTGCTGGAAACGGTCGGCACCGGCCAGTCCGAGATCGACGTCGCCGAGGTCGCGGATGTCCGCATCGTCGTCAGCGCCCCCGGGCTCGGCGACGACATCCAGGCCATGAAGTCCGGCCTTCTCGAGGTTGCCGATATCCTGGTCGTCAACAAGGCCGACCGGGAAGGCTCCGAGCGCACCGCGCAGCAATTGAAAGGCGCTCTTTCCCTTCGCTCGGGGCCGCGCGCCAACGTACCCGTGCTGAAGGTCACGGCAACGACCGGGGATGGCGTTCCCGCGCTCGCCGTCGCCATCGACGACTTTGCGATCGCCAACGTCCCCAAGGACGCGACGGTGCGCCGCCGCCGCCGGGCCCGTTACCTTATCGCCCGCGCCGCGGCAGACCTCGTCGGCGAGCGTGTGCGGCATGGCGCCGACGGCGAGCTCGATCGCCTTGCCGACGCCGTCCTTGCCGGCACCCTGCTCCCAGCGGATGCCGCCGGCAAGATCCTGCGGGGCATGTGAGCCCCCGCCAGCGACGGGAAGCTCCGCGTTCCACGTTACGGCGGGCATCACAGTGCCGTGACCCCCGATCCACTGGGCCATGGCGCGCGTTATATGAAGGCTGCCGGGCAGTCGAAGGAGGCTCAACAATGTCTTTCAGGAAGTTCGCATTGGCACCCGTGCTCGCTACCGCTCTGATGGCGGTGCTGCCGGCATCGGGCCAGGCCCGCATCGTGTGCGATAACGAATTCCAGGTTGTTCAAGGCTCGCCCATTGCTACGCCGGCTTGCGCTGACCGCTATCTGGCGCGGGTCGCCCAGGGCTACGGCATGCGCGTCACCCATGTCGACATCCGCAATCCGGGCGTGAAGGCGCGCGTGTGCGAGTTCGTCGGCAATGACATCCGGCTGCGGACGATCTGTTCGGGCTGGCGCAACGACCAGTTCGGTGGGCCACGCATCGGCTTCTGATGGCGCAGGATTGAAATGGGGCCGTCGATCCGGCCCCATTTCATTGTGCCTAGGCTGCAGCCTGCGCACCTGATCGCATCAGCTTATAGGTGATGGAGTCGATCAACGCCTCGAAGCTGGCATCCACGATATTGGGCGATACACCTACCGTGTACCAACGTTCGCCGCTGGCGCTGTCCCGGCTCTCCACCAGCACCCGCGTCACCGCCTCGGTGCCGCCGGTGAGGATGCGCACCTTGTAGTCGACCAGTTCGACGCTCTCGATCAGCTTCTGGTAGCGGCCGAGATCCTTGCGCAGGGCCTGGTCGAGGGCATTGACGGGGCCGTTGCCCTCGGCCACCGACCACACCGGCTCCTCCTCGCCGCTGACGAACACCTTCACGGTCGCCTCCGACACCGTCACCAGCTTGCCGAGTGCGTTGTGGCGCTTCTCGACCATTACGCGGAAGCTATCGACGGCAAAGTAGCGCGGCACCTCGCCCAGCAGGCGGCGCGCCAACAGCTCGAACGATGCATCCGCCCCCTCGTAGGCATAGCCCATGCCCTCGCGCGCCTTCACCTCGTCCAGCAATTGACTGACGCGCGGATCATCCCTGCCGACCGGCACGCCCAGTCGCTCCAGCTCGTAGAGCAGGTTCGACTTGCCGGCCTGATCCGACACCAGCACGCGCCTGCGGTTGCCGACCGCTTCCGGCGGCACGTGCTCGTAGGTCTGCGGCTCTTTCAAGATGGCCGAGGCGTGGATGCCGGCCTTGGTCGCGAACGCGGCCTCGCCGACGTACGGCGCCTGCCGGTTCGGCGCTCGGTTGAGGATTTCATCCAGCAGGCGGCTCGCATGCGTCAGCTTGCGCAAGCGCTCCGGCGTCACGCTCGTCTCATAGCGATCCGCGAACTCGCTCTTGAGGAGCAAGGTGGGGATGATGGACGCCAGGTTGGCGTTGCCGCAGCGCTCGCCGAGCCCGTTCAGCGCGCCCTGGATCTGGCGCGCGCCGGCGCGCACCGCCATCAGCGTATTGGCGACCGCATTCTCGGTGTCGTTGTGCGTGTGGATGCCGAGGTGCGACCCCGGCACGTGCTTGTTCACGTCGGAGACGATGGCCGCGATCTCGTTCGGCAGCGTTCCGCCGTTGGTGTCGCACAGCACCACCCAACGTGCGCCCGCCTTGTGCGCCGCCGTTGCCACCGCCAGAGCATAGGCGCGGTTCGCCTTGTAGCCGTCGAAGAAGTGCTCGCAGTCGATCATGGCCTCGCGGTTCGATCTCACGATCGCTTCCACCGACTGCGTGACGCCTTCCAGGTTCTCCTCGTTGCTGATGCCGAGCGCCACGCGTACGTGGTAGTCCCAGGCCTTGGCGACGAGGCAGATGGCGCCCGCGTGCGCCTGCAGGGTCGCCTGGAAGCCCGGATCGTTGGACACCGAGCGCCCCGCCCGCTTGGTCATGCCGAAAGCGGTGAAAGTCGCGTGCTTCAGCCCTGGGTCGGAGTTGAAAAACTCCGTGTCGGTGACATTGGCACCAGGGTACCCGCCCTCGATGTAGTCGACACCGATCTCATCCAGCGTCTGCGCAATCAGCCGCTTGTCCTCGAGCGAGAAATCCACGCCCGTGGTCTGCGCGCCGTCGCGCAGCGTAGTGTCGAACAGATAAAGTCTCTCTCTAGACATTGCTGGCGTCCTCGCGGCCTGCGCGACGGCATTTTTCGTTTGTTCGTGCTCGGCGCCCCGGACGGAAGGCCAATCCGCGCTGCACGGCGTCTGCGCGCGAACGGGCGCGCAGCGTAGTGTCGAACATGTAGAGACGTTCGCGAGTCATTGCCCAACCTCACGACGCGCTCGGCGCGATTCCCCTCCCCCTTGTGGGGAGGGGTTAGGGGTGGGGGGAACCCCAACGAGAGATGCTCTGCAATCCCCCCCACCCTGTCCCTCCCCCACAAGGGGGGAGGGTACGATGGCGCGGGCGCCGATATGAACCATCATCGCCTCACAGATACCCAAGAAACCGTGCTGCCAGGTAAATGGCGCACAGCACCACGACCACTTTCAGCGCGGGGTAATAGTAGGGATGCTCGCGAAACGGCGGGCGGGCATTGGGATCATTGGCCATTGGCATCTCCTGCGCGCGGCGGTGGCCACACGGCTGTATCGTGATCGGGGTGCTGGTAGGAAATAATCTCGGCGTAGCGTCCGGCTGCCAACTCTTGCTCGCTCGCGGATAGGCTCGGCAGGCTGGCGAGCGCGTCCGCCCAGGGAACGCGGTGCTCGGACGGCAACTGAATGGTCGGCGGCAGCGCGGCCGGATTGTCGAACGCGCAGATGGCGATGTCGGTGCTGCCCTCGTACTCATAGGTCAGCGGCGTCCCACAATCGGCGCAGAAGCCGCGGCGGACCGTGTTGGAGCTTTGGAAGTGCTTCAGTTGTCCGCGCGTCCAGGCAAATGCACGCGCCGCAACGAATAGCCCGCCGATGCTGGCAAAGGCCTTCTGGCACATGCGGCAGTGGCACATCGATGCGCGGCCGAGCCGGGTGACGGCGAACCGTACCGCGCCGCACTGACAACCGCCGGTGAATGCTTCCTGCGCCATGCTCACCTAACCCGGCGCATGACACACCGCCTCGACATTGTGCCCGTCCGCATCGATGACGAAAGCGCCGTAATAGTTGGGATGATACATGGGCCGCAAACCCGGCGCGCCGTTATCCTTTCCGCCGGCCGCCATGGCTGCCTTGTAGAAAGCGTCGACCTCCGCCCGGGTGCTGGCGACGAACGCGATGTGGATATAGGGCGTTGTCTTGCCCCCGTCGGCCAGCCAGAAGAACGGCTTGCCGTTGGAGCCGAGCCCGGCGATGTCGAAGTTGCCGGTCACCGCCTTCGGAAACTCCATCAGCACCGTGATGCCGAGCGGCTTCAATGCCGCCGTGTAGAACGCCTTGGCCTTGCCGAAGTCGGAAACACTGAGCGAGGTGTGATCTACGCCGGACATTTGGATGGCACTCCCTGAAAATTGGCTGCTACGCGTCCCCCTCCCCCTTGCGGGGAGGGGTTAGGGGTGGGGGTCTCAGAAGCCGTTGACTTGATCCCCACCGCCAAAAAACGCTCGTCATGGTCGGGCTTGTCCCGACCATCCATCTTTCAACGAACGCTCCGGCCCACGGATAGCGGGATCCTCGGGACAAGCCCGAGGATGACGTTCGTAGGCAGCTCACCGCTTCACCTCCCACGTCGTTTCTATTTCACCGGTGGCCGGGTTCTTCGCATCCTTGAGCTGGATGCCCATGGCGGTAAGCTCGTCGCGAATGCGGTCGGCTTCCTTGAAGTCCTTGGCTTTGCGGGCGGCAAGACGCGCGCTGATAAGCGCCTCAACCTTGGCGCCGTCAACGGAAAGTCCCTCCCTCGATAGCCTGTTCAAGTCGACTTTCTCGATGTCGAGACCAAGATACTTGCAGCTCGCAAATAGCGTCCGGGCAGGCGCGCTCATTCCCGCTTGTTGGGGGGCACGCTTGCTCTCTCCGAGCAAACGGTGCAACTCAGCAATGGCGCGCGGCGTGTTGAGGTCATCCTCCAGAGCTTCAATGATTTCGGGCGAAGGTTCTGCCGCTGGTCCACCGTCAAGGCTGAAGACTCGGAAGGAATCCAGAGCCGCAGCGGCCTCTTCGAGCCTCCGCGCGGTCCAATCCACGGGCTGCCGATAGTGCGTCGAAAGCATCGCAAAACGAAGCACCGGACCCGGCCAACGCCAGCCCCCAAACTTGTCCGTCGCCAACAACTCATGGATCGTCACGAAATTCCCCAGGGACTTGGACATCTTCTCGCCCTCGACCTGCAGGAAGCCGTTGTGCATCCAGACGTTGGCCATCGCCGGCGTGCCGTGGCCGCAGCGCGATTGCGCAATCTCGTTCTCATGGTGCGGGAAGACCAGATCGATGCCGCCGCCGTGGATGTCGAACACATGCGGCTGCTTGAGACCCGCCTCCGACAGCAAGCCCTTCATCTGCGGCTCCTGCCACAGCCAGCGATCGGCCATCGCCGAGCACTCGATATGCCAGCCGGGACGTCCCGGCGCCGTGATGCCCGCAGGCGACGGCCACGCGGGCTCGCCGGGCTTGGACGGCTTCCACAGCACGAAGTCCATCGACCCCCTCTTGTAGGGCGCCACATCCACCCGCGCACCGGCCTCCATCTCCTCCAACGAGCGGTTGGCGAGGCGGCCGTACTCGGCCATCGACGACACGTCGAACAGCACGTGGTCCTGCGCGACATAGGCATGCCCTTTGGCCACCAGCGCCTCGCACAGCGCTCGCATCTCGGCGATGTGCTCGGTGGCGCGCGGCTCCACCGTCGGGGGCAGCACGCCTAGTGCGGCGATGTCCTCGTGGAACTGCTTGGTCGTCTTCGCGGTGACCTTGGCAATCGCCTCATTCAGCGGCAGGTCCGGATATTCCTCCGCCGCCCGCGCATTGATCTTGTCGTCCACGTCCGTGATGTTGCGCGCATAGGTGACGTGGCTGGCCCCGTAGATATGCCGCAGCAGGCGGAACAGCACGTCGAACACGATGACGGGGCGCGCGTTGCCGATGTGGGCGAAGTCGTAGACCGTTGGCCCGCACACATACATGCGCACGTTGCCGGGATCGATGGGCCGAAACGGCTCCTTCGTCCGCGTCAGAGTGTTGTAGAGCCTGAGCGTCACGGTGTCCCTCCGCTGGGCGGGGGCGTTTCTCTGTCACCGGAGGCAAAGAAGCGGCCGCGCACCAGCCAGTTGGCTAGCTCGTTGCAATAGTGCCGCAAATAATCTTGCGCGGGGCCTGCATGGCGGCCTTATCTGCACTTTCCCCAGCAACGTCAAGCGGCCCTTCACCGTCCACCCGGTTCGGATTGACCCCCCGCCGCAACAAACCCATAATTCGCCGCAAAGGTCCGCCGGATTCGGCTGCAAGCCGTTTGGAGAGCTGACAAATTTTCCGTTTGCCAAAAGTGACGCTGCCGTCGGGCACCGCCCGTGTCGCCCTGGCCGCCCTGTGCGTCACGGGTGCTGTCGCGGCAACCGCGCTCGACGCCGTCGCGCAAGGCTGGTGGCCCTGGTCGCAGCAGGAGAACCGTCCGCCAGTGCCGCGCGAGCCCATGCGGCAGCCTCCGCCTGACCGTCCACCGCCTCCGGGCCAGCCCGGCTATCCTGGCGCGCCGCCGCCACCACATGCACAGCGCGGCGGGCCCAGCAATATCTGCCTGCAGCTCGAGCAGCGCCTGGTGGCCGAGATTCAAGGCAACCAATTCGGCCGCGAGGCCTTGCCGAAAATCGAATCCGACATCCGCGAGCTGGAGCGCACCTACCGCTCCGCCAGCCGCGAGCTCGATCGGTCAGACTGCTGGGATCAGTTCCTGTTCTCTAAAACGCTGCGCCAGTCGCGGCGCTGCATCCAGCTCAATGCCGATGTCGAAAACGCCCAGCGGCGCATCGCCGATCTCGACCGGCAGCGCCGCCAGATCATGGGTACCGGCGAGAAGTCGTCGATGCAGGACGACATTGTGCGTGAGCTCGCCCGCAACGGCTGCGGCCAGCAGTACTCCCAGGAAGCCCGCAAGCGCGACCAGGCCAACAACCCCTTCGCCATGCTGTTCGGCAGCAACGAGGACAGCGACGCCGGCCGCGGCCCCACCAATCAGTTCAGCAACCTGCCCTTCGCCACCTATCGCACGCTGTGCGTGCGGCTGTGCGATGGCTACTACTTCCCGGTCAGCTTCTCCACGCTGCCGAACCACTTCCAACGCGATGTCGACGTCTGCCAGTCGCGTTGCGCCGCGCCCTCCGATCTCTACTACCACCAGAACCCCGGCGGCGCCGTCGAGCAGGCCGTATCCGCGACCACGCAGCAGCCCTACACGAGCCTCAAGGTCGCGTTCCGCTACCGCAAGGAGTATGTGGCCGGGTGCTCCTGCAAGCAGGCAGAGTACAACCCGTCGCTGGACAAGAAGGCGGCAGAGCTCGCACCGCAAAGCCCAATGCCCGCGCCCGGCACCGGTGTCCGCGTTGGGGCGAAAAAGTAGCGCGCAAGCGTTACAGCCACGATCCCGCCAAGAAATCGGTCCACTGTGTCACAAGGGACATAGACCCAGCCTTGTGACTTTTGCACGCTGACCCGGCGGGGGGACGGCGCATCGCGCGAGCGAGCACAGCGGATGACTTTGGTCGACGGCAAGAGCCATGGCCTGGCTAAGGCCCTGACGATACGGCTTGTAGGCATGGATGAGCACACACACGTGCGCCACCTGCATACGAAGTCGATGGAAAACCAGTCCGCCGATTCTCTCACCGACACCGAATTTCAGGCCTTCGCGACCTTTGTCCGCTCGTCGGACTACAGCGACATCCTCAAGGAAGAGAACCTGTACGGCGCCTTCACGGAAGGCCAGCTGATCGGTACCGCGTCCTGGCAGGTCAACGGCGACGACGGCCAGATGGCGCGCATCTCGTCGGTCTTCGTCGATCCGATGTTCCTGCGCCTCGGCATTGGCGGGCGCCTGCTCACCGAGGTGGAGGCGCGCGCCTTCCAGTCGGGTTTCAACCAGCTCAGCATCAGCACGACGCTGAATGCAGTGCCGTTCTTCGAGAAGGCCGGCTACCAGGTCGCCTCGCGCGGCGTGAAGGCGCTTGGGACGAATTGCCTGCTGCCCGTCGCCTTCCTGCGCAAGAGCGTGCCGCGGCTGGCGCGGGCACCGGCGCAAGCCAAGGCGCCGCCACCGGTTGCTGAGCCCGCCAAGACCTAAGGCGGCTAGCTACTTGCACGCGCGGCAGATCTGCTCGATGTGCCGGTGATCCGTGCCGCAGCAGCCGCCAACCACCGAGATGTGCGGGTACCGCTTCAGGATTGCGCGATACTCGCCACCGAGTTCCACCGGGTTGCCATCGTCGAGGTCGGGCGCCTCGTTGAGTTCTGCGTGGCTGCGCCTTGAAGCGTTGGCCCGGATGCCGCCGATACGGCTGATCCATGGCGCCTTGCCGAGCCGGTCGGTGAAATGGCTCGGATGCGCGCAGTTGATCATGTAGTAGGCCGGCCCCGCGCGCGTCAGCTCGTCAACCTTGGCGATGGCCTCGCCGAGCCCTTGCCCCGTCGGCAGGCGGCCATCCGTTTCCACGGTGAATGAGATAGCAACCGGGATGCGTGCGGCCTGCGCCGCCCATGTGATGCCGACCGCCTCGTTGGCGTTCGTCATCGTGAATGCCGCAACCATGTCCACGCCTGCCTCGGCGTGCACCTCGACCTGGGCGGCGTGGTAGCTCTGCGCCTCGTCGGCGCTCATCACGGTGCCGGGGTCATAGCCGTCGCCGCGCGGACCGATGTTGCCGCTGACCACCAGTGGCGCGGCCCCCGCATAGCGATCCCGCAGCTCCAGCATCAGCGCATCGGAGCGACGGTTGGCCTCCGCCAAGGCCTGGCGCGAGTAGCCGAGCTTGTCACCCCAGTCCGCACTCGCCCGCCAGGTGGGGCTCTCAAGCACGAAGCCCAAACCGTTGGCCTGGGCAATCCTCAAATAGGCCTCGTAGTAGGTCCTCAGCGCTGCAACCCCCGCATCATCCTTGAGCAGGTGGAATGCTGCGAAATGCGGCAGCTCCCAACCTTCGTGGAAGATGAGGGACGTCTCCAGTCCACCGTCCGTCAGATACAGGCCGCCCTGCAATTGGGGTAGCGTCGTCGCGCGCGTGCTCATGATCATCTCGCCTTGTCTTGGTTGGTTGCGGCGCTAATTGCTCCGTTCCCGCCCCGAAATCCAGGCAACCCGCGGTGCAGTCGCGATCACGAACTTGTTTCGTGGAAAATCAGTGGGTTAACGCAGATTGTCTTTCCGGCGCTGCTCCGTTCACGGCCATTGCGCGCCGATGACTGTACCTCTAGTACAGTTGCCCATGACCACCGCAGCCAGGAAGACCACGGACACGCGCGGACGCCTCCTCGAGCTTGCGGAAGCAGCCGTGCTCGAGAAGGGCTTCGCGTCCACGTCCATCGATGAGCTGATTGCCGGCGCGGGCATCACCAAGAGCGGCTTCTTCTACCACTTCAAGGACAAGAGCGAGTTGGCGAAGGCGCTGATGCAGCGCTACATCGACGAGCACAACGCCATTCTGATCGATATCTTCCGCCGCGCCGACGAACTGAACGAGGATCCGCTGCACGGCACCCTCGTGGGCCTCAAGCTGTTTGCGGAGATGCTCGCCGACCTGCCCGGCACGCATCCAGGCTGCCTCGTATCTTCGTTCGTATACCAGGACCAGCTCATGAGCCGCGAGGTGCGCGAGCTCACGGTTGCCGGCGTGCAGGGCTGGCAGCAGGTGTTCCGCGACCGGTTTCGCACAATTGCCGAGCGCTACCCGCCGAAGATTGCCGTCGACATCACCGATCTGGCAGACATGGCCAATACGCTGGTGGATGGCGGCATCATCCTGTCCAAGCTGCTCAAGGACAAGGATGTGCTGCCGCGCCAGGTGCTGACCTACCGCGAGTTGGTGCGCGCCGTGTTCCTGGGCACCTGACCGGTCACGCTGAGGCACCTCATGACAGGCAGATGGGGTATCCTGGCGCTGCTGTTTGCCGTGCGCACAACGATGGCCTTCCAGTTCCAGGCTGTCGCGGCCCTTGCTCCGCTCATTCAAAGCCGATACGGCGCAAGTCTCGCCGACATCGGCCTGCTCATCGGCCTTTACCTTGCCCCCGGGATTGCCCTTGCGACACCCGGCGGCGGTATCGGCAAGCGCTTTGGCGACAAGACCGCGGTTGTTGCGGGCCTCGTGCTGATGGTTGCAGGCGGCGTTGTCATGTCGATCTCCGACGCCTGGGGCGCGCAACTCGCGGGACGCCTGCTTGCCGGTATCGGCGGCGTGCTCCTCAACGTCTTGATGTCGAAAATGGTGACCGATTGGTTCAGCGGCAAAGAGATCGCCACCGCGATGGCGATCTTCATCAACTCCTGGCCTATCGGTATTGCGCTGGCGCTACTCGTGCTTCCGTCCATCGGCGAAGGTTTTGGAATCGGCACAGCACATCTGGCAGCCGCACTGTTGGCCGCCATTGGACTGATGGCACTCGCTGCGCTCTATCGCGCGCCGGCCTCCGCCGCCGTTGCCGCCGCGCCGGCGGCAGCGCAAAGGCCGGCAGGCAACGCGTTGCGCGCCCTCCTCATTGCGGGCTTGATCTGGGGGCTGTTCAACGCCGCAATCGCCATGGTGTTCGGCTTCGGCCCCAGCATGCTGGTGGAACGCGGCTGGTCACCCGCGGCAGCAAGCTCGACAACCAGCCTCGTGCTTTGGCTGGTTGCCGTTTCGGTGCCGCTCGGCGGTTTCATCGCCGATCGCACCGGGCGCAATGACGCAGTGCTGCTCGCGGGCAACCTGGCTTTCGCGGTGCTGCTCGTCTTCGCCGCGCGCGCGGAGGCCGTCATTTTCGCTTTTGTCGCGCTCGGCCTCGCGTCGGGGATCGCGGCCGGACCCATCATGAGCCTTCCCGTCCGCGTGCTTCCCCCGGAGATGCGCGCCGTCGGCATGGGAATATTCTTCACCCTTTTCTACCTGTTTGTGGTTGTGGCGCCGTGGGTGGCCGGTCACCTGGCGACCTGGGCAGGCAGTGCACGCATAACTTTTGACTTCGGCGCCGCCATGCTCGCCGCCTGCTGCGTGCTGACACTTGCCTTCATCAGGCTGTCACGCCGGCCAATGTAGCGGCCCAGGGACCCGCCACCCGAGGCCGGCAAAGGGCACACCTGCCACATGCGGCACGTCATGTGCCCGCCTTGCCTTGCCCCTACGGAACGGCCGGAACACAATGCCCAGCATCGGGACGGGGAGCGCCATGGACTGGCAGAAAACGCTGCTTGGAGCCTTTGACAACATCGCGGCGCTGCCCGTGCCGCGCTGGCTGGCACTGACATCGCTTATCGCCTCCATCTTTCTCCTGCTGATGGTGCTGTGGCTGATGGCCTACGCCATCCGCATGCGCGGGCGGCTGGCTGCGAGCACCGCCGGCGACCCAAGCGCCTCCTCGATCTGGGATGAGCATCTGCCCTCCGTGTCCCTTGAGGGCGAGGGCAATGCGCTGATCGACCGCCTGCTGCCCCGGCGCACCCGACCCTTCCTGCTGACCGTGTTCGTCCTGTCAGCCGGTGCGTGGCTTCTCGGGCTCTTGCTGTCCGAGAGGCCCGAGACTTTTCTGGCGGACACCGAGTGGCAGGCCCAGCCCCTCTATCTTGCCGCGCACTTCATAACGTTGCGCATGTTCGCCACCGCCTTCAGTCGGACATTTCTCGCTGGCACGGCCCACCTCGACATCGCGCCGGAAACGGTGCGCCACCGCATGTGGCTCGTGCTGGGGCCCATCGGTGCCTTGATTGCTGCCATCGTGTCGGCACCGCTCAGTCTGCTCGACTATCAACTCCTGCCGACCGCAGAGGGCGAAGGGCCGGGACGCGCAACCGACCTGCTGGTGTTCGCCATCTGGTGCGTGGAGTGGTTCGTGCTCGCCTTCATCTGGGTGATGGTGGTCGGCTACATGATCCTCGCAACCTCCGTGATCTCCAACCACAGGTTCCGCGACCCGATCGAGGTCGTGCTGCACGAGCGGCGCTATCGCCCCTTCCTGCAGATGAGCGGTCAGGGCGCGACCATCGTGCTCGGGTTCTGGGTGGTCAACATCATCTATGCGCTGATCACCGGCGCCGTGTTCTCGGACTACGCAGGGGCGGTGATCACGCTCGTTCTCGTGGTTGCCGGCTTGGTGCCGCCGTTGCTGCAGCTTCGTTCGAAGGTGAACACCGCCGTCGGTGACGAAATGGCGAGCCTGCGCCGCAGGGTCAGCGGCGGACGGCCGCGCATCGAAGGGTCCGGCGGCGGCGCAGTCGCCGCGGTGGCCGATACGCGCAGCCTCGAAAGCCGGCTCGACGAGGCGTTGGTGCTGCTCAGGATGTCCTACCTGGAGCGCCTGCACGGTCAGCTCGGTCAAACCGAGACAACCGACATCGTCATCAAGCTGCTGGTGCCGGCAACCACAATGGTCTGGTACGGCTACAAGTACTACAAGGGCATGTCTTAGGCGCCGCCAGCCTACGCAAGCGTTTCGCGGAACTTGTTGGTGATCGGGTAGCGCCGGTCGCGTCCGAAATTGCGCGAGGAGATCTTCACGCCTGGCGCGGCCTGCCGGCGCTTGTACTCGGCAATATAGAGCAGGCGTTCGACCTTCTTCACGGTCTCCGGCGCGTGGCCGCGCTTCACGATGTCCGCAAGCGGCATCTCGTTCTCGACGAGACACCTCAGGATGTCGTCGAGCACCGGATAGGGCGGCAGGGAATCCTGGTCCGTCTGGTTCTCGCGCAGTTCCGCGCTCGGCGCCTTCGTCAGGATGCTCTCCGGGATGACGACGCCACCCGGTCCCTTCCCGCCCTTGGGTACATGCCCATTGCGCCAGCGGCACAGCGCATAGACCTCCATCTTGTAGAGGTCCTTGATCGGATTGAAGCCGCCGTTCATGTCGCCGTACAGCGTTGCATAACCGACCGACATCTCGCTCTTGTTGCCGGTAGTCAGCACCATGGAGCCGAACTTGTTGGAGATCGCCATCAGCAGCGTGCCGCGGGCGCGGCTTTGCAGGTTCTCCTCGGTGATACCGGATGTGGTTCCAGCGAAGGGCTTCGCCAGCGCGCTCAGAAAACCTCCGACCGGATCAGCGATCGGGATCGACTCATAGCGCACGCCGAGCGCCTCGGCGCATGCCGCGGCATCGGACAGGCTCTCGTTCGAGGTATAGCGATAGGGCAGCATCACGCAATGCACGCGCTCCGGCCCGAGGGCATCCGTGGCCAGCGCAGCAACGAGCGCCGAGTCGACACCGCCGGACATCCCAAGCACGACGCCCGGAAAGCCGTTCTTGTCGACGTAGTCACGCAGCCCGAGCATACAGGCGTGATAGGCGGCCCCATCCTTTTCCTCGATCGTGGCGCGCTCGCCCGCAACGCAAACCCAACCGCCGGCCGTGCGGCGCATCTCGATCAGCGACACGCGCTCTTCCCAAGCAGGCATCTGTATCGGCAGCGAGAGGTCTGCGTTCAGCACGAACGACGCACCGTCGAACACCAGCTCGTCCTGCCCGCCGATCTGGTTGAGATAGACGAGCGGCAGTCCTGTCTCTTTCACGCGCGCCACCGCAACGTTCAGGCGCTGGTCGGGCTTGGGCCAATCGAACGGCGAGCCGTTCGGAGAAACCAGGATCTCCGATCCGGTTTCCTGCAGGCACTCGGTGACTTCCTCACCCCAGATGTCCTCGCAGATAGGCACGCCGAGGCGGACGCCGCGAAAGCCGATGGGCCCGGGCATCGGCCCGACGTCGAACACGCGCTTCTCGTCGAAAACGCCGTAATTCGGCAGATCGACCTTGAAGCGTGTGCCGATCACCTTGCCGCCATCGAGGAGGGCCGCTGCGTTGTAGAGCTTGCCGTCCTCCGCCCAGATCGTTCCGACGAGCACCCCGGGGCCGCCATCTGCCGTTTCTACGGCCAGCGCTTCGACCGCGCTGCGGGCAGCCGCTGCGAATGCCGGCTTGCGCACGAGATCCTCGGGCGGGTAGCCGGTGATAAAGAGCTCGGAAAACACCACGAGATGCGCGCCCTTGGAGGCAGCCTCGGCGCGTGCGGCACGCAGCTTCCCGGCGTTGCCGGCAAGATCGCCCACGGTGGGGTTCAGCTGGGCCAGGGCGATTTTCAGCGTATCGGTGATTGCGTGCGGCATACCCTGACATTAAGGCTTGCGCCGTATCCGGCGCAACGCGACCGATGGCGGACCTGGGGAACACCTTTCGCATGAGATCTGGTCGCGCAACCGCGCTCGGCTTGGGCGCCATACTGTTGTGGGCCACGCTGGCCAGCCTGACCGTGCTGTCGGGCGGGTTGCCGCCCTTCCAGATGACGGCCATTGCCTTCGCCACCGGTGGATCGGTGATTGCGCTGGCCGCCATCCTCCGCGGCCGCTTGCATGACATGCTCCCGACACCGGCCTCCCTGGCGCTCGGGGTGTACGGACTGTTCGGCTATCACGCCCTCTACTTTGCCGCCCTGCGCCTTGCGCCGCCGGCCGAAGCGCACCTGCTCAACTCGCTGTGGGCCCTGTTCATCGTCCTGTTCGCCGCGCTGCTGCCGGGCAACAAGCTGCGCAAAAATCATGTGATCGGGGCTTTGCTCGGCCTCACGGCGGCCGCGCTGCTGGTTTGGTCGAAGGGCACCAGCGCGGCGGCCGGCACCTCGACCATGCTCGGGTTTGGCCTGGCCATCGGCTGCGCCCTGGTATGGTCCACCTACTCGGTCGCCTCACGCCTGCTCGCCAAGGTACCGAGCGAAAGTCTCGCCGTGTCCTGCCTCGTGACAGCAGCGCTGGCCTTCGTCTGCAGCACGCTCTTTGAAACTTGGACGCAACCTGCGGGGCCAGGCGCTTGGATCGCGCTTGCGGTGCTCGGCGCCGGCCCCGTGGGCGCCGCGTTCCTGCTCTGGGACATCGGCATGAAGCAGGGAGATGCCTCTCTGCTCGGCGTGCTGGCCTATGCCTCGCCTGTCATTTCGACAGGCTTGCTGGTCCTGCTCGGGCTGGCCGAGCCGACCTGGGGTTTGGGCGCGGCCTGCGCACTGATGGTCGCAGCGGCCGTGATCGCGACACGCGACACCTAGATGGCGCGATGCCTCACTCGGCCGCCCGCTTCGCCACGGGTTTGCCGTTGGCCTTCTCGTGCTTCAGCCGCTCCGCCAGTTGGAAAGCCAGCTCAAGCGACTGCCCGGCATTGAGGCGCGGATCGCAGCCCGTATCGTACTGGCGCGCGAGATCGGCTTCCGAGATGTTGCCGGCCCCACCGAGGCATTCGGTGACGTTCTGCCCGGTCATCTCGATGTGCACGCCGCCGGGGTAAGTGCCCTCCGCGCGGTGGATGTCGAAGAAGCGCTCCACCTCGCCGACCACGCGGTCGAAGGGCCGCGTCTTGTAGCCGCCGGCTGCCGAGATCGTATTCCCGTGCATGGGGTCGCACGACCACACCACGGTTCGCCCGGCTTTCTGCACGGCGCGGATCAGGGCCGGCAGGTGCTTCTCCACCTTGTCGGAACCGAAGCGGCAGATGAGGGTCAGCCGGCCCGGCTCGTCCTTGGGATTGAGGATATCGATCAGCCGCACCAGTTCATCGGGCTGCAGCGACGGCCCACACTTGAGACCGATCGGATTGATGATGCCGCGGCAGAACTCCACGTGCGCGCCGTCGGGCTGGCGCGTGCGATCGCCGATCCACAGCATATGCGCGGAGGCCGCAAGATAGGCGCCCGAGCTCATCAGCTCGTCGCGCCGCGTCAGCGCCTGCTCGAAGCCGAGCAGCAGCGCCTCGTGGCTGGTGTAGAAGCTGGTGGTACGCAGCGCCAGCGTGTTCTCGGTGGTGATGCCGAGCAGGCGGTTGATCTCCACCGTGCGGCGGATGGCGTCGGCCAGCGCGTCGTAGCGCTTTTCGACCGCCGTCCCTTCCATGAACTTCAGCTCCCAGCGCTGGGCGTTCTCGAGCGAGGCGTAGCCGCCGTCGAGCAGGGCGCGCAGGAAATTGAGCGTGGCGGCGGATTGGCGGTAGGCCTGCAGCTGCCGCCGCGGATCAGGAATGCGCGCTTCGGAGGTGAAGTCGGGGCCGTTGATGATGTCGCCGCGGTAACTTGGCAGCTCCTGGCCGTCCTTCTTCTCCATGTCGGAAGAGCGCGGCTTGGCAAATTGCCCCGCCACGCGCCCGATCTTCACCACCTGCGAGTCGCCGGCGAAGGTCAGGATCAGCGCCATCTGCAGGAAGAGCTGGAAATAGTCGCGGATGTAGTTGGTCTGGTGCTCCTTGAAGCTTTCCGCGCAGTCGCCGCCCTGCAGCAGGAAGCTCTCTCCGCGCGCCACCGTCGCCAGCCGCTCCCTGAGGTCGATCACCTCTTTAACAAAAACCAGCGGCGGGAAATTGCGCAAATCGGCCTCGACGGCTTCCAGCGCGGCCTGATCCGGGTAATTCGGCACCTGGAGGATCGGCTTGGATCTCCAGCTGTCAGGCTTCCAGGCGGTCATTGCAGCACTCCTGCGCCCCAACGGCTCCAGTCCCCTTTGGATGGAGAGCACGCGTTGCTGGGGCATTTCGCTTGGTTCGCGAGGCTTATAGGCCAAGCTTTTGCCCCTGCCAAATCCGGGCCGGCGGCTTGCCTCAAGTTGACGTTTACGTCAATGTAAGCCGAAGCCGTAAGCCGCTTTCGGGACGCCGATGCCGCAAGAGATTGCCATCACAGCACAGGACGGGCGCAAGCTTGCCGCCACGCTTTACGAGCCACCGGTAACCGGCCCTGCAGGGGCGGTCACGGTCATTGCCGGCGGAGCGGGCATTGCGCAACGATACTACGGACGTTTCGCGGCATATTTGGCCGAGACCGGCCGGCCCACGCTGACCTTCGACTACCGCGACATCGGCCGCTCCCGCGCAGGAAGCATCGCCGGCTCGCGCGTGCGCATGCGCGACTGGTGCATCCGCGACGTTCCTGCAGTGCTCGATCACGTGAACCGGCGATGGCCCGGCCGCCCTATTCAGTGGGTCGGGCACAGCATGGGGGGATTCGCCACGGGCCTCGCGCACAACAACGCGCTGATCGCCCGTCAACTCAACATCGCAACGCTGAGCGGCTACTGGGGCCGCATGGCGGTGCCGGAGCGCTATCGAGTGCGCATCATGATGGGCGTGTTGGGCATCCCAATTGCCCACCTGCGCGGCTACCTGCCCGGCTATCTGATGGGCGGCGAGGACATGCCGGGTCCCGCTTTCGTGGAATGGGCACGCTGGTGCATGCAGCCCGATTTCCTTTTTGCAGACCCCACCTTGCAGGAGGTCGAGCATATCACCCGCTTCCGCGCCCCGATCTGTTTCGCGCAGATCGAGGATGACAGTTGGGGTACGCCCGCTGCCGTCGACGCCATCGCCAGCCGCTTTACCGGCAACGCGGAACGCTCGCTCTGGCGCATCCGCCTCCAGGACGCCGGAGCCCCTAAGATCGGCCACCATGGATTCTTTCGCGACCAGTTTCGCGACACGCTCTGGCCCAAAGCGCTGGCGTGGCTGGACGGTCAACCAGCGCCGTAGTGCGTCCGGAAAAATGGCTGTGAGGCCTGCTACACGGAACTCACGCGAGGCACAGATTCGTGCCACCATGCCCGAATGCCACTCAAAGACCCCACCTTCTCCATCGGCATCGAGGAGGAATACCTCCTCGTCGATCGAGCTACGCGAGACCTTGTGCACGAGGTCCCGCCCGAGCTGTTCAAGGCCTGCGAGCAGACGCTGCGCGGCCAGGTGGCGCGCGAGTTCCTGCGCTCGCAGATCGAGGTCGAGACACAGATCCACACATCGCCTCGCGCGGCAGGAACTGAGCTGAGAGAACTGCGCGCCACCGTCGCCAGGCTTGCCGCCGACTACGGGCTCGCGCCCATAGCCGCTTCCACGCACCCCTTCGCGCGCTGGAAGTCACAGAAACCGACCGAGCGCGAACGCTACCTCGCCATTGCAGAAGACCTTGCCGGTGTCAGCCAGCGCCTGGTCGTCAGCGGCATGCACGTGCACGTCGGCATCGAGGACGACGAGTTGCGCATCGACCTCATGAACCAGGCGCGCTATTTCCTGCCGCACCTGCTCGTGCTGTCGACGTCCTCGCCCTTCGCCGAGGGTGAGGATACGGGTCTCAAATGTTATCGCCTTGCCGCCTACCAGGAGTTGCCGCGCACCGGCCTGCCGGGACGGTTCGAAAGCTGGGAGGAATATCGGCAGACGGTCGACGTGCTGGTCCGCAACGGCGTCATCGAGGACGCCAGCAAGATCTGGTGGGACCTGCGGCCGTCGGCGAAATTCCCTACCCTCGAGATGCGCATCACGGACGTCTGCACACGCATCGAGGACGCGGTGTGCGTGGCGGCCATGTACGTCAGCATCCTGCGCATGCTGTACCGGATTCGGCGCGCCAACCAGATCTGGCGAACGTATCCCTTGTTCCTCCTTGCGGAAAACCGCTGGCGCGCGCAACGCTATGGCGTCGACGGCTCTCTGTTCGACTTCGGCAAGGGCGAGCTGGTGGCATTCCGCGATCTCGTCGATGAGCTGCTCGTGTTGCTGCGCGAGGACGCTGAAGCGCTCGGCTGCTGGCCCGAGGTCGCACATGCCGCTACCATCGTCGCGCGCGGCACCAGCGCCAACAGGCAGATCGCCATCTTCAATCGCCTGGCATCCGGCGGGCAATCCCAGGCGGAGGCCTTGCGCGGCGTCGTCGACCACCTTGTCATCGAGACGGTCGCCTAGAACCCCACGCGCTACGGCTCCGGCCATCCCTCGCCGTCGCCGAGCCGCTTTTCGACCCTTACGAAAGTGCGATCAGCCTGGTCCGGCCAAGTCCTGAAGCCGACAGCCTGGGCAAAGTTGCGGAACGTACCGTTGACCGCAAACCCCTCGCCCGTGAAGCGTGCAACGCCGGCGGCAACCGCGATCCGCTCCAACATCAGAAACAGCGATGTGCCCACCCCACGCCGGTGCCAGGCATCCGCCACAGCGATGGCAAAGTCGGCGCTCTCGCCATCCGGATTCATGGCGTAGCGAACCTCACCAACAATGCTCTCGCGTCCGTCCACAGAAGCGACGCCGACAAGCACCATCTCCGTCACCTGGTCGATGCGCACGAACCGCTCCAGCATCGCCGGCGAAGGGGACCGCAGGGCCTGCAGGAAACGGAAATAGCGCGACGTGCCCGAAAGCCCCTCGATGAACAGGCGGGCGCGGTCGGCGTCATCCGGCATGATCGGGCGCACAGCCACTTCTCCGATGCCTGTCGAGATCGGCCTGCAGAACATGCGCCAAGGCTGCAAGGAACTGCTCATGAGCGCGTCTCCTGTTTCCGGCGCTGAATTAGGTCGTGCGCGAGGGTGTCGCGACTGAGCCCGCGCTGTGCGAGTTCGTGGTCGCTGAGGCGGATGAGATGGCCGTAGAGCTGCGCCGCGGCGTAGTGGTGCGCACAGTCCTCGACCCACTCAGCAAAGGACCGCCCGAAAGCTCTGAGTCGCGAAAAAGGCCCACGTCGCGGTGGCGCCACCCCCGCGCGGAGTTCCGCGTCAACACGTTGAAGCATGCGTTGTCTCCTGGCGCGCGTGCAGCGCGCGTCCAATTGCTGTCGAATGCAGCGATGCCGGAAACCTTCCGGCGCATCGATCGATGTTGAATGCCGAGCTGGGCGTAAGCGCCTCGGGTGGGGCTAGCCTGGGGTCCGGGCCTGAATGCGCGAGATCATGAAGCTTCGCTCCTCAAACTAACCAATACGTCACATCGCGAGGCGCGCTTTTGCGCCCGATGCCCCATCAAGTCCAATGCATTGTTTACCTGGGTATCGATGCCGTTTATGCATAAGGCGATGGACCTTAAGCATCTCGCCACATTTGCCGCTGTCGCCGACCTCGGCACGGTGTCGAAGGCCGCCGGACAGCTCCACATCACCCAGCCCGCGCTGTCGCGCCAGATCGGCCACCTGGAAGCCGAGCTGGGATTCAAACTGTTCGAGCGGATCGGCCGCCGCCTACTGCTGACGCCGCACGGCGAGCAGTTTCTGGGCGAATGCCGCAGCCTGCTCGCGCATGCCGGCGCCGTGGACGAGCGCGCCAAAGCGCTGCAGCGCGGCGACATCCAGGTGTTGCGCGTCGCCGCCTCATCGGAACCGATAGAGGCCTTGTTTCCGGCCTTCTTGAAGCGCTATGCCAAGCATCACCCGTCGGTGGAGCTCGCGCTGATCGAAGCCGATCCCGGCAGACATTTGGACATGCTCGAGCATGGCGAGGCGCATGTAGCCGCCAACGTGCTCAATGTCGTCACACTGGACCGCAACCGCTTCGCCAGCTACCCGCTGCCGCGCTTCCAGGTCATGGCCGCGTGGTCACCGAAGTTCGACGCGCGCGGGGGAAGCGCGGTCGACGTACGTCGGCTTGCCGGCTATCCGCTGCTCGTCCCTGCCGCACCGTTCACGACCCGGATTCTGTTCGATGCCGCCTGCCGGCTTGCGGGTATCCGTCCTACCCTGTTCCTCGAGAGCATATCGGTGCATGCCCTGCTGGCGTTGGCCGAGGAGGGCCACGGCATCGCGATCATACCGTCGATTTTCCGCACCACTGGCCGGCGTTTGAGAGTGGCGCGCATCGCGCACAATCGCGAGCCTTTGGAGATCGCGCCTGCCATTGTCTGGCACAAGCAGCGTACGCTGCCGCGCTATGCGGAAAGCTTCGCCGTCCTGTTGGAACAGCACGTCAGGGAATCCTTCCCGAACGGTGCCGGAAAACGGCCCGCTCACCGAGGCTAGGCTACAGCATCGCCCCCATGCCGCCGTCGACCGCAAGCTCCGCGCCGGTCACGTAGGACGCCTCGTCGCTCGCCAGGAACAAGGCCGCGTTGGCGATTTCCTCCGGCTGGCCGAGGCGGCGCAGCGCCGTGGAATCGACGAGCGCCTTCTGCAGCGCCGGCATCCGCAACACCCGCTGGGTGAGCGCCGTCTCGACGAAGCCGGGGCAGAGGGCGTTCACCCGGATGCCGAAAGGCGCATACTCCACGGCGAGGCCGCGCGTCAGCGCCGTGACGGCACCCTTGGTTGCCGAATACGCCGTGAGCTGCCGCAAGCCGCGATGCGCCATAATGGAGGCGACGTTGATGAGGGAACCGCGGCCGGATGCCTGCAGCAAGGCAAAGCCATCGCGCGCAACCCGCACGACACCGTCGAGGTTCACCTCCCGGATCTTCACCCAGTCGGCATCGCTCAGGTGGCGAAAGTCGCCGCGCACGTTGAGGCCGGCATTGTTGGCAAGGACGTCGAGCTTGCCGTGCGCCGAGGCAACGGTGCGAAACATCGCCGTCACGTCCTGGCCGCGGGATACGTCGGCGGTCAGCGCCCGCGCCGTTCTGCCCGCCTTGACGATGTCGGCCGCGACGGTCTCGGCGGCGGCGCCATTCACGTCGGTGACGTAGACATAGGCCCCTTCAGCCGCGAAGGTACGCGCGGTCGCTCGTCCAATTCCTGACCCGGCACCCGTGACCAGGGCGATGCGGCCCTCAAGACGTCTCATCGTAGCCCTTCTTCTTCGGCGCTGCCTTGGCGGCCGGCTTTGCCGGTGCAGTACGCTTCGTGCGCATCGTCACGAACTCTTCCGCAACGCTGGGATGCAGCGCCACCGTCGCGTCGAAGTCGGCCTTGGTCGCGCCCATCTTGAGCGCGATGGCGGCCATCTGCACGATCTCGGCGGCATCCGGGCCCATCATGTGGCAACCCACGACCTTGTCCGTATCGCTGTCGACCAGCAACTTCATCACCACGAACTCGTCGCGGCCAGAAATGGTATGCTTCAGGGGACGGAAACGGGCCAGATAAACATCCAGGTTTGGGTAAACCTTGCAGGCCTCGTGCTCCGGCAACCCGACGGTGGCGATCTCAGGCGTGGAGAACACCGCCGTCGGGATCAGGTCGTGGTTCATGCTCCAGGGCTTCTTCCCGAACACGCTGTCGGCGAAAGCGTGCCCCTCGCGAATGGCGACCGGCGTCAGGTTCACACGGTCCGTCACATCGCCGACCGCATAGATGTTCTGGGCTGAGGTGCGCGACTGCGCATCGACCAGCACCTCGCCCTGTTCGCCAACCTTCACCCCGGCCTGTTCCAGGCCGAGCTTGGCGGTGTTCGGCGACCGCCCCGTGGCGAACATCACGCACTCCACATCGAGCGTCGAGCCATCGGTCAGGGTGACGGTGTAGTCGCCCCAGTTCTTCTCGATCGAGGCAACGTTCATATTCACGCGCACGTCGATCTCACGCTCGAAAAGCTCGGCCATCAGGCCGTCGCGCAGGTCCTCATCAAACCCCCGCAGAACTTTCTCGCCGCGATACACGAGCGTGGTCTCCGCGCCGAGGCCGTCGAAGATCCCCGCGAACTCCACCGCAATATAGCCGCCGCCGACAATCAGGATGGACGCCGGCATCTCCTCCAGGTGGAAGGCCTCGCTGGAGGTAATCGCATGCTCGATGCCCGGGATGTCCGGCTTCACGGGATGGCCGCCCGTCGCGATCAAAATCTTGTCGGCTGTCACCTTGCGGCCGTCCGACGCCAGCACAATCGTGTGCGCGTCGGCAAGCGTCGCACGCGTGTCGAAAATCTTGCCGCCCGCACCTTCGACGTTGCGGCGATAGATGCCCTCGAGCCGCTTGATCTCGGCATCCTTGTTGGCGATCAGCGTCGCCCAATCGAAGTGCGGCGTCTTCAGCGTCCAGCCGTAGCCCTCCGCGTCCTCGAACTCGTCACGAAACCGGCTGGCGTAGACCAGGAGCTTCTTCGGCACGCAGCCGCGGATCACGCAGGTGCCGCCAAACCTGTACTCCTCGGCAACCGCCACCTTGGCACCATACCCGGCGGCGATGCGTGCGGCGCGTACGCCGCCCGAGCCGCCGCCGATGACGAAGAGATCGTAGTCGAACTTTGTCATGATTGCGTCGTCTGTGTCCCGGCGCGCGTCTCGTTCACAACTCGATCCCGCGCTTCTTGAGCTCGCTCTTAGCCTCGGCATCGAGGTCTATGCCGATTTGCTGACCCCAGCGCTGACCGAGCGCCATCGACTGGCGGATGATGCCGGGTTGGACCGCGGTGAACTTCGCGCCAATGGGCGACTTGTAGAAGGCAACGATGCCGTTGAGTTCATCCAGGGTGAGCTCGGCGGCGTACAGTCCGGCGATCTGATCCAAAAGGACGGCCTTCTTCTCGATGAACCGCGGCACGAGCTGTTGGAAGACCTCAGCGATCTCCTTGCTCTTGTCAGGTATCAGCCGCATGTAGTTCTGGCTCATCTGCGCGGCGATCACTGGCATCAGCTCGTCGAACTGGCGCAGTGAACCGGCCGCTTCCATCATCTCCTTGGCGGCTGCCACGCGCGCAGGGTCCGGGGTTTGCGCGCGCGTGGCGGGCGCAAGCAGCGCCACGGCGAGGAGAGCAAGCAACAAAGCGCGATGGATCGCCATCGGTTGTTCCCTATCGGGTTGTTTTCCAGGCTAGCCTACTCCGGAGCGTCCGCGTCGTCGCGCTCCAGCGTTTCGATACCGCTGGGCCCGCCAATGAAGGCAGCATCGGCGATGCCCAGAAACAGGCCGTTTTCCACCACGCCGGGGATTAACCTCAATGCTTCATCGAGGGCCTCGGGGTCCTCGATCTGGCCGAACGCACAATCCAGGATGAAGTTGCCACTGTCGGTGAGAACGGGCTGGCCGTTGGCTCCCGTGCGCAGCGTCAGCTCGCCCTCGCACCCTGCATCGGACGCCAGCACCTCGATCATGCCGCGCGTTGCACCCAGTCCGAACTGGACCACCTCGACCGGCAGCGGGAACTTGCCGAGCTTCGCGACACGTTTGCTTTGGTCGGCGATGACCACCATGCGCCCCGAGGCCGTCGCCACGATCTTCTCGCGCAAGAGGGCGCCACCTCCACCCTTGATCAGGCGGAGGTTGCCGTCGAGTTCATCCGCGCCATCCACCGTCAGGTCGAGGAACGGCTGGGTGTCGAGCGTGATCAGCGGAATGCCGAGCTTCTCCGCCTGCAAGCGGGTGGCCTCAGAGGTCGGCACGCAGCGCACGCTGAGCCCTTCCTTGACGCGCTTGCCGAGGAGATCGACGAACTTCGCCGCGGTGGAGCCCGTACCGAGCCCGACCGTCATGCCATCCTCGACCAGCGCAATCGCGCGCTCGGCCGCCTGCTGCTTCCATGTGTCGGCGCTCATGCCCACTCCATTGCGGTGAAATTTGTCTGCTGCAGGGCTATCACAATCCGCCCATCAGCAGGTACTTGATCTCGAGGTATTCCTCGACGCCGTGATGGGAACCCTCGCGGCCGAGGCCGGACTGCTTGTAGCCGCCGAACGGCGCAACTTCATTCGAGATGATGCCCTCGTTGATGCCGATGATGCCGCACTCAAGCGCTTCGGCAACACGCCAGACCCGGCCGAGATCGCGCGCGTAGAAGTAGGCGGCGAGCCCGAACGGCGTGTCATTGGCCTGGGCAATGACATCCTCTTCCGTCCTGAACTTGAAGAGCGGCGCGACCGGCCCGAAGGTTTCCTCGCGCGCGATCATCATCTTCGAGGTGACGTTGCCAAGGATGGTGGGCTCGAAGAACGTGCCGCCCAGCTCGTGCCGCTTGCCGCCAGTGACGATGCTGGCGCCCTTCTCCAAGGCATCGGCGATGTGCTCCTCGACCTTCTCGACCGCCGCCTTGTTGATGAGGGGCCCCGTGGTCACGCCATCGGACGTCCCGGGGCCGACCTTCATCTTCTTGACCTCGACGGCGAGCTTCTCGGCAAAGACGCCGTAGACACCCTCTTGAACATAGATGCGGTTGGCGCAGACGCAGGTCTGGCCGGCATTTCGATATTTGGAAGCGATGGCACCCTGCACGGCCTTGTCGAGGTCGGCATCGTCGAACACGATGAAGGGTGCGTTGCCGCCGAGTTCCAGCCCCAGCTTCTTCACGGTGGGCGCGCACTGTGCCATCAGCTTGGCGCCGATCTCCGTCGAGCCCGTGAAGGTGAGCATGCGCACGTCGGCGTTTGAGGTGAGTTCTTCCCCGATCACGCTCGCCTTGCCGGTGATGACGTTGAACACACCCTTCGGGATACCCGCTTCCTCGGCGAGCGCGGCGAGCGCCAGCGCGGTAAGCGGCGTCTCGGAGGCCGGCTTCAGCACCATGGTGCAGCCGACCGCCAGCGCCGGGCCGGCCTTGCGTGTGATCATGGCAGCCGGGAAATTCCAGGGCGTGATGGCTGCCACAACACCCACGGGCTGCTTGATGACGACGATGCGGGCATCCGACTTGAAGGTCGGGATGGTCTCGCCGTAGACGCGCTTGGCCTCCTCGGCAAAGAACTCGATAAACCCGGCGGCGTAGAGAATCTCGCCCTTGGCCTCCGCCAGCGGCTTGCCCTGCTCGTTGGTGAGCAGCAAAGCCAGCTCGTTGGCATTCTGCACGATCAAATCGTACCAGGCGCGGATGCGTTTGGAGCGCTCCTTGGCGAGCATCTTGGCCCAGGCCGGCTGGGCGCGCTTTGCCGCGTCGATGGCTGCGCGGGTCTCCGTCTCGCCGAAATCCGGCACGCGCGCCATAATCTCGCCGGTCGCCTTGTTCGTGACCGGTATTTTCGGCTCGCCGATCCAGCGGCCGTCGACGTAGCACTTGTTCTTGGCGATGCTGATGGTGGGCTTGTCCATGCGGGCCTCCATGTCGTGCGCCCCAGCGTCTGCAACCTGTCTATGCCCGCCGGGTTCCGCGAGCAAGGCACGGCCGCGTGACAGGCCGGAAAAACCCGCCTAGCTTGCGGCGCCGCGGAAGGAACCGGAGCTGATGGCAGCCGATCTCAATGGTGCGACAATCGTGTTCGATCTCGATGGCACCCTGGTCCACACGGCGCCTGACCTTGCTGCGGCCACCAGTCACGCGCTGGGTCTGGCCGGCGTTCCACCGGTCTCTGTCGGCGAGTTGCTGCAGTTCGTCGGCCATGGCTCGCGCTCCATGCTCGACGCCGGCCTGCGCATGCACGGCAAGACCCTCTCCGAGTCCGAGATGATTAGATTGCACGATGCGTTCCTCGACTATTACGCCGCCAACATCTCGGCGCTCAGCCGACCGTTCAACGGCGTTGTCGAAGTACTCGACGAACTCGCGGCGGGCGGAGCCCGTCTGGCTGTCTGCACCAACAAGATGGAGAACCTGTCCAAGCTGCTCTTGAAGGATCTGGGGCTCGCGCGTCGCTTCGCCTGCATCGCGGGTCGCGACACCTTCGACGTTTTCAAGCCGGCGCCGGGCCACCTGACGAAGACGATTGCTGCCGCGGGCGGCGCAACCGAACGCGCCGTCATGGTCGGCGACAGCGAGGTCGACATCGCCACCGCCATAGCAGCCGGCATCCCAAGCATCGCGGTGACCTTCGGCTATACGACCCAGCCTATCCGGGACCTCGGCGCCAGCGCGGTCATCGATCACTATCGTGACTTCATGGAAGCCTTGTCGGGGATACTGACTACGCGCCGCGGCTAGCGACCGGGCGCACGTCACCACCGCATTCCAGGCCCGCGCCGGAAACGGGTGGACGCGGAGCGTATCGCCCCCTATCAACCGCAAACCCTGCTGAAAATCAGAAACCGCTCCATGCGCGCCACCGACTGGCTTCTGCTCGTGTTCTTGTCCGTGCTGTGGGGCGCGACATTCTTCTTCATCGCCGTTGCCGTCCCCGAAGTGCCGCCGTTCACTCTGGTTCTGGTGCGTGTCGGTCTGGCGGCGGCCGTTCTCATCCCGATCGTGTACCTGCTGGGCTACCGGCTGCCGGCAACGTTCGCCGGCTGGTATCCGTTCATTGTGCAATCGATCCTCAATAACGTCGTGCCGTTCACGCTGATGGTCTACGGCCAGCAACGCATCGCCAGCGCGCTGGCGGCCGTTCTCAATGCCACCACGCCGCTGTTCACGCTGGTGATCGCCCGCTTTTTGGCCGGCGAAGTGCTCTCGCCCAACAAGCTCGGTGGCGTGCTGCTCGGTATTGCCGGCGTCGCCATCCTGATGGGGCCCGAAGCCTTCAATGCCAATGCGTCCAGCGTGCTTGGCATGTTGTGCATCCTCGGCACCGCCTTCTTCTACGGCCTGTCCGCGCTGTGGATGCGCCGTTTTCGGGAGATCCCGCCGCTCGTCACGTCCGCAGCCCAGCTTTCCTGCTCGACCATGATGCTGCTGCCGCTGGCCGCGTTCGTGGACCGCTTCTGGCTCATGCCGATGCCGAGCACACAAGCTTTGCTTGCCCTGGTGGGCCTTGCCGTTCTCGCCACCGCACTCGCCTACATCGTCTTCTTCCGCATCAGCGCGACCGCCGGGCCCAGCAACGTGATGCTGGTGACGCTCCTCATTCCGATCACTGCCACCCTGCTCGGGGTCCTGATTCTTGGCGAGGCCTTCACGCTCAGCCACGCGATCGGCGCACTCGTGATCGCGTCAGGATTGATCGTGATCGACGGGCGATTGCTCGCGCGCGTCCTTGGCCGCTCGCCGCAAGCGGCGCCGCCTACGCCACCTCGGCCTTAACGTCCGCCAAGAATCGATCGACGGTCGCGGGCTCGGTATCCCAGGCGCACATCAGGCGGCAGCCGCTGCCCCACGGGTAGAAGCGCCACCCCGTCTGATGCAACCGCTCCTGGAGCTTCGGAGACATCGCGGCGAACACGCCGTTGCTCTCGACCGGTGCCATCAGACCGATGCCCAGGCGTGTGAGGCCGTCCGCCAGCCGCCGCGCCATGGCGTTGGCATGGCGCGCGTTCTTCAGCCAGACGTCGTTTTCCAGCAGCGCCACCCACGGCGCCGACACGAACCGCATCTTGGAATTGAGCTGACCCGCCTGTTTCACCCGCCACTCGAACTCCTCGGCAAGCGCCCGGTCGAAGAACAGGATGGCTTCGCCCGCCGCAAGCCCGTTCTTCACGCCGCCGAAGGAGAGGACGTCGACGCCGGCGCGCCACGAGAGGTCCGCCGGCTTGCAGCCCAGGTGCGCGATCGCATTGGCGAAGCGCGCCCCGTCCATGTGGACTTTCATGCCGTGACGGCGGGCAACCTCAGCCAGCGCGGCAAGCTCGTCTACCGAATAGACGGTGCCAAGCTCAGTCGCCTGCGTCAGCGACAGGGCACGCGGCTTGACACTGTGAACACCCTTGCCGGCCGTCGCCAGACGCTCCACCGCCTCCGGCGTGAGCTTGCCGAGGGGCGTGTCTGCCGTGAGCATGGCCGCGCCGCCGCTGTAGAACCCGGCCGCACCGGCCTCGTCGGTCGCCACATGGCTTTCCGCATGCGCCACGACCGCATGGTAGGAACGGCAGATGTGACCGAGCGCCAGCGCGTTGGACGCTGTTCCGCCAAAGACCAGAAAAACATCCGCGTCCGCTTCAAACAGCGTGCGCAAGTGGCTGCGAGCCGCCTCGGACCAGGCGTCGGCGCCGTAGCCCGTGGCGTGACCCTCGGCGTTGACGCGGACAAGCGCCTCCAGGGCTTCCGGGCAAAGGCCGGCATTGTTGTCGGATGCAAACTGCTGGGACATGTGTGCTCCTGGCGAACGGCCGGCGGCCGGGTCGCGCCAACCTACAATTCAGACCCCTGCCATTCCAGCGGCGCAGTTGCCCGTCGCCGCCGAATGGTCCAAACATCGCGCCATGCAGACAGGCGGGGCAACGGGCGGCGCGGCGCCGCTGCGCATGGGCGCGGTGGAGTGGGGGTTGATCGCACTCCAGTCCATGTTCTGGGGCAGCTCCTATTTCTTCATCGCGCTGGTGCAGGCCGACCTGCCCGCGTTCACGATCGCAGCACTGCGCACAATTCCGGCCTCTGCCGCGCTGCTGCTGATCGTCCTGTCCCTGGGTTACCGCCTGCCAGCCACATTGGCTGAGTGGCGCCTGTTCATCCTGTTCGCGCTGTTCAACACGCTGATCCCCTTCATTCTGATCGTTTGGGGGCAATCGCGCGCCACCGGCGGCATGGCCGCGATCCTGAACGCCAGCGCACCGCTGTTCGGGATATTTCTCGCGCATATGCTGACGCAGGACGAGAAGCTGTCCTGGAACAAGCTGGCCGGCATCCTGGTGGGGATCACCGGCGTCGGCATCCTGGTCGGCTACGACTTCGCGGTCGGCACCACCGCGGACATCCTTGCGCGACTGGCCCTGCTGGCGGCACCGCTGCTTTACGTCTGCGCCAATATCTTCGCGCGCACCCATCTCGGGCACTATCCACCCTTCGTCGTGGCCGCGATGCAAATGGTCGGCTCCATCTTCACGGCGTTCCCTCTCGCCCTTGCTTTCGACCATCCCTGGACGCTGCCGTTTCCCGCCATCGGCACCATTGGCGCCCTGGTCGGCATGGGCGTGTTCGGCTCCGCTTTGGCGGCGCTGTGCCATTTCACGGTGCTGCAGAGGGCGGGGGCGACGAACGCCACGCTCGTCACATTGATCATGCCGCTAACGCCCATTCTGCTGGGGGCTGTCTTCCTCGGCGAGCACCTGGCGCCACGCGAGATCGCAGGCGCGCTCGTGATCGCGGCGGCGCTGATCATCATTGACGGGCGAATATTCCGGCTTCGTCGCGCGCGCTAGTTCGTGACCTTCGCCGGCCACACCTTGCGCACGAGCATGATGAGCGCAGGCAGGAATACCAAGTCTGCCACCAGCGACGCGATGAGCGTAATTCCGCACACGAACCCGAAAATCCTGAGCGACGGCAGGTCGGAGAAAACCGTCACACCTAGTCCGAACGCGAGCACCAGCGTGGTCAGGATGATGGCGGGCCCCACCAGGACGCGCGCATTCCTGATGGCGACATCCGCGCGCGGCTCGTTGCGTTCCTCCAGATTGAGGCGGTTGAAGAAGTGGATGAGCGCATCGATTGCCAGCCCGAACACGACGAGCAGCGCAACGACCGAGGCAAACTCGAGCCCGCCGCCCATCAGCCACAGCACGGCACCGGCAGCCGCAACCGGATAGAAGCCCGGCAGCAGGCTGACCAGTCCGACGAACACCGACCGAAACGCAATGGCGAGCAGAACGGCCGCAAACGCCACGCACAACGGCAGCGCTTCGTTGAGCTGGCCGATCATTCTCGCGGAATTGCGTGCGGCAATCGCCGGAAGCCCCGTCACGGAGATGCGGAAATCCGGGTGCTGCTTGCGAACGCCGTCGAGCGCCTTGTCGATCTTCTCCACCACCGGCAGGATGCGGCTGGAATCGACGTCCGGCAGCCGCCCGGTCACGAGCACCGCATCACCTTCCTTGGCGATGAAGCGCCGCACCAAGTGCTCGGGCAGGTAGCCGACGTACTTCGCCACCGTCTCCGGGCTGTCGTCGCCGGCTTCCTTCAGCCAGCGCCGCAAGCTTTCCAGGGACCATACGTTGCCGAGGCCCGCTTCCTTTTCGAGCACGCCTTGCGCCTTGGCGATGACCTCCATCGGCCCGGCGGAGTAAAGCGAAGCGCCGGTTTTCCACTCGATCATGACGTGGACCGGGTTGGCGCCCGTGAGCTTCTGGTCGATGCGCGCGGTGGCGCCCAGTGCCTGCTCGCGGTCGGGTACCTGATCGGCGAGCCGGTAGCGCGGCTCGAGTTGCAGATAGGCCCACCCGAGCATCAGGAACGTAACGAGGGCGATCGACGTGGTGAGGAACGGCCAGTGCACGACGCGATCCACGATCCAGCCCACGAATTTCCCGAGCCCGTCCATCAGGCCGTCCGCGGGCGAGCGGTCGCGGGCCAGTTTGGCCTCATTGCGGATCAGGAAAATGCCCATCAGCGGCAGCACCAGCATCACCGCCACGAACGAGATGCACACCGCCAGCGCGCCGGCTGCGCCGAATGTACGGATCAGCCCCGATTGCGACAGCAGCAGCGCCCCGAACGACAGCAGTGCGGTGCCGTGCGCCAGCACGCACGCCGGCCCGACCACGCGCACGGCAAAACGCACCGCCTGCGCCTTCGTATCGCCTTCACGCAAACGGATGCGGATGGCGGACACCATCTGCATGCTGTCTGCAAACCCCATCACCATCACGAGCGGCGTCATGACGTTGAGGAAGAGATTGAGCTTGACGCCGAGCCAACCGAGCAGCCCGAGCGACCACAGCACCGCCAGCACCGGCGGCAGGGTCGCCAGCAGCATCAGCGAGACGCGCTTGAAGAAGATGACGGCGATGATGGCGCCGAACAGAAGGCCCAGGCCGTTGTAGACGATCTGGTCGCGCTCCACCGCGTTGCGGATCTCGAGCTGCATCACCGGTGCGCCCGTGAGGTGCGATTTCAGCCCTGCCGGACCCAGCTCCTTGCTCAGCAGATCGTTGATGTCGCTGATGATCTTTTTTGCGCCGTGCTCCTTCACCGCGTCGCGGTCGAGCGCCAGCACCGACAGCGCCAACTCGCCGTCGTCGGACAAAAACTTGCCGGCGATGATCTCGTTGGATTTCAGCGCCTTGATGATGTCGTCGTAGGCCGGCCCGTCGGGTAGCTCGTCGGGCACGATCGGCGCCGCATAGCCGGTGGTATCGGGCTTGCCGCGCGCGGACAGCATCGACACGATGCCGTCGACGCCATCGGTGAGCTGCAGGTCGATCATGGCCCGCCGGAAGGCCTCGACCTGCGGCTTCTTCAGCAGGTTCTTGCCTTCGACGACCACCAGCACGTCGTACTCGCTGGAGGGGAAGCGGCGGTCGATTTCCTCGTAGCGCCTGAACTCCTCGGTATCGGTGCGGAACAGCTCTGAGAGCGAGTCGTCGACACGGAGCTTGCCGAGACCGAATGCGGCAAAAATTGACGCAAGGATCACGAGCGCAATCGTCAGCGTCGGACGCGCCAGTCCGAGATAGCCGGCACGTTCCAGTCCGAATGCGTAGGAGCGGCGCGGCACGTCCGCGGTGGCGTCCATGAGGCTCCCTTGACCCTCCGCGCTTGCCTGCCGGCACCCCCGCGCGAAGTCCCTGCGAATCCGGGCCTCTAGCTATCACGCAGGGCTCCATCCGTCACCCCGCCAGCCAGGGTCGGGTGCCGGAGCCCCGTTGCCAGCACAGAGGTTCGTTGTTAAAGGCCGTCAATCCCCCAATGACCGAAAGGCCCAGAGATGCCCGACAAGTCCATAGACCTGAAAGGACTTGCCTGCCCTTTGCCGATTTTGAAAGCCTCGAAAGCCCTCTCACAGCTGCCAAAGGGTGGCACGCTGGAGGTGCTGGCCACCGACCCGGGTTCCGTCGCAGATTTCACCGCCTTCAGCGAATCGACCGGCAACCGGCTCGTCGAGCACAGCGAAGCCGGCGGCGTCTATCGCTTCGTGCTGGAGCGTTCGGCCTGAGTGCACTGATGCCCACGGGGCCTGGGTCCTCGAGGAATCGTCGGGGTGACAGTGGAGAGATGAGATGACGCAGATGCGCTTCCGCTTCCTCGGCTCCGGTGGCATCAAGGCTTCCGAGCTTTGCCTGGGCACCATGATGTTCGGGGGCGCGACCGCCAAAGCCGAGGCCGAGCGCATCATTGCGCACGCGGCCGATGCCGGTGTGAACTTCATCGATACCGCCGATGTCTATGCCGACGGCCGCTCCGAGGAGATCGTTGGCCCCGCCATAGCAAGCCGGCGCGATCACTGGGTGCTCGCCACCAAGGTTGCGCAGCAGATGGGGCCCAACGTCACAGACCGGGGACTGTCGCGCCGCTATCTCATGCGCGCCGTGGACGCCAGTCTCCAGCGCCTGAAGCTCGATCACATCGACATCTACTACATCCATCGCGTCGATCCGTTCACGCCGTGGGAACAGACGATTGCCGCCTTCGGCGACCTCATCCGCCAGGGCAAGATTCGCGAGTGGGCGCTTTCCAACGTGCGCGCCTGGCACATCCCGCATGTCGTCCACCTGTGCCGCCAGCTTGGCGTGCCGCAGCCGGCGGCTCTGCAGCCCTACTACAACCTCATGAACCGCCAGCCTGAGGCCGAGTTGTTGCCGGCGGCCAGGCACTTCAATCTCGGCGTCGTGCCCTACAGCCCGTTGGCGCGCGGCGTCCTCACCGGAAAGTACAAGATCAACCAGATGGCCGAGCCCGGCAGCCGGGCCGCGCGCCAGGACAAGCGCATGCTGGAGTCGGAATGGCGGCCCGAAAGCATGATGATCGCCGAGAAGCTCAAGGCGCACGCGGAAGCGCGTGGCACCACGCTGGCCCACTGGGCAACGGCCTGGGTGCTGAACAACACCGCCATCACCGCCACTATCGCCGGGCCGCGCACGTTCGAGCAGTGGACCAGCTACTTCGGCGCGCTCGACTACGTTTGGACACCGGAGGATGAGGCCCTCGCCGATAGCCTTGTGCCGCCAGGCCACCCCTCGACGCCCGGCTACACGGATCCGGCCTACCCGGTCGAAGGGCGGTTTCCCGCTGTCGGCGGGAAGTAGCCTCGCTTACCGGCGTTCGCGACCAGCAGCCCGGCAACTACAATACGCGCGCGCACGCGCCCGGGGATAACATAAGACCTTGTCGCAGACAGATATTAACGTAGGCAGCACGACGCTGGTCTGCTATCATTTCGGCATTCTCGACAATTCTGCCCCGAGTATTGCGGCGCGCTTGACGCACGGCGCTGACGCTCGCATAAGACCGCGGTCATCGGGCGCGTAGCTCAGCGGTAGAGCACTCCCTTCACACGGGAGGGGTCACAGGTTCGATCCCTGTCGCGCCCACCAGCAAATAATCAGCACTATGTCGCGCTCGCACAGAGGCGAGCAATTCGGCTTCCTGGTCCGTCGTGTCCAAAACGTGTCCATCGCTTTTGGGTTTTGGCAGCATCGGCACTGATGACCCCAATTTCGTGAGTAGGTCATTGCCGATCACAGCACGGACGACATCGCCATCATCGTCCTCAAGTCGGTGGTTCCACTACTAGGCTGAGCTCGGACCTGGCTCGGCCTGACCCTCAAGCAAGATTTGCCCGACGTCGTCGGGGGCGAGCACCGAGCGCAGCTGCCACTCCGAGTTGCTGCGCCGACGCGGCGCGCCGGTTCCCTGAACTTCGGGACTTGTGCCCCTTCCGGTCAGTGTGGCTCTAGACCGGCTTCTACTCCGACGAAGACGGCAGCTGGAGACCGGCCGCAAGCCCAAATCTCGTGACGCGTCCGATTTGGAGGGCAATGCCGACATCCGCGAACCGCCGCAGTAGAGACTGCCACCGACCGGGAGCTGCCCTGAGCAGTTACAGCATGCCTCGCACATAGTTGAACGCGCCGAAGAGGTTCCGGAAGTCGCGCCGCATCATCCGCTAGCAGACAAATGTTGAGGCCCAGTCGCTCTAGTCTCGAAAGCGGACACCGTGGGAGATCGACCCGACCCGCATGCAACGCGTGAATCTCGCGCAATCCGGCACGAGCAACGTGACAATGTGAGAGCAGCCAGCCTTGAAAATGCTCACTCGTCACCCGGGACACCGTAGCTTGGCGCCTCGCGCGGATCGAGCGCGCGCTGGAGATAGGCGTCGAGCTGCGGCTTGTAGATGTCCCAGAGTTTTGCGATGGCGTCGATAGGACAATCCTCCGTCCAGTCGCATCTGAGATCAGCAACCGGCCAGCTCACCTTGTCGACGACCCTGAGCCCCGCCGAGTGGATCGGGCCTGCCTCGCCGCCCGCGGCGAGGCCGGCGCGCATCGCGAGGATCAGCCGGTCGCCGAGGTGACCGGAGCTCGCCAGAAAGCCATCGACTATCGCCTGCGGCACGCCGGCATTGGCGAGCAGGTTGCCACCAGATGCAATATTCTCGGTGTGCGCCTCCGCCCAGGTGCCGAGGACGTTGGGGCCGGAATAGCTGGCCGAGCCACCGTTCCTGTCGACGGCCAGCACCTGCCGGTACTCGATGAAGCGTCCGCGCTGCTTTATCTCGGCGATTGCCGCCTCGGCACTCATGCCGCCTTCCATGAGATCGAGCGTGAGAGGCCCAAGCGAAGGGTCCGTCACGTTCTGCGAGGCGACGGCGCCGACCCCCGCCCGCGCGTAAGCGCATCGCGCGGCGACTGCAGGCGAGGAGGAAGTCACGGCAACGCCAAACATGCCAGTGTCGCGGCAGCGGGCGACGAGGGAGAAGGTCATGCGCTCACTCCGGGATCACGGCCGTGCCGTCGATCTCGACGAGCCACTCGGGGCGGGCCAGCGCCTGAACCACTAGTCCGGTGGAGACGGGATGCACGCCCTTCGTGTACTCGCCGATGGTGCGGTACACGGCCTCACGGTGGCGGATATCAGTGATGTAGACGACGATCTTGACGAGGTGCTCCATCCGGCCGCCGGCCTCCTCGATAAGCTGCTTGATGTTCTGCATGACCTTGTGTGTCTGTTCGGTGGGATTGTGGCTGTCGATGTTGACGGCATCCTCGATATTCTGCGGGCATTGCCCCCTGAGCCACACGATCTTGCCACCGTGTGTCACGACGGCGTGGGCAAGGTCGTTGTCAAGCTTCTGCTCGGGATACGTGTCCTTGGTATTGAACTTGCGGATGCGGGTGTGAGCCATGTGAGCCTCTGTCGGATCGGCCTTTAACTTGAATGCCTCGGGCTGGCGACGGCGGCAGACGGACCGTGCCGCCGCTGGTCAACCCTGCCGCAGCATGGCGTTGTGATACGCCATGTAGTTGCGCTGGATTTGGATTTGGTCGGCGACGAATTTCGCATCGTGCCACACGCCCCAGATGAAGCTGGAGCCGCGCCGTGACTGCCAGGGCAGGCCGAGGAAGTAGATGCCGGGCTCGCTCGAAACGCCGCGCTGGTGCTTGGGGCGGCCCATCTCGTCGAATGCGTCGACCTTCAGCCAGCCGAAGTCCATCGTGAAGCCTGTCGCCCAAATGATCGTGGTGACGCCCGATGCCTTGAGATCGAGCGAATGAATGGGATGCTTGATGCAATCGGCATCCGGCACGATTGAGCGTGCCTCCGGATCATCCGGCAGATCGAGGCCGTGTCGCGCGACGAAGGCGTCCGCTTCGTCCAGCACCGAGCGCAAGTTGGCGTCGCCGTTGGCGAGGTTCTCGACGAGATCGGGGCCAAAGCGCATCGCGCCGTTCTCGAAGCCCTGCGTCCGGCCGACCAGCTGCATCCCGTTGGCCGCCAAGCGGCGAAAGTCGATGGTGTGGCCGCCATTGGCACCGCTAACAGCGATCGTCACGTGCTCCTTGCCGGCCTCGCGGGCGGACGCATCCCACTTGCCGAGAACGCCCAGCCACCAGCAATAGTCCAGCCCGCGATAGGCCCGTGGCGGGCGGTCATGCGGCCCGATCGAAAGATAGACGCGCCGACCGTACTCGAGCAGTTCCTCCGCAATCTGCGTGCCCGACGAGCCCGACCCGACCACCAGCACCGCGCCCTCCGGCAGCTGCGATGGATTGCGGTATTTGGTTGAGTGCATCTGCAGGACGCCGGCCTCGGGCGGAACCATCTTTGGCACGATGGGAGACTGGAACGGACCCGTAGCAGCGACGACCCTGGCTGCTTCGATCACGCCCGCAGACGTCTCCACGCGAAAACCCGGACCACCGACACGCCGCTCGACCTTCCGCACCTCGACGCCGCAACGCACGGGCGCCGTGATCTTCTTCGCGTAGGCGACGAGATAGTCGGCAACCACCTCTTTGGGTGCGAAGTCGTTGGGGCCGACAGTCTTGTCGACGGCGCCGAACTCGAGCCCCGGAAAGCGGTCGTGCCACGCTGGACCGTTGGCGACCAGCGAATCCCACCTCTCCGACCGCCAGCGCTCGGCAATGCGCTGCCGCTCCAGCACGATGTGTGGAATGCCGTTGGCGCTCAGATGCTCGCTCATCGCAAGCCCGGCCTGCCCAGCCCCGACGACCAGCGTGTCGATCGTCTCAGCCGACATGGCCTACTCCAGCCGGGCATGACAGGAACCGGACAAGTCTAGGCATGTTGGCGTGCATCATAGTTGTCCTCGTCTCAAGCGTAGGCTGTCGCCGATGTTGCGGGCAAGGTAAATTCCTAGGCGCGGCAGATGACGTTGAGAAGCGCGTGCCGATTCTCCTTCTTCATCACCTGGAGGCAGCGCGCGATGGCAGCGGGAAGATCCTCCGGCCGTTCGACGCGCTCGCCGTAGCCGCCGGCAGCGCGGCACACGTCCTCGAAGGGTGGCAGCTTGTCGAGATGGGTGAAGACTTGACGATTGGATTTGCTTGCCGCGCCTTCCGGATACATGGCGCGGGTGAAATGGTGGACGGCCGCCCACATGGAATTGTTCATGACGATGAGCAGCACCGGCAGCTCGTGCAATGCCGCAGCATGATGCACGGCAAGCGGGTTGGCGAACAGGAATGCCCCGTCGCCCAGCACCGCGATCACCTGCCGCTCGGGTGCAGCAAGCTTGGCGCCGAGCGCCGCGCCTGCCCCCCAGCCGAGCCCGGAAGCGGCACTTGAGCCGTAATAGCAATCAGGTTCCTCGAATTGCGCGTGGTCGAGCATCAGCGTGTATTCGTTGACGACGATCGCGTCTCGATCCTTGGCCTCGCTGATGCAGTGGCTCGCCCACGCCGCGTGGATCGGGCTTGACGTGGCAGCCGCTTTGCGCACTGCCGCAACCTCCTTCTCCAGTGCCCGTCTATGGCCCTCCACCCATTTGCGTCGTGCGGCGACGATCGCAGCGGATGGCGCGCCAAGCGCCGCCGAAAGGCCGTCGAGGATGAGGGCGGGATCACCCGCAAGCGTGACGTCGCTGGCATAACCGCGGATGGGAATGCCGGTGTGCAACGGATCCATGCCGGCGTGAATAATCCTCGCACCCTCGCGCGGCACCGCCTGCACCGGCATCCACGGCACGTCGCACTCCAGTGCGATGATGAGGTCTGCCTCGGGCACCAGACGCTTGGGCTCGGTACCGAGATACATCGAATGCGACGTGGCGAGCGAGAGATAGCGCGGCTTGTGCTGGATGACGGGCACCGCATGACGCTCGGCGAACGCGGCCACGGCTGCCAAGCCCGAGGGCAGGCGCCCAGCGTTGCAGGTTACGATCAGCGGCCGCTTTGCCCCGACGAGAAGTCTGGCTGCGGCCTCGAGCGAGGCTGGATCGGGCGCACCGGCTGGCGTTGGCGCGACGCGGGGCGTGGGCGAGATCGCCGCGGGGCCATCCTCCGCCAGCACCTCGCGCGGTAGGCTCAGGTACACGGGCCCGCGCGGCTCGCTCGCAGCAATCGAGACAGCCCGATCGACGACGGTCTCGAGCTGATCGGCGCTCCGCAGCTCGTAGTCCCACTTCACGATCTCGCGCAGCATGCCGGCCTGGTCATACATCTCCTGCGCCCAATGGATGTAGCCGTCCCGTGCACCAAGCCGCCCGCCTTCGGTGAGTGGTGTGCGGCCGGCGGTCAACAGGATGCCGACGTTCTCGCGGGCCGCGTTCATCGCGCCGCATACCAGATTGGCCGTGCCGACGCTGACGTGCACCATCACGGCCGGGATGCGCCGGCTGATCATGCCATAGCCGTGCGCCATGGTGACGGCGAGGTTCTCGTGTGTGACGGTAATAGGCAGGGGCACCGGCGAGCCCTGCTGCTCGAGCTCGGCGTAGGCCTCGATCAGCGGCGAGAAGTCGGTACCCGCATTGCCGAAGATCACGTCCACGCCACGGCTCGACAGCAGCGAGAGGTATGCGGCGGACACGCTTCCCCGCTTCTTCGATTTCGAGGCTGCCTTGTCGGATCTCATGCGATGATCGCTTCCTGCCCTGCGCTTGCTGTCGTTGTGCGGTTAAGCCGCTTTCGGGAAGGCGAGCACGGTGTCGACCGCGAACACAAGTCCCACGGGCGCGCCCGTTGCCCATTGCGCGCCGTGCGCCGGGTCGGTGAACCGGACGAGGACGGAGGGCCTTCCCTCCACGCCGACATCGACCAGCACGTCCGTGTGGCCGCCCTGGAACACACTCGCATAGACCTTACCGGTAAGCGGAATACCTTCGCGGGGGGCCGCAAGCGTGATCTGCTCGGGCCGGACAAAGACATCGACCGGCGTGCCGGGCGCCGCGCCCGCCAGGTGCGTGCGTGACGCCCCCACGTATCCATTGCCGACCCTGATCGTCGCACGCCCATCGCCGAGGCTCTCGACGACGCCGGGGATCACGTTCACGTCGCCGATGAAGGAGGCTACGAAACGGTCTGCTGGGTCCGCATACACCTCGTGCGGCGTGCCGACCTGGCGGATGACGCCTTCCGACATCACGGCGAGTCGGTCCGAAAGGCTGAGCGCCTCGCCCTGATCGTGCGTGACGAAGATCGTCGCGATACCGAGCTTACGCTGGATGTCTTTGAGCTCGATCTGCATGGAGCCGCGCAGGGACTTGTCCAACGCCGAGAATGGCTCATCGAGAAGCAGCACCTTCGGCTCGATGACGAGGGCACGCGCAAGCGCGATGCGCTGCTGCTGGCCGCCGGAAAGCTGGCTGGGCTTGCGCGCTTCGAGGCCCTGCAGCTTGACGAGGAAGAGCGCGTCTTGGACCCGGCGGTGGATGTCCGCTTTCGGCATCCCACGCATCTTGAGGCCGTAGCCGACGTTGGCCTCCACCGTCATATGCGGAAACAGCGCGTAGCTCTGGAACATCATGCCGATCTGGCGCTGAAAGGTCGGTATGTCGTTGACCCTCTGCCCCTCAATGGCCACGTCGCCGGCATCCGCAGAGAGGAAGCCTGCGACGATGTTGAGAAGCGTTGTCTTGCCGCAGCCCGAGGGGCCGAGCAGGGTCATCAGCTCGCCTGGCCGGATGTCGAGCGACGTGGCCTTCAGCGCCGCGATAGCGCCGAACGACTTGCTCACGGCATTGAGGGAAACGGCCGATGAACTAGCGCGGCTGCTCGACATTCAAGACTTTCCCGAGACCGAGATAGAGGTTGGCGAACGTGAGGAGCGCCGCGGTAGCGGCGATGTAGAGCACTGAGATGGCAGCCATCGAGGGATCCGCGTACTCGCGCACGTAATTGTACATGGCAACGGGCAGCGTCTGCGTGCGCTGTCCGGTCACGAACAGCGAGGCGGTGAACTCGTTGAAGGACAAGATGGCGGCGAGCAGCCAACCGCTGACCAGGCCGGGAAGCAGCAGCGGCACCGTGACGGTGAGGAGGACACGTGCGGGCGAGGCGCCAAGGCTCTCTGCCGCTTGCTCGAGCCGCCTGTCGAAATTGCGAAGAGAGACATAGACGCTGCGCAGCACGAACGGCAGCACCAGGATCACGTGTGCGGTCACGACGATCGTAAAGCCGCGGGCCATCCCGATCTGCGCGGCGATGATCAGGAAGCCAAGGCCGATGGTAAAGTGCGGCACGATCAGGGAAGACAGCAGGATGGTCTCGATCGTGCGCTTCAGGCGGAACTCGTAGCGGTCGAGAGCGAACGCGAAGGCGGCGCCGATGGCAAGCGCGATCGACGAGGCCCACATGGTGACGATGAGCCCGTTCCAGAAGCCGGCGCGGAAATCCTCATAGGTCAGCGCCCTCGCGAACCAGCGCAGCGACAGCCGCTCCGGCGGAAAGGCGAGCAGCGCCTTCTCGTTGAAGGCAGCGATGGTGACAACGAGCGGCGGCAGGATCAGGAAGCCGATCACAGCCACGACGAAAAGGCGCGCGAGGCGACCAGGCAGCGTATGGAGCGCAATGGAACCCATGTCAGTGCTGTGTCACATTTTCGAAGCGACGGGTGCCAAGCCGGATGAGGCCCAGCAGCGCGAAGGTCATGACGAGACCCGCCACCGAGAGGGCCGCGGCGAAGGGAAAATTGAAGCTGGCAAAGCCGAGCTGATAGACGAGGTTCGACACCATGTTGACCCTACCACCGCCGATAAGCTGGGGGGTCGCGAAGGCGCTGAACGTCCAGGCGAACGCAGTCGTGACGCCGGCGATGATGCCAGGCGTGGACAGCGGCAGGGTGACCGTGAGGAAGGCACGCAAGGGGCTCGCGCCGAGGCTGGCGGCCGCCCGCTCGTAGGCCGGATCGATGTGGGCGAGCGCGGCGGCCAGCATCACCACCATTACCGGCAGCGTCACGTGCACGAGGGCCAGCACGACACCGAAGGTGGTGAACAAGAGCTGGATGGGGCTGGCGATGAGGCCGAGCTTCGAGAGAACGGAGTTTATGAAACCGGTGTTGCCGAGCACGATGATCCAGGAATAGGTACGCACCACCTCGCCGAGGAACAGTGGCGTCACCACGATGATCAGGATCAGCCCTTTCACGAACGGCCGCTTGGTATGCACCAGCGCGTAGGCCACCGGGTAGCCGGCGAGCAAGGTCGCGAAGGCGGTGAGAAGGCAGATCCACGCCGTGTCAAAAAACACTTGGGCGTAAAGCGGCTTCAGCAAAGCGACAAAGTTTGCGAGCGTATAGTCGCCGGGCTCCAGCGAGCCCGGTATATGCATGCGCACACTGTACTGGAGGATGGCGAGAAGTGCCGCCACCAGCGCCACGGCGCAAAACGCGGCTGGCGTGACGAAGGCTCCAAGAAACGGTCGCGACCTCATGCGGCAGCCGCTTCGAGCTTCGAAGGAGACCGGGCCATCGCTTCAAGTCTCCCTTCGCCCGCGGGAGAGCGACAGATGCGCCCTCCCGTAGGGGAATCCTTGCTCAGCCGGAGCCTCAGTTCATGATGTTCTCAGCGAACCACTTCCGCCACTCGCCGGTTTTCTCGCCGCGTAGCTTGTGGTCGACAATGATGGCCTGCGTCTTCCACTGCTCGGGCGTGGTGAACACGCCGGGCAGCTTGGCGACGTCAGCATCGAGCTTGGCGTTGGTGACGACCGGGCTCGCCTTCTTCAGCTTTGCAGCTTCTGTCTGGATGGCCGGATCCAACATGACATTGATGAACCTGTAGGCGAGATCCGTCTTCTTGCTGCCCTTGAAGATGGCGACGGTGTCGATGCCGAGCACCGCGCCCTCCTTCGGGATCACGAGCTCGATCGGCACGCCCTGGCCCTTCATGTAGTGCGCGTTCATGGACAGGATTACCTGGACCGGCGTCTCGCCTGAAGCGATGAGTTGCTGGCTGTTGGCGTCGTTCGTGTAGAACGCCTTGAAGCTGGGTTTGAGGGCCTTGAGCTTGTCTTGGCCCTTGTTCCACGACGCCGCATCGCCGCCCGAGAGTATCGCCGAGACGACGACGAGGTGGCTCGGATCGAAGTCGGGCGAGGCCAGCTTGCCTTTCATCTCCGGTTTCCATAGGTCGGCCCAACTATCGAACTTGATGCCCTTCACGAGGTCCGAGCGATAGCCGATCGTGTAGACGTATGCCCAGGTGCCCAGGTGATAGGGGCTGATGCGCGCTTCCGGCACCAGGTTCGCCACGTTCGGGATCTTGGTCAGGTCGAGCTTTTCGTAGAGATCGTCTGTGGCGTAGAGCCAGCCCACGTGCGACGTCGTAAAATTGATGTCGGCCTCGGGGTTCCCCTTGGCGAGCTTCGCCTTGTTGAGACGGTCGATGGTGCCGCCGGTGATAAACTCGACGGCGACGCCCGTATCAGCCGTGAATTTCTTCGCCGCCGTGTCGGCTACGAGATCCCTCCAGCTACCACCCCAGACGCTAACGGTGAGCTTGTCCTGCGCAACAGCCGGCAGGGCTTGCGCCAGCAGAACAAAGACGGCTGCAAGAAACTTCATGTATCTCATCCGGGGATCCTCCCAAACGCGCGCCAAGAACCATGTTTGTCAGCCGGGGGCGAATGCCCGCGAGGCTATGCGACCCCGGGCATAAGTGTCGAGGTGGTCTGTGAGCGTAGCATGTAGCCACTGCGCTTTGCAGTGCGCGCCACACGCTCTAGCGCGTGAGCGGCAGGTCGATGGCGCAATTGGGCGCGTTGACGAGTGCGCACAGCATAGCCTTGGTGCCGCTGTTGCCGACCGCCGCGTACCAGCCGACCAATTGGAGAGCCCGGCATCCTTGAGCCCGAGCCTTGCCGACAATGGAACAGACGTGAAGCGGCTCGTGCAGCAGAACCGGCTCGACAAGGGCCGGCCCGACTTATCGCGCCCCAATGCGGCCAGGACTCGGTAGCCTGCTCGCTCGCTCGCCATACCGTCCCCGTGAAGGTTCGCACAGATAATGTAATTGCGCCGTGGTCGTCCTGCTGTCCCAGTGCGTGGTTAAACCGGCGAGTGTTGCTAATGTCCCAAACATAATACCAGTTGGCAACGGGAATATTGCCGTACCGCCGCGAAAATTGCCGTAATCTGCAGCCAGCCATTCATCGTCATAGGCGTAAGCCTTCGTTGCGCCTTCTCAGCCGGCACCTCCTCCTGCATCACGTCCCAATGCTCGACGGCCTTCCCATTTCGATCCGGAAGATATCGACGGCGATCATTCGAGTAGCGCCGGCAAGTGCAACTCCGAAATTCCTTGCCGGCCGAACGTACCGACCGCCAGTCTCCACCAAGCCAAAGCTTCTTGCTTCGACCCCGTCGCCCAAGTCGAAGGATGCACCACTGCAACCGGAAATACTTCTCGTCGACTTCGCTTCATCCTCCCAAGCGCTCGTCAAGGTTCGGGTTCAGGTCGACACGATTTTTGTTCCACCTCGTAGGGGGCGTGTGGCTCATCACCGCAAAATCCTTCACATAGAGAGGCGGTTTGAAGCGGCGTGAGGTGCCTCATCCGGCAGCAAGTGACACCAATCTGACATCCACTCCCACGGACGATGACCTCTGTTGTTGCGGCCAAGGCAGACGTGGCTCGTGAGCGGTTCTAAGGTCCGCTTGTGACCCGGATCAGACCTCGACGGGACTGCTCTGGCGTGTAGCACGTGAGATCTCCAGCACGCGCGATGCAGCCTCGATCATGGAATCTCGGCCGCTGATACGGAATGAGGCTGGGACCATTGGGCCGTGGATGAGCGCGTTCCGAAGCTCGGGGAAGCGCTCGATGCCAGGCTCTACGCCCGCAAGACGGGCGAAGCGCATCATCAGCGACGGAAGGTGATGCTTGTCGGCGCCCCGCGTGCTGTCAGTCGCCATCCTCGCTGCCATGATGTGCAGAGACGGCAGAGGTCGAGCTCCGCTCCAAGCGTAGGCAATCCAGCGCGCCTGCAGCTCGATCCAGCGGTTCACCGCGATGAGAAGGACGCCTACTCCCACTTCGCACTGGCAATGACGCAGGTGTTCCTCGGTAATTTCGTAGAGGCGGTGCGGGCGTCAGAGAAGGCAATCGAGTTGAGTCCGAGCTTTGCACTCGCTCACGTCGGGCTGGGGATGGCCCTGCTCTATTCCGGAAAGCCTGAGGAAGCGATTGAACCGGTGGCGCGCGGCTTGCGTCTCAATCCCTTCGATCCTCAGAACTCTCACTGGTTCCGTATTCAAGCGCTCGCGCTGTACTTCTCGGGCCAGAAGGAGGAGGCGCTTTCTGCAGCTCACCGCGCATTGAAGGCGAGACCCGGCTGGCCCCTCACGCTAGAGACGGCGGCGATCTGTCATGTCGCTCTTGGGCAGCTGCAAGAGGCCCAGGCCTGCCTCGAGCAGATGCGCAATGCACCGGCACCCAAGGGCGATCCGACCACGATCATGCGCAAGCGCAATCCCAAGTGGGCCGCCGAAATGGCGGCGCAGCTGCGCAAGGCAGCGGCCGCGTAGGCCTTGGCAAAGGCTTGCGAGCAAGATGCTCGGCGTCCTCGCCTACGCCGAACAGGAAGGCAGACTTCCATTTGTGCAGCCAGGGCAGGCCGAGAAAGTAGAGGCCCGGCACGTCCGTAGTGCCGCGTGTGTGCATCGGTTGCCGGCCGCTGGCAAAGACCAGAGCATCGATCCAGGAGAAGCCGCCGCGAGACCCGTTCGCCCACAGGACCGTGGTGATGCGGCGCTCCTTGATGTCGAGAGCGCGCATCGGCTCAACCACCTCCTTGGGCTCGGGCAGCGGCGCCGGCGCAGGATCGGGCGGAGGCTGCCCAAGGTCGTGGCGGGCAGCGTGGCGTTGGCGAACTCTGCAGGCGGATTTTAGCGTGTCCAGAACGTGTCCACGACCAGCGAGGAATCACGTCTTGTTCCGGTCATGGTCCCAACGTGTTCCTGCACGCTGGGACATTAGAAAGTGCCGGTCTTATTGGTCAAAGTGTGCGGGGAGTGGCCTTGCTGCCAATCTTCACACGGGAGGGGTCACAGGTTCGATTCCTGTCGCGCCCACCAGCACCGGCGCGCTCAGCTTGCTTTCGATCAGGCGTACGGCGGGTGGTTCGCCCCAGTAGATCACCCGCATGTGACCTTCCATAGTCTCGACCACGGCCGTGCAGCTCTCGACCCAGTCGCCGCAATTCAAGTAGTGCACGTCCTTGAAGGTGCGGTCGGCCGCGTGGTGGATATGCCCGCAGATAATCCCATGCACTGCGCGCCGCCGCGCCTCAGAAGCGACAGCCTCTTCGAACGCACCGATGAAAGCCACCGCCTTTTTCACCCGCTGCTTCAGGTAGCCTGACAGCGACCAGTAGCCGAACCCCAGATGGCGCCGCACCCAGTTCAGCGGGGCATTCAGCCACAGGGCGAACTCGTAGCCCTTGTCGCCAAGCAGAGCGATCCACTTCGCGTTGCGCACCACGACGTCGAATTCGTCGCCGTGCATGACGACGTAGCGGCGGCCCCGGCCGGTGATGTGCACGAGTGCCTCGTGAATTTCGATGCCGCCGAAGGACATGCCCGCATAGTCGCGCAGCACCTCGTCGTGATTACCCGGCACGACGATCAGCCGGGTGCCCTTGCGCACCTTCCGTAGGAGCTTCTGCAGAACGTCATTGTGGCTTTGCGGCCAATGCGGTCCGCGCCGCACCTTCCAGAAGTCGATGACGTCGCCGACGAGATAGATCACATCGGCATCGACCTGCCTCAGGAAATCGAGGAGCCGGTCAGCCTGGAAGGTCCTGGTGCCCAGGTGCAGGTCCGACAGAAACAACGCCCTCACGCGCTGGTGCGGCTCGGGATCATGCTCTGAGGGGGCCAGTGTATCCTTCATGCAGAAAGACATGATCGGATTCTGGTTGCAGCCGTATGACAGGGGATCGCCGGCACCGCAGACAAAAAGAACCAGCCGGCGAACACTGAGGGCCAAGCGGGGTGAGGCCCAGGTTCGGTGCCGGCTGGCTCAGCGGCAAGCCACCGCGCAGGCAGCAATCTCACGGGCGATCAGAGCCGGTAGCGATAGATCCTTGATCCGGCCCGACCTCCCTGGACGGGCACTTTGCCAAAGCTTTGCAATATCCGTGTGACAACCTTCTGGCGGTAGTCTTGCTGCGGTGAGGCAGCGGCATTAGCTTGCCCGTCCAAATCAGTAAGACGGGCGGAGGAAGCGGGTGGCGGGCTGGCGACTATGGCTGCCGCCTGCGCTCAGCAAGCCGCGCTTTCGCCTCTATACGGCGGGCCATCTGGTTTCTGTCATCGGCGGCTGGATCCAGCAGGTGGCACTTGCGTGGCTAGTCTATCGCCTGACGCAGTCGACTTTTCTGCTCGGCCTCACCGGCTTTCTGCTCAATATCTTCTATCTGCTTCTCGGGCCCATCGCCGGCGTCGTGGCGGATCGCATGCCGCGCCTGCCGACCCTGATCCTGATCGACGTCATCCTGGCCATACTCGCGGTTGGCCTCGCCGCAATGGCGCTCATGGGGGTTGACAACGTCACCGCCTACCTCGCTGTGGCCGCCTTGATCGGGGTTGCCAACGCGTTCGAGATGCCGGTGCGCCAAACTCTGATCAAGGACATCGTCGAGGATCGCCATCTCGTTACCAGCGCGCTCGGCATGAGCGCGATGATCTTCAACGTCGGCCGCATGGTCGGCCCGTCCATTGCCGGCCTGCTGCTCATCCAGTTTTCCGAGGCATGGTGCTTCGTGCTCAATGCGCTGAGCTACGCCGCCATCATCGGCGCGCTCCTCGCCATGCGCCTGCCGCGTGCGTCGGCGCCGGCTGCGGCGGGAGCCCAGCCCGCAGGCCTGCGCGCCAACCTGTCGGTGCTGCTGTCGTTTCCCGCTGTGCGCTATCTGCTGCCGACCGTTGTTGCCATCGGCCTGTTCGCGACACCCTACGTGCCGCTCATGCCCTCCATCGTCACGCATTTCTTTGACGGCCAGTCCTCAACGCTCGGCCTTCTCATGAGCGCCGCCGGCCTCGGCGCTTTCGCCGCCGCCACCTACCTTTCCCTGCAGCCCGGCTACGGCCGCCAGATCCGCATGGTGTCCCTTGCCCCGTTGGCGGTCGGCGTCGTTCTGCTTGGCTTTGCCTGGTCGCGCACCCTGCCGCTGTCGATGCTGCTGTTGGCCGGCCTTGGGGCCTCGGTCCTGGTTGCGGTGAATGCCACCAATGCGCTTCTGCAGCAGTCCGTCCCCGACGCTTGGCGCGGACGTGTGATCGCGCTCTACAGCATGTCGTTTGCCGGAACGGCCCCCATCGGCGGGCTGCTCGCCGGAAGCCTCGGCGAGCATCTCGGGCTTGCACTCACGCTCACGCTCAACGGCGCCCTCATTGTCGCGGCCGGCCTATTCGGGCGCTGGCGCCTGCACAACCACCCCGAGGCCCTGCGTGGCTTGATGCGATCGCTCGGCCGGTAGCGCCCATGCGGCTTGCAAATGCGCGCCTCTACCGCTAAGCGCCTCATCAGCAAGGGAAACCCAAAGGAGACCGCATGCCCCGCCTCGGCCCCACCGGACCCCGTAAGACGTCTGTGGTTCTCGCCGCCGCGCTTGCGGTCTTCGCGCCCTCGACCGCGCTCGCCCAGGCCTGCGGCAATACGGGGGCCGGCTTCGACTCCTGGCTCTCGCGCTTCAAGTCGCAAGCTGCCGCCCAGGGCGTCTCTGCCTCCGCCATCTCCTCCACGCTCGACGGTGTCACCTACGACCCGGCCATTATCCGCCTGGACCGCGGACAGAAATCCTTCAAGCTGAGCTTCGAGCAGTTCTATGCGCGCCGCGTCAACAACGCGCTCATCAGCCGAGGCGTCGGCCTGATGCGCCAGCATGCGGGCTTGCTCGACCGCGTCGAGCAACGTTTCGGCGTGCCGCGCGAGATCCTGATCGCCATCTGGGGCTTGGAAACCCGCTACGGCTCAGACACAAGCTCGCGCTATTCAATTGTCCGCTCGCTAGCGACGCTCGCCTACGACTGCCGCCGATCGGCCTTCTTCACCGGCCAATTGCTCGACGCCGTCCGCATCGTGCAGCGCGGCGACATCTCCGCCGCCAACATGCGCGGCGGCTGGGCGGGCGAGATCGGCCAGACCCAGTTCCTGCCCACGCCCTACGTGAAGTACGCGGTTGATTTCGACGGCGATGGCCATCGCAATCTCGTGCGCAGCGTGCCCGACATCATGGCTTCGACCGCCAACTTCCTGAAAGGCCACGGCTGGAAGGCCGGCCAGGGCTGGGAGCCCGGCTCGGCCAACTACGCCGTCATCCGCGACTGGAACCGCGCCGAAGTCTACCAGCGCACCATCTCGGTGATGGCTTCGCGGCTGAGGGAGGCACGCGGCGGCCCGCGCTCGTAGCTAAGCCCGCCCGCTCAGCGCATAGGACATGATCTTGTAGGCCACCGCCGCCGCAGTGTAGTCGCACGCGTGCAGGCCCTTGATCGGTGCCAGTTCCACGACGTCGCCACCGACCACGTTGGCGACGCCGCTCGCCCGCCGCAGGATGTCCAGCGCCTGCCAATAGCCGAGACCGCCCGGTGTCGGCGTGCCTGTTGCCGGCATGATCGCGGCATCGAACGCATCGATGTCGAACGTGACGTACACCGGCCGTCCAACCAGCGGCCGGAGGATGTCGTCGATATCCCACCGGGCCTGGTCCTTGGCCCAATGGATCGCAACGCGCTCCGGATTCGCCGCCGCAAACTCCGCCTCAGACTTCGACACGGCCCGGATCCCCACCGACACCAGGGACACGCCGGGGTTGTCCAGCACGCGCCGCATTGCGGACGCATGCGAGTTTCGTTCGCCCAGATAACCGTCGCGCAGGTCGGCATGGGCGTCGAACTGCAGCACGACCAGGCCCGGGTGTTGCTTCACCAGCGGCCGCACCGCACCGATGGTCAGTGAATGCTCACCGCCCAGCACCAAGGGAAATTTGCCCGCCAATACCACGTCATCCACGAGACTGCCGAGCTGATCGAGCGCCGCTGCCAGCGGCCGCGCGATCTTGGGCTCGCGTACCGTCGCGATGCCATAGTCGAGGTACGGCTCGCAGCCGAGCTCCTCGTCGTACAGCTCGAGCTGCTGGCTGGCGGCAAGCAGCGCTGCAGGCCCAGCGGCCGTGCCGCTGCCGTAGCTCACGCTCGCTTCCAGGCCGAAGGGGATCACCACGGCCCGCGCGGAGGCCGGATCGTTGGCATCCGCGCGATCGGGATCGAGGAAGCTCTCGGCGGCTGGAAGATAGTCGAGGGGCCGGCTCACGCCTGGGCCCGCTCGGCCTCGCGCTCGGCCTCGGCCTGCGCCGCGTACATGGTCAGCATCGGCTCGTCGTCGAGGATCGCTTCCTCGAAGGCCCCATAACCGTTGAAGCGGCTCGCGAGCGCGCGGCCGTAGGCACCCGTATTGCCGACCTCGATGTAGTCGCCTTCCTTGATCGAGCCTGGCAGCCGGAACGGCCCCTTCATGAAATCGATGGTGTCGCAGGTCGGCCCCCAGAAGGAGAAGTCGACCAGGGCTTCCGCAGCGTCGACGGGACGCCCCACCAGCCGCACCGGGAAATCGAAGCCCAGGTGCGCGGCATCGAACAGCGTGCCGTAGCTGCCGTCGTTCACGAACAGCTCGTTGCCCCGGCGCGCATCGACCCGCACGATGAGCGACTCCGCCTCTGCCACAAGCGCGCGGCCCGGCTCGCACATGAGCCTGCAGCGCTCGCCGATCGGCAGGCGCTCAACCGCCTCGGAGATCGCCGTCATGAACGCCGACAGCGGCGCCGGCCCTTCGTCAGCATAGATCGACGGGAAACCGCCGCCGACATCGAGGCGGTCCAGAACCACGCCCGCCTTGACGATCAGCTTGCCCACCTCATCCAGCGCCGAGATGTAGGCATCCGGCGTCGCCGTCTGCGACCCGACGTGGAAAGTAATGCCCAGCTCCTTGCACGCCTGGCGCGCCTTGACCAGCAACCGCGCGGCCTTGGCGCCGGCGATGCCGTACTTGCGGTCGAGCGGGATCTTGCTGTTTTTGGGCGCGACGGCGACGCGCACCCACAGCGTGAGCTCGCGGCAGTTGCCGGTCTCTTCCAGGATCTTCCTGAGCTCGTCCTCGCTGTCGAGCGCAAAGCTCCTGACACCGTACTCGGAGAAGGCGCGCCGGATGGCCGTGCGCGACTTCACCGGATGCATGAAGTGCAGCGTTGCGTCAGGGATGGTGGCCGCGTCCTCGATCTCGGGGATGGAGGCCACGTCGAAATGACGGATGCCGGCGCCGTACAGGGCACCGAGCAGGAACACCGAGCTGTTGGCCTTGTAGGCGTAAGCGACGTCGCCCGGGAAGTTCTGCATAAACCAGCGGGCGGCGCGCGCCGCTGCGTGGGGCCGAACGCCGATGACAGGAATTTCGGGCTTGGTTGCGCCGATCAGCGCGCTCGCAGAATGGAACTTCCGCATTTCATGGGACCTCCACCAGTCGGGTTGGACCAGGGCGCTGCTAACCAGCAGAAGCCGCCGTGACGTTGGAACGGGGAAATAGGGTCTGCCGCCCCCCCTGTAAAGACCAAATTTCGCCTGGAGACGCGGAAATTCAGTTCAAAGTTACGGCCGTTGCTGCGCAGCCCGGCTCAAGCCACGTCTACGGGACGCGTCTCATGCAGCAGTCCGCCTTCCAGCCTCAGAATGCGGTGCATGCGCTTGGCCAGATCCATGTTGTGGGTTGCGATCAACGCTGCCACTCCCGTGTGTTGGATTAGCTCGATCAGCTCGCGAAACACCATGGCCGCCGTGCTGGGGTCGAGATTCCCGGTCGGCTCGTCGGCCAGCAGGATGCGCGGCTGGTTGGCGAGCGCACGGGCGATCGCGGTGCGCTGCTGCTCGCCGCCGGAAAGCTGGGCAGGCCGGTGATCCAGCCGCTGGCCGAGGCCCATCGTGCGCAGCAACTCGGTGCCGCGCTCCTCGGCCGTCACCCGCCCGACGCCGCGGATAAGCTGTGGAATGACGACGTTCTCCAGCGCCGTGAACTCAGGCAGCAGCTGGTGGAACTGGTAAACGAAACCCATCTCCACACGGCGCACGCGGGTACGCTCGTTGTCGCTCAATTGCGAGCAGTCGTAGCCGTTGACATAAACCTTGCCACCATCCGCGGTTTCCAGCAGGCCGGCAATGTGCAGGAGCGTCGACTTGCCGGCGCCCGACGGCCCGACCAGCGCCACCGCCTGCCCGGGGTAGAGATCGGCACTCGCACCCTTGAGCACGCCGATCTCACGGTCGCCTTGCCGGAACACCCGCTGCAGCTCGCGCAACTGAAGAACCGGCCGGATCGGGCTTTCTTGCACGGGGCTCACTCGTAGCGAAGCGCTTCGACGGGATCGAGCCGCGACGCGCGCCAGGAAGGATAAAGCGTGGCCAGCACGGAAAGTATCAAGGCCATCACGATGATCATCGCAGTTGTTTGTACGTCCACGTCTGCCGGCAAGCGCGTCAAATAGTAGACCTCCTCCGGAAATAGCCGGGTGTCGGTCAGCCAGGCGACGAACTGCCGAATCTCGTCGATGCGCCAGCAGAACAGAATGCCGAGAATACAGCCCGCCAACGTACCGACGATGCCGATGCTCGCGCCCGTGATGAGGAACACGCGCATGATCGCGCCCTGGGTCGCGCCCATCGTACGCAGGATGCCGATTTCGCGACCCTTGTCCTTCACCAGCATGATCAGGCCGGAGATGATGTTGAAGGCCGCCACCAGCACGATCACCGACAGGATGATGAACATCATGTTGCGTTCGACCTGCAGCACCGAGAAAAAGCCCTGGTTGCGCTGGCGCCAATCCACGTAGTGCATAGCCGGCAAACCGAGGGCCTTCATCTCCGCCACCGACTTCCCGACATTTTCAGGATCCCTGACGATCACCTCCAGCACATCGACCGACTTGCCGCGATCAAAGAAGCGCTGCGCCTCGCTCAACGGCATGAAGACGATGCTGCGGTCGAATTCCGACATGCCCATCTCGTACAGCGCCAGAATCTTGTAGGCCTTGATGCGCGGCACGGTGCCGAACGGCGTGCGTGCGCCACGCGGGGACACAAGGGTGACGCTGTCGCCGACGTTGATCCGCAAAAGCTGCGCGAGCTTGACGCCGATGGCGATCCCCTCTTCCTTGTCGAAGCCCTCCAGCGTCCCGAACTTCACGTTCTTGGAGATCAGCGGCAAGGCCTTGAGCCCGTTCTCGCCCAGTCCTCGCACCTTGGCGCCGACTGCCTGCGCCGGTGAGGATACGATCACCTGCCCCTCGATCAGCGGCACCGCATGCGTGACACTCGCGGCGCCTTTTTCAATGCGCGCGGCAATATCGGCGTAGTCAGGGAAATCATCCGTTCCGACCTTGTAGACCACCACATGCCCGTCGAGGCCGAGGATCTTGTTGAACAGTTCCTTGCGGAAGCCGTTCATCACCGCCATCACGATGATCAGCGTCGCCACGCCGAGCAGGATTCCAAGGAACGAGAAGCCGGCGATGACCGAGATGAATCCTTCCTTGCGCCGCGCACGCAGATAGCGCAGCGCGAGCATCCACTCGAACGCCGAGAACGGCCGGGTGTCGACAGGCGCCGTTGTCATGTTGCCGCCTTCCCCTCTCCCGCTACGTAGCCGTTAGGCCAGGACGCGCTGCACTCCGATATCGTCCACCAAGCGCTTGAGCGCGGCATCCGGTGACATGGTCTGGCGTTCCCCAGTCCTGCGGTCCTTCACCTCGACCTCGCCGCTCTTGATGCCTTTCGGCCCGACGATCAGCTGGTAGGGCAACCCGATCAGGTCCATGCTCGCAAACTTCGCCCCTGCCCGCTCCGATGTATCGTCATACAGGGTCGACACGCCGGCGTTCTGCAACCCGGTGTACAAGGTCTCGCACGCCCCGTCCGTATCCTTGTCGCCGCTCTTCAGGTTGATGAGCCCCACCTCGAACGGCGCCACGGGGACTGGCCAGACGATTCCGGCCTCGTCGTGACTTGCCTCGATGATGGCGCCCACGAGCCGCGATACCCCGATGCCGTACGACCCCATCTGAACGGGTATCATGCTGCCGTCCGGCCCCTGCACCCGGCATCCCATCGGCTCGGAGTACTTGGTGCCGAAGTAGAAAATATGGCCGATCTCGATACCTCGTGCGGAGACGCGCTTATCTGCCGGCACCTCGCGCTCGAAGCGGGCCGCGTCGTGCTTCTCGTCGGTGGCGGCATAGTGCGCGGTCCAGGCCGAGATCACGGGGCTCAGGTCCGCATTGAAATCAGTGCCGACCCCCGGCACCTGCGATGCCAGCAGGTCGGCGTGGCAGAACACCCTGCTCTCGCCGGTCTCGGCCAGGATGATGAACTCGTGGCTGAGGTCGCCGCCAATCGGACCGGTGTCGGCGGCCATCGGTATCGACTTCAACCCCATGCGCGCGAACGTGCGTAGATAGGCCACGAACATCCGGTTGTAGGCATGCCGCGCGGCCTCCGGCGTGAGGTCGAACGAATAAGCATCCTTCATCAGGAACTCTCGCCCGCGCATCACGCCGAAGCGGGGCCGTACCTCATCGCGGAACTTCCACTGGATGTGGTAAAGGTTACGCGGCAATTCGCGGTAAGACTTCACGGCATCGCGGAAGATCTGCGTGATCAGCTCTTCGTTGGTCGGCCCGTACAGCATCTCCCGCTCGTGCCGGTCCTGGAAGCGCAGCATCTCCGGCCCATAGGCATCGTAGCGGCCGCTCTCGCGCCACAGGTCGGCCTGCTGCAGCGTCGGCATTAGGAGTTCGATAGCGCCGGAGCGGTTCTGCTCCTCGCGCACAATGCCGTCGATCTTGGTGAGCACCTGAAAGCCCAGCGGCAGCCAGGAGTAAATCCCGGCGCTCGACTGTCGCACCATGCCGGCACGCAACATCAGCTTGTGGGAGACGATTTCCGCTTCGCTGGGCGTCTCGCGCAATACGGGAAGGAAGTACTTGGATAGCCGCATTGGACCGCTCCGCCGAGAGCCACGCGGCAGCCGCAGCGCCCACAATTTGGGCGTCCTCGGGCCTCCGGAAGCCGCCATTTGCAAGTGTTGGGCGTCATATCCGGTTCACGCCGGAGTGGCAATGTCAGCGGTTGCCTGGTGCACGGGACGACTTGAGGTGCTCACATTGTGCGCACATGTAGGGCAATGCCGGTTTTCAAGGCTGGTTCTTTGCCGTAACGGAAAAAGTTCTTCCTGGCATCGTTATCACGGGAAACGCGGGGTGACAGAAGGCCGCGGGTTAGTTATTGTGCGCGCGTCGAGAAAAATTCAGGCAAAAATAAGCTCGCATGATGGGGCTCGGATAGCCCAAGTCTGGGGATGAAGGGTGCGCTACCGACACGTGTAGCGATATCGCAGTCGATGCATAGAAGAGAGCAAGGCGCCGGCCTTGCTCTTTTCATTTGGCGAAACCGATAGGCGGGCTGCGATCGCTCAGTTCGGACTTCTGCCAACCAAGGCTTCGAGATCCACTACGCCGTAGCGGACAGCAGCCCAGAGCACCGCATAAACCGCGGCAGATATCAGCGTCGTCAACACAACCACGCGCAGCAGACGCGGGGCTGTCGGCGCACTCTCCGGCGTACCGGGAACCACCACATTGTCTTCGGCCTGCGTCCGCACACCCATCGGCAGCACGGCGAATAGGACCGTCCACCAGATGATGACGTAGATTGCGATCGCGAAGATGACGCTCACCGAAGTCAGGCCTCCTCGATCTCGACCAGCGTGCCGTTGAAGTCTTTTGGATGCAGAAACAAAACGGGCTTGCCGTGCGCCCCGATCTTGGGCTCGCCGTCTCCGAGCACGCGCGCGCCCGCCGCTTTCAGCCGGTCGCGCGCCGCAATGATGTTGTCGACCTCATAGCAGATATGGTGGATGCCGCCGGTTGCGTTCCGCTCCAGAAAGGCGGCAATCGGAGACTTCTCCCCCAGCGGCTCCAGCAACTCGATCTTGGTGTTGGGCAGCGTCACGAAGACCACGGTGACACCATGCGCCGGCTGCGGTACCGGGTCGGACACATCGGCTCCCAACGTCTGCCTATAGAGCTCCGACGCCTGCGCGAGGTTTGGCACCGCTATCGCGACGTGATTGAGACGACCGATCATGCTCTTCGACATCCACTCTCGTTGACGCGGTTCAGGTTCTACACCAACTTTGCCTACTTCGGCAGCCGCGCCACCAGCACCTTGACAATCGGCCGTTTGCCCCAGGCATCGCCCACGGCTGCGCGCACCGCCCGGCGCACCGCATCGCGCACCAATTCCACATCGCGTTGCCGGTCGCGCGGCAGGCTGGCAATTGTCCCTTCGATGGCGCGGTGGACGATCTCCGTCATGGAACGGCCGTCGGCATCCTCGGTCGGAACGCCATCAAGCATCACCTCGGCATCCGGGGCGATATTGCCGCGCCCGCTCTGCGCCAGGGCGATCGCAATCACACCGTTGTAGGCCAGAGCCCTCCGCTCACGCACCGGCCCATTCTCGCTGGGAACCAACAGATTGCCGTCGCGGAAGATGCGGCCGACGGGCGCCTCGTCGATAATCTCGGCCGGACCGCGTGCGAGCCGCACGACATCGCCGTTTCTGACCGACACCACCTCCTTGACGCCGGAAGCGCGCGCGAGCTTGCCGTGCTCCTCCAGATGCCGCGCTTCGCCATGCATTGGGATTGCGATGCGCGGCTTCACGGCCGCATACAGCTCCTTCAGCTCATCGCGGCGCGGGTGACCCGTCACATGCACCAGCGCGTCCGCATCCGTGACGAGCGTGCAACCAAGATCGACGAGGCGATTCTGAATCTCGCCCACCGCCCGTTCGTTGCCCGGGATCGTGCGCGAGGAGAAGATCACCAAGTCGCCCCGGTCGAGGCTGATATCAGGGTGCTCGTCTGCCGCAATCCGCGCAAGCGCAGCGCGCGGCTCGCCTTGGCTGCCGGTGCACAGCGCCACCACCTCATGGGCGTGGAAATGCGTGAAGCGGCTCTGGTCCTCGTACTTGAACCCCTGCGGCAGGTAGCCGGTCTCAATCGCCACCTCGATCATGCGGTGCATGGCGCGCCCGGCCACCACCAGTTGCCGGCCGGCGGCACGCGCCGCGTCGGCCACCGCCTTGATGCGCCCAACGTTGGACGCAAATATCGTTACCACCACCCGCCGCTTGGCTCCGGCAATGATCGTCGCCAGCGATCGCGAAACGTCGAGTTCCGACGGCGAGCGCCCTTCGCGCAAGGCATTGGTGGAATCGCACACCATCGCCGCCACACCATTGGCCCCGAGTTCGGCGAGACGGGCGATATTGGTCGGCGCGCCGATCACCGGGCTCGGATCGAGTTTCCAATCGCCCGTGTGAACCACGGTGCCCAGTGGCGTCGTCAACGCGAGTGCGTTGGATTCGGGGATCGAGTGGGAAACATTGATCAACTCGACCGAAAAGGGACCCGCCTCGAAGCGCGCGTTGAGCTGAACCTCGCGGATCGGCAGCTGCAGCCCGCGTCCATACTCGGCAAGCTTGCTTTTCAGCAGCGCGGCCGTGAACGGAGTGGCGTAGATCGGCACGCGCAGGCGCGGCCACAGCTCGATCACGGCACCCAGATGGTCCTCGTGCCCGTGCGTCAGCACCAACCCGGCGAGGCTGCCGCGCTGCTCCTCGATAAAGCGCACGTCAGGCAGGATGACGTCGATGCCAGGGTCATTCTCGCCTTCCGGGAACGTAATGCCGAGATCGACCATCAGCCACTGGCGATCGTCGGGAGGGCCGAACCCGTAGAGATAGCAGTTCATGCCGATCTCGCCGATGCCGCCCAGCGGCAGGAAGACCAGCTCGTCGCGGCCGGCCTCGGACCCTCGACCTTGCTTCATTGGCCACTGCCTTCGGAAATTGAGGTCAGCGTTACGTCGCCGAACGTTACGGTTCTAATGGTGCCCGCGCCGTCCGCAACAAGCAGCGACCCGGCGTCGTCAAGCCCGGCAAACGAGCCGGCCATATGTTCGGTTCCGGTGTTCACCGCGCAGGCTTCGCCGATCGCGCCAGCACGCTCCAGCCACGCCGCACGCACGGCAGGAAATCCAGCACCATCGTTCCACTCCGCCAACCCGCGCTCCATTGTGCCGACCAGGGCCTCGAGCATCTCCCTAGGCGATGAGGCGACGCCATGTGCGGCAAGGTGTGTCGCGGCACGGCCGAGGTCCGCCGGATGCCACGCGAGATTGATGCCGATGCCGATGGCGACCGTCACCGCATCGCGACCCATAAGACTCTCGGCAAGAATGCCCGAACACTTTGCCGGGCCGATCAGCACATCGTTAGGCCATTTGAGCCGCAGGCCTGGCACGGGGCGCCCGGCCGTCGCCATAATGGCATCGTGGACGGCCACACCCGCCACCAACGACAACCCCGGTACCGCCGTCGGGTGGCAGGTCAGGCGGGTCAGAAGCGTTGCATAGAGATTGCCGGGCTCGGATGCCCAGGCGCGCCCTGATCGCCCGCGCCCCGCCGTCTGGCGCGTGGCCATGATCCACAGCGGGCCGGTCTCGCCCGCCTGGGCGCGCGCAAGGGCGACGCGGTTGGTCGAATCCACCTCATCCAGGACAACAATGGGGATCGAGTGCGGCACGCCGATACTCCGTCCGCCCGCGGCAGATTGCTAGAAAAGGCTTTTGGCAGCAGCCCCGGCTGCCTCGACCAGCGGCGCCGGCCAGACCACATAGAGCAGGGTAATGAATGCGCTGAGGCCCATCACAAGCGCCGTCTTGGGTTGCACGCGTGCAAAAGCCGGCCGCGCCTCGTCGAAGAACATGATCTTGACGATGCGCACGTAGTAATAGGCGCCGACAACGCTCGCCAGCACGCCGATCACGGCCAGCATCCACAGCCCTTCCTTCACCGCGGCCACGAACACATAGAACTTGGCGAAGAAGCCCGCGAGCGGCGGGATCCCGGCCAGCGAGAACATGAGGATGCCGAGAGCGGTCGCAAAACCGATGTTGGTTTGGGCGAGACCGGCCAGTTCGTCGATCTCCTCCACTGGCCCATTCTCGCGCCGCATGGCCAGCACGCAGGCGAAGGCCCCAAGCGTCATCACAACGTAAATCACCAAATAGATGATCACGCCGCGCGCACCTTCGGGCGAGCCGGCGGCGAGGCCGATCAGCGCATAGCCGATGTTGCCGATGGCGGAATAGGCGAGCAGCCGCTTGATGTTGGTCTGGCCGATGGCGGCGAAGGCACCGAGTATCATGGAGGCAATCGAAAGCGCGGTAATCACCTGCTGCCACTGCGGCTTGATCCCGCCGAAGCCCTCCAGCGCCACCCGCATCAGCAGTGCCATGGCCGCCACCTTGGGCGCGGCAGCGAAGAAGGCAGCCACCGGGGTCGGCGCGCCCTCGTAAACGTCCGGCGTCCACATGTGGAAGGGCACCGCCGATATTTTGAACGCCAACCCCACCAAAAGGAACACGAGGCCGATGATGAGCCCGACGTTCTGGCCGGCCCCGCCCTGCGCCGCCGCCTTGGCGATGGCGGCAAAGCCGGTGGAGCCGGTGAAGCCGTAGATCAGAGACGCGCCATAGAGCAGCATGCCCGACGACAGCGCGCCGAGGACGAAGTACTTGAGCCCCGCTTCGCTCGACTTGAGGTCGTCGCGGCGGATCGCCGCCATCACATAGAGGGCAAGGCTCTGCAGCTCCAGACCGATATACAGCGAGATGAGATCGTTGGCCGAGATCATCATCAGCATGCCGGCGGTCGCCAACAGCGTCAGCACGGAATACTCGAACTTCAGAGTGCGGGCCGCGCGGAAATAGTCGAACGACAGTAACAGCGCGGCTGCCGAGGCAATCAACGTCAGCAGCTTCATGAAGCGCGCAAAGCCGTCGACCACGAAGGCCCCTTCGAACAGCGTCTGGGTTCCTGAAGGCTGCGTGACAAGCATCCAGCCCGCGACCGCCATCACGCCGATGGCAAGCCAGCCGCTTAGCTCGGCCTCATTGTCCGTCTCAGGCCGGAACACGCCAAGCATCAGCAGCGCCATTGCGCCGACCACGAGCACCAGCTCAGGATACAGCGGCCAGTAGGTTTGAAGGTGCTGCATGGTGTTACCGCCCCGGCACGTTCAGCGCTGTGGCGGCCTTGAGCGCCGCTTCGTAATTGGAGACAAGGTTCTTCACCGACACCGCCGTCACGTCGAGTATGGGCGCCGGATAGAAGCCGAGCAGCACCACCAGGATCACCAGCGGCGCAAACACCACGACCTCGCGGTAGTTCATGTCGGTGATGCTCTTGAGCGCCGGCTTGTCCAGCGTTCCGAAGATCATCCGGCGATAGAGATAGAGCGCATAGGCCGCCGACAAGATCACGCCGGTGGTCGCCAGGAAGGCAACCCAGGTGTTGGCCTTGAAGGCCGCCAGCAGCGTGAGGAACTCACCCACGAACCCAGCGGTGCCGGGCAGGCCGACGTTGGCCATCGTGAACAGCATGAACACGAACGCATAGATCGGCATGCGGTTGACGAGACCGCCGTAAGCCGCGATCTCGCGCGTGTGCATGCGGTCATAGACGACACCCACGCACAGGAACAGCGCACCCGAAACGAGGCCGTGCGACAGCATCTGGAAGATAGCGCCGTCAACGCCCTGCACGTTGAAGCAGAAAATGCCCATGGTGACGAAGCCCATGTGGGCGACACTGGAATAGGCGATCAGCTTCTTCACGTCTTCCTGCGCCAGGGCGACCAGCGACGTGTAGATGATGGCGACAACGGAGAGCACGAACACCAGCGGCGCAAACTCCCCGCTCGCCACCGGGAACATGGGGAGGGAGAAGCGCAGAAACCCGTATCCGCCCATCTTCAGCAGGATGCCGGCCAGAATCACCGAGCCTGCGGTGGGCGCCTCGACGTGCGCATCAGGCAGCCAAGTATGCACCGGCCACATCGGCATCTTCACCGCGAACGAGGCAAAGAAGGCGAGCCACAGCCACCACTGCATGTCCGGCGGGAAGCGATGCGCCAGCAGGGTCGGGATGTCGGTGGTGCCGGCATGCCAGTACATGGCCATCATGGCGAGCAGCATCAGCACGGAGCCGAGCAGCGTGTAGAGGAAGAACTTGAAGCTGGCGTACACCCGCCGCGGCCCGCCCCAGACGCCGATGATGAGGAACATCGGGATCAGGCCACCCTCAAAGAACAGGTAGAACAGCACCAGATCGAGCGCGCAGAACACGCCGATCATCAGCGTCTCCAGCACAAGGAAGGCGATCATATATTCCTTGACGCGGTCCTCGATCGACTCCCAGCTCGCCAGGATGCACAGCGGCATCAGGAACGCCGTCAGCACCACGAACAGAACCGAGATGCCGTCCACACCCATCTTGTAGTTGATGGAGCCGCCGAGCCACGGCATCTGCTCCACGAATTGGAAGGTGGCAACGCCGGTGTCGAACTTCGCCCAGATGTAAAGCGAGATGCCGAAGGTGATGAGGGTTGTATAGAGCGCGATCCAGCGGATGTTGCGCGTCGCATCCTTGTTCTGGGCGGCAATCAGCAGCGCCCCGACAACGGGGAAGAAAGTGACCAGCGAGAGCACGCCGAACCCGGTCATCGGCCTACCCCGTCGATCAGCGCGCGGATGTCGTGGAACATGAACGCAGTGATGATCAGCGCCACGCCGATCAGCATCGCAAAGGCGTAGTGGTAGACATAACCCGTCTGCAGTTTCACGACACGGCCCGTCGTCTGCAGCACGCGCGACGCGATGTTGTCAGGCCCCAGGCCATCGATGATGGCGCCGTCGCCCTTCTTCCAGAACAGCCGCCCGAGCCAGAACGCCGGCCGCACGAAGATGAAGTCATAGAGCTCGTCGAAGTACCACTTGTTGAGCAGGAACAGGTAGATCGGCTCGAAGGCGCGCGCCGTGGCGGCCGGCAGCGACGGCACCGCGATGTAATACAGGTACGACAAGCCGAAGCCCGCCAGCATGGCGAAGCATGGAGCCCAGGCAACCCAGCCGGGGATTTCGTGCATGGCGTGGCGGATGTGGTTGTCGGCACCCTCGAACAGCGAGGCGCGCCAGAAGTCCTTGTAGCCGTCGCCGATGAAGTAGCCCTTGAAGGCAAACCCTGCCGCCACCGCGCCGAGTGCAAGCACCAGTAGCGGGATCAGCATCACCCACGGGCTCTCGTGAGCGTGCTCGTAGGTCTCATGATCTGCGCGGGTAGGGCCGTGGAACGTCATAAAAATCAGGCGCCAGGAATAGAACGCCGTCATGAAGGCCGCGACCACCAGCAGCCAGAAGGCATAGTTGTTGGCAGTATGCGCGGCATAGGCGGCCTCGATGATCGCATCCTTGGAATGGAAGCCGGCGAAACCGATGAGATGCGGGATGCCGACGCCGGTAAGCGACAGCGTGCCGATCAGCATCACGATCCAGGTGATCCGTATCTTCGGAGCAAGCCCACCCATGTTGCGCATGTCCTGCTCGTGATGCATGGCGTGGATCACCGAACCGGCGCCGAGGAACAGCAGCGCCTTGAAGAAGGCGTGCGTGAAAAGATGGAAGATGGCCGCCGAATACGCGCCGATGCCGCAGGCGACGAACATGTAGCCGAGCTGCGAGCAGGTCGAATAAGCGACGACGCGTTTGATGTCGTTTTGGACCAATCCAACGGTGGCAGCGAAGAATGCCGTCACCGCACCCACCAGCGTCACCACCTGCAGCGCGACCGGCGCCCATTCGAACATCGGCGACAGGCGCGCCACCATGAAGACACCGGCCGTCACCATGGTCGCGGCATGGATCAGCGCCGAAACCGGCGTTGGGCCCTCCATGGCGTCAGGCAGCCAGGTGTGCAGCAGAAACTGCGCCGACTTGCCCATGGCGCCCATGAACAGCAGCAGGCACAGCACAGTCATGGTGTCGAGCTGATAGCCGAGGAACTCCATCGGCTGCCCTGCCATTCCCGGCACCGCACGGAACACCGCGTCGAAGCTGATGGTGCCGAACACTGCAAAGGTGCCGAAAATGCCGAGCGCAAAGCCGAAATCACCGACACGGTTGACGACGAAGGCCTTGATGGCTGCCGCGTTGGCCTCGGGCTTTTGATACCAGAAGCCGATCAGCAGGTAGGAGGCGAGGCCGACGCCCTCCCAACCGAAAAACATCTGCAGGAAGTTGTCGCTGGTGACGAGCGCCAGCATCGCGAACGTGAAAAGCGACAGATAAGCAAAGAAACGCGGTCGGCTGTCGTCCTCGTGCATGTAGCCGATGGAGTAGAGGTGCACGAGGAAGGAGACGCTGTTCACCACCACCAGCATCACCGCAGTCAGCGTATCGATGCGGAAGGCCCACGAGACGTCGAGTTCACCCGACGTCACCCAGCGCAGCACGGGAACGCGCGCCGTCTCTCCGGCGAAGCCCACCTGCCAGAGCGCAACCCACGACAGGGCAGCCGCGATACCGAGGAACGACGTGGTGATGATCTCGCTGGGACGCGGCCCGATCGCGCGACCGAGGAAGCCCGCAATCAGCGCGCCGAGAAGCGGCAGGAAGACGATGGCGTGGTATATCATCGGCCGGCGCCCCTAGCCCCGCATCATGTTCACGTCTTCCACCGCGATCGACCCACGATTGCGGAAGAACACCACGACGATCGCCAAGCCGATAGCCGCCTCGCCGGCAGCGACCGTCAGCACGAACAGGGCGAACACCTGGCCTACCAAGTCACCCATGAAGGAGGAGAACGCAACGAGATTGATATTGACCGCCAGCAGCATCAGCTCGATCGACATCAAGATGACGATCACGTTCTTGCGGTTGAGGAAGATGCCGAAGATTCCGAGCGTGAACAGGATCGCCGCAACCGTCAGGTAGTGCCCAAGACCTATATCCATGGGTCCGCCCTCACCATCCCATGACGCGCACGGCAACGGCCAGTGCACCGATCGCCAGAATCGTGAGCCATACCCACCGGCTGCCGCTGAACAAGGACCCGAACAGCTCCATCATGATGCCCGTCACTCCGCTGGCGGCGGAACCGTCGCGGTTCCCGGTGCGATCTTCACGATATCGATGGCGGACGCCTTGCCGCGCGCCACCTGCGAAGCGATCGACTGGCGCTTGACGCCTTCCTTGTGGCGCAGCGTCAGCACGATGGCACCGACCATGGCAACCAGCAGGATCAGGCCCGCGCCCTGGAAGAAGTACACGTACTTCGTGTAGAGCAGCCGGCCGATGGCTTCCGTGTTGGTGACACCGGGCAAGATCGGCGCGGTGGTCGACACCACGGCACCCGGCTTCACGAAATAGAAGCCGATCATCAGCACCAGCTCGGCCAGCAGGATGAGGCCGACGGCGGCGCCGAGCGGCGCGTTCTTGATGAAGCCCGCGCGGAGCTCCGCGAAATCCACGTCGAGCATCATGACGACGAACAGGAACAGCACCGCGACGGCGCCGACATAGACGACGACCAGGATCATGGCCAGGAACTCGGCGCCCAGCAGCACGAACAGCCCTGCCGCATTGAAGAAGGCGAGGATGAGGAACAGCACCGCGTGCACGGGGTTCTTCGCCCAGATGACCATGAAGCCAGAGGCCACCGTCACAAAGGCAAACAGGTAGAAGAAGGCGGGCGCCAGGGTCATCGTCGGCTCACCTGTAGGGCGCGTCGAGCGCGATCATCTTCGCGATCTCGCGCTCCCAGCGGTCGCCGTTCGCAAGCAGGCGGTCCTTGTCGTAGTAAAGCTCCTCGCGCGTCTCGGTGGCGAATTCGAAGTTGGGGCCCTCGACGATGGCATCAACCGGGCAGGCCTCCTGACACAAGCCGCAGTAGATGCACTTCACCATATCGATGTCGTAGCGTGTGGTGCGGCGCGTACCGTCGTTGCGGCGCGGACCCGCCTCGATGGTGATGGCCTGTGCCGGGCAGATCGCCTCGCACAGCTTGCAGGCAATGCAGCGCTCCTCGCCGTTAGGATAGCGGCGAAGTGCGTGCTCGCCGCGGAAGCGTGGCGAGATAGGCCCCTTTTCGAAGGGATAGTGCAGCGTCGCCTTCGGCTTGAAGAAGTAGCGCATCGACAGGAAGAACGCCGAGACGAACTCCTTCAGGAACAGCGAGCTGACGGCTTGTCCGATTGCCATAGCCGTGGCCTTAGGGTGCGAGGTTGAAGAAGTGGAGCACGCCGGCGACGGCGACCACCATCACCAGCGAGAGGGGCAGGAATACCTTCCAGCCGAGGCGCATCAGCTGGTCGTAGCGATAGCGCGGCACGAACGCCTTGACCATCGCGAACATGAAGAACACCAGCGTGACCTTGCCCATGAACCAGAAAATGCCCGGCACCCAGTTGAGCGGCGCGATGTCGAGCGGCGGCAGCCAGCCGCCAAGGAACAGGATCGTCGTCAGCGCGCACATGGTGACGATGGCCACGTACTCACCGAGCATGAAGAGCAGGTAGGGCGTGGAGGAGTATTCCACCATGAAGCCGGCCACCAGCTCCGATTCCGCCTCCGGCAGGTCGAACGGCGGACGGTTGGTCTCGGCCAGCGCCGAGATGAAGAACACGACGAACATCGGCAGCAGCGGCAGCCAGTGCCAATCGAGCGCCGAGTTCGGCAGCCCGATGCGCGTGCCGAGCCCCGTCTGCTGCGCATTGACGATCTCGGTCATGTTGAGCGAGCCGACGCAGAGCAGGACGGTAATGATCACGAAGCCGATGGACACCTCGTAGGACACCATCTGCGCGGCGGACCTGAGCGAGCCGAGGAAGGCGTACTTGGAGTTCGACGCCCACCCGCCCATGATGACGCCGTAAACACCCAGCGAGGAGATGGCGAACAGATAGAGGATGCCGATATTGAGGTCGGAGATCACCCAGCGACCCCAGCTTCCTTCGTTGACGGGGATCACCGCCCAGGCTGCCAATGCCAGCACGGAGGCAACCAGCGGCGCCAGCAGGAACACGCCCTTGTCAGAGCCCGCAGGGATCAGCGGTTCCTTCAGCACGAACTTCAATAGGTCGGCGAACGACTGCAGCAGCCCGAACGGACCGACCACGTTGGGGCCACGTCGCATCTGCACGGCCGCCCACACCTTGCGGTCCATCAGAAGCAGGAAGGCGACGCAGACCAGAAGCACCACCAGCAGCAGCACGCTCCAGAATGCCATCAACAGCAGCGGCCACAGGTAGCCCTGCCAGATCTCAGTCCAGGACCACGCCTCAGCCATGTGTGCCCGTCGTTCCCCGGCTCATGTTCTTCTTCAGCGCGCTCAACTCGGCCATCACGGCCGAGGCGCGCGCAACCGGATTGGTCAGGTAGAAGTCACGCACCGCGGCTCCGAACGGCTCGCTACCCACTGAGCCGCCGGCACCCGCCAGCGCCTCGACGCCCTTGGCATCCGCCGGCTCGACCGCATCCAACCGCGCCAGGACTGGCGCCGCCTTGTACATGGCCGCGCGCAGTGCTTGCAGGTTGTCGTAGGGTAGCGTTTTGCCTGCGTGTCCGGACAGTGCGCGGATGATAGCCCAGTCGTCTTTGGCATCACCCGGCGCGAATGCGGCGCGCGCTGTCTGCTGAGCACGGCCTTCGATGTTCACGTAGGTTGCGCTTTTTTCGGTGTAGGCCGCCCCCGGCAGCACGACGTCGGCGCGGTCTGCGCCCGCATCGCCGTGGCTGCCTTGATAGATGACGAACGCCTTGCCGAGGCGGCCCATGTCCAACTCATCGGCGCCGAGCAGATAGACGACGTCCAGTGCTGCAAGATCGAGACTGCCCTTGTCTGGCTCAAAGCCAAGGTCGAGGCCCGCGACACGCGAGGCGGCCGTGTGCAGCACATTGAACGCGTTCCAGCCGGCGTCTTTGCCATCGGCAGCAAGCAGGGCAATCTTCGCTGCCTGCGCCAGGATAGCCGTGCCGTCGGCACGCGCAGTCGCGGCGGAGCCGACGACAACCAGAGGATTCTTCGCATCGCGCAGAACGCTGGCGAACGTGTGCTTACCTTCCGCCAAGTCCTTCAACGACTGCGGGCCAGCACCGATGTATTCATAGGGGTAGGTGAGGTCGACTCGCTCGCCGATCACACCGACCGACAGCATTCCGAGCCGCCAGCGCTTGCGGATGCGGGCATTGAGTACCGCTGACTCAAGGCGCGGATTGGCGCCGACGAGCAGGATCGCGTCGGCCTTCTCGATGCCCTCGATGGTGCTGTTGAAGAGATAGCTGGCGCGGCCGAGCTTGGAATCGAGCTTGGCGCCGTCCTGCCGGCACTCAACGTTCTTTGAGCCGAGCCGGGTGAGCAGGTCCTTCAGCGCGAACATCTCCTCAGCACCCGCAAGATCGCCAGCGATCGCGCCGATGCGCTCAGGCTTGGCCGCTTTCACCTTTTCGGCGACAAGCATCAGCGTTTCGTCCCAGCCGGCGGGCTCCAACCGCCCGTTCCTGCGGATGTAGGGGCGGTCGAGGCGCTGCGTCCTGAGGCCGTCAGCCACGTGGCGCGTCTTGTCCGAAATCCATTCCTCGTTCACAGGGTCGTTGTTGCGCGGCAGGATGCGCAGCACTTCGCGCCCACGCGCATCGACGCGGATAGCGCAGCCCAGCGCATCCATCACGTCGATCGATTCCGTCTTGCGCATCTCCCACGGCCGTGCCTGGAACGACCACGGCCGGTGGTTGAGCGCGCCCACCGGGCACAGGTCGACCACGTTGGCCGACAGCTCCGACATCATGCCGCGCTCGAGGTAGGTGGTGATCTCCATGTCCTCGCCGCGGCCGATGGCGCCGAGCTCTTCCACGCCCGCCACCTCGGTCATGTAGCGCACGCAGCGGGTACATTGGATGCAGCGCGTCATGGCCGTCTTGATCAGCGGCCCGAGGTATTTCTCCTCCACCGCACGCTTGTTCTCCGCATAGCGCGAGCCGCCGAGCCCAAAGGCCATGGCCTGATCCTGCAGATCGCACTCGCCGCCCTGGTCGCAGATGGGGCAATCCAGCGGGTGATTGATAAGCAGGAACTCCATCACGCCTTCGCGCGCCTTCTTCACCATCGGCGAGGTGGTGGTGATGACCTTGGGACTGCCGTCCTTGTTCGGCGGCAGGTCGTTGACGCCCATGGCGCACGACGCCACCGGCTTCGGCATGCCCACTACCTCGATCAGGCACATGCGGCAGTTGCCGGCGATCGACAAGCGCTCGTGGTAACAGAAGCGCGGAATTTCGACGCCGGCCTGCTCGCAAGCCTGGATCAGCGTGATGCCGTCTTCGACCTCGATGGGCTTGCCGTCGATGATGAGTTGCTTGGGCATGCCCTACTCCGCCGCCTGCTTGAGTGCGGCCTGATGCCGGTCGATGCGCTCTTCCATCACCGGCCGGAAATGCCGGATCAACCCCTGCACCGGCCAGGCCGCCGCGTCGCCCAACGCGCAGATCGTATGGCCCTCGACCTGCTTGGTGACGTCGAACAGCAGGTCGATCTCGCGCTTCTCGGCGTCGCCGCGCTCCATGCGTTGCAGCACGCGCCACATCCAGCCGCAGCCCTCGCGGCACGGCGTGCACTGGCCGCAGCTCTCATGCTTGTAAAAATAGGCGATGCGCCTGATGGCGGCGATCACGTCGGTGGACTTGTCCATAACAATCACGGCCGCTGTGCCCATGCCCGACTTGAGCTTCGACAGCGTATCGAAGTCGAGCGAGAGGTCCTGGCAGATGTCGGCCGGCAGCATCGGCATGGACGAGCCGCCGGGAATGACGGCAAGCAGGTTGTCCCAGCCGCCGCGCACGCCGCCCGCATGCCGCTCCAGCAACTCGCGCAGGGGGATGCCCATCTCCTCCTCGACCACGCATGGCTTCTCGACGTGACCGGAAATCTGGAACAGCTTGGTGCCGGTGTTGTTGGGCTTGCCGATGCCCGCAAACCAAGCCGCGCCACGGCGCAGGATGTCGCCCGTGACGGCAATGGATTCCACGTTGTTGACCGTGGTGGGCGCACCGTACAGGCCGGCGTTGGCCGGGAACGGCGGCTTCAGGCGCGGTTGCCCCTTCTTGCCTTCCAGGCTCTCCAGCAGCGCCGTCTCCTCGCCGCAGATGTAGGCGCCGGCGCCGTGGTGGACGTAGAAATCGAAATCCCAGCCGTGGATGTTGTTCTTGCCGATCAGCTTGGCTGCGTAGGCCTGGTCAACGGCCGCCTGCAACTGCTCTCGCTCGCGGATGAACTCGCCGCGCACGTAGGTGTAGCAGGCGTGCGCGCGCATCGCGAACGAGGCCAGCAGCGCACCCTCGATCAGCAGGTGCGGATCGTGCCGCATGATCTCGCGGTCCTTGCAGGAGCCCGGCTCCGACTCGTCTGCATTGATCACGAGGTAGCTGGGCCGCGGATCGCTCTTCGGCATGAACGACCACTTGAGGCCGGTCGGGAAACCCGCACCGCCGCGGCCGCGCAGGCCGGAGTTCTTCACCTCGGTGATGATCCAGTCGTGGCCCTTCTCGATCAGGCTTTTCGTGCCATCCCAAGCGCCACGCGCCCTGGCACCTTCAAGCCCCCAGTCCTGGAAGCCGTAGACGTTCTTGAAGATGCGGTCTTTGTCTTGCAGCGCCACTGCGGTCAGCCCCTACTTTCCAACCTTGGCGTAGTCTTTGAGGGTCGTCGGCCCGCCCTCAGGGCAGGACGCCTGCCGGCCGATCTGCGAGCCGGGCTTGGGTGGATTGCCGCTGGCAAACCCATCGAGCACCTTCTCGAACAGCTCCGGCGTCAGATCCTCGTAGGTATCCTTGAACACCTGCACCATCGGCGCGTTGGCACATACGCCGAGGCACTCGACTTCCTCCCACGAGAAGCTGCCGTCCTCGGAGAGATGATGCGGATCGTGATGGATGCGATTGCGGCACACCTCGACCAGCGCTTCAGCCCCCCGCAGCATGCACGGCGTGGTGCCGCACACCTGGACGTGCGCCTTCTTCCCCACCGGCGAGAGTTGGAACATCGTGTAGAAGGTTGCCACTTCGTAGACACGAATGTGCGCCATATCCAGCATGTCGGCGACCACACGCATTGCCGGCTCCGGAAGCCAGTTGTCGTGCTGTTCCTGCGCGCGCCACAGCAAGGGGATCACCGCCGAAGCCTGTTTGCCGGGCGGATACTTGGCAATGGTCGCTTTCGCCCACGCCTCGTTCTCGGGCGTGAACGCAAAGCTCGCCGGCTGATTGGGGCCAATACGGCGAACGGCCATGTCGGTGCGCTGCCTCCAGGCAAGGTGGTCGCGGCGGCACCCTTATAAGCGCCGATTTGCAGATTGTCGCGCTTCTAAAACAGAAAGACTGCGACCATCCTACGCGGCAAAATCGTCCAACTCACCCATGTACGCGCGTGAGCAGAATCAGGGCGGCTGCCGGCGCGAGCAACAAGGCGCTTTGCGCACCTGTGTGCAGAAATCCGGTCCAGAAAACCGCCCAGGCAATCCCGAACAGAACCATCAGAATTCCGGCCCAGGCATCGCCAGCCAGAAGGCGCAAAAAAGCGGCATGCACCCCAAGTCCGATACATGCCAGCCCAATGGCGAAGGTCAGGGCATGTCGTTCCGCCTGCCAGCGCCCCAAGGGCCAGCCGCAGCGCTCCGCCAAGAGACGGTAGGAGGCGAGACTGAGCCCCCAGCCCAGGGCGCCGACCGCCAGGACGAAACCAAGGTCGAACACGCGCGCAACGCTCAACTGTTCTTGTTGTGACGCCGCCACGTTACGGCCGACAACCCGACACAGGCAACGCCGCAGACGAGGTGGAAGGCGATTTGCGGCAGCCTCCCGGTCGAACTTGCAGCGATCCCCGCATCGGCAAAGCAAACGACGGCGCCCAGGCCGAACCACAGCGCCAGCGCCCGCCACTCCCGCAGCAGCGCAAACACAACCGCCAGCAGACCCAGCCAGACGTTCCTCAAGCCTATGATGTAGTAGAGTTCGTACCCTGCGGGCCGCGCCGGCACCCCGAACGTGCGGGCGGCGCCCTCCGGGGTCAGGAAATAGCGGGCGCCAATCACCGTCAGCAAAACTCCGCCAACAAGGCAGACGCCCAGCACCCAACGGTCGCGACGGTACGTGTGCGCCACAGCTAACGGTCAATTTCCCCGAACACGACGTCCAGCGAGCCGAGGATGGCGGAGACGTCGGCCAGCATATAACCGCGATTCATGAAGTCCATGGCCTGCAGATGAGCGAAGCCCGGCGCGCGAATCTTGCAGCGGTAGGGTTTGTTGCTGCCATCGGCGACCAGATAGACGCCGAATTCACCCTTGGGAGCTTCAACCGCGGTGTAGACCTCGCCCTCGGGCACGTGGAAGCCCTCGGTGTAAAGCTTGAAGTGGTGGATCAGCGCTTCCATGGAGCGCTTCATCTCGCCCCGTCTGGGCGGCACCACCTTCTTGTCCGGCGCGACGTGCGGGCCCTGGCCCTCGGCGGACAGCAGCTTGTCGCAGCACTGCTTCATGATGCGCACGGACTGGCGCATCTCCTCCATGCGGATGCAGTAGCGATCATAATTGTCGCCGTTCTTGCCGATGGGAATGTCGAAATCGAGATCGGAGTAGCACTCGTAGGGCTGCGCGCGGCGCAGGTCCCAGGCCGCTCCCGAGCCGCGCACAAGCACGCCCGAGAAGCCCCACTTGAAGCAATCGTCGAGGGAGATGTTGCCGATGTCGACGTTGCGCTGCTTGAAGATGCGGTTGTCGGTCAGCAGCCCCTCGATGTCGTCCAGCACCGCGGGGTGCGTCTCGCAAAAGGCGGCGATGTCCTCGATCAGCTTGACGGGTAAGTCCTGATGCACGCCGCCGACGCGGAAATACTTGGCGTGCATGCGGCTGCCGGAAGCGCGCTCGTAGAACACCATCAACTTCTCGCGCTCCTCGAAGCCCCACAGCGGCGGGGTGAGGGCGCCGACGTCCATCGCCTGCGTCGTCACGTTCAGCAGATGCGAGAGGATGCGGCCGATTTCGGAGTACAGCACGCGAATGAGCTGGGCGCGCTTGGGCACCTCCAGGTCGAGCAGCTTCTCGACCGCCATGCAGAAGGCGTGCTCCTGGTTCATCGGCGCGACGTAGTCGAGCCGGTCGAAGTAGCCGATCGCCTGCAGGTAGGTCTTATGCTCGATCAGCTTCTCGGTGCCGCGATGCAGCAGACCGATGTGCGGATCGACGCGCTCCACCACCTCGCCGTCCAGCTCCAGCACAAGGCGAAGCACACCGTGCGCGGCCGGATGCTGCGGTCCGAAATTCAGGTGAAACTGACGGATGTCTGTCTCGGCCATAGCTACTGCTTCGCCTTCTCGTCGCCGGGCAGCACCTGATCCACCCCTTCCCATGGGCTCATGAAATCGAAGGAGCGGAATTCCTGGGTCAGCTTGACCGGCTCGTAGACGACGCGTTTCTGAGCGTCATCGTAGCGGACCTCGACATAGCCGGTGAGCGGGAAGTCCTTGCGCAACGGATACCCCTGGAAGCCATAGTCCGTAAGAATGCGACGCAGGTCGGGGTGGTCCGAGAATAGAATGCCGTACATATCGTAAGCTTCGCGCTCGAACCAATTGGCAGCGAGGAACACGGTTACGGCGCTCGGCACCGGCGTGTCCTCATTGGTTTCGCACTTGATTCGGATGCGCTGGTTGTGGCGCGGCGACAGCAGGTGATAGACCACCTCAAAGCGGTTCTCGCGCTCGGGAAAATCGACACCGCAGATATCGATCAGAACCTCGAACCGGCAGGCCGGGTCGTTGCGCAGGAGGGTGAGCACGCGCACGATCTGATCGCGCGCAACCCTGAGGGTCAGCTCACCGCGGGCAATCGTGCGTCCTTGCACTGCCGCTCCGAGCTTCGAGTCGAGATGCGCGCCAAGCTCTTCCAACGTCATGGGATCAGCTCTCAGCGCTCGATGGTGCCGACGCGGCGAATCTTACGTTGCAGAAGCAGGATGCCGTAGAGTAGCGCCTCGGCCGTGGGGGGGCAGCCCGGCACATAGACGTCAACGGGGACGATCCGGTCGCAGCCGCGGACCACGGCATAAGAATAGTGATAGTAGCCACCGCCGTTGGCGCAGCTGCCCATGGAAATGACGTAGCGCGGCTCCGGCATCTGGTCGTAGACCTTGCGCAAGGCGGGCGCCATCTTGTTGGTGAGCGTGCCAGCAACGATCATCACGTCGGACTGGCGCGGGGAAGCACGTGGCGCAAAGCCGAACCGCTCCACGTCATAACGCGGCATCGACGCCTGCATCATCTCCACCGCGCAGCAGGCGAGCCCGAACGTCATCCACATCAGCGAACCGGTGCGCGCCCAGTTGATGAGATCATCGGTGGTGGTGACGAGGAAGCCCTTGTCGGCCAGCTCGTTGGAGACTTCCGTGAAGTAGGGATCGTTGGGCTTGAGAAGGCCCTTCCCGGCAGGCGGCTTCTGGATGGCAGCCGTCATCTCAATCCCACTCCAGCGCGCCCTTGCGCCACTCATAGACGAAGCCGACGGTCAACACGCCGAGGAACACCATCATCGACCAGAAGCCGAAGGCCCCGACCTCTTTGAAAGCCACGGCCCAGGGAAACAGGAAAGCTACTTCCAGATCGAAGATGATGAAAAGAATCGACACCAGATAGAAGCGTATGTCGAATTTCATGCGCGCATCGTCGAACGCATTGAAGCCGCACTCGTAGGCGGACACCTTCTCGGGGTCAGGATTGCGCACGGCGACCAGGAAGGGCGCAACCATCAGGGCCAAGCCGATCACAAGCGACACGCCCATGAAAACCACGAGCGGCAGGTACTCCATAAGCAGCGCGTTCATGGGCCAGCTCCCGCGCCGCGAACTGCCTACCCGGCGCGCGAGGTGGTGTTACCCCAGCGCATCAGTCCGCGCAACCTTCGGCGGCGCCGCAGGCCTATCAGGCTGCGGCCAATCCAAAGGGAATCAAGGGGCCACGCGACCGGCTATCGTGGGCTGTAGCCCGTGTAGGCATCATAGACGGAGCCGATGTGGACGCGCATCACCCGCGACGCGGTCTTGGCATCCCCCACCAGGATGGCGGCAATGATGCGGGCGTGCTCCTCGTGCGACTTGGCGAGCCGGCCCATATTGCGGAACTGTGCCCGGCTGAATGGGGCGATACGCGCCCGAGTCGCAAAAGTCAGATCGGATAGGTAGGAATTGTGCGAGCCGACGTAGATCAGGCCGTGAAACGCCTCGTTGATTTCGTGGTAGCGCTGCGGATCGCCGCTCTCGACGATCTCCGACAGCATGTCCTGCGTGCGCTGCAGGGCGGCATGCTCGGCCGGCATCATGCGCTCAGCTGCAAAGCCCGCGCACAGGGCCTCTAGTTCGCGCAGGGCCTCGAACATGGCGAGCAGCTGCTCCTTGTCGGGGCGGGCGACCACGGCACTGCGATGCGGCCGCGCATCCACCAGGCCGCTGGCGCCGAGCAGACGGATCGCCTCCCGCACCGGCGTCCGCGACACCTGGAACCGCCGCGCCAGTTCCATTTCGTCGAGCACGACACCGGGGGCCAGCTCGCCGCGCACGATTTCGTCGGAGATTTGCATGCGCAGTCGTCCAGCCAGTGTGCGCGGCAGCGGAGGCACCACGCGATGCGTCTGACCGTTGCCGTTGGTCACTTGCGGGAAGACAACCTCCGAGGACGCAAGCCCGCGCAACTTGGTCATGGGCTCAGCCGGTGTGTGCAGGTTGATCGAGCAGGCTCACGTGCGCCGCAACCACGCGCCAACCTTCGGGAAAACGGGCCCACGTCTGCATCTGCCGACCTAGTTTGTTTCCGCCCTCGCGGCGGAACAGGGTAGAGGCGGTGGCGAAGTCGCGGCCATACGTGGTGATGACGGTGCGCTCCAGCGTGCGCGCGAGATTGAGCGGGGAGCGTCCGGCGCGGAAGGCGGCAATCTCCTCATAACCGTAGAGGTTCTCGCCGACGCCGTAGCGGATGGTGCGGCTGTCCTTGCGGAACATGGCATCAAGCGTCTCAACATCGTTCGAGACGAGGGCCTGCTCATAGCGCCGGAAGGCGGCTTGTACTTCGGCGACGACCTCAGGCACGTCGATGTCCATGTGGATTCCCTATTCCGGAGGCCTCGGAGCCAACGCCACCTGCTCCTTCTCGAGCGCGTAGGCAAGACGCAACACGACGTCCTCATGCCACGGCGCGGCGATAATCTGCACGCCAATGGGCAAGGGATGTAAGGGTACCGGCACCACGGCCACCGGCAAGCCGATGAAGGAAATCGGCTGCGTAAAGATGCCAATGTTGGGCCGCAGCGGCACCTCCACGCCGTCCAGCATCATGGTTTGCTGGCCGAGCACCGGCGCCGTGAACGGCGTTGCGGGCGCCAGGATCGCGTCGACGCCGTCGAACACCTTGAGCACGGCCTCGCGATACCAACGGCGGAATTTCTGTGCCTTGATCGCGAATGCTGCCGGCGCAATCGCTCCGGCGATCAGTCTGTCGCGCGTTGCAGGATCGAAATCAGTTGCGCGGGTGCGCAGGCGGTCGAGATGCAGGGCAGCACCTTCCGTCGCGGTGATCACATAGGCGGCAGCCCGGGCGCGGCCAGCCTCGGGTATTTCGACCTCGCTGGTGGCGCCCAAGGCCCTGGCGATGCGGTCAACGGCCTCCAGCGCCTCGGCAGACGCGCCGCGCTTGAAGTAGCCGCCGGCAACGGCAATGCGCAAGCCCTGCGTTCCCCTATCCAACGCTGGCAACGCAGGCTCGATGGGACGATCGGCGCACACTGGATCTTCTGTATCGGGACCCTGCATGGCGTCATAGGCGAGCGCCAGGTCCCTGGCCGAACGTGCCAGCGGGCCGAGATGGTCCAGGCTCGTGACGAATGGAAACGAGCGCGCACGCGACAACCGGCCGTAGGTCGGCTTCAGGCCGAATAGGCCGCAGAACGAGGACGGCACGCGAATGGAACCGTTGGTGTCGGAGCCGAGCGACAGCGGCACCAGCCCGCCAGCGACCGCGCCTCCCGATCCACCGGACGAGCCGCCTGTCATGCGGCCGATATCGTGGGGGTTGTGCGACGGTCCCTCGTGCACGTTCTCGCCGGTGAAGTCGTAAGCGTACTCGCCCATGTTGAGTGCCCCGACGAGAACGGCACCGGCGGCCTCGAGACGCGCTATCAGGGGGGAATCGCGCTCCGCCGGCGGTCGCTCGCGATTGATCTTGGAACCCGCTAGCGTCGGAAGACCCGCGACATCAAATAGGTTCTTGACTGCAAACGGCACGCCTGCGAGCGGGCCTAGCGGTTTTCCCGTCGCGCGAGTCGCGTCAAGTGCGCGCGCCTTGGCCCGCGCGCGCTCCGCAACGACCGACGTGAAAGCATTGAGCGTTCCATCGCGGGCTTCGATGCGCGCGAGCGCTGACTCTACGGTCGCCACCGCCGATTGGGCGCCCGACGTCACCGCAGCTGCAATCTCGGAGGCTGTGGCCCAGGGGGTCATTGCCATCAGGCCTCGAACACCGGGGCGGGCTCCGCTTCGTCGGGCAGCTTGAATTCCTCGACGATCACAGCAAGGCGCAGAAGAACCTCGAGGTGCGCCTTCACGGCAGGCTTCCAGTCCGGCTCGAGGGGAAGGTCTATTGCGCGTGCCGCCGCGTCGATCAGAGTATCGAGGTTCTTGTTTGTCTCCATCCCGTCCTCCCGTTGCTACACCGGCGGATGCGGCACGGCGGCAAGCAGCTCACGCGTGTAGTCTGCTTGCGGGGCGGACATCACCTGCTCCGTCGGTCCCTCTTCCACAATTGCCCCGGCCTTCATCACGATCACCCGGTCGCACAGCAAGCGCACAACGTGCAGGTCGTGCGATACGAACAGATAGCTCATACCGAGCTGCTCCTTCAGCGACTGCAGAAGATTGAGCACGACGGCCTGTACTGAAACATCCAACGCCGCGGTGGGCTCGTCGAGGATCACCAACTGCGGATTGAGCGCGATGGCACGCGCGATGCCCACGCGCGCCTTCTGGCCCCCCGAAAGCTGATGCGGGAAGCGGTCGAGCAGCTCTACCGGTAGACCAACTTGGCGCGCCAGTTCCTCGCAACGCGCCCGCACCGCGGCCGAACCCTTGATGTCGCCGAGCTGCAGGATCGGATCGGCAATCGCGCGCGCTGCCGTATAGCGCGGGTTGAGGCTGTCGGTCGGGTCCTGGAACACCATCTGGATCCGCTTGCGCTGCGTCAGTCTAGCGAAGTTCTTGGCGGGAATGGCACCGATGTCCTCGCCGTCGAAAGTAATGTTGCCACTTGAGGCATCGATCAGGCGCATGACCATGGTGGAGGTCGTGGATTTGCCGCAGCCCGACTCGCCGACAAGGCCGACGCTTTCTCCGCGATGCACCGTGAAGCTAATGCCGTCGACCGCGCGAAAGGTGGCAAGCTCCGGCTGCGCGTCGTGGCCGTTGCGCTTGAACAACTTGGCCAGCGAGCCGGTGACACCTTTGCGGGGGTATTCCTTCACCAGGTTGTCAACGATCAGCAGTGGCTCGCGATTGGATGCCCGTGGCTCTGCCGCGCCGTTCGTCTTCGGCCGAGAGGGCGACGGTAGCGTCTCACCCTCCGGCAACAGGTCGCTCAAGGCCACACCCGGCCGGGGCGTCGCGCGCATCAGCTTCTTTGTGTAAGCGTGTGCAGGAGCTTTGAAGATCGACTTCGAGACGGCCGTCTCCACCACATTGCCTTTCTCCATCACAACCACGCGGTCACAGTAGGCAGCGGCAAGGCCGAGGTCGTGCGTGATCAGGATTGTGGACATCCCGCGCTCGCGCGTCAGCTCCACGATCAGGTCCATCACGGTTTTCTGCGTGGTGACATCGAGGCCCGTGGTCGGCTCGTCGGCTATCAGCAGCTGTGGGCGGCAGGCGAGGGCCAACGCGATAACGACACGCTGGCACATGCCGCCGGAGAGCTCGAATGGATAAGCGTGATAACGCTCCTCGGGTCGCGCGATGCGCACCTGCTCGAGGATGGCGATGGCCTTGTCGGTCTTGTCCTGCGAGCCGGCTTGGGCGTGCTGCATCAGCACGTCCTCGATCTGGTGGCCGACCTTGCGGATCGGATTGAGGGCGGCGCGCGGGTTCTGGAAGATCATGGAGATCTCCCGGCCGCGCAGGTTGCGCATCTCACGCTCGCTCACCGTGCTTACATCGATGCCGGAGAAGGTTACAGCACCCTCGGCGATGCGGCCGGCGCGGTCGAGGATACGCATCACCGCGTATGAGGTGACGGACTTGCCGGAGCCGGACTCGCCGACGATGGCGAGCGTCTCTCCCTTTGCCAACGAGATATCGATGTGTTGGACGGCGCGCACGGTGCCACGCCGCGTCGCGAACTCCACCGTCAGATCGCGAATATCCAGCAGCGGGATAGCCTCGCTCATGGCTGCCTCATGTCCGCCGCTGCGGATCGACGATGTCGCGCAGGCCGTCGCCGAGCAAGTTGAAGCAGAACACCGCGATCATCAGGGCAAGGCCGGGAAAGAAGGCGATCCACCATTCGCCGGACACCATGAAGGCTGCGCCTTCCGCCACCATGATCCCCCATTCCGGCGTCGGCGGCCGCACGCCGAGGCCGATGAAGGACAGACCTGCAGCGTTGAGAATGGCGTAGCCCATGGTGAGCGACATTTGCACAATCATGATCGGCATGATGTTGGGAAGGATGTGCCCGAGCAGGATGCGCATCTCGCCGTTGCCGGAGAGACGTGCCGCTTGCACAAACCCGGCCTCGCGACGGATGTTGGCCTCGGCGCGGGCCACGCGGGCATACAGCGGGAAATTCACAATCGCCGTGGCAAGAATGATGTTCTGCACCGTGTTGCCGAGCGCCGCGACAATGCCCATGGCCAGCACGAACAGCGGGAAGGCCATGATGGTATCGGAGATGCGCGAGACGATGCGCTCGGTCCAGCCGCCGAAGAAGCCGGCTGCAACGCCGGCTAGGCCACCCATCAGGAACACGAGCACCACCGATGCAACAGCGATGAAGAAGTCGAGCCGCGTCGCGACCACCACACGGCTGAAGATATCGCGGCCGAGTTGGTCGGTGCCGAACCAGTGCGCCGCCGACGGCCCCTTCAGCGCCATGGCCGTATTGCTGGCCAGCGGATCGTAAGGGACGATGTAGGGCCCAAACAGCGCGGCCAGCACGATGAGGCCGAACAGCGCGAACGCGAACGCCGTGACCGGATTTCCCGACAGAACGTAGCGCGCGTGCGCAAAGGTGGCCGCAAGGCCGCTGGCTTGGCGCGGACCTGCCGTGACGTCCGTCATGCCTCGATCCTCACGCGCGGATCGATCAGCCCGTAGAGAATGTCGATCAGGAGATTGAGCGCCACGTACATCACCGCCATGGTGAGGACGAACCCTTGCACCGGCGCGAAGTCCGAGGCGATCAGCGCCTCGACCGCGTAGGAGCCAATGCCAGGCCAGGCGAACACCTTTTCGACCAACACGTTGGCGCCGAGCAGGAACGAGAACACCATGCCGAGCGTGGTCACCACCGGTAGCATCGCGTTGCGGAAGGCGTAGGTATAGATCACCGTAAAGGGTGACAGCCCGCTCGCGCGCGCCGTCCGCACGAAATCGGAGGCAAGCACGGCCAGCATGGACGCGCGCGTCATGCGGGCAATCGGCGCCAAGGAAAAGATGCAGAGCGTCAGGGCGGGCAAGACGAGCTGGGTGAGGCTTGCCCGGAACAGCTCCCAGTCGCCGGCAATGATGCTGTCGACGAGGTAGAAGCCCGTGACCTGCGGTGGCGCGCTGTAGAATACGTCCAGCCGGCCGAGCGGCGCCGGTGCCCAGCCGAGCTGATAATAGAACACGTAGACCAGGATAAGACCCGTGAAGAACACCGGCAGCGACACACCCGCCGTAGAGACGACACGGCAGGCGTGGTCGATCAGGGAGTTCGGCCGGGTCGCCGCCAGCACTCCCAGAGGCACTGCAATGGCAACGGAGAAGATCAGCCCCAGCAGCGTCAGCTCGGCTGACGCCGGCAACCGCGCGCGGATTTCCGCAGCAACCGGTTGGCCCGTGGTCAGCGCCGAGCCCATGTCTCCGCGCGCCAGGTCGCGCACATATCGCAAGAACTGCACGGGCAGGGGCTGGTCGAGCCCCAGGCTCTTCCTGATCTGCTCGATCGCCTCCTTCGTCGCAGCGGGCCCGGCGAAATAGGCCGCAGGGTCGCCAGGCAGCGCCCGCGTGAGCAAGAAGGTGACGATCACGACGCCGATGAGGCTCGGGATCGCCAGCAGCAGACGCTTTGCAATCAGGCGCAGCATGCCACCTCCCTCATGGCCGGAGCAGCATCAAGCCTTGCCGATCGTTCGGTAGTCGAGCTGGCGGTGGAACCAGTAGCGGTAGCCCGAGATGTTTTTCTGCAGGGCAGCACTGAGCGTCGGCTGGAACAGCGGAATGCGCGGCACCTCGTCGAACGCCTTCTTGACGAACGCTTGCACGTTCTTGTCGTATGCCGCCGTGTCGTTGATTGCGGCTGCTGCGCGCGCAGCGTCAATCAGCGTATCCATCTCCTTGTCTTGATAGCTCATCGTGTTGAACACGGCGTTCTGGCCGTGATAGCACCAGAAGAAGAAATACTCCGGATAGTCGAGCCAGCCGGAGAAGAAATTGGAGATGAGCGGCATCTCTTTCTTCAAGAGTTCGCCGCGCCAGTTCGCACCCGGCACCTTGTTGATAGTCGTCTTGATGCCGATCTGGCCGAGGCTCTCCTGCACCAGCACGCACAGGGGCTCGTTGATGACGGCAAAGCCGAGGTCGAACGACAACGTCGTTTCGAACCCATTGGGATAGCCGGCCTCAGCGAGGAGCTGCTTCGCCTTCGCGATATCCGTGGTGTAAGGATGCGGCTGCGGCCAGGCAGTCGCGAGAGGTGATCCGGGCTTGGCGCCGTACATCGGGCCGGCGAGCCCGAACAGCACGGCATCCATGATCTTCTGGTAGGGGATTGCATAGGCCACGGCCTGGCGCACCTTGACGTTGTCGAAAGGCGCCTTCTTCACGTTCATGCCGATGTAGCCGATACCATTGCCGATCAGGTTGGTGACGACGGCAACCTTGCCGGCCTGCTTCAGCTCGGCAAAGTCCTTGTTCGGCATGTCGAAGGAGATGTCGGCATCGCCGCGCTCGATGAGTGCGCGGCGGTTGCCGGCCGACGGCACCGTGCGCCAGATCACGCGCTTCATTTTCGGCAACGGGCCTGACTTCCAGGCATCGTTGCGCTCGAACACCACCTCGCTGCCAGCTTGCCAGCGCGTCACCTTGTAGGCGCCGCCGCCTGCGATGTTGGTCTTGGTATACTCGAGGCCCCAGGGGTCCTTCTCGGTGACGTTCTTCTTGATGAGCTCAGAGTGGTAGACGCCGGGCACGATGACGGCGAGATCCGGCATCGTCAGGTTGTCCTTGCGAATGAAGTCGACGCGGAAGGTGTGGTCATCGACGGCGACGAACTGCTCCGGCTTCTCGAGCGAGCCGGCCTTCATCTGGAAGGTCGGGAAACCGCCGACCGTCACTGCGCGGTCGAAGGACCACTTGACATCCTTGGCCGTGATCGGTGTACCGTCGTGGAAGGTGGCGTCCTTGCGCAGCTTGAAGGTGACCGACGTGTCGGTAAGGTTCCAGTCGGTTGCGAGTTCTGGTTCAAACTTGTCGCGGTCGTAGGACTTGGAGCCGTCGGGAAGCGTCTTCTCCCCGTGCGTCATCAGCCGGTCGTAGCAGTTCCAAGACACCTCGTAGCCCGGGCGGTTGGTGCCGACGCCGTGGATGTCGAAGTTGTTGGGCGCGTACTCGGTGACGACCAGCAGCGTCTCCTGGCGCGACTGCGCCTGCGCGGAGGTCATTAAGGCTGAAGCTGGGAGTACGCTGGCGGCACCCGCCGCAGAGATGGTTTTCAGGAAGTCGCGACGCTTCATGCCGTCCTCGTCAAGCTGGCGGTTAGGTTAACAACCAACAGCAAGCCACGTGCCAACCCGACTCAACCGACCTAACCTCCTGCAATACCGAAATTTTGTTGGAACAACGCCAGGCCAAAGAGCCTTTGGCAGGGCAACTCTTGCATGCAATTTGGTATGCATGCTCAGAGTTTCGGCATGCGCGATGCGCGCGCGGAAGGCGCTGTCGAAGGAAAATGTAGGGGTGCGGTCACCGCGTGGAAGGACAGCACCCAAAATTATGCGCAAGAGTAGCTAGCACCTACTTGGCCGCCTCGGCGCTCGATGCACTTGCTCCTGCATCCTTGTTGAAGACGCCCGTATCAAGCAGTCGCGTCTGCGCAAGCTCGCCGACCGTTTCCAGGATGGGATAGGCCACCGAGGTCAGGTGAGAATTGATACGCTTCAGATCGCGGACGATATCGAGGTGGATCGAACTCGTCTCAATCGACTGGGCGCGACCCTCTTTCAATCGAGAAAAATGCTTGTCGGTCGCGTCGAACTCCGCCGTCCGCATTGTTGTCTTCTCGCGCAGCAGGCGCCGGGCAAGCTCCACGTCGCGCGTCGCGAACACGTTGAGCGCAAGACGCATGTGGTGAACTACGTGCCCGTGAAACGCTCGAAGCTCCTGCGTTCCCTCCGGTGAGAAGGCATATCGCTTCTTGATCTTCTTGCTGGCGAGCTCCATCAAGTTTTTGTCGATGATGTCGCCGATGTGTTCGAGGTTGGTGGTGAAAGTCAGGATCTCCACATAACGCCGGCTGTCCTCCTGCCCCATGTCGGTCTTCGAGGCCCGGATCAGATACAGCTTGATGGCCTCGTGCAGGGAATCGATATCGTTGTCGGAGCGCTCCACGTCGCGCACAGCTTTGATATCGAAGCCTTCGATCGCCGGCAGTGAGCGCTTCAGCATGTCGAGCACCATGTCGCCCATCACCAGGGTCTCGCGCATAGCACAGGCAAGGGCCTCGGACGGCGTGTCCAGAACACTGGGGTCAAGGTGACGCGGTGCGCTGCGGTCGGTGCCTGCGAGCGGTTCGGGTAAGAGTCGCGTTGCCAGGGTTGCAACGTAACCCAATACCGGCATGGCAACAGCAGCCAGCGCAATATTGAAGGCCAAGTGGAAGTTGACAGCTAGATAAGCTGGATCGGACGAGATACGCGACACTGCATCCGCAAGTAGCCCCGTGAACGGCATCGCCACCGCGACGCAGGCAGCTCGAACCAGCAAATTGCCGAGCACAACGCGCCGCGCGGCAGCGGCGGAGGCCGACAATGCAGCATAGGGTACGATGGCGCCGCCCAGGTTGGCACCCAACACCAACGCGACCGCGAGTGGTGTATCAATCACGCCGCCGCCGGCCAGCGACATCACGAACAGCACCATCGCGAGGCTCGAGTGCGCCAGCCACGTCATGAGAGTGGCGACGAGCACCGCCAAAAGCGGGATCTTCTCCGTTCCAAGCGAAGCGAGCACGAGCTTCAGGGTCGGGCTATCGCGTAGCTGAGTGGAAACCTGCCCGATCACCGTGAGGCCGAGCAGCATCAACCCGAAGCCGATCAGCACGCGCCCTCCGCCGCGAATCTCGTCCTTCTCCGAAGCGTGGAACAGCACCACTCCGGCGAACAGAAACACCGCCCAAGTCCACTTGATGTCGAATGCATAGACCTGGGCTACCAAAGCGGTGCCTACGTCCGCGCCCAGCATCATGGCGAGCGCGAGGGGAAGGGTGACGAGCTTGCGGCTGGCAAACGACGCCAGCAACAACGCCATGGCTGTCGCGCTCTGAAGTAGCCCTGTGACCGCAACGCCTGTAGCAAACGCCTTGAAGCGATTGGCGCACGCTTTGGCCATGAGCATGCGCAAGGAGGCACCGAACGCCCGCGTCATGCCAGTCCGGACCATGCGCACGCTCCAGAGAAGAAGCGCGACGCCGCCAAGGAGCGTAATGAGCAGCCCGCTTCCCTCCATCAGCACCTCGCCGGTTGGAGTGTATGGTCCAGTTCGTGCTGCCGGACGACCGCCTGCCTAATTGTACCAGAGGTTCGGCAGGAAGAGCGCGATGTCCGGAACGAAGTAGATCAGCAGCACGCATGCCCACTGCAAGAGCATGAACGGCATCATGCCGCGGTAGATCTGCCAAAGGTCCCACGCCGGCACGACGGCCTTCAGGTAGTACGCCGATAGCGCAACAGGTGGTGACAGCCAGCATGTCTGCAGCGTCACCGCGACAAGTATGCTGAACCACAGCATGTCGACCTGCAGCGCCTGCAACAGCGGCAGGAATATGGGCACGATGATGACGACAATCGGCACCCACTCCAGAGGCCAGCCGAGCAGGAAGCAGACCGCAAGAATGCTGACGATGAGAAGCCCGGGCGGAATGTTCCACTCGAGGATGGTGTCGGCGAGGAACTTTGGCGTGCCGAAGGCCGAAAACACGGCGCCCATGAACGTCGACGCCGCAAGCAGGATCATGACCATCGACGTGGTCTGCGCCGTTCGATAGACGGCGTCCTTGAGGACGTTGAAAGTGAGTTGGCCGTTGAAAGCCGTGATCACGATCGCCCCAATGCAACCGAGAGCGGCGCCCTCGGTCGGGGTCGCCCACCCTGTGATGATCGCGCCCAAGGTGAGCAGGATTAGAAACGTCGGCGGCAAGAAGCCGACGATGAGCTCCTTGACGATGAACCCCTTGCTCACATTCAGCTCATCGGCAGGCAGTGGCGGACCGAGCTGAGGTTTGAGCCAGGTTCGGCCCAACGTGTAGGCCAGATACAGGAAAGACAGCAGCAGGCCCGGCAGAATGGCGGCCGCATACAGCCGTGCGATGGAGACCTGAAACGAGGGGCCCATGACAACCAGCATCACGCTCGGTGGGATGAGGATGCCAAGCGTGCCACCGGCGGTGATCGTCCCGGCCGAGAGCGCGGCGTCATAACCGCGCTTGAGCATGATAGGGCCTGCCATCAGGCCGATGATCGCCACCGACGCACCCACAATTCCTGTCGCCGCAGCGAACAGCGTGGCCGTGAAGATCGTCGCGATGTAGAGCGAGCCGTGCCTGCGACCGAAAGCGAGTTGTATGGCGTGGAACAAGCGTCCCATCAGCCCGGAGCTTTCCAGGATGTACCCCATGAAGGTGAACAGGGCGACCGCCGCCAGCACCGTCTCCATCATGGTGGAGAAGTACTGGTACGTCATGAGGTGAAAGACACGGTCGCCGAGGCCGTAGTAACCAAAGGCCATGGCCAGGAAGAACAGCGTGAAGGAGATCGGAAACCCGCCGAGGATCACCACGAACAGGACGCCGATCAGAACGAGACCGAGGATTTCTAGGCTCATGGGGCTACTCAGCGCTTTCCGCGTTCGGGTGAGTTAGTGGCTCAGGTGACTTCGGTCGGCTCGACTTTGCGGTAGTCGATGCCGGTCTGAAGGGCGCGGAAGCACTTCAAGACCTCGGCAATTCCCTGCAGCAGCAGAAGCGCAGCGGTGACCGGAATGACCGACTTGTACCAATAGGCGGGAGGTCGCCACGAGGTGATGAGCTGCTCCCTGAAAAACCAAGACTCCTCGGCAAACTCCAAGCTCAACCAGAGGAACATCACCATCCCGGGCAGGAAGAAGACAACGTACTGGATGATGTCGAGCCACAGCTGCGACCGCAGCGACAAATGCTGAGTGAGAAAGTCGGTGCGGATGTGCTTCTGGAGGCTCAGCGCATAAGCGGCCGCCAGCGAGAAGTGAGCTCCGTAGGCCATGGTCGCCACGTCATTGGCCCAGATGGTCGGCTGGTAGAATTTGCGGATCAGCACCTCGAACACCAGCACGGCGAACATCGGGAAGATCAGCCATGCGACCAGCTTGCCGGTCCAGATGCTGATCGCATCGATGATGCCCGTGATGCGATCTGTAGTGTTCATGTTTGGGGCTCCTGAGCCGCCTTGGCTAGGCTGAAGATCGAGATGACGCGGCGCCGGTTCGCCGGAGACCGACCGATCGATCTCCGGCAAATGGGCAAACGTCCTACTTAGAGTCAGCCGCGCCCGCGATCAGCGTCGAAAGCTTCGACGTCTCGCGCGTGTAAGGCACGACGATCTTCGCGTAGGCTCTCTGGGAATCGAGTACCTTCTTGAAGAACTCGTTCTTCTGTTCCAGCGCACCGAGAACTTTCTTCGACGCCGCAATCCAGGCCGGCGCGTAGTCGGCCGGGGCGTCGAACATCGTCACGCCCTTCTCGCGCAGCACCTGAAGAGCTTTAGCGTTCTCGGTGATGAAGTAGAGCTGCGCCTCGTACAGGGAGGTCGTCATCGCCACCTCGACAATCGCCTGGATGTCGGGCGGCAGCTCGCGCCACTTCTTGCCGTTGATGAGGATGTCGGCAATGTCGATGGCCTGGTGCAGACCCTGGATCGAGTAGAACTTGAACACGTCCTGCAGCCCGACCTTGAGGTCGTTTGCCGGATTGATCCATTCCACGCCGTCAATTACACCGCGCTCTGCCGCCGGGATTAGTTCTGCGGCAGCAAGGTTCATCGGCACGCCGCCCAGCTCCTTGAGCACTTCGCTTGGCAAGCCGGACGAGATGCGGAAACGCAGGCTCTTGAAGTCGTTGACCGAGGTGATGGGTTTCTTGAACCAACCGAGCGCCTCCGGTCCGTCGGGCGCATAGAGGAACGGCATCACGTCGGCGCGCAGCATTTTCGTGTAGTACTCGATGTAAAGATCGCGCCCGCCGCCGTTGAGATACCAGGCTAGATGCGTCTGTTGATCGAGGCCGGTAGCCGAGCCACCGAGCGGCGCACTGAACAGGCCGCCGGCGGGATGCTTGCCAATCGCATAGTGCGTCCACCACTGGCCGGCGTCGACCAAACCCTTGTTGACGGCATCGAGGATCTCATTGGGGTTCACGATCGCGCCACTCGGCAAGATCTCGATCTTCAGCCGACCGCCGGACATCTTGTCGACGTTGGTCGCAAACCTGGTAAGCAGGACGTGGTGCGGCGTGCCCGTCGGGTTCGCGCTTTGCAGCTTCCACTTGAATTGCGCCTGCTGGGATTGCGCTGGCGCAGCGATCATCGCTCCACCGGCGAGCAGCGCTGAAGCCGCTGCCATCAAGAAAGTTCTGCGCTTCATTTTCGGTTTCCTCCTGAAACGTGTTCGTCTTTGTCATCGTTTGACTTGCGTGCCGCTTCTGTGGCGGCTGAGGCCTGCGTTGCCCACAATCCTTGCACGAGACTCCTGCGTTGCTCTTGCTGAAGCTCCCTGACTATCCCGACCAGGGGAGAGAGTACGTACGAACATTCGTGAAGCCCTTCATGGCCTCCCAGACGCCTTCCTTGTAGCCGAGGCCGGAATCCTTGATGCCACCGAAGGGTGACATCTCGATGCGATACCCAGGCACCTCCCAGACGTTCACCGTGCCCACGTCGAGCTCGGCGATGAACCGCGTGATGTAGTCCAGCCGGTTCGTGCAAACGCCTGATGACAGCCCGTACGCCGTAGAGTTGGAGATGCGGATCACGTCGTCGATGGCATTGGGAACCCGGATGATGGGAATCACCGGCCCGAATGTCTCCTCGTGCACAAGCTCCGCCATATAGGGCACGCGATCGACCACCGTCGGCGGGAAGAGGGCGCCCTGGCGCTTGGCGCCGTAGAGGACTTCGGCGCCCTTGCTGACGGCGTCGTTGACGCGCGTCTCGAACAGCTTGGCCGCGCCCTCATGAATGACCGTACCGACATCCACGGTGGGATCGGAAGGGTCGCCGCACTTGAGTTTCCTGGCCTTCTCGACAACGAGCTTGGAAAAATCGTCGGCTACTGCCTCCACGACGAGAATACGCTTCACCGCCGTGCAACGTTGGCCGGAGTTCTTGGTCGCACCTTGCACTGCAAGCTCGGCAGCCTTGTCGAGGTCGGCATCCTCCATCACGATCAGGGGGTCGTTGCCACCAAGCTCCAGCACGATGCGACGGTAGCCGGCCTTCTCGGCAATGTACTTTCCGACCCGCACCGAACCGGTGAATGTCACGAGGTCGCAATCGGGATCCGTGATCATGGCATCGCCCATGGTGCGGGGGTTGCCGGTGACGACGGACAGCATTTCTGGCGGCAAGCCGGCCTCGTACAGCACGTCCGCCAGCGCCAGCGCGGTAAGCGGTGTCAACTCTGTGGGCTTCAGGACCACACGGTTGTTGGTGGCGATCGCCGGGGCGATCTTGTGGCTCACCATGTTGAGCGGATGATTGAACGGGGTGATCGCGGAGATCACGCCCATCAACGGCACCCGTGTGGTGAAAATCTTGCGTGCCTTGCCGTTGGGAGAGATATCGCAGGAGAACTGCTCGCCGTCGTCACGGATTGTGAGCTGGCCGGCAAATGACCATACGTCGTAAGCACGCGTGGCTTCGTAGATCGCATCCTTCCAGCACAATCCCGACTCGGCTGAAATCAGCCTGGCGAATTCCTCCCGGCGAGAGGCAAGTAGATCGGCCGTCTTCAGCAGTATCTTCTGACGCTCGTAGCGCGACAGCTTCGGCTTGAAGGCTTTGGCCTTGGCGAACGCCTCACGCACGTGCTCAGCACGCGCCATCGGCACCGTGCCAACCAGCGCGTTGTCATAGGGATTGCGGACCTCGATGGTTTCGTCCGTCGCAACGCGCTTGCCGGCGATGCGCATCGCTTCGGTTCGCGGGGAGAGTCTTGCCTTGCCGGACATTTGCTGCCCCTCAATACGTATCGTTGAGAGCGACAGAGAAGACATCGAACGTGCGCAGCCTATGTCCCGACGCAAGCCTGACCTTGCGGTTGGAGATCATCGGCACGCGCTGCTCGGTAAGCCCGCCATGAGAGCGCAGCGGCTCCGTCAGGCCGGAAAGATCGTGCTTCGACGGTGCCGTCCCAAGCGTCTTGTGCCGCGTGGAAAGCACAACAATGTCGCCTAACCTGTCCGGGGGCAGCTCGAACTCAGCGCAGGCTTCCTGACGGGTCAGGGCCCGCTCCACGCCTGGCGTTGCCTTGAGCCTGCCTATGAGGGCGGCCACTTCCACGCCCTGCGGGATATAGACGGTTGCGAAGGAACCGAGCGCACCGTGATGGACGACATAGGGGTCGGTGATCGGCAAGATCACACGTGCCTTGCCCGCACCAAGCCAACCGTCGAACAGTGGATCGAGATAGAGCACGTCCGGCGAGCCATCAGCCAGGTGCTTGTCGTTCATACCGTGATCGGCCGTCGCAACGATTGTGCAGCCCAGGGCGTCGAGCCGACCGAGGTAACCGTCGATCATGCCGTAGAACGTGTTGGCGACCTTGGATCCCGGTGCACACTTGTGCTGGATGTAGTCGGTGGTCGACAGATACATGAGGTCCGGCCGGAAGGTCTCGACGAGCTTGACACCGGCGGCGAATACGAACTCCGACAGCTCCGCGGAGTAGACGTCGGGCACGCCCATCCCGACGAATGTCGTAACGTTGTCGATGCCGTTCTCTGCTTTGGTGGCCTTGTCCGCACGCTCCGACGAGAAAGCGACGGCACGGCCGCTGGCATAGTCGAGTCCGTTCGATAGCAGCAGGCGGAGCTTGTCTTTCGCCGTCACCATCGCCACCTTGCGCCCGGCATCATGGAATGCAGAGAGTATGGTCGGCGCACGCATGAACTTGGGATCGTTCATCATCACTTCGGTGCCGGATGCGGGGTCATAAAAGAAATTGCCCGCGATGCCGTGCACGGCCGGGGGCCGGCCGGTGATGATGGAAAGATTGTTCGGGTTGGTGAAGCTCGGAATGACGCATTCTGCGATGAGGTTTGCGCCGGATTTGATGAAGCGCGCAAGGTTCGGTGCGAGACCCGCCTCAATCGCCTGCTCGATGTAGCCGGGCTCGGATCCATCGATGCAAATGACAACCGTCGGCGCCGAAGGCTGCTTGTAGCTCCGGCCATTGACGACAACAGGCGTCGCGCTTGTCATGGCTCACTCCGTCTGTTCAGGCAGCAAGGTCGTGCCGCCCGATGAAGTTGCGTCCGCGTTCGCCCTGTGAGGCCTTCACGACCAGGGCCCGCCAGTCACTTGGCGACAATCCGTAGGAAGCAGGGTCGGTCGACACTCCGAGTCCCTCCAGAAATGCCGCCAGACGGTTGGCGCCTGAGGCAAGGTCATCCCCAAAGATACGCTTCAGATTGGTATCGCACTCAGCGCTGTGCCCCAGGGACCAGCGCATGACCGCTGGCAACGGGAAGGAACAGGCGATCCCGTGCGTGGTGCCTGCGCGCAGCGTGATGTCATAAGAAATGTTGTGGGCAAGGGCGGTTTTTGTATTGGAGAACGCCAGACCGGCCATCAGCGCCGCCCGTGCTTGCCGCTCCCGCAATTTGAGATTGCCGAGATCGTTCATGAGCCTGGGCAAGACGTCCATGATCTCGCACGCGGCGGCCACGGCGAAGTTAGCCGATATAGGATTGGCACTGACGTTCCAAATGCTCTCAAGAGCGTGGGACAGCGCATCCAGACCGGTCGCCAGCGTCAGGGCCTTGGGCGCGCCGAGCGTGAGTGCCGGATCGACAAGGGCGAGCTCGGGATAAAGAGCGCGATGCGCCAGTGAGTACTTGCTGCCGGTCGCCTGATCCCAGACGGTTGCCCAAGACGTCACCTCACTCCCGGTTCCTGCGGTGGAAGGCACTGCCAGGATCGGCGTGAAAATCGAAGCGTCTAGGGCCGGTCCTCCCTTCAGAAACGAAAGAACGAGCGAGAAATCACCCTGTGCCGCCGATACGACTTTGGCCGCGTCGATGATCGAGCCGCCGCCCAGCGCGACGATCACCTCAGGCCGCGGCGATACGGCCCCGAATAACCGGCACGACTCCGCCAGATCCTTGACGTCGGGGTTGGTGACAATGTTGGCGATGGTCACGGCCGGCGGTCCAGCCTCGGCGCGCACCTGGGCAGCCATGTCGCGGAACACAGGCAGGTCGTAGGTGACGAGCGCCCAGCGACGCTTTCCGATCAGACCGCCGAGCCGCGCAAGCGTGCCAGCGCCGAACTCAATCCTGACCGGATTGCTGTAAGCCCACATGCGCCTCGCCCCGTACCCGTAAAGGGTGCGCCCCGCCGCGGCCTCTGCGGGCCGAAGCTTGTTCGACAACTTCGCGCGGAGCACCCTCAAACTGGCACCGGCGCACCAGCCTGACCAATTGATTTTTTGGCCAACATGGATAGCTTTTATCTATGAATCTTACGCAACTGAGATCCTTCCATGCTGTGGCGAATGCCGGCGGGTTCATCGCTGGCGCGTCCGCGCTCAATGTCAGTCAGCCTACGTTGACGGCGCAAATCAAAGCGCTCGAAGCGGAGTTCGGCGTGGAGCTTTTTTACCGCCGCAATAGGCGCAGCGAGCTGACGCCTTCAGGACGCGACCTGCACGCCATCACCAAACGTCTGTTTGCCGAGGAAAAGGAAGCACGCGAGTTCCTGTCAGCAGCCAAGGGATTGCGCACCGGGCATCTGCGCATCGGAGCAGTTGGGCCCTATCACGTCACGGAGATGCTTGCGGCATTCAACCAGCGCTATCCTGGCATCACACTCAGCATGTCGATCGGCAACTCTTCGGAGGTGCAGCGCAACCTGCTGGACTACAAGTCGGATATCGCCGTGCTGGCCCACATCGATCCCGACGCACGGCTGATCGCGATGCCATATCGTCAGCACCCGGTTCTGGTGTTCATGCCAGCCGATCACAGGCTGGGGCGGCGCAAGAGCGTCCGCCTCGCCGAGTTGGCCAACGAGCCGTTTGTCGCCCGCGAGCCTGGCTCCACGACACGCCGCGCCTTCGAAGCGGCGGCCAAGGCCAAGGGTGTCACGCTGCGCACAATCATCGAGATCGGCAGTCGCGAAGCCATTCGCGAGGCGGTGATCCACGGCATCGGTATCGGCTACGTCTCGGAGGCAGAGTTCATCCCGGACGGCCGCTTGCGCGCGGTGCGCATTGCCGATGCGGAAATCCTAACGGAGGCGCATGTCGTGGTTCTCCGCGAGCGCCGGCACAGCCGCATCATCAAGGCCTTCTTGAGCGTGGTCGGTGGCACCCTGGAAAGCCCCGCTTCCCCGACCGAGTTACCCAGACGTCGCATGCGCCGCCACAGGATGTAGGACGGTGCATCTGGCGTGCCGAAGCTTTTCGTCTCGAAGCTCCTGCGATAAGTTGGCGAACGAAGGCCGTAGTCCAAACCTGAGGAGGGTGCGTGAGAGTCTTCACGAACGTCCTGCTGGCTTGCCTGTTGGTACTTGCCTCGACCAGCGCGAGAGCTGAATTGAGCGTGGGATCGCCCGCGCCCAAGTTCTCCATCGCTGCGGCGCTCGGAGGCAAGGATATCGTATTTGATCTGGCGGCATCCCTGACCAAGGGACCGGTTGTCGTTTACTTCTATCCCAAAAGCTTCACGTCCGTGTGCACGGAGGAAGCTCGCCTTTTTGCGGAGGCCATGGAGGAATTCGAAGCACTGCACGCCTCGGTCATTGGCATATCGACAGACACGCTGGATACCCAGCGCGAATTCTCAAGATTGGAATGCCGCGATAAGTTCCCCGTCGGTGCCGATCCCAATGCGAGCGTGGTGCGCGCTTACGATGCGGCGCGAGGAACGGCCTCTCGTACCACGGCGAACCGCACCTCATACGTCATTAGTCCCGACAGCAAGATCCACGCTGTCCTCACAGCCTCGGACGCCGAGAGTCACATCCAGTTCGCTCTCAAGTCTATCCGCGCGTGGAAGGCCGGGAACTAGTGGTTGAGCCGGCACCTGACGGCAAGTCCGCACAGGCACGTCGGCACAACGCAACACTACTCTGCCTTTATGCCCGCTTGGGCGATGACCTTACCCCACTTGTCGCTTTCGCTGCGGATGAAGCGGGCGAAGGCGTCTGGGGTGCTCGATGTGGCATCGGCGCCAAGCGATTTGATCTTCTCGACAACAGTTGGGTCTTCCAGCGCCTTTACAAAAGCCGAGTTAAGCCTGCCGATGATGTCTGGCGGTGTTCCCGCGGGCGCCACCAAGCCAAACCAACCGACGGACTCGTAACCGTCGAGTCCACTCTCTGCGAGGGTTGCCACTTCCGGGAGGAACGGCACGCGTTTGGCGGCGGAGACACCGATGGCCTTGAGTTTGCCGTCCCGGATCAGCTGCAGTGAGGCCGGAATGTCGAGCACCGCTAGCGAGATATGTCCGCCAAGCACGTCGGTGGTTGCGGGTGCGGTTCCTCGATAGGCGACAAAGGGGATTGAGACGCCGGCCTTCTGCGTGAACAGGGCGGCCGTCAGATGCATTGCGGTACCGTTGCCGCCGTGACCTATCGACAGCTTGTCGGACCCCTTCTTGGCCATCGCCTGGATATCGGCCACTGAGCCGAGGGAGGTTCCTGGATTGGCCACCAATACGAACGGGATTTCAGCCAGCATTGTGATGGGGGCCAAGTCCTTCTGCGGATCGAAGGGCATGGCGCGGTTCAGATGCGGATTGACCGCGAGAACGCCGGCAGCCGCAATGCCGATGGTGTAACCATCTGGCGCGGACTTGGCGACGGCGTTGATGCCAATGTTGCCGCCAGCACCAGGCCGGTTGTCTATGATGAAGCTTTGGCCGAGAGCCGCCGACACTTTGGCGTCAAGCGCGCGCGCCACGATGTCTGCACTGCCGCCTGGCGGAAACGTCACGATGATGGTGATCGGTCGGCTTGGATAGGTCTGCGCCCGCGTTGCGCTAGTGCCCAGGATGAGAGCTGCGATCAGGAACGCGACTTGCGCAGCAAGCTGGAGCATCTATCCTTCCTCCACTAGTTAGCTCGAGTTAGGCATGGGGTCGCGCGTATGGCAAGCCGATCAATCGCGACCCGTGTCGTTGTCGTGGGCGGTGGCCCGGTCGGCTTGACACTGGCGATCGACTTGGCAAGCCGCGGTGTTGCCGTGGTGGTCGTAGAGCGGCGCCGCGCCGGCGAACTGCCGAGCGTCAAGTGCAACCACATCTCCGCCCGTTCCATGGAGATCTACCGCCGCCTGGGATTGGCCCGAGCGCTGCGCGACGCCGGATTGCCGCCCGACTTCCCCAATGACTGCGCTTATCGCACGACTGCAACGGGGCGTGAACTCTCGCGCATCTCGATCCCCTGCCGGCGCGATCGATATATGGCAACTCAGGGACCTGATACCTGGTGGCCGACACCGGAACCACCACATCGCATCAACCAGATCTACATGGAGCCCATACTTTTCGACCACGCGTCGCGCATGCCGCTGATAACCATCCTCAACCACACCTCCGTGGAGAGCTTGGAGGAACAGACCAACGGTGGCGTCCTGGCGACTGCGCACGACCTCGACACCGGCGGTACGACGACAATCTCCGGCGACTACCTCGTCGGCTGCGACGGAGCCCGTTCCCTCGTGCGCAGGGCGATCGGAGCAACGCTCTCGGGCACGGCGGTGATTCAGAACGTGCAGTCGACCTACATTCGTGCTCCCGACCTCCTGCCGATGTTGGGCTCACCGGCCTGGATGACGCTGGCACTCAACCCGAGGCGCTGCGGGACACTGGTAGCCATCGACGGGCGCGAGACATGGCTCATCCACAATCACCTGAACAAGGAAGGCGAGACGTTCGACAACGTGGATCGCGACCTCGCCATCCGCAACATCCTGGGCGTCGGGCCGGAGTTCTCCTATGAGGTTCTGAGCAAGGAGGACTGGGTCGGCCGTCGCCTGGTCGCCGACCGCCTACGCCGAGGTCCCGTGTTCCTGTGCGGTGACGCCGCGCACTTGTGGATGCCCTATGCCGGATACGGAATGAATGCCGGCATCGCCGATGCGACCAATCTTGCGTGGCTGCTCGCGGCAGCGCTTGAGGGATGGGCGTCTCCCGGCATGCTTGACGCCTATGAAGCCGAACGGTTGCCGATTACGGACCAGGTTTCGCGCTTCGCCATGGATATGGCGCTCAGCGTCCTCGGTCAGCGGCGCTCGGTGCCGGAAGCAATAGAACTGCCGGGCCCGGAGGGCGACGCTGTGCGCGCCCGCATTGGGCAGGCGGCCTATGATCTCAACGTTCAGCAATACTGCTGCGGCGGCCTGAATTTCGGCTACTTCTACGATCGCTCACCGATTATCCGCTACGATGGCTCCGCGCAGCCCGGTTACACCATGGCCGATTTCACACCTTCAACTGTGCCGGGGTGTCGAACGCCGCATGTCTGGTTGGGAGATGGTCGCTCGCTCTACGATGAACTGGGCCCGGGCTACACGCTGCTACGCCTCGACCCGGACTGCGACACGCGTGCGATTGAAGGAGCTGCCGCTGATCATCGAGTGCCGCTGAGGGTAGTAGACGTGTCCGGCAAAGATGCTGAGGCTTACGACCGCAAGCTCGTCCTGGTACGCACTGATCAACACATATCCTGGCGGGGCAACACGCTGCCTGCGGATATTGAAGGCCTTGTATCTACCCTGCGCGGCGCCAGTGCGCATTGATCAGGGGCCGGCACTCATTCTCCGTGGCGGCGCCCACCGCTTCCGGAAGTGGCACACAGCGGACACGAATGGTTGTTCACTTCGGGCGCGCAAACCCTGCGCGCAGAAGAGCGCCAGCCCGAAAGTATCAGAGCAGTTTCCGAGAAAGTCGTAAGCCATTGAAGCAATGGCGCGAGCGACGGGACTTGAACCCGCGGCCTCCGGCGTGACAGGCCGGCGCTCTAACCAACTGAGCTACGCCCGCAATCCAAAAGCGCGCGGCGAAGCGCGCGCGTGTCACGAGGGGCTCGTTTACGTGAGCCCGACTCAGCCGTCAAGCATGCGCTGGGCAACGAGAGGCGGGTCCGCGTCGAGGCTCGTCCCTGCTTGCGCGTTGCGTACGGTCAGGCCTCAAAAGCCAGCCATGCTGCCCGCCTCAGGCGCGACAAAGTCCGGCAGGGAATTTAGGGCCTTGGCGTAACCCCGCAGAGTTGGTAAGAGGCGGCCAACCCTGAGACGTCCAAACGGCTATTCCGCGGTAGCTCAGCGGTAGAGCAGCCGGCTGTTAACCGGCTGGTCGTAGGTTCGAATCCTACCCGCGGAGCCAACCTCTCACCCAAGACCAATCCTGGCGTATTGCGCCGTGGCGCGCCACCGCATGGCGGGGCGCGCACTGGCGGGTGCTTGCCCGAAAGCTAGCGGCTGTAGAACTCGACCACGAGGTTCGGTTCCATCTGCACCGGGAACGGAACGTCGCTCAGGCCCGGCACGCGCACGAGTTTGGCTGTCATCTTGTTGTGATCGGCCTCGATGTAATCCGGCACGTCACGCTCGGCGCTCTTGATGGCTTCAAGAAGGAGGGCCATCTGCTTGCCCTTCTCCTTCACTTCTACCACATCGCCGATGCGGCAGCGGAAGCTCGGAATGTTCACGCGCTTGCCGTTGACCGTGACATGGCCGTGGCTGACGAACTGGCGCGCGGCAAACGGGGTGGGCACGAACTTGGCGCGATAGACGATAGCATCGAGGCGGCGCTCGAGCAGGCCGATCAGATGCTCCGAGGTCGAGCCCTTGACGCGGCGGGCTTCCTCATAAAGGCCGCGGAACTGGCGCTCGCCGATGTTGGCGTAATAGCGCTTCAGCTTCTGCTTGGCGCGCAGCTGCTGACCATAATCCGAGAGTTTGGTGGTGCGGCGCTCGCCGTGCTGTCCCGGGCGGGACTCGCGCTTGTTGAGAGGGCTCTTGGCCCGGCCCCAGAGCTTCTGCCCCAGGCGGCGATCGACCTTGTACTTGGCGCGAATGCGCTTTGTCATCGTGGCACTCCTGATGCGCCGGGCGAACGCCCAGCTGGTTGGGAGCACCCCCTCCTCTGCTCCCAAATCTGGAAGCCGGCAGGCATCCCTCTTCCCCGGTCTGAGGCCAGGCGGAAGGATGCCACGGGTGTGCGGATGCGGGCTCACGCCCGCGAGCGGGTTATAGCGGATCGCCGAGGGGCGTCAACGGATAGCTGGCGGACGCTTGACTGCGCTATTTCTTGGAGGCAGGGCCAGTCTTGACGGAACCCGTGGGCGGAGCGGCGGGCGTCGCATTGATGTAGGCCGCAATCTGGGCCTTAACCCTGTCGCGCTCGCTATCGTCGCAGCTTGCCGCGGCGGGCGCCTTGCCCTCCTGCACGACGACCTGCTTGTCCCCCTGCTTCTCGACGATCTGCACCTTGCCGGTCAGCGTCATGACCGTAAACAGGTGCAGCTGGCTGATATACAGCAGCTGCTGGTCGGACCATGACTTCTTGGCCTGCTCCCGGCGCATCAAGGTTTGATAGTTGGCGCGCTGCTCCTCGGTGAGGTCGCAGATCTGCGCGTACGCGGACAGCCGCGCGACCTTGATCACCTCACGGGCGACGTCCACCGCGACGATGACATCCTTCGGTTTCGACTTGTCGACCTCGATCACCTTGCCGTCGGGCGATGTAAACTTGGGCGGCGTCAGAGCCCAGGCATACTGCATCAGCAGCTTGACCGACTTTTCGCTCAGCTCCTTCGTTTGCGCAGGTGCAGGCGCGCTGTAGAGCGCCGCAAGCACCACAGCACAAAGGAACCCCGCGCCCGCCCTGGCGCCCGCACCCATCATGCTCCCATCCCCCCTGCGTAGAGCCCACCGAGGGCCTGGCTTGGTCGTCTCATACTGGCTGGTCATGCGTTGAATCTGCGGCGGCATCGCTCGGCGGAAAACGAGGCATAACTAAGGCAACCGGCGGCGCCGTCCGCGTGAATGCGCTAGGGCCTTGATGATTCCCCTAAGGGTGCGGATTTCTTGCTCCGTCGCCCCCATGCGCACGAACATGGAGCGCAGGTTCTGGACCACGCTGGGGCGCTTGTCCGGGGCCGTGAAAAAGCCGCTGTCGTCCAGCTCGCGCTCCAGATGTGTGAAGAAGCCGATGAGCTCCTCCTTGTTGGCTGGCTGCGAGCCGCGCAACCGCAAGCCGGGCTGCAACGCGTGCTCATAGGTCGTCACCCGCCCGAGCGTACCGGTGCCGGTCTGCTTCATCCACTCGTAGCTCAGGAGCAGGACGGCCTGCGCCAAATTCAGAGAAGCGAAGTTGGGATTTACGGGCGCCATGATGGCCGCGTCCGCGTTGGCGATTTCCCCGGTTTCCAGCCCGTTGCGCTCGGGCCCGAAGACGATGCCGCAGCGCTGACCCTCCGCCAGCCGCCGGCGGATCTCCGCGACAGCCTGCTCCGGCGTCAGCACCGGCTTGGCGAGATCACGCTGCCGCGCCGTGGTTGCCGCCACCCAGTTGAGGCCGCTCAAGCCTTCCTCGAAGGTGTCGCAGGCTTCCGCGCCGTCAATGATGAAGTTGGCCCCGGAGGCGGCAATGCGGGCCTTCTCATTCGGCCAGCCGTCGCGCGGCGCGACGAGACGCAGGTGCTCCAGGCCGAAATTGGCCATGGCGCGCGCCACCATGCCAATGTTGTCGGCCAACTGCGGGCGCACGAGGATCAGGACGGGACTGTTGCCGGCCTCCTCGGGCGGTGCACCGCTCTGCCCGGCGCGGCGGATGCCGTGCCGCAGCTTGCGCAGCACGCGGCGAGCCCAGAACCAGTACTCCTCGCCGGCCCAGGTCTTGGCGAGCACATCGAGGTTGCGGGTAACGAAGCTGCCGCGGCCGGCGGCCGCTATCCTCACGCCGCCATCCGCGACCTGGACCTCGGCGTACTGCGCGATGAAATCGTCGAGCGTCTTCAGTCCCAGGCTTGCAGTTCGCATCCGGCAGCCGGGGCAGGTGGCACCGTCGTTCTGACAGCGCTGTTCAGCACAATAAGTGAAGACGGGCTCGAGGTTCGCCTGGCTGACACCAAATGCCGACCATTGCGCCGTCGCGGCCGCGATTCCTTTTTCGTGCGCATCCTCGACAATGTCTGCAACGGGGACGTCCAGCCGGGCGACGAGCGGCACGCGATGGCCATCGCGCAAGGATGGGCTGACTGAAAGATCGTGCGCAACGGGCTCGCTCATCGGCTTCGGTCTGCTTGCATCAGGCGCCAAGGAAATCGCGCAAATGGCCGATCACCTCGGGCGTGCGCTGGTGGACGACCCAATGATCGGCGTTGGCGATCTCCTTCACGGACAAGTCGTCGCAATAGTCGGCCAGCGTAGCGCGCGATGCCGGCAGAAGCGCCCGGTCCTCCATGCCCCAGATAACCAGATGCGGCATGCGGATGCGGAGCTGGGCCGGATCGAGTTTCATGACCGTTCCCACGTCGACCTGCTCGCCGGGATGGGGCACAACGAGCGGCGAGGCGCGATACCAGTTCAACATGCCGGTCAGCGCGCCAGGCGGCGACCAAGCCTCAACATAGCGGGCTTGCTTCTGCGGTGTCAGCCAAGGCTGCGGCCCGAACCGGCTCAACATGCCGAGCAGCTTCTCGAAAGTATTAGCGGAGAGGCGTTCCTCGGCACGCGGGTCGCGCAGGTAATGCATGTAAGCGCTGGCAGCACGCTGGGCCTCGTCCTCAAGCAGTGCCTTCTGAAAGGGGCCTGGATGCACTCCGTTGATGACCACGAGCCTGGCGATGCGTTTTGGGGCAGCAATGGCCGTCGCGTAGGCAACCGACGCCCCCCAATCGTGGGCGACGAGGATGAACGGCGCGGCCGGTGAGTAGCGCTCGCCCAGCGCCAGAACATCCCGCACGAGGTTCTTGACCCGGTAGGCGTCTACCCCCTCCGGCTTGGAAGAGCGGAAGTAGCCGCGCTGGTCGGGGGCCACGCAATGGCGCGCGCCGGCGAGAGCCGGCAAGACCTCGTCCCAGGCGCCGGAGTACTCGGGAAAGCCATGGAGAAAGAGGATGAGCGGGGCGCGCGGGTCGCCCTCGGCGCGGACCGCGATCTCAATGCCGTTGGCGGATACCGTTTCGTGCCGCATGTCGCTGCTTTCGGCTGACGTTCCGGCGGCCAACCTGCCCAATTCCGCCGCACCTGTCGAGAATGCCGCGTCCATAGCCGTTGGCACGGCTTTGCGCGGACAGGCGCGGATGCTATAGGCGCCGCAATTGACGCCAGAAAAGAGGTTTGAGAGCCATGCAGAAGATCAAGGTCGCCGGCACCGTCGTCGAGATGGACGGCGATGAGATGACGCGGATCATCTGGAAGCTCATCAAGGACAAGCTGATCCACCCCTATCTGGACGTGAACCTGGAGTACTACGACCTCGGCGTCGAGTACCGCGACAAGACCAACGACCAGGTGACCATCGACGCCGCAAACGCCACCAAGAAGCACGGTGTGGCCGTGAAGTGCGCGACCATCACGCCGGACGAGGGCCGCGTGAAGGAGTTCGGCCTCAAGGACATGTGGAAGAGCCCCAACGGCACGATCCGCAACATCCTCGGCGGCGTCATCTTCCGCGAACCCATCATCTGCAAGAATGTGCCGCGCCTGGTGCCCGGCTGGACGCAGCCGATCGTCATCGGCCGCCATGCCTACGGCGATCAGTATCGCGCGACCGACTTCAAGTTCCCCGGCAAAGGCAAGATCACCATCAAGTTTGAAGGCGAGGACGGCAAGGTGATCGAGCGCGAGGTGTTCAAGGCACCGGGCAGCGGCGTCACCATGGCGATGTACAATCTCGACGACTCGATCCGCGATTTCGCGCGTGCCTCGTTCAACTACGGCATGAACCGCGGCTACTCCGTATATCTGTCGACCAAGAACACCATCCTGAAGCAGTACGACGGCCGCTTCATGGAGCTGTTCCAGGAGGTCTTCGACAAGGAATTCAAGGCCGAGTTCGATAAGAAGAAGATCGTCTACGAGCACCGCCTGATCGACGACATGGTGGCCTCCGCGCTCAAGTGGTCGGGCGGCTATGTGTGGGCGTGCAAGAACTACGACGGCGACGTGCAGTCCGACACGGTGGCGCAAGGCTTCGGGTCGCTTGGCCTGATGACCAGCGTGCTGATGACACCGGATGGCAAGACCGTGGAGGCGGAGGCCGCGCACGGCACGGTCACGCGCCACTACCGCGAGCACCAGAAGGGCAAGGAGACCTCGACCAACTCGATCGCCTCGATCTTTGCCTGGACACGCGGCCTCGCGCACCGCGCCAAGCTCGACAACAATCCCGCTCTGGCGAAATTCGCGGCCACGCTCGAGAAGGTGTGCGTCGACACCGTCGAAGCCGGCTACATGACGAAGGACCTGGCCTTGCTGGTCGGCGCCGACCAGAAATGGCTCTCCACGACCGGTTTCCTCGACAAGGTCGACGAGAACCTGAAGAAGGCGATGGGAGCCTAACCAGGAAGCTCGGCCCCCTCACGGGGGCCGGCCAGGGGCCGGTGGCGCGCGAGGTAGCGCCGAACAGGGTCGGTGTACTCGCAAACCAGCGCGCAACCTAACAAGGTGATCGCCGCGCCGCCCGGCAACAGGAAGGCCCACGCCCACGGCTGCGCTGACCCCTGCCACAGCCGCCAGGTCGTCGCGGCCAGCACGGCGGCGGCGGCCATTGCGACCCCAAGCGATGCTTTGGTTTTCAGGGACATCTTGAAGCCTTCGTCTCGCCAGTTTGCACACCGTCGAAACGCACATACGGGCCAGCCTGGTTCCGCGCGGCTCCGCGACGCCCGACGCATGGAACTTCCGTTCGGTCCGGATCGTTGAAATCCTTCTCCAGCGCTTGTGCTCGGAAGTAAGGAGGCCAGCATGTCCCTGTATGGCGCATTGGACGCCAGTCAGACCATCACGCATGAACTGGAGATCGCGCTGCGGCTGGTGCTGGCTGCCACCGCCGGCGCCGTCATCGGCTTCGAGCGCGAGAGCAAGGACCGGCCTGCGGGATTGCGCACCAACATGCTGGTGGCGCTTGCGGCAGGTCTTTTCACGATCATCACCTTCGAGATCTATCACACGTTCAAGGGCGCCAATGCCGATCCGATCCGCATCATCGAGGCGGTGACGGCGGGCGTCGCCTTCCTCGCCGCAGGGACGATCATTCACGGCAAGGCCGGCGTGCACGGCCTGACGACCGGGGCGGCGATGTGGATGTCGGGTGCGCTGGGTGTTTGCTGTGGGGCTGGATACTACGTGCTAGCCCTGATGGCCGTCGTGCTGACCGTACTCATCCTGACGGTGCTCAACCGCCTGGAAATTGGTGAAGCCAAGGGCGTCGTGCCGGAAATGCGCGGGTCTGAGACGAGGGATTGAGCAGCACAATAGTGCGCAGTGCCGCAACCGGCGAAACCTGCACAAACTTGTCGGAAGATAACTTGTACATAGCACATCAGCGTCGTGCTGTCTTGGTTAATATTGATACGGATGATTGAGCCCTCTAGGAAACGGCGACAATGACAGATCGGTACAAGCCCGCTCACACGGGCGGCTGCCAGTGCGGGGCAGTACGCTACGCGCTTTACGCCGAGCCCACGAACCCGCACGTCTGCCACTGCCGCATGTGCCAGAAAGCCTTCGGCAGCTACTTCGCGCCGCTCGCCGGGGTGAAGCTCGACGAACTGGCGTGGATAAAGGGCCAGCCCGGCGTGTTCCGCAGCTCCGAGGCAGCGGAGCGCGGGTTCTGCAGGGATTGCGGGACGCCGCTGTTTTTCCGCTATGTCGACAAGGATCGGATTTCGATTTCGCTTGGCAGCCTGGACGAGCCGAAGCGCGTTGTGCCGGCCCGGCAGTACGGCATCGAAGGACGCCTGCCGTTCGTGGCGACGCTGACGAGCCTTCCGGGTTCGCGAACGGAAGATGACGTGCCGGCGGCGGAGCGCGCCCGGTTCAAGAGCCGCCAGCACCCGGACCAGCCCGATTGACAGACGCAACGGCTGCGCGTTCCCTTCTCAAAATACTGGAGGAAGCAGGCATGCCGGACATCAAGCTCGATCACTGCGTGATTCATATCTCCGACTGGGAGCGTTCGAACGCCTTCTATCGCGATGTGGTGGGTGCCAACGTCGTGAAGCGCGGCAACGGCTGGGCCTATCGCTTCGGCGAAACGCAGCTCAACTGCCATGGCCCGGGTGTGGTGCCGGCGCCCGTGGCACGGCTGCCTGTACAGCCGGGCAACAGCGACCTGTGCTTCGTATGGCCAGGACCGATCGACGGTGCGGTGGCGCACCTTGCCAAGCACGGCGTGACGGTCGAACTGGGCCCCGTTGAGCGCTATGGCGCGCGTGAGGCGGGCACTAGCGTGTACTTTCGCGATCCCGACGGATCGCTGCTGGAGTTCATCTCGTACGCTTGATCTTGCGCGGCTGCGGCCGCCCCTGCAGGTGCGATAACGGCTAACTACTTCAGTTTCTTCTTGGCATCCTGCAGCATGCGACGGTTGAGGTCCTCGAAGGCATCGACCAGCTTTTCGCACGCGGCCTCGGCCGCGCTGCATTGCACGTCCATCCGGATCTGAAGGTCCTTGCCGGGCTCCTCCACCGGCTGCCGGCACACGACCGACGGGTGCGCGGGATGGCCGGCAACCGTGAACGTCCAAATGACGTTGCTCGCGGTATCCGTGATTGTGACGTAGCTCTTGTCGCGGAAGCCCTCTTTCAACTTCTCCGACGCCGTAAGACGGCTGTAGAGGGCATCCGGTGCCTCTCGCTTGCGTCCGCAAAGGTCGTCCTGGGCCACAGCCGAAGGCACGGACAGCGCCAGCAACCAGGCGCAAGCCGCGACCTCCATCACCCCGGCGCGAACCAGACGCATCGTTGCCTCCGTTGCGAGCGCGGGGCGAAACCGTGTCTCAGCCGCCCGCCAGACGTGCCTCGATTGCCTTCAACGCGGCATCGGCCTTCGACCCGTCGGGTCCGCCGCCTTGCGCGAAGTCGGCGCGGCCGCCGCCACCCTTGCCGCCAAGAACCTCCACGCCGACTTTTACAAGCGCAACGGCGTCCGCGCGCTTGGCGAGATCGTCGGTAACGCCGACGGCGAGGCCGGCCTTGCCCTCCTCCGTGACGCCGACGATGGCGACGACCCCGGAGCCGACTTGCTTCTTGCCGTCGTCGACGAGGCCGCGCAGATCCTTTGGATTGAGACCCTGGACGGTGCGCGCCAGCAGCTTGATATCTCCCACGGTGCGGATTGCCGACGGCGCCTCGCTTGCGCCATTGGCGGCCGCACCTGTGCTTCCGCCGAGCGCAAGCTGGCGCTTGGCGTCGGAGAGCTGCCGCTCGAGTTGGCGGCGCTCCTCGACCAGAGACTTCACGCGCTCGAGCACATCGTCTGGCTTGGTGCGCAGCAGGCCGGCCAGCTCGCGCATGCGGCCGTCCTGGTCGGCAAGATGGGCGCGCGCGCCTTCCGCCGTGAGCGCCTCGACGCGGCGCACGCCGGCGGCCGATGCGCTCTCGCCGACGATCTTGACGAGGCCGATGTCGCCCGTGCGCCGGGCATGCGTGCCGCCGCACAATTCCACCGACCATGCCTTATTGGCCTTGGCACCGGAGGTGCCGACACCCATGGAGACAACACGGACCTCCTCGCCATACTTCTCGCCGAACAGGGCCATGGCGCCGGACTCGATGGCGTCGTCGACGGCCATCAGGCGCGTCTCGACGGGCGAGTTCTGCAGCACATAGGCATTGGCCATCGACTCAACGGCGGCAATCTCATCCGGCGCCATCGGCTTGGTGTGCGAGAAATCGAAGCGCAGGCGGTCGGGCGCCACCAGCGAGCCCTTCTGGGCGACGTGGGTGCCGAGAACCTGCCGCAGAGCCTCGTGCAGGAGGTGGGTGGCGGAGTGATTGGCGCGGATTGCGGTGCGGCGATCGTGGTCGACAAGCAGCTCGACGGGGTCGCCTGGCTTGAAGGCGCCTTTCTCGACGCGGCCGATGTGGACGAACACGTCGCCGAGCTTCTTCTCCGTGTCGGTGACGCGGAACAGCGCGCCCCTGGGCCCCTTGATGACGCCGGTATCGCCGACTTGACCACCGGACTCACCGTAGAAGGGCGTCTGGTTGAGGATAAGCGCACCCTCGTCGCCGGCCTTCAGGCCGTGGGTTTCCTGGTCATCCTTGACGATGACGCGGATTTCGCCTTCGGCGGACTCGGTGTCGTAGCCGAGGAAATCCGTGGCGCCGGCCTTGTCGCGCACTTCGAACCATACCGCCTCGGTGGCGGCCTCGCCGGAGCCCTTCCAGGCCTTGCGCGCCTCCTCCTTCTGCTTCTCCATGGAAGCATCGAAGCCGGCGGTATCGACTGTTATGCCGCGCAGCTTGAGCGCATCCTGTGTCAGGTCGAGCGGGAAGCCATAGGTGTCGTAGAGGCGGAACGCCGTGTCGCCCGCCAGCACATCGCCTTTCTTGAGCTTGGTGGTGGCGTCGGAAAGCAGGCCCAGGCCTTTGTCGAGAGTCTTGCGGAAGCGGGTTTCCTCGAGCTTCAGCGTTTCGGTGATCAGCGCCTGGCCGCGGATGAGCTCGGGGTAGGTCTCGCCCATTTGCTGCACGAGGGCCGGCACCAGCCGGTACATCAGCGGCTCCTTGGCACCGAGCAAATGCGCGTGGCGCATGGCCCGGCGCATGATGCGGCGGAGCACGTAGCCGCGGCCGACGTTGGAGGGCAGTACGCCTTCCGCGATCAGGAAGCTCGATGCGCGCAGGTGATCGGCAATAACGCGATGGCTCGGCAGGTGGTCGCCCTTGGCGGGAACGCCGGTCGCAGCCTCGGAGGCGGCAATCAACGCCTTGAAGAGGTCGATCTCATAGTTGGAGTGCACGCCCTGCAGGATCGCAGTGATGCGCTCCAGGCCCATCCCGGTGTCGATCGACGGCCGCGGCAGGTCCACCCGGTCGCCGGGCCCGCGCTGGTCGTACTGCATGAAGACGAGGTTCCAGAATTCCAGGAACCTGTCGCCGTCCTGATCAGGACTGCCGGGCGGGCCGCCGAAGACCTTATCCCCCTGGTCGAAGAAGATCTCCGAGCAGGGACCGCACGGGCCCGTGTCGCCTGCGGACCAGAAATTGTCGGACGTGGCGATGCGGATGATCTTGCTGTCTGCAAAGCCCGAGACCTTCTTCCAGATCCGGTAGGCATCCTCGTCATCGTAGTAGATGGTGACGAGCAGGCGCTTGGGATCAAGCGCGTAGTGCTTGGTGACGAGTTCCCAAGCAAGCGGGATCGCCAGCTCCTTGAAATAGTCGCCGAAGGAGAAGTTGCCGAGCATCTCGAAGAATGTGTGATGCCGCGCCGTGTAGCCGACGTTGTCGAGGTCGTTGTGCTTACCGCCGGCGCGCACGCACTTCTGTGAGCTGGTGGCGCGCGAATAGGGCCGCGTCTCCTGGCCGGTGAAGACGTTCTTGAACTGCACCATGCCGGCGCTGGTGAACATCAAGGTCGGATCGTTGCGCGGCACGAGCGGCGAGGAGGCAACAATCTCGTGCCCGTTCCTGGCAAAGAAATCGAGGAAGGTCGATCGGACCTGATTGACGGTCGTCATGTGGTGTTCCGAGGAGCCCGCGTGCCGGCGCCGTTTCTATCGGCGGAGCAAGGGGGTGTCCACAGTACCGTTTCCGCCGTCAGCCACAGCATCCCCCTGTTCCGCTACGCTGGCCGACCTTGCCGGAATACTGGCACGTCAACGCCAAGGGCGCGCGCTTAGGGTTGAAAAACAGAATGATTCAGACTATATTGCAATGCAGAAGCAAGGACAGGTGGACCGAAACAATGATCTGCGCAGAAAAAGTCGGTTTCTAGTTCTTCGGAGTCTCGTACTTCGAAGCGAGACCGGCAAACTGTTCCAGCACAATCAGCCGACAAAGATCGGGGTCGCCACGCATCTCCTCGATCTCCGCTAACGGGTTTGCTGTGCTGTCCAAGCACGACTGAAGGTCCCTAATCGCTCGGTCCTGATCTTCGACATCCCGCGCGCGCTCAAACCGCAGCCAGTGGTAGCACCCGCGGTTGTAGTAAGCAGCCGGATAGTTCCCGTCCTTCCTCAAACTGCCCCCATCAACGATGGCCAGAAAGTCGGTTAGCGTGCCGATCGCCACATCGTACGACACGTGATGCCGCTGAACGCGGGCTGCGTTTATCCAGACGAATGGTTCGGCCCACTTGTCCTTCCGGGCCTCGGCAAATTGCTGAAGTGCCTCCGCTACGTGGCTGGCTGAAGCCTTGGGGTTGGCAGCGCGATCTAATCTATTGCTCAATTCCAGCGATCTCAATCTGCCTTCGGTCTGCCTGAGCATCTGCTCAGTTTTCTTCAACCTTTCCTCCGACGACTCCTGCCGTTCAGACACGACCTTGGCTTCCTGGGCGGCCTCTTTGGCATCGAGCGACGCCTTCTCCGCCTCGCTCTTCACCTCTTCCATCTGTCTCTCAAGGTGGCCCACCATGCGAGGCAGCAGCCGTCGCGCGCCGAACCCTGCGATCACGCTCACGGCAATCGAACGAAGTTGCTCAGTGAGAGTCTGGAAGTTTGTCAGACCGCCGACGGCAATCACGAAGAACAGGAATGCTATTGCGCCGGCCGCGCCGATGCCAAAGCTCTGCCTGACGGAAGGATAGAGGAACCACGGCTCCCCACCTTTCGCTCGCGCATTGTGTTGTTGCCTCTCATTGTTAATGCAATGCGCTACCCAACCGCCAACCCTCCAAATACAACGCAAACCAGGAGGATTTGAACCAAAGCAATCTGAGCAAAATTCCAGACGCCGACTAAGCCACTCAAGCTGCACCCAACCTAGCTTTCCCAGACCATCCGCCGATTGTCTATCAGTAAGCTGGCCTGTTGCCAATGAGCGCGGCAGAAGCCCGCGGCAACTACCCCTTCTTCCGAGCGCCCCGCTTGTTGCCTGGGGCTTCCGCCTCGGGCTCCTCCGGCACCAGGAAATCGTCCGGTCCTTCCTCGGCATCCTTGGCCTCGTCGCCTTCGGGCGGGGCGTCCAGCATCTTGTCGACGATGAGGCCCGCGTTTTGCCGGATCGCCTTCTCGATCTGGTCGGCGACCTTGGGATGCTCCTTGAGGAAAGCCTTGGTATTCTCGCGGCCCTGGCCGATGCGCTCGCCGTTGTAGGAGAACCACGCGCCCGACTTCTCGACGATGCCGGCGCGGGAGCCGAGGTCAATCAACTCACCGAGCTTGGAAATGCCCTCTCCGTACATGATGTCGAACTCGACCTGCTTGAAGGGCGGGGCGACCTTGTTCTTGACGACCTTGACGCGGGTCTGGTTGCCGACCACCTCGTCGCGCTCCTTGATCTGGCCGATACGACGGATGTCGAGGCGCACAGAAGCATAGAACTTCAGGGCATTGCCGCCCGTTGTCGTTTCCGGGTTGCCGAACATGATGCCGATCTTCATGCGGATCTGGTTGATGAAGATCACCATGCACTTCGACTTGGAGATCGAGGCCGTGAGCTTGCGCAGCGCCTTGCTCATCAGGCGCGCCTGCATGCCGGGCTGCATGTCGCCCATCTCGCCCTCCAGCTCGGCGCGCGGCGTCAGGGCGGCGACCGAGTCAACCACCAGCACATCTATGGCGCCGGAACGCACCAGCGTGTCAGCGATCTCCAGCGCCTGCTCGCCGGCGTCAGGCTGGGAGATCAACAGATCCTCGACCTTGACGCCGAGCTTCTTGGCGTAGACGGGATCGAGGGCATGCTCGGCGTCCACGAACGCGCAGATGCCGCCCTTCTTCTGGGCTTCGGCAACAACCTGCAGGGCGAGTGTCGTCTTGCCGGACGATTCAGGACCGTAGATTTCGATGACGCGGCCCTTGGGCAAGCCGCCGATCCCGAGCGCGATATCCAGCCCCAGGGAGCCCGTGGAGATCGCCTCGATATCCAATTTCTGGTCGTTGGCCCCAAGCCGCATGATGGAGCCTTTGCCGTGCAGCTTGTCGATCTGCGCAAGCGCCGCCTCAAGCGCTTTCTGCCTATCCATGCTACCCCCTTCGACCACACGCAGGTGCGGTTTTTCCATGGAAAACCCCTTATTTCACGAGTTGCATGTCGACGCAAAACGACTCGACTGTTGTCCACTTTGTACACGTTTTGTTCTCAATGGGCAATACGCGTTCCGGCGCTCATCCACAGCAGGCCTTGGAGCAATCACGCTGGCCTGGCAGCGCGCAGCATGCTCCGCAGCCAGACGAACACGGGCCAGAGCAAGGCCGCGAAGGTCATGGCGGCGAGAACGGCGGCGATGGGACGGCTCACGAAGGGGAGCACGTTGCCGTCCGACTTGATGAGCGAGGTGACGAGGTTCTGCTCCACCATCGAGCCCATGACAATGCCGAGCACCATGGCGGCGACGGGATAGCCGTTGCGCTCCATGACAAAGCCGATCACGCCGAAGGCGGCGACGGTGATGACCGCAAACAGGTTGTTGCCGGTGGCGAAGGCGCCGACCGCGCACAGCAGCACGATCACGGGCATGATCGCGGAACGCGGCGCACGCAAAACCTTGCTGGCGGCGCGGATCATCACGATGCCGAGCGGGATCATCAGGATGTTGGCCAGGATGAAGATGATGTAGAGCGCATACATGCTGGAGGCGCGCTCGGTGAACAGCGTGGGGCCGGGGTTGAGGCCCTTCATGTAGAGCACGCCGATGGCAATGGCGGTGATGGTGTCGCCGGGAATGCCGAACAGCAGCGACGGCACCCACCCCGACGCCAGCGAGGCGTTGTTGCTGGCGCCGGCCTCGATCAAGCCCTCGGGATGGCCGGTGCCAAATTTCTCCGGCTCCTTGGACAGCCGCTTCGACATCGAATAGCTGACCCAGGCGGCCATGTCGGCACCGGCGCCGGGCAGCACGCCGATGATGATGCCGACGATGTTGCCGCGCACCTGCGGCTTCACGTACTTGCGCGTGAGCTCAAGCTGGCCCTTGAGGATGCTGCCAAAGCGGCGCGCGGGCAGCTTCGGCGGCTCGGCGCTCAGCATCGCGCGCATGACCTCCGCGACGGCGAACACGCCGACGAGCGCGGGGATCACCTCGATGCCGCCGAGCAGGTCGGTGACGCCGAAGGTGAAGCGCGGCGTGCCGGCCGGGTTCTCGATGCCGATGCAGGCGACCAGCAGGCCGAGCAGCATGGCGGCGATCGCCTTCACCGGCGAGGAACGCGCCACCAGCGTCGCACACATCAGACCGAGGAAGGCCAGCCAGAAGTACTCGTAGGTGGAAAAGCCGAGCGCCATCTCCGCGAGCGGGGGCGCCAGGATCATGAGCGACAACGTACCCGCGATGCCGCCGAGCGCGCTGAACCACAGCCCGATGCCGAGCGCCAGTTCCGGCTGGCCTTTGCGCGTCATGGCGTAAGCTTCGTCGGTGTAGGCGGCGGAGGCCGGCGTGCCGGGAATGCGCAGCAAGGCGCCCGGAATGTCGCCGGAGAAGATCGCCATGGCGGAGGCCGAGATGATCGTCGCCACGGCCGCGATGGGCGAGAGGTAGAACGTCACCGGCACCAGAAGGGCCGTGGCCATGGTGGCGGACAGCCCCGGCAGCGACCCCACCACCAGCCCGTAGATCGAGGCGAGCAGGATCGCGAGCAGCACTTCCGTCTGCAGGACGAGGGCGAAGGCCTCCGCAATAGTGGTCATGGGCTCACCACGGTGCCGGGATGAGGCCGAGCGGCAGCGGCACGCGCAACAGCTTGGAGAACACCAGATGCACGAATAGCGGAGCGCCTATGGCCAGCGGCAGGGCAAGCCGCACGCGCGCGCCCAGCGCCGTCGCCGCCGTGAACACGATGATGGCCGCGGTCAGAAGGAAACCCAGGCGGTCGGCAACGAGCACATAGAACAGCAGCAGGCCCGGCGGCACCAGCGCCAGCAGACCCCGCCACCACACACTGGATGGCGGCGGCTCGCTCTCGGATGAGTGCGCGGCCAAATCGGCCTCCGCCTCCTCCTGGAAATGCTTGCCGATGCCAAGCGCGATGAGAGCGCCGCAAAGGACGAGCCCGGTGCCGACCACCATCGGGAAGACGTTGGGCCCGATCTGCTGGCCGGGGACAGGCGGCAGCCGCGAGCCGCCGTAGGCGGCAAGGCCACCCAGCGCGACAAGAAACAGGCCGGTGAAGCGGTCGGAAAGCTGCATGCGGGATGGGCCGCGCTGTCGTCAGAAGACTTGCCCGCAAGGCTGTTGCGGCCGTGCGGGCAATCCGTTGGTTCAGCCCTTGGCGAGGCCGGCGGCCTTCATGGCCACGCCCATCGCCTTGTTGCCGGCGTCCATGAAACTGGCGAAACCCGCAGCGTCTGCCCAGCGCACGCCGAAGCCGCGGTTGGCCATGAATTCGCGGAACTCCGAAGCGTCGTTGACCTTCTTGAGAGCGGCCGTGGCAGCGGCGGCGATGTCGGCCGGCAGGCCCTTCGGCCCGACGATGCCGCGCCAGGCGCCGGTCGTGTAGTCGATGCCCATGGCCTCCTTCAGCGTCGGCACGTCCTTGAAGGCCGGATTGCGCTCAGCCGCCATGATTGCGAGGCTGCGCGCCTTGCCGGCTTCGATGATTGCACGCGCTTCCGGCACCGAGCAGGTAACGAGGTCGAGCCCGCCCGCGGCGAGATCCTGCATGGCGGGCGCAGCGCCGTTGAGCGGCACCCACGCGACATGGTTCGGCGCCAGCCCCAAGGCCGTCAGCCAACCGACGAGGGCCAGGTGCCAGATGCCGCCCTGACCGGTACCGGACGCCTTCATGCTGCCGGGCGCGGATTTCTTGATGGCGTCGGCGAGCTCCGCAACCGTCTTGTAGGGGCTGCCCGCGCTGACTTGAACCCCTGGAGGATCCTCGTTCATCAGCGCCAGAGGCGTGTAGCTGTCGGGCTTGAACTCGGTCAGGCCCTGCCAGTGCATCATCGAGATTTCGACGGTCACCATGCCGAGCGTATAGCCGTCGGGCTGTGCGGTGGCGATGGCGGCATGGCCGACGACGCCGGAGCCGCCGGTGCGGTTCACGACGTTGAACGGCTGCTTCAGCTCCTTCTCGAGAACGGCGGCAATGATGCGCGCCGTGGCGTCCGTACCGCCGCCTGCCGCCCATGGGCAGATGATCGTCACCGGGCGATTGGGCCATGCCCCCTGCGCCCGCACGTGCGGCAAGCCGACCGTCATGGCAGCACCGGCGGCCGCACCGCCGGCCAGCACCGTACGGCGCGTCACTCTCTTGGACATGGGCTTCCTCCTGGGATTTTCTTTGCACCCATCATAGCGCAAACGCAGGCGGCACCAAGCCGGTGCCTTCTGCAGCATCAGGAGGGATGCGTGGGCGTGACCGAAACGCAGCATGCTTCCTCCCTCGCTGAGCGAGGGAGGAAGAGCGTGAAGACAGGAGGCTCGCGGGCCTATTGCCCGAGCTGCTCCTTCACCTTCGCCGCCAGCTGCGGCAGCGTGAAGGGCTTGGGCAGGAAAGCGTAGTCGGCGCCGCCTTCCAGACTCTTCTTGAAGGCATCGTCCGGGTAGCCCGAGACGAAGATGAACTTGAGCTCCGGATTGGTCCGGCGCAGCTCCTTGAGCAGGGTCGGCCCGTCCATTTCCGGCATCACCACGTCGCTGACGACGATGTCGACGCGGTGGTTCTCGCGCTCCATCACCTCGACGGCCTCGACACCGCTCGCCGCCTCCAGAACCTCGTAGCCTTGGCGCGACAGCGCGCGCACCGCAAAGCTGCGGACGACGTCCTCGTCCTCCACCAGCAGCACGCGGCCGGCACCGGTGAGATCGCGCGAGGGCTCGACCTTCTTGGCGCGCTGCGGCAGCTCCTCCTCGTTCTCGACGATGTGGCGCGGCAGGTAGACGCGGAAGGTCGTGCCGGTGCCGACCTCGCTGTCGGCGAAGATATAGCCGCCCGTCTGCTTGACGATGCCGTACACGGTGGAGAGCCCGAGGCCGGTGCCCTTGCCGACTTCCTTGGTGGTGAAGAACGGCTCGAAGATCTTGCCGATCACATCGGGCGGGATGCCGGCACCCGTGTCCTCCACCTCGACCAGCAGGTATTCGCCGGCCGCCATGCCGAGGTTGGCGAGCTTGAGGCTGTCGCGCTCCGTCACGTTGCGGGTGCGGATGGTGAGCGTGCCGCCGGCAGGCATTGCGTCCTTGGCGTTGACCGCGAGGTTGATGATGACATGCTCGAACTGGGTCTTGTCCGCCTTCACATGCCACAGGTCGCGGCCGGGAAGGATTTTCAGCGTCACCTTCTCGCCGAGCGCCTTGTTGAGCAGCGCGGAAAGGTCGGTGATGACCTCGCCCAGCTCCAGCACCTCCGACTGCAAGGTCTGGCGCCGCGAGTAGGCAAGGAGCTGGCGCACCAGCCCAGCGGCCCGGTTGGCGCTGCTGCGGATGTTCATGATGTCGCGGTAAGCGGCATCGGTCGGCCGGTGCGTCTGCAGCAGCAGATCGGAGAAGCCGATGATGGCGGTGAGCACGTTGTTGAAGTCGTGCGCCACGCCGCCGGCCAGCTGGCCCACGGCCTCCATCTTGTGGCTCTGGGCGAATTTCAGCTCCAGCGCCTTCTGCTCGGTGGCATCGATGGCGTACAGCACGGCGCCGTCACGGGCGCGCGCACCCGTGCCGAGCGGGCTGACGTAGAGGCGGCGCGCGAACTCCCGCTGCTGGCCGAAGACGATGTCGACCGGGCCTGAACCCGTGCGGCCAGAGTAAGCGCGCTGCAACGCCTTGCTGACGGCTTCGCTTGCCTGCGGATCTGACGCCGTCAGGTCTGACACATTGGCCGCTGCGCCGTTGCCGTCATTGAAGAACATGCGCATGAAAGCAGCGTTGGCGGTGGCGATGCGGCCGTCGGCGCCGACGGTGGCAATGCCGAAGGGCGCGGCCTGAATGAGGCGGGCGAACTCGGCCTCGGTGCGGCCGCGCTCGAGCAGCGCATCCGGCGGATCGAGCACCAGCACGACAGCGACGCCGCGCGCGGTGTGGCCACGGCAGACGAGGCGCACTGGAACGGCGCGGCCGTCCTCGGCCAGCAGGTCGAGATCGAGGCGCGTGGTGCGGCCCGAGCGGCTGGCGGAGCGGATCAGGGCCGCGCCATCGTCGGAGACGATGTCGGAGAGCGTCAGCGCCTTTCCGGCCTCCGGCCGCAGGGAAAGCAGCTGCGCCAGCGTGTTGTTGACGTGCAGAATGCGGCCGTCGGCGGCAACTGCGAACAGGCCCTGCGGGAGATCGTCATAGAACGAGAGTGTCGACTTCAGCGCCGATACGGTGTCGATCTCGCGCGTGCGCTGCCGCGTGACGTCGGCAATGGTCCAGATGGTCAGGCCGTCTTGCGTGCCGTCCTTGCCCGGCGCGGCGGCTGGGCGCACCGACACGTGCAGCCAACGCGCGCGCATGCGGCCGGCCTCGGGAGAGCGGAAATAGAACTCCTCCTCGCGCGGCTCGCGGCGCTCGGCGGCGCGGCTCAGGCGGTAGTAGGCTTCGGCCGATTGCGGCTCGGCGGCAAATATTTCCTCCAGCGTTCCATTGCGGCCGAGGCGTGACCCGATCAACCGCTTGAGGGCTTCGTTGCGATAGACAACCGCGCCGCCGGGACCGACGAGTTGCACCGCGCTTTCGAAGCTGTCCGTCGCCGCCTTGACGATATCGGTTTCGGCAACGCGCTCGCCGAGGCGCAGAAAGCCTGACAGCAGCCCGAAGACGAGAAAGACGCCGCACACGACCAGCAGGGCGAGGACGACGAACACGATGGACTCGAGAAGGCCGCGTGGCCCGAACGCCAGCGCGGCGAAGCTGACGGCCGTGACCAGCGCAAGCCCGACCGCAACGGCACCCGTCCCGTGCGCGCGAACGAGCGCTCGGACGGCCGATCCTTCAGCATTGATTGCGTCGATTCGGGCCATGCCGCAGAACCTTAGCTGATTCTGGGCAAGCGAAGCCTGCAGGCCCTGCAGGAAGTCGGCAAAATGCCTACGCATGTACTGACCGCAACTGATGATGACTGCCTCACGAAAATGCCCGGGACACGTCCACTGCCGTCGCCATCCACAGGGCCCTTCGCGGCTTCAAGAAAGCCGTCATTAGGGTTAAGATGCCCCTAAGAACGCGGACGGTCGCCGGACAGGACGCGCCATCGGTTTGCCGCAAACGTTGCCCCTTGGAGGTGACGTTCGGGTGCCGATGGCGTAACGACAGCGTCGGCGCGGACGAATCTGCAGCAGGACGGGAAACTCCAGCCGATGTCTTCGCTACTCTGGCCGCTGTTCGTTCTGATCCTCGTCATCGTCGCGATTGTCGCAACGCTGTGGGGCTTTCGCGCGTACACCACCGGCGACACCAGCATGAGCCTCGCGTGGCTCATGCCGCAGCGCCCCGAACCGCGCCTCGGCGTCATGGAGCAGGCGAGCGTGGATGGCCGCCGCAAGCTGCTGCTCATCCGCCGCGACGATGTGGAACACCTGATCATGACGGGCGGCCCCGTCGACGTGGTGATAGAAACGGGGATCGTGCCGCCACGCCAGGCCCTTGCGGAACCGGCCTTCCCCATGGAAACCGACGAGCGGCGCGAGCCGACGCCGCCCGTGTTCACGCGAACCCCGCGCAGCTTTGGTCAGGCCGTCAACGAATAGGCGTCCGCCCCCTGCCGAAAGCGGGCACGGGCCGGCGGCGCCGGGCGCGCGCATGCGGCCCTTTGGCACGCGCGTACGCATTTTGAAGGATGACAGCCGATGAGCACGTCTCGGCACGCCTGGGCCCTCTTGCTGATTGCCGTTGCGGCGCTGCTCGCCACGCCGGGCGTAACCTTCGCGCAGCAGCCTGCGTCACCTCAGCCGGCACAGCAGCAACCTGCCGCGGTCGCGCCGGCGCTTCCTCCCGACGTCGCCGCCGCGCTCGGCAAGATGACGTCGACGCTGTCGGATGCGGAGAAGGCGCTGCAGCATCTCGGCGAATACGAGGAGGGGCTCGGCACCCTGCGCTCGCGGGTCGAAAGTGTGCTTGGCGACAGCACCGAGACCGCCGAATCCTTGCGCCCCAAGCTTGCCGACGTGCAGACCCAGATCCAGAAGCTCGGCCCGGGACCTGGCAAGGACGCACAACCCGAAAGCCCGGAAGTTGCCGCCGAACGCGCGCGGCTGATGACACTGGCCGCCGCCTACGACGGCGCCATCAAGACCAGCGAGCTGACCTGGGTGCGGGCGCGCCAGTTGATCGAGCGCATCACGGCCTTGCGCCACTCGCTGTTCACGAAGAACCTGCTTGAGCGGCTCCCAAGCCCCCTGCTGCCGGGCGTCTGGCGCGACTTCTCTTCCGCCGTGCCCGGCGTGCAGCAACGCGTGACCTACTTCGGCAGCGACTGGCGGAACTGGGCAGCGCCGAAATCGCGCGAGCTGGCCTATTTGCTGGCCGGCGCGCTCGTCCTCTACCTCGTGCTGAAGGCGATCGCCTGGCGCGCGACGCGGCGCCGCACCGTTGCCGCGGACGGCGCGGTCCCGACCTTTTTCGAGCGGGCGCTGTCCGCCACGTGGATTGCGCCGCTCAGGGCCCTGCCTGCGATCGCGGCCACCATGCTGGTGTATGCCGGCCTCGACGGACTGGGCCTTCTCTACAGCCCCTGGGAGCGAACCGCCGGCGGCATTGTCAAAGGCGTGCTGGTCTTTTCCGCTGTCTCCGCCCTGCTCTCCACCGCGCTGGCGCCGCGCGATGCCCATTGGCGGCTCGTGCCGCTTGCGGACAAATCGGCGAGAAAGCTGTCGCTGCTCTTGGCCACCATGACGGCCGTCTACGCCGTCGACGGAGCGCTGACCGAGGTCGCCCGCGCCTTTTTCGTGCCGCTGTCCTTCAGCGTTACGCAGTCATTCCTGATGAGCGCTCTGTTTGCAGGCCTGTTGATCGCTCTGCTGTTAACACCGTTCACTCCACCCGGCGCTGCAGCCGATGCCTATCCCCGCTATCGGCCGCGCTGGCTGAAAGTACCGCTCTGGCTCACAGCCCTCGGCATCATTGCAGCGGCGCTGACCGGCTATGTGGCGCTGGCGCGCTTCATCGCGCAGCAGGTGTTGCTGACGGGCATCGTCGTGCTTTTGATGTGGCTCGGCTACCTCGCCATCCGCGCCCTCACCCGCGAGCCGCCGCCGCGCACGCGGCCGGTCGGCGACATGCTGGAGCACCGCTTCGGCATCGATGCACCGCGCCGCCACCAGCTCGCCCGCCTCACTGAGATCGCCCTCACGCTCGGGCTCGCGATCTGCGCCCTTCCGTTCCTGATGCTGCAATGGGGCTTCTCCGGCGCCGACATCCGCGACTGGCTGACGTCGCTGCTGTTCGGCATCGAGATCGGGCAGTTCCGCATCTCGCTGGTGCGCATCCTCGGCGGCATCCTGCTGTTCATCGCGCTGCTGCTCGCCACCCGCATGATCCAGCGCGTCCTGCGCGAGCGGGCGGAAGCCTCCCGCATGGATTCCGGCATCGCCAACTCGATCGAGACGGTGGTGGGCTATGCCGGCACAGGCATCGCCGGCCTCATCGCGGTGTCCTATGCGGGCCTCGACATCACCAACCTCGCCATTGTCGCCGGCGCGCTTTCCGTCGGCATCGGCTTCGGCCTGCAGTCGATCGTCAACAATTTCGTCTCCGGCCTGATCCTGCTGATCGAGCGCCCGATCAAGGTCGGCGACCGGATCGTCATCGGCGACGTGCAGGGGCAGGTGCGCAGCATCAACGTGCGTGCCACCGAGATCGAGACCGGAGATCGCGCCAGCCTGATCGTGCCCAACTCCGAGCTGATCACGGGCCGCGTGCTGAACTGGACGCACCGCAATTCGATCGGCTCCGTGAGCGTAAAGGTGCGCGTCGGCTACGGCTCCAACCCCGAGCAGGTGATCGCCATCCTGAAATCGTGCGCGGAAGCGCACCTGCAGGTGCTGCGCACGCCGGCGCCGGGCGTGGTACTGGAGGGCTTCGGCGACAGCGCGCTGCTGTTCAGCCTGAGCGTGACGCTGCCGGACATCGGCCAGGCCGGGGCCGTTCAGTCGGAATTGCGCATCGCCATCATCAAGGCCCTGCGCGAGGCCGGCATCGACATCCCCTACAACCAGGTCGACGTCACGCTGCACGACCTCGACCAGATCAAGGCCCGCTTGCTCGGACAGCAGCCGAACGGCGTCACGGCGGCGCGCTAGGTTCCGCCTTCGCCGCCCTTCTTGCGCAGGATGACGCGCGAGAACCAGCCGGGCTTCTTCGCCTCGCCCGTGGCGGCAGCGCCGCCAGCCGTACCGGCCGACGGCCCGCCGACGACCACGGTGAACTTCTCGAAGAACTGGTCCGCCAACTTCTTGGCGGTCGAGTCGATCAGCCGCCCGCCGAGCTGGGCGAGCTTGCCGCCGACATCGGCCTTCACGTCGTACGTCATCAGCGTGCCGCCACCCTCGTCGGCGAGACGCACCGTGGCGCTGCCTTTGGCGTGGCCCGCCACGCCGCCGCTGCCCTCGCCGGCGATGCGGTAGCTGTTGGGCGGATCGAGGTCGGAGAGCTTCACCTTGCCGTTGAAGGTGGCCTTCACCGGCCCGACCGCAAGCTTGACCCGCGCCGTCATGTCGGTCGGCGTCTGCATCTCCAGGCTTTCGCAGCCCGGAATGCACTGCTTGAGGATCTCCGGATCGTTGAGCGCCGCCCACACCGTTTCGCGGCTCGCTGCAATGTGCCGTGTGCCGGTCATGTCCATGACGCTGATCCTCGTCGATGTCGGTGAAGCCGTGGATAGACCCTTGTGTAGCGCCTGCCCGACGCCGCATCAACACACGGCGACCGGCGTGCAATGCGGTCTAGCGCGTCTTGCGCACGATCAGGCAGTCGAGCGGAAGACAGCCCGATCCGGCCGCCAGCACGGCCAGCGGGTTGATCTCGATCTCGCTGAGCTCGTCCTTGAAGTCGGCGATGAGACAGGAGAGGCGATGGATGACGTCGGCTGCCGCCGCCACGTCACCCTTGGGCTTGCCGCGCCAGCCTTCGAGCAGGCGGCCCGCCTTGGTCGATTGCAGCATCTCTTGCGCCTCCGCCACAGACACGGGGGCCAGCCGCACGGCGACGTCCTTGAACAGCTCGACATGGATGCCGCCCATGCCGGCCACGATCACGGGCCCGAACTCGGGATCGACGCGCGCACCGATCAGAAGCTCGGCCACCGAGGAGATCATCGGCTGCACCAGCAGGCGCGTGTCCGAACCGCCCGACATGGCACGGCCCTTGTCGAGGAGATCGCGCGCCGCGTGCTCGACTTCGGCCTCGTTGCGCAGGTTGAGGCGCACAAAGCCGTGCTCGGACTTGTGCGCCACGCCCGGCACCAGCGCCTTGATGACCACCGGTGCGCCAAGCGCCTGCATGGCCGCCGTCGCCTCCGACGGGTTCGCCGCCAACCGCTCGGGCAGAACCGGGAAGCCATACGCCGCAAGCACGGCCTTGGCGTCGTGCTCGTCGAGCACCGCCCCTGCACGCGCGGAAGCCAAGGCGCGCGCCGCGTCCGCTCGCTTGCTCTCGGAGGCCGCCGCACGCGCCTGCGGCAGCGGCGGTGTCGAATGCCAGCGCAGATAACGCGCAACCGCACCGATGCCCTCCATGGTTCCGCGCAGGCTCGTCACCGACTTCTCGGCCGCTGCTTGCGCGTAGCCCGGATGCACGTCGCTGCTGACGTTGGAAACGGCCACCGCCGGCACGCCGGCATCCGCCGCTCCGTCGGCGACGGCGCGCAGCAGCGTCGAATAGCGGTTGGCCTGCTGCTCCCCGAGCCCGCGCGGGGAATCCTGCAGCAGCATCAGGACGCCGACGTCGGGCTGGTCACCCAGCGCCTTCACGCACCGGCGCGCAATCGTCGCGTCATAAAGGCCGGCCCAGGTGAGATCGAGCGGGTTGGCAATGTGGGAGTTGGGCGGCAGCAGCTCGGTCAGCGTGTCCCTGGCCGTTGATACGGCGGGCAGGGTGAGCCCTGTTTCGTCGGCCGCATCCAGGGCAAGCGCGATCTGCCCGCCCGAGAGGCTCACCATCGCCGCCCCGTTGGCCTTGAGCGTGCGCGGCAGCGCGGAGAAAGCCAGCGCCGTCTCGATCAGCTCGTCGAGCGAGAACACCTGCACCGCGCCGGCCGCGCGCAGTGCCGCGTCGCTGGCTTCCAGGCTGCCGGCCACCGCGCCCGTGTGCGCGGCAACGGCCTGCTGGCCCTTCGCCGAGCGCCCGCTCTTGAGCACGATCACGGGCTTGTTCAGCACCCGCGCCCGGCGGCAGGCGGCAATGAACCGCTGCGGCTCGCGCAGCTGCTCCAGGAACACGATGAGCGTGTCGACGGTCGGCTCCTCGACCAGGAACGCCAGGTAGTCGGCCACCGTGGTGACGGCCTCGTTGCCCGAGGTGATGAGGTGGCTGAGGCCCAGTCCGCGCGCCGCGTTCAACAGGGCGATGCCGATGGACCCGCTCTGCACCACCGCAGCCGTCCGGCCGACCGGCAGCTCGCCAGGCAGGGACGTGCCGAACAGCGCCGTATGGTCCACGAAATTCAGAAAACCCAGGCAGTTGGGGCCGCACGCGGCAATGCCGGCCTCGCGGGCGAGGGCGACCAGCTCGCGCTGCAAGCCGGCCCCCTGCTCGCCGATCTCGGTGAAGCCGCTCGACAGTACGGCCAGCCCGCCGGCGCCCTTGGCGGCGGCTTCCCTGGCCACCTCGACCACCTTCTCCGCCTGCACCGCGATGAACACCGCATCGACGGCGCCCGGCACCTCCGCCAGCGAGGGGTAGCAGGGCTGGCCCAGCAGCTCCTTGCTGCGCGGGTTGATGAGATGGATCGTGCCGCCGTAGCCCACGGCCTTCAGCGCATTCCAGGCATTGAACCCGGGTCCGATCTTGTCGGACGCGCCGACGATGGCGATCGACGCCGGTCGCAGCAGTCGGGCAATCGTCATCCCTAGTGTCCCGATTCCGAAGTTCGCCACACCTTGAAGTCAGCGTCCCGAGCGAACTTCGGAATCATAAGGGACACTAGAAGCATGATCTTGCTAGTGTGATTCAGATCGAGAAATTCGCTCCGAGCGGCGCTGCACATGCCGGCGAATTTCTCGATCATCACACTAGTCCTTGAACTTGGGCGCGCGCTTCTCCAGGAACGCCTTCATGCCTTCCTCGGCGTCCGCGTGCCCGAATACCGCCGCGCACAGCTCTTCCTCGTACTCGACCATGCTGTCCCAGGAATGGCGCAGGTTATGGCTGATCGCCTTGCGGGTTGCGCTGATGGCCTGCGGCGAGGCCGCTGCGATGCGCTCGGCAACCTTCTGGGCGGCGCTCATCAGTTCGCCTCGCGGCACCACCTTGCTGACGAGGTCCATGTTGTAGGCCTCCTGCGCGCCGAAGTTCTCACCCAGCAGCAGGATGTCGAGCGCCTTGTTGCGCCCCACGAACCGGGGCAGGCGCGTCAGGCCCATGCCCCAGCTCGGCACGATGCCGAGGAAGGCGTCGCCGGCGCGGAACACCGCGTTGTCGGCCGCAATGCGGTAGTCGCAGGTCCAGCCAATGGCCGTACCACCGCCGATGCAATAGCCGTGGATGGCCGCGATGATGGGCCGGGGGAAGGTCTCGATCCGCTGCAACGTGCGCCGCCCGTAGTCGCGGAAGGCCTTGCCGTCTGCCGGCGTGCTCATCTGCGATTCCTGGCGCAGGTCGGCCCCCGCGCAGAACGCCTTCTCGCCCGCACCTGTGAGGATCACGCAGCGGATGGCCTTGTTGCGCTCGATCTCGTCGAGCGCGGCATGCAGGGCATCCAGCAGCCGGATCGAGACGGCGTTGACGGGCGGATTGTTGAGGGTCACGCGCGCAATCGCGCCCTCCGTTTCGAGCAGCACGACTTTGTCCGTCACTCCAGCGTCCTCCTGAACGTCATGTGTTTCTCAGCCTGCCCTCAGGGCGACGGCCTGTACTTGGCGATCATGGCTTGCACCCTGGCGACCGCGTCCTCCGGCAGGGTGTGGCGCGCCGGGAACGGCTTGGTCTTGCGCGTCGCGTCGATGATCAGCTTGGCGGTCGTGCCCTGGTTGTTGGAGGGATCGAGCACGGCGCCCATGGCATTGCGCAGCACGTCCATGTCCGTGTCGGCCTGCATGCGGGTGGCCATCGCCCACATCACGTCGAAGTCGCTCGTCACGTCGACGTCGTCGTCGACGATCACCACCAGCTTGACCGAGAGGTCGTCGCCGAGCGTCACTGCGCCGATGTTGCGCACCTGCCCCGGCGCGGGATCGCGCACTGAGACATAGACATGCAAACGGCACGTGCCCGACTTGGGGTAGGCCACCGCGGTTACGTTGGGGTTGTGCTGGCGCAGCGTGCGCAGCAGCCGCGCCTCCTGCGGAATGGCCAGCAGCATGGTGTGCTCGTCGGAGATGCCGGGCACGATGTCCTGGAAGATCGCGTTGTTGCGATAGAGGATGGAATCGATTTTCAGCGCGTGCTCGGTGGAGCGCTCGGACGCATAGCCCGTGAACTCGGCAAAGGGCCCCTCGGGGAAGCGCTCGCCGACGATGATGGTGCCCTCCAGCGCGATCTCGCACTCGATCGGGATCTCAACCTTGCCCATCGGCCCCATGGCGATCTTGAGCGGCTCGCCGAAGAACCCGCCTGCAACTTCGTACTCATCCGTGGAGATCGGCCCCTTCCACAGCCCCGAGCCGAAGCTCAGCAAGGGATGGCAGCCGATCAGCACGGCAACCGGCAGGTGCTGGCCCAGTTCCTCGGCGCGCCGCGCGTAGGTCCACAGGTGGCGGCGGCTGTGCAGGCTGGTGCCGAGAATGTTCGGGCCCTTGAGCTGCATGCGGTGGAAGCTCGCGTTGCGGACGCCCGTATCCGGATCTTTCGCCACCACGATGCCGTTGGTGATGTAGGGCCCGCCGTCCTCCGAGAAATGCCGGGGAATCGGCAGGCGATGGAGATCGACGTCCGCGCCGGTGAGCACGTTGTCGAGGATCGGGCCTGTCTTCACCAGCTCCGGCGTGTAGAGTTTGTCGCCGACGCGACCCCAGGCGTCGAATAGCTCGGCTTCCTCCACGCCCAGCGCGAAGGCGTAGCGCTTGCGGTTGCCGAACACGTTGGCGACCACCGGGAACGGGCTGTTGCCGACCTTCTCGAACCACAGCACGGGTGACTGCCCCCGCCGCTCCAGCTCCATCGCCATCGCCGTCATGTCGTAGTCGAGGGCAATCGGCTCCTTGACGCGCAGGATGCTGTCGGGGTCCCACTCGGCCAGCGCATCGAGGAAGTCGCGCAGGTTGCGGGCCGGGCGCGCCGGCTTCTTGGTCTTGCTCACGTGAGAGAATGCTCCTGGTTAGTGCCCGTGTCAGGCGTCGACCATCTGGTCCAGCACCCAATTGTCGAAGGCGTGGCACAAGGTTTCCATGTGGGTGAACTTGCCGGACAGGCCCACCGGCAGGCATAGGCCTTCCTGCTGGCGCTCCACCGCCTCGTTGTCCTCGGGCACGATGGAATCCACGCGGCGGTAGTAGTACTCCGCCTTCTCCGCGAAGTCCGGCCGCGCCACGGCCTCCTTGGAGAAGAACGACGCCGCCACCAGCGTCGTGCGATCCGGCCCCTTGGGATGCAGCTCGAACGCCCAGGCGCTGTCGACCGTGAACCCGAACAAGGTGGACGGCAGCAGGCACGGGTAATAGGTGCCTTCCGTGTAGCGCCCGCTCAGCTTCGGGAAGCGCGGGAACGCCTTGTCCTGGTCTTCCTCCAGCAGCCCGCGGCTGCCGGCGTGAACGGTGAAGTGCGCGATATAGATGCCGTCCGTCTCCACGTGCGAGGCGCGCTGCCGGCTCTTCACCTTCTGCTTGGCGAGGCTGCCCGGGTGCACGAACGGCACGTGCAGGCTGTCGTTGTAATTCTCGTACCAGAGCTTCCAGTTGGCCTTCACCTCCCAGCTCTTGCGCCGGGTGCACACGAAGTTGGCGGGCTCGTAGCCGGCCCACTCCTGCTGCAGGCTTCCCAGCGCCTTCGAGGCCGCGGGCAACCCGTTCTCGAAGGCGACAAACAGGAAGCCGTCGACAATGTCGAGACGCGGGGCATGCAACGACAGCTCGCTCTTGATGCCCTCCATATCCTCGTCCACGAGCGGCGTCGCCACCAGGCCGCCCGTCAGGTTGTAGGCCCACGCGTGATAGGGACAGCGGATGAGCTTGCAGTTGCCTTCGCCCCACAGCAGCTTGGAGCCGCGGTGGCGGCACGAGTTGAAGAAGGCCCGTACCTTGTCGTCCTGGCCGCGCACGACGATCAGGGGAATGCCGGCGACATCCAGCGTGAAGAAGTCGCCGGGCTTGGGTACCTGGCTGACGTGGCCCACATAGTTCCAGCCCTTGCGGAAGATGCGCTCCACCTCCCGCTCGTACCAGCCGGCCGACGTATAGGCCCAATGCGGCAGGGGCTCCGCCTGCTGAGGCGGAAGGCGCACCTTTTCGAAGCTGCCTGCCGCGAACAGATTGCCTTCCACCGCCATGACATGCGCCTCCCGTCCCGATTGCCGCTCTACTTGTCGGCCTTGGCCGCCGCGATGACCGCGTTGGCGTCGAACTTGTTGATCTCGTCGATCAGCTCGTTCGTATAGGACGCCGTGACATCGAAGTCGGCCGGCAGAAGGTTCTCGGCCTGCATCAGCTTGGCAACGCCGCGCCACTGCGACTCGAGGTTCTCGCCCCACTTCACGCCCTTGGGCGTCGAGTAGCCGCTGAAGCGCGACTCAAACACCAGCAGCGCCTTCTCCATGGCGATCTTCTCATCGCCCTCGGGCTTGGTCGCGGGGTACTGCTGCCAGTGCACCCTGATGGTCTTTTCCGGGTTGGTCAGACCGTAGATGGTGCTCTGGGCAATGCAGCGCAGCGCCTTGGCAACCGTGGCCTTGTTGGCGGCCAGGAAGTCCTCGTGCACGACGATCACGTTGCCGATCAGGTCGTCGAAGTACGGGGGGTTGAGCTGAACGAGATCGGCACCTGCCGCTTGCAGCTGCGCCACCGCGGTATCCCAGGCAAACCAGGCATCGGCGTCGCCGCGCTTGAGGGCCAGCATCGCCTGCGCGCCTTCGCCGATGGCCAGCCACTTCACATCCTTGTCGGGATCGATCTTGGCCGCCTGTAGCATCTGCCGGCCGTAGGGTACCGCACCCGTGGACATGGCGATGGCGCCCATCGTCTTGCCGCGCAGGTCCTCGGTCTTCTTGATGCCGGAGGTCTTCAGCGCGACGGCGCGATAGATCGTGCTTCTCGAGTAGGTATAGACCGACTTGACCTTTGCGCCTTTCGCCCTTGCCATCATCAGCACTTCCGGGCCGAGGTTGGCGAAGGTGACGTTCTTGGCCGCGATCTGCTGCATGCCGGCCGTGGCGCCCTGGATGCCGACCACGTCGACGTCGATACCCTCCTTCTCCCAGCACTTCATGTACTTGGGTAGGGACGAGTGCGCGGCATGTCCCACGGTGATGGCCGTGGTGGTGGGGGAAAATATGAGCTTCTGCGCGTGCGCGGGGGTGCCGACGAACAGCGCAAGGGCAGCGAAAGGAACAATCGGGAAACGTTTCAAGCTTGGCATGTGATTTCTCTCCGTCACTACAATCAGGCGTTACTCAGGCCGTTGTCACACTGTGCTGCTCGTTCCAGAACACGAGCTTGCGATGGGCGAACCGCAGCAGCAGATGGCAGCTGATCCCGTAGCCGGCGAGCAGGATCAGGAGCGCAAACACGCGCGGGATATTGAGCTGGTAGTTGGCATCCAGGATCAGGAAGCCGATGCCGTCCTTGGAGCCGACGAACTCGCCGACCAGCGCACCGAGGATGCTGAACACCACGGCCACGCTCAATCCGGCAAAGATGAACGGCAACGCATTGGGAAGCTGGACCATGCGGAAGGTCAGCCACCTCCCGGCCTTCAACGAGCGCATCAGGTCGAGCTTGCCCTGCTCGCAGCTCCTGAGCCCGATGATGGTATTGACGAGGATCGGGAAGAAGGCGACCAGCGTCGCCGTCACGATCTTTGAAAGGGAACCATAGCCGCACCACACCAGGATCAAGGGCGCGATCGCGATCTTGGGCACCGTCTGCAGGGCAACGACCCATGGATAGACGGTCTTCTCGATGAACCTGAACTGGGAAATCAAGGCCCCGAGCGCAATCCCCATGAACATGGCGATGAGAAAGCCCGACAGCGCCCTGTAAATCGTTATCCCGAGATGCTCGAGAAAAAGTCCGCTGGCGAGGCCATGCCACAGCGACACCAGAATCTTGCTCGGCGGCGGCAGCAGCAGCGCATCGATCTCGAAGAAGCGGACGTGAAACTCCCAGTAGGCGACCAGCAGCACGGCAAAAAACGGCGAGACCAGCTTGTCCGTGATCCGGCTCAAAATCGAAGGCCCGGCCGGCAGCGAGGGGACGGAAGCGGCCCCGATTGCGCTTTCGCTTTGAACGGTCATGGCGTGGCTCCGCTGCGCGCGTGGGCGCCGGCCCCAAGCAGCCCGCGGATATGGCGGACGTACTTGCCGAACTCTTCCTTGTTGATCATCTCGAGCGTTCTGGGCCGCGGCAGATCGATGGTGATCTCCTCCACGACACGGCCCGGTCGCGGCGACATCACGATCACACGGTCCGCCAGGAACACCGATTCCGTGATCGAGTGGGTGATGAGAACCACCGTCTTGCGCGTCGCCGCCCAGATATCCAGCAGCTCCAAGTTCATCTGATCGCGGGTCATCGCATCGAGCGCGCCAAACGGCTCGTCCATCAGCAGCATGGCCGGATCGTGCACCAGGGCCCGTGTGATCGCCACGCGCTGCCGCATGCCGCCCGACAGCTCGTGCGGATACTTGTTCGTGAAATCCTTGAGGCCGACGGTCTCCAGCAGGGCACGCGCCCGCTCTCCATACTTGCGCGCATCGAGCTTGAGCACCTGCACCGGCAGCAGAACATTCTGCATCACTGTGCGCCAGGGCAGCAGGGTGGCATCCTGGAACACGATGCCCGCCTGTTCGGAGGGCCCGACCTGCGGTGCGCCGTTGATCCTGATGGTGCCGGAGCTCGACCGCTCGAGGCCGGCAATCAACCGCAACAGGGTCGTTTTCCCGCATCCGGATGCGCCAACGACGGTAATGAACTCGCCCCCGTTGATGGTCAGATTGGTGTGGTTGAGCGCATGCACCGGCTCGCCGGACGCAGTGGCGAAGATTTTCGAGACGCCACTCAGCTCGATGGCCGGCGTGGTGTCGTGCAGACGTAGCGCTTTCTGCATCGGCTAGCTGGAACCCGCCCCCCAAAAGCTCCCGGCACTTGGATGGTCCGCGAAGTGCCGCGCGGTCAGCGCCGTGTGGAAACTCGGCTGTCGAGCCCGGGAGAGGGGCGCATGCGCGCCTCGCGCTGTGCAGCGCGGCGATGCGGCCTGATGTCGGCACTTCGCCATCGACATCTCTCTCACTAGTATTATCTTTAGAACATTAGCACCACGGTCCACACCGAGGAAGTAGTAGAATTTGAGCACTGTGCTCATGAACGGAGCAACACCTTATCGCACTTCGACTGCCATGGCAGAGCCCGGACAGATGACGGTCTCCCAGCTCGGCAGTACGGTGACACGCAAGTTCCGCGCCTTCGCCCCCGCAGCAACACCGGCCAAGCACCGCACATGACCACGCCCCAACCCAAACGCCTGATTGTCGGCATCAGCGGGGCATCGGGAATCATCTATGGCGTGCGCCTGCTCGAGGCGCTGCGCGACGCCGGCATCGAAACGCACCTCGTCATGACCAAGGCGGCTCAGGTGACGCTCGCGCACGAAACGTCAATGAAGGTTGCCGACGTCCAGTCCATGGCCGGCGTTGTGCACCGCATCGAGGACATCGGCGCATCCATTTCCAGCGGCTCGTTCCGGACCATGGGCATGATCGTGGCGCCATGTTCCATCCGCAGCCTGTCCGAAATCGCCTGCGGCGTAACCTCCAACCTCCTCACGCGCGCCGCGGACGTGATTCTGAAGGAGCGCCGGCGCCTGGTGCTGATGGTACGCGAGACGCCGCTGCACCTCGGTCACTTGCGCAGCATGGCGCAGGTCACGGAGATGGGCGCCATCGTCATGCCGCCCGTGCCCGCATTCTATGCGCGCCCCCAGACCATCGATGATCTGGTGGCGCACAGCGTCGGGCGCGCGCTCGACCTCTGCGACATCGAGAATGACCTCGTTCGCCGCTGGGGCGAACCCAAGGGGAGCAAGTCCCCGAGCTGACATGGAGAAGTGCGACGAGCATGTCGACTGTTCCACTCGACGGACCGCATTGGTCGTTTGCTCTTGATACTTATGCGCGGCCCGGCGTGTCGGACGCCTGTCTCCTCCTGCAGGACCGCGCCGGCGTCGACGTCAATGTTCTGCTCCTGGTCCTCTATGCGGCTACGCGGCGCGGCATCGCGCTCAGCCGCTCCGAGCTGCAGGACATGGACAATGCCGTCGCCCTCTGGCGGCAGGAGGTCATCCACCCTCTGCGCGGCACCCGTCGCCGCCTGAAGACCGGCCCCGGCCCGGCGCCCAATGAGGTCACGGAGGCTCTGCGCGGCCGCATCAAGCAGGCCGAGCTTCAAGCCGAGCAGATCGAGCAGGCCGCGCTGGCGCAGTGGCTCGAGGTGCACGCACGCGCCGCAAACGGCGCCGTCGTCATTGCAGACGCGCTTCGTGATGTCGTGGCGTACTTCGCCGAACGAACGTCCGCGGGTTTGCAGTTGGACGCGGACCCGGCCATCCGGGATGCAATCGCCACGATCGCCCGGCAGGCCGGCGACGGCGCAAGTTAGCGCAGCCCCGCCACGCCGTCCTCGCCGATGTCCCAATACAGCCCCGCCATGACCTCGATGGCAGAACGCGACAGCGGCATGAGGATGTGCTCGTCGGGCGCGTGCTGGGAGCAGGACGCATAGGAATGCGGGATCCAGATCGTGGGCATGCCGAGGACGTCGGTGAAGACATCGTTGCAGATCGACCCGCCCATCTGCGGCACGATCGCAGGCTTCGTATTTGACGAACGGCGCAGGGAGGCCGCGACGAGCTTCACCCACGGGTGGTCGGGCTCCGTGCGGGTGGCCGCAAAGCGGCCGTCATTGACGGCGGGCGGCGGCATCACCTTCACGCGCGAGAAGCCGCGCTGATCGAGGTGGCGCTGCAGGGCCGGCATCACCGCGTCCGCGTCGGTCCCCGCGACGAACCGCAGCTGGCAGTTGGCGACCGCGCTCGGCGGCACGGCGTTGACCGGCCGTCCGGGCGTACCTGCCGTGAAGGCGAGGACGTGGAAAACGTTGGAGCCGTAGACGCGCTCGGCCGGTGTATGTCCCGGCTCGCCCCACCATGGATCGACAGCGGGGCCGTCGGCGCCGCCGTCGACCTCGACATCCGCCAGCGCCTCCTTGACGGCCGCCGACATGGGCGGCGCCTTCAACGCCTCGACGAGCAACGCCCCGGTCGGACCGACGATGACGGCCAGCGCATTGGCAAGGATAAGTGCCGGATTGGCAATCAGGCCGCCCCAGTTGCCCGAGTGATGGCCGCCGTCGCGCAGGTCGCAGACAAGATCGAAATTGATGGCGCCGCGGCAGCCAAGCGTCATCGTCGGCCGCTCCGGCTTGACGCGCGGACCGTCGGAGGCGATCAGCACGTCCGCCGCGAAATCGCGCTTGTGCAGGCCGGCAAGTTCGGCGAGGCCCTTGGAGCCGGCTTCCTCACCCATCTCCAGAATGAACTTGGCATTGAAGCCGAGCCGCCCGCCGCGTTCGGCGCGCACCGCCTCGAGCGCCGCCATGTTGAGCGTGTGCTGCCCCTTGTTGTCGGCGGTGCCGCGCCCATACAGGCGCTCGCCGTCGCGCGCCGTCTCCCACGGCCCCTTGCCCTTGGTCCACTGGTCCTCGAGACCGCGGATGACATCGCCGTGCCCGTAGCCCAGCACGGTGGGGCGCCCCTCTTCCTCCACATAGGAGGCCAGCAGCACCGGCGCCTGGCCCGCGATCGGGTTGTCATAAACGCGCGTCGAGAAGCCGAGGCGCGCAAATGCCGGGGCGATCTCCTCGTCGAGGTAGCGGTGAAGCTCCGGCAGGCTGGCCGGCAGCTTCTGGCTTTCGGTGCGGAAGGCCACGCGGCGGGCGAGATCCGTCTCGAACCGGCCGCCCTCGACATAGGCGCGGGCGCGCTCGACTGCACCGCCTCGAGTTCCCTGTGACATACGCAAACCTCGCGCTCAGGCCATGCCGCAACACCGGCATTCAACCATGCCGCTGTAGATTGCAACAGGCTCAGGGCGAGCTTGCCGGCACGGGTGCGCGAACAGGGACCGGCTCGACAACCAGGGCCGGTACAATGGTGCGGTCGAAAGGAAACGGCCTAGATGACCGCACGCCGTTGAATATCAATAGTTTGGTCGCTCGCTACAAAGGGGTTTGTAGCGAGCTTTTGTAGTGATAGCAAGCCTGCGAGTACTCAGACATTCCCCACCAAGACCTGATTGCGAAGCGATATCGTCGAATTGGGTGAAGCAGGCAAATGCGCGTACAATTGCGCCCTCCCATGATCACTCCGAACAAAGCTAATTTACAACCGCGCCAACCGGACGTCGCTGAAAGTTGAGTTCTTTCGCGCTCGCGCCGAAGATGAACCCAGTATTGCTTTCTGACCACTGGCGTAGCGCAGGTGCCGTCGATCCGAGATCGGGACAACCCACGTGTAGCAGAGCATCGTCGAAAGCGGGTTTTCGACGGGGACCTGGTCCGCAAAGCGCATTACTCGTCGCATCAACCGAGCACACAGCCGTCCGACCAGGCCGCGACCTGAGGAAAGTATTGGTGATCAAGGCGTAGTCCCTGACCAGTTCGCCGTACCACCACCGGGCCGATCGACAGTGCGCGCACGTTGTTGACGAAGCGCGCAAGGTGGAGGGTGACCTGGGCGTCGCTCGGCTTGTAGCTCTCGGCCGAAGGTCCCCGGCGCGCGCCCCACCCGTCGAGGCGGAGCGGCCGAACTTGAGCAGCAGCGACAGCACGAGGGCTGCCGAGCGCCACAAGCCGCCAGTTGTGGGCCAGCACGCGGGCGGCACCTAGCCGTTCGTCCCAGACCTGGGCCGCCTTCTGTTAGGGGGTGGAGATGCGCTGCCGGCGCGCCAGGCTGCACTCACAGCGGCGGCGGATCGGGTCTTGCACCGGGCTGCTTGATCCGGGTCCGCCGGGGTGATGGCGAACCGGCATCGCGGTAACCTTGGGCCGGCCCCTCGCAATACGCATCATGAGCTACGCTCAGAGTGCCGGCTGGCGGGGGAGGCATCGACGCTTGATCTGGTGTCGCACCTGCTGGCCACGCACTACCACTTGGCTTTGGCCCCTGGGCGCGCGCGGCCGATGGTACCGTAGCGGTTGAAGCGAGCGCAGGAGTTGTGTGGGCCAATTTTGGACCGGCCGATGTCGTGGCGGGAGGGGGCTCAAGCGTCCGGGACGAGCGTGTTTCGCGTTGGGCGAGGATTCAAGGAGCGATTCGCGCTCCGCGCCGCATCGTTATCTGGTCGAGCAGCGTCTCCTCACAGCGCGAACGCTCTTGAACGATCGGAAGCGGCCGGTCAGCGATGTCGCCCCGCGTTCGCCTACACGCACAGCCACTTCACGGCCTTATCCACACGTTGCGGGCACGGCGCCGAGCAAGTTTCGCGAGATCGGCGAGACCCTAGACGCATGAAGAAGCGCGTGCGCTCGTCGAAATGCTATGGATTGGAGGCAAGTCAGTAGTCGCGAATCGGCCCGGGAAACGGAGGCAATCAAGCGCCAAGAGGAATTCCACGCAATATGGGCGGCGGTGCCTACCTAGACATTCCAAGTTCAAAGGGACGCCTCCTTGGAACCCAACGCTGTCGTTTCCGCGTGCCGGGGAATCGTTATGATGAATTCTGTGCCTGGCTGGTGCCGCATGAGCGTAAGCTCGGCACCAGTTTGTTGTACCAGGGCCTGGATCAACCGCATGCCGAGGCCTTGGGCCTGCCCTGCATCGAAGCTTTCGGGTAGACCTGGCCCATGGTCGCGTACGGACAATACCACAGCCTCGGAACCCGACTGGGCTATACCCACGGAAATAGTGCCCTGACCAGCCTCTGAGGTGGCGTGCTTGGCCGCGTTGGTCACGAGCTCGGTGGCTAGAAGCGCAACTCGTACTGCTCGATCGGTCGCCATCGATATCGGACGGTTGGGTTCATAGTTGACCTCGCATTGCGGGACCAAGCCCGCGAGGTCCTCGCAGATATCGCCGAGGTAGGCGGCAAGGTCGACCGTGCCGATATCGGTCGTTCGGTAAAGTCGCTCATGGATGCGGGCTACGGCCGTCACCCGGCCAATTGCCTCCTGAAGGCTATGCGCCAGCGCGGGGTCTTTCGTTGCCGTTGCCTGCAGGCTGAACATGCTGGCTACCAGCTGCAGGCTGTTTTTGACGCGGTGGTTGATCTCATTGACGAGGACCTTCTGATGCTCGAGCGCCGTGCGCAGGCTTCTCTCGTAGCGTTGGCGCTCGATGGCCATGCCGATAATGTTGGCTGCGCCTTGCAGGAACGCGATATCGTGCTCGCTGAACTCTCCCTCCGACCGGCTGTCGACCTCGAGCACGCCGAAGGGCGCGCCGTCGCCTTGAAGAATGACATTGATAGCGCGTCTCACGCCATGCGCCTTGAGCAGGTCCGGCGTTCTGAAACGTTCCTCGTTTTCCAGATGATTGGAGATGACCGGCTTTCCGGTGCGCAATGCGAAACCTGAAGGAGATTCGAGATCGGAACCCACACTGGCGATGCCGATTAGACCCGGGTCCCAGCCAACTCCGGCCCGCAGGAGCAGTCGGTCGTCCTCCGGAATGTATTCCAGGATTTTGCAGAGCTCGGCTTGCAATCCCTCCGCCGCCAGCTGCACGGCACGCTCCAGGAGTTCGGCAAATCCCGTCCGCTGCAGGGCGACGACACCGAGTTCCGCTAAGATCTCCTGCTGCCGAATGCGCAGGTTGAGCGCCCGATGGCTGAGTTCGACCTGCCCGCCCTGGGGTGGCGGCTCGACAACCGGACTGTCGGGATCGGGCCCAGGGAGCTCGGATGGTGGCATGGCTTGCGCTTTCGCTGTGGCCTGCGTCGACCGGCAGGGTGCCGGACTAGGGATCCACCCACGCCTTTAGCGCTTGCTTGTCAAGGCTTGATCGCAGCCACAAGTTGCCCCGGGCGGGTTGGCTTGTCGACGATGGGCACCCCCGGGTGTTCCAGCTCCGGTTGGCCGCGCGAGCTGGTGTGGAATAGAAACGGCACGCCTAGCGCGGTCAGACGGTATGCGACAGGTGTCGCCGTCTCCGTTTCCAGCCGGTAGTCGAGCACCGCAGCGTCGATGGCCGACGCTTCGATCAGTCGCGCTGCATGCGCGAGGTTGTAGGCGGGGCCGATCACGTCCGCGCCCGCTCCCCTGAGGTGATAGGCCACGTCGAGAGCAATAATCGGGTCGTCCTCGACGATGAGAACTCGAAGCCCTTCGAGCCGGTCACCCATGGTCTCACGCCCCAAGCCGTGAGCTTCAAACGGTTGCGTGTGGTTTTTTGTTCCGCCGTCAGCTAAGGGTTGCCGCAACTGGAACACGCCGGCCAACGTGAGCGTTGCCTCGGCGGGAGACTCCTTCCCCTTCGTTAGAAACAAGGAGGTTCGCCGCCGGCGGATCGAGCCATGACGGAAGACAGCGCACAGATGCACGGTGATCACGGCCTTCTATCGCCGGACAAACCTAACGTCGGCGCACATCCCGCCGCTTGTCCGGTGGTTGGTCTCGGCGCCTCTGCCGGGGGGCTCGAAGCGTTCCAGTATTTTCTCAGCGCGGCGCCGGTTGATTCGGGATGTGCCTTCGTTCTCGTGCAGCACCTCGATCCCAACCACGAAAGCATGCTGGCCGAGCTGCTCGGCCGCCGCACTGCCATGCCGGTCCGCCAAATCGTTGACGGCGTGCTCGTGGAGCCCAATTGCGTCTATCTCATTCCGCCCAACGCCAGTCTTTCCATCGAGAAGGCGCGCCTTCGGCTCTCCGATTTCTCCGAACCGCGTGGCTTCCGACGGCCGATCGACGTGTTCTTTCGCAGCCTCGCGATGGACCAGGGTGCCAACGCGGCGTGCATCGTGCTGTCAGGCACCGGGGGCGACGGAGCCGAAGGGCTGCGAGCGGTCAAGGAAGCCGGCGGCCTCACCCTCGTTCAGAAGCCTGAGTCCGCCAAATACGACGGAATGCCCAAGAGCGCCGTCGCGACCGGGTTGGTCGACAAAGTTCTCGATGTGTCCGACATGCCCGCCGTCATCCGCGACTATTTCGATCGCGCTAGTACCGGCGTGCTCAACCTTCCCGACATCACGGACTTTTTGTTGGAGGTCTGCGGCGAGCTGCGGCACCGGCTTGGACACGATTTTAGCCAGTACAAGCGCAGCACAATGCTGCGTCGCGTCCAACGGCGCATGCACGTCGTGGGCACCCCCACGAGCGCCGGCTACCTCGCGCGGCTGCGCGAGAGCGCCGGGGAAGCGGAACTTCTGTTTCGTGACCTGCTGATCAACGTAACCTGCTTCTTTCGCGATGCCGAGGCCTTCGATGTCCTGCGCCGCGCCGTGATCCCCGAGCTACTGAGAAACAAGGGCGCCGGGGATACAGTCCGCATCTGGACGCCGGGGTGTTCGAGCGGAGAAGAGGCCTACAGCGTGGCGATCCTGTTGGCGGAGGCGATGGTGCGGATGAGCGCGCGGCCCGCGGTGCAGATCATGGCCACGGATATCGACGAGCCGATGCTGCAGAAGGCGCGCGCGGCCCGCTATCCCCGCTCGGTGGTCAGGGACGTCCCTCTTGAACTACTCGATCGCTATTTCTTCGCGCAGGACGACGATTATATGCTGTCGCCCGCCATCCGGGACATGGTTCGGATCTCCAACCACAATCTCATCAAGGACCCCCCGTTCTCACGCCTTGACCTGATCATCTGCCGCAACCTCTTAATCTATTTGAACACCGCCCTGCAGCAGCGGCTGATCCCTGTCTTTCACTACGCCCTGCGGCCCGACGGGGGGTTATTTCTTGGCTCCGCTGAGAACATTGCGGGGCACAATGACCTGTTTGCGACCATTGATCCTGCCGCCAAGATCTACCGTCGCATCGGCACACAACGGCAGTCGGTCGCGATGCCACTGCTGGTCCAGCCACTGGCGCACAGCATCACCCTTGCCGGCGACGAGCCACGTCGCAACGGACTGGTGGCCGCGGACCGTGCCGTCGATACGGTCACGCGGCGCGTGATGGAGCGTCATGCGCCCGCGCACATCGTCGTCAACCCCGACAATGAAATCATGCGCGCCTCGGCCCGGACAAGCAGATATCTCGAGCTCGCCGAGGGAAATCTCTCCCCCAAGGTGACCGACCTTACCAAGCGCGGTCTGCGCTCGGCCGTTCGCGCTGCGCTAGACGCAGCGCGGCAGCGTCGCAAGCGGATCGTCAAACGCGACGTGCGCGCGCATGCCGATGACGACATCGTCCTCTTGGTCGATGTCGTGGCGGAACCCCTGAACGATCGCGAGATCCTCCTGGTGTTCCACGACGTCCCGGCTCACCGCCTGTCGAGGGATGATGGTGCTGAAGCTGAGGTCGACAATGACCGGAGCGAGGATCGCATCAAGCAGGTCGAGGACGAGCTGCACGAGACCCGAACCAAGCTGCGCACGACGGTTGAGGAACTCGAGACCTCGAACGAGGAGCTGAAGAGCTCCAACGAAGAAATGATGTCGATGAACGAGGAGCTACAATCGACCAACGAGGAGCTGGCGACCGTTAACGAGGAGCTCAAGAACAAGGTCGAGCAGCTGGCGCGCGCCAACAGCGACTTGCAGAACTTCATCGAGAGCACGCAGATACCGACAATCTTCCTCGATCGCAGAATGCGCATCCGAACGTTCACGCCGGCCACCAAGGCGCTATTCCGGTTCCAGGACCAGGACCATGGGCGGCTCTTCTCCGACGTGAATTCCAGCGTGGATCACCATCAGCTGGAGGGCCTGGCGCAGACCGTACTTGAAACTGGTGAGGCCCTCGAGCAGGAGATCACGCTCGACGACGTGAGCGCAAGCTACGTCCTACGCGTCCTGCCGTATCGGGACGTCCATGAAGCCATCGACGGCGTGATCCTGGTGTTCGCTGACGTCACTAACATTCGCCAGACGCAAGCGGCGCTGGCCCGCAACGAAGGCATTGCACGGCAGCGCAGCGACGAGATCGAAAAGCTCTATAAGACGGCTCCGGTCGGCATGGCCCTCGTCGACCGCAACCGCCGGTTCCTCAGGATCAACCAGCACTTCGCCGACCTAAGTGGTCAGTCGATGGAAGGTCATTTCGGGCGAACGCTGCAGGACGCACTGCCGAGCTTGTGGGAGAGGGTGGACCGACCCATCTCCGAGGTCTTGGAGCATACGAGGGAGATTGCCAACTTCGAGGCGACGCTGCGCCTCAACGGCAATGCCGCGCGGGACTTTCTCATCGATCTCTATCCGTACGAAGAAGATGGCCGCGTGACCGCTGTGGGTATCATCCTCAAAGACGTGACAGAGCTTCGCCAGCTGGAGAAGGAGCTGCGGCACCTGATGGATGAGCTGCAGCATCGGGTGAAGAACACGCTGGCGACCGTGGCTTCCATCGTAAATCAGACGGTTGCGAGCAAGGGCGATCGTGCCGAGCTGGCAGAGAGGCTGCAGAGCCGCATTGCCGCACTCGCGGCGACGCACAGCCTGCTCACCTCACAGAGCTGGCGCGGCGCTTCCTTGCGTGACATCGTCGAGGGTGAACTGCGGCCGTTCGATCACGAGGGTCAAATCGAGGTGTCCGGCCCCCAGGTCGACTTGCCTCCCAAGCATGCGTTGACGCTGACCCTGACCCTGCATGAACTTGCCACCAACGCCGCAAAGTATGGAGCGCTGGCGCATGCGGTGGGGCGACTGTCGGTCACATGGGTGGTGAGCGTCGATGCATCGCAACGCCGGCTGACGCTCCATTGGATCGAAGAGGGCGTGCCGACCATCAATAGCGAGCCTGTCAGAGAGGGTTTCGGCACGCGGCTGATCAAGACTGCCGTCACTCACGACCTGCAGGGCACCAGCGAGCACGCCCTCGGGCCTGACGGCTTGCACTGCACGATCACTGTTCCATTTTGAAGGAAAACATGGACCCATTGAAAGGGCTTTCGGTCCTATTGATCGAGGACGAGTTCCTGATCGCACTCGATGCCGAGCAAATCCTCAAGGACCTCGGTGCAGACAGGGTAGACATGGTCGCAACCTTTAATGAGGGCTGTGCACGGGCCCGCGACGCCGTGTTCGATCTGGCGGTGCTCGATATCAACCTGAATGGACAGCTCAGTTTTCCGATAGGCGAGATCATTCAGGGGCGAGGGATCCCCCTGGTTTTTGCCAGCGGCTATGACCGGCGAAGCCGGCAGCATCCCGAACTCAATGCTGCGCCGCGCGTGATCAAGCCCTATACGGCAGCGCGTCTTGGCGAGGCAGTGATTACGGCGCTCCGGTTAGATCGCTGATTATACGTCGCTGACGCCACACGAGCTTCTTGCAGAGTGATCGCTTTCCGCTGAGCCTGCTCCCGCCCTCCACGACTTCTCTAACGCTGTCAATCACAATGATGCCGAGGCAGTCGAGTGATGCAGAAGCTGGTCATAGGCGCACATGAAAACGGTGATGCAATGGCTGAAACAAATGTTCGGCCCCCTTCCGTCAAGCGAACCGATGACGCTCCGTTGCACTGACTTGCCCAGATCGGAAAAAGCATTGCTAACATGCGCCAGAAAGCTCGGGCCACGCCCAAGCAGAGCGCTTACGCGCCGACCGATTGCTGCTCTCAGTCGACGAATTCCAGCGTCGTGCAATATCTCCGGTGTGAGAAGCCGCCCCGGCGTTCGTTGGGTATAGTAGGATCCGCGACGATCGTGGACTGCTGACGAGGTCGAATGATTGTTCCTGCCAGCGCGGATCTCACGGCGTTGGTCTGCAGTGCGAGCAGAACTGACGTGTGCAAGGAGTCGACAAAGTTCGTCGGTGTTTTGGCGCGGGTAAGAAAAGGCCGAACCATTCGACACCTTCCATGCCGGGATACCCGGCTTCCCTGGCTGTAGGTTCCGGCGGTGCGCGCTATTGCGGTTCCGAGGAAGTGCAGCCGTGTCCCAACACCATAGGTGGCGAGACCGGGATGGCGCGGATTTGGTGGCACCAAGCTTGGCCGTGCACGGATCCCGTACTCAGCCGTGGCCGGAGTCGCGGTGATGGGCTTGGGCTAAACTTAACCGGAACCAAGATTGTGGACTGCATATCATACCATCTACCTATTTCCGACGAGAACCTTGAAAGCGAGATTGCCCGAAGTCCGCGCATATTTATGCAGCCGAGCAGGAATTGTTGCAGTTCCGCAAGGATATTCGACAGCGCGCGGCGAGGGACAAGCCGATCTATTGATGAGTTGGTCAAAGCGGCGAGCATGAAGAAACTTCATGATCAACGTCGCGAGCAGAGGGAGCTCTTGAACGACGCCCCGCAGCGAAACAGTACCATTCCTAGTAATGCGTAAGGACGCATAGAAAAAACTCACCTGGAGGCCCATGGTGAGGGTTTTTCGGTGTGGCCCTTGGAAGGAATCAGCACACCACTAGGGTGAACTTCATGCGCGCAAAGGTTCCTCGAGTAGCGCGAGGGCTCCTGCAAAGAACATGCGTCACCTTCGCTTATTCGTATCGCGAAGGATGAGCCAGTTGCTCTGTCACAGTATATTGCCGGCCAATCATCGTTGCATCAATGTAGTCATCTGTACTGAACAAGCTTCAGTTCATTGAGGGAGAGGCAATGGTTAAAGCTAGGGCGTTCGCGGAGCAAGATTCAATCCGGACAACCTGATCGCTGCCGCGCACGCGTCTCGATTGATTGTGAAGGTTGGTGCGATATGTCTAAGTTTTGCAATGGCGCGAAGTGAGGAATGCGAACGGCGCTCATGCGTACAACAAGCGGCCATGCTTAGGCCGAACTGGCTAAAGCAGCGCTGAAGCTGGGGTGAGCGAAGACCGCCGATGAACCGTCGACGAACACACTTGTTCGACGATGTTCACGGCGCCGCTCAAAAATCGCCATCAGCCAATGGTCAGTTGCTCTAGTCACTACAAGGAGTGAGGACTATGCGATCGATCTTAAGCCGAATCTTGTTGGCGAAAGCAATCACGCTTTGCGGCATTCTTGCTGTCAACGCAGCGCCGGTCGCCCCCATGCCTGGCGAACATGCACTGAAGCTCGTTGACCAGATTCAATATGGCGGAAATTATTGCGAGCGTTTGCGGCGAGCATGTGAGTTCAAATACGAGCGCGGGCAGGAGGGCGAAGGCAATTGTCGCAGATACCGCCGCGAGTGCGGGGAAGTAAGCTATTGCGAACGATTGCGCCGAGCTTGCGCATTCAAGTATGAGCGCGGTGAGGAGGGAGAAGGAAACTGCCGGCGCTACCGCAGAGAATGCCGATAACTGCATGCCGTGCGAGCCGTTCATGTGGGCGGCTTGCACATCAAGCGTGACCCACGCCAGCTTATGCTCGCTCCTCCTTGCCAAGCACATCACGGATCAACTGGCCGCTTCCACAAGCAGATCACATCGGCCCTTAGTCAAAGCACCTCTCTTGTCAGGCACAGCATCGTCGCCGCCGACGATCGGTATTCACCTCAAATGAACCGGAAGCAGTGGTCCGCATAGCGCCGGGCGGCCTCCGCAGCTGGCCTGTTCTTGGCCATAAGGATGGAACCGACCTCTATCAGGCGGCCCAATTGAAGGGGATATGGTGTCGGTTCCGAACGCAAGCTGTGCCAAGAGGTTGAGCTGCGGTTGGCGTATCGCTGGTACTACGAGCTCGACCTGAGCGACAAAGTTCCACACCACTTGGATTATTTTGTCGAGAAGCACTTCGCACACCTGAAGACACATCACGGCTTCGAGCGGCAGCGCCGGCGCGGCCTCTCGGGTGCCCGCGAAGTTCACCTTGCGGCCATCGTACAGAACCTAAAGACGCTGGCTCTGCGTCTCATGAGCCACCGCCAGAGCCCGCCCGCGCTTGAGTTGCTTCGCGTCAGTTGCTGGCGTCAGCGTTTAGGCCGACGCCACAGGGGCGAGGAACAAGCCCCTCGCCGATAAGGACGACGCACCGCCGCGACCATGCGTCACCACGGGGCACTCCAGCGTGGCGTCAATTTGATGCCAAGAAGAGACTTTCCGATGCTGCCAACTGCGCCTTGTGACTGACGCCCGTAGGTGTTTTCGTCGAGCCCGCGCTGGGCGTACTCAACCCAGTCCTCCCAAACTAAGCCCTGATCTCCTGGCGCTGGAATAGTACGTAGCCCAGTGTGAACAGCACCACCGCTCCCCCGATGAGGCCAGCGAGCTGCGGCCAAGCCAGTAGGAAACTCTGCGCGGCCGGAAGAGGAGCGCCCACCAGTGCACCATGGAGTTGAGTAGCCAACATCGGGCCGAGAGAACGGGTTCCGGGATTAAGTAGGGCAAGGGTGGTCTCGGCAAACAGGGTGTTTGGCGACAGCCGATTGAGGCCGATCGCCGTATTAACCGCTGTGAGTTGCGTGCGCGGATCGTAGGGGTCGACGGGCGCGAGCAACTCCGTGACCAAAGGGACGATCATCCCCCAGAAGACGGTGAACAGGAGCCAGAGCGACAGCGATGCAAGCGCAGCGGTGGCCGGCGCGAGGAACACGATGGAAAAGAGGAGCGCAAGCGCCAGCCAAACTCCGCCATAGGCGACGGCAGCGACCAGAAAGCCGATGCCGCGCACAATTTCCTCGCCGCTCGGCGGCACGCCCAACAGAAGGATGCCGAGGCCCGTGAGGAACAGCCACAGCGCCGTCAGGAAGATGGCAAGCGTGGCCAGGCCCGCCACGAACTTGCCGAACAGGAGAGCATCTCGATAGATCGGCTGCGCCAGGATGCGGCTCATCGTGCGCCGGCTGAATTCGCCGTTGATGCTGTCGAACGCTAGCGAGATGGCGACGATCGGAATCAGGAAGGCGAGGAAAGTAATGAACGACGGGAGCGGCTCGCGAGCGACCGTAAAGATACGCAGAAACACGAACGGGTCCTCGCCGACCACGTTCTTGATCTCGCCGATGGCGGCATAGACCGCCGCTGTCCCCGTCAGCAGAACAAGGATTTCCAGGAGCCGCATGCGCACGCTGAGAAGGTTGTCGGCCAGCTCGCGCTGAAACACGGCGACGACCCCCGTCCATGGCGACCCTTCACGCCGCATGGCGAACCTCCTGGAAATAACGGGTGTACACATCTTCCAGGCTTGCGCTCGCGATCGACAATGAGCGCAGCTCGGCGCCGGCCTCGACCACAGCTTTGGCGGTACGGCTGCGCACGTCGGCCGTCGCGTCAATTCTCAAGCGATCAACCGAAACCGACGTCACACGCTTGACGTCCGGAAGCTCCTTCAGGCGATTGGCCAGGTTCTCGCCGCTGGCCTCGACATCGAGCACATAGGTGCCGCCCAGCACGTCCCGCATCAGGTCCTCGACGCGCCCCGTGAGCCCGATCCTGCCGTTGCTGAATAGCGCTACCCGATCGCAAATGCTTTGTACCAAGTCCAGCAGGTGCGAGGACAAGACCACCGTCATGCCCTCGCCTTTGAGCGAGCGGATAAGGTCCAGGAACTCACGCGTCGTCTGTGGATCGAGACCCGACGTCGGCTCATCGAGGATGGCCACTTCGACCTTGCGCATGAGGATCTCGGCGATTCCGAGCCTCTGGCGCATGCCACGCGAGTAGGTCTTGACCGGCCGGTCCGCTGCCTCCATCAGGCGAACCCGCTCAAGCGCACTTTTGATGCTTTGCTCGATCTCGTCCTGCGGTAAGCCGCCCAGGCGGGCAGTGAACCGGAGGTTGTCGCGCCCGCTCATATGGTCGTAGAAGCCAACGGAATCCGGCAAGTAGCCAACACGCCGCTTCACCTCCAGCGGCTGCCGCAAGGGGTTATAACCGGCGGTCACGATCGAGCCCGACGTCGGCTCGGTGAGGCCCAGGATCATCAGGATGGTGGTTGTCTTGCCGGCACCGTTCGGCCCCAGCAGCCCGAAGACGTCACCCTTCTCGATCTCGAGGTCGAGCCGATCGACAGCGGTCGCCGAACCGTAGCTCTTGGTCAGCGCTTGCGCCTGTATGACGGGAGTGCTCATCGCCGGCCAAACCTTCCGACGGCACCCAGCAGCACGACCAGGGACGCGGCGATCACGCCCAACCCGATCACTCCCCACATGGTCGAGGTGACAACCGTGATGCGATAGTTCACAGATTCGGAATTGCCGTCGCTGTTGGCGCGTACGGTCATCATGTAGTCGCCGGCGAGCGCTTTGTCCGAAGGCGTTACCACGGCGGCCACCTTTTCCTCCGCATTGGGTGCAAGAAGTGCTACCTCCTTGGGTTCGAACGTGACCTTCCAGCCTGTTGGTGCCGAGCCGCTCAGTGCAACATTGCGCGCTTCGGCGCTGCCGGTGTTGCGCAACAGGAACGTGAAGCGCTTGTCCTTGCCGGCGTTGGCTTCTCCGCTGAGCCGGTCGTTCTCACCGGCAAGCGTTATTGCCGGCTGACCGGTAATGTCGAGCACCAGCCGTGTCTGAACCTTGGCCCGCTCACCTGCGAGCTGCACCATGATCGGGTATTGGCCAGCGGCAATGCCCTGAGGGGGCTTCACGTCGACCGCGAGGTCTTTGCTCTCACCAGCCTTAATGGGAATGCTGGTCAGCTCTTGTGTGCCGTAGCCCTCCTTGAAGGTCACCTGGAAGCCGCGCGGAGCTTGGGCGCTCAGCGTCACCAGCATGGTGTCGGAGCTGTCGTTCTTAGCCGTCACGCGAAAATCGAAGGTCGAGCGTGGCGTCCCGCGCAGCGTCGGCAACTTCGGTTCCACAGTGAGCGCCGCCTCCGCCTGTGCCTCGACCGTGAGGCTCAGCGGGAGGTCGTAGGTGCGCCCGTCTGTCACGGCCTTCACGAGCAGCGAATACTGGCCAGGCTTGGTCTCGCCGGGAACCTTGACCCTGAGGTCCAGGCTGGATTTGCCATTGTAGTCGACAACGGCCGCGCCCACGGCACGGCCGCCGCCGCGCAGCTCGACCGCCCAGCCCGCGGGGGTGTCCTCGACAGAGAGGCTGGCACGCTGCGGAGCCAAGCCGTGGTTGACCACCGCAATGTTGAAACGTGCTTCCTCACCGGCGCGAACGGTTGCGACGGGAAAGTCGGTCGTCAGCCACAGGCCTTTAATATCTGGGGGTATCTGCGGCTGTGCAGCGAGGCCGGTTGGAGAGCTGACAGCAAGCACCAGAAGCAAGAAAAGCATCGACTTGCGCATGGCACCACCCATTGTGAGATGTCCGGGTCCTTTCATTTCCGGAGCGGTTGGAGGATAGGGTTGTCGACTTCAGTTGACGGCGATTCTGCGCGGCTTTGCCTCCTCGGCTTTCGGTAACACCAGCGTCAGAACACCGTCCTTCATGTCGGCACCAATCTTGTCCTGGTTGATCTTGTTCGACAGCGAGAAGCTACGCCGATAGTGACCGATGTTGTACTCGGTGTAGACCGGCTGCATGCTCTCATACTTCGAAAAGTCGAGGCGCCCCTGAACGATCAGGACGCCGTCCTCGATGCTGATGTCGACATTGCTCTTGTCGACCCCAGGCATCTCCATAACCACGGTCAGGGCCGACTCCGTCTCGAAGATGTCCGCCGTCGGGACAAATGTCCGAGCGGGGACGGTTTCTTCCGTTTTCTTCTCGAGTTCACGCTTTCCCTGCACTTGCAACTCTTGCGGTGACATGGACCTGTCTCCTTGAATGGGGTGGCACAACCTAGCTGATAGCAATCGAGCGGGGCTTGTCGCTCTCGGCGCGCGGGATGAAGAGCGCAAGGACACCGTCGCGGTATTCGGCCTTGATGCCGTTGGCATCAATCTGCATTGGCACGGTCAGCGTGCGATCAAAAGTACCGCTCAGACGCTCGCGGCGGTGCACGCTGGCGCCCTCCGGATAGGAGATCGCCTTCTTGCCAGAGATCCTGATCATGTTGTCCTTGGCCTGGATGTCCAGGCCGCTCTTGCTCACGCCTGCCAGTTCCAAAATGGCGACGAGACTGTCGCCTTGCTGGAACACGTTGATCGGCGGGTAGGCGCCCGTCCCGCTGGTGGCTCTGCCAAGCCAGTCGCTTTCGAGGCGCGATTCGAGAGCCCTCTGAAGATTGAACAGTGCATCGAGTGGATGGTGCATGGCTGTGACCTCGGTTTGGGATGGGAGAGCGCGGGCGGGTCCCGCACGTCTCCGAGCACTTCAGTAGTCCATGGGGGGCGTCATCGGCGGCGCAGCCTTCTTGGGCTTTTCCGCCACCATTGCCTCGGTGGTGATCAGCAGGCCGGCGATGGAGGCCGCATCCTGCAACGCCGTGCGCACCACCTTGGTCGGATCGATGATGCCGTTCTCGACCAGATCGCCGTAGGTGCCGGTTTGCGCGTCGTAGCCCCATGTATACTTGGGGTTCTCGACGATCTTGCCGACTATGACCGACCCATCCTCACCGGCGTTGCTGGCGATCTGCCGGGCCGGCGCTTCCAGGGCCTTGCGCACAATCCTGATCCCGACCTTTTGGTCCTCGTTCTCGATATTGAGGCCGTCGAGAACCTTGAGGGCCCGCAGGAGCGCGACGCCGCCGCCAGGAAGAATGCCTTCCTCTACGGCGGCGCGCGTCGCATGCATCGCATCATCGACGCGGTCCTTGCGCTCCTTGACTTCGGCCTCGGTCGCGCCGCCGACCTTGATGACGGCAACGCCGCCCGCAAGTTTTGCCAGCCGTTCCTGCAGCTTCTCCTTGTCGTAGTCCGAGGTGGTCTCCTCGATCTGCAGCTTGATCTGCTTGATGCGCGCCTCGATGTCGGCCTTCTTGCCGGCACCGTCGACGATGGTGGTGTTGTCCTTGTCGATCGACACCTTCTTGGCGCGGCCCAGCATGGTGATGGTCACGTTCTCCAACTTGATGCCGAGGTCCTCGGAGACGACGTTGCCGCCCGTGAGGGTCGCGATGTCCTCCAGCATGGCCTTGCGGCGATCGCCGAAGCCCGGTGCCTTCACCGCCGCCACCTTGAGGCCGCCGCGCAGCTTGTTGACCACGAGGGTCGCCAGCGCCTCGCCTTCCACGTCTTCGGCGATGATCAGCAGGGGTCTGCTGCTCTGGACGATCGATTCCAGCAGCGGCAACATGGGCTGCAGTCCCGAAAGCTTCTTCTCATTGATGAGGATGTAGGGGTCTTCCAGCTCGACCAGCATCTTCTCAGCGTTGGTTACAAAGTACGGCGAGACGTAACCGCGGTCGAACTGCATGCCTTCGACCACTTCGAGCTCGGTCGCCAGGCTCTTGGCTTCCTCCACGGTGATCACGCCCTCATTGCCGACCTTTTTCATGGCTTCGGCAAGCATGCGGCCGATCTCGCGGTCGCCGTTGGCGGACACGGTTCCGACCTGCGCGACCTCGTCATTAGTGGTGAGCTTTTTCGACTTGGCCTTGAGCTCGGCCACCACGGCGTTAACGGCCAGGTCGATGCCGCGTTTGACATCCATGGGGTTGGCGCCGGCCGCAACCGACTTGGCGCCTTCCCTGACGATGGCCTGGGCCAGCACGGTCGCTGTCGTTGTGCCGTCGCCAGCGACGTCCGAGGTCTTGGTCGCCACCTCGCGCAACATCTGCGCACCCATGTTCTCGAACTTGTCCTCGAGCTCGATCTCTTTGGCAACGGTGACGCCGTCCTTGGTGACGCGCGGCGCACCGAACGACTTCTCGAGCACGACGTTGCGGCCCTTGGGACCCAAGGTCACCTTCACCGCATTGGCCAGGATGTCGACGCCCTGCAGCATCTTCTCCCGGGCTTCAGAATTGAACTTCACCTCTTTGGCAGACATGCTACATCCCCGATGTTTTTCTGTGAACCGTGAGATCCTTCAGAATGCGAAAGGGGCGGCCACCATCACGCCCAACGCGAGGACGGCGGCGATGGCGCCGGCTTTGCGCGTTGCGGAGCCTGTCGTTGTTGATTCTGCGGCACCCTCGACGACACCCATGATGTCGTCTTCCTTCATGATCAGCAGGTCCTCGCCGTCGACCTTGACCTCGGTGCCGGACCATTTGCCGAACAGGATCTGGTCGCCGGCCTTGACGTCGAGCGCCACGAGCTTGCCGGTCGCATCGCGCTTGCCTGGGCCGACCGCCAGAACCTCGCCCTGCTGCGGTTTTTCCTTGGCCGTGTCGGGGATGATGATGCCGCCAACGGTCTTCTCCTCGGCGTCGACGCGGCGCACCACAACACGGTCATGCAGGGGGCGAAACTTCATGTTTGACCTCCTTTCGGTCCCCTCCATGAATGATGTTCACACAGCAGAGAACGCAACTGGATCTTCCGCTTTCGGCCGGCGATTTAGGGAGGCCATTGGCACCGTCAAGGGCGGAGTGCCAATTTTTTTGTTGGCCCTCTTGACGCCTTGAGGGGCGATCCTAACTCCAAGGTCAGGCGGCCCATTTGGGCGGCCCAAACCTTGTGATTTCCGTGGTTGTCGCTTCGAAAGGAGGATGGCTATGGCGACCCTTGACTTCACCCCCCTGTTCCGGTCGAGCATCGGCTTCGATCAGGTACCAAGCCTGCTTTCCCACGCTCTGCAGCGAGAGGAAACGGGCTATCCGCCCTACAACATCGAGAAGGTCGGTGAGGACCAGTACCGCATCGTCATGGCGGTGGCTGGCTTCGGCAAGGACGACGTGGAAATCGTCCAGGAGCAGAACCGGCTCTCGGTGCGGGGCAAGCTCAAGGAGCTGACTACCAAGACCTACCTGCACCGTGGCATCGCTACGCGCTCCTTCGAGCGCCATTTCGACCTCGCCGACTATGTCGAAGTCACCGATGCCACCATGGGCGAGGGCCTCTTGGTGATCTCGCTCAAGCGCGAGCTACCTGAGGCGCTCAAACCGCGCAGCATCCCGATCAACGCCGGCACATTTGTGCCCCTGGGACGCAAGCCCGCCGGCACGATCGCGCACAAGGCGCACGAGCAACTCGCCGCGTAGGTCGCGCCACTAGCATTCGTGATGGTTAGATGACGTCCCGCCGGCGCAGACACGCCGGCGGGACGCGGGAGGTAGAGGAATGTACATAGGCGGAGCCACGCCCCAAACCAGGATGACCTATGAGCCGCTGGTCGCCGCTCGGCACCCGCCTAAGGAGCCGCGGCGCGCCGGCGGCCTGTCGGGTCGTCCGTCATGCCGCATCTACCCGAGCGGGCAGATCTGGGTACTCGAACTGGACCCCGCTTCCGGTGGTTGGATCCTGGCACCCGTAATCAGCGGCGATGGCTCATCGAAATCTGGACGGCTCGAATTCCCAACGCTGGCGGCGGCGATCGCCTACGCCGAGCGACATGGGCTCGACTACCGCGTGGTGGCGCCAAGAAGCCAGCGCGTAGCAACAGAAAGAAACAGGCGCGCGTCCCGGAGCCTGCCCAAATCGTGGCTGGCCCGCCTGGCGCGCAATGGACGCAACGGAGACATCTACCATGGTTGACTTCAAGGCACTGGTTCCCTGGAGGAACAACAAGGCGCAGACGCCGGCAACGCGCGGAGAGGATTTCTTCGACCCCTTCGTCACGTTCCGGCGCGAGATGGACCGAATGTTCGATGACTTCTTCGGTGGTGGGGCGCTGCGGCCGGCCCATGCCGGCTGGCAGGCACTCACCCCTGCCGTCGACATCGACGAGACGGAGAAGGAGATGGTGATCACCGCCGAGCTGCCCGGTGTCAGCGACAAGGATGTCGAGGTGAGCGTCGCCGGCGACATCCTTACCATCAAGGGCGAGAAGCGGGCCGAGCGCGAGGAGAAGAACGGCGATTCGACCTACATGGAGCGCCGCTTCGGTTCGTTCTCACGCTCGCTGCGGCTGCCCTTCGAGGTGAAGGATGAGAAGGTAGACGCCAAGTTCAAAGACGGCGTGTTGACCATCCATCTGCCCAAGCCTGCAGAGCTGCAGAAAACGGTGCGCAGGATCGAGGTCAAGTCGGTATGAGGAACCCAGTCGGGCCGTGAAACGCCACAGCGTGGCCCGGCTCCGGATGAGAGGTAGAGCGATGAGAATTCAAGGTTTCAATGCGGCAAAGGCGCTCGGCACGACCGGCTTCGTGGTGAGCTTGGCCTTCCTTTTCGGAATCGTCGTGATGTGACACATGCGCAAGAAGGCAGCAACGCTGGCCGTCTCCTACAAGAGGGTGGATTCAATGACTGTGCAGAAATCAATTGTTGGTAAGGGCACTTTTGTGCCTGTCATTTCCTACGATGCCACCCTGCGCGAGGCGATTTCCACAGCTGGAGGTCGACAACGTGGGCGCATTGGTAGTGACCGACGACAAGCGGAAGATCCTTGGCTTCTGTTCGGGCGCGACATAGTGCGATGGATGGAAACGTATGGTCGCGACATCTGGGACAAGAAGCCCGTGTCGGAATTGATGACGCGCAGGGTGGTGACCTGCGACATCGCAGAGCCCATAACTTCGATCCTTCAGCTTATGGACGTGCACCAGATCAGACATGTGCCGATCACTCGCGACGGCCTGTTGTGCGCGATCGTTAGCATCCTTGATGTCATCAAGTACCGGCTTTCTGAAGTCGCCTCTGAGGCCAGAGCCTTGAAGGCTTACGTTGCTGGCTACGCATAGGACCTGGGAATGCAGCCAAAACCAAACCGCACGGAACGCCTTCAAATCATTCTGAACCTTCACGAACTTGCGGCAATCGAGGACTTCCGTTTCAAGCACCGCATGCCAAGTCGTGCCGCAGCAGTTCGAGAAGTGCTGCGACGTGGGCTCCTGGCCTCAGATGTCGGACAGGCATTGGAACGGCGCAGATCCCAGGAGTCGGTTGTCTTATCGAAGGGACCGTTCCGGGATAGAAAGCGGGGTGACCGGTTTCCGCAAGAACCGAAGAAATCGCGCTGATGAGTGGTGGTTCCCTTACTCTTGATGGCTCCTACAAGCACATGCTGAGGGACTTGATATAAGTTTTGGCCTAGTTGAAGCCCACGGTCGCCGACTGGGCACAACCCCAAGTCCAGGCGTGCGGACAGAACCCCGCATCGTCGAGCCAGCTCCGGTAGCCGGCACTTGTGTGGCCTCATATCCCTCGGCGGTCTTGACCGGCATGCTGGAGAGCATCGCATCGAGGCCGTGACGTAGAGCATCATCGATGAGCGTCTCGCGGGCAATCAGTGCGCCTCCCGGCGACAGTGCCGCGTAGGCCTTTTTCCAGGTGCATCCGCTTAGTTGGCAGTCCCCAGTTGTGCAGAACGCGGCTCATGAACATGGCGTCGGCGCCCGGCAACGCCTCAGTCCACCCCGAGAGCATTCAATCGCGCTCGCACAAAGGATGGCTCGTATCGCCACCCTCATCGGGGATTGTCTCCATCTTGGTAAGCGGTACTCAAGGGGGCCACCGGTGGCGGATATCCGACAAGGGCCCGTCGCCGTGATTGGTCAAACGGGCGCCGGCAGTGGGCCAGATGACGTGCTGCGCATTCTCGGCGATGTGCCCTGCCGCGATCGGTGAGGCCCTTGCCGCGCTCATCGACCTCCTCTTTCTTGCCGCGCTTGCCGCTGTGGTCGCTCGCGAGATCATCGCGGGCAAGAATACCCGCAACCTGAAGGTACTGGGGGGTGCTGGTCGTGCACTTCTCTGGCAACACCATCACCCATGCAGAGCGCGTGTTTCTAACCTCCCCAGGATACGGTGTCCCCATTGGCGTCGCGGCAGTCCTGATACTTATCATGCTGATCGGTGGACGCATCATCCCGAGCTTCACCCGCAACTGGTTGGCGCAGCAAGGACCGGGTTGCCTGCCCCGGCCTTTCGATCGTTTCAGTTGTCATCGCCGTCAGCGGTTCAGCGCTCGTGTTCTGGCTAGCCGGCCCAGATGCAGCATTGACGGCGTGGCTGGCATTGGCTGCAGGCCTGCTGCAATTTTGGCGGCTTGGCCGCTGGGCCGGGGAGCGTACGATGCCGGAACCCCTCGTCGCCATCCTGCACATCGGCTACCTGTTCTTGCCCGTTGGTTTTTTGCTTCTTGCGCTGGGCATCCTCCGGCCGCACGTGATCTTGCCGTCGGGCGCGCTGCACGCCTGGACAGCGGGCGCCGTCGGCGTGATGACGCTGGCGGTCATGACGCGCGCCAGCCTGGGCCATACCGGGAAGCCGCTTACGGCAACCTGGCCCATACAGACGATCTGCATTGCAAGCATTTTTTCCGCGCTTGCTAGGATAGTGACCGGATTCGGCGTTGCGCGAGACCCAATGCTGCATCTTTCCGCAAGCGCCTGGACTTTTGCCTTCGCCGGCTTTGCCGCGATCTGGCCCCCTGCTCGTGCGCCGCCGCGCAACCTGATTTGCTCAGGAGTGCGGCATTCAATCCACCGCAGGCCGAGCGGCGATTACGCCGCAGCGTCGGTTGATCCAGATCAATCCTGGCCCGTGTGCGTGCTTCAGCATGCCGGGAAGCCAGGAGACAGGCCATGACGGATTTTTGTTGCAGCGGGCCGATGATGCAGCGGGTCCTGCAGCAGGCCGACACCATGGGCCAGATGATGCAATGCCTCGGGGTTGAGCCGGTGCGGGCGGCACGCATCGACAAAGGGATGGCATGGTACGAAGCGCGCTCGCGATGCATTGCCTGCATCCATGATCAACGCTGCCGCAACTGGATGGCGGCGCGGCAAGGTACATCGGAGCCTGGACCGCCGGAATTTTGCCGAAACGCCGCATTTTTCCGCCGTGCCAAGCAGCCGATCAATGCGAAGCAGATGGAGGAACGCCATGAAGCAGAACTTCCCCAGATGGGTACAGCATTGGCAACAAGTCGTGCGCAATCTCCGGACCTCGAGAGAGCTTGACGCCTTCTCACCCGCCGAACGCTCGCATTTGGCCGAGGACATTGGCCTGCACGGAACCGATCTGCGGCGGTTCAACTGCACGCATGACGGTCCGACCAAGTTGATGCCGGCGCGCCTCAGTGCGCTGGGCATCGATCCTGGCTTTGTCAAACATGCGCGCACGGCAACTTACCGCGATATGGAGCGTGTCTGCGCAACGTGCAAGTCCTCTCGACAATGTGCAAGAGACCTGGCCAGGGGCGATGCTCAGACCGGAATGGAAAGCTACTGCTTGAACGCGCCCACCATTGATGCCCTCATCGTCGACTGGCCAGTCCAGGCCAAAGCCTGAGGTGAGCTTGGTGGTTCGTCACTGATGGCGGCGGGATCAAAGCAGCACCAAACCCGGCCGCTTCCGCTGGTTCGCCTTCTCTGCCGATAGGCGAAACAGCTGTCTAGCGAGCCAGCGCGCCTACCGAGCAAAGCGTTGAGTGACCAATGCCGACACGGTAGTCGAGGACGCTGATCACCTTCGGGGCGATTTTGTAAAGCAGCACCCCACGCATGCCGTATTCAGCAAACTCGACAGTTTCGGGCGAGCGTTCGAGGAGCAGTTTGCTCACTTTTCTCGCTTCCACGTCGTCAGCTATTTGGTGCGCGATGCCACCCGCCGACAATCCGCGGACTTGATCCCACCGGGTGAACGGCAGGCTGATTGCCACGGACACTTTGCGATTGCGGGCGAGGTTGGCAGCTTTCTGTGAACCCTCCCGGCAGCCAAAAAAGATCGTCAACCCATCGTTGGCTAGGCTCACCGTGGTCGCTTGCGGAAATCCATCCGAGCGCACTGTCGCCAATGTCATGTGACTGGCGGCACGAAGTATGCTCGTGATTTCAACACGCAATACCTTGTCCACCACGCTTCATCTCCCTGCTGACTGGGACCGCCTTCACTCGATTGCAGCGTCACTTGGAGCCTGTGTGCGACGGAACGAGCTTGCGATTGCCCGGCATGCGGCCAACCCATGATTTCTTTTGGCGCCACGGCTGCGTCGCCACCTGACGTCTCAAGTTTTCGGACGCTAGGTAACAAGCCCGATTCCTTCCAAGTGCGGATGCGAAAGTCAGTGCTCACACGAACACGCGGGCGTGCGCGCAAGGATCTCGGTCCCGAGGATGTATCTGAGGCAAGCTTTGCCGGGATCATCGGCCTTGTTGGCGGCTGCCATCATCGACAGCCAGGTAGCATCATCCGCGCGCGCCACAAAGGATCCCACGACCGCAGTTGCGAAACACCCCAGAGGCTCGCCGGCTGCGGCAGCAGCATCGCGCAAGCGTGCCATCAGGACCAGGTCGTCGAGGGAAGTAAGTGTCTCCAGGACGCTGGCTTCATCCGACAGATCGGCAATGATCGACCCAAGCAGCATGTCGCGCTCCTAGCTCACACGCAAGTCGGACGTATTGGGGAGATCGACCCCCGTGATCTCAGCGCGCGCGGTGAGGCGTGCCACGAACTGAGCGATCGCCATGCGTCTTGCCCGGTCGACCAAATAGTCGGCAATGCGCTCTCGGACCACCTCGAACGACAGCGGACGCCCCTCAATCTTTCGATCCAGCCGGATGATGTGGTGGCCAAAGCGAGAGGCCACAGGTTCGGTTGTGATCTCGCCGGGCGCCATCACCCGCAGCGCCGCGTCGAACTCCGCAACCGTATCACCTCTGGTGAGCTGGCCCAGGCTGCCGCCGACGGACTTTGAAGGGCAAGCTGAATGCGTTTTAGCCAGTTCGGCGAAGCGGGCGGGGGCAGCGCGCAAAGCAGCCGTCGCCGCCTCCGCCTCGGCGCGCGCGGCCGCATATGCCGCACGATCGTCAGGACGCGCTGCGAACAAAATATGTGCAGCCTCGTAGAGATCGGCAGAACGGAAGCGCTTCAAGTTGTGCTGGTAATAGCGCCGACAAGCGGTCTCATCAGGGATCGGCGTGGATATTTCCCGGTCCACCACCTCTCTAATCGATGCTTCCTCCGCCGTCTCCGTACGGCCCTCAGCGTCTGCACAAGGGTTGGCAAGGATGTCCTTCCTGCGCGCCTCCTGCAGCAACAGCTCGCGGACCGCCAGCGCACGCGCTGCCGCCGTCCAGGCCGCGATCGGCGTGGACGCAGGATGGTTCTGCGTCTCGCGAGAAATATCGTCATGGCGAATGACAACGCCATTGACCGAAACGACCCTGCGCAGGTCCTGCGTTCGCACACTGTTCAGCGAGCAGCTCACGGGTCACTCCGCAGGATGCACAGTGCTGCGGGTGACGGTGCGCCCCGGCGCCTGGCGACTCGAGCGCACCACTTGGTAGCCGCGTCGGCCCAGATACCAGATCGGAGCACTCCAAATATGCACCAGGCGCGTAAACGGTGTGATCAGAAACAGGGTCAAGCCCAGCACGATGTGCAGTTTGTAAATGAAATAGGCATCCAGGATGAGGTCGGCCGCCCCGGGATTGAGCCGATAGAGACCCTGTGCCCAAGCCATGAACTTCAGCATCTCCTTGCCGTCGAGATGATCGATCGTCCAGATCGTGGTCATCAGACCCAGCGCGATCTGCAGCCACAGCAGCGTCAGCACGCCCAGATCACCCCACGAGGACGTCTTACGTATGCGCGGATCGATCAGCCGTCGGTGCAAGAGGAGCGTGCAGCCGACGAACGCCATGACGCCGGCGATGCCGCCGACGACGAGTGCCATCACCTGCTTGAAGTCGTGCGTGACGCCCACCGTGTCAAACACGCCGATGGGGGTGAGCAAGCCAATGAAGTGCCCGACCAGCAGGATCAGAACGCCGAGGTGGAATAGGTTGGACCCCCACATCATTTGCCGCCGTCGCAGGAACTGGCTCGACTTCGACCGCCAAGTGTACTGCTCGCGATCGAACCGGATGATGCTGCCCAGGATCAGCACCGTGATGCAGACGTAAGGGTACCAACCGAACAACAGATAATTGACGAATTCGCGCATGGTCGCCTCCTCAGGCGCGGTTGGACGGCGTGTAGGTGACAACCGGCCGCTTGGCCTCCGGTGCTGCCATACCGGGAGCCGGCCGGCGCATGGCACGCAGCTTGGAGGCCAGGCCGTCTTTACCGCACTGCGCCGCAGCACGCGCGGTGGGGCCGAAGGTGACTTCCTCCTCCTCCCACGCGGCATCGAGCGCGGAGAGATTGTTGGGGTCTTCGTCCGGCTCATCCAATAGCGCCGCGACCACCTCAGTTTGGGGTCTGGCTCTGGCCAGCACCTGGCCGCAGGAGAAGATCGATGAGTAAGCGGAACCGCGCTTCTTCAGCCGCTGTCGGATTGCTTCCAGGACGTGCGAGGTCTCCCCGAGCAGCTCGAACGCTTCGGCCTCGGGGATGGCGGAAAGAAACTCCAGGAACAGGGGCAAATGATCGGGAAGCTCGCTGCAGCTCATCCACAGGCCATGGCGCTCGTAAAGCGCCTTGAGGTCCACCATCGCCTGGCCACGGTCGCGGCTCTCACCGTGCACGTGCTCGAAGAGATGCAACGACAGCGAGCGCGTGCGATCGAACAGCAGCACATAACGCTCTTGCAAGTCGTAGATATCGCCGCTGGCGAGTTCATCCAAAATTCGGGCCAAGCGATCGCGATTGCGCTGTGGCAGGCGCGTTTCGCCATCCAGAACGGCTCGCATCTGCGGCACGGCGGCTTGCAGCTCGACCGTGGGATAGGTGAGCAGCGCCGAGAGCACCTTTAGCGTCATGGCCATCAGGCAACCTCCATCGGCGTCTTGGCGCGTTGTTTGGGAGCTCCGAACAGGTTCACCTCGGTGCGGCCATCCGAACAGCCGTTGCCGAAGGAGAAACCGCATGACCCCCTGAGGTCGTAGGCGTCCTCGCCGAGCTCGCGATGGGCGGTAGGAATCACAAAGCGGTCCTCGTAGTTGGCGATCGCCATGATCTGGTACATGTCTTCAATCTGTTGGCCCTTGAGGCCCACCCTGGCGGCGATGGTTTCGTCCAGCACGCCTTCGATGGTCTTGGCCCGCATGTAAGCGCGCATAGCCAGCATGCGCTCCAGTCCCTGTGCGACCGGCCGCTCGTCTCCCGCGGTCAGCAGGTTGGCAAGATACCTGAGCGGAATGCGAAGCGAACGCACATCGGGCATATCGCCGTCGCTGCCCATCTTGCCGGCCGCGGCCGCCGACTGGATCGGCGACAGCGGCGGCACGTACCAAACCATCGGCAGCGTGCGATATTCCGGATGCAGAGGGAAGGCGACCTTCCATTCCATCGCCATTTTGTAGACCGGCGATTTCTTGGCGGCGTCCAGCCAGGCGTCGGGTACGCCATCGATGCGCGCCTGGGCGATCACATCGGGATCGTTGGGATTGAGGAAGATGTCGAGCTGCGCCTGATAGAGGTCCTTGTCGTCCTTGACGCTAGCCGCTTTCTCGATGCCGTCGGCGTCATACAGAACGACACCGAGATAGCGGATGCGCCCGACGCAGGTCTCCGAGCAGACGGTCGGCTGCCCCGCCTCGATGCGCGGGTAGCAAAAGATGCATTTCTCCGATTTGCCGCTCGACCAGTTGTAATAGATCTTCTTGTACGGGCAGCCCGAGACGCACATGCGCCAGCCACGGCACTTGTCTTGATCGATCAGAACGATGCCGTCCTCCTCGCGCTTGTAGATGGCGCCGGACGGACAGGCTGCCACGCATGCCGGATTGAGGCAGTGCTCGCACAACCGCGGCAGATACATCATGAAGGTGTTCTCGAACTGGCCGTAGATCTCCTTCTGCACACCTTCGAAATTGTAGTCGGCCGACCGCTTGGAGAACTCCCCACCCAGGATCTCTTCCCAGTTCGGGCCCCATTCGATCTTCTCCATGGGATCGCCGGTGACAAGCGAGCGCGGCCGGGCGGTGGGAAACGCCTGGAGTTCAGGCGCTTTTTGCAGGTGCTCGTAGTCGAAGGTGAAGGGCTCGTAGTAGTCGTCGATCTCGGGCAGATCGGGGTTGGCGAAAATCTTGGCCAGCACGCGCCATTTGCCGCCGATCCTCGGCTCGATCTTGCCGTTGCGCTTGCGGCGCCAGCCCCCGTTCCAGCGGTCCTGGTTCTCCCAATCCTTCGGATAGCCGATGCCCGGCTTCGTCTCGACGTTGTTGAACCACGCGTATTCCATGCCTTCGCGGCTGGTCCAGACGTTTTTGCAGGTGACGGAGCAGGTGTGACACCCGATGCACTTGTCGAGGTTCAGCACCATCGCGATCTGCGCGCGGATTTTCATCTTGCTTCCTCCAGGGTGGGCGCAACCCCAACATTGGCCGCTTCGTCGGGAACGGATTTTTCCAGCCAATCGACACTCACCATCTTGCGCACGATCACGAACTCATCCCGGTTGGTGCCAATGGTGCCGTAGTAGTTGAAGCCGTACGACTGCTGCGCATAACCGCCGATCATGTGGGTGGGCTTGATCACCGCGCGCGTCACGGAGTTGTGGATGCCGCCGCGCTGGCCGGTCATCTCCGAGCCTGGTACGTTCACAATCTTCTCCTGCGCGTGATACATCAGGCACATACCCTGCTTCACGCGTTGCGAGACGACAGCGCGGGCCACCAGCGCGCCGTTCGTGTTGTAGGCTTCGATCCAGTCGTTATCGACGATGCCGGCTTTCGCCGCATCCTTCTCGCTGATCCAGACGATGGGGCCGCCACGGCTCAAGGTGAGCATCAGCAGGTTGTCGGTGTAGGTGGAGTGGATGCCCCACTTCTGATGCGGCGTGATGAAGTTGAGAACCACCTGGCTTTGGCCGTTGGGCTTGCTGTCGATCACCGGCTTGACCGAGCGCGTGTCGATCGGTGGACGATAGACGCACAGCGCCTCGCCGAAGGCGCGCATCCACAGGTGGTCCTGGTACAGCTGTTGGCGCCCGGTGAGCGTGCGCCAGGGGATCAACTCGTGCACGTTGGTGTAACCGGCGTTGTAGCAGACCTTCTCCGACTCCAATCCGGACCAGATCGGCGAGGAAATGATCTTGCGCGGCTGCGCGACCACGTCGCGGAACCGAATCTTTTCGTCCTCCTTGGGGATCGCGAGATGCTTGTGATCGCGGCCGGTGAAACCACCCAGCGACGCCCATGCCTTGACCGCCACTTCGCCGTTGGTTTCGGGCGCCAGCGTCAGGATCACCTCTGCCGCGTCGATATCGCTGTCGATCCTAGGCAGGCCCTTGGTGGGACCCTCCTCGGTGACGACGCCGTTGAGGCGCATGAGGAAGTCGACCTCGTGCTCGGTGTTCCACGCCATGCCCTTGCCGCCGTTGCCGAGCTTGGACATGAGCGGCCCGAGCGCCGTGAAGCGCTTGTAGAGGTTGGGGTAGTCGCGCTCGACCACCGTGACCGCCGGCATGGTTCTGCCCGGCACCGGCTCGCATTCGCCGCGCCGCCAGTCCTTGACGTCGAGAGCCTGCGCGATCTCAGCCGGTGTGTCGTGCAGGATCGGCGTGAGAACCACATCCTTCTCCACGCCCAGCACCTCCGGAGCCACCTCGGAGAACTTCTTGGCGATCGCCTTGTAGATTTCCCAGTCGCTGCGCGCCTCCCATACCGGATCGACCGCCCCCGTCAGCGGGTGGATGAAGGGGTGCATGTCCGAGGTGTTGAGGTCGTTCTTCTCGTACCAAGTGGCCGTCGGCAGCACGATGTCGGAGTAGACGCAGGTGGTCGACATGCGGAAGTCGAGCGTCACCAGCAGGTCCAGCTTCCCTTCCGGCGCCGCGTCATGCCAGACGACATCGCTGGGCTTGTGTGCGCCCATCTCGCCCAGCTGCTTGCCCATCACGCCATGTGATGTGCCCAACAGGTGCTTGAGGAAGTACTCGTGCCCCTTGCCTGAGGAACCCAGCAGATTGGAGCGCCAGACGAACATGTTGCGCGGCCAGTTCTTCGGATCGTCCGGGTCGTGACAGGAGAGCTTCAAGGCGCCGGACTTCAGTGCGCCGGCAACGTAGTCCTTGACCTCCTTGCCGGACGCAGCGGCTTGCTTGGCGACTTCGAGCGGGTTGGTTTCGAGCTGTGGCGCCGACGGTAGCCATCCCATGCGCTCGGCGCGCACGTTGTAGTCGATCAACGTCCCATCCCATGGCCCATCCGGTGCCGTCGGCGAAACGATTTCGCCGATGTTGAGCGTCTCGTAACGCCACTGGTCGGTGTGCGCGTAGAAGAACGACGTCGAGTTCTGCTGACGTGGCGGGCGGCTCCAGTCGAGTCCGAAGGCCAGCGGCAGCCATCCCGACTGCGGGCGCAATTTTTCTTGGCCGACATAATGTGACCAGCCACCACCCGATTGGCCGATGCAGCCGCACATCACCAACATGTTGATGACGCCGCGGTAGTTCATGTCGCAATGGAACCAGTGGTTCATGGCCGCGCCTATGATGATCATCGACCTGCCGTTGGTCTTCTCGGCGTTGCGCGCGAACTCGCGTGCCGTCTGGATGATCTGATCGCGCGGAACCCCACTGATCCTCTCCCCCCATGCCGGCGTGTAGGGCACATTTTCGTCGTAGGACTTGGCCACGTGCTCGCCGCCGAAGCCGCGGTCGACGCCATAGTTGGCGACGAACAGATCAAACACCGTGGCAACCAGCGCCTCGCCGTCCTTCAACGTGACGCGTTTGGCCGGAACGCTGCGGACCAGGACGCTTGGATGGTTGGTGCCGGCGAAGTGGTCGTGCTCGCGGTTGCCGAAATACGGGAAAGCGACAGCTGCAACTTGGTCCTTGTCGGCGGCAAAACTCAGCTGCAGTTTGGTCTCGCGCCCCTCCGCCTCCTTTTCCTCGAGGTTCCACTTACCCTTCTCGCCCCAGCGAAACCCGACCGAACCGCCGGGCACGACGATGCTCTCGGAAATTCCGTCATAGGCGACGGTCTTCCATTCGGGATTGTTGCTCTCACCCAGGCTGTTGGCGAAGTCGGAGGCGCGCAGCAGCCGGTCCGGCACCAGGTGATCGCCCTGCCGCACCAACCGCACCAGCATCGGCATGTCGGTGTATTGGCGCGCGTAGTCCTCAAAGTATAGGGCTTGGCGGTCGATGTAGAACTCGCGCAGGATCACATGGCCCATGGCCATGGCAAGGGCCGCGTCGGTGCCCTGCTTCACAGAGATCCACAGATCCGCAAACTTGGAGGCTTCCGAGTAGTCCGGACAGATGACGACGCTCTTGGCGCCCTTGTAGCGGACCTCTGTGTAGAAATGCGCGTCAGGCGTGCGCGTCTGGGGCACGTTGGAGCCCCAGATGATTAGGAAGCCTGCATTGTACCAGTCAGCCGATTCCGGAACATCGGTCTGCTCGCCCCAGGTTTGCGGGCTGGACGGGGGAAGGTCGCAATACCAGTCGTAGAACGACATGCACACGCCACCCAGAAGCGACAGGTAGCGCGAGCCAGCCGCGTAGCTGACCATCGACATGGCTGGGATGGGCGAAAAGCCAATGACGCGGTCAGGACCGTGGGTCTTGACGGTGTAGGCGTTGGCGGCGGCGATGATCTCGGTGACTTCGTCCCACGTCGCGCGCACGAAACCGCCGTGCCCCCGCTTCCTCGTGTAGAGGGCACGCTTCTGAGGATCTTCGACGATCGACGCCCAGGCTGCCACCGGCGTGCGTGCGGCCCGCGCCTCCCGCCACAACTTCAATAGACGTGCCCGCACCAAAGGGTATTTCACACGGTTGCCGGAATAGAGATACCAGCTGTAACTGGCCCCCCTCGAGCAACCACGCGGTTCGTGGTTGGGCAGGTCGGGTCGGGTACGCGGGTAGTCTGTCTGTTGCGTCTCCCAGGTGACGATCCCGCCCTTGACATAGATCTTCCACGAGCACGAGCCCGTACAGTTGGCGCCATGCGTCGAGCGCACGATCTTGTCGTGCTGCCAGCGCTTGCGGTAGCCATCCTCCCAGCGCCGGTCCTCATTGGTTGTGATGCCGTGACCGTCAGCAAAGCGGTCTTCGCCGCGTCTGAAAAATGTAAGGCGGTCCAGGAAATGGCTCATCTGGGGTTACCTATCCGGCGGGTTGAGCGGCTGGTGCACGGACTGACGGTGGTGGCCCGCCCCGTTCGATGTAATGCAGGAGACCACCGCGGCGCGTGTAGAACCACCAGGTTATGGCGATGCAGGAGAGATAGAAGACGAAGAAGCCCCACAGCGCCGCTTGCGGACCGCCTGTCCAGCTGATCGACGTGCCGTAGCTTTTCGGGATGAAGAAGGCGCCGTAGGCGGCGATCGCCGAGGTGAAGCCGATGATGGCCGCGCTCTCCTTGTCCGCCTGTCGTGTGCGTACCGCGGCGTCGGCCCCGGGCATCAGGCGTTCCATTTCCTTGCGCATGATCACGGGGATCATCTGGAAGGTGGAAGCGTTGCCGATGCCGCTGACGAAGAACAAGAACAGGAACATGGCAAGGAACCCGGGCCAGCTTCCCGTCGACAGGAAATAGAGCACGCCCAGCACACCCATCCCCATGCCGACGAACACCCACAAGGTGACGCGGCCGCCGCCATACTTGTCCGACACCCAACCGGTGAGCGAGCGCGAGACCGCCCCGACCAGCGGCCCAAGGAAGGCGTACGCCAACGCGTTGACGTCCGGGAACTGCGTTCTGGCCAGCAACGGGAAACCTGCCGAGTAGCCGATGAATGACCCGAAGGTTCCCGTGTAAAGCCAGCACATGATCCAGTTATGCTGGCGCTGGAAAATAACCGCTTGGTCGGCGAACGAGGCCCTTGCAGCGGCAATGTCGTTCATGCCGAACCAGGCCGCGAATGCGCTGGCGACAATGAACGGCACGAAGACAAAGCCGGCGTTCTGGAGCCAAAGCCTCGTTTCGCGGCCAGCCTCGACAGCCGCCTGGGGCTCACCACCCAGCCAGCCGAACACACTCATGGTGATGACAAACGGCACCACGAATTGCACGACGCTGACGCCGAGGTTTCCCAATCCCGCATTGAGAGCGAGCGCATTGCCCTTCTCGGACTTCGGGAAGAAGAACGAAATGTTGGCCATCGACGAAGCGAAGTTGCCCCCGCCGAACCCGCACAGCAGCGCCAGCACCAGAAACAGCCAGTAAGGCGTTGCCGGGTTCTGGACCGCCATGCCGATCCCTATTGCCGGAACGATCAGCGACCAGGTGGTAAGCGTGGTCCAGAGCCTCCCTCCGAACACCGGCACCATGAACGAATAGAAGATCCTCAAGGTCGCACCCGACAAGCCTGGCAGCGCCGCCAGCCAGAACAACTGATCGGTCGAATAGGTGAAGCCGATCGCAGGAAGCTTTGCGACCACAACCGACCAGACCATCCACACCGCAAAGGACAACAGCAGCGATGGAATCGACAGCAACAAATTGCGCCTGGCGATCGCTCGGCCTTTTTGGTCCCAAAACGCCTTCTCTTCAGGTCGCCAGTCATCGATGAGATGTGGACCGAGCGCACCGACCTGCCTGGGCCCATGGATCTCCTGCATCTCCGGGAGCTCGGGAAGCTTCTTCAGCTCTTCGCCGTAGACACCCCTCTCCATTGTGCGGATGGACACGTGCATCCAGATCAGCGACACAGCGGCGATACCGAACAGCAGCATGAAGCAGCTTTGCCAGACCCCGATGAGGTCGTTCATCAAGCCGAACAGGATCGGCAGCACAAAGCCGCCAAGGCCGCCGACGAGGCCTACGACGCCGCCGACCGAGCCGATGTGCTGTGGGTAGTAGACAGGGATGTGCTTGTAGACTGCAGCCTTGCCCAGGCTCATGAAGAAGCCGAGCACGAACACGATGGCGGTGAAGGCGAACAGCCCGGTTTCCAGGCGGAACGTCATGGGTCCGCGTATGCCCTGCACCACGTATTCGGTGGGTGGATAGGAGAGGACGAAGCAACAGAGCACGGACATGCCCAGCGTCCAGTACATGACGCGGCGAGCACCATACCTGTCGGACAGGACGCCGCCGTAGATGCGGAACAAGCTTGCGGGTACCGAGTAGAAGGCGCCGATGATGCCCGCCGTCGTAATGTCGAGACCGTAAACGCCGGTCAGATAGCGTGGAAGCCAAAGCGCAAGCGCGACAAACGCTCCGAACACAAAGAAATAGTACAGAGAGAACCGCCAGACCTGGATATTTCGCAAGGGTTCCAACATGGCCCGGAGCGGCTCCGGCTTGGCGCCGCTGCGCTTGCGCGCTGCAAGCTGCGGATCGTCCTTGGTCGAGAGCCAGAAAATGATCGCCATCGCAGCGATCGCCAACGCCCAGACATTGGCGACGGCCTTCCAGCCGTACGCCACCATGATGAAGGGCGCCGCAAACTTGGTGACCGCGGCGCCGACATTGCCGGCCCCGAATATGCCCAACGCCGTGCCCTGGCTCTCTCTTGGATACCACTTGGATACGTAAGCGATGCCGACGGCGAATGAGCCTCCAGCAACGCCAACGCCCAGCGCCGCCAATAGAAACGTCGGGTAATCGTAGGCGAAGGTCAGCAGCCAGGTCGCCACCGCTGCCGACAGCATGACGGCGGTGTAGACGATGCGTCCGCCATACTGATCGGTCCAGATACCGAGCATCAGGCGGATGAGCGAGCCGGTCAGGATCGGGGTACCGATCAGCAGTCCGAATTGAGTCTCGTTGAGACCCAGATCTCTCTTAATTTGTACACCGATGATCGAGAAAATGGTCCAGACGGCGAAGCAAACCGTGAAAGCAACAGTCGACAGCCACAGCGCCCGACGTTGATCTTCCCGCCGCACGCCCGTTACGGTGGTCATGAATTCCGCCCCTTCTGCCGGCAGGTTGCCCAGTATTCGGGCAGAGGCGGTTGCCGTCTTTGATCTGGATCAAACCTGCAAAAGAGAATGCGGTGCCGCACCTGCAGCGACCCGAGTTGGAAAAATCGGCGACGATGGCGACGTAGGCTTTGACACGCGCGGGCCAACTCGTTTCGCGCTTGCCCAAGCCGCAATCACCCGCGGCGGCACGCACTCATCACCGAAGAAGCCGCGTGTTTCGCTCTACTCATGCTGCAGCCGGGGCTTTGGTCCGCATCAAGCCCTTGCGACAAGAACATCGCAAGCACCCTCCGCGAGAAAGGTGTGCGCTAGGCTGCCAACCAGGGCGGTCGAGAGCCGGCTACGTGAGTGGGTTCCCATCACCAACAGGTCCGCGTTGAACAATCCAATTTCATTGCGGATCACGGTGTGGGCGTCGCCCTCGACAACCGCGATATCGGGCGATGCGCAGTGCGGTAGCGCTTGGAGGATCTCCTTGATGCGACGCTTATCCAGCTCCAACAGTCGCTCCTTATCCTTGCCCGCCGACGTGTCCTTGGAGGGGAGGCCCACGAACGGCGATTGCCACGCATGCACGGCTTTGATTTCCGCATCAGGCGCAATTCGGTAAGCCAATGCGAGGGCGCGCGCTGCGCCTGCGGAAAGGTCCATGGCCACCAGGACGCGCTTGTACGGTCCATTTGGATGCTGCGCGACCATCAGCACCGGCTGAGGACTGTAACGAACGACTCTCTCCGTGGTCGTTCCCAGGAACAGGTCTCGCAATCCGTGCTTTCCCGGTCGTCCAACGACCACCAGGTCCATCTGATGAATCTCAAGCTCTTCGACGATCGTGGCGAAAGGCTCGCCGACCATGACGTTGATGGCGAGGTCCTGCCGCGCGATCTCCGGAAGAACCTCCCTCCAATCTTGCAGCACCGCCAGCGCGTCCGCATGCCGTCGTTCTTGCAGTTTGGTCGAAAGTCCCGGTTCGATCACGTGCAGGACGCTTGCTGCTCCACCCGACTGAATCTTGAGGTGCATCGCACGCTTGAGGGCATACAACGATCTTCCCGTTTAATCGGTGGCCACAAGCATATGCTTGATCGCCGACATTGAGCCTCCTGCCCCACATCTCGACCTTCACGCCTGAAGTCTCACGCTCCGGCCCAGCTTTCGTTGGTCCAGACCCTTCCTCGGACACCACAACACATCCCGGGCGGAACGAAGTTGACACAGATCAATCGAGGAGCGGAACAAGCTCGCGGCAGCAAAGCTGCAGCGGACGTAGCGGCTACAATGCCCGCTCTTGACCCCACCGCGCATACAGCCTTCCCTGTTGCCCGACGCATGGGTGCAATCGTCAAGGCAAGCGTGCATGTCTGAAACGAAGAACTCCAGCAATCCCTTCAGCACGCAGATGCTGGAAGCGGCGCTGCAGACAGCTGCCGGCGCCATCATCATCATTGACGATCGAGGCATCGTGCGCAGCGTCAATCCGTCGACGGAGACGATTTTCGGTTTTGCTGAGGATGAACTCGTTGGCCACAACATCAGCAGGTTGATGCCGGAGCCGTTTCGCAGCAGGCACGACGGTTACATTCGGCACCACCTGGAGACCGGCGAGCGCAAGATCATCGGCATCGGTCGGCAGGTGATGGCCCTTCGCAAGAGTGGTGCAATCTTTGCCGCCCACCTCGCGGTCAGCGCCTTCAACGTCGACGGTCAACGATACTTCACGGGCATCATCCACGATCTGTCTTCCGAGCGCGAAATTGCCGATCTCCGCGAGCAGACGTTGATGCAGGGCATTTTCAACCAGCTGCCCGATGCGGTCCTCGTGATCGACCGCTCCGGCACCATCTCCTTGTGCAACACAGCCGTCACACGCGTGTTCGGATATGCGCCTGAGGAGCTGATTGGGCAGGCAAGCAACCTGCTCTACAAGGATCAAGCCGAGGCGTTGCGCATCCAGACATTCGCCCAGAGCCTGAAAGCACGTGAAAGCACCGAACCGCTAGAGGTCACCTTCCGCCGCAAATCTGGCGAGATTTTCCCGACAAACACTACGATCTCCATTCTCCGCGACGAGCGTGATGAAGCTGCGGGATTTCTTTTCTTGAGCCGAGACATCAGCCGGCAGGTCGAGCAGGACGAAGCCTTGCGCAAGTCGCAACGTCTCGAGGCCATCGGCCAGCTTACGGGCGGCATCGCGCATGATTTCAACAACCTGCTGACCATCATCACCGGCAACCTCGAGCTGCTTGAGATGGATCTTACGGACTCGGAGCAACGCGATTTGCTCGCGCGCGCCAACAATGCCGCACTGATGGGCGCGCGGTTGACGAACCGCCTGCTCACCTTCGCGCGCCGCCGCGCGCTGGAGCCCTTGGTCCTGGACCTGAACGAGCATGTCCTGGCCATGACCGAGCTGCTGCGGCGGACTCTGGGAGAGGTTATTTCGCTCAGCACCCTGCTCGCGCCAGGTCTGTGGAAAGTGCGCGCCGATCCTGGCGAGATCGAGAATGCCATGCTCAATCTCGCCATCAATGCGCGGGATGCCATGCCGGCGGGCGGCAAGCTCGTCATCGAAACGCGCAACGTCTTTCTGGATGAGAAGGAGGTCGCAACGGAAGAAGGTCTGGCGCCCGGCGAGTATGTTCGCTTGTGCGTTTCCGACACCGGAGCGGGAATGAGCCGCGAGGTGCTGGCACGCGCATTCGAGCCCTTCTTCACCACCAAGGAGCCTGGCAAGGGTACGGGGCTGGGTCTGAGCGTCATCTATGGCTTCGTCAAGCAATCCGGCGGACATGTGACCGCGTCCAGTGCGTCAAGCAAAGGTACGACCGTCAATGTTTATCTACCCCGGGTCTCAGCCGACACTGAGGGAGAGGTAAGGATCGCTGATTCTGACAAAACCGTACCCCTAGCCAACGAGACAATCCTGGTTGTGGAGGACAATAACGAAGTCCGGGCCGTGACTGTGCGCCGTCTGCGCAATCTCGGATACACAGTCGTGGAAGCCGAGAACCCTGCAGCCGCTATCGAGATCGTTCGAGGAGGCAAAGCCATTGACCTCGTCTTCAGCGACGTTGTCATGCCCGGTGGCATGTCGGGCTTCGAACTTGCGCAGTGGTTGCAGGACAATGCACCTGGCGTGCGCATCCTACTCACATCCGGGTTTGCAGAAGATGTAGCCCGCGCTGGTGAGCCACCTGCTTCCCATCTAGAGATCCTGCGCAAGCCTTACTCCAGCGTCGAGCTTGCCCGCGCCCTGCGCAGGACCCTGGAGACCGGCTAGACTGACTTAACGTCGGCTGCAAACACGTATCCAACCCCTCTTACCGTCTTGATCAGGGAGGGCTCGGCCGGGTCGGGTTCTACTTTCCTGCGAAGCCGGCCCACAAGCGCATCGATTGAGCGATCGAGCGGGGACCAGTCGTGGCCCTTGAGACGATCCATGATGCTGTCTCGGGAGAGCACGCGCTGCGGACATCTCAAAAAGAGCTCGAGCAGGTTGAACTCTGCCGTGGTGAGGCTCTGCCGTTGCCCTGAACCGCCACGCAATTCCCGGCTGGTAACATCCAGCACCAACTCGCCAAACTTGAATCGTTTATGCTTGTCTGCCGCCGACGGCCCTGATGGCTCGCCTGCTCCGTATCGCCTCAGGACGGCGCGCACACGTGCAAGGACCTCGCGCAGCTGAAACGGCTTGACGATGTAGTCATCCGCACCCAGTTCCAGGCCGACAACGCGGTCAATTGTGTCACCCTTGCCAGTGATCATGACGATTGGCACGTTGCGTGTGGCTCTGATCTCCCGGGCGAGCTCCAGGCCATCCTCGCCCCCGAGTGTCAGGTCCAGCGTGACGAGGTCGACCTGCTGCCGTGCGATCGCGGCGCGAAGCCCCTCGCCATCCCCCGCTTCCAGCACCGCAAATCCTTCCCTCTCGAAGCATTTCCGCAAGAGCGTGCGGATCTCCGGCTCGTCGTCAACAACCAGAATGTGGGCCTTACTGACGGCCATCGACATGCTCCTGCCGGGGCTTCCTTGTGTGCCTTGGAGATATATATCACCCAGACAGCACAGCGAAGTCGACCGGTGGATGAGCACCATGTCAATCCAGCTTCGATGCTCGGCGCAGGACGAATCGCAGACCGTTTGGCGCATCGTGGCTGCCCTTAGTCTACTGCTGGCGTTTCTAAGCACGCGGCCTTAACAGCAGCTTGCGCTTTGTCGGCGTCAAGCCCATCTGACAAATCGTGCTCGTATGATCGGCAAGCCCAATGACGCAGAATGGCGGGAGTGGCACGACAAGCTTCGAGCGCCGGAACACGGCGCTGGATCATCATCGGCAAACGAGCACGGGCATTGCACTGAGAGTGACGACCTGCGCTGCCTGACTGCCAAGCAGCAATCGGCTCAAGCCCCTGCGTCCATGCGACGACATCACGATCAGATCACAGCCCTTTGTTTTGGCCGTCTCGATGATCGCTTCGGTCGGAAACCCGTTCACATGGACGGTCTCGCAGTCCAGGCCCTTTTGCTTGGCGAGCCCACCCGCGGCCGAGAGGACGCGAGTGGCGTTTTCGGTCGCGGCTTTCTCATACTCCTCAATGGGAAACGAAAAAGCCGGCGCTGCGTCACCAACAGCCGCCTGCCAGGGTTCGCTGGCCATCACAATCGTAACTTTGGCCTTCAGCTGAGACGCGAGCCCGAGCCCCGTATCCACTCCCTTGCCCGCGAGATCGGACCCATCGGTCGCGATCAGAATATGCTGGAACATGCGTGCACTCCGCCATCCGATGCCACTTGACCGGGGCGCATAGCGCGAAGACGCGAACTTTGTCTTGACCTGGATCAACCAACCCAGGTTGCTCGTGCGCGCGAGCCGCTCGTGCCTATTACAATTCGTTACAATCGCTTTCGCACGCGTCGAATTGCTGTAGCTGGCAGCTGCTCTTCTTCCCTGACCGCGGGCGCACAACCGCGATGGGGAGATCATCATGCTGGCAGAAACTCTGGATGCTAACCGTTTCGAGTTGCAGTTTGCGTCACGGTCCAAGCAGGTCGACGCCGGCGAACCTGAAACACTTGAAGAGCGCCTCGCCCGAGCGCCGGTGCGCAGCGTCGGCGCGAAGAAGCACGTCTTCACGCAAGGCGACCACCGGTCTCATCTCTACCGTGTCGAGGCTGGTGCGGTGTGCCTCTACAAAGTACTGCCCGACGGCAGGCGCCAGGTCATTGGTTTTGCCTATCCTGGCGACATCATCGGCCTCGGTCCAGCTGGCGCTCACAAGCACAACGCCCAAGCGACCACGATCTCACGTGTGCGTTGCTTGCCTTGGCGCAGTGTCGAGCGCGCCGCGCGTCAGCATCCAGCCGTCGGCGTGACGGTATGGGAGCTGATGGCCCATGAAATGAGCTGCGCCCACAATCTCCTTCTCACCATCGGCCAACGCACGGCGATGGAGCGGGTTGCCTGTTTCCTGGTGGAGCTCTCGCGCCGCAATGCGCGCAGGGGCGAAGACGCCTGCCACCTTGCCCTGCCTATGACGCGCACCGACATCGGCGATCTGCTCGCGCTCACGATTGAGACGGTCAGCCGAATTCTGAGCCAGTTGCGGCGCCACAAGATCATTGATCTGGAACAAAGCAACCGCGTCTACATCCGGGATATGCAGGCACTCATGCGGCTCGCACGCGGAGGCAAGGACCAGTGAGCGCCGCAGCATCATTCTCGACCGGGGTGTTGATGATGGGCACGAGTTCCCGATCCGGCAGATTGCCCCCTGCAGGCCACACAAAGGACCTCGCCGAGACCGGCCTGCCGTCTGATGGCAAAGAGATATTCCGCCTTGCGAGCGGAATATTCTACGATCTGCCCCCGCTAGGGCGCGCCATCGCAGAGCTTCTTGCCGGCGGTTTTAGGCGCCGCGAGATGTGCCTTGCAGGCACGCGCGAAGCTCTCGGCAACGCGACCGTTCTCCCCGCGCAACCGCGCCAGCTGCGTCCACTCTATCCGCTGACTCCCAATATCGAGGTGATGGCTACGTCGGGCACTCTCTTGCGCAGGCTGCTCAAGGAAGCGGCTTGGCGCATGGGCGAAAGCAATCTCACCTCCGCCTGGCTCCTGCCCGAGCTGTTCGGCAGGTTCACAGACCACATCCGTCAAAACGCCATCGTCTTGCTGGTGAGCGCCCCTGACCCGGCCCTGCAGCACCAAGGCTCCCGCATACTTCTCCGACACTCAGCCCACACCGTGCAGACCCATGAGTTCAGCGCTGCGCATCTGGTCGGTGTCTAGCCGCCGGGTGCTGTCCCAACACAAGGAGATCAAGACCATGCCGGACGATACTCCACATCCAACCATCGCCAAGGCCGTGCAGACTTTTCTCGCAAGCCTCCAAACGTGGTGGCAGCAACAAGGCGAGCTTGCCGGGGTCGACCCTCATGAACTTGAGCGCATCGGCTCCGAGCTCGGCCTGACGGTCTCCGATCTGCGCGATCTGGCTACGCGCGGGCCCGACGCCGCCGACATGCTTTACCGCAGGATGCGAGCGCTCGGCATCTCGCGCGGCGATGTCGAGCGCACGGCCCTTGGACTGATGCGCGATCTCGAACGCACCTGCAGCTGTTGCGGACACAAGAAGCAATGCGCCGGCGATCTTGAAGCCCGTTCGGAAAGCACAGCGTGGAAGCAGTACTGCCCGAACGCCTTATCTCTCGACGCGGCCGCGGGCATGAGGGGCCGCTTTCCTGCCTGACTCCCAATTCAATCAGCATGAGGCCGCGATGTCATACAAGACCATTCTTGTGTACCTGAACGACGAGCGCCGCGCGGAAGCTGTGCTCGAACCGGCGATGGCACTGGCAAGACGGTACAACGCCCATCTCATCGGCATGCATGTCTACGCAGCGCTGCCGGCCGCACCCATCAAGATCCCGTACGCAAGCAAGGTCATCGGCGGACTGGCGGGTGCCGAGCGCAAGGCCACGGAGGAGATTGCTGCAATTTTCGCTCGCATGACCGCCAACCAGCCATTCGTTCCGGAATGGCGGGCGCTGAAAGTACCGCATGTCGATCTCGCCCCTATCGTGATGGACCATGGCCGGGCGGCCGACCTGATCGTGACCGGTCAAGCCGATCCCGACTGGGACCTTTCGCCCCTACTGGATTTTCCCGAGCGGCTGGCGCTCGAAAGCGGAAGGCCCGTGTTGGTCGTGCCCATAGAGGGCCGGTTTTCCGACGTCGCTCGCAATATCGTCGTCGGTTGGAAAGCCGGACGCGAGTCTTCAAGGGCAGTCTTCGACGCCCTGCCGCTGCTGACGTCCGCCGAGAAGGTACAGATTGTTGAATTCAGTGAGGGAGAAACCGCCGAAGGTTTGCTCGCGGTCGACACGACGATTGCCGCCTCCCTTGCCCGCCACGGCGTAAAGCCGGATGTGCATAGCGCCGCTGCCGGCAAAAGCGGGGTCGCTCAGGATATCCTGGCACAGGTTCAAGCAAGACAAGCGGACCTGCTGGTTCTTGGTGCTTACGGCCATTCCCGCTTCCGAGAGATGGTGTTCGGCGGCGTCACACGCTACATCGCTCGCCACATGACGGTGCCAACGCTGTTTTCCCACTGAGCTCTCTGCAGAGCGGCCCCAAACCAGTCTTGCAGAAGAGCCGCGCGGCGCGGCCCCGGGGGTTTGGGGTGCGCGCCGAGCCTCATGACCCGCACGATGAGCCGACGCAATGCGCCTGAGCAACCTCTTCGACCGCAACGTTGCCTGGGCGCACCGCAAGACGCGCGACGATCCGACCTTCTTCGCCCGCCTCGCCGAGCAGCAATCGCCCCGCTATCTCTGGATCGGTTGCTCCGACAGCAGGGTCGCCGCCAACGACATACTCGACATGGATCCCGGTGAGGTATTCGTTCACCGCAACGTCGCCAATATGGTGCATACCAGCGACATGAACCTGTTGGCTGTTGTCGAGTTCGCCGTTCAGATACTTCGCGTTGAGCACATCATCGTCTGCGGGCACTACGGATGCGGAGGCGTTCAGCGCGCGCTGTGCGACCACCGCTCGGCATTGGTCGACCATTGGCTTCAACCGCTGGTCATGATGTATCGCAAGCATCGACCGGTTTTCGATGCCCTGCCAGCAACCGCGCAGCTCTACCGCGTCTGCGAACTGAACGTGGAAATGCAGGTCCGCCGCATCGCCGCCACCCCGATCGTCGAGGCGGCTTGGGCGCAGCAACAGCCTTTGCACATCCACGGTTGGATCTACGGCATCCATGACGGATTGCTGCGCGATCTCGGTGCCTCGATCAGCACCCTCGAAGAGCGTGAGGCGCTGCCGAGCATCGATCAGCGAGCCATCGAGCCGACCGAGCCCTTGAGCGGCGTGCGTCTGCAGGTGATGGAAGCATTTTGCAGCAAGGAGACGGGCTAGCGCCCGCGCCGTTCAAGATTTGCAAGGATTGGAAAGGCTATGGAATTCACCGTAGCCGATGAGCAAAAGCACTGGCGCTCCGCTACCGTGTGCCCAACTTCGTGGCCGCGCAGTACGCGCACACTCACGTCAGCGATGGCCAATTGGCTTGCAGCCGCAGGGCAATCGACGCGATTGCTCCCTGTACATGCGGAGGGAACATGGCTCTAGGACTGTCCGTCCTCGTCGCGCTATCGCTGGTGACGGCGACCGTTGTTCTTCATTACGAGCTGTTGCAGTTCGCGGGCACATTGCCCCAACGCCTCCCCTTTCCGACCCGTGCCCGCATGATCGTCGTAATCGCCGTGGTGCTGGCCGCGCACGTTATCGAGGCAAGTCTGTATGCAGCTGCCTATTACATGTTGCAGACTCACGCGGCTATCGGCGGCCTTGCCGGTCACCTGGAAGGTGATCTGCTGGACTTTTTCTACTTCTCCATGGCCACCTACACGACCCTTGGGATCGGTGATGTGCACCCAAGCGGCATGATACGCCTGATCGCCGGCGTGGAATCCTTGAACGGCCTCGTACTCATCGGCTGGTCGGCGTCGTTCACATATCTCACAATGGAAGAATTCTGGCGTGTGAAGCGCGGGGAGCCGGTCGGGGTAGGCGATGGCGAGGCATAGAACGGCGCCGTCAATGACCCCTGCTTCAAACGCAGTTTGACCTAGATCAATCATCGGGGCTGCTTGGCCCCTAGGATACAACCTGACTGGATCTGCCACCGTGAGGAAGCATGCAGCGCCTCGACGATGCCGAAACGCCTGCAACCAACCCAGGTGGTCCCGCCATTGAACGGGTTCCGCTCGACGCTCCCTGGGGATGGCTCGCTGCCGGCTGGCGCGATCTATGGACTGCGCCCTGGATCGGCCTGACCTATGGCGCCATCTTCGCCGGTCTGTCGTTCACGCTCACGTACGGATTGATGATCACCGGCTATGAGTCGCTGGTCCTGGCACTCGCTGGCGGCTTTCTCCTCATCGGTCCCGTCGCGGCCATCGGCCTCTATGAAGCCAGCCGGCGCCTCGAGGCCGGCGAAAGCATCAATCCCCGGGTCATCCTTGCAGCATGCCTGCGTTCACCCGGCCAGCTCGCGATTTTCGGAGGCATTCTCGCTCTTGTTTACGTCCTGTGGCTGCAGATCGCATTCCTGCTCTTCATGGTTTTCATGGGCGGCAAAGATGTGCCGGCCGCCAGCCAGTTCGTACCGACGCTGCTGTTCACATCCCACGGACTGAGCTTGTTGGTCGTCGGCACACTCGTGGGCGCGGCACTCGCGTTCACCGTGTTCGCCATTTCTGCTATTGCGCCACCGCTCCTCATGACGCGCCGCGCCGATGCCATTGGCGCCATCCGGACCAGCATCGGTGCCGTCGTGGTGAATCCGAAGCCAATGTTGCTCTGGGCTGGGCTGATCGCCGGCTTCATGGCAGTGGGAATCGTTACGATTTATGTCGGCCTGGTGGTGCTCTTCCCGCTCATCGGACATGCGACCTGGCACGCCTATCGCGAACTCGTGCCTGAACCAGTGTACCATTATCTATGAACTGTCGGGCTCGTCGTCCTGCAAAGCCCGCCACGCCGCGCCCTCTAGATCGTCGAACTGGCCGCTGCGGAGCGACCAAAGAAAAGCGGCCAGCCCGGCCAGACCCAGCAGCAACGCGCAGGGGATGAGCCAGGCGAGCGCTGTCATGCCCTCACCCCCAGCCGTGTGCGCCGAAGGCGAATGGCGTTTGCCGTCACACCGATTGAAGACGCCGACATGGCGACCGCGGCCAGCAACGGCGTAACCAGGCCGGCAACCGCCAGCGGCACGAACACCGCATTGTACCCAAGAGCAATGGCGAAGTTTTGCAACGCCAGCCGTTTTGCTGCCCGAGCAACATCTATCGCTTCCAGCACGGGAGCTAGGCGTTCGCCCTGAACGATTGCATCGGCCGCAATCTGGGCGACGGCGGTCGCGCTGGCCGGCGAGATCGAGGCATGCCCTGCGGCCAAAGCCGGCGCGTCATTCAGGCCATCCCCCACCATCAATACGCGGCGACCTTGGCCTGCGAGTTCCGCAAGTCTCGCTAGCTTCGCAGTCGGCAGAGCCTCGCCCTTCCATTGATCGATGCCAACGGCGCGCGCGACCGCCGCGGCAATCTCGCAGCTGTCCCCTGACAACAGCTCGGTATGCAAACCCGCCCGCTGCAAACCGGACACCACCACCGCGGCATCGCTGCGCAGTCGATCCTCGAAAGCAAACGCGACAGCCGGTACATCACCTCGGCGATACCACACGGTGGCAACCTGCGCGGCGGGCGCATCGACCTCGCACCAAGCGGCCGAACCCAAGCGCGCCTTTCCAAGCGCAGTTGATGTTTCCAGGCCAAATCCCGGCGTTTCCCTAACGCCCTCCGCCGGCCGAACCACCAACCCCGCGGCCTCCGCCGCCCGTACGATAGCTCGCGCGTAAGGATGTCGACTGCCGACCGCAAGCGACGCTGCCTCACCCAACACGGTGCGATCCAGCGACGGATCGGCAATCAGGGATGGTTCGCCCCGGGTCAGCGTGCCGGTCTTGTCGAAGACAACGGTATCGACCTCAGCGAGGCGCTCCAACGCATCGGGCGCCTTGATCAGCACGCCCTGTGCGAACAGTCGGCTATTGGCCACCACCTGCACAACCGGCACCGCCAATGCAAGGGCGCACGGACAAGTAATGATGAGAACGGCAATGGCGGCCGTCAGAGCCACCTCCCACCCGTGTCCCATCGCAAGCCAGCCAACGAATGTCGCCAAGCCAAGGATGTGGACAGCCGGCGCATAGTGGCGAGCTGCCCGGTCGGCAAGACGAACGTAACGGCCGCGCGCCTGTTCGGCACTCGCCATCAAACGGCCGATCTCAGCCAGGAGCGTGTTCTCCCCCGCCGCGGTCGCTTCCATCTCCAATGTGCCGGCGAGGTTGACGGTACCCGCGTAAACGAGATCACCAGAACCCACGGCTACGGGCAAGCTTTCACCAGTGACCAGGCTGGCATCGACCTGCCCGGTCCCCTTCACAAGACGTCCGTCAACGGCAAAGCGCTCGCCGGCAACGCTCAAAATGCGCATCCCGGGTTTCAAGGCGCCTGCGCCAAGGCGCAAAATCGTGCCGTCGGGCTGAAGTACGCTGGCGGCCGTCGCGCGCAGTCCTATAAGATTGGCCGCGGCACCGGCCGCGCGGCGGCGCACGCTCTGATCCAAATAGCGGCCGATTAGCAGAAAGAACAGCAGGGTCACTGCTGCATCGAAATACACCTGCTCACTGCCGCGTGCCGTCTGGTACAGGCTCATGCCGGTGGCGAGCAAAACCCCCAGCGAGATCGGCACATCCATGTTGAGACGGCCACTCCGTAACGCCTCGATCGCGGAGCGCAAGAAGGGCATGCCCGCGTAACCGACCGCAGGCAACGCGATCAAGGCTGAAAGCCAGTGAAACAGCGCTTGGATCGAGGGCGTCATGTCTCCCGCGGTGCCGGACCAGACTGACACGGACAGCAACATGATGTTGGCAGCGGCGAATCCGGCGACGCCCAAGCGCTGCAAGAAAATACGATCGGATGCCCCTTGTGTATCGAGAGCATCGACTGCGAGTTCCGCCGACTTAAATCCCGCACGATCAAGCGCATCGACCAGGTCGAGGCCAGCGACCTCAGGAGCGCGATGGACAGCAACAACGCGTGCCGCTGACAGGTTTACGCGCGCCGACACAACACCTGGCAAAGCGCCGAGCGCCGTTTCCACCTTACGCATGCAAGCGCCGCAATGCATGCCTTGCACTGCTAGTGTCGTCGTCGCCAACGGCGCGGGTTGTGGAGGGACTTCCCTTGCAGACGGCCGCATCAAGGCTTGAGCCATAGCCGCCTCCGCTCCCGGAATATCACGTCATCGGAGACGCTGCGCGCCGCTTCAATTGCAACCAGCCAACTTCCGGGAAGCAAGGAAGGTAGTGACGCCGCATACGCACCAGGCTCGCCTTCGACAAGCGTCAACGCCAGGTCGTGACGATCGGTCGACGGTCGCCCCAGAACAGCGCTGATCTTCAAAGCACGGACTGGTCGGCCGTCACTTTCGGCAATGCGCAACAGGATGCTTTGTGGTTGCACATCGATCGCAACCGTCCAACCGAGTCGTTCCTGGCGCTCGCTAGCGGCGATGCGGTCATTGTAGTGCAAGCCCTTGCGGTAGGGCTCAATGGCAACGAGGCCCGTGTGTGTCGTGATGGCCGAGTAGATCATGGCGCCGTTGACCGCGAGCACGATCGCAAAAAATGTCAGAAAGCAACCCAGCACATGGTAGCCGCGCAAACCCGTTGCTCCGGCCGAGTGCATCGCGTGGTGTCTCATCGGACTCTCATCGTGCCGATCTCTGGAACTGCGTGGCGCGCGCCATCTCGTGTCCCGATGACACATCGCGCACCACAAGGCCGAATGTGGTGCTCGCTGCCTGCAGGCGACCAAGATCACTGGCAGGCACGGTTACGAACACGCGCAGCTCACGCAAGTTGTCGGTCGCGACTTGGACGAGTGCACCCGCGTCAAGCCCGAGCACGGTCAATCGAGCGCCCTGGAGGCCTTTCACGGACAGCGTGAACGCTCGCGGCTCGTGCAGCTTATTCAGAATCTTGACGGTGTAACCGTTGCGCACACCTCCGTCCGACAACTGTACGAACGGCGGATTGCGATCGTGCTGCACGTTGATTTCGAGCGTCGTGCGGTACAGCAGCGCCACCAGCATGACCGCCGACACCAACGCAATCAGTCCGGCATAAAGCAATGTGCGTGGGCGAATGATCCTCAACCGCGGCTGGACAAGGGTGCCCGCGGCCTGTTCTCCGCCAATGGTGTCATGAGCGATGAGGCCGCGTGGTCGGCCCACCTTGTCCATGATGGCGTTGCAGGCATCGATGCATAGCGCGCATTGAATGCATTCGAGCTGGGATCCGTCCCGGATATCGATGCCGGTAGGACAGACCGATACGCATGCCTTGCAATCAATGCAGTCTCCCCGGCCTTCCCATGTCTGACCCTTCTTGTGCGGTCCACGCGGCTCGCCCCGCGCAACCCGATAGCTCACCAGCAGCGTCGCATGGTCGGTCATCGCGCCCTGAATGCGTGGCCAGGGACACATGTAAATGCACACCTGCTCACGCGCGATGCCGCCCAGCAAATAGGTGGTCCCGGTGAAGATGCCGATGAACAGATAGGCAATCGCTGGCGCGGTGCCCGTAATCAGTTCGTGCGCGAGTGTCGGTGCGTCGCGAAAGTAGAAGACGAACGCGCCGCCCGTGGCCAGGCCGATCACCATCCACGACACATGCGTCATCCCGACCTTGAACAGCTTCATCGGCCCCCACGGCCGCTTGGCAAGCGCGATGCGCGCGTTCCTGTCTCCCTGCCAGAAGCGCTCGACCACGATCATCAGATCGGTCCACACCGTTTGTGGGCAGGCGTACCCGCACCACACGCGTCCAGCGATCGATGTGACGAGAAACAGGGCCAGCGCGGCCAGCACCAGCAGGCCCGTGACGTAGTAAAATTCCTGCGGCCAGATCTCGAGAAAGAAGAAGAAGAAGCGGTTCTGAGCCATGTCGAGCAGAACCGCCTGATCCGGCAGGTCGGGACCGCGATGCCAGCGGATCCAGGGCAGCGCGTAGTAAATGCCGAGGGTGATGGCCATCACCAGCCATTTGACCGCCCGAAAGCGTCCATGCGCCAGCTTCGGGAAGATTCGTTGGCGCGGGGCATAAAGCGGACGAGCCTGCTTGCGGTTGACCGCCTTGACGTCGAGACGCTCAACACCCGGCGCGGCTTCGCGATCGCGATCCGATACGATGTACGCGTCGACGCTCGTCATCGAGCCCCTATTTGCCGCCGCCGAGGCTGTGCACGTAGACCGCCAAAGCTTTGACCGTGGCAGGGTCGAGCCGATCGGCCCATCCGGGCATCATTGCGCCCCGCCCGGTTCTGATGCTCTCGACCACAGCGCTCTTGCTGTCGCCGTAAAGCCAAATGCCGTCAGCGAGATTTGGGGCACCCTGCTCCTGTTGGCCTTTGCCGTCCGCGCTATGGCACGTGGCGCACTGCTCGGCGAACATCGGCTGACCTCGCGTGACGGCGGCCTCGTCCTTCGCCTTGCCCGTCAGGGACAGCACGAACTCGGCGAGGTCGTTGATCTGCTTGTCATCGAGCAGCTTATCAAGCCCATAGCGCGGCATTTGCGAAGCCCGCGCCTTTGCGTGACCCGAACGAACCCCGAAACTGATCGTCGTGTGAATGTCATCGATCGTTCCACCCCAAATCCAATCGTCATCGTTGAGATTGGGATACCCGGTGAAGCCTTGCGCGCCGCGGCCGTGGCAAGCCGCACAGTGAGCCTGAAAAGCGGCTGATCCGCCCGCCAGGGCGAACCGCAACAACTCCGGATCGTCCTTGACGCGGTCGAGCCGCACGCCGGCAAGCTTTTCGCGAAACTGAGTTTGCGCAATGCGCGCAAGTTTCATCTCTTCGGAAAGCGCTTCCCGCTGGCTGTAGGCGATCAAACCCTGCGTATAGCCAGTGAAGGTGGGCCAAGCTGGATAGACGACCCAGTACCCGACTGACCAGATGATGGTGGCGTAGAATGTCAGCAGCCACCAGCGGGGGAGGGGCTTGTTGAGTTCCTTGACGCCGTCCCATTCGTGTCCGGTGGTCTCGACGCCGGTTGCGGCGTCGATTTCCTTGCTATGACCGGTCATCGACGACCCCCTCCCGCTGGCCCTTGTCTCCAAGATCAAGCGCACGCCATTGCGCACGCTCGAAACGAGAGCTGTTCTTGGGCCAGAGCGCGTAAGCCAGCACGACCACGAACATGGCGATGAACAACAGTAGAGACGTAACCTGGCTGAACGTGGCGACGGTGTCGTAACTCATGGCATGACCTCCTCTAGCGCAGGTTCGGGCCCGAGGCGTCGAACGTGGCGAAGTCGACGAGCGTGCCCAACATCTGCAGGTAGGCCACCATCGCATCGAGCTCCGAGGGCTCTGTTCCGGGCTTGCCATCGAACTTCCCGACCCTGGCCTTCGGATAGCGGCGAAGCAGGTCGCGTGCTGCGCGGCTGTCGGGAGTGATCTGTGCGATCAGGTCTTGCTGCGCCTTCTCGATCATTTCATCGGTGTAAGGCACCCCGACCATCCTGAGCGTTTTCAGGCGCTTTATGACGTCGTGGGTATCGAGTTTGTTTTGGGCCAGCCAGGGATAGCCCGGCATGATGCTTTCAGGGACAAGCGCGCGCGGATCGATCAGATGCTCAGCCTGCCATTGATCCGAGTATTTTCCGCCGACGCGCGCAAGGTCAGGACCTGTCCGCTTGGAACCCCATTGGAAGGGATGGTCATACATGCTTTCGGCAGCAAGACTGTAGTGCCCGTAGCGCTCGACCTCGTCCCGAAGCGTGCGCACCATCTGGCTGTGACAGCCGTAGCACCCCTCGCGCACATAGATGTCGCGTCCCACCTGCTCGAGCGGCGTGTAGGGCCGCATGCCCTTCACCTTCTCGATCGTGCTCTCGACCCAGAACAATGGCGCAATCTGGACGATGCCGCCGATGGACACCACCACGAGTATGCCGATCAGCAGGATGAGGGAGTTCTTCTCGAACAGGTCATGTTTCATCGAGTGTCACTCATTCTGCCGGCGCAGGACGAAGGTCCGGGGCTGCCGCAATGCGCGGCTGATCGGCAATATCCACTGCATGGTCGCCGCGGATGGTGCGCCACAGGTTGTAGGCCATGATCAGCGAGCCGATCACGAACAGCAAACCGCCCGTGGCACGGATCACGTAGTAGGGCCGCATCGCCTCGACTGTCTCGATGAAGGAATATTGTAGGAAGCCGAGCTTGTCGTAGGCACGCCACATCAAGCCCTGCGTGATCCCCGACACCCACATCGCCGTGATGTAGAGAAGGATACCGATCGTGGCAGTCCAGAAATGCCACTCGACAAGCCGCATCGAGTAAAGGCCGCGTCGCCCCCAAAGCCATGGCACCAGGCAATAGATCGCCCCGAAGGACACCATCGCCACCCAGCCAAGCGCGCCTGAATGCACATGGCCGATCGTCCAATCGGTGTAGTGCGAGAGCGAGTTGACCGATTTGATACTCATGACCGGTCCCTCGAAGGTCGACATGCCATAGAATGCGACCGACACAACCAGCAGGCGCACGACGGGATCTGTGCGCAGCTTGTCCCAGGCGCCGGAAAGCGTCATGAGGCCGTTGATCATCCCGCCCCACGACGGCATCCACAGCATGATGGAAAAGGTCATGCCCAGCGTTTGAGCCCAATCGGGCAAGGCGGTGTAGTGCAGATGGTGCGGGCCGGCCCAAATGTAGAGGAAGATCAGGGTCCAGAAGTGCACGATGGAAAGACGGTAGGAATAGATCGGGCGCTCAACGCGCTTCGGAATGAAGTAGTACATGATGCCGAGGAAGCCTGCGGTCAGAAAGAAGCCGACCGCGTTGTGGCCGTACCACCACTGCGTCATCGCATCCTGCACGCCCGAGTAGACAATGTAGCTTTTCGGGTTGGTCAAGCTCACCGGTATAGTCGCGTTGTTGACCACGTGCAGCATGGCAATGGTGACGATGAAGGCGAGATAGAACCAGTTGGCTACGAAGATGTGTGGCTCCTTGCGCCTCTTCAGCGTGCCCAGAAATACGAGCAGGTAGACCACCCACACAATCGTCAGCCACAGATCGGCATACCATTCCGGTTCGGCGTATTCCTTGCCCTGAGTGATGCCGAGAACATAGCCGGTGCCGGCGATGGCGATGAACAGCTGGTAGCCCCACACGACGAACCAGGGCGCCCAACGTCCAGGCATGCGCGCATGGCTGGTGCGCTGCACGACGTAGAAAGACGTCGCGATCAGGACGTTTCCGCCAAACGCGAAGATGACGGCCGAGGTATGCAGAGGTCGCAATCGCCCGAAACTGGTCCACGGCAGATCGAGGTTGAGGGTAGGAAACGCCAGTTGCCAGGCGATCACGTCACCGATGACAAAGCCCGCGATACCCCAGAACACGGCAGCGATGGTTGCGAGCTTGATCGGACCGTCCATATAGCCGGTCACAATTACAGGCTTTGAATCGAACGAGTCCTCCAGGACGTAGAAGATGGCGACGCCGCACGCGGCGAGGAGGAGGAGGCCGTGAAATGCCATCCCGCTATCGCGCGAGCTGAAGAACAGCGCTATGCCAATGCCTGCGCCGACGAATGCCCCGAGCGTAGCCATGGCATCGGCGAACGCCGCCCGTTCTTCAACCCCCGGCTTAGCCACTACTTCCCTCTTGCGGATCGCTTCGCGCAATGCAGGAGGTAGCTCAAGTCAGCCGAGCCGCTTTGATCTAGATCAATGCCATGCATGCGCATGGTGTGCTGTGATCTGGACGGACTTTTCGCATCTCGGCCGCGCATTCGAAGCTGGCACGGAAGATTGCCGACCTCCACAACAGCATGAAGTGTGTCGGACGGCAGATTGAGGTAAACCGGGCCTGGCCGTCCAGAGCGTGCAATGTGCACGGCCATCTCGAGGTCGGCCGCGAGCAGTCCCCGCGCCGACTGGTCCAAGCCGCCTTCGTCACTGGGCGCGCCATGTCAGCCTGCGCCATTAACCTGCTTGCAGAGGATTGTTTCTACCGGCAATTGGATGGCGTCACAGGCCCGCAGGCCAGGGCGGGCAGATCCGCTCAGAAAGTTTTGGGCGGATTGTTCGCCATCTTTTCCCGTCGTGATTGCGGGCTGAGAATGGAACATCCTTGCTTGTTGGGAACGGCGATCTGAGCCGTAGCGTTGAGCACTCAGTTGAAAATGGAGTGCACTCAATGCCCTGGAAGAGAATTGCATATGTCGGCATGCTGGCCGCTGCCATCGGCGGTGCCAGCGTAGCACTGGCTCAGACGTCCACTCAGAAAAGCGAAGATAAGGCGCCGGTCGCAGGCGCCAACAGCTTCACCGAAGGTCAAGCTAAGAGTCGCATCGAAAGCGCAGGGTTCGCGCAGGTGACGAACCTGCGCAAAGATGACCAAGGTATCTGGCGCGCAAACGCGATGCGCGACGGGAAGCAGGTATCCGTCTCTCTCGACTTTCGCGGCAATGTTGTTTCCCAGTAAGGACGCGGAAAATGGCTCAAACGGTATCTCGTTTGTATGACAACTAAAGCCAAGCCCAGGCTGCAGTCGAAAACTTGCAGCGTGCGGGCTTCAGCAGCTCTGAAGTCAGTCTCGTCAGCCGCTATCGCAATGATGATACTCTTGTTGACGACGATGCTTCAGGCGCTGCGACCGGTGCTGCTACCGGCGCGGCGATCGGCGGCAGTGGCGGACTGCTCGCCGCATTGGGCATCATCGCGATCCCCGGTATCGGGCCGCTGGTCGCGGCAGGTGTACTTGCCACAACGTTGGTCGGCGCAGCAGGTGGTGCTGCGGTGGGCGGACTCATGGGTGCACTGACGGACGCCGGTGTGAGCGAGGAAGATGCTCACGTGTACTCGGAAGGTGTTCGGAGGGGCAGCTCTCTTGTCACGGTGACAACCATTGAAGGCCGAGTTCCCGAAGCGCAGGCTATCCTAGATTCCCATCGTCCAGTGAATGTCAGAGAGCGGCGGGATGCGTATGTCGCCGGTGGCTGGTCTCGACATGATCCGAGTGCCAAAGGTTATTCGGCAGAGGAGATCCGTAGAGAGCGCGAAGCCTACCTTCGTCGCGGCGGAGTGTAATTCGCAGAATATCCGCTGTCCTACACCACCTACATGCACGTCTAAGGTTGGCCTCCAGCATTTGGCACGCGTTCTGCGGGGAACGGCTTAGAAAGACCCTTTGTAAGGCCCGCTGGACAGAGACGCGATACGCCATTCATCGGGTGATCTGGACGCCCCCTCAACCCCTCGACTTGGGGCGTCCGGTCGCGTCCTGAAACTTATGGAATAATTACTTGGATCGGATACCCTGCACCCTCACCGCGGTTATTTAAGGCTGGATTACTAATCGATCAGGCAGTGGCACCTCCCAAGTCCGTCTCTAGGTAAACAAAAGGACGTCACCCGCGACGGATTATTGAACGCTTTTCGTTGAGTCTGCGGATCACGCCTCTTGCTAAAGGAGGCACATGCTTAAGCTAATGCTTGCAGCCGCGGCTCTTACAGCTGTCGTTGCAATTCCGGTTGCTCCGGCAAAAGCGGTGACGCTACCGCACGTGGAGCAACAGCAAACCGACGTCACCAAAATCGGGCGGCGGCACGCTGGTCGTCACTTCGCTGGCCGTCACTTTGGTGGACATCGGTTCCATCGCCATCGTCATCACCGCCATTTCCGGTATGGCTTTGTCGGGGCTCCAATCTTCACCATGGTTACTATCATACGGATGGCTGCGGGTGGTTGCGCCGGCGGGCACTCGCGACCGGCAGCCCCTACTGGTGGAACCGCTATCGCGCTTGCCGCTACGGCTGGTGACCTAGTGCCGGGTGCTGCTTTTTTGTGGCACCCGGCAATCGCATAAGCGTCGCTAGGGTGGCGCACGCAGCGATCCGCTTGCTGATTTTCATCACGTCGAGAGCATTCGGCACATCTCCGGTCCTGGCAGGCTTTCGCCGTGCGTAAGGTGACGACGATTTTTCCGGTTGTAGGTGCGAACCAGACGTAGCGGGCCAGCGCGTCGACGCGGGCTTCCGATCCTTAGGGGACTTCCAAGGAATGTTCACCGCGTGTCCGCTTCTCCCTCGATCGCGGACACGCATACGGTGTTCAGCGAACGGTTCGAGCCACCACCCACTTGCGCTTTCCGATCTGTCGTGACCGCTTGAAGCCGAGACGCTCGAACGTAGATAGCGCCCCGTTGAACAGAAATGCTGGCGAGGCCTTTCGTCCCTCGGTGTCCTCTGGGTATCCCTCGATGCGCCCACCACCCAGTTTCCTGATCTGCTCGATCGCACCTCTCAACGCGGCAGACGCAACACCCTTGCCGCGATAGCCCTTGCCGGAAAAGAAGCAGGTGATCCTCCAGTCGGGGAGCGTTGGATTGGTCGCGAGATAGACACGTTCATTGTGAATGCGCGGGAGCTCTCGCAGAGACCCGAACTGGCACCAGCCGACGCAGTCCTTGCCATCAAAGACAAGAGAGGCATGCGCTCGCCCTTCGCGGACGAGGCACTCTTTCGCCTTCCGTTTCAACGCCGGGGACTGACCTTTATCGTTGCCGTGATACCACATGCACCAGCACCCGCCCCACACGCCATTATTCGCCTCGGCCAAACGGGCGAAGGCCCCCCAGGTGGTCGCGTCAAGCGCTTTGGTTTTGTATTTCGGCATAAGTCTCTCAGTGCCTAACGATCCTACGTCGCGATCGAAGGCCGTTGGCCCAGAAAGCGAGATGTTTCCCTTTGCTCTCGCGACGTCTCGGGCCACCGGTATCAGCCGGTACTGTGAGCAGGCACATAAGCATAGTGGCCCCCGCGCTTCGAGCACTGTTCATACACAAGCGCCCTGCCATGCCGCCGATCACTCAGCCTCTGGAATTACGGTTCTCCACGCTTCTTAAGCCCATTTTCGACAGCATCGACCCAATGCGGACATCGTCCGATGGGCCTGATGGATGCAACGATGATCGCCAAGTGGCCCAAAGCCAAGTACCGGGAAGGCGAGCTAACTTATGCCGCAAGCAGACTGCAGGCATGGGAAAGCGGCACCGTCCCACCCTTGAGAATTACCTCAACGATCGATGGTTCGCACTCAAACGCACCTGGAGCCAGCGGGTCTATCGCGTCAAGTCGAGGTTTCGGAGTCCGTCCGTGATGCCTTCGGCCTGCTGGAGCGTAAAGCCGTGCTGTTGCAGTTTATCGATGAGTTTATGTGTGTCGCGAATGGCAAATACGGCCGTAGGCTTCAATTATACTTAGAAAGCACATTTCGTCCAGAAGCGCGCCGCCGCTTCCTGAATACGCGATGAAGCTTCCACGCAATTCGCGTGGGAACCCGCTTGGTCCGCCTCAACGCCCTACTTGGCGAACCACTTGTCACAAATTTGCGCGTAGGTCCCATCCTCACGCATCTTGAGTAACTCAACCTTGACACGAACGCGCAACTGGCTGCCTTGTCGCAGCGCGATTCCATAATCTTCCTTGCGGAACTGGACTTCAACCGTGGTAACACGCCCTTGCCGTCGTTTGCCGCGTAGAAGAGCAGAACAGGGCTATCGAACACAACCGCGTCGACCGACTTGGCGTCTAAAGCTTGAGTGACCTCAACTACCTGCGCATTGAGTTCCCGCAGCACCGAGGCGGCCGTACTGCCGCGCGTTGTTGCTACCCGCTTGCCGGCAAGATCGCTGGGGCCATTTATACTGCCGCTTATCTGCTGCACAGTTAGCGTGGCGGCTAGTTGCGCGGTTTAAAGGGCAACAACTCCTGTAAACAACCAAAGCACGGCCACTAGTCGGCCTATCCAGTGTTTCGGCGCCTGCTCAGACTGCGTGGCAAGCGTACCTGCCGCCCAGTACAAAGCATACAGGATCCCTGAATAGTATTCCTTGGTTGGGATAATGCCGTGATGGTGGTTGCCGTTCGAAGTACCAAACGATGTGCGCAGGAACGAGGATGAGTAAGGCTGCGATACTCAACCATGCGAGCGAGGCCCAGAGAACACGAGCGAGATCACATCTTTGCGCGGACTTGACTCCGTTTTTTGCCCTCCACGCACCAAGATCTGTAGCCCGGCGTTCAAGATCGGATGTGAAAATTCGAACTCGGCCTGGCGCGCCGCGGTAATTGAGATCGCGGCAACTCCAACCTGAGCTTTACCTGACCGAATGTCGGCCAAAAGGGAGCCAACGTCTGGAGCGATACGATACGTCGATTTTAGGTTCAGTCTTTGGGAGAGCTCATTCCAAAGTTCGATACTGAATCCGCCTAGCGTTCCGCTACGCTCTACGACCATGGGCGGCAGCACGCGAGTCACCACCTGCACATCCTGGGTGGATTGTGCGACGGAAAATGGAATGCAAGCGGTGAATGCCAATTGCAGCCCACACGTGCCGTAAAGTCATCATTGAACATATCTCTCTGAGCCAGTCGAATAGCATCGCCTTAGCCCATACTGAGCGCGGCTCACAAGGCACCGCAAAACCGGAGTTCAAAACCGCGATCCAAGGCGCCCGTCACCCAGCGCGGATGCGCTTCAACCCTGCTTCAACACTGCCGCGGATGTCGGGTTCACTTGCGGCAGCGATAGCGATCACATAGCGGGAAAACCCTGGCCCTCCCAGAATTCCAAGCGAGTGGCGACGCCACTCTGATCGAAAATTCCTATCAAAAAAGACACCGCCGGCTCGTTGCCAATTCTGTCATCCGGGGACACCTAGTGCTCATCGCAACTCGAGCTCTCTACGAAAGGAAATCGGGAGATGAAGACGGTACACGAAGCGCGGCTTGATCAAAGAACAATGACCGCACGCGAGCGGAAAGCCACCATAGTTGTGTTCTCGTCCGTTCATGGCCACGCACAGGCTCAGGTTATTAGCCATTGCGTGAACACTCGCTGCAAACTATTCGCCGCCGAATCACATTAGTAGCGCGGCTTCATGGGTGCAAGACGTTGACAGAGCAAAGCACGAGAAAAGCTGATCCGCACATGACATCATCGGCACTAAATCTCGCCATCGTGAATACGACGCATCTCTTGAAAAGCAGGCATGACCTTGATGCTATCTCTCGTCAGGCGTCGGCGGGGGTTCTGAACTTAGTCTTGGCGTCTTTCATCGATCTGACGTTGTCGGCCAAGCACCATAGCTGGAATGCTCGAGGTGCACATTTCGCCTCAACCCATTCTTTTCTTGCTGTTGTAGCGCGCGAGCTTGATCTTCACGCGGACGCGCTCGGGGAGCGCGTCGCGTCGCTTGGCGCCATAGCACGCCTAGCGCTACACGACGTCGCGCGCGCAAGCCGACTGCGTGAAGTTCAGATACTCGGCATGAGCGAACCCGCCCAGTTCATGAGTTTGGCGGATGGTCTTGCATCTGTTGCGAGCGAGTGTCGACGCGCAGCAGGGGAGTGTCAGAAGAATGACGATATAGTTTCAGCCCACGTTCTGACAGTCGCATGCGCGACGTTAGAGAAATTGCTGTTTCAAGTGGAGAGTCATTTGCTGCGCCTGGAGATGTAGTACCCTCTATTTACTAGGGAGCGTAGCTCTTAGCCGATTCACCTTTGCCCGAGGGGACGCATGCTGGAACTCGTATCTGCCAATTTGCCCTCACCTGCCATTCTCTGCTCTGCATCGGGGGCGGCTTTGCTGCGCTCCGATTTCAAAGTGTCGGGACAAGTGCTTGCTGGATTATCTACCTGTAGTTGTCCATTGCCCCACAGGGCGAGGCGAGGCTGACAAGCAGAGGAGCTAGAATTGTTATCCTATAAGACGATTATGGTTTGCATGATTGATCACCGGCAAGCTGAAGAGGTGCTGGGCGTGGCGCTCGACCTGGCGCGCCGCTACGGTTCTCATCTTATTGGCGTATATGCGTTCGCTGACATCAACTGGCCGCCCATGCTGGTCCCTGGAAGTGGCCAGATCCATGGCACAACGTCCATCAGCAGTCGCCAGCATGAGGAATGCCTCGCGGCAGTCTTCTCGACGGCAACAGCCAATCAGGCCGTCACGGCAGAATGGCGCAGCCTAGCGGTTTCCGGCTTCGACATCGGTGCCGCCTTGGTAGAGGTCGCGCGATGCGCTGATCTGGTTGTGATCGGGCAGCCGACCGCGCATTCGGACGCGGGTGTGGCCTCTGGGTTGGCAGAGCGATTGCCTGTGGAAAGCGGGCGTCCTGTTCTCGCGCTACCGCTGCCTTGGCTAGCGAGAGATAAGAATAGTAACGCGCTCGGCCGCGACGTGCTTGTCGCGTGGAAATCGACCCGCGAAGCAGCGAGAGCCCTTTTCGATGCTGTGCCTTTGCTCAGAGATGCCACCAGGGTGCGCATTGTAGAGATCAGGGACTCTACGGTAGCCGAGAGTGATTTGAAGCGCGATTTAGTGGCGGCCTTGGCTCGCATTGATGTTGCTGCGAGCTTCGAGAGCGTCGTCGCCTCTGATGTCGACCCTGGCAGTGAGCTGTTGTCGCAGGCAGCCGAGCAAGGGGCGGATCTCATCGTCATGGGCGCCTACGGGCACTCGCGGTTTCGTCAATTCGTCTTCGGCGGCGTAACTCGTCACGTGGCCCGACACATGACTGTCCCCACGGTCTGGTCGCACTGAATTACTGTCGCAGCTCCATAGAGGCAATCCAGGTGAACACGAGAGCATCGGATGCCAGTAGCATCTGCCCCCATTCGCTTCCATGCGCAATAGCCTAGCTACCCGGTGGGTCGACACTAATCCGTCGGGTGCCATCCTCATTCTTGCAGTTGCAACGGTGCTCCTTGAATGGGCCGCGCGCAAACTGGCGTCCAACAGCGTAACTCAGCCTTAGCACCTGATCAGACGGGACGCAGAGCACTATGCTTGAATGGCTGCAGTTAAACTACGTGGCGCTCGTCAACGTCATCATTATCGACGTCGTGCTTGCGGGGGACAACGCCATTATTGTCGGACTTGCTGCATCACGCGTTGCCCCCGAACTGCGGCAGAAGGTGATCTTCTGGGGCATTCTCGGGGCGGTGGTGCTTCGCATCGCCTTCGCGGCGGTCACTACGCAACTCATGGCGATCGTGGGCATCCTCCTTGCCGGCGGCCTGTTGCTGTTGTGGGTATGCTGGAAAATGTATCGCGAAATCGCGCACCCCAGCGAGGACGCGGTCGGCGCCAAAGCAATCGTCGGGTCGGGTGAGCCGGTCGTCAAGCCGATGAGCTTCCGTGCTGCGGTGACGCAAATCGTGGTGGCTGATGTCTCGATGTCGCTGGACAATGTCCTTGCCGTCGCTGGCGCCGCCAAGGGGTCTACTGCTGTTCTCGTGATCGGCTTGGCTGTCGCCGTCGTGCTGATGGCTGCTGCGTCACACTATATCGCGCGCATGCTTGCCAAATATCCCTGGATCACCTGGGTCGGTCTGTTGGTCATCCTGTATGTGGCCGTGGACATGATCTGGGATGGTGGACATGATGTGGCGTGCCGAGTGTGGTCCCAGTTCTGGTGCGACAACCATCTGGGAGATGTCATCAGACGCGCACTGCCCTGAGGCAAGGACACAACCGCGTGACAGCGATTTTGCCGAACGTTTGATGGATTTCCCGATGGAGGTTGCCGAAGGCCGATAGTGTCCCAACCTCGCGTCTGCTCGGCAGTTGCGTGACGCGCATCGGTCCAATCGCTGCTGAAGCAATCGACGGTTCAGTCCTGGAGCTTTAGGTGGATTTACTGGACGTCATTGTTGCGAGCCAGTTTCTAGGCAAGCCTGCTTCCGTCTTGCTTGTTCTTAGGTGTCCCGCACAAAGAGCAGCGTGACATTCCCGTCGGCGAGGGCTTGTTACGAGCGCAGCGGGAGCATCAGCTTCGCGCAACATCTGCCAAACCGTTTGCGATCGGAAGCTTTGCCATCACGCCGGGGGGGCGTGCTGCATTTGTCAGCGCGACTGGCCACAAGCCCAGAATGCCCTGTACATCATGCTGAGTTGGTCGGTCCGAAGACCCCGCCTGGGAACCGACGTTTCATTATTGTTGTCCCGCCTACGCAACACACGCCGGGAAGCAGGATGCCCCTCTGGAAACGTGGGGGTAGACCCGAGGGGCATCCCGAAACCAGAGCGAGCACACCCCGCTGACCCGCTGTGGCAACACAAGCATAATCATTCAGCGTTCAGGTAAAAGGTGAAGGTTGGTACGGTTCCAGACGCTGGGGCGGACGGCGTGTGACGAAACTCTGTAGCGCTGACCGGTATCAAAGCCGGAACACTGCTTCCCAACTGAAGTTGCAGGATTGAATCCCTGTCTATGGTGGCAGCGGGCGTCGAGTAAGAAGGAATTCAGCCATGTTCTCGCTTAGCACTGTTTGGCACGACATCTTCGTACCCACCCATTCGGTCCTGGAGATGATCGTGCGCGGAACGATCATGTACCTGGCGATTTTCCTCCTTCTGCGCTTTGTGCTCAGGCGGCAGGCGGGCGGACTTGGCACGCCGGACATCCTGCTTGTCGTGTTACTCGCCGACGCTGCCCAAAACGGCATGGCGAATGAATACCGTTCCGTGACAGAGGGCATAGTCATCATATGCACGATCATCTTCTGGAACTTTGCTATCGACTGGCTGGAGTTTCATGTGCCTGCGGCGGCCAAAGTATTGCGGCCAGCTCCCGTGCTGCTGATAAAAGATGGGCAAGTGCTGCGTCGGCATCTGCGCCAGGAAGTCATAACGATGGAGGAACTCATGAGCCACCTACGCGAGGAAGGTGTCTTGTCTCCCCATGAAGTTGCGCGTGCATATGTCGAGCCAAATGGCACCATAAGCGTGACGAAGAAATAGATGTCGGTGTCAGGAAATTGGCGCACTGCAATTCAGCTCAACCGTTCGCTCAGTTGCGAAAGGCGAACAACTCCTCGTCCGGATCCTGGTCGCCGCATAGCCTGGCCGCGATAATCTGCGCAGCTACAACGCTGAACGTGATTCCATTGCCGCCGTACCCAAGCACCGCGTAACAGTTCGCCATCCCGGGCACGGGCCCTATTGACGGGAGCCCATTCTCGCTTTCACCGAAGGTGCCTGCCCAAGCACAATCAGCAGCGACATCGAGCCAAGGAAGCAAAGCTTTTGTCTTTTTTTGCAGGGCGTGGATCTTTGCCGGCAGCAAAGCGTCGCGCGTTGGCTCGTCAGAGATATCTTCGTCCTCGCCGCCAACGATGACGCGGCCGTCACTGGTAGTACGGATGTAAAGATAGGGGTCTGCAGCCTCCCAGATGAGCTCACCCCGGCCCCAGACTGCCTTCGGCTGGGGATGCGTCGAGAACGCCCAAGTGCTGGCGATCCGGTGGCCATGCGTGGGTACTCCCTGCGCAAGTTCGTAACCGGTCGCGAGGACTAGCGCTTTTGCTTCAAGCTCAACTCCGCTCGAAGTGACCATTTCGACTTTTTTCGCTGACGGCTCAATGCCAGCCAACTCGGCCGGCGAATACAACCGTGCACCGCGGGCGACGGCTCGACGCAACAGTGCCTGTGTCAACTGCACCGGGTTCACGTCGGCCGCGCCGTCAGACAGGAGCGCGGTTTCCCTATCGATGCCTGCAAGGCTTCGAAGCTCATTGGCCTGGAGTTGGATTACAGGAAGGCCAATGCGTCTTCGCATTTCCCCTTCCTTGGATAGATCATATGCGCCGAGCGTGTTGCCGGGCAAGTAAAGTGCTCGCCGACGCCGGAATGCACTGCGAAGGTGCAGTCGACGTATAAGCGCCGCCAAATCATTGACAGCACGGAACGAGCGTCGCCAGGCGCGCGTAGCATTTCCAAAGCCGATCTCATCGGCGAGCTGGGTCAGCGGTGTATCGATCTCGTATTGAAGAAGCGCAGTGCTCGCGGCCGTGCTGCCGCGAGAGGGCGCTCTGCGATCGAGCACGATTACGGAAAGGCCGCGCGCCGTTGCCTCTTGCGCGATGAGCGCACCGGTTATGCCCGCCCCGATGACGACCAGATCGGCGCGCGCAGAACGGCAAAGTGAACGCGTCGTGACCCCTGTTGATTTGAGAGTGGCCCAAACGGCCATTCCAGTTCGCAGGTCGCGCCGCATGGTAATGGAGGAGACATCAGCACACATGATAGTTCGCGCCAAGAAACCTAAACGCCCGCAGACCTAGGCGCCCAGCAACCCGTAGGGGCGCAACCGCCACCTACTTGGATCGAGATTCCCGTTGTTCACCGAAAACGCGCCAAACCGTATTCCCCGTGTCGTCAGCAACAAGCAAGCCACCGCGACCATCCATGGCAACGCCAACCGGCCTGCCGTGGGCCACACCGCTACCGTCGTCCTTGAGGAAGCCCGTCAGCACATCAACTGGCGAACCTGACGGCCTGCCGTCTTTGAAGGGAACAAAGATCACCTTATAACCGCTGTACTCGCTTCTATTCCACGACCCGTGCTGGCCGATGAACATGCCGTCGCGAAACCGCTCAGGCAACTCCGTGCCGCCGTACCAAGCAAGCCCCAGCGCCGCCGTGTGGGCGCCGAGTGCACAATCGGGCGTGATGGACTTCTCCACGAGGTCCGGCCGTTGCGGGTGCACACGCTCGTCCACGATCTTGCCCCAGTAACTGTAGGGCCAGCCGTAGAAACCACCATCTTTCACGGATGTCAGATAATCCGGCGGGACGTTGTCGCCGATCTCGTCGCGCTCGTTGACCACCGTCCAGAGCAGGCCCGTCTTCGGCTCGAATGCCATGCCGTTGGCATTGCGCAGGCCGGAGGCATAAATGCGGGACTTCCCGCTCGCGATGTCAAGCTCGAGGATGGTGGCGCGACCTTCCTCGATCTCAAGTCCCTTTTCGCCGATGTTGCTGCCGGAGCCGACCGTGACAAACAGCTTGCTGCCATCCTGGCTCGCGAGCAGCGCCCGCGTCCAATGGTGACCGACGGGCAGGTCGAGGAGCTTGGTGCCCTTCTCGGTAATGCGGGTGTCGCCGGTGCGATAGGGGAAGCGAATAACGCTGTCGGTGTTGGCGACGTAGAGCTGGGCGCCGATCAAGGCCCTGCCGACGGGCTGCCGCAGGCCATCCAGGAATACCAAAGTTTGATCCGCGACACCGTCGCCGTCCGTGTCGCGTAGCAGCGAGATCCTGTTTGCGTTCTCCACGATGGAGCCCGATCGCCGCTGCACCATGTTCTGCACGATCGTGCGCGGCGACCACGACTTTGCCGGCTCGCTTGCAGCTTCCGCGACGAGCACGTCGCTGTTCGGCAGCACGTGCAGCCAACGGGGATGCTTGAGTCCCTGCGCAAATGCCTTGACGTTGAGTCCCGAAGAAGGCCGGGGCGTCTGGCCCGGCGCCCAGGGTTCATTCGCCACGGACCATTTGATCGTCGGCAGCCAGCTCTCTTTCGGTGCGGGAAGCTTGGGTTGCTCGCCGTAGCCAGAAGGCATCTGCTGGGCTTGGGTGGGCAGCGCTGACATCAACATCACAAGCAGCAAGGCGGCGGCTCCAAGACTCGATCGGCGCATGTCGTGGCTCTCCTGTTCGGAAGGCGAAACGCGTGCGTCATCGCCACGTTCCCGCATCAAGGGAACAAACCTGGGGCGGAAGCGTTGCCGTCGATTCGTTGCAGTTTGTCGAAGCACCGAGGGCGGCAGGAGGAGGATGGGTTCCGACGCTTTGCCCCTTTTGGTCCGCGGCAACAGCCGGGCGGTGCTCGCCGGCGCCCTGAGCGTTCCGGGTGCTATTCTGCTCGCTGTCGCAGCGTCACAGCCCGGGGTGCTCTCGTGGCACATGGGGGCGCACATCGCGGCGATGAACGTGGTCGCGCCGCTCATCGTGGTGATCCTCTTCCGCAACGGTGTATCTCCCGCCTGGGGCCGTCCGGCGCTGCTGTGGGGGTTCACGTTCCTCCAGCTCGCGGTCCTTTGGGTTGCACACAGCCCAACCGCTCACAATCACCTCCAGCACATGGCTGCAGGTTACACGGTCTTGCACGCGCTCCTGTTCGTCGTGGCCCTCGCGTTCTGGATGTCCGTTGCCGGCGCCGTCGCGCATCGCTGGCAGGCGATGCTGGCGCTGCTCATCAGCGGCAAATTCGCCTGCCTGCTCGGCGTGCTCCTGATCTTCGCGCCGCGTCTGCTGTTTGGCGCGCACGCAACGTATGGGCACGCGGTGACATCGCTCGACGACCAGCAGCTCGCTGGTCTCCTGATGATCACGGCGTGTCCGCTGAGCTACGTCCTGCCAGCAGTCGTGCTGGCCGTGCAGGCCGTGCACGGCCTCGAACCCTCGCATGAGAATCCCGTCTCCGGCGGGCTGGCCCGGAGTTAGTGATGTGACGATCTGGTCGCGCTGGCGCCTTGCACGCATCCTGGTTTGGCTGGGCGGGGGACTGGCCGGAATGGCGCTGGCGGGGTTTCTGCTGGCTTGGTCGGGGCTTTACAACGTGGCAGCGAGCCGCGGGCATTGGGCGATCGTCGAGTGGTTTCTTGCCTTCGGCATGCAGAACTCGGTCGAACTGCGCGCCATGACGATCAAGGCGCCCCCGCTCGACAGGCCCGATCTCTTCAGGCTCGGCGCGGGACATTTCCACAGCGGTTGCGCCTTCTGCCATGGGGCACCGGGCATTGCGGTGAGCCCGACCGCGCAGCACATGCTGCCGCCGCCGCCGCATCTGCCAACATCGATGCGGGCCTGGAGCGACGCGGAGCTGTTCTGGATCGTCAAGCACGGCATCAAGTACACGGGCATGCCCGGTTGGGTCGCGCTGGAGCGCGAGGACGAGATCTGGGCCGTCGTCGCGTTCCTGAGGCAGATCGCCAAGATTGACGCGCAGACATATCGCGGCCTGGCGCTTGCGAGCGTGCATCTACCCAAGCAGACCGGAGAGGAGCTGGCTACCATCGAGTCCAATCAACAGGCGGCCGGGGCTTGCGCACGATGTCACGGCGCGGAGGGCGTTGGGCCAACGAGTGCGCTGGTGCCGGTGCTGCACGGCCAGCCGCGCGCGCTTCTGATGCGGTCGCTGAAGGAGTATGCCGAAGGGTCGCGCCGCAGCGGCATCATGCAGCCGCTCGCCTCCGAGCTGGGCGAGCAGGATATCCGCCAGCTGGCAGACTACTACGCCAAGCTGCAGCCACCATCGCCGGGGCATCGCGTCTCGACTTATCCTGCCCAGCGTGCGCGCGGTAAAGAACTCGCGGAAAAGGGAGATGCAGCCAGGGGCATACCTGCCTGCAGCGCCTGCCACGGCGCGTCCGGTCTGGAGGACTATCCGCGTCTTGCCGGGCAGAGCGCCGCCTACATGGCGGGGCAACTCGCGCTCTGGCGGGCCGGGTATCACACCGCCACGGGCGCCGGGGCTATCATGGCGCCGATTGCGCGCCGGCTGAGCGACGACGACGTTGCTGCCGCGACCGCCTACTACGCGAGCCTTGATGGGGGGCCCGCGAAGGCAGGCAAGCCATGACGCGCGGCCGGCATCTTCCGGTGCCGCTTCTGACGGCCGCTGTCCTCGCGGGATGCGGCGATCGGCAGTCCGTCCTCAATCCCAAGGGCCCGTTTGCGCTCGAATTGACGCAGCTTTCCTGGCTGCTGTTCGGCGTTGGCATTGCGGTGCTTATGATCGTGATGGCTGCGACGGCGGGTGCGCTCTGGGGCTCCGACCGCATGCGCGCGCGGCTTGCCTCCGTGCGTGCGGTGGTGTGGGCCGGTGTCGTGTTTCCAGTGGTGACGCTGACGGGCCTTCTCACCTACGGCGTCGTGCTGACGCGCGCTGCGGCCGTTGCGCCCGACGCCGACCCTTCGGCTCTTCACATTTCTGTTTTCGGCGAACAGTGGTGGTGGCGCGTCACCTACGAGCGGGAGGCCGGGACTATCACGGCCGCCAATGAGATCCGCATTCCGACGGGGCGTCCGGTGCTTTTCAAACTCACATCCCCCGACGTCATTCACAGCTTCTGGGTGCCCAACCTTGGCGGCAAGGTCGACATGATTCCCGGCCGCACCACGCTGCTACGGCTGCAGGCCGATGCGCCCGGCATCTACCGCGGACAGTGCGCCGAATATTGCGGTGGCCCGCACGCGCTGATGGCGTTCGAGGTCGTCGTGCTCGCACAAGCCGAATTCGAAACGTGGCTTGACCTGCAGGCGAAGCCCGCAGCCGAGCCGGCCTCCGAGGCGGCGCAGCGCGGGCACGATCTGTTTCTCGCCTCCGGATGCGGTGCCTGCCACGCGGTGCGCGGCACGCCTGCGGCGGGGACGATCGGCCCGGACCTAACGCATCTGGGATCGCGCCGTTCGGTCGGTGTCGATACGCTTCCCCTCACGGAGGCGAACATCCGCCGCTTCATTCATGACGGCCAGCGTATCAAGCCGGGCAATCTCATGCCGCAGTTTCGCATTTTTGCGCAGGCCGATCTCGATGCGATCGCAACCTACCTGGCAGGGCTGCGATGACCGAGATGGCTACCCGCCGTGCCAGCGAGGATCAACGTGCGCGCGACCAGGCAGAGTTGGAGCGCATCTGGGCGCCACCCAAGGGTTGGCGCATTCTGTCTGCGGTCAACAACACGATCGTGGGTTACTTCTATATCGGTGCGGCCTTCCTGTTCTTTCTGCTCGCGGGCGTGCTCGGTCTGCTGATGCGCACGCAGCTCGCCGTTCCGAGCAATACGTTCCTCAGTCCCGACACATACAACCAAATCTTCACCATGCATGGCACGGTGATGATGTTCCTGTTTGCCGTGCCGGCAGTGGAGGCCATGGGCATCCTGCTGCTGCCGCAGATGCTGGGCGCACGAGACCTGCCGTTCCCGCGGCTCGGTGCGTTCGCCTTCTGGGCCTACTTCATCGGTGGGTTGGTTTTCTTCGGAACGCTGTTCTTCGACCTAGCCCCTTCGGGCGGCTGGTTCATGTATCCGCCACTGACGAGCTCGCAGTATTCCCCGGGCATCGGTGCGGATTTCTGGCTGCTCGGCATCGGCTTCATCGAGATATCGGCCATCGCTGGTGCCATCGAGATCATCGTCGGCGTGCTACGGACGCGAGCGCCGGGCATGTCCCTCGACAAGATGCCGATGTTCGCGTGGACCATGCTGATCTTCGCGCTGATGATCGTATTCGCGTTCCCAGCCGTCATCCTCGCCACCATCATGCTCGAGCTGGAACGCGCCTTCGGCTGGCCGTTCTTCATCGCGGCCAAGGGCGGTGACTCGCTGCTGTGGCAGCATCTGTTCTGGTTCTTCGGCCATCCCGAGGTCTACATCATCTTCCTGCCGGCGGCGGGCATGGTATCGATGATCGTGGCCACGATGGCGCGCACGCCGCTGGTCGCCCACAACCTGATCGTGGTGGCACTGATTGCTACGGGCTTCTTCTCGTTCGGCCTGTGGGTGCACCACATGTTTACCACCGGTATTCCCGTGATGTCGCTCAGCTTCTTCTCAGCCGCGAGCATGGCGGTTGCGATCCCTAGCGGCATCCAGGTGTTCGCCTGGATTGCGACCATTGCTTCGGGTCGCCTGCAGATGACGACGCCTTCGCTGTTCGTATTGGGCTTTCTCTTTATCTTCACGCTGGGTGGATTGACGGGCGTGATGGTCGCCATGGTCCCCTTCGACTGGCAGGTGCACGACACCTATTTCGTCGTTGCTCACCTTCACTATGTCCTCATCGGCGGCATGGTGTTCCCGCTGTTCGCAGCAATCTACTACTGGACACCGTCGTTGAGCTTGACGCCGCTGTCGGAGACGCTCGGCCGCTGGGCGTTCTGGCTCATGTTCATCGGCTTCAACACGGCCTTCCTGCCGATGCATTTACTCGGCCTTTGGGGCATGCCGCGGCGGGTCTACACCTACCCAGCAGAGATGGGATGGCAGACCCTCAATCTAGTGGCGACCATTGGGGCTTTCATGTTCGCCGTCGGCGTCCTGCTCGTGCTCGTCGATCTGGTGCGCAACCTGCGGCCGTCCATCACCAACAACGCCGGCAACGTCTGGAAGGCCGCCACGCTGGAATGGATGCCGAATCACGTCTTCGGCCCGCGCAGTATCCCGCACGTTCAGACCGAATACCCGCTTTGGCAGCAGCCGCGGCTTGAGGAGGAGGTCGAGGCAGCGCGCCTCTATTTGCCGAATGCCCCGACCGGCGGGCGCGAAACAATCATCACCTCACCGATCGAAGCCACACCGCAGTACGTACAGGGCGTGTCGGACCACGGTTGGCCACCCCTGCTCGCAGCGACCTTCACGGCCGCGTTCTTCATGCTGTTGACGGCGAAGTGGGTCGCCGTCGCCATGACCTGCGGCGTCCTCGCCATCACCTTCATTCTGATTTGGACCTGGAGCAACGATCGCGCGCCGGTCGGGAACGTCGCCATCGGGCGCGGCTTGGAGCTCCCCGCCTACATGACCGGCCCCGTGTCCCACGCCTGGTGGGCAACGGTGATCCTCATGATGGTCGCAGGTTCGCTCTACATGGCGTTCGTGTTCTCCTATCTTTACATCTGGACCGTAGCACCTCAGCACTGGCCACCAAACAGCGGTGAACTACCACGGCTCGTGGGCGTTGCCGGATCTGCAGGCCTATTGTTGGCCGCAGCAGGTGCGACGCTCGCAGCGGGGAAGGTGCTGGCTGTCTCGCGTGCTGCATGCGCTGCGCTGGTGATTGCGGCTGTTGCAGCGCTCGCTGGCTCACTGTGGCTCGAGGTGACCGGCCACTGGGCAACCGGCCTTCGACCGGATGCGACCGGATATGGGGCGCTCGTTTATCTGGCGTCGGCGCTGCAAATGCAAATCGTTGGCGCGATCGTCATCATGGCGGGCTTCACCGTTGCGCGGCTTGTAAGGGGTTTGGTAACCGATGCGAGGCGCGTGACATTTGAATCGCTAGCGCTCCTCATCTGCTATGCGGCGGGCCAGGGGCTTCTGGGGCTGCTCGTTGTCCATGGCTTCCCGAGAGGCCTCGCATGAGCGCCCAAGTGAGATCGATTGGAAGCATGCTGCTCCTTCTCGCCGGGCCGCTCGTCTGGGCTGCACACTTCTTCGCTCTCTACTTAACCGAGTCTTTTGGTTGTGATGGGGTGAACAAGGAGATCGTGCGTGCGGTCGGCGCCGGGTACACGCTGCTTGCGCTGACAGTCGTGGCTTGGACCGCTTGGGTGTTCGGGAGGTCTCGCCCGCAGGAATACGGCAACGTGTCACTAGCCGCTCGGTTCGCCCTGCCTCTGGTACTTCTATCGGGCGTGGCAATTGTCTGGGCGGCGCTTCCGGTGATCCTGCTGTCGCCTTGCACGGTGGCGATTGGCTGAACCAGGAGCGAGACCATGACCGGCGCCGGCACACCATCAAAGCAAGAAGCCGATATCAGTTTCGTCCGGCGGGTGTTCTATGTGGTCGCGATAGCTGCCTTGGTCGGGGCCATCTACGTACTCTCCGACATCCTGCTCCTGCTGTTTGGCGCGATCCTGCTCGCGGTCACGCTGCACGCAATCGCCGAACCCTTGCATAGTTGGTTTGGGCTTAAACATCGCATGGCCATGCTTCTCGGGGCGACTGCAGTGCTCGCGCTGCTTGCCGCGACCGGATTTTATATCGGCCCTGATCTAGTTGCGCAGATGCGCAACGTGGCATCGGCGCTGCCGGAGGCGGCAAACCGGGCTGTGGGCTCTTTTGGATTGGGCTCAGTGGCCGACCTGATGAAGGACGCTACGGCCGCCTCCGCTATCGGCGGTCTTGCAACGCGCGTCATTGCCTGGAGTACCACCATCGCTGGGGCATTGGGTTCGTTCCTGCTGATTGCTTTCGGAGGCATCTATCTTGCGCTTGACCCCCGCCTTTATCGAGACGGTCTCATCAAACTCATGCCGCCTGCGGTACAACCCAACGTCGGTGTGACGCTCGATGATGCAGGCCGGGCGCTGCGGCAATGGCTCAAGGGGCAGGCGCTCGCCATGCTTCTTGTTGGCGTCTTCACTGGCCTTGGACTGTGGCTTGTCGGTGTGCCATCAGCATTTGCACTGGGTGTCATCGCGGGGCTCGCTGAGTTCGTCCCAATCATCGGTCCCATCGTTGCAGCGATCCCTGCCTTGCTCATTGCGAGCAGCCAGGACTTTCAAACCGTGGTTCTTGCATTCATGGTTCTTCTCGTCGTGCAGCAGGTGGAGAGCAATCTTATTACACCTCTAATTGCGGACCGCATGGTGTCGATCGCGCCGGCTTTCGGCTTGTTTGCCATCGTTGCCATGGGTGTAACGTTCGGCCCGCTCGGGCTCCTGCTAGGATTTCCACTGGTTGTTGTGGCCAGCGTTGCCGTGCGACGCCTCTACTTGCACGACACGTTGGGAGAGCCGGTCCATACGGTCTGAAGTCGATAAACCGCCAGCCAACGCAGCCGCCAGACGTTGGTGCTCTAGCCTGGCTGCGGCGGCAGAGCGGAACTCCAAGCGAGCTTCGCACTTACTATCCCATTGCCGGGTGACAACCGGGCATAAGGGAGACGGTGGACGCAGCTGATTTTCCCGGTTTCTGGCTGCGACAGCAACGCATCGGTACGCGTTTCGCCTAACCCCTTCCCGGCGAGCGTTGTCCCGGGTTCGACCACCCTATCTGTGCGGAAGCTAAGACGCCCGGAAACGCGCCGAGCTGCGTTGCTCTATTGCTCTGCATCATGTCTTTTTTTAATCATTGATTTTTAATGCTTTTTGGAACTCGCGTCACACCCTCGCGTTCTCTCAGCACAAGCGCCTTCGCTTAGCCCTTCCTAGAGGATCAGATCATGAGGAATGTCGCTTTCGCAGTGGCGGCCGCGTTGTCGCTAGCCGCATCCACGCCACTTATTGCCCAATCCACGTCGACCACTCCCCCGCCCCCGGCCGCAACTCCGTCCGGTCAGCCCATGTGGTATTCGCATCAAGCAGACGACGCCCGGGCAAGCAAACTGATCGGCACCAAGGTCGTCAATACTGCCAACGAAACCATCGGCGACATTAACGAAATCGTGCTGTCGAAAGACGGCAAGGTTGCTGCCGTCATAGTTGGCGTCGGCGGTTTCCTCGGCATCGGAGAGCGCGAGGTTGCCGTGAATTTCGGTTCCCTTCGCATGAACAGGGATTCGAACGGCAACTTGGTCATCGCGGTCAACGCCACCAAGGACACGCTCAAGGGTGCGCCGGAGTGGCGTTGGGACACTAGCAAGAACTGAGTCTGAGTTCGATCGCACTCAAGAACAAAGGAGACCGCCAATGGCCACGGCCACCGCGCATCCCAATCATCAAATGATCTCCAGTGAAGATGTGGAAGGCACTACCGTATATGGTGCCGGCGACAGCCAAGTCGGCGAGATCGACCACCTCATGATTGATAAGGTGTCGGGTCGCGTCACCTACGCCGTCATGAGCTTCGGCGGCTTTCTCGGACTTGGGCACAGCCACTATCCAATTCCTTGGAACGCCCTCAAGTACGACACAGCACTTGGCGGTTATCGTACTGGAATTACCGAACAACAGCTGAAAGACGCGCCGGCGTTCAGCGACGATTCTTGGTCCGATCGGAACTGGGAAACGCGCACGCACCAGCACTACGGCGTCCCCACGTACTGGTAATCGCTACCAGTCCAGGCACCTACCCCCACAAAGGAAATGTCGCCATGCGTATGAAACCTATCATTGCTCTCAGCGCGATTAGTCTGTTTACGGTCGCCGCCATCGCGCAAAGCACCACCACTGATCCAAAGACCGGCGCGGGCCCCAACGCTCCCACCGACGCGCAATGCAACTCCGGCCATACAGCCGACACCAAGCTAACCAAGGCTGAATTTGACGCAGCTTGTGCCAAGATGCGTGAAAAGAAGGAAAAGACCCAGTAAAAGGTGGAAGGCCCCTCGCATGCTGGGGGCCTTGCCCGATGAAACAGAACGTCACAGCGCTCGAGCGTGCTTTCGAGTTAGCACGATCAGGACGCTATGCCTCCGTCCAAGATATCAAGCGTCGTCTGGCAGAGGAAGGGTACTACTCGGATCAGGTAAGTGGGCCGATCCTCATGGATCAGCCCAAGAACGCGATTTATGCACGGCACATGCGACGATGAGCAAAGGTGCTGCGCGTGGTGTGATCACACGCCTCGGCCAGCGGGTAGCTCTTTTTCTTCATGGCGGTAGGCAGGCAGCACGTAGACGCTGACAGTTTTTAGTAGTGTGCGCCCGCTATTGCGAATTGCGTGGCGAAAGCCTCAATTGGGAAGAAGGGCCTCAAGGTCATTCTCATTCCCATCTCCTGCGTCCGATGCCTATGACATAAAGCGCGGCCTCAACGTGGAGGTAGTGAAAATCGCCGGTTGGGCGGTGATCCGCGACAAGACCCTGCACCAAGACCCTGCACAAGGAATACGACGCAGCGCACATGCTACCGCTGATGCCGCTGGCGACAACGGTTGGTGCTGGCTCTAGTCATTACGATCATACTGGACTGCCGGCATCGTACTGTTGGAACGTATTCATTGTCTATCCAGGAGAACCGCGCAGTGGCAGGCGAATGATTGCATTCGTGTAGAATTCGAGAAATGACGAAAGCCGAGTTGAGCTCACCTGCGAGTGAAGTATTGAGCGTCCAAACGAATGAATTTTGAGTGCTGATTCTCGCACCACAGGAGCCATTGGTCATCAAACGATAGGTTTTTGCCTTCTGACAGTTCGACAACCTCAAACAGTATCGTGGTTACTTCCTGCTTGGCACATCCCGCGTTACCAAGTTTTGCCACGCCCCGCAGTGCTCCCTCGCCTAACTCTGTGATTCTAAAGCGCGTCGCGCATCGTTCCTTCATCCCCACAATCCGAGTGCCCTGCTGGGCGAGAAAACAGGCAACATCGGTCTGTGCGTGGACGGCAGAAGCCAGTCCAAAGCAAGCTACTCCAGCGAATGCCATCTTAATCCTGCACACAAGTCCCTCCCGACCAGAACCAAGGTTCTATTTTCACACAAATACGAACCATGGTCGATAGCAAAAGGGGAGTTGAACCCGCATCCGGGAGGGGATGGATGATCTAAAGACTCATTTGGCCGCAAAGCTGCGCACGGCTCGGCGCAAGAAGCAGCTCACTCAAGAAGCTGTCGCGGAAGCAGCCGGTGTGACAACCGAGACCGTGAGCAACAGCGAGCGAGCTCAGAGTCTGCTGAGCCTGGATGTATTCTTTCGCATTGCTCAGGTTCTCGAGCTCGACATGCGGGACCTGATGCGAGAGACCTTTGCCCGCAAGATGTCGCCAAGGCGCGTACGTCTTGAAAGCGACCTGGCTGGCGTAGCAGAGCAAATGAACGATAGCGATCTAGCTTTACTCATTCAAATCGGCCGCGTTCTGACCGGCAAGTCGCGTCCCGACAAATAAGGGAAAGACGAGGGAGGCGCGCGCTGTTAAATGTATGTGCACTTCGCGTGACAGTCCATCAACGCATTAGAGATACCTTCTACTTACGGGCAGAATTCCAATTGTGCCGCGCAAGATCGGCGGGGACGGCGCTATCTCGTTCGATTGACCACCGCGTTCGGCTAGAACTGCAGCGCTCGTTGCGCTTAACGTGACGGCTGCCACTTCGACTAGGCTGATTGATCTGTCCCATCGATGGTTGGCGGCCTCAACGTGCCGCCGCGCTGGGTCGGCCGCAATCGGCTTGACTACATCGTTGAGCCGGAAGACCAGGCGTCCGTCAGAACGCTGAAACCCAAGGTAGACTTACTGGCCACGTTAAAGACTAGGGGAATTGTACTAACCGCACGTGCCGCTGGTCCGCGCCGCCATGATTATGTCTGCGATTCTTTGGCCCGCGCGTTGGTGTTGCCGAAGACCACGTTACTGGAACCCGCACTTTGCCCTTGCCACCTTTTGGCGGGATCGCATTGCAGGCCGCACCACCGTTAGGGCGTTCCAGGCGTCATCGCGCGGTGGTTTCGTCGACATCCAGGTCGCTGGGGACCGTGTAGTAATCAGCGGAAAAGCCGTCACAATCCTGCGCGTTCAGCTTAGTGTTTGACGACTTCACGCTCAACGGCGGATTTTGATGTGTAATCGCGAACTCCGAACCGTTCAATCGTGACCAAGTTCGGAGTGGACCAACGCAACGAGCCTAGTCCGCGCACTGAGCAGCCACTGGCGAACTTTGTCCAGGATCAATTCTGAACGGCGGCAAGGACGCCTATCGTCTGAGCTGCTGCAACGCGGCGATGCGGGCCTCGATCGGCGGGTGAGTGGAGAACAGAGCCATCAGGCCTAGTTTATCGCTGATCCCTGACGCCTGGAAAGATTTTGGCAGTTCACCCGGCTCAACCCGACCCAAGGTCGTCAACGCACTGATCATACTGTTCGGCTGACCCATATAGCTGGCGGCTCCGGCATCCGCCCGAAACTCGCGATAGCGAGAGAACCAAGCCACAATCAGCGATGCCAGAATGCCGAACACGATTTGGCACACCATCGAGGCGACGAAGTAACCGACGCCCTGGCCGTTGCCATCCTTGTTGATTTGCTTGTCGACGACGTAGCCAACGATGCGCGACAGGAACACGACGAAGGTGTTCACCACGCCTTGGATCAACGTCATTGTAACCATGTCGCCGTTGGCGACATGCGCAACTTCGTGCGCGAGGACGGCTTCCACCTCGTCATGGCTCATCGTATGGAGCAGTGCGGTTGAGACTGCGACAAACGCGGAATTCTTGAAGGCTCCGGTCGCAAAAGCATTTGGCTCGCCCTCGTAGACCGCGACCTCAGGCATCTTGATGCCAGCACGGGCCGACAGCTTCTTCACCGTCTCCAGCAACCAGCGCGCTTCGGTGTCGGCCGGTTCTTTGATGACGCGAGCACCAGTCTGCCATTTGGCCATCGGCTTCGAGATCAGCAGCGATATGATCGCGCCGGCAAAGCCTATGATCGCTGACAAGGCCAGCAGGGCACCGAGATTGAGGCCGTTCGCATCAGCAATTTGCCCCAAGCCCAGAATATTCACAAAAACGGCGATGACGATCAGCACCGCGATGTTGGTGGCCAGAAACAGCGCGATCCGCTTCATTGCTCTCCATCCCATCCCAACATGGTGGCACTGCCGGTCTAGGCCGACACTCGTCTCGCGCCTGATAGTTGCACACAGTTCTTGTGCGAGCTAGTCCACACAAACTTCGCTTTCAACTGTCAAGATCTAGGCGAAGACTCTTGGCGATGTGGTCGCTATCTGGAACCTCGCGTCTTGCCTAGCGTGGGGCGCTGTCTAAACTACACATAGCTGGGCCACGCTGTTGTTCGTCAGGCAAGAGGCCGGTTATTCACCGCTAAAGTCGCTGCATCCGATCGAGCGAACTTTTCAAGTCAGCGATCTCCAAGCGCAGCTTCTGCAGTTCAGTAGACACGGCTGAAGGCAAGTCGAGCTGAGGGTATTTGCGGCGATCATCGATCGCTTGGTGCTGAATCGCATCGACTATGATGCCGATGAATAAGTTCAGCACCATGAATGTGGCGAGGATGATGTAGGGGACAAAGAATACCCAAGCGTAGGGGTACTTTTCCATAACCGGACGTACGATCTCTCCGGACCATCCCTCGAGTGTCATGATCTGGAAAAAGGTGAAGAAGGAAGCGCCGAGCGTGCCAAATTTGTCCTCGAAGTCGGCTCCAAACAGCTTTGTCGCCATGACAGCAAAGACGTAATTGATGAGCAAAAGCAGCGCAATGATTGAGCCCATGCTTGGTATCGCAGATAGGAGACTGGACACAACGCGTCGGATTGACGGAATCGCGGTAATCAGCCGCAAGGCACGCAGGATGCGCAGAGCGCGCAGGATGGCAAGATCGCCACTTGCCGGTAGCAGCGCGATGGCGACCACAGCAAAGTCGAAGAGGCTCCATGGGTCGCGCCAGAACGCGCCGCGGAAAACAATCATTCGCGCGGCCAGCTCCACTACAAAAATACTCAGCAAAATGCCGTCGATGAGGGTCAGCACCCCGCCGTAGCGCTCCATGACGGTCTTGGACGTTTCCAACCCGAGGGTGATCGCATTGATTGCAATAACGATGATGATAAACCGCTCAAACTTCGGATGTGAGATGAACGATTTGAGAGCCGCAAGCGCGTCATGGCGGCGCGACCAAGCAGATCTGATGAGGGTCTCAAGTTGGACAGCGGGTTTCATTTTATCGCTCTACGAGCGTTGATGCGGTACTTGACTGATCGTTCTCGATCAGTTCGTGGTAAAGTTGATTTCGTCACGCCCAAGGTCTATCGATTGTGTAGGCACGTGAATGCAACTGCCTTGCGGCTATCGAGCTATTCCCCCGACGCCCGCCGTTTGACTTCCAGCAGCACGGCTGCAAGCGTCAAAATGAGAATGGCGCCAGCATCGATGAGCAGCCCGATATCGCTTTCCGACTTGTCGCCCGCTACGCCGACGAGGTGGCGAGTGAGAACGGTGATCGCGATGTAAATGATGAAGTTCACAGGCAATCGCCGCGTCGTTGCCTCCACGACGATCATCGCCCAAATCTCCATATAGATGAATATCAGAAGCACGTCGGAGATCGTCACGCGCCCGGCCTGGACGATGCCGACAATAGCAAATCCCGCCGCAACGAGCGTCATGATACCGATCACGGCCAGTAGTGCTATCCTGACCCAAACACCCGCTGCGGTGCCAAGTCGAACCACCGCGGGCGGCAGTTCCAATTCAGGCCCTGTACTATCGGCGTTGCGTGCATCCATGGATGCGCTCCTTCGGAGCTTTCGTGCGGTTGCTGAGGTGGATTGTCGAGTCTTTACGATCGGACTTATCACACCCTGGATCGTCGGATCGACTCTCGTGGTCGGCCGGCGTTGTCGCCCGCGGTTGCCCAGGTCGAAAGCGGGGTCGTGGAGTTTCGGGTTTGGGTTTGGCCGGCCATCTCTATTGCGCCTCACGACTACCGGCAGCACGCGTCTTCACAAGGGAGAAGAAAACACCGCCCAGAAGCAGACCAAAGGTTACCGTCAACGCGATGACGGGCGGGAACTTTTCGAGACCGAAGGCATCAGCCAGGAAGATCTTGGAGCCGATGAAGATGAGCACGAGTGCAAGCGCATATTTGAGGTAGTGGAACCTGTGCACCATGGCCGCAAGCGCGAAGTAGAGTGCGCGTAAGCCGAGAATTGCGAAGATGTTGGAGGTGTAGACGATAAATGGGTCAGACGTGATGGCGAAAATGGCCGGGACGCTATCGATTGCGAAAATGACGTCAGCTACCTCGATCAAGACCAGTGCGAGGAACAGCGGCGTAACAAACCAAACCAGCTTTCCCGTCTGAGGGTCCGGCTGCTTCACGAAGAAATCCTGACCGTGGTGGGTGTTGGCGACGTTAAAATGCCGCTTCATCAAGCGCAGCACCGGATTGTTGGCGACGTCGTACTGCCTGTCGGCAAGCACGATCATCTTCACCCCGGTCGCAATCAAGAACACGGCGAAGACGTAGAGAACCCAGGAGAACTGCGAGACAATGTTTGTGCCGAGGCCGATCATGACCGCCCGCAGAACCACAACCCCAAGAATTCCCCAGAACAAAACACGATGCTGATACTTTGCCGGCACGGCGAAGAAAGCGAAGATCATGGCGATGACAAATACGTTGTCCATCGCCAGCGCTTTCTCGACCGCGAAACCGGTGAGGTACTCCATGCCAGGCTGCGGACCGAGATACCACCAAACCCAAGCCCCGAACGCCAGGCCGAGTCCGATATAGAATGCAGATTGAACCAGACTTTCGCCGACTGAAATCTCTCGTTGCGTCCTATGCAGAACACCGAGATCAAGCGCGAGCAGGAGAAATACCACCGCAATGAACGCAAGCCACATCCAAACCGGCTTGCCCAGAAACTGCCCGGAAAGAGCAGGGTCAAGTATGTCCATCAGTCCCTCGCGCGCGCACGTCGGCTAGAAACTCGCCGACATCACAGTCCTCAAGGGACTACCAGAGGGGCCCGGCTCAACACCACCACGTAGGAAGCAGATGCGAGACAGTCAAGGCCGGGACCGTGACCGCGTCGAGTCAGCATAAGTCGCGCTAAGAACGATAGTTTAGCCCAAAATATGCCGGCGCCAAGAACAGGCAAGCCCAAGCAATCGACGAGATGAAGCTGTACAAAGCAAAAGTATGAATGGGAGCACTTGTTGCACCAATGACCATCGGTACAACCGGGCGAAGTGGACCGGCGAGCTTCGAGAGCACGATGGCCATTGCGCCCCAGCGAGCAATGAATGTTTCGGCTTTCGCAAACGTCGGGGCCAACTTGTAAAATGGCCATGTCTCCAAAGCATGGCCTCCGTACCGACGGCCAAGAGCAAACGAAATCAGGTCGCCTAGAAACGATCCGGCCGCGGCAAACGCAATCAAGCGCAGAAGCGGACCGTCAGCAGAGCCCTCAAGTGCTCCTACGGCAACCAAAATCAATGTCGCAGGCACGAAAATCGAAACAAGTACCACCGACTCAGCGAAAGCTACCAAGAACACCCCAATCTCGATGTACGATTGGTACTCCTTCACAAGTCGGAGAACGTCGATATCCACTTCCTGGCCTTCCTAGTACCGATCTGCAGTCCCGCATCTCGAGGCCAGAACCTCGTCCGGCTTGCAAGTTTACCAGATAACGAGCTCCACCCTGTCGAGGAGCGTCGATGATAGATAGCCGTCGCAATTGCAGATTGTAGGCATCCTACAGGAACTAACCGGTCCACCCTCCAGACGTTGGGCTGCCGTAGCTAGCGCTCTTGTGGTGGTCGGCAAACGCCGCTGAGTAGGGCGGTAAGCGCTGGACCCTCTCTCGTCTCTGGCGCATCGCTTGCAGTTATAGTCGCGACGCTCCTGCACGCACCGCTGTTCAATGCAATGCTGTGCTATCGACCTCTCGTCTCGAGCCAAACGCCCCTGCAAAGCGTCACGTTGCAGGTTTGAAATCACTGAACTCGCTCTGGATGACGTCGCGGAACAGCCGGGCCAGGCGTTCGTAGCTGGCGTGGCGCGCACTCGACTTGCGCCAGAGCATGCCGATGGTGCGGTAGAGCGAGCGCCCGTGCAGCTCCAGGGTCTTGAGGCTGTTGTCGCGCATCAGCACGCTCCGCACGTAAAGGCCTGGCAGGAACGTGACACCGAGGCCGGTGGCCACCATCTCCCGCAGCGTATCGAGACTGGTGCCCTCGTAGTCGAGGCGAACTTTGGCACCAAATTCCTCGCACAAGGCCGTCACCACGTCGTGCAGCTGATGTCCGCGCCCGAGCGCCAGGACCTGCTGGCCGGCAAGATCGGCGCGCTCGATGCGCGACTTGCGCGCCAGCTTGTGATCGGCGGCCACCGTCAGGTAGAGCGGTTCGCGAAAGATGGCGATCGACTGCAACTCGGCGCCGCGCACGGGCAGCGGCGTGATGATGATGTCATGCGCCCCCTCTTCCAGACCGGCCGGCAGCGCATGCGGCAGCTCCTCGCGTATGTAGAGCTTGAGCTCCGGATACTTCTGGTGGAGCTCCGGCACCACCCGCGGCAGCAAATAGGGCCCGATGGTGGAGGGAAGCCCAAGGCGGATCACGCCGCCGAGCTCGCGACCGCCCGCCGCCGCCAGATCGCGGATGTCTTGGGCATCGCGCAGCATGCGCTTGGCGATCTCGGACACCTGCGCACCGAGCGGTGTGAGAATGACACGCGCGCGGGTCCGCTCGATCAGCTGGGCACTGAGCCGGTCCTCAAGGGCCTTGATTTGCTCGCTCAAGGTCGGCTGCGTGGTGGCGACTTTCTCGGCAGCCCTCCGGAAATGGCGCGTCTCTGAGATCGCCACCAGATATTCGAGCTGTCGCAGCGTCGGCATGATCGTCCCATTCGCGGTTCACTGATCGGCGAGCCCGATCACGCAGAGCATATGGGGGCGGCCAGGTTTCGCGCCAGCTGGATCGGAAATTCCGATCAAAAGCTCGGCGCCATTGTATTGGCAATCACAGCTCAAGGCTCACACCTTTCGGTGCATGGCGGGTGAAGCCGCCGAGGCCAACAGCAAGGAAAGACGATGACCCTTTTACGCAGCGATACTCTATCCAAGTCACCCGGTGCCGGGGCAAGGGCGCCGGACGAAGCCATCGTCGTGTTCGCCTCCGTACATGGACATGCGCAGACGCCAGTTGTCGTCGGCTCCGGCGCTGTCAACCCCATGCGCAAGCCGAACTAGCGCGCCCATCGAACGCAATAAACAGGATCGATAGCCATGCTCGACGTCTCCCGTGCCCTTGCAGCCGTATCGGATGCCCTGCAAGGCTCCGCGCCCACGCAAGCAAGCCTCGCGGACAAACTGCCGGCGATACTAACGGACGCCGGACCCGATGCGGCAACACCCGCGAGTGTAGCGCAGGACGAGATCGTCAGGTTGATAGCAGAGCATGGCGTCGGCGGACACCCACTAACGGTGGTGGCGGTGCAGCTCTTGTCACGCCAACACCCAGCTGCCAGCTGACGGATTTGCTGAATCCAACCCCCGGAGAACACCGTGTCCTCACGTGCCATGAGACTTGCCGTGCTCAACACCTCGCATCTCAACTTGACCAAGAACGATCTTGCGCCGAACGTGCGGCAGGGAAGCGCAGAAACCCTCAACGCCTTGATCGTGCAAAGCATCGATGTCGCCTTGTCGGCGCGGCACGCGCGCTGGAATGTGCGAGGATCGTCAGCCGGTTCCCTGCGCGATCAGTTTGCATGCGTGTTCGCCGAGCTCGACTTCCACATCGATGCTCTGGGCCAGCGTGTAGCGGCGCTCGGCGTGGTGGCGCGCGGCACCGTGCAGGATGTCGCCAGCGAGAGCACGCTCAAGTCTCACCCCATCCTCTGTCTCAGCGAGTATGAGACCATCCAGTCCATCGGCACGCGCCTCGGCCAGCTCGGTGGCGAGATGCGACGGGGCATCGAAGAGTGCCGGGAACTTGGCGATCCGGTATCGGCGGATCTGCTGACCCGAGCTTGCACGAACGTCGACATCTTGCTTTGGCGCATCGAGAGCCACCAGGTCCGTTTGCAGTCCTGACCTCGGCCGATCCCATCGCTTGTCCGCGCGCCGCGCTCGTAACCATGCCTTGACCCAAGGGAAGGGACGCACATGCTCGACCAAATCATGCTGCTCGTGCTGTTCGCGTTCTTCTTCTCGTTTCTCGTGATCATGGCCATTTGGGCGTGGGTCGAGACGGGCGGCTGCGATCGACCGTTCAGCACTGCGGGGAGGATTCAAAAAACCCCCTCCAACAACACCCTTGCGGCAGTGGCGCCCACCGTGCCGGCGCTGCCATTGCCGTCCAGCCGCGCATGAGCGCGATACGGACGGTGCGTAGCTATCGTGGGCAGGTGGCTGCCATCGCCACGATGCACGGCAAGCAGCGGGCCATCGCGCCCGAGTTGCGCCGCCTCGCCGGCCTTGAGGTGGAGATCGCAACAGGCATCGACACTGACGCTCTCGGGACCTTCACGGGCGAGATACAGCGGCACGGCACCATGCTCAATACGGCACGCGCCAAAGCGCGCCTCGGCATTAAGGCAACCGGTCATTCGATCGGCCTCGGCAGCGAAGGCAGCTTCGGCCCGCACCCGAGCCTTCCCTTTGTGGCCGGGGCCAGTGAGCTGCTTGTCCTTATCGACATCCAACGTGGCCTCGAAGTGAAGGAGTTTCGGCGCACCCTGCGCACCAACTACGCGCAGATTGCTGTGGCGCTGGGAGACGATATGGGGGCGTTTCTCACCCACGCCCACTTTCCTTCACACGCGCTCTGCGCTCAACCCGTTGAGCCTCGTGGCCTTGCCCACATTGTGAAGGGCATCATTGATCGAGGTGAGCTCGAGACGGTCATTCGCAAGCTTGCCCGTCAGTCGTGTACCAGTCGCGTGCTGCTAACCACGGACATGCGGGCGCATGTCAACCCCACCCGAATGCATATGATCGGCCGGGTGGCGCGCCGCCTCGGTGTGCGATTGGCGCGATCATGTCCGGTGTGCGGCGCTCCTGGTTTCGGTCTCGTCGATATCGAGCAGGGCCTGCCATGCCGTTGGTGTGAGGCCCCTACGCAGGTGATGCGCGCGGAGATCCATGGCTGCGCGCGCTGCGACTATCGCCTTCACCAGCGAGAACGGCCGGCGAATGCTCGAGCCGAGCGGAGCCACTGCCAGGGGTGCAACCCCTAGTTTGATTTTTTTCTGGGTTTCTTTCGTCCGTTGACGGGGGAGTTGCATGGACGTGAAAGCCGCAGCCGCGCTGCTGGACCCTGCAATCCTGTTCTTCTTCTTCGGGCTGTTCGCCGGTGCGGTGCGCTCCAATCTCGACATCCCGCCGCCGGTCGCCAAGTTCTTTTCGCTCTATCTCTTGATGTCGATCGGCTTCAAGGGTGGAGTCAGCATGGCCGCGACGGGCTTCACGGCGGCGATGGGCGCGGCCCTGTTGGCCGCAGCGCTCTTGGCCGTCGCCATCCCCGTTTACGCCTTCTTGATCTTGCGACGGCGTCTCAATGCCTTCGATGCCGCCGCGGTCGCCGCCACCTACGGCTCGGTCAGCGCCGTTACCTTCATCACCGCGGTCAGCTTTCTGGAGCGGCAGGGCACGCCGTTCGGCGGCCATATGGCAGTCGCCCTGGTATTGATGGAATCGCCTGCCATTATCATGGCGGTCGTTCTCGCCAACATGGTGCGCAAGCAGAAGGCGGCTGGCCTCGCCGGCGCTGGCAACGCAAACATATCGCGAATCCTGCGCGAGGCCTTCACCGACGGCGCGCACCTGCTGCTGCTGGGCAGCCTGCTGATCGGCTTCCTGACCGGCGAGGCCGGCAAGCAGTCGCTCGATCCCTTCACCGGCCAGATCCAGAAGGGCATTCTTGCCTTCTTCCTGCTCGATATGGGGCTACTGGTCGCTGCGCGCGCCCGCGAGTTGCGCACCGATGGGCCGTTCCTGCTGGCCTTCGGCATTGTTGTTCCGCTTATCAACGCGGTGTTGGCGGCCGCTCTGGCACACCTGTTCGGCATGCCGCTCGGCGATGCCCTCCTGCTGACGGTGCTCGCCGCCAGCGCCTCCTATATCGTCGTGCCGGCCGTGATCCGTTATGCCATCCCCGAGGCCAATGCGAGCCTCTATTTTGGTCTGTCACTGGCGATAACGTTTCCGTTCAACATCATCATCGGCATCCCGCTTTATTGGACCGTCCTGTCCAACCTATGGAGGTAAGCCGTATGCAGCCAGTCAAGCGGATCGAAGTGATCGTGCCCGACATCGTCCTCCGCGATGTGCTAGGCCTACTAGAGCGGCATCAGGTGGCGGGATACACGGTGACCGGCGGCCTCGCCGGCAAGGGCGACCGCGGCAACTATATGCCAGAGGGGCTGGCGGGGGAGTTTACCAACAGCGGCATCCTGATCGTGGCGCCGCTGACGGGCAATGAGGTTCTGCTCGAGGATTTGCGCAAGGTGCTCGCCAAGTTCGGTGGCTTATGCCTCGTCTCCGACGCGGAGTGGCTGAAGCACTGAGCCAAATTTCTTGTGCAGGCAGGCCGGTACCTCCCCGTATTCGGCGATCGGCCGCAGCGCAGCGAGGCGCATGCGCGCCCAACACCAGTGCACGGTTGTGGGACTACGCGGCTACAGCCATCCCCCACAGATCTGCCGCCGCCTTGGGGGCGCTGAAGATGAAACCTTGCGCCTCGGAGCAGCCAAGCTTGGCAAGCTCATCAAGCTGAGCTTGCGTCTCCACACCTTCCGCCACCGTGCGCATACCGAGGCAACTTGCCAACGTCACAATCGCGCGAATGATGGGAGCTGAGGTTTCCTTCTCGCCTAGGGTGCGGACAAACGACCGGTCGATTTTGATGCGCTGAATGGGATAGGTCTGCAGGTAGCTCAGCGAAGAGTACCCCGTGCCGAAATCGTCGAGCGCGATGTGCACCCCTGTCTGACGCAACTCCTGAAGCTGAGTCATGGACAGCGTGTCCCTGTGCATCAAGGTCGTTTCCGTAATCTCGATCTCCAGTCGTTCAGGTGCCAAGCCCGACCGTTGAAGGGCATCCTTCACGGTGGAGATAAGATGAGGTGACCGAAACTGCGTTGGAGACACATTCACCGCGACTCTAAGGGAAGAGGAGCGCTTCGCTATCTCCATGCACGCCTCGTTCAGCACCCACGCGCCCAGCGGTACAATGAGGCCGGACTCTTCAGCAAGCGGGATAAATTCGGCCGGCGCGATCAAACTTCGGGTGGGATGGTGCCAGCGAACAAGGGCCTCGTATCCCGTGATGCGCTTCGAGGCGACGTCGACAATCGGCTGATAGTGCAAAACCAGCTGTTCGTGCTCGATGGCCAGACGCAGCTCCGATTGCAGGAGGCGTCGAGCCTCGAGGGCTGCATTCATGCCATCATCGTAGAACAGGAAACTCCCCCGGCCCTTACCTTTGGCCGCGTAAAGAGCAAGGTCGGCGGACTTTAGAAGAACATCGGCAGCCTGCGCATCTTTATTCGCCAGCGCCACGCCGACGCTTGCGCCGATGACGATACTTTTGTCCTCAATTGCATAAGGTCGAGCAAGCGTGTCGCAGATCCGCTTGGCCAGCGCGCCGGCGTCCTCGCTTTGGGAAACGCCCGCCTGCACGACTGCGAACTCATCACCGCCCAAGCGCGCTGCGACATCGCAATGTCGCAGAACTGCGCGCAACCTTTGCGCCACCAGCTTAAGAAGCGTATCGCCCGTAGCGTGCCCGTACGTGTCGTTCACTTGCTTAAAGCCATCTAAGTCGATGAGATGAAGCGCGAACGAGGATTGCATGTCCAATTGCAAGCGCACGGCATCATTGAATTGGCTGCGATTGGCGAGGGTCGTTAGCGAATCGTGGTGCGCCAATTGGATGAGTTGCGCCTCATGACGCTGGCGGCTTCGCAACGTCCACGCCATAGCCAACACCGTCATGATCGAAAGGCAGAGAGCAATCGCGATGTAGTTGCGTCGGTTGCGAAGCCACGTGGTGTCATTCTGCACGTCGCGGGCGGCCACCAAAATGTTAAGAGGGTAGGCTTCGACCGGCCGCGATGCCACGCGCCGCAACTGCCCATCAACTTCGGTGAGAACGAGCTCCGTACCATCGCGCGCGAACTCGCTTTCGCCTCGGCGAACCCCTTCGCGTAAGCCTTGCCCAATTAGGTTCGCGTATATCCCGGTGCCTGCGCGAATGATGTCATCGGTGCCTACCAGGGCAATCCCGCCACCTTCGCCGAGGCTCAGCCCCTTGTAGGCCTTCGCCAGTCTTTCAGTGTCGAGCGAAACGACGATGATGCCCGCAAAGGCGCCATCAGCCCCCGTGAAGCGTCGCGCAAACTGGACCGAGCGGCGGCCGGATGCTCTGCCCACCACTGGCTTGCTGATGAAAAGGTTGTCGTACTGGGAACGCGCGAGCGCTTTGAAATGCTCGCGATCGCTGAGGTCGACGGCTGTCTTCGGATGCAGCATCGCAGTACTGGTGATCATGATGCCCGCAGCATCAATAACTGCGATCTGCGCGGTTTGCCGATCAACGGCGTAGTCATCTTGTATAAGCGTCGCCCAATCGGCTTTGTAGCCGCTGCGCACGTAGCTTTTGCGCAAGTATTTCAGGATGCGGTCGAGTTCACCTGCGGTGCGGGCGAGGTTCTGCTCGAAAACAAGAGCCAGATTGACCGCGTCCTGGGCAATGTCACGACGCAGGTTATTGCGCTCTGTCTCAATTTGCGCAAATGCAGCGAGCCAAATCACGCAGAGTAAAACGCCACCAAAGCCCACTGAGGGCTGCAGTAGCCTGATACGGTCTCTGTACACTGCGCGCATATCATGCCTGCTCGTTGCAGGCATGACTTAACCGAGGTCGTACAAACAATTGGTTCAGGCCAGCAAATTTGTCTCAACACCGATCCGCTATAGATAACGAACCGTTGTGCGGGACGCTGTTATGAACTTAGTAACCTCGATTCCGCATAAGGGGGCGACGGAGAGGTGGCTGAGAGGCTTAAGGCACCCGACACCTTTGAGGGCATGCCTCGCGAGAGGCATCGGAGGTTCAAATCCTCCCCTCTCCGCCAGCCACATATACATTGCGCGAGCGCGTGCGGCTGCCAAATTGTTGGACGAAGACGTTAACTGATCAGTGAAAAAAAATGCGTCCCACAGCAGTGGAAACCGCAGGACGCGAAGACGGCGAAGTCTAGCTGGAGCAGGGAAAGAAGCGAGGTCCGCCGCCTCGCTTAGCCCTAGAGCTTCATTCCTAACAAAGCTTAAATCCGAAGGTCGATCGCGGGCAATAGGCAAATCGGCCTAACCGCGTCTGCGAACGTGAGGCCTGGCGTGCAGTATCTCGGTGTTCACTTGCGAGGCGCAGCGTCTGTTCGTACAATCGGGTAAGGCGAACCTTGGCACAGGTTGCGCGAGACGTCGGCACCGCCGCGCGCGACTGCGTTCCGCAAGATCATCTCAAGGGGCGCTACAGCGAGGTCGACAGCACAATGGATGCGTGATGGCTGAGGCCCGGTGCCTGGGCCACCCCGCCCCCGCCAATACAGCGATAGTAGAGGTAATACGGCGAATAAGAGCAGCGGAGTTCCTGCGCTAAACCCACCTCGTTGAACGAGACTTGAGTCACCTCACTTTATGCCCTTAATTCATGGTGATGTGAATAAACACATGTGAGCAAAATGATGGGCTAGAAGTCCACCTCTTGCTACCTTTGAGATTCCTATTCCATACTTGCATTTTCATGAAGCAGGACAGCGGGACGTCTCGTATGCGCAAGATCGCCATTTCGGGAAATGGCTATTCGCGTGGCGATTTGCTCCTGTCGGATGACAACTTCACGCAAAAGCGCTGGGAAGACCTCCATATCCGTGCCGGCCTCGGTTTGCAGGACGTTCAGTTTGCCGAGATCTACGATTGTTTCACCAGCACGGTGCTGATGGGGCTTGAGGGGCTCGGCCTCTGCGAGCGGGGTGAGGCTGGTGCGTTCGTTGCGTCCGGGCAGACCGCGCGCGATGGGCGGCTTCCGGTCAACACGAGTGGCGGCTTGCTGGCCGAAGGCTATCTCCACGGCATGAACTGCGTCACCGAGGCGGTGCTGCAGATCCAGGGCCGCTGCGGCGACCGCCAGGCGCCTCGCCACGACGTCGGTGTCGTGACCAGCGGTGCACTCGCCGATGGCTCCGCCATGATCCTGACCGCGGACCCACACGCACGCAGGGCGGTGTAGCTTGAGCACCGGCGTGGCAGTCGCGCGGCGAACCAAGAAGCGGCGGCCCGGACGGCCCGTCAGCGAACCCGACTTCGATAGTCGGGACGCCCTGCTGCGATCGGCGCATCACATGTTCTCGGAAAGCCGGGGACTGCCCGTTCCGCTCAGCGCCATCTGTGCGCACGCCGGGATGGATGTGGCGATGGTACACTACCACTTCGAAAACAGGCTCGGGTTGATCACGGCGTTGTTTGAGAAGCTTTGCGCGACGTGGGCTGCCGACCTCGACAACTTGCTGGCGCTGGATGCCGATGCGGCAACCAAGCTTGAAATCCACATGCGCCAGATGATCCGCAACTTCCGGCGTTACCCGTACACCACACGCGTGATGACGGAGCTCGTCGCATCAAGCAAACCTGCGCTCGCCAAGCGCATGAGCAGCAATTTCCTCAAACCGCTGGTTGGGTTCTATGAGCGCCTGATCGCGCAGGGCGCGGCGGCGGGAACGTTTCGGAAGATCGATCCGGTGCTCTTCTTCTTCTCCGTGATCGGCATGTGCGAGTTCTACTTCGTATCCCAGCCGATGCTTATCGCGGGACGGAGAGGGAACTCGGTCGACGCGGATATGGAGGCGGCGTTCATCGCCCATACGACCGCGCTCGTACTCAGTGGAGTGGAGCCGGCGAGGAACTGAAGCTGGGTGGACGGAGAATCTCGCCAAAGCTCCTGCGTGCTTCCCAAGAATCCGAAACTGAAGCAAGCCCCGCTCGCTAACCCGGCCCGACGCATTGAGTTGAACAAGCGACTCTTATGCCACGCTCGTGCTGATTGATAGACAGGGCCGATCCTTGTAGTGAGCCTGCATGATACGGGTACCCAATGCGCCGTAGCTGCCAAGCAACCTAGCGAAAGTATCGCCTGCGACAACAGCTTGCCGGCATCCTTTATCGCATTGCTGCCACGCCGCGCCCGTTCAAATTCTATGGTGGCCACCAGTGATTGTAACCGCTCTCGACGGCATGTCAGGATATCAGCAGTCGCTCGATTGATGTGTGACAATTGCAACCATGATCGCGAGAACTAGCTTGGAAATCGTTCGTCACTGAAACATGTCATGTCGAACTACAGAACCAAAGCGCTTGATGCGACTACCTGGACGTACTTCGCACGTCTGGTCGAGGACAATAATGGCGTTTGGGGCGGGTGCTGGTGCATGTGGTATCACACCAAGGACCAAAGCGATTCCCCGGCGTTGAAGCGCAAGGCGAAGGAGTGTCTGGTCCGCGAAGGGCGGGCACACGCCTCGCTTGTCTTTGATGACAAGGCCTGCGTCGGCTGGTGTCAGTTCGGTTCACCGGACGAACTCCCGCGCATCCACAACGAACGCGCCTACCTCGCCACCAATCCAACGCTCCCCGATTGGCGGATCACCTGCTTCTTTTCCGGCAAGGGCTATCGCGGCAAGGGTGTTGCGTCTACGGCGCTGAGAGGTGCAATCGAGCAGATCAAGACTCTGGGCGGTGGGCGCATCGAGGGATACCCAGCAGACACCGAGCGGCGAAAGGCCTCGCCGGCATTCTTGTTCAATGGAGCGCTGTCCACGTTTGAACGTCATGGTTTCAGGCGTGCACGACTGATCGGAAAGCACAAATGGGTGGTCACTCGAACTGTCCGCCGAACATAGCTACTTCGGTCACGCGATAGGGGACACTCAGATAAGCGAAGAGCTAGCCTCCACGATCGTTTTAGTCGCAGGTGACCTCGCGAGGTCGCCGGTCATCGGACAGAAAAAACTGAGATGCCTCGCAAAAAGGGGAGGGGCGGCCGCGAGGCTTCTCAGGGTCCTATACACGAGAGATTATACGCGGTGCACCGAGTATCGATCAGCGGAACCGGCGATGAGGCCTAAGGTTTGGTTGCTTTACTAGCGGCACTCTCTGCGGTATCGGCGACAATTGCCTTCGCCAACCTCCCCGCGCTCTTCCTTAAACATGCAAGCTCGCCGCAATCGTTCGCAGTAGCTCGCTTCACCGCACTCGCGCCGGTATCTGCGGCAGTTGCCCTCGCCTTCCTCGCCGCGCTCGTACTTGAATTCGCATGCTCGTCGCAGCCGCGCGCAATAACCGCCGCCATACTGTATCTGCTCGATTAAAGGTGGGCCGTCGTGTGCGGCTGAAATAACTGGCTCAGCAGTGGCTGACAAAACGCTCAACAGCCCTGCCGCCACTGCCAAAAAGCCTCTGGTCGCAACAGATCGCATGGCCTTCACTCCTTGTGGTGAATGGAGCAACAGACCATAGACTGATGGCTACATTTGAGCCACCCTGTGAACATCTCTGAACACGCACGTTCATTGTTGGTTCATCTAGCTTAAGCGCGCGCGGGCTTCACATTTGTAGGGGGGCCGGCGCCCTCACGCTCCGCGAACCTGCTACCGCAGATGACGCACCAGAGCCGATGGGCGCAAGAACAGGATTTGCCGAAACCGTGAGCCCAAAAAAGTCCTCTCGCGGCACGAAAAAGTACTTTGCGACTGCTAAGCTTGCAGAATGCGAACGCTCGTCATTGTGCTCCTACTACTGCTCGCCTACCTCGCGTTCGAAGCCGTTCGCATTGTCCCGCTCATGCTTGCATCAACGCGGTTGGTTGCAGACGCCTTTCCTTTTTCCCGCGCTCAAGGCGCAAACGCCGCTCTTGTCGTTGGAGATAGCACCGGCGTCGGCGTGGGCGCCACGCTCCGAGAGGACAGCGTCGCTGGCAGAATTGCAGCCGTCCGCCCTGATCTGTCCATTGAGAACCGCGCTGTCTCCGGCGCACGAATCCACAACATCACAACTCAGCTTTCGGCCGCATCGAAAGCGCGATATGCGCTCGTCGTCATCCAAGTGGGCGCAAACGACATCATCAGGTTTGCGGCTGCGACGCACTCTGCCAAGCGGATCGAACCGGTTTTGTTCGCAGCAGCTGCTCGCGCTGATAGGGTCATATTCCTTTCAGCTGGCAATGTTGGCGGCGCGTACCTGTTCCCGTTCTTGCTGCGACTCCTCTACCACTACCTCACGCGTAGCCATCACTCCGAATTCGAGAGAGCAGCTGCGCGAGCGGGTGTGACGTACGTCAATCTCTACACGCCGCCACACAACGATCCATTCACACAAAAACCTTCTCTTTTCCTCGCCGAGGACGGCCTTCACCCCTCCTCAGAAGGTTATCGGCTGTGGTTCGACAAAGCTGCGAAGCACCTGTAGTGCTACCACGCCCACTGTATGCGTTTCGTACTTCAAAACGGGCGGGCTATTGTAATTCGCGTAATATGCCCAAACGGGCGGAACGGTGCTGACCGCCGCTCCAGCTCGGCCCCGTTCGCTGCTTCCCCGTCTCCGGCGCGCTTACAGCGGTGCGCATACCGACCGCCGGCATAAAGGGCCGCCGCGCTCGTGCGCGAGGGCTGGTTAGCTTGACGTGACTCTGAACGAGTTTTCACTACGTCGGCCAGCGCAGCGCCGCGAGGCAAGAGCACGCGGCGCTAAGGTCCGCGCATGCGCTTGCGGAAATCCGCGACGGCGCTTCCGGCGAGCCTGCCAAGCTTCGACACTTTGTCTCCGGCTCGTGGCCGACTTGCTCAGCCTCAAGTTCCGCCAACCAGAGCCGCAGCTTGTCGCGATCCTCGGCTGACAGCCTTGCGATGGCCTGTTGGATGTCTGCAAGCGTCATGAAGGAAGGGAGCATTCTGTTGCTAGGACGACCAGTCGCCTATGTGCAATCACAGTGCTCGCCCTGAGCCGCAAACTGCTCTGCACAAGATTCGATCAGTGCGCGTTTCCACTCAGCCCACCGCAAACTAAACCCATGGATAATGTTCAGGGGCCATTTCCATCAGATTGAGCAGTATACCTCAACAGCGCCGACCCGATTGCGCTGCAAGTTTCCCGCAACCGCTCAATGCGCAGTTGAGCCGATAGAACCGGCCGTCATGTTCCCGTGGGAGGCGGCAGACATTGCTGCGTATTGCTCAGGTTCCGAAGACTGCACCGTGAAGGCCGCACTGCAGGCAACCAGCTATACTTGCCTTGCGCATCTAGTATGGCTATTGCCGCAGAGTAGATCGCTGGCGACAACTGTTCGTTGTTGCCCCTGGGGCCCACGTCGTAGATGGCCACAGTAGGTTGCTCTGCTTGGGACCTAACGGCCACCAGTGGACGCCAGCCACTCCTTGTTGCGCATTTGCATGAGGCCGCGGTAGTCCAACACAGGTAACGTCATCTGGACACTGACGGGTGCTGGCTGCGTGCGCCCCTGCAACCGGTCCACCAGCGAGGGCTCGGGCGGCGCCGCAATGTTGATCTTGAGGCGGAAGCGATAGTCGCCTGCTCCCTGTACCAACCTTTTGCTCGCATCTTGGCGTCCTTCGGTTGTGATGGGATAGAATCGCACGGTCTCGGCATAAACCGACTGCCCAAGGATCGTTATGGGCGTGAACTGACGCACATTGGCGGTTGTCTGCATTTTCGGGTGCTCGCCCAGATAGGCGCTGTAGAAGCGCTGGGTGTCATTGGTCTTTGGGTTGTGCACCTCGAGCTCCATGGAGACCACAGTGCCGCTACGAGCGCCGCCGTTGGCAAGGCTGACTGGGATCGTAAAATTCTCACCCTCGCCGTCCATGAAATAGACGAACACCGGAGGCAAGTAGACTTCCAGCTGCGCCGCTTGCAGGGTGCTGACATACACGCTGACGCAGGACGCGAGCACTGCCGCGGCGGAGAACAGGGTCGAGAGCCAGCCGCCGCGAGCTACGGGCGCTATGGCGCCCAGTGCCGTGTTGACAGGGGTAGGTTCTCCATCTTTGTCTTGTTTCTGTTGCTGAGCGATGGCCATGACCGCCTCTCCTCCCGTACGCCCCGCTCGGCGGATAGGGTCGCTTTGAGGCTAACGGATGGCGGACGTGAGCGAAGTTCACCAGCAACGGCCGGCGCCGAGGCGACCGGATGCATATGATGCGCTACTGCAAGGTACACTTCAAAGCTTAAGTGCTGCCGTTGCTCTGAGCTGCCAAGGGATCAGAAACTTCCGGAGCGAAACCGAGCTCCAAGTGTCCGCTTCGTGCCATCAACGCTGCTTCATCCCAAAAGCCGACGTTAGCGTTGACTTGATCGATGATGCGTATAGCGCCGTCGAAGAATGCATTGCGTTGATCTCGAAACGAGCATGCAGCCCGCTAGAAGCTGGGGCCCAAATCATGACCGTGAGCGGGTTTTGTCATGGCCACCCATCGAGGGGTTTGAAATCATATGGATAGTCTTCGATCGGCCCGGATCCTATCGCACCCTGGCCAGTACCCTACCCTTGGCGCGGCCTGTCCCAACATAGGCGATGGCCTCCGGGTCTGATCGAACGGAAACCCCTGTCGACGACCGGGCGGATCAAATCGTTTCCCAAAGGAATATTCAGCTTGCGCAGCTGCTCCCCGCCGGCTGCATGACGGCTGCGCGCCGTGCTGCGGCGCAGATGCGATACCTCCGCTCCGATGCCGTTCTGCTCCATCGGCTCCAACTGGAAGAGATCGACGCAGCGAAATTTGCCTATGTTCACATGGCCTACCACTCCACACGTACCTGCGAGCAATATTCGGACCGGGCGCAATGCCAAGACATCGTCATCGGACATGACAAAAGATCGGATGAGTACTCAACCATAAAACAACAGGTCAGTCTGACGATCGGCTACTGTCGTGGTGCGGTGTCAAGCTGGCCTTGTAACAACGCGACCAAAACCAACACATAGGCTCGGCAATGAACTCGCCGAGCCAGGTGCACCTGTAAGCCGCTACTGAGGGTCGGCCGTGGCACCCACAATCGTGCCAGCAGGATCCTTCACCTAATGACACGCCTCTCGAACGTTAGAAGTGATTTTCGTTCATCAAGAGCGCGATATGAGGAGTAGGCTTCTTTGGCTCTAGACGTCGAGATTGCGAGATGGCGATGGCTCATTAGCCCAGGCTTGACCAGGAACAATATGAGCAACATGCGATGGTTTTCTCTCAGCATTGATTCCAAGAAACCCTGAAACTGCTGTCGAAGCCGCAAACGACCATTACATGCCAACAGTGTCGGCTTGGCCTGATGAACGACTAGTAGTGGAGATCGTCACGCGATGCGGCCAGTCAGTAACTTGATACTCGTCCTGGGTGACCAACTTAGTCCGACCTTGAGCAGCCTGGCTTCTGGGGATCCCAGTCGCGACCTCGTGCTGATGGCGGAGGTCACGTCAGAAGCGACTTATGTTCGTCACCACAAGAAGAAGATTGCGTTCGTTTTTTCAGCGATGCGCCACTTCGCCGAAGAGCTCGAGCTGCTCGGCTGGCGCGTCGATTATCGCCCCCTCGAAGCACCAGACAACCGAGGTAGCTTGGCCGCTGAGGTTGAGCGAGCGGTCGCAGTTCATAACCCGAAACGAATAACTGTCACAGAACCTGGGGAATGGCGGCTCGCCCAAGATTTCGCCGCTTGGCCGGATCGTTTCCAATTGCCTGTAGCGATTTTACCCGACCAACGCTTTCTGTGCTCTCGGGAGGAGTTTGCGGCCTGGGCGGAAGGACGTACTCAGCTACGCATGGAACACTTTTACCGCGAGATGCGGCGCCGCACCGGTCTCCTGATGCAAGGTGCTGAGCCGGAAGGCGGTCGCTGGAACTTCGATGCAGTGAATCGCAAGCGCGCTGCAGCAGACCTGTTCTTGCCCCAACCACTGCGCAACGTACCCAATGCAAGTACACGCAAGGTCTTGGATCTGGTGGCGGAACGGTTCGCCGACCATTTCGGCGATCTGACATCATTCTGGTTCGCGGTTACTCGCAGCAGCGCCAAACGAGCTTTGGACCATTTCGTGACGCACGCGCTGCCACAGTTTGGAGACTACCAAGACGCAATGCTGAGCGGGGAGCGCTTTCTCTATCACTCCGTGCTTTCGATCTATTTAAACTGCGGCTTACTCGATCCGTTGGAAGTTTGCCGCAAGGTGGAAGCCGCCTACCGCGCCGGCGCGGCTCCAATTAACGCCGCCGAGGGTTTCATCCGGCAGATCATAGGCTGGCGCGAATACGTGCGCGGCATCTATTGGCTCAAGATGCCGGGCTATGCGCAAGAAAACGCACTGGGAGCTGAACGTGAGCTACCCGATTTCTACTGGACAGGAAAGACGGATATGCGCTGCGTGGCCGAGGCCATCATCCAGACTAAAGAAGAGGCGTATGCTCATCATATCCAGCGCCTGATGGTGACCGGAAACTTTGCGCTGCTGGCTGGTGTCCGTCCACAAGCGCTGCATGAATGGTATTTGATTGTCTATGCGGACGCCTACGAGTGGGTCGAGCTGCCCAACACCGTCGGCATGAGCCAGTTCGCGGATGCCGGCATGCTGGCGAGCAAACCTTATGCAGCCTCGGGCGCCTACATCAACCGCATGTCCGATTATTGTCGTTCGTGCCGCTACGACGTGACCTTGCGCACTGGCGATGACGCATGCCCGTTCAATGCGCTGTATTGGGATTTCGTGGCGCGGAACCGCAGCCACTTGTCCCGTAACCAGCGCATGCGCCCGGTGCTTAAGACCTACAATGCGTTCTCTGCAGCAGAAAGAGTGCGCATTCACAAAAGTGCGCAGAGAATTGTTGCTGGTTTGCACGCGTCAGGAGATTGGCCCTGATGGAGTGCGGACGCCCTCTACGGAATGGCCCAACCACACGGGTGACAGGCGAGCTGGCGCCGAACGTTGGGCCAACTAGGCTCAAAGCAATTCCACCCGACTACGCATCCTTGACGCTGCTGCCAAGGAGACCCGGCCTAGGCCGAGCCTCCTTCCCCGCTCGGCCCGCACCAACCTCCAGCAAAGCACGCGATGGTTGTGCGGGTAACCATCGCGCGCCGTGATCGGGGCTGAGGGATGTCAAAGCCGCCGATCAACGGAAAAACGAGTGGAACTCTGAGTATCGTCCATCACGTTCTTGCATGTGGATGAACCCTGTCCAAATGGAACAGTTGCTCAGTGGCCCGGCGTACCATTCTACCGTTTGTGGGAGGCATGCCCCTCAGATGGCGGCCCAGCTGTTGCCAGTGAACCCGGGACCGACGAAGTGCGCATGTTATTGCGCTGCCTGGTAACGAACAAACGGCGCTTGAAGACTACCCGAGTTGGTTTTTTGATTAAGTTCGTCGCTGTGTGGCGTGAGAGAAATAAGGCTCCGGGAGTGCTGCAGTTTTAAGCTTTCGATTGCCTCGCGCTGGCAATCGTCGCCCCCGAAACGAAAGCACGGAACATGTATCTTTGAGATCGCTTCTTCGGGCTTCGTAGCGTTGAGAGGTAGGCTTCTGCCATCTCGGCAAATCTCGCCTACGACCGTCGCGCCCAGTCTCAAAGCAAGAAAATCCTGCTTCATTCCCCGCAAACGTACAACGCTTCCGGCCAACACTGGTCACCGCGCGGGAACGAGATGCGCGGGAGGTTGAGATCTGTGCCCGATTACCGCCCCTTCGCATCAGCTACGCGCCAAGGTAATGTTTCGACCCAGAGAGCAGCGTCACAGGCTCGCTGCTTCGATCCGCGGCGCTTTATGAGTGTAGGCTTGACGCATGCCTGACGCGGCGACTGAGATCCGGGAACTGGCTTTGAAGTACGGAGCGGTGGAGCCCTGCCCGCGACATCCCGACCTCCTTCTACTTGGTCACGTCGAAGGTTTGGCACTCGCTGCATTCCGGATAGGGACGAACTTGCAGAAGCAAGCAGCACTGAGAGACCTGCTTGAAGCGGCTCTACCAATGTGCCCACATTGCGAGCGAACCTCCTAACTCTTAAGTCTGTTTGGCGGCCTTCCGCACCCGCTGCAACCCAATGTCATGCGACGGTAGTGGTACCAACGCTGGTGCTTGCCCGCCGCCCGACAATCACGAGCGAAGATGGAACCGGAGGCGCCGCAAGATATCTAGCAAATCTATTCCACGTTTTCTGGCACGACGGTTAGAATGGCGCCGTACTCGCAGAAATCACGCTCTGCTGCGGGTCGTCATCAGTGACTTACCCAGGCAGGGGCGGCGGCGCTGCGTTTGCTGGCTTCGTGCTGGTCTCTACAGAGTTCGTCATCGTCGGCATAGCCGGTGACACAGCCCATGCCCGAGTTTGGCTCGTGAAAGGAGGGTCGAGTGGTACACCAAAGCACAAACAAGATTGACTCGCATCGTCCGCCCTGACAAAGCACACGAGACCCATCACGTGCAGAGCTTGCGGCAATTCCGGCACTTGTAGCTGCCGATCTGCGTGAACTTGCCCCGCATTAGCGAACGCGCTCGCCCAGAGCGCCGCAGCGCGGGCACTTCTGGCCTTGGTGCCATAGTTGAGCCTTCGACCCGCTTATGCGCTTCTGCCATGTGCCGAAATCGGGGATGGTCCCAAAGGTCCAACACGCCATTACTCCCTGCAGCGGAGTTGCGTGGCTATTTGCGCACCAACCGAACGACCACATCGATGTAAGAGACCCGGTAACCGTCAGGTAGCTTCGGCAAACCATCCACGCTGACAGCGTTGCTTGGGATGTCGATCAGTACCCCTTCCGGCTCCATGCAATAGTGGTTATGGTTAGTCGTGTTGGTGTCGTAGTAAGCGCGTTGACTATCGATCGAAATCTCCCGAAGCAATCCTGTTGTTTTGAACTGGTGCAGGGTGTTGTAAATCGTTGCGAGAGATACTCGCTCGCCGGCACGCGCCACTTCCTGATGAAGTGCTTCAGCTGTCACATGACGATGTTCGTCAGAGAACAAGACCTTCGCCAAGATCATGCGCTGTCGTGTCGGGCGCAAGCCAGCTCGGTGCAGAATGTTGCGGGTCTCAGTATCGGCCTTCGTCTTCACAAATCCATCCAAATTGATGCCAAGGCAGTTCACAGATCAAGTACCAGCCGAGGGGTCTTACTGCCGGACCTACAAATGATGATCGTCTCATTCGAGGCACGTGCCCGATCGGTCAGCAGATTGTCTCGGTGATCGGGAATGCCTCCGAGCACAGGCGTCTCACAAGTACCGCACAGGCCCTCGTAGCAGGAATAGGGCGCTTCGATACCGTTCATGATGCAGGCATCTAAGATCGTGCCGCCCTCGGGTACATCAAGTGAAACTCCGGAGCGCGCGAGTTCAACAGTGAAGTTTCCAATCGGCGGTAAACTATCGTCGGGCACGTCGACTTTAAAGCTTTCAGTGTGAACTCGGTCGTCTGGCCAACCCGCTGTCACCGCCTTAAATGCGGCGAGCATCGGTGCAGGTCCGCAACAATACAGATGCGACTCCGGAGCAGCACTGGACAAGGCGGTCACTAGATCAAGTGGACGTCCCTCGTGCTCATCGTCCCACCAAAGCGAGAGACGACCGTGCCCTTGCTTCGCTAGTGCGACAAGTTCCTGCACAAAGGGTGCAGCGGTGCGGGAGCGCGCAGCGTAATGCATGTCCCAACTTCCGCCGATTGCTGTCAACCGTTGCACCATGCACCACAACGGCGTTATGCCGATGCCTCCAGCGAGCATCACAACTGGTGCACCATCCTCTATCAACTTGAAATTGTTGCGGGGGCCCGTCATTGCGAACCGCATACCGGTCTGGACAGTGGCGTGAAGATAGGCGGAGCCACCCCGGCTCTGATCATCACGCGCAACTGCGATCCGATAGTGCCTACGGTCGTCGAGCGGGCCAATCAGTGAATAACTCCGCGTTAGGCCGTTGGGCAACCAGACGTCGATATGCGCGCCGGCCGTGTAGTCCGGCAACGGGACACCATCGGTCGGCTCAAGCTCGAAGATCCGGATAGCCGGTGTTGCGTCCTCAATCGAGCGGACGATGACCTCGCGCGCAGTTCCGAGAGTCGAAGGCATATTATTCACACAACACCATGGCTGGTTACTAAAGGTACCGCCGATTCGCCATGTGGTCGGGAACTTTCAGGCCAAGGGCTTCAATCTGCGGCACAGTGTTGGCAATGAACGCATCGCGCAGTTGACCGTTGGTATGTTTTTTCAAACCCCACGCGCGATAACGCTTGTTCCGAGCTGAGTTGGTGTTGCCGAACATATCGAGTGTCATTGGCCACCACACCGTGAGCTTTTCCTGAGCCTCATGGCGATTCTTGCCGTACCGCAGTAGCTCGGCGAGATGCGTATAGCCCATGCCGGCATGGCCCCGCTCTTCTCGAAAAACTCGGGGAACAACGCGAGTCAACGGTTCATAACTCGAATCTGACCATTCGGCGATCTGCATCACGCCAACCTTGGAAGCGAGAAAGTGATGGAACGCCAGATCCATCCAGGTCTGCTTAGGAAACTCAAACAGGTATTGCCGTAGCTCGAAACGTTCAAACTTGCCCCCAACTCCCCTTAGAATGTTCGAGAAGATGTAGCCATGATTAAACTCCTCGAAGTGGAACCGTGCCATCATCGCCATGTCCTTAAGCGTCGGAGCCTCACGCTTGGCGACTTCCCACTGGTTGTCGATCATGTCACGATAGGGTTTAGAATCCAGAATCTCGGCGTGATTATAAATGAGCTTAACGAGGAGTTCGCGATACTCCTCAGGCAGCTTGTCGCCTTCCTTGTAATGGCGGGGGCCGGCAAGCTGCTCGACATCGGAGGCAATCGGCGCGATTGGAATTGAGTCCATGTCGATTGGTGGCAGAGAATCCATTCGGAACTCCTCGTCCCGTCCGGTTGCAACTCTAGCCTTCGTCTCAGCCACTCCCACTGACATCGCGCCGTTCTCCTCAAAGCATTATTTCCGCAGCCAACCTACCGTTAGGTAGATCGAATACCACACTTAGCAGCGCCTATCAAGTGGCGCATACGGCGCCGTACAGCAGACTGGCTAGCTCTTTCCCCCAGGCCAAGCGCCGAGTAGCGCGCCGTCACTTCATCGTTTTGGCGGCGCGGTCGACAGCTGAATTAGTGAATGTTTCCTCAATCTTAGCTACAAATGGCGCGCCGCCGGTCGCTTTGTGGAAAGCGATCGCCTCCTCCATCTGCTTACTGCTCATGCGCGGATTATCAGGGAACGCCTTCAGGTTTGTATCGAAGGCAGCGTTAAAGACTGGCTCTTCGAGCGACGGGAAGGCTTTCTTAGCCGCTGTCTTGGCAGCCGCAGGGTCCGTGTGCATGACTCGCATGCCACGCCAGATCGCGCGCAACGCCGCCGCCGAGCCTTCTGGGTCTTTCTCCAGCCAATCGCGGCTGCAGACCATGCTGATGGAAAGCTGTCCAGCGAGCGGTCTGTAGTCACCGCTGGCAAACGAGAACAGAACGCGTGCGCCTTGCTTGACCACAGCCGTGTCTGCGAGTGGCGAGGAGTAGGCGAATCCATCGATTCTCTTCTGATCGAGCGCGGCGAGTATGGCAGGACCGACGATCGGCAAGATTTGGATGTCTCGCTCGGGATCTAGTCCGCCTTCACGCGCCATGAACCGCAACGTTTGATCCGGCGAGGATCCCGCCGTGTGCGCAGCCATACGCAAGCCCTTGAGCATTGCGATCCGTTGGTCTGCGGAAATGCCGCTCACATCCTTGGGCAAATTCAGCTTCTGTGCGACTTCGCTTGACACGACGATGTTGGTCGGGTTCTGGGTCATGAGTGCACCGCAATTGGTGATGCGAGCACCTTGTCCGGCAGAGCGAGCGCCGGCGACCGGTGTCGACAGATAGTAGGCAGCGTCGCCCGATGCAACGGTAGCGAGGCCGGCCTGGGACGAACTCGTTGTCACCGTCTTGAGTTCGACACCCTCCTCTTCGAAATATCCCATGTGTTCGGCGACATAGACCGGAAGAAACGCAAACGATACGGTCGCGACGACCTGAGTTACACTATGACGCGTCTGAGCGTGCGCGGCTGAGACTAGAAGACCTGCCCCCAACGTGGCGGCCAGCACTATTTTCTTCATTGTACTCCTCCTCCCTAGAACGACAGTTCACGTTGTGACTCGGCTTCTTGCCAAGGCATCACCTTTCGTTCGGCGAAGCGCACTGCCGCGTTGAACAGGACGCCCATTGCTATAACAGCGGCCAGACCGGCAAATGCGCCGGCTGTGTCGAATTGCGCGCTGGCGTCCGACAGCAGGTAGCCAAGGCCGCGATTGGAAGCCAACATCTCGCCCATGATTGCCCCTATCAGCGCGTAGGGGACCGAAAGCCGCAAGCCCGTGAACATCCAGGTAATGGCTGACGGTAGGACCACTTTAGTCAGGATTTGTCGTTCGCTCGCGCGCATGAGCCGGAGGATCGTGATCTGCTCGCGCGATACTTGTCTAACGCCGCTATACGTGTTGAGGAACACAAGCAGGAACACAACAGTAGCTACGAATAGGACTTTCATCTCGGTTCCGATGCCGAACCAAAGAATAAAGAGCGGTGCGAGTGCAATCTTCGGCAGGCTGTAGAAACCCATTAGAAATGGGTCGAGCACTAAGGCTAGATAATTCCAGCGGCCAAGAGCAATGCCCGTCAATGTGCCGAACAAGGCGCCAACCAAGAACCCCGCCGTTGCGTGAAAGGCAGTATAAGAGGCGTGGAAGATCAGCTTGCCAGAAATGATCAGGGTCCAAAACCGATCTGCAACAAGCGACGGACTAGAGATAAACAGTGGGTTAACCAGGCGTCCGGAAACGAGCTGCCAAAGCAGGAGCACCAGGAAAATTAATGCAATTCGGATTGCGATGATGCGACCCCGATTCATAACGCTCACCGGATTTCTACCGTGGCTCGAAGGTTGGCGAATTCCGGCGCCATCAAGCGCCACAGGTGTTGCGTGAACTGCACGTAGCGCGGATCAAATCGCAGCGTAGTGAGATCACGATCAGCGGGCAGATCGACGTTAATTACCTCGACAATTCGCCCAGGTCGGCCCTGGAAGACCGCACAGCGGTCTGCCATGCCGACCGCCTCATCAAGGTCGTGAGTGACGAATAGTACCGTCTTGCCAAGTCGGCGCACGATGCGCAGAAGTTCGATCTGGAGCCCGAGGCGCAACTGCGCATCCAACGCGCCAAATGGCTCATCCATCAGCAGTGTCTCTGGATCGTACGCTAGTACCCGAGCCAGCGCGCAGCGCTTGCGCATACCGCCAGAAATTTGTGAGGGGTAATGTCGCTCGAAGCCGTCGAGCCCTACCAGTCGGATCAGATCCGCCACGCGCGCGAGGCGCTTTTCAGAACTGCCCCCCTTTATCTCTAGGGGCAACCCGATGTTGCCGGCAACAGTGCGCCATGGCAGCAGGTAGTCCTGCTGCGTCATGTAGCCGACTTGGTAGTTGAGCGAATCTACTTTGTTGCCGCGATAGCGAACCTCACCCTCGGTGGGGGCGAACATCCCTGCCACCATGTTGAGCAAGGTCGACTTGCCGCAGCCAGACGGGCCGACCAGCGTGACAAACTCGCCCTGCTGAATATCAAGCTCGATCTGCTCCACAGCCCTCAAGCACTTGCCCCCCACCTGGAAGCTCTTCGATATACCTGAGAAGCGCACGAGCGGGCTCGCACCCGTAGAAGGCGCGGCCCTTTTGGAGGTCCGGCAGTCCGTCATGCCTGCAGCACTGTTAAAGACAATGCCGCCGCGCCCGTCGTGCGACCGAATGATGATTGCCCGCCTGCACATTGCGCCACTGCTGTTCGCGCATTTTTCACTTGCCGCGCACCGGCCGTGCCGCGTAGCTGCGTCGTCAACTCGCAAAGCTGGGCGACGCCAGTAGCGCCTATCGGGTGGCCACGTGCAAGTAGCCCGCCCGAAGGATTGACGGGCACACGTCCGCCAAGCGCGACCTCGCCCGTTTCGGCAAGCCGCCAGCCTTCTCCCTGCGGTGCGAGACCGAGATTCTCGTATTCAAACAGCTCGCCGGCCGCAGTCGCGTCGTGGACTTCCGCGACGTCAATATCGGCTGGCCGGATTCCGGCATCGCTGAAGGCTCGCGCCGCAAGCTCGGCCATTTGCGAGCCTTCAGTTGACAGCGAGTCTGACGCGATATGACTCGCTACGATAGCGGGACCTTGCCGACCGCGCGTGCTTGCCCAATGCGCCGAGGCAACAACGATCGCCGCGGCGCCGTCCGAAATCGGCGAGCACATCAGCAATGTCAAAGGCTCGACCACCATCCGTGCCGTGAGCACGGACTCAACCGACTGGACTTGGCGGAACTGAGCGAGGGGATTAAGGGCACCATTTGAATGGTTCTTCGCGGCAATCCAGGCGAGGTGTCGCGGCTGCGCGCCTGTGCGCTCAAAGTAACGGCGCACCTTCTCAGCATAGAAGTCCATGAAGATCGAACGGCGTTCGACGGATGGCCCAAGCCGTGCCCTAAGATCAGCTAGCTCATCAATGTCACTGCAAGCCTCGAGCGCGCGCATCGGCAACGCACGATCGTCCGTAAACATCTTTTCGTACCCTACGACTAGCACACAGTCCGCTGCACCGGCGCGCACATAGTGCGTGGCGAGATGCACTGCCGACGAGCCCGACGCACAGGCGTTCTCGACATTAAAGATCGGCATACCAACAAGGCCGGTTTCCTTGAGGCTCACCTGTCCGCGTATGCTTTCCTGTCCGGTGAGCAGACCAGCCGCGCTGTTTGACGCAAATACCGCACCGATGTCGCCGGCCTCGATGCTTGCATCATTCAGTGCTGTAGTAACGGCTTCTGCAGCGAGGTTGCGCAGTGTCCGTGCTGGTTGGCGGCCGAAGGGCGACATACCAACACCGATGATGACGGGTGACGACATGGCAACACGCTGCATCAAAGCTGGTCCTCCGGCTCGGCAGGTCTTCCCCTCTTGCGCTGATCCTCCCAGCGCTGCACTTTGTATGCCCCAGGAGTCTCGACCAGAGCTTCGATGATGACGCGCGGGCGTACCATCGTCTTCTCGCGAACTGCTTGGACGACACCTTCGGATAGAATGATTGGGTCTGCTTCCGGCGACGTGGCGAGGCGGATAATGAGTTCGTCCCCGCCGTCGTTTCCTCTACGGACTTCAGCTCGAAAATCGCGTACCGATGGGTAGGTCAGCAAAAGCTGCTCTACTTGCTGGGGCCAGACATTGACGCCGCGAATCTTCAGCATTGAATCAATACGGCCGAGCGATCCGGGGCGAAACCCAGGCCGAGGGTCACCACAGCGGCATGCTCCGGCAGGGACCATTTCGACTTTGTCGCGGATGGCGAAACGTATCATTGGACACGCTTCGCGATAGGGGGTTGAGATAATCAGTTCGGCGTCACCCTCTGTAACGAAGTGGCCGCTGACCGGATCGCGCGCCTCGATATACAGATGCTCGCCGTGAAAGTGATTGACGCCTTGGCCTATGCCCAGAACACACGTATTGGCGATCTTGGCAGCGGCCTGGGTGCAGCCGTACACCTCGAAGACCTTGGTGCCGAATACCTTGTCGGCGGCCTCAAGGAGTTGTGGCGAGGTTCCGACGGACTGGATGCCCTTGAGAATGCCCCGCCATTGCCCCGCCATTCCGCGTTCAAGCGCCAGATTGGCAAGCTGCAGAATAAGGCTCTCGACGCCATAAAGGTAGGTGGCGCGATAATGCGTCAAGATGTCGAGCATCAGTTCTTTGGATCCTACGCCTGTAAAGATCGGAACCAAGCCGTGGATGCGGGCACCTTCCAACGCGGATAGACCCGCGCAGAAGAATGAAACTGGAATAGTCATCACCGCCACATCGCCGCGTACGAGCCCAATCGCGGCATACTGCCGGTTCCAAGAACGGCCCATAATCTCGACATCGGCGGCAGACATGGCGTAGCGCTCCTGGCCGATGCCAGAGGTACCAGTCGTAAGGTGCACTTGCGCGATTTGACTTGGATCTACGCAAAGGTTCCCGCCCCAAGGCGGATCCGTGCGCTGTGCCTTGAGCACGTCCTGCTTGGTGACCACAGGCAGCGATACCAGTGCCTGCGGCGTATCTGGTATCCAGTCTTCGCGTACACCGTGGCGCAACCAGTGCAGGCGATGGAAATGAGAAACCTTCCAAGCCCGTGCGACTGCCTCCTGCATGCGGCAGAAGTCACCGATCGTTGTCATTTGATGACTTCGCGCAAGCGGGCGCGGCCCTCGACGCTGAGCGAACCGCCGGAGAACACTTTCAGCTCAATTTGCCCTCCGTCCTGACGCGCTCGAATATCGAGCGACTCCCCAGGATGCGTGGGCGCTTGATAGCGGAGATCAAGCTCTGCCAATGGCCGCGACAGCGCGCGCACGAGTTCGCGCTCAATCAGCGCGCTGATAAGGGGAGCGGGCACGACAATATCGCGGTAACCTCGTCGGCGCGCGTGCTGGGCATCAAAATGCAACTCGTTGAGGTCACCGGTCGCCACCGTCATCCACGACACCTGTCGGTTCGTAATCGGTGCAAGCACGGTAATTTGGTCAAAGCCATACGTGTCGGCGGCCACCGCACTTCGCTTGGGAGAGGAGGCCTCGGGGGCGCGACTTGACTCGATCGGCAAGTCGATCATGCGCACGCTTTCGCGCGCTACCACAGTGTTGTTATCGCAGTAATCCATGGCCAGAGTGGTGATTACGAGGCGTCCGCGCGGTGAATCAACCTCACGCCGGTCAACAACCCTACCGCTTGCTCGTAGCAAGTCTCCGACATGCAGGGGTCGCTCGGCGCTGTATCGCACGCCGCCATAAAGGCCCCGCTCAGGGTCGCGGCCCAGCATATCGTGGATGGATGTACCCAAGATCGGCTGCAAACGCAGAAACACCAGGTAGGAAAGGGGAACTTCGTCTCCATTTTGCGGTGGCGATACGAGGTGTCCATCGCGGCCAATAAGCCAGTTAGCGAGGGACTCCCGAGTGACCCGCATATCGAACTCAATTGGTGCAGTCATGCGCGACGCTTCTTACGCGATGATGCCCGTATGCCAGCTACTACGAAACCGCAGACCTCTTCGATGGCCTCGTCACGCGAAAGGCTCCCTTTTCGACGATACCAGCGAAGCAGGCCGTTGATGGTATCGAGGATCATCTGAGTCGCGACCCCCGGATCAATTCTACGAAATGCCCCGTCCGCTATCCCTCGAGCGATGACGTTGCGCACATGCGCAATATACAGTCGCTCGCGCTCGGTGATCTCACCGAGCGCACGCGGCTCGACAAACCGACGTTGTTGGATCAGCAGACCCATCTCGTTGGGATAGTCCATAATGACGCTGCAATGTTCGCGCACAAGCTTGGCGAGGGCCTCCTCCGGGGGCAGTTGATCGATATCAGGACTACTTGAGACGTAGCGCAGGCGGCGCGCAGCGCGGAGAATTAATTGCCGCGCGATATCCTCTTTGGAGCCGACATAGTAATAGAGAGAGGCCTTGTTCATCCCAAGGGCTTCGCCAATTTGGGCGACCGATGTAGAGCGATATCCTTTTTCTCTAAACAAGCGCGCCGCAACATCGAGCACTTCTTGAAGGCGGGCCGGCTCCTTCGGCGCCGTGTTACTACCTTCTACCTGCCGTCGCAAACGGATCACTGCCATACGACCTTCCCTTCCGCGATGCATGATGCTTGAGAGCCATCCGAAGCTATGATGCTCCAACTGACCTGATGCTCATCGGGATCTATACTAATCAGCGCAGCGCCGACATGTAGATCGAGTCCACCTTCCGGTGTGATCTCGACTTTGTTGACCTTCTGCTGGATGAGGCTGATCAAGCAGCCCACGCTTGTCGGATCACCATCGGGATCGAACAGCAGTGCTTTGTCCAAGTGCTTCAGCGATGCGCGACCGTCAATGCGCAGCTGTACTTCGCGCTCACCACCACGCAAGTTGAGCGCCACCGAATCGTCGATCACCAAACGAGTGATTATGCAGCCTGACAGGGCCTCCACAGCCGGCGGCACGAACTTCACGCTGATGTCCTCCCAGCGGCGACATTTTTTGTACCTATCGTTAGGTAGATAATAGCGCGAACGGCCTTCTCAGCAAGAGCTTTCTTGAAAAACCGAGATCACCCAAATTCCGATCTGCACCGCCGCAAACCCTACCGCTCCCGTTCGGTTTCAAATCAAACCGCCCTTATGCCAATTGTCCGAGGCGGGCGCGGCCCCCGCGTCATGTAAATGCAGCTATCTTTCACCAGCTCTGACTACCCGCATGGAAGTGGGTTATGGCAGGGTGACAACCAGATCTTCCCCGACCACGGCCACTTTCACGGGCCGCAGCCGAAGGTGTTCGCAGCCTTGGTGATGGCCCGTGGCAATGTCGAACTCGTAGCCGTGCCAGGGACAGGCGACGTTGACCTGGTCCTTGGAAAAACTGAGACCAAGGCTGGTGCGATCGTCCGCGATTAGCTCGTTGACACGAGGTATAATTTTCCCTCGGCACACGGGCCCGCCCATATGCGGACAGACGTTTTCGTAAGCTGTAAACTTCCCGCCTAAACGAAAAACTCCAACAGCAAGGCCATCGACCTCCACTACCTTGCGGCCTGGGTCCGGAAATGTGTCCACTTTTGCAATCGCCACCTCTCTCATCGGTCTGCTCCTGAATTCAGTCCTGATCGGCGATACCACATAGCCAGGTCAAAGAGGTTCAAGTTCATAGCCCGCATCGCCTCGCTAACGACCATGACGACGTCTGTGGCGGTAATTCGTTCGGCCGATATGGGCGGCGGCGGAGTATCCTCCATGTCGACCACTTTGGCCGCATAGAGTTTCATCGCCACAGTAAGCACCCGCTCGATATCTGTGCTGACAATCTGTGGGGCGGTGCCCTCGTCTAAAACTCGCTCTGCCATGAACGCAAGCGCTTCGGCGCAGCGGCTGAAGTCGGAAATGGCATCTTTCGTCGCGGCTGTATTCACGACGCTACGCTTCCGAAGCTTGTGGAGCACGCACGTCGCGTGACATCGGTCGCATGCGCTTTGCTTCCAGATTGAACAGGCGCGCGGCGTTTAGGCCCAAGATGTTGCGCTTGGCTTGATCGCTGAGGAATGGAATGCTGGTGATCGCGCTTGGAGGGTCGAAATCCCAATGCGGCCAGTCGGTTGCGAACAGCAACTGAGTGTCAGCATGCATCGCATCAAGTGTTGCCTCAAGCAGCTTCATGTTGGTCTTCTCTAGCGGCTGACTGGTGAAATACATTTCGCGAATGTACTCGCTTGGCGGTCGCTTAAGTAACGGCGCCTCGGAAACTCGCATGAGGAACTCATGGTCAAGGCGCTGCATGATGAACGGTACCCAGGCCAAGCCGCTTTCAACCCAAACTACCTTGAGCCGAGGAAACCTCTCAGGCAGGCCATTGATGACCCAGTTTGTCAGGTGGATAAGGCTGTAGTGCACAAACGAAAGCGCATGCATGGAGAGAAAGCGGTTAAGCTGCAGGAATGACGGGTCACCCCAGTGGAACCCGGAGTGAAACGCTAGCGGCTTGCCGGTTTCTTCGATCATGGCGTAAAGGCGCATATACTGGTCGTGATGCACAGGCTTGTTACGCGTGGCGGTGATCGCAAATCCGATTACGCCCTTGGCGTCTCCAAATTCCTGCACGATATCTATGCATGCCTTTGGAGTATTGAACGGCAAGTACAATAGCCCCTTGATCCGCTCCTCTTCAGGCAAGATGCGTTCAACCATCCAGCGATTGTAAGCGCGACCTATGGCTACCTCTACGTCGTCCTGTGGGTGCATACCGAGCAACAGCATCGGCGTGGGAAACACGACCTGATAATCGAGACCCATCGCATCCATGGAGCGACGTGCCAATTCAGTAAAGTGATGGCAACCGCTGCACTCAACCGCTTCGGCCAGCGCCAGTTGGTGGGGGATGCGGCCGTGGACGTGTTGATAGACCATGCCAGGCTGAGCGTTAAGCAACGCCGTGGTGGCCGAGCCAGGCCGGGTCATCATTGACTGGCCCATCTGTCGAATGACATCGTTGTCGATGAGTTCGATGATTTCAGGCCAAAATTGCGTCTCCGTGACATGCGCATCAATGTCAACAAGGAAGTAGTCTTCGAATTTCTCCGCATGCCGAGTTGCGTGCGCGAGAATCTCGCGTGTGTCGGTCTCGACGGTGATTTCGGGCAGTTCTCTTAGTGGTCCCTTTTTTCGCTGCATTGAGGAGCCCCGTCACATCACGCGTCAGGCGGCTATGTCTCTGCGCCCGGCCTCTAACTTGCTTCGCTAACAAACGAACGTTTGGTAGTCAAGAGGTGCGGCTTTAGCCCATAGATTGCGTGGCGCCTGTCTGCCAACCACTTGATGGGGTGCGGCCTGCTCGGGCCCTAATTGTCGCCATCAGCGGCTTTACGCCGACGATAGGAGCGAGGCAGGTCTGAGGCGGCCAGCCTCGTACTGCCATTGGCCTCCGCTGGCCCGGCAACCCCGGCTTCTTTAGTTCGCTGGTACGCTCGTTTCGGCGTTTGAGCCACCAATCGGCGGCACGAAACATCCACTCGACGATCGCGGCCCCGTGATGCTTCCGGTAGCATTCGTCCCGTGGACCATCGCATGCCTGGAATCGCGGATAGTCAGTCATGACGCCTGTCTCCCATCAGGGCTGCCTCTGTATGACTGGGACCGGCCGTCGGGCGATTGCTCGAGCTGCTTTTCACCGCGTAGCGCCCACCGGCTTTGGCTATTCCGGGACCGATGGTCAAATCCAGGTCCTCGGCCACAGCCAGGTTTACAGCGATCTGCAGGCTTGAGTGACATTCGATCGGTAGATCACATGCTTGAGCCCCCTTCAGGATCCGCTCGACAACAAGAGCGGAGGCCCGCGCAGCACCGACAATGTCAGGACTGACTTCCAACAATGCACCGGCCTCTGTCGAAGATGACTCGCCCATAGCAATAGGCAATCCGAGCCGCATGCAAAGCTCGCACAGGGCGCGCCGATTGAAGTAGAAGAAGGGCGCTTGCAGCGAGACTACCGCCCCCGCACCAAGAGCTTTTGCCTCGACTAGTGCAGCCTGCGCATCGTCCAATGTCGACACCACAAGAGGCCGGATCTTCACGCCGCGCTCGCTTGCCGCCTCCTGCATCATTCCCAGTATTCTCGGATTGGCAGGATTGCTGTCGTGCACGAGCACGGCGACCGTCGACAGTAATGGAATCATCCCCACAAGAAGCGCAACGCGCAGCCTTGCAGCATCGCCCGCGGCGACAGTGACGCCCGTGACATTGCCGCCCGGCTTCTGCAGGGAGTGGGCAAGGTTCAAGCCAACGAAATCTAGATCACCACATGCACTGACGATCGGAATGGTGGAGCTGCTGTGGGCTGCATGGATCACCGCCTCGTTCGCTATCGCGACGATGACATGCGGCTCCTCTGCCACGAGTTCCTGCGCAAGTTGCGGCAGCCGCCCTCTGTCCCAGTCGCCGTATCGATGCAAAAGCGTGATGCCGCCGTTGTCACAGTGACCAAGGTCCGCGAGGCCACCGATCAATCCTGCAACTGCTGGCGACCCGTGCGGGCCTCCAAACAGGATGCCGATCTTCCATGTGCGCGATGCATGAGAGATCGCAGCGGCTGCCGGTGATGGGGCGGAGACCATGGATAACCTCAGCGGTAGCGCGGATGTGACCACACTGCTCACAGAGTTTGGCGTTGAAGGTTGAACGATGCGCGTTACCAGATGGTGAGCAGCAGAATGATCGCGCACAAGGTAGCGTTGCAGCCGCCGACAAGGGCGATCGTCGCATCACCCAGATTGACCCAGGCGTGCAGCCCCAAGGTGGCATTGGCCGCCACCCAGATTGACCAGCACGATAAGGAGATTGCGCTGGCGCCGTGCCGGTCTCGAGCCACGGCAATGGTCTGAGGAAGATACGAGACCAAGCGGAGCACATTGGAGAGGGCAAAGGAGAAGGCGAGCAGGTCTGCGCTGTCCATCATCATGGCACGGCCGCTTGGTACCGGTGTTGGGGATACGGGCTTTGGCTGGCGTTTGCGTGGCGAGCGGTCTGCGCTCACTGCGTCGGTTTGAACCCCGACGCTCTCACGATCGGTCCCCAGCGCTCGAAATCTGCCTGCTGAATCCGTGCGAGTTCTTCGCTCGAAGTGCCAGTTGGCCGCAGCCCCAACTTGATCATTCGTTCGGAGATATCAACATTTTTGATTGCTGCGACGACGGCCTTGTTCAGCGTTGTGACGACGTCCGCGGATGTGCCGCGTGGCGCGTAGACGCCGAACCATACGTCGGCCTGCATTGGAAATCCGCTTTCCTGGAACGTCGGCACTTTGGTCAAGGCAGGCGAGCGAGCGGTGCCCGATGTAGCAAGTATCCTGATGTTCCCGGCGGCATGCGTTTCGACGAGCTCCTGGGTCGGACCAAAGTAAGCCGGCAGGTGCCCGCCGATCAGGTCGGCCAAAGCAGGTGGGCTGCCTTTGTAGGCAACATGACGGAGGTCGAGTTGCGCGATCTGTGCGAGTTGCACGGCAAAGAAGTGCGGCAACGATCCGGCCGCCGGGCTCCCGTAACTCGCCTTTGTCGGGTTCGATTTGTACCAAGCGACCAGCTCCGAAAGCGTCTTGGCGGGGACATGCGAAGCCACCGCCACTGCAAGGTCGAAGACGGCGATCTGCGAGATCGCCTGAAAGTCGGCGACTGGGTCGTAACCCAGGTTGTCGTAAACGTGCGGGAACACCACCATCGGCGCCACGGGGGTGATCAATAAGACGCTGCCGTCTGCTGGCGCCGCTTTCACAGTCTGAACGCCAATGCGCCCCCCGGCACCGGCCTTGTTCTCGACGATGACGGGCCGGCGAAGGGTTGTCTGCATCGAGTCTGCGACCATGCGAACCAACGCATCCCCGGCACGCCGACCGGGAATGGAAATACGAGGCGTAGTGTCTGGTCCGCTGGTTGCGCGTGGACCGGCGTGCCCGCCAGCAGGATCGCCAACACAAATGAGGTTGAGCGCAGCAATCGCATGTTGTCCTCCTCTGATCTTGCCGACGACAAATCGTGAGGACAAGCTCGCCGCTCCCGTCCTATAAGAGAAGACGGAATAATTGGATATATCCCCAACAGAATTCGATAGGGCGCCATGCGATGGGACGAGCGCGTCGGCAGACGCATTAAGCTTCGCGATCTGCACCTACTCGAGGCGGCAGCGCGTACAGGAAGCCTCGCTAAGGCTGCCAAGAGCCTTGGGATGTCGCAGCCGGCAGTGTCATATGCGATCGCCGAGATGGAGCGGTCGCTTGCTGTGCCACTTCTTGATCGCACGTCTCAGGGTGTCGTCCCGACGGCCTTCGGACACGCGCTCTTGAAGCGGAGCGCCGTTGTTTTTAACGAGATCCGACATGGTCTGAGCGAAATCGAGACACTAGCCGACCCAACACGCGGCGAACTGCGCTTGGGCACGCCGCAGCCGATGCTTGCGGTCATGTCCGCCGTCATCGATCGCGTGAGCAGGCAATATCCGAACGTCACTTTCCACCTTACCGTCGAGCCCACCAACATCCTGTTGCGTGACTTGCGCGAACGTGCCGTCGAGCTCGTGATCAGCCGCATGCTGGCTCGTTCCGGAGACGACGACCTCTCCATCGATGTCATCTTTAACGATGAGTTGGCGGTCATCGCGGGAAAGGACAACCCTTGGACCAAGCGTAAGGTGGTGAGGCTAGAGCAGCTGATGAACGAGCGGTGGGTGCTGCCGCCGATCGATGGCTGGCTGCACCCGCTTCTGCAGAAGGCCTTCGCTGGCAAAGGATTGGACGTGCCGCGCGCGACGGTGAGCACGCTCTCGACCTACGCCGTGAGTGTGCTCGTTGCACAAGGCCCATTCCTCACGGTGCATCCCGAGACGATGTTGCATGTTGCCGGAGAGAACCGGCTTCTGCGGGCGCTGCCGATAGCCCTTCCGGAGACGCGCACCCCAGTCGGCCTCATAAGCCTAAAGCACCACACCCTCGGTCCTACCGCCCAGGTGTTTGTAGACGCTGCCCGGCAGGCAGTTAAGGAACTGATGGGCGCGCAGCGAGAGCGGCGGCGTGCACCGCCTACGTGAGGCGCATGTCTGAGATGGGGTCAAAAGCTGCCGTCGGCCTGAACCCAGGCGCCAGGTCTGATCATGACCCGAAACGGTCATCGCGGAGATCAAGAGTCTCGTCGCAAGACAAGGCCGATACCTCCGAGCATCAGGGCAGAAGCGACGGATGGTCGCCAACCACGGTGTCATCAAGGACATACTTGCACGCGTGAAGCATGCCCAGACGGTGGAGCATCTGGAGGCCTACGGCGGCCTGGTAAACCGGCTGCTTCGGGCCTACGCACTGCAGACGGAGGCGTTCGCCAAGCTTTGTAGGGGCGGCGAACAGGTTGTCAGGGTCGAACATGTCCACGTTCATGCTGGTGGACAGGCGATTGTCGGTACCGTCGATCAGGGTGGGGAGATAAAAAAATCTCAGGACAAACCCAAGCGCTTGAGTATGCTGTGGACACGGGAAGCGATTGCTGAGCGGCAGATGCTGCGGCCTGGATCAAGAGTGCGCGTGACGGATTGAGCTAACCAAGGCCAAGCACCGCAGGGCGCCTAGCTTGGATTTCCAGGCACCAATTCGATCTGGCTTAGCGTCAAGTCCACGGGCGTCTCGCGGCCATAAACCTGAACGGCCACTTTGACGCTCTGCTCGTCTACCTTCTTCACTTCGCTCTGAAGCCAGTCATCGGACCATTGATGACCCGTACGATTTGACCTTCGCGTACATGCCAATGATTTCTCATGCGTTCATCTCCCACTAGCCGATGAAGCTGCTCGAGGTCGAGATGCTGCCGAACTGACCATTTCTTGGTCCGCTGGCGTTACGCAGCATCATCTTCGCGGAACGTGATGCTGGCTAAGTTATTGAGATAATTGGTGGGTGTAGAAGGACTCGAACCTTCGACCCGCTGATTAAGAGTCGCACATGGAGCCAACGGCATCAAAGAGGTTTGCCAATCAGGCAGCGAAGTTGAAGGCCTCTGAAGCCGCTGATTTGCGCAGGGTCATCCGTCTGTTGGCAAACCTCAAGTTACGATCCAGCCGAAGAGATATCTTGAACTGCTGAGCATGTGAACTGAGTTATGCGGTGCCGCTTTCGCGTCGGTCGCGTCTGTAACTGCATCAAGGCGCGATTGGCCATCACATCATGCGGGACGACCTCAGCCCCTTCGACCCTCGCAGTTGGTTTCGCTCCAGCCCGAAAAACGGACCGGCGGGCGCCGACACGGCAAACGATGATCTGGACGCCTACGAGCCAGCCGATGGCTCAGCAAACCCGAAACCCAATGGGCTCGCGCATCCGAACCCACACCTGAGCCCATATGGGAAACCGCGTGGGAGCGCCCATGGGCTTACCTCGACAACACCCGCCGCTGAAGCGCTGCTCAGCTGCAAATTCTACAAGGGCCACCGGGGGTGTAGTTCGCGCGCTGCAGCCAGGTGAGGAGCCGCCGCTACATCCTGCCCATGCGGTATCCCTTCATTGCCTGGCTGCAGTCCCAAGCCCCATTTCCTGGAGCGAAACTGAGGCAGGCCTGATCAGGGATCAACCATGGCCGGCCTTCTGCAGCTTGGATGACCGGATCCCCGATCTCACTTGGTCAGAGGTGTCCGGTCTGCTCGTCAGTCTCGGGTGCAAGAAGCGCAGCCAGACGGCAGGGGTGGACAGCCAAAGGACGGTGTGCAGTCGCCGGTTCTGTATCGAATTCCGAAGTCCCGGAAACGCCATCGCAGACCCTAGAGGTCCAGCGCCGGCGATCCACTGTCGCGCGCAACGGCGTCACGCGAAACGGTTGCCTCTACATGTGTTTCACGTGACCGGTGGACAGGATGCCGAGATCGCGTGAGGCGGGGCCGAATGAACCAAATCCCCGCTGCGTGATTGCCGCGCTACGGGCCACCGAAAATCGCGCGCCGCGCCATGGACTTTGGGTGCCCAGCGTCGATGCTGCGCATATGACTCAGCCGACATTACCAGGAACCGCATGAGACCTCGCTTGGCACCCGCCCTCGGCGCACTCCTGGCGGCATTCAGTTTTGTGCCCACCGCCCTGCCGCAGACCTTCGACGTGAAGGGCCTTCACGTGGAAAAGGGGGCGACAGAGTTCGCCTCCGACAATGCCTTCTTCTCCGGCGGCACCAGCCGGAGCGCGCACGAGCAGATTCTCCACTATGGCTTGCGAGAATGGTGGCGTCTCACCGGTGCGGTGGAATGGGACAACCCGGTCGGCCAGGGCGCGCATGCTACTCACGTAGCCGTAGAGAATATCTTCGTCCTGCGACCCATGAAGCTGGGCACGGATCTTGGCCTCGGCCTCTTTGCAGCGCTTGAAGGGTCGCTACACCGAAGCAGCAGTACGAATGCTGTCGTGTTCGGGCCGATCATTGCCGCCAGGTGGGGCCGACTGACGACAACACTCAATCCGTTCTTCGAGCAAACTTTCGGACGCAACCGCGAAGAAGGCATCGCGTTCACTTATGGCCTGCAGACAAAGTATGAGGTCGGACGCGGCTTCTCGATCGGTGTCGAAGGCTATGGCCTAGTCGAGAACCTTGGAGACACACCTCGGCTTGCCGATCAGGCGCATCGGGTCGGTCCCGTCCTGTTCCAGGAGATCTCGCTACCGGAGGGTGTGAAAATGGAACCCAGCTTCGGGATTTTGTTCGGACTGACGCCGGCGACGCCGGATGTGACGTTCAGGCTGAACGTCGACTTTCACTTTCACTGATAATTGCAGACAACGTCTAGGACCCGAGGGGGCTCGCGCCCACCATATCCATGGCTTTCCCGAAGCCGCCTCCGGCAGCAGGCTGCCTCATGGCACCCAAACGGTTTGCGGCTGGCCCCGTGCCGACGCTTGGACAGTTGCGAGCGCATCAGCCTGGATATCGGTCGACTGCGCCGCTTGGGGTTGCAATCACCGGCAACCTGTGGCTATCGCGCCTTTGATCATCCGATGGGGATCGGATACATCGAGCGATGCGCTACGCCAGGGTGTCCGGTGTACCAAGCGCGGCCACCGAGGAGCCGACCTTAAGACGCCCAGCTTTGTTGAGCACTGCAGCTATACTCAGCCTTGGCCGAAGTCTTGGTAAGGGCCGGCAGCGCGTCGGTCTTCCATTGGACCCGACCCACGCTAGGTCTTCGCACTGACTTCCAGGTTCCTGGCCAACGTTGCGAGGTTATCGACGAACGCCGGGCCGCGATTGCCAAGTGCGCGAAGGACTGCCTCATCGACGCGCTTGGCTAGCGGCTCGGCACTCTTGAGAACGCGAGCACCATTATCGGTCAATGTAACCACATAGGCGCGAGTATCTGTTTTGGATCGGCGTCGCGACAGTAGGCCCTTCTTCAACAGGCGCTTCATCATCTCAGCCATGGTGGACCGATCGATGCCGGTGCGAGCGGTAAGTATTGTCTGGTTACATCCTGGATTGTTCGCCACAGTTGCAAGCAAAGCCAACTGACGTGGCGTCAAACCGGACGTAACCGCTCTCCCAAAAAGATCATCGACGCACTGGCTCGCTCGGTGCAGCAGGTGGATGGGTGATCGATCCAATGCGTTGGTCATGCTCACTGCGTATCCCTAACCGGCAGGTTTCTCGGTCGTGTCAAACAACAAATCTCGACTGCACCTTAATCCTTGAACGACCTAACGCAGTCAACGGATCACCGTGCAGAGAATTTTTGATCCGCTTGTCCAGGTCAGCAAGTTGGGTGGTGAAATTTGCCGCTCGGCTCGTCAGGTCAGCCAGAACTGCAGGCAGTAGATTACCAAGACGGCCAGCGCTATCCACGCGACCCACTTGGCAATTTCATATACCGCGTTTTCTTGCGGTTTCCCCATGAGTCGCGGACTCCCGCCGCTCTCGTACTGCCTCGCGGCCTTCGTCAACAAGATCGCGACTCTGGTCCACCATCTTGCGGCTTGCGGCAACGAGCTTGTTCGCCAGTGCCACCTGATCCCGAAACTGGGTGACCACTTCTTCGGGCGTGAGTTTGCGTCTTTTCGCCATACCCTACTCTAGCTCGGTCGATGCGGCCAATGATCCTTTGCCGTTTAGCGTTGGTCACTACTTGGCGCTAAGCATGGCGGCTTTCCGCGACGCACTATATACTGATCGCCATGAAACCAAATGTGACGGCGCTTGAGCGCGCGTTCGAGTTGGCCCGATCCGGCAAGTTCGCCACTTCCAATGACATACGAAGATGTCTAAGTGCCGAGGGCTACAGCCACTACCAGATTAACGGCCCGAGTCTTTTGAAGCAGATCAGAGCGGTAATCGAAACAGCGAGAGACATGCCCAAAGGACCCAAAGGCCAGAAGCACCCAGCCGACGCGGTCAGCAACGCGATCAAGATCGCGAAGATCGCCACCGGCGAGAAAGAAGAAGAGATGCCGGATGACGGCAAGGACCCGGCCGCCAAGTCACTCGGTAGCCGGGGTGGGAAGGCGCGCGCCGCTGCGCTCAGCAAGAAGGAGCGAGCCGAGATTGCGAAAAGAGCGGCTGCGGCACGGTGGAAGCGGTCAGCCTCTAAATAGGTCTCTGATCTCCGAGCGCTCTCTGAATGTTTGCCTCGTACTGCTCTGCGAGGGCATGTCCATGCCTGCGATCTCCCGCACCGCCGGTTGGTGCGCGCATCTGACCACGCTGGGAACCAAACTGAATGTTCGGCGGTTATCGCACGGGAGGTTGCGACCGTGAGAAACCAAAAGTAGGCATTTGCTGTTCGACTTGGCAAGAACATCCGACCGACGCTCGACGATGTACTCTCTGAGCCACCGTCCGAAGAAATGAGTGCTGCTGTGGCAAAACTCCAACAGCAGTCAGTACGTCAGACCAGCGACAAGGCAGACGACAGCGGCGCACACTCCAAGGCATAGCCCCGCTCGCTCGCAGCGGGCTGGTCCGTCGCCACTGCGTCACCACTTAACCCTTAACCTCAGACTGCAGCCCTCGGCTGACGACGCGGTCGGGGGCTTTGCGTCTCTGGCAACCGTCAAACTCGGAAAGGAACCAACAGGTTCCACTGGAGTTCATCTGACCCGCAGACCGGAACACGCCCCGGGGGTCAGAGAGACTTCAAAAGGAGAGACTGCTAATGATCCGAGGTTTGGTTCTTTCGGCGGCTTTGTCCGTCGGTGCGCTTGCGGTCGGCCCTGCCACGGCGGCGCCTATGTCTACACCGAGCCAGGCGCTTGTTGGTGAGATGGCTGAAGGGGTTCACTATCGTCATGGTGGCGGTTGGCACAACCGTCACTGCCGCCGTTGGAACCACGAGTGCAGAGATCGTTGGGGTTACGGCTGGCGGTATCAGCGCTGCATGCGGCGACACGGTTGCTGATGTTGCCCTACTCAGCGCGGCGTCACCTTTAATTGCGCAAACTCAGGTCGCGCTGGTCAAGGCCTCGGCTCGCTATGCGGGTTCGAGGCCTTGACCGCTTCGGCTCGCTGCGCATCACCTTATCTCTGGCAAGGTCCAAACTCGGCACTAGCCCCGCCTTGCGAGGTCGCTTCCAACGGCCAGCACCGAGTTCCGAGGGACTGGCCCCTGCTACCGATGGTCATGGTGGCGCGGATGGTGGTGGTGCCGACTTCGCTCGTCAGGATGCTCAGAATAGCGGTGGTGATGGTGGACGTGGTGATGGTGATGGCGACGCTCGTGAGAATGATGGTGATGATGGCGCCGATGCTCGTGGCCGGTATTCGTAGGTTTGGCGGTGGGGGTAAAGGTCAGCGACGTTTTGCACGCCATTGTCGAGGGGGGTTTTATTTACTGTCGCGTGGGGAACGGGCGCTGCGCTTCGATTGTTGAGCATAAACCCTCGGGCGCTGGGCAGATGACGCTTGATGCCTCCCAGCGGTGAAGTGGGCGCCTACCTTGGGTTTCGGCGTCTACTTCGCATGTTCCGATCCGTTCGTATTGAGGCGAGTGGGCATGCCGGACGAGAACCTTGAAGGCGAGATTGCCGAACTCTCCGTGCGCATTGCGACAGCAGAGCAGGAGTTGTGGCAGTTCCGCGAGGACATTCGTCAGCGCGCGGCAAAGAACGAACCCATCTATGACGATTTGGTCAAAGCGGCTGACATGAAGCGGCTCCAGGATCAACGTCGCGAATTACTGGAAACACTTGAAAGACGTCTAGGAGCGAACCCGATCGATCCGTAAGCGCCGCGTAAACAAAGGAAAAACCCTCACCGCCCGGAGGCCCAGATGGTGAGGGGTTTCGGTGTGCCCTTTGGAAGCAGCCGGCGCACACCACTTGGACGATGAACCTCATGCGCGAAGGAAGGTTCCAGTCGCACTGCATTTTAGAGAGAGAGCTGCTTGCGTGGCGGAGCAGAACGTCGCGGCTGATCGTTAGCGGTAAACCGCCCAGGTGCAGGAGACCCCGGAGCATGAGGTGGCGCGAGTTCCGGAGGGCAGAAGAAACCTGACAACTAGCAGCGTTGGAGCCCCCAGCCGGGATAAGCCGCATCAGCTGGGGGCCGCTCGCGGATGGGTCGGATCCGCAGCGCCGGTATTGGAACGGCACCTCACCGGTAACAACTTATACTGACCATAGTTCCGAAAAGAAGCCATAAGCCACCGTTGAGCCCCATTGCGCAACTAAAGTAACTTATGCGGTGGACGGATTGGATATTCGTGGTTTTGGCAGTGGCCGCGACCGTGTTTGCTATTGTGACGATCGGTGACCTGCACTTCCCCTTCTGAAAGCGACCGCAGGAGACGCACAGGAAGGAAGGGGTACAGGTGTAGAGTGCGCGTTTGGGCAGCCGACACAGCGCAGTTCGTCTCGAAAGCGACAGAGAACCCAAATATCTGGTTGTATACTCCGGCGCGTCTGTTCGGACACCTAGGCGCGGGCTACCATTACACAACAGGGCAAAGGGATCAGCGTTCATGGACGGGGCGACTGTCAAACTTTTCGACTGGGCACCCTCGCCATTCTCGCTAAAGGTGCGCGCCATACTGGAGTACAAGGGCGTCTCGTTCGCACGGACGTCAGTATTTCAACCGAAGAGGCTCCTGGAGGTTCGTCGGCGCGGCAAAGTCGGCAAAGTCCCGGCGCTGGAGATCGATGGCACGCTGTTCGTCGATTCCACCGACATCGCCTACGAAATCGAGCGCAGGTTCCCTACACCTCCCATCATTCCAAACCATCCACGTGAGCGCGGGCTGTGTCATGCCCTGGAAGAGTGGTCGGACGAGTCACTCTACTTCATCGGTTTGTACTATCAATGGGAGGATTCCGAGGGTCGCAAGCTCGTCCCACAGGCTTTCGGGTCGAGCCTTTACGGCAAGTTGATGTATCGCCTTTTCCTGCGTCGAGTGACGGCGCAAATCCGCGGCCAGGGCACCTCCCGCAAGCCGCCCGAGCACATTCGTTCCGACCTGCAGCGGCATCTGGAAGCCCTCGCAGCCCTCGTGCAGGGCAAGGACTACATGCTGGGCCCGCAGCCCTACCTCTGCGATTTCGCGCTGCTCGGCCAGCTCGTGTATCTCAACCGCACCCCGGTCGGCGCACGGCTGATCGCCGGCCACGAAGCCATCGTCCGCTATCTCGACCGCATGAAGAACCTGCGGCACACGCCCTAAACAAACGTCGACGGTTTAATATGGTCAGAAACTGACGTTCCAGCGATGCCCTTATCGATGGAACTTCCGGCGCTTCCTCTCAGCCCGCTTCGCATCTAAGCTCCGCTTCGGGAGGAAGCGGTGAACGCCAAGGTTTATCTCGGCATCAGATGTTTTGACCCACATACCCGAGAAATTCTGTTCCGGGCATTTGACGGGGCATGGGAGCAGATAGTGTGTGACGTGAGCGACCATCCAAGAGACATCGAAGCCTGCAAAATGGTGGTTGCTGAAATTCTGCTGCGGCTGTCCGAGAATGGCTGTCGTGATCCGAGCGCTATTTCCCGGGAGGTTGTTGCGTTCTGGGGTTGATGAGCGCGGTGGAAGGTTTCAAGACCTAACAGCAGCGGCGAAGCGCTAGAGGGTGGGCGGGGCTGTCTGCTTTCGTTCGGGACGGTATCCAGTGACGACCGATCCTGAGAGTGGAGCGGACGTGCTGCGCATCCCCGTCAGACGGCAGGGTCTGACCCAAAACAGATATTCGCATAGACGTCGGAAGGCGTCCGCTATGCGCCAAGATGGGCTAGCGACTACCTGACGGCCCCGCGCTCAACTGTGCACCTATGGGACAGATGTACCGAAGTCCACTCTCACAGGTCGAGCCCACGAAACCATCGGCACCACTTCCTGATTACGAGAAGATACAAACAAACTGCGGAGAGCGGCCGATGCGGTTACGCAACCTATCGCGTCCCCTGCTGCAATGTGGGTGGCGGCCAAGAAGGTGGGGCCGGCGTGATGCCAGCCCCACACTTGCTTCAGTTGATCTCAATCCAGACGCCGTTGCGCCAATACCCGTGGCCACGGCCGTGCTCGCGCCACCGATAGCGCTCACCCTCCTTCCAACGCCAGTCGTCAGGGTAAACGCGCAACTTCAATGATGGCTCGTAGGCGCGCCTTTCCTTCACGCGCCAACAATCGCCTTCCTCGTTGCAGACCACAGCGGCTGAAGCGGAACTAACGCCAAGCGCCATTATGCCAGCGTAACTATCGCGAATTTGCTGATTAAACGCATGTTCTTCTCCATGGCTGTCGTGATCATGGAAACGCCGAGCTTCGGAGTTCGTTCGCATAGATACGCTCTGAGCCAGGCCACGGTTTGGTATGCTGTAAAGGTCAAGCTAATGAGTGCTCTCGGTCTGTGCGTGCTGGCCAGCTTGGGCACTGTCCTGTCAGCGAGCGCTCATAACTTCTTGCAAGGCGGAAAGCTTTTCCCACTTTCGACGATCCGTGGACTCGGTCAAATGGTGCTAAGACTGAAGTATCGCTCCGCGGCCCAAGGCCCAGAACCGTCGCAATGCGTCAGGGTCCCGCCCAGCAACGTGCGTTGCTTTGTGCAACGCATGAGTCAGGAGTTGGCACCGATTGCCCGTTCGCGGCGGCGCAGCGATTTCTTCCGATAGCTGAGGTGCTTCTGCCGTGCAGCGCGGTGGGCCGGACGCGGAAATCTGACCCACAGGAGACATGGCCTGTTCAGATCGGATAGTTCGAGAACCTTGAAGTCGACTTCCGGTTTGCCTGACAGCCGGCGCTAGTTTGGCGCGTTCGCGCTCAGCGATAGCCACGCAGCTCCGCATACCGCCGCAACTGCTCGGGGCTGAGCAGCGCAGCCGTCGTCAGGTGGTACTTCAGATGCACCACCCTAAGTTCTCCTTGCATCCTGCCGATCGCGGCACCGAGTTCCGTCAGGCGCATGGCGTCGATGCCGTGTTCCTTGAAAGCCCTGTCGAGGGCGGCTTCGCTTTCGATCAGCTTTTCGCCAGCCGCGATCGCTTCGGCTTTCATAGCGTCAAAGAGCATCTGCACCCGCTGGCGCTGCTCGGGGCTCAGTCCGAGCGATTGGGCAAGTTCCAGCACGTGCATCGGACCTGGATACCCGTTGAGCTCCGCGGCCAACGCCATTCCCATGCCCCGGCCCGCGCGGAGGTCAGCGACTTGCTGATCGCTTAACGCCTTGACCGCACGCGTGTGCATGCCCGCATAGGGTGACTGTCCGTGCTTGTGCTGCTGGTGCTGAGCGATCGCACCGCCGGCGAACAGGACCATGACAGCCGCGGCCAGAATCCTCATAGTGCTCTCCCATTGTCTTTCGTGCGGCACCGAGCATGGCATCCCAGACCTCAGCAGCGCAACATGCCAACCGCTTCGCCCGCATGGAGGTCACGGGCACCTTTGGCGACCTCGCTACGCTCGCGCCGTTCGTGGTCGCGTATCTCGAAGTCTGCGCAGCCCCCGGTCCCGCTTATAAGGCGGCGCGCGCCACTGATCTTATTAACTCCAGCGCATCCAGCGCGCCATTCGCCTCTCCCTTCTCGAAGTCGCCATCCATGCGTGCGAGCTGATTGGTGACATGGGCAAAGCAGATCACAGACTTGTTACGAGCCAGCGCAAAGGCGTAAAGCGCCGAAGCTTCCATCTCGACAGCGAGGAGCCCCTTGGCCTTCATCGCCACGATTGCCTGCTCCGTCTCGCGAAAGGGCGCATCGGTCGTCCATACAGCGCCGCGCTCTATGGGAACGTTCACATTCACAAGCGTGCCAGAGAGTTTAGCTAACAGCTCCGAGGGTGCGTAGCTGAACTCGGCTGGCGGCAAGTAATGGTAGCTCGTGCCCTCGTCGCGCAGAGCCTTTTCGATCAGCACAAAGTAGGGCGGCGCCCGCAGCTCGCTCAACTGGCCCGAAGAGGACATGCTGATCAAAAACTCGCAGCCGCTGGCAAAGAGCTGTTCGGCAACCAGGACGGCATACGGTGCGCCGACGGCGCAAGGCACAAAACCAATGTCCAATTCACTTTCGGTCGCCAGGTAGAGTTCGGAATGGTAGCAAGCCCACGCGTCGTCCCTTTGTGCACGCCCGGTACGCTTCAGGTAGCGCACGATGTCGCCATCAGGGTCGAGTACGCAAACAGAAGGCACAGAGGCAGCGTCGAGGTTCTTTTGGCGGCGCGCCTCGCGCAGCATGTTCTGCGGCGTGAAGACCGACTCCGCCCCGTAATGTTTCTCGGACAGTATTGGCGGCTGGACAGATTCATCCTTCACTGGGTAGCTCCGGAAATTCGAGGTAGCTCACGGTCGTTGCTCCTCGCCCGCGGTCGGGTTCCTTTCCACGTCGTGGGACGCTCGATTCCAGGCTTCCATCCCGCCGCGCAAGACCTCGGCGTCAAGGCCAGCGTCACGCAACAGGCTTACTGCCGAAGCGGAGCGTTTGTCAGTGCGACACACGGCGACGATGCGTCTACCACCAAGAGCCGCCAGTTCACCAAGTCTGCCAGGAAGCTCGTTGATGGGCAGGTTTAGGGCGCCTTTGATGTGTCCAAGCGGGCCGTTGAATTCATCCTCCCCCCGTACGTCGAGCACGGATATGGGGCGCCGCGCTGACAGAATTTTGTGAAGCTCTTGCACGTCCATCCATCGTGTCGGTGTCTCGCGCCAGCGGCGGATAAGGCGCGGTACAAAGGCGATTGCCGCCAGCGCTGCCAGACCCAGCATGCCGTACCGGATCGCCTCGGCACTCCCTTCAGCAGCTTCCCGGCCGGCATGACCGAGCCACGTATAGGCAAGCGCGCCAGGTATCATGCATACGAACGAAGCGATTGTGTAGTGTGCCAGCGATATCCGCGTGAGACCGAGCGCATAGTTCATCAGACTGAAGGGACAGAGCGGGACAAGGCGCACGAAAGCTACGAACCGCCAACCCTCGGCCTCCACGCCCTCTATCAGGCGCTCAAGTCGGACGCCTGCCTTTCGTCTTACCGGTTCCGCCGCAGCGGATCGGGCGATGAGAAACGCTACCACTGCTCCAAGCGTGGCACCAACGAGGTTGACGATCGTTCCGAGCCCCGGCCCGAAGAGGGCGCCACCTGCCAAACCAAATAGCGATCCGGGAAGGAACAGGACAGTGCCGAGAGCGAAGAGCAGCACATGAAGAAGCGGCGCCCACAGCCCCAGAGCCCGCATCCACTCTGCAAGCTGTCCCGCGTCTAACTTGCCACCGCCTAGCAATAGCCACAACGCGACCGCAGCCACGATGAGACCAAGCACCATGCTTGCCCTGTGCGCGATCATTGGCGGCGCTCGCGCTGACCAAGGGGATACGAGCCCGCACCTTCCCGGAATGGCTGCGTGAGCATGCGATCAAGCCGCTGTTCCGCGCAGTCGCGAAACTCAGCAATGCCTATGGTCATCCCTTGGTGCCCCTCTTCGGGCTGGTCTCGATAGGTGCCAAACAATCGGTCCCACCACGGGAGATTGAAACCGAAGTTGCTGTTCGTCTCGGAGACTTTGATGGAGTGATGCACGCGATGCATCTCGGGGGTCACGACCAGCCATCGAAGGATGCGGTCTATGCCATGCGGCAGCAAGACGTTGCCGTGGTTGAACATGGATGTCGCATTGAGGAGGACCTCGAAAACGAGGACGGCGAAGGCGGGTGCGCCAAGCGCCGTTACGACCGCGAGCTTGATAACCATCGACAGCAGTATCTCGATCGGGTGAAAACGGACGCCTGTGGTAACGTCGAACTCAAGGTCCGCGTGATGCATGCGGTGAAACCGCCAAAAGGCGGGCACGGCGTGGAACAGGACATGCTGAAGGTAAATTGCAAGATCGAGCAGAATTATGCTCGCAGGGACGGCTATCCACGAGGGGGCGCGGAGCGCATTGAAGAGGCCCCAGCCATGGGCTTCGGCCGCAAGTGCGACAGCTACCGCGCCGATTGGGAAGATAAGCCGGACGAGCAGGGTATCGAGAACGACGATCCCGAGGTTGCTCGGCCAGCGCGCCTTGCGCCCCAAAGTTTGCCTGCGGCGCGGCGCGCTCAGCTCCCAGGCCGCCATCGCGGCAAGCACAGCGGCGAACACAACAAACCGAACAAGGGGCTCGTTTGACATGACGCCATCCATATTCAATAATTCGCTTGAATGATATGAGCATGTCAAGTCCAAATCCCAAGCGCGCGCTCTATGCGCAATTTGCGGCTGTCGCCAAGGCGCTAGCCCATGAGCACCGCCTTGAGCTGTTGGAGCTGATCGCCCAGGGGGAGCGAACGGTCGAAACCCTTGCCGAACGCTGCGGGATTACGATTGCAAACACTTCGCAGCATCTTCAGCATCTGCGGCGAGCTGGCCTCGTCTCTGCCCGGCGCGAGGGCAAGTTCGTCTTCTATGCGCTTGCCGACGACACGGTACTTGCGGCGATCTCGGCCTTGCACCGCGTCGCCGAACGCAACGTTGCCGAAGTGAACCGTATCCTTTGGAGCTACTTCCTGCAGCGCGACGAACTTGAACCTGTATCGCGGAAAGAACTTCAGGAACGCATGAAGAAGGGACTGGTGACACTGCTCGACGTGCGGCCTGAGGACGAGTTCAGATTGGGGCACCTGCCGGGCGCGGTGAACGTGCCTCTCACAAAGCTCAAAAGCTGGCTTTCGCGTGCCGGCAAGAAGGCAGAGATCGTCGCCTACTGTCGTGGTCCTTACTGCGTGATGTCTTTCGAGGCCGTTGCGGCTCTTAGAGCCAAAGGCTTCCAAGCGCGGCGGCTGGAAGACGGCTTCCCGGAATGGAAGGCGGCAGGATTGCCGGTCAAAAGGGGCTCGGCAGCCGAGTCGGAACGGCACCCGAAAGCGTGACCATGAAGCTGTATTGCATCCCGGGAGCCAGCTCCCTTTTTCCACACATTGTCTAGCGGGAGGCCGATCTCGATTTCGAGCTTATCAAGGTGGACGAGCACACGAAGCTGACAGACGAGGGCGCGGATTACCGAGGCATCAATCTGCTGGGCTTCGTACCGGCACTCGAACTTGCAGATGGAACGATGTGACTGAAGGTGCGGCCATCTCCCAGTACATTGCCGACCAGGTGCCAGAAAGGAGGCTCGCTCCTCCAAATGGCACCGTTGCGCGAACGCAGCTTCAATCCTGGCTCAACTTCATCGCGACGGGAAGTGCAGATGGGGTGCTTTTGCCAGATATTCCATCCGAGCGCATCGGAGCACAACAGGCGCTGCATCGTGAGCGACTAGGGATCAGGCTTGCTCACATCGAGCGGCACTTGGAACGCGGCGGACACATGATGGGAGAACACTTCTCGCTGGTAGATGCCTACGTCTACGTGGTGCTGAACTGGTCGCGTGCGGCTGTAGTGGATCTTTCACCATTCCCGTTGTTGCTGGCCCTGCGTAAACGTGTTGTCGCCCAACCTGCCGTGCAAGCAGCCCTATCTGCGGAAGGGTTCATTTCAACCGATCGGCGGCGCTAACGAGGCGAGATGCACTGGTCTCGTGATGGCGCTCAGTACGTCAGCTATTGGCACCAAATGGCCGGTCCCGGAGACGGCGCGGCACGTCCGAGAACGGTGTTGCACTTGCCGTCCGCGAGCCATAGACGCTTAGGGCAGTCGTGACCCAGACTGACCTACTGACTCGGCAAAATCTCGATACAACGCCCAAATGGTCAGGTGGTCGCTTCCGAGCGTCGCGGCGCGATCATACTACTGCCGTGGAACCCTAGCTGTCCCGTCCGTGACAGGGTCGCCTAGCAAACCGGTTTAGGGCGACGCGCCAAACTAGCGTTGCAACCGAGCGCGTGTGGCTCCAATCACACAGTTCGCATTTCGCAAATAAACTCCGGGTTGCGCCGACAGTCAGGAGTAGGAAGAATACATCATTCGTGCCGGGGTTTGATGGTCATTTTTCGCGCGCTCGCGTTTGCCCTTTCGATTGCAGTATGCGCCCCGTTAGTTGGAGCGCAAGAGCCGGGCACATCCGCTTCCCCTTGGTCAGGATTCTATGTCGGGGCTCACGGCGGATACGGTTGGAGTAAGAACGACTTCGACCGGCAATTTTTTCCGCTTCGAGCGACCTCGAGGGGATTGCAGCTAGCGGGGGGCTGTATGGTCTTCATGCGGGCTACAATTTTCAGAACAGAGCAGCGGTCGCGGGGATCGAGATCGACTTTGGCTTTAGCGGTATCGACGGCGGTCGAACTGTAACCAACGGTGTGCAAGCCTACACTGAACGGGACGAAATCAGGTTTCTTGGATCGGCCCGAGGCCGGCTCGGCTTTGCTTTAAATCCAACTCTCATGCTTTACGGTACGGCGGGCATAGCGTCGGAGCGCAGCGACAGAATTGAAGACTTCTCCGCTGGAAGTGTGACGCGCAGACCGCGTGATCAGGTGGGTTGGGTTGCCGGATTCGGCACGGAAGCAAGATTGGACAACACAGGCTGGATAGGGCGCGTCGAGTATCTGCACTATGACTTCGGTTCGCTGGAGTTACTCCGCAGCGCAGACAATCCGTAGAGATTCCGTAGATTACAAACCCATGGAAATCGGGTATCTCGATACCGTTTTCGCCCGCCAGTTAGTGGCGTCTGCGGAAGCGGTGTAAAACGGCGACCATGGCCAGAGCCATCTACAAACTCTCCTACTGGTTGTTCGTCGCTTTCCTCGCGTTCATCGGCGTTTCTGGTGGCCCTAGCGGCCTGCTCAAGGACCAGTCATGGCAGGGGGCAGCCTTGTCATGGGTGATGACGTATGGGCTTCCTGCCGCTGCCCTAGCCTTGGCGGTTACGCTTGCGACGCTACCGGCGTTCAAGTGGGTATTGGATCGCAGGCACACACACGATCTTCAAAGACAGGTCAGACAGAACCTTGCGCCGGGCTCATTCCAAGAAACGGATGCCGCCGAGGCTTTGCAATATCTGCTCCACGAAAGCGTGTGGGGCTGGAAAACCTATTCCCGATTGAATTTCTGGACGACGGTGGATGGCCTGCACCGGGGCGAATTCGAGCGAGCCGCGCTGGCTGGCGAGATCGCGGTGTTTGGATACGGGTCACGAGAGGGAAAGGTCGCTCGGATAGAGCGCAGATTCTGGAAAGCGTTCAGGCTAGACCCTGCCACCTTGGAAGCCCGCATGCCGAGATCGGCGGCTTACTTGGAGAAACCGACTTACTCCGAACTTTCTGTACCGACCGTGGAATTGGCGTTGGTCTGGCCGAAGGCATCGCTTGCACGCCGTCTTTGGGCGCGCTTCTGGGTACTGTTGAAAACACGAGTCTGGTACGGCTCGCGGCTCAACAATTGGATGGATCAGCGCCGCCGACGCTCAAAGTTAGCCCCAAAGATCGACTAACGCTTGCGCTTCTTGGCGGCCTTCTTGGCCTTCGCGCCGGGTGCCTTCGCCACGGTGCTCAGCGCGCGTTTGAACGCCTTGTCATCGTCGTCCGCGCCCATCTCTCGGGCGGCGTCGAGGAACTTCTGGCGTTGGGTTCTCGTGTCCGTCTTGGCTTGTGCCATGAGGCCTCCAGATGGCTACCTAGCCTAACTGATTTGCACCGCGAGGTGCACCATGGGTGAGCATGAAGGCCCAGAGTTCCGTGTAACAACCGCCATGCTAGAAGCTGCACTTCTCGTACTGTCGGAGGAGTTGCCCAACTACGACTTCAGTGCAGAAGAGAAAATGCGGGCGTTGGCCCTTACGCTTCGGGCCTTCTTTGAAGCATCGGGCGATCAGTGGTTCAGGTCGCTTTCCGCTTTGGTGCCCACACCTTAGCGTCTTCACCTTTGGCGTTTTTTCGGACAACTTGTTCGAACTGAGATGAAACTTCAAAGCCCTTAGCCCCCATAAATTGAGTCGCGTTGAAGCAGTGGTGAAAGAGCAAGAAGTACTCGGCTAGCCGACGGCACTCTTCGCTTTTTTCATCTATCTCAGTCGATGACTTTGGCCCTGCAACGAACTCGATTCCCGTGTTTTTTGCCTTCCCCCGAATGAGGGCAATGGAAGGTGTGCTGGGCAGGGCCAATGCGTTCTCGTACCCGATGAACCATGTGCCATGCAGATAGTCATTTCGGTCATTCACCACCATTTGAAAATCGGTGTTGAATTGCCTAAGGACGCTTTCGACAACACTTCGCTCGCTGTCTTCAATGGAAGGCTTTTTAGAGCGGATGATCTCACCGACTAGGCTTCGGTATATTGAGAACAGAGTGTCTGCCGACATGCTCCTGTGATTGAAGATCACAACGACCAACCGTGAGTGCAGTGCGGTACCGGGGCCTTGGACACAAACGCAGGCAAACTGCTGGCAGCCTGCGCGTATAAACCCGACAACCCTCTCAAACGCTTCCACGTGGCGCCCTAACGCTGCATGAATCTCATCGGTCTGCCTTTTGTATTTTTCCTTTGGGTCTTCTCCATTACTAGCCATTGGACTCAACTCTCTTTACGCGGGAGACTTACGCCTTCTAATCGGAAGGCGTGGCGCTATCAGGCTGTCGATACGTCAGCCGCTTGCCCTTTGCTCCTGCCACCATCTTGCGGGCACGTTCTTTGTCCTCGACGCCGAGCGCGGAACGATTGTTGAACCGGAAATCGAACTCCGCCAAGTACCGGTGTAGGTGCTTTTCCTTGCAGTGCTGGTAGGTCCCGCGAATGCCGCGCTTGAACATGCTGAAATAGTTCTCGACCGTGTTGGTCGTGATGACCGGACGGCCGTCCTCATAGCGGGCGTACTCCAGCTTGGTGTGGTCAACGCGGTCGTGGCTGGCGAAGCCACTCATGCGCTTTTTGTAAAGCTGGGCGCTGTCCTTCATGATCGCGGTTTCGCGATGTACGTTGTCCTGCACGACGGGCACCACGGCTGAAACCGTGCTGCCTTCGACATGGAAGCTGCGGACTTGGCCGCCACGCTCCACGAGCGACAGGATGACGTTCTTATGGGCCGAGTTGGTGATCCGGTTCTTGGCCTTGGTGGTGCGGATGCGGCGGCCCTTGGGATGCGTTGCGGCGCGGCCGAAAATCGTCTCGTCCACTTCCACCACGGCGCCGGCACCACCCATCGGCGGCTTCAATCCGCCAACGCGCATGGCCTCACGGATGCGATGGCTCATGAACCAAGCCGTGTTGTACTGGACCTCCAGAATGCGGTGCAGTTGGTGGCTGGAAACGCCCTTCTTCGACGATGCCATCAGGTGGATCGCCTGGACTTTCGGTCGCTGTAATTCTGGATGTGGCCAAGAGATTGCCGAAGCATGGCACATCCCTGATGAGCAGCAGCTGTTCTAGCGAACAAAGCGAGCAATGAGTGCTAGCCCGAACAATGTGGTCGTGGCGGAAGCCGCTGGCAAGAGAACGCCTAGTTGAACACAAGTCATTGGCGATCAACAGGCCGTCAGCTTGCTAGAAAGCCGTTTGTAGCGATCTTTTGTAGTGACAGCAAGCCTGCGCGTACTCGGACGTTCCATCGAGATTTCATACTTCATACCATAGATGCCGGTGAAAGAATTTACGGACGAGGGCAGCATCGAAGAAACAGCGATACTGCTAGTTTCCAACAACGGCCCACTTGCCGGCATCCCAAATAAGACCCGCTTTGGAGCGCGGGATGTTTGGGCCGCCTGTCAGTGTCTAGAGCCACCCCAAGCGGCCAAGTACCCCAGAGGAGGTAAGAGTGGTGGTGATGGCCCACACTTCCTACAATGGGGCTTCACGCGTACGCGAATACCAATCCCGCTCCAGAACGGCCCGTCCATTTAGCTGAGGTAGGCAGTGCATCGGTCTTTCATTGGCCCGACCCACGCTAGGGCTTCGTACCGACCTCTAAATTCCTGACCAGAGTTGCGAGACTATCGAGAAACGGCGAGCCGCGATTGCCAAGTGCGCGAAGTACTGCCTCATCGACGCGTTTTGCAAGCGGCTCGGCACTCTTGAGGACATGAGCACCTTTGTCGGTCAATCGAAGTACGTAGGCTCGAGTGTCATGCTTTGAACGTCGCCGATGGATGAGCCCTTTTCTGACTAACCGTCTCATCATCTCAGCCAGAGTAGATCGGTCCACGCCGGAGAGATTGCAGATCTCGGTCTGATTAGCGCCTTGGTTATTATCGACAACTGTGAGAACCGCGAACTGGCGCGGCGTTAGGTCTGTGTTGATCTCACGCGCAAACAGATCTGTAACGGCCTGACCTGCTCGATGGAGAAGATGAACGGGCGATCGATCCAATCCGTTTTTCGTGCCCACAGTAAGGTTTCCTTGGATCGGCAAAGCTTTCCAGCAGCCCCGTAGAGAGCCTTGAACATATCGGCCTGAGAACGACGAAGCACAGCTGACGGATCACTACGCAGCGGATTTTTTCAGCGAGTAGAGTAATCACTCGCGGCGGGGTCTATGGGTGCGCCTGCAAAGTGCATGGACAGGAGCTTTTATTCACTCTTGTCAGCATGCCCTGATGATCGATCCTGTATGCGCAGGCATACTGAGGGATGTTTCGGGGACGATGTCCATGCATTCGCCGCCGTTCGTTCACGCCCAGGAATATCATTGGAGCGACATCCCGCGCACCAATGTCGGCCCGGAGCAATCGGGCTGCGTTCTGAGGGGCATACTGCACCAGAGATATGCCCCGCAGGTTCCCTTTTGCTGGTTGCGCGCTCCCAGCCCTGGCTATTACGAACCTAAGCCCGCCCGGGCCATTTCGAAGACCTGGGCGCCCGAAATTTAGGCACTACAAACAGTAAAACGCGAGTACGCCAGTCACCAGCCACCCCCTTGCGCAAAGCCCGACACGGTGGAGGCCGTTCACTCAACCCTAGTACGCGGCTGCTTCCCTAACAATCTCGCCCAGATCGCATTTGGAAGAGGTAAGTCGGCGATGGAGAAAGGCAAGGCCGACCGGTTCGTAGCCGAGCAATACCCGTCAGCTTTCACCAGCGGCTACCGACACTGCCGTTAGACCGGTAAGGCGCTGCGTCGATGCAGCAACTCCCGGGAGAGCGCGTAAGGCTGCGCCTGCGCTCGAGCGTGCCTTTCTTGCGCGACAGCCGATCGAGAGGTTCTCACGGGCGCTGGTTACAGTGCCCATCGCCGGCAGCCAATGTCGCTGAAGCTCATCCAGGCGACAAATTGTATGCGATCAGGTAGCCGCCTGCCGCCGCAAGGGCGGTCAGTACGCTCCCCCAAAGCATATCGACTACAGCGAGGCGCACAGGCCATGTACGCAACGTCGCCAAGTTGGTGAGGTCGTAGGTGGCGTAGGCAAAAAATCCCAGCGCCGCGCCCCAGATGCAGGTGTCAGCAAGGGAGCCGGACGACATCGCGGGCGCGACGACGAAGTTCACGACTCCCAATGGATACATCAGATAGAAGGCGGCGGCCGCCGGAAAGTTAAAGGTTTCTGCGAGGAGGTCGCCGAGCTGCGCTCGGTAAAAGCGCTTCGCCACGCCACCGAGCCAGACGAGATCGACGGTTATGAATATCAAGAGCACCGCAACGTAGGCGATGACATAATTCATATCGTGCGCGCCTCCATGGCAATTGGCTAGGGTTGGCTCGGAACTCTGGGAGGCAGGGGGAAGAACGCGCTGGTGCGCGCCTGGTAGGCGCGGAACGATATGCCGCGCGAACGCAGCATGTGCTGCTCAAGCGGCGGAATGCCCGATACGTGCACGAGCAGCCAGTACATGAACGCCGGCGCAGCAACGGTGAGCCAGCCCGACGGATATCCACCGGACAGATCGATGGCGATCAGAGGGTAGGCGATCCAACCCAGCCACTGGAAGAAGTAGTTGGGATGCCGCGACCAGCGCCACAGGCCAATGTCACACACCGTGCCCGCGTTCCTGGGGTCGGCTCTGAAAATCCTGAGTTGACGGTCGGCGATTGCCTCGCTGGCAATGGCCACCGCAAGCACGGCCGCGCCCAGCACATCCTGCGAGCTGAAGCCGGCGCCCGGCCTGTGTGCTGCGATGGAGATGGTGACCACCAGCGGGATGGACGCCAAAGCTTGGGCCTGCGCAAAGAGAAACATGCGCCGCGGAGCATCATCCCCCCATTCCTCTGCAAGCGCGGCATAGCGCGGATCGTCGCTACCGCTGGCCGTTCGCAGCGCGATGTGCAATGCTAGGCGGAGTCCCCACAGCAGCACCAGTCCGGCAACCAGGACTTGCCGTTCCGTCAACCCTGTGCCAGCCACGGGGAAGAATGCGGATACCGCACCGACGGCCCCAACGGCAGCAGTCCAGGAAAAATCGATCCAGCCCGAGTTGCCGGTGCAGCGTTGAACGACCCAGGCGCATGCCATCAGCAGTGACAGGACAAATGCCTGAAGGAGAGTCACTGTCAGCAGCGTCGCTACCGTCATCGCCGCTGGCCCATTCAAAGGCGAACGAACGGCTGCAGCAGGCGGCCGACAATGCCGAGAAGGCGAAGCTGGCCCTCCATCGCAACAAGGCAGATGCAGTCTTCGCCGGGTGCGACGATCGGCTGATGCTCTACGGTCTCATCGGCTTCGTCGATGTCGCCGGGCCCGTAGGTGCCGCCCTCGTGCGCGAAGGCGCCACTGAGCACGAGCGTCAACTCGGTCCCCGTATGAGTGTGGTGGGGCATCTTCGTGCCCGGGGCGGCCTTGAGCAGAAACACCCGGGCACCAGAATCTGCCGGCACCTCGACTGGCCGCCAGTGCACACCCGGCCCCATCCAGCGCCAACTCCCAACGGGGTACGGGCGGGCGGCCATGGGCAGCATGCAGAGATCTGACGGGGCAGTGAGAGGCAAGCGCCGCTCCTGGGCCTGTTCCTCCCGATCGATCCGGGCCAGTGTCCTCGAGAAAGCATCATCCGCCATCGCAGCCGGGGGCAGATCGGACAGGAGTACGCCGCCGATTTGCTGCACCGTCGCTGCCCATTTGCGGCAGGAGGCGCAGGCTTCCAGATGCGCTGCGACCACGACGCTGCGACCCTCGTCAAGTTTTCCCGCGGCAAACGCCGTCAGCGTCTCGTCTGTGGGATGTTGTGTGATGCTCATTGGAGCTCTTCCAGGAGCGTTCGAAGCCGCTTCATCGCCAGCCGCAGTCGCGACTTGACGGTGCCGAGCGGTATGCCGAGCACCTCGGCAATTTCGGGATGCGCCTTGTTCTCGAAGAAAGACATGGTCACGACCTCGAGCTGCTCGCGGCTCAGGCGCGCAATGCTGATACGAACGTTGTCCTCAGCCTGCGAAGATGCGACCAGCGCATCCGGGAGCGATTGCTCGACATCCGGTTGCTGCGTCGCCGCATCGCCGATCCGCTGTGCGCGGCGCGCTCGCCGCGATGCATCGATGCGAAGGTTGCGGGCAATCGTGTATACCCAGGCAGACGGCCCGAGACCGGCGGGATCGAACAGCTGCGCCTTGTTCCAGACGGCCAGCATCGTTTCCTGCGCGAGATCTTCCGCGCCCTGGTCCGTCATGCCGGCGCGCAGCATCATGGTCTTGATCCGCGGCGCGAAATGCGTGAACAGCCTGGCGAAGGCCTCGCGATCCTTGCCACCGACCGCGACGATCAGCTGCGCGAGGCCGGCCGGACTTTCCTGCGTTGATGGTTCCGCCATGCCCTTATCTAGTACGGGCGGTATTGCCATCCAAAGCATCCGCCGCGTTCCGCCCTGCGCGGCCGACCTGCCCCGATGTGACTCTACCGCCATCATGGGCCTTCAACGTCTGCCTGATCGCGATGGATCACCTTCGCTCCCTTGTGATCCGCCAACCCGCCTCGGTCGTTGATGGCCCTATGGCTAGCCGTAGGGATGTTCATGGTTAGAAGCCTATCGATAGCCGTCGTGGGGAGTGGAATCTCGGGGCTCGGCGCCGCCTGGCTCCTGTCGCAGCGCCATCGGGTGACCCTGTTCGAGCGGGAGCAGCGCGCAGGCGGCCATAGCAATACGGTTGAGATGCCGTTCTCGGCCCGTCGCGTGCCGGTAGATACCGGGTTTATCGTCTACAACACGGCGAGCTATCCCAATCTGATCGCGCTGTTTGATCATTTGGGGGTACCGACTGTCACGACCAGCATGGGCTTCTCGATATCGCTTGACGGTGGCCGCTACGAATACTCGGGCGATGGCATTTCCGGGCTGCTGGGCCAGCCCTCGAACGCGCTGAGGCCGAGCCACTGGCGCATGGTTGCCGACACGCTTCGCTTTTTCCGCGAAGCGCAGGCAACTCTGGCGGATGAAGCGGCCGCAGATCAGACGCTCGGCACCTACCTCGCCGCGAACGGCTATTCGCAAGCCTTCATTGCGAAGCACATTCTGCCGATGGCGGCAGCGATCTGGTCGACGCCATCGACCGAGGTGATGAGTTTCCCGATCGCGGCGTTTGTGCGCTTCTTCGCGAACCACGGTTTGCTGCAGGTGCGCAACAGGCCTGAATGGCGAACCGTGACAGGTGGCAGCCGGCAGTATGTGCGGCGCATCCTCGACGCCACGCACGGCCGGGTTGCGCTCGGCTCTGCCGTGCATTCAATCGTGCGGACGGACCACGGAGTTGTGGCTACGTATGCCGGAGGCAGCGAGCGGTTCGACGTCTGCGTTGTCGCCACCCATGCCGACGATGCACTGACCCTACTTCGCGACGCCGACGAGGACGAGAGTGCGCTTCTTGGCGCCTTCCGCTACACGGCCAACCGTGCCGTTCTGCACAATGATCCACGTCAGATGCCTAAGCGGCGGCGGCTGTGGTCGAGCTGGAACTATTTGGGTTCCGGCTGCGGCACGCACAACAGCGCGCTTTCGGTAACCTACTGGATGAACAGGCTGCAGCCGCTTGGCGATGCGCCGGACGTGTTCGTCACGCTGAACCCTGCGCTTCCCATAGGCCCGCAGTCGGAGATCGCAGCCTTCGACTACTCCCATCCGCTCTTCAATCACGCGGCGATGGCTGCGCAGAAAGATTTATGGAGGCTGCAGGGCCGGCGACGCACGTGGTTCTGCGGAAGCTATTTCGGCTACGGCTTCCACGAGGATGGCCTGCAGGCTGGCCTCGCGGCCGCCGAGGACATCGGCGGAGTGCGCAGGCCCTGGAGCGTGGCCAACGAGTCCGGGCGTGTCCTCGCGCTGACACGGCCATCCGGAGCGCGTGAGATCGCGAGAGAGGCGGCCGAATGAGCGCCATCACCTCCTGCGCCTACGCCGGCGTCGTCGTGCACAAGCGGCTTGTGCCCACGCGTCACGCCTTCTCCTACCGGGTGTTCGCTTTGTCGCTCGATGTGGACGAGTTGGACCGTATCGACCGGACGCTGCGACTCTTCTCGCGTAATCGCTGGAACCTGCTGAGTTTCCACGATCGCGACTACGGCAGCCGGGATGGTACGCCGGCTGAGGACCATGTGAGAGGCATTTTGCGCGACGCGGGCCTGCATCAGGCGTGCGCACGCATCACATTGCTCTGCTATCCGCGGCTCCTGGGCTTCGCCTTCAATCCGCTGAGCGTTTACTTCTGTCACTTCGAGGACGGCAACCTCGGCGCCATTGTGTACGAGGTCAGCAATACCTTCGGCGAGCGCAAGAGTTACGTGATCCCCGTACACGACGATGACGGCGCGTTGATTGCGCAGGGGTGCGCCAAGGAGATGTACGTCTCCCCGTTCACCAGCCCGCATGGGCGGTACGAGTTTCACGTGCTGCGGCCGGGCGCCCGCGTGGTGGTCGGGGTAGATTTCCGCAGCACGGAGGGCCCCGTGCTGAAGACGCACTTCCGCGGCGAGCGTTGCGATTTGTCGGATGGTTCCATCCTCGAGCTCTTCGCCAGGCACCCGCTGATGACGTTCAAGGTGGTGGCCGGAATCCACTTCGAGGCGCTGCGGCTCTGGATGAAAGGGGTGCCGCCGGTCGAGCGGCACGTCTCACCGACGTATTCATTCACCGTCGTGCCGGCGCCGGTACGGGACAGAACTCATGTCTAGCGACGAAATCACAACTGCGGCGCCATCGGCATGTTTTGCCCCGCGAGGCGGCATTGTCCGAGCACTGGCAGATGCGGCTATCGTTCGGCTGCTCGCGACCGTGCTTGACAGGATCGGAGCAGGTCGTGTGCGGGTTACTTTGCCCTCGGGCCGCAATGCCGTCTTCGGCACTCCCGATCGCGACATAGCGGCCCACGTGGTCTTGCGGAACTACCGCGCCCTGTCGAAAACGCTGCGACGCGGGACGCTCGGCTTTGCCGACAGCTACATGGCGGGCGACCTCGATACGGACGACCTGATCAGCCTTTTCAACTATTTCACCGACAACGAGGCCGCATTGGGTGCAGCGCTGCCTCGCCTCGTTCGCTCGGGTCGCTCCGACAAGGTTTTTCACAGCAGCCACCCGAATACGCGTGCCGGCAGCCGGCGCAACATTGCCGCGCACTATGATCTCGGCAACACGTTCTATGGGCTTTGGCTTGACGCTGGGCTGACCTACTCGAGCGGCCTATACGCGACGCCCGACGTCACCCTTGAGGCTGCACAACACGCGAAAAATGATCGCATCTTGGCCGCGCTCGACGTTTCGCGGACCCACAGCGTTCTCGAGATCGGTTGCGGCTGGGGCGGATTTGTCGAGGCGGCAGCCCAGCGTGCCGGGTCAGTTGCAGGCATCACCATCTCCCGGCAGCAGTTCGAGGCGGCGAGGACCAGGATCGCGCGTACGGTGCATGCCGGCCGCGCGCAGATCCGGCTTGAGGACTATCGTGATATAACCGGCTCGTTCGACCGGATCGCGTCGATCGAAATGATCGAGGCCGTCGGCGAGAAAAACTGGCCTCTGTATTTCGGGACGATCGCCGATAGGCTCACGCCAGGTGGAATGGCGGTCATCCAGGCTATCACCATCCGGCATGACGCGTTCGAGGCCTATCGCGCCAATCCGGATTTCATCCAGCGCTACATCTTCCCCGGCGGTATGCTGCCCACCGTGCAGGCCATGCGCCGGCATTCTGAAGCAGCCGGCCTCGGTTTCGAGACGCTGGAGTTCTTTGGAGGCTCCTACGCGCTGACGCTCGCCGAATGGCGCCGAAGGTTCAACCGTGCCTGGCCGCAGATTGCGGCGCTCGGGTTCCACGAGCGCTTCCGCCGCATGTGGGACTACTACCTGTCCTACTGCCAGGTCGGATTTGAGCGCGGCATGATCGACGTTGGTCTGCATCGCTTGCGGAAACCGGGCTGACAGAAATGCCGCGCTGCTGACCGAGTGCAAAACAAAAAGGATTTCACCCATGGATGCTAACCATGCCGCACGAAAGCCCAAAGTCTTGCGTGACCGGTCTTCGCTGCTCGGCGGAGACCGGCCATCGCGGCAGGAGGCCGAAGCAGCCCTTCGCACTTTGCTGCGCTGGGCAGGGGACGATCCTGAGCGCAACGGCCTCGCCGATACGCCGGCCCGCGTTGTGCGCGCGTTCGAGGAGCACTTCGCAGGTTATGCGCAGGACCCCGTCGAGATCCTGCAGCGGACGTTCGATGAAACCGAAGGCTACGACGAGATGATCGTATTGCGGGGCATTCGGTTTGAGAGCCACTGCGAGCATCACATGGCTCCGATCGTCGGGCGCGCATGGGTCGCCTATGTGCCTTCGGGCCGAGTCGTGGGCATCTCCAAGCTTGCACGCGTCGTGCAAGCCTACGCGAAGCGGCTGCAGATACAGGAGAAAATGACCGCACAGATCGCCAATACCATCAACGATGTGCTCAAGCCGCACGGCGTCGGTGTGATCATCAAAGCCGAGCATCACTGCATGTCGACGCGCGGCGTGCACAAGCACGACGCCGACATGGTGACCAGTCGCATGCTCGGATGCTTCCGCGACAATCCCATGACCCGCCAGGAATTCCTCGCGATTGCCAACTGACAGGGAGGCATTGTGCTGCTGTACCTCAAGGTTTTCCTGTCCGGGCTGGTTGTCTTCGTCGCTCTCGATGCGGTTTGGCTGATCTTCGTGGCCAACGCGTTCTTCAAGAGCGAGCTTGGCTCCCTGCTGCGTGCACAACCGGACCTCGCGGTCGCCGCTGTCTTCTACCTGATCTATGCCGGTGGTCTCACCATCCTAGCCGTGGTGCCATCGCTGCGGGAACAGTCCGCGCGTTCCGCTGTATGGAAGGGAGCGGTGCTCGGATCCACGGCGTATTCGACTTTCGACCTCACCAGCCTCGCTATCATCCAGGGCTGGACATACGCGGTCGCTTTGGTCGACATCGCCTGGGGCACGATCCTTTCGGCCGTCGCATCTCTAGCAGCCTATGGTGCTTCACGCCGCTCCTTCGTGGTAGGGCGAGGTCCGGCTGGATGACGGTCGCAGGTGCGCTGTGACATGGCCGGGATTGCTGAGATTAGGCTTGTTTCAGGTCGTCTGGCTGGCATGCTCCATGGGAGCCGCGCGCGGGTTGTCCTGGCCCGGGATTATCGCTGCGGCCGTCCTTGTCGCCTTTCATGTCGCCTCTGCGGCGCGCCGGCGGTCGGCCGTGGGAATTGTACTTGCGGCCGGAGCACTCGGGCTCGCTGCCGAGAGCCTGCTCGTTGTTTCCGGCTTGGTTCGGTACGCGGCGCCCTGGCCAATTGAGACGCTAGCACCAGCCTGGATCGTTGCCCTTTGGTTTGCGTTTGGAACTGCGCTCGAGACGACACGCCGTGTGATGGGGTCGAACCCAATCGCCGCTTCGAGCCTTCTGGGCCTCACCCTCGGACCGCTTTCCTACGTGGCGGGCGAACGGCTGGGCGCACTCGGCTTCCCCGACCCTGCGTGGCCAAGTTTGCTCGCGATAGCTTTGGTCTGGGGCATCGCGTACCCCGCGCTGGTCGCGATAGACGGGGCATGGTCTCCTGAACGCAATGCAAGTGGCCTTCGCTAGGCATCGCGGTTTGCCGAGCCACGTTCGCCCATTATTGAGTTGTAGCCGGCCAGCGCAGCTGCGCGCGCCTGCGTGTGCTCAACGATGGGAAGAGGATAGGTCTTGCCGAGCGTTACGCCCGCTGCTCGCAACACGCCGGCCGTGGCCTCGAACGGCGCGTGTAAGACTTCGTTTGGCAGCAGCGCCAGTTCCGGGCACCATCGCCGTACGTACACCCCGTCGGGATCGAATTTGTGGCCCTGCGTCACAGGATTGAAAACGCGATAGTACGGCGCCGCGTCAGCACCACTGCCTGCTACCCATTGCCAGCTCGCCGCGTTGTTGGCGAGGTCGGCGTCGACGAGAGTGTCCCAGAACCAGCTTTCGCCGAGCCGCCAGTCGATACGAAGATGTTTGGTGAGAAAGCTCGCGACCACCATGCGCACCCGGTTGTGCATGTAGCCCGTTGTCCAGAGTTGGCGCATCCCAGCATCAACAATTGGATAGCCTGTCATGCCGTGTTGCCACGCGCGCAAATCAGACGGGTTGTTGACCCAAGGATATGCGTCGAATGGCGACTTCAAATTGTGCGTGGGCAAATTCGGAAAGTAATAGAGCAAATGATAAGCAAACTCGCGCCAGCCAAGTTCCGCAAGGAACTTGTCGGCATCCGTGCGCGCCCCACCCGTCGCTTCAACATGTAGGAGCGTTGCTGCCCAAACCTGCCTCGGCGAGACTTCTCCGAAATGCAAGTGCGGAGAGAGCCGAGAAACGTTGTCATGATCCGGACGATTGCGTAGATGAGCATATCCCGTAAGGCCGGACGTCAGGAATTCCACAAGCCGCGCATGCGCGCCACTTTCTCCCGGCGCCCATTCCTTCTCGAAACCTGTTGCCCAGTTAGGCCGCTTGGGCAGCAGTTGCCAATCGCTGAGTTTATCCCCGACGTCGTCGATTTTCGCCAGTTTCAGTTGGGGCCTCTCCGAGGCTGGCTCGACCGAGAGTTTGCGGCATGCCCGCCAGAACGGCGAATACACTTTGAAGGCAGCGCCACTGGCGGTTTCGACCTGCCATGGCTCGAACAGCAGGCTGGAATTAAAGCTTGCGACGTCGAGGTCAGATGCGGTCAGGCCCGCCTTCAGCTTCGTATCGCGCGCAACGGCGAAGGGCTCGTAGCAGCGGTTCCAAAAGACGCCGGTGGCGCCGGTCTCTCGAGCTAGCGCCGGAATGAGCACGAGCGGGTCGCCGCGTAGCAGCACCAGGCCGCCCAGATCCCGGGCCAGCGAGGCGAGGCTGTGATGCAGCCACCAGCGCGATGCGCCGCCTATAGGCCGCCCCGCGGGTGCTGTAGTTTCATCCAGCACAAACACCGGTAGAACCCGGCCACGCGTTGCGGCCTTGGCCAGAGCGGGATTGTCCGCAAGACGAAGGTCCTGGCGAAACCAGACAATGGTGGCGGCATCACTCCTTGTCATAACGGCGTATCTCTAGCGTAGACTGCGCTGGTCGCCCTCCGAAGGCGCCGCGCCACCATGCCGCCAGAACGAACAATTCAGCGCGACCCAAAACCTGACACCAACTACAGCCTGATGGATCTTGACTTGTTACTGCCTGGGTTTGAACGTCCGCTCGCGTCCGCCGGATCACCGCTGCGACCCGAAGCGCGAACCAAGCTTTACCTTGTCATGGCCCCACGGAGGTCTCCCGTATGTGCCGAATACGGTTCGACAACATTTTCCACGCGACGAGAGCGACATCGTCGTTGGGAGAGCACACCACGACGGCCATTGTTATAAGCACACTAACGGGAAGTGCATGCAATTCGCCTTCGTGCTCAGCTAGTGATAACCTCTCAACTCAAGTATCTCGAATACCATCACCGCGCACCTCCTGTTCCATCACGCGATCTTAACGGACATCAACAGCCGAAAGTAGTGACGCCCGCTACTCAGGCGTTAAGCGGTCTCCCTCGTCGATTCGTGGCTTGTCGGTACCGGTTGTCGAGGATGAAACGCTTGTGGCACTGGATGCGGAGGCACGAACATCGACTCGGCCCCGAGCACGCGCCGCAGTATGGCCGCTGGCGTCAGAATGGCGAGACGTCAGTTCAGCGCCACGATGGCCGTGTTGAGCACGCTCGCGAACGCAACCCAGGCCGCGTACGGCACGAACAGCAACGCGCTGATTCGGTCGGCGCGCCACCGGGCGGCGATGAAGGCGAGGATCGCGATCAATAGCGCGATAATGATCACCAGCGCCACCTTTGGCGACTGAAGACGGAAAAAAACCGGTGTCCACACAAAGTTGAGCGCCATCTGGGCGAGCCAGAAGCCCGCGCCTCCCGTACCGCTCTCCCACGTACGCGCGCCAGCAATCGCGATCATCACATAAAGCAATGTCCACACCGGCCCGAAGGCCCAGTTTGGCGGATTGAAGGAGGGCTTCGCGAGCGCGGCGTACCAGCCGTCAGGTCGCGTGACGGTGCCCATCAGGAGGCCGATGCCAACCACGGCGAAAAGGAAAACCACGTAAATGCGTGCGCGTCGCATGTACTGCAGCAGCTCCACAAGAGTGTCGCGCGAGGCAAGCTTCGGGGGCGACGCACCACAAAGAAGTATTGGATTATTTCGCCATCGGTACAGAGGGTTGTTTTACCAAGGGATCGACAATACTTTTGTCTGAGCCATCTGGGGCTGCTTGCATTCCGGGCGGTGTCTGCCCTTGGGGGCTTTCAGCGGGAGCTCCGCCGGTCTTTGTTTCCAGAGGGCCCGTAGGTCCCTGGGGCTGCTCGTGGCTCTTTGTGTCGGGAGAAACAGTCTGGCCCGTACTGTGCGGCGATGGCACCGCAGACTTTTGAACTTGGTCTGCAATCGAAGGCATTATGGAGCAAGCCGCCATGAACTGCATGCGGCTGATCAATGTCGTTTCCTTCTCCAGACCGGGCGGCATCTCCTGCACTTTAGGGATCTCTGTTACGGTGAGCACTCGGTCCTTGTTTGTGTCGATCGAAGAGAATTTGTCTGCACAAAGTGCCTCGGAGGTGACTTGGCGATCTTGAGAAACTGCCGGAATGGCGGCAAGTGTCAGAGCAATCAGAGCAAAGATTTGTGCCCGCATTTCCTGTCTCCGGACAAAGCCCAGGTCTCCTAATTGTAGCCAGCTGACTTTGCCCACAGCTCGTTTAACGAGCGGGCACCACAGCCTTGAGGCGAAGGGTAGTTGGGCGAATATCCGTCGGTCTAGCCCAAGTTATCGACCCGATCTATTGACTTCGCTCACAGCGATCGCGGTCAGCTTATGGTTGGCGGCTTTCTCTTGGTCAGGGACGACGCTCAAAGTTCATGAGCTTCGGTTTCTCCGAGCGCCTTTTGCCTATTCACGTAATGTCCCGTAGCGTGAATCTCATAGTGCTCGACAACTTGGCAGCAACCAATGGACGGCCGCTGATCGCCTTTGGAAGCGCCTCTGCGGTAGCGTTCTCAGCGCAATAAACCTCTTGCAAGGTATGTTCTATCGCGTCGGCGAGAATACTCATGTTGCACCTCCGGATGTTTGTTCGAACGCTTGCGATCAAGGTTCGTTCCAATTGTACGTGAGGTCAGTCGAACTTGGCCGCGTTAGGTATCCTTTCGCAAGCGTTGGCAGCTTTACGGGACTTGGTCGCGGCCACTATCGATACCGCGCTTAAGTCCGACAAGTGGCTACCGGACCGGCGGCACCGAACAGCAGCTCAACAGCGCACCGTCATCTTGTACCGCTTGCGGCGTGTTAGTACTGCGAAACACCAAGCCACACGGCGCTCGTATGATGGGTGTTTGGGCAGCTTGAACCAGATAATGCAAGCAAGCATTGCGACGCCTACAGCATTGGCACCGACGATCACAATATATCCGGTCGTGTCAATCCATAGGCAACCCAGAGCGTAAGCCCAACTACGAGCAGGAGCAGCATCTCTAGCAATAAATCTTTGGTTTGCCCGTAGCCCCCTTTATTGAGCTGGGGGATGCACGAGGAATCGAAGCAAAATGCTGCTGGCATCTTAATTAAGGACTCAAAGTTTACTGCCGTCGCGCCTTGAGAGGCACGCTCCAGGGATCAGCGCGCAGCGATGGATGACTGGGAGTTGGTTCACCCCTCGAACCGGCTTCGCGTGTAGACCAGAGCAGCCAAGTCAACAGTGCAGCGAAAGAGACCGCCTGCACCACCACTTCACACCTATCTACTCGTGAGCTGCCGTGACTGCTCCCGGTCGTTCCCAGAATACGATCCAGCCGTGCAGTGTTCGTATTAGGAAGCTGCCGAGTATCCCGAGCACCGCGAGCGAGATAAGCGCTGCAAACATCATTGCCACATCGAGGCTCACAGATGCCGCCTGGATGACATTCCCAAGCCCGCGTTGCGAGGCGATGAACTCTGCAACGATGGCGCCGATCAGCCCGAGCACTACCGAGATCTGCAGGCCCGCAAAGATGTGCCCCGCGGCCGCCGGTAGCTTGACCTGCCAGAAGGTCATCCAGCGCGACGCCGAGAACGCGCGATAGAGATCAATGAGGTCCCGGTCAGCTTGACGGATGCCCACAATCGTATTGATCAGCACGGGAAAGAAGCAGACGAGCGCAACGATAACAATTTTGGACTCGATGCCGAACCCAAACCACACCACGATCAAAGGGGCGATTGCCACCTTCGGCATCGATTGCAGCGCGACGATGTAGGGATAAACGAAACGATCAAACGTCTTGGATTCGGCCACCAGCGCACCAAACACGAGACCGGCCAAACACCCGACAACATAACCCGATGCGGTCGCTTGCAGCGTGAACAGCAGATGCTTCCATAGCAAGCCGTCCACATAGCCAACCTGCAACGCCTTGAGCACGCCGACAGGTGTAGGCAACACGTAGTTTGGAACGCGCCAGTACTCGGTGGCGAACATCCAGGCGCCGATGATCAACACAAGCGTCACAATTGGATAAGCGATATCCTTTATGCGTTCGCCCATCTTTGCACCTCACGCTAACCCGCTACTCGCCCCGAACAAGTCGCGGAATTTGTTGCATAGCGCGCCAAATTCCGCGCTCGCCAACACGCGCGCATCCCGCGGGCGCGGCAAAGGTATGGGGACGTTTTCGACAAGGCGTCCCGGCCTGTCGGACAGCACGATCACTCGATCGGACAGGAACACAGCCTCCGGAATGCTATGCGTGATGAAGATTACGGACTTCCCGGCCTGCATCCATATGCGCTGCAGCTCCACCGACATCCGCTCCCTCGTCATGGCATCGAGCGCAGCAAAAGGCTCATCCATCAAAAGCAGCGAGGGATCGTGCACGAGCGCACGCGCCAGACCTACACGCTGCTGCATCCCGCCTGACAGCTCACCTGGATACCGGTCGGCAAATGCTTCCAACCCGACAAGCTTGAGAAGCTCGATCGCCCTGGCTTTCGATCTTGCCGCATCCTGGCGCAGCGCGCGTGATGGCACGAGCACGTTGCTGAGCACAGTCCGCCACGGCAGCAACGTGGGCTTCTGAAATACGATGCCGACGTCAGGGCGCGGCTTTGTCACCCGCTTGCCCTCGAGCGCGATGTCGCCAGCCGATGGAGTAAGTAACCCGCTCACGACCTTGAGCACGGTCGACTTTCCGCAACCCGATGGTCCGAGAATGGAGACGAACTCGCCGCGCCCGACCGTGAAGGACAGGTCCTTCACCGCCACGACCGGCGCCCGCGATGATCGGTATGTAACCTCGAGCCGCTCGACAACAAGCAGCGGAGATGCGCCATCCGGCTTTGGCACGCCGACAGGCCTCGTCTCCGCTGTACTTGTTGCGCGCGCGAAAGTCACTTTGCGGCCTTGGCTCTGGCGACAACCGTCGCAGCATCAAATCCGTTGAACTGATCAACGAACTCGTTTGTATAGAGCGAGCTGACGTCAATGTCCTTGGTAGCGATCTGAGCGTTGTCGTGCAGCAGCTCGATGAAGTTGCGCCAAACCTGTTCCGAGTAGACACCGAACTTCGGCTTGCTTGGGTCGCCCTCGACGGAGAGCTTCTCCAGCCGTGCGCGCAGTACAGAGACCTGCAACGGAAGCTGCTTGTCGGCATCAGACGACGGTTTCTGGTTCGGATACTCCCGCCAGAACGCGTGCACGCATGCCTCGCGGTTGGCGTCGCAGGCGATGACCGACTTCGTCCAGGCCCGCCCAAACTTTGCAAGCTGGGACGCCTTCGCCTTGATCGTATCTTCGTGCGCGATGTAGCCGTTGCTGAAGAGCGAGAGATACTTGTTGTCGATGGGAAGCTTGCGCAGCGGTGTACCGCTCGTTTCAAGGGTCGCGTTGATCGTGTCGAATAGGTTGAGCGCGTCGACCTGCTTCCCATTGAGTGCTTGTGCGGCGGTGGCCGCAGCGCCCACGGCGATCAGCTCGACGTCCTTGCCGACCTCGAGTCCGACATCCTTGAACATCGCCCGCGTGATCGGGATGCTGCCTTGGCTCAGTGTGAAGACGCCGAGCCGCGTGCCCTTCAGATCCTTCAGGCTTTGATATTTGCTCGCCGCTGGAACTGTGATCTCCCACACCGACTGCCGCGCCACGTTGTAGAAGAACCGCAAAGGCAGAAAATCTTTGCCGGGCTGTCGCGCGAGGATAAGAAAATCGGGATTGGGATATCCGATATCGACGCGTTTAGCTGTCATTTGCGGAACGAGCGTGCCCGTACCGTTGAACGGCAGAAGGTCGATCTCGATGTCCTCCTCCTTGTAGAAGCCGAGTTCCTTGCCGAACGAGAACGGTGCCGCCGTGATCGATATCGGCGTAACCAGACCGACGGTAAGCTTGTCGGCGGCCGAGCTGGGGGTCGCGCCGAGGAAGGCCCACGCAGCGAGAGCCAAGGCTGAAACTCTGGACACTTGAGTTAGGCGGTTCATTTGTTTCCAATCCTTAGTAAGGCCATGTCAATTGATGCGACGGGTCTTGCCGCCCCAAAACGGCTCTCGAACAGCGCGCCGCAGTATCTTGCCCACCGGACTCTTGGGAAGGTCATCTTGGATCAAGATTCGCTTCGGCTTTTTGTAGCCAGCCAGATGCTCGGCACAGAACGCGATGAGTTCGGCTTCGGAGCACGTCTTGCCGGGATAAAGCGCCACCACCGCCGTGATCGCCTCACCCCATTTCTCGTCGGGCACACCCACCACGGCCGCCTCGCGCACCGCCTCATGGCGGTAGAGAATTTCCTCCACCTCGCGCGGATAGACGTTGAAGCCCCCGGTGATGATTTTGTCGTCCTTGCGGTCGATCAGGAACACGTAACCGGCGTCGTCCTTTCGACCGAGATCGCCGGTCAGAACCCAGCCATCGCGCAACGTCTGCTCGGTGAGTGCGGGCTGCTGCCAGTAACCCATCATGTTGCCCGGGCTGCGTAGTGCGATTTCGCCAACCTCGTGAGGCGGCACCTCTTTCATCGTTTCGTCGACGATGCGCAACTCGACATCGAGAACCTCGCGGCCGCACGAAGAAAGCCGGCCTTCACGTTCGGCCGAGCCATCCAGTTCATGGTCTTCCACCGTCAGCATGGTGGTAACCACGGCACTCTCGCTCAGCGTGTAGACCTGAGAGATGCGCGGACCGAGCTTTGCGCACAGTCGCTTCACCTGCTCCGGCGCCATCGGCGCAGAGGCATACACCGCTGCACGCAAGCTGCTGAGATCGTAAGAACCCGACTGCGGATGCCCGAAGACGGCATCCATCATGGTCGGCACCATATGCAGCCGCGTGACGCGATGCGTCTGGACGTTTTGCAGCACGTCGAGCGGCTCGAAGCGGCGCAGCATCACCAGCTTGGCGCCTTGTGCGACTAGGGCCGGCCAGACGAAGTTCTGCCCATGCGAGAGATGCGCGACATGTAGGAATACGTCTGCGCCGCTGAGCGTGTACTCCCTCGCCACTGCCAGCGCGATTGCCACAAGGCTTGCGCTGCTGTGCATGATGCCCTTGGGCTTGCCCGTCGTCCCTCCGGAATAGCGGATGGAACAAACGCTATCGGGCAAACGATGTGCCGGCGGCACGTCTGACCCGTCCTCCTCGGCTATTTTCCGAAGGTCAAGAACGGTATCGGCAGCAGGCTCATGAGACAGGAGCAATCTCAATTCTGGCAGCTTGTGTCGCTGCGCCAGGATTTCGTGCTGAAATTCCGGCTCCAAGGCGATGGCACGCGCGCCCGAGTTCTCAAGGATCTGCACAATCTCCGGGATCGACAGTCGATTGTTGATCGGCACCTTGATCAGGCCGGCCTTGATAATTCCAAGCTCCGTTTCGATGAACTCGCTTCGGTTGTGCATCAAGACCGCGATGCGGTCGTCCTTGTCGAAACCGGCTTTCGAGAGGTAGCGCGCAATCGCATTGCTGCGGCGATCTAGGTCGGCATATGTCAGGACACGCGCGCCGTCGATGATAGCTGGGCGCGACGCATGCTTTTTCAGCGCCCTTCGCAAAAAATAGTCCAGTGTCATCGACAGCATCGGCGGCTTCACACAGACAGAATTGAAACGACGGCAGCGCCAGCCCCGGTTCCGGTTCCTCCCTGGCATTGCGTCAAGGCAACGCGCGGATTGTCGACCTGCAGCGGACCCGCCTGTCCGCGCAGCTGCTTGGCCACTTCGACGATCTGCACGACGCCCGTGGCGCCAACAGGATGTCCGCGCGCAAGCAGGCCACCGGACGGATTGACCGGAAGGCGGCCATCTCTTGCCGTCACTTGGTCGGCCACGAGCTTGCGACTCTCGCCGCGGCCACACAGCGCCAATCCCTCGTAGTGCAGCATCTCTCCAATCGAGAACGCATCATGCAGTTCGATCACGCTGATATCCTCGGGCCCAAGACCGGCATACTTGTAAGCCGCCTGCGCTGCACGGGCCGTCGCGCCGTAGATCGTGAGGTCCTCGGCGACACCACGATTCATGCGCGACGCCAGCGCGGAGGACCTGACACGCACGCGATCCTTGCCCAAACGCCGGGCCATCTTTTCGGAAGCGATCACCAGCGCCGCTGCACCGCTCGCCGGCGCACAGCATTGCAGCAGCGTCAGAGGATCGACGATGGCGCGAGAGGCAAGGACGTCCTCCACCGTGGCCGCCTTGCGGAACATGGCGAGCGGGTTGTCCGCGCCGTTCGTCCTATTCTTGGCAGCTATCCACGCCAGCTCTTCGCGCGTCGTGCCGTACTCCGCCATGTGCCGCTGACCGCTCAGCGCGTAAGAGCCCGGCATCACGTGACCCATCCGGTCCTCAATCGACGGCACCTGGAACCGCATCAGGCCCTTTTGGGCAAGCTTCTCGATGCCGATAACCAGAACGACGTCGGCCATCTCTGCGCCAACGGCGATCCACGCTTCGCGGAATGCCGTCGCACCCGCTGCACACGCGTTCTCGACGTTGAGAACTGCGATCTCGGGGAAATCAAGCTCCTTCAGGACCCGCTGGCCAACGAGTTCGCCCTGGCTCATATGACCGACGTAGGCACATTCGATCCGCCCGCGCTCGACGCCGGCATCCCCCAGTGCGCCCGCGACCGCACGGGCCGCGAGTTGCTCGAGGGACAGATCCCAATGATGCCCGAACGCCGTCGCTGCTGCACCAATGACATAGACCGGCTGCATCATCTCAACTCACCTGAACACGATAGATAGGTCCGATGACCTCGGCGCCTTGCTCGTTGACACCCAGCACACCTGCTTCGAGTGACACCACAGCATCCTTCAAGGACGCCGACGGATGCGGCAGAACCCGTGCAATGACCCGGATACCCTCGTCGAGGTCCACGACCCCCATAAGATACGGCGCCGTAAACCCTTGCGGGGCATGGCGCACCGTGGTTGCGCTGTAGAGCCTGCCCCGCTTGCCGATCGGCGCCTCGCTCTGGGATCCTTCCTGCCAGCAATGCGGACACATCGCCCGCACCCCCCACGTTACAGTTCCGCACGCATTGCACCTGCCGCCAACGAGGTGGCACGTGCCGCCCTCGACTTTGAATAGGCGTGGCTCGAGGTCGACGCGGCTCGCGGCGGGTGCACTCATGACTGGGGGCCCACCTTCTTCGTGTTGTAGCTCGCTTCCCGGTGCTCCGCGAACGCGTCGAGACCCTCGCCATAGTCCGCCGCGTGCCGCATGCGTGAGCACAGCGCCCGCTCATAGTCGAGTGCCTGTTCTAGCGGCATCTCCCGCCCCGCGATCACCGACTGCAACGTGAGTTCGATCGCAACGCTCGACAGACCGGCGATGCGCCGCCCTACCGCCTCCGCAGAGGACAGCACCTTTACATCCGGCACCACCCAGTTCACGAGGCCGATCCTGAGCGCCTCGTGCGCCCCGATCTGATCGCCCGTGAGAAGGTACTGCAGCGCGGCGTTGACGCCTGCAAGACGCGGGAAGCGCACGGTGCCGCCCGCCCCTGGAATATGCCCGCGCAAGATCTCCGGCTGCCCGAGCGCGGCATTCTCGCCCGCGACGCGCAGATGGCAGGCCATGGCTATCTCCATGCCGCCGCCGAGGGCAAAGCCCCGGATCGCAGCGATCACCGGCCGGGGAGAGGTTTCGATGGCACGCAACGTTTCTCCAAAACCTTCGACGAGCTCGCGATCGCGTTGCACAGGATCGCGCCCGCGCAACTCCTTGAGATCGGCCCCGGCGGAGAAGGCTTTGTCACCCGCACCCGTGAGGATGATCGCACGCACACCCTCCGTGCGCGCGGCGAGACGAACAGCCGACCCCAGCTCCAGCGTGGTTTGATGACGGCAGGCGTTGCGGGATGCCGGCCGATTGATGGTGATGACCGCCAGGGGCGGCTTTACCTCGCACAACAGGTCCTCAAAGGTCACGGCCATCCGATCGCCTTCCGTCTCAATCTTACGTCTTCTTCCGCACTGGCTTGTCGGAGCGGACGGCCAGACCGTTGATCACCATGTCGATCAACGCCTCCTGCATCTGTGCCAACCGCGTCCTGTCCATGTTCCAACGCCGAAGCACCCAGGTGGCGCACAGCATCGGAATGAAGTTGGCGACGATCTCCGGCTCGATCTTGCGGAATTCTCCCGACGCGATGCCCTCGCGGATCACATCGACCCACACGCGGTTCGTGCTGCGGGTCAAATCCAGCGCACGGCTGCGGTTGGCGTCATTCAACGAGCGCGTCTCCTGGTACATGACGCGAATTTGGCGGCGATACTTGTCGTACATGGCGAGGTTTGCGGCGATGGCAGATTTCAGCTTCTCCGTCGCGGTCTTGCCTGCTCCGCTCGCGGCACTGATGCTGTTTCCGATCTCGCGCATGTACGTCTCGAACATCAGCGAGAGAATGTCTTCCTTGCTGCGGAAGTACTGGTACATTGTCGGCACCGGCATACCGGCAGCATCAGCGATGTCGCGCACCGACGTGCTTGCGTAACCCTTGTTACCGAATGCTTCGGACGCGGCCTGGAATATTTGTGCTCGACGCTGGTCGGGGACGCTGTCCTGAGCCACCAAGCGCGGCCCTTCGGACGCAGCCACCTGTGTCACCAGCCGCTCGCCGCCAACAGCCTTTGAGGCGATCACAAGCTGAGTTTGGGTGACCGTCGCGATCAACTTCCCGGTCCTATCCTTCACATCTGTGCGCCAGACCTGGGTCGTCCGGCCGACGTGAATGGGTGTTGCCTCGCCTCTAAGCGTTCCCGTTTTCGCAGCGCTGAGGAAGTTGGTCTTCGACTCGATCGTGGAGGTCTGGGCCCCATCCGGCATGTTCATGACCGTACCCATCGCACCGAGCGTATCGGCGAAGGCCATCAGGAAGCCCCCATGGACCCGTGTACCTGCCGCGGTTGTGTGCTCCTCGCGCGCGTCAATTTCCGCGATGATCCGGGTTTTCGCAGCCTCTAGGACGCGAAGCCCAATGAGCCGCGGAAACCCCGCCTCAACTGCCCGATGCACGCGCGCGCTTTGCAAACAGCACCACCTGACTGATCACTCAGTCAGGTTAGCTGCCTTCCGTGCCGGGCGTCAATGGTTGGTCGCTGCCGCCAGGTACCCCTGTGAAACTTGGAGTAGCGGCTACGCGGCCGAGTATCCCGCGCCCGTTGCCGCCAGATCAGCACAGAGCGAGGCACTTGCACTGTAGCGGCGCGACAACAGTGGAGGGCTCTCTAGCCACAATGTTTCGAGCGCACTTCAAGATGCTAGAGATGGATTGCCACAATTGGCAGCGCGCACGACTTGTGATCGGTGCCTTGAGCGAGACAACTGCATAGCGCCCTATGCTAAGTCATGTTTACATGAGCCCGACTTCGTCTGTTGGGAACCATCAATGACCCGCGAATTTGCTGCACAGCGTCTACGCACGTTGTTGGAAACAATCGTTGGGCAAGGTGCTATTTATGATCGCATCCTGGTTCATAACAACGTCCTGCTTGTAACGTACGCCGAGCTTGCGAAGATACTTGGGTGCTCGAAGTCGACGATCTGCTTAGCCCTTAGATTCCTCCAATCCCTAGGTGCCATCGAGTACGGAAGGGAGCGGCGCCGCACGCGCATCGTAGTATTGCGCCGAAGGGGTGAACTGCCCAGCCCAACTGCTTTGTCCCCTATCCTTGCCCGATTTCCTGCGCCACGCCCTTGTAAAGCAATACCCAGCCACCGGCCGTGGCGCATGCGTCGGACCGCGCACGATTTGGGGCTGAAGGTAATTTTGTTGATGGGGAAGCTTTCCTGTTTCCCTAGTCGTGCGCCTATTTGGCGTAACTGACTGCTGGCCCTTGCGGACATCGGCAAGCCAGTCCATTCCTGCCACATAGCCGCTAGTAGCCACCCCAGCGCGGCTTGGGGAGAGCGCGCGGACTTTCGCAAATTCCGCCCCTCTGCGTTACACGCTGCCGTGCCGGGTCCTGCCCGTTGCCGGCTGTGTTTCTCCCCACGGCGGCGGGCGGGATGGAGCCTCCAATGCACGCCCCGGAGGCTCCAACCTTGCGTTCGATGCTGCCGTCCCCAGTCCTGCCGCTCCCGGCTGTGTCTGTCCCCACGGCGGCGGGCGGGGTGGAGGCCTCCAATGCACGCCCCGGAGGCTCCAACCTTGCGTTCGATGCTGCCGTCCCCAGTCCTGCCGCTCCTCAGGTGAGTTTTCTGACATTGCAGGAGTGCAGAGCGCGAGTTTTGACAAGTTTATCCATGCCTACATTCTCATTATTTACTCTAAATGGCCAGTACTGACGCCTCTGATACAGAATAATGTGGCAATATAATCACATACATATGTATTAAATATCAGCTCATGAAGTATTATATAGAATTACACTTGCTTGCGCGTGTATAGACTTAACTGCGCAATTCACGCGCACGCCAAGCACCCCCCTTCCCACACTTGCTTGAGACGCATCGAAGGGCCTTTCTCCCATGTACGAGAGCGTATCGTCCCAACAGGGGGACGCCAGGGTATTTCGGTCTGTGCCCGGCGCCTTTGCGGCCTATGCGCACGCCGCTCGCGCAGCCGGCTTAGCCGTCATTCCAACTAAGGCAACAGATGCCAAGTCCCCTGTGGTGCACTGGGGCCGCATTAGACGCAGTCCCCGTGCCTCCACGGTTTCCAGGTGGATCGGTCGCTTCCCAAGCTCCAACTTGGCTTACTTGCCGGGCGTTTGCGGGTTCGCAGTCTTAGACCTGGATGACCTTCGAGACGAGGACCGAGCGCGGGAACTTCTAGGCGTCCGCGAAACACCAGTTTTGATAGTCACAGGCGGCCGCGGACTACACATCCCCTTCCGCGTGCTTTCGCCCATACCGAGCTTGGACTTGCGCAGGTGGGGCATAGCCGGCGAAATCAAGTGCGCTGGCTCCATTGTCGTGGCGCCGGGCAGTATCCACCCCAAGACAGGCCGAACGTACAGATTTCAGGACGGTGACTGGACGGCATTTAATAACGCCCCCTTCCTTGAGACCGATCGGCTGGCACAGCGCGGTCTATCGCACCGCATAACCAGCACCGTGCAACCGCAAGCCTCACGCAACCCCGAGGGTTTCCGAAACACCGCCACCTTCGACTTTCTCCGCGAGCTCATCGGGCAGGGAACCATCCTCTCTGAAGGTGAAGCGATCGAACACGCTCTCCAGTTCAACCGGACCCAGAATGAACCGGCCGAGGCGGAAGCTAAGGTCATTGCGACAGCCAAGAGCGTTTGGAAGTACTGGTGTGATGGGAAGCTCATGTCGAGAGCGAGCGCTCCATTTGCGTTGCTACTCAAAAGCGAGGCTTCCGCGCTGCAATTGCTCGATAGCGAACGATACAACTACGCAGATGCCCTCACGTTGTTACTCCATCTCAAGAACGAGCATGGCGCGCGCGATAAGCGTGGCCAGAGCTTCGCTATAGCTGCTTCAGCAATGGCGCGCGTGCGGTCGATCCCCGCGTGGAGTGACCGGAAGCGCTACATGAAGGCAACCGCTGCGTTGAAGGCGGCTCAGATCATCACCTGCGTCGCACACCTGCAGCGCGGGCGTCGGGCCGCCCAGTATCGATTTACTGAGACACTGCGCACAGAGCGCGCGAAGTAAAACAATACGCACCAGTTATCGGGGGCCGGATGTAAGTAACATTGGGTCCTAGCTCAGGACCTCCCACGGCATTCCCGAGCACAGAAACTACCAACATGTTGGGCCAACCCTCATAACACCCTAATCACGCACGCGTCGGTATAAGCATGCCTCGAAGTTCCAACGTGCTCACTCCCAAGATGCATCGGTTCTGCATTGCCGTTGTGGAAGGAAGCAGCTTATCATCGGCCTATCGTGAGGCCTACGACGCACGCGACATGAACGATGGCGCCGTCGCGGTAGAGGCGACACGGCTCGCGCGTCGCGCAGTCGTTCACGCCCGCATTGAGGAATTGCGCCTTGGATTGCAACGCTCGCTTGGCTACACCCGCGCAACGCTTTTGCGGGAGCTCGAAGAAGCCCAGCAGCTTGCGCGACAGGGCAATGACGTCCGCGCGCTATTGAACATCGTTGCCACCAAGGCCCGGTTGCTGGGCTTCCTGGATCACCCAGCAAAACCCAAAAGCGAGCGGCAACGGCAGCCGTCGGACTTTGGCTCTGCCCTATTTGGGGATGAGGACGCCGGTTGACCGAGCAAAGGTGCGCCCGGCAGTCAGTTCAACGGACCGTGGTTGATGCATCCACCCGAAGCCAGCCATCGTCCACGATCCCGCGCAAGTGTCGAACAAATCGAACACATGAAGGGGCTGGGTGGGGAGAGAGCTGTCCCACCCCAATAGATCGTAGACCGATGGCCGGCTACGAGACGGCTGCTCGCAGGTGATCCAGGTTCAACCCTGCAAATCTCAGCTTCTGCATCTCGCTATCTCGGGTGAGCACCAACTGCGCATTTTCAGCCTCAACCGTGTAGCGGTTGCCATAGCGGGCAGCCTGTCCCTGCAGCGCATGGCCCAAGATTCGTTCTCGCGCGGTGAACTCCATGCCCGAAGCTTCCGCCGCGGCAGCGAAGTTGTGCCGCAGAGAGTGGAAGTCCACGCGCTCAGACTTGATATCGAGACCCTTCAGAAACCGCGCGAAGTGCTTGCCAAACGCATCAGAATACCGGCCGGAGCTATGCTCGGTGAGATCGGGAAACAGCCGTTCTTGGCAACTCTCCATGAACGCGGGGAGCCCGAAAGCGAGGAGGTCACGGTGGATAGGAACGCAGCGGATGGAGGCGTCGTTCTTGAGGCGCATGTCCTGGGTAAGGATAAAGGCGTGGCAGTCGCCGCGAACGACATAGTTGCGTTGCGCGAGCTGACAGATCTCACCTAGCCGCATGCCCGTGTAGAGGGCGATCAGTGGCACCCAAAACTTGGGCGAATGACGCAGTACCGTGTCACCTGGAACGCTCCAGCGCACCTCGGACTGACAGCCCGTGTACACGGGCGCACGAAACAGGTTGCTGAGCTGCTCCAGCGTGAATGGTAACTTCTGATCGCGCGCCTTGCGTGCCACCTGGACGCGCATACCCTCAAGTGGATTTCGGGTGCACTCGTCGTAGTTCTGCATCGACCAAGCGAAGAACTGCTGAACGATGCCGATTTTCTTGTTGACGGTGGCATCGTCCTGGGGAGGGAGCCCATGCGCTGCAGCAGCGACCGCGGACGCCTCCAGGTCGCGTCCCTTCAATCCAAGCTTAGACTTGAGTTTATGCAGATTAGCAGGGAGGCGGCGCAGGAGATCCATGAAGGCGCGACCATCACGCCTGGCGTAGTCATTTATCGGGCGGTCGCCGCAGACTTGAAGGAAATCCTGAAGCACACCGAGGCACAGGGCTGCCCGTTCCTGGCTCCAGCGCGCTGAACCCCGGGTATTGGACCCTATCCAGGCTGTCATCACGGCGGATAGGACCGGTACCGTGCTGACGGCAGGCGCCGATTGTATGGGCACGATACCGGTCGCCTCCAGTGGCGACCCCACTTCAATCACGTTGGGTACCAAGGCTGCGTCGTCTGCGAGGAGGTCGTGGATGAGGCTGAGTTCTGTGCGCGCGAACGCAGCGCCCATGCCCTTGGCGCAGTCGGCACAACAACCAACGGCGGCGCCGAGTGCGGCAAAATCCTGCGTGAGCAGCATCGCCTTCAACACAGTTTGCCGTTGCTCCAGCCTGAACCTGTAGGCCATGCCGAGGGCAATTTTGAAACCTTCCTGGGATTCGCGCATGTAGCCGAACCCTGGCAGCTGGTAAAATGCATCCTGTGACATCGGCAAAGGGAGGAACTCGCCTCGCCAAAACGCGGCGGGATTGCTTGCCACCTCTTTTGTAGTCGCGTTGCGAAAATCGACCTCGGCTTGCTTGCACGCTTGATAATGGGTGCGGCACCGCTGCTGGGGTGTGGTTGGATCAAACAGATGGTTGATGATGGTTGGCGGACCGGCCCCTTCGGCCTGTCTGTAGTCGTACTCCTCCTGAGCAAGATCTAGCTCCTGCTGGGCATCGGCGGCATAGTAGGGATAGGCAATCAGGGCCTCGGAGAGGACACTGGTATCGAATGACATCAGGATTTCGCGCTTACCGATGATGGGTCTTAGCCGTGCAGGAACGGCGCGTCGATAGCACCACATGCCACGCGGTCCGGAGCGTTTGAGGTAGGGGTGTTTGGGCATAGTTTTCTAGCTCGCTTTGTAGCAGCCTTTGTAGCGAGCGAGTAAAAAAGCCGTCTGCGATTCAGAGACTTGCGCACATCAGGGGCTTACCTGATGCTGGTGCGGTCGAAAGGACTCGAACCTTCACGCCTTGTGGGCGCTACCACCTCAAGGTAGTGCGTCTACCAATTCCGCCACGACCGCTTGCCGCTGGCGCCCGCTCTGTAGCAAACCGGGGCGGTGCAAACAAGCAGTCCGTGGCTCCGCCGCCCGCTTGATCCCGGTGCGTCGCGGCGCCACATTCAGGAACGCGCGCAGAGGGCTGCACCGTCAGGTCAAAGACACTCCCTTTGCCTTCGGATCAGGAGAGATGGCCCAACCCGTAGGCCCACCCGTTGTCTGGAGCGTCTCGCACGGCCTTGTCCCGTACGAGGCGGCCGGCGCCGCCATGACCGAGCGCGCCGCGGCCATCGCCGAAGGCCGCGCGAGCGAGCTTGTCTGGCTGCTGGAGCACCCCCCTCTCTATACGGCAGGCACCAGCGCGAAGGCTCACGACCTGCTCGCGCCGGCGCGGTTTGCCGTGCATCGCACCGGACGCGGCGGGCAGTTCACCTATCATGGTCCCGGCCAGCGCGTGATCTATGTGATGCTCGACGTGCGCCGCCGCTTCGGCGACGTACGCGCGTTCGTGGCAGCGCTCGAGGACTGGATCATCGCCGCGCTCGCCGGCCTCGGGGTCGAGGGTGAGAAACGGCAAGGCCAGGTCGGCGTCTGGGTGCGGCAAGGTTCCGGCTGCGCCAAGATCGCCGCAGTCGGCGTGCGGCTGTCGCGCTGGGTCAGCTCGCACGGCATCAGCCTGAACGTATCGCCCGACCTGTCGCACTATGACGGCATCGTACCCTGCGGCATCCACGACGCGGGGGTCACGAGCTTGGCTGCACTGGGTCGCGGCACCGACATGACCACGGTCGACCTTGCCTTGCGCGCCGCATTCGAGACGCACATGGGTCTCGCCGTCAGCGGCGCCCCGCCCCTCTCCGACAGCGCGCAAACCGGCGGCCTCACAGCGCAGCCGAGCGCTGCGATGTAGGTCAGGAGCCTCTATTTCATCCACAGGAAAGATGGGCTCGGGCCTTGGCCGAGCGCAACGAAGGCCCGCCCGAAAACAGTGCGCGCCGCATTCCGGTGGCCCGGAAGCGGCGCGCAGGAACGAGAACGACCCCTCTTTTCAGCCCTTGCTGCCCGGCCTCTTGCCGGTCGGCTGGGGCGCTTTGGTCCCGTCCATGGGATCAGGACCATCGTAATAGACTGTGCCGTCCTCGATCGTGACGACGTCATTCGCCGTGAGGCGGAACGCATCGTCATCGCTGTCGTTGATACGGATGGTGCACCCTTTGAGACAGATGTCCGTCAACGTCTGCGACGGTTTCATCATGTAATCGGCCCTGGTTTCACCCTCGATGATCGTCACCCTATGATCGCGTTCATCGCGATTTGTGATCGACACCGCGTGGGCTGCGGTGGTGCTCAACAGGAGCCCGATCACGCCAATCGCACGCGCCGTACTAATCATCGGAACCGAACTTAAGGGATGCACCAGCAGTTCACTTCTTCTTCTTCTTCGCGGTCTTCTTCGCGGTCTTCTTCGCAGCCTTCTTCTTAGCAGCCATTGCTGTAGTCCTTCCAGTGATTCACCCGAATCGTGTTCGGGCAATGTCAATGTGAAAATTTTTCTGCGAGTCTACAACTGGATTTTTCCGCTGACGCCTATCGAAACTTTCGATAGATACTTTTCAGCACTCGTAACGAGTGGAGTTGTCTCAAAATGGACATCGCTCTCGCGCGTACGTTCTTGATGGTCGCAGAGACCGGCAGCTTCATCGATGCCGCGCGCAAGATGAACATCACGCAGTCGACGGTCAGCGCGCGCATCAAGAACCTCGAAGACATCTTCGGTCGCGCGCTGTTCGATCGATCCAAGAACGGCGCCGAGCTGACGACTGCGGGCGAGCAGTTCCAGAAGCATGCGCTGGCGCTCGTGCGCGTGTGGCAGCATGCGCAGCTTGAGGTCGGTCTGTCCGGACATCACCACGATCATCTCTCGATCGGCGCCCAGGCCACCCTCTGGGACGGCTTTCTTCTGAAATGGATCGTCTGGCTCAGGCAGAACATCCCCGACATCGCCATCTCCGCAAGCGCGAGCTTGTCCGCGGTCATGATCCAGCGTTTGCTGGAAGGCACGCTGGACCTCGCGGTGATGTACCGGCCCGGTCAGCCACCCGGGATGACGATCGAGCACCTGTTCGACGAGGAATTCGTACTCGTCACCAGCACCACCAGCCGCCGGCGCCACGCCAGCGACTATGTCCTCGTCGACTGGGGCCCCGAATTCCAGGCCGAGCACGCCGCGGCCTATCCCGACCTCACCAACCCGGCCGTCAACCTGGACATGGGTTCGCTGGGGCTCGATTTTCTGCTGGCCAACGAGGCTTCGGGCTATTTTCCGCGCCGGCTCGTCAAACCTCACTTGGCCCGCAAGCGCCTCCGGATCCCGGCCCGGGCGCGCACGTTCACCTGCCCCGTCTATATGGTGTACCCCGCTACCCGCGACGAGGAAGCCTTCGAGCCGATCCTCGACGGCATCCGCGAGGCAGCCAAGCGCGTCGGCACCCTCACGCCGAGCCCCGCCTAGCCCGTCGGCAGCACCTCGAAGCCCGGCGAGGGGCGTTCCGGCTCCTCGGCAACATCCACGGAAGCAACCACTGCCGACCGCGGGCCGTGCTGGCAGCGCGCAACCATCGCATCGACGTCCGCAGCGCGACCTGAGAACACCGCTTCGACGCCACCGTCGCTGCGATTGCGCACCCAGCCCGAGAGGCCGAGATCGCCCGCAGTCCGCTCGGTCCAATAGCGGTAGCCGACGCCCTGCACGCGGCCATGGACCCGAACGCGCACCGTACGCATGTCCGCCGCCCTCACCTAGTATCCCAGCGCCATGCCGTCCTTGCGGTGGTCGGACGCGCCGATCAGCGTGCCGTTCGCCGCATCGCGCATCACGATCTGGCCACCGCCCCACGGCAGCGGCCGGCGCTGCAGCTTGTGCCCGCGCGCCTCGAGGCCGGCCAGCACTTCGCGCGGTACACCGTCTTCGACGAGGATCGCATCGCCCTCGAAGAACATGCGCGGGGCCTCCAGCGCCTCCTGCGGGCCCATCCCGTAGTCGAACATGTTGTTCATGACATACACGTGGCCCATGGGCTGGAAGTGCGCACCCATGACGCCGAAGGCCATCAGCGGCGCCTCGTCCCTGTAAACCATCGCCGGAACCAGGGTATGCATCGGCCGTTTGCGGGGCGCGATGCAATTGGGGTGCGCGGGGTCGAGCACGAAGCCTTCCCCGCGGTTGTGGAAGCACACGCCGGTCTTCTCGGTCACGATGCCGGTGCCGAAGTCGCCGTAGAGCGAATTGATGAATGACACCATCATCCCGCTCTCGTCGGCGATGGAGAAGCAGACCGTATCGGTGCCGCCGGGACGCGGCACCGGCCCCAGCTCCGGCTTGTGCCTGTCGCGATCGATGCCCGCGGCCAGCTTGGCAATGGTGGCATCGGCCAGCATGTGATCGACCGGAACCTTAGCCATATCCGGGTCGGCCAGGAACGCATCGCGCATGGCAAAGGCCGCCCGGGCCACCTCCATCAGCAGGTGGAAATGCTCGACCGACTGCGGATTGGACGCCGGCGCCCCCAGCTTCTCGAGCATCTTGAGCATGATCATCGCCACGATGCCCTGGTTGCTCGGCGGCATCTCGTAGAGCGTGACGCCGCGGTAAGGGAGCGCCAGAGGCTCCACGTAGGTCGAGGACTGCGCCGCGAAGTCATCAAGCGTATGCAGGCCGCCGAGCGCGTTTAGCGTCTCGACCATGTCGCGGGCGACCTCGCCCTGGTAGAAACCGTCCCGGCCGTGGGCGGCAATCTGCTTGAGGGTCGCCGCCAGCGCCGGGGAGCGCATCACCTCGCCGGCCTTCGGCACCTTGCCGTCCTTCAGCATGTGGCGTTTGGCGCCGGGTCCGTTGAACTTGCGGCTGCCGTTCTGCCAGTCCGCCGCAACGCGTGGGGCCACCACGAAGCCGTTCTCCGCGAGCGCGATGGCCGGCGCCAGCAATCGGGACAGCGGCTGCGTGCCGTGGTCCGCCACCAGCCGGCACCATCCGTCGACGGCGCCGGGCACCGTGACCGCATGCACCATCGTGGTCTCGATGCGCTTGATCCCCTTGTCCGCATACCAGGCCGCCGTCGCGGCCTTGGGCGCACGGCCCGACGCGCTGAAGGCGATCGGCTTCGCCTGGCCGGGCTTGTGCAAGATGGCAAAGACGTCGCCGCCAACGCCCGTCATCGGGCACTCGACGACCGCCAGCACCGCAGCGGTGGCGATCGCGGCATCGACCGCGTTGCCGCCTTGGCGCAGAACCTCGATCGCGGTCAGGGTGGCCGCCGGATGCGAGGTCGCGCACATGGCCTTGCGGCCGTAGACAGGCGAGCGTCCGGGAAGATGAAATGTGCGCATGGCAGGTCCCTTGGCGGCGAGCAAACTAGGTCCGAATACCCGTTGAGCGGAACGTGCGCTCCATGTTCCCACATCATCCCGGCACGTGTTGCCGGGATCCATCGTGCGGTGAGCACCGGAGCGTGTTGCTGGCTGGACCCCGGTGACGCGCACCGGGATGACACCTTAGAGGCTGAGCGCCGATATTCAATTGCAACGCACGCGCAGCGGCTAGGCGAATTCCATGATCACGGCATCGACGGCGAGGCTGTCGCCGGCCTTGGCCTTGATCGACTTGATGGTGCCATCGCGCTCGGCGCGCAGGATGTTCTCCATCTTCATGGCTTCCACCACGCACAGCGCCTCGCCGGCCTTCACATCCTGCCCTTCGGACACGTGGATGGCCTTGACGAGGCCCGGCATGGGGCACAGCAGCAGCTTGGAGGTGTCGGCCGCCACCTTTTCGGGCATCAGCTGGGCCAATTGCGCCTCGCGCTCCGTGTAGACGTAGGCCTTGGCGCGGATGCCGCGGTAGGCGAGATCATAGCCGTTCAGGATCGGCCGAATCTGCACGCACACCTGCCGCTTGCCGACGTGGCCGCGCCAGAGCGGGCTGCCCGGCCACCAGTCGGCATCCACGGCAAGCGGCGTGCGTCGCACGCCCTTCGCGTCGACCAGGGTGACCTGCGTGGGGCTGCCGAGCGTCCCCTCGACGCGGGCTGCAACCAGCGCGTCACCAATCTTGGCGAAGCGGCGCTCGGAGAAACGCACCGCGGGGCCCGGCATCTGGTCGGTGATCTCGCGGCGGCGCACGTTGTTGAGGTGGTCGATGGCGATGGCCACCGCCGCCAGGATATCGAGTTCCTCACCCTCGGGATTGCGCGACTTGAACCCACCCTTGAACTCCTCGGCGATGAAGCCGGTGGAGAGCTGGCCTCTGCGCCAGCGGGGATGCTGCATCAGGGTGGAAAGGAAGGGAATATTGTGTTCCACGCCATCGATGACGAAGGCATCGAGCGCTTCGGCCTGCACGTCGATCGCGGCCTCGCGGGTGGCGGCGTGCGTGACGAGCTTGGCAATCATGGGATCGTAGTAGACGGAAATCTCCGATCCTTCCGTCACGCCCGTGTCGTTGCGCACGGTCCCGGCCTTGGATGTGGTCTCCGGCGGCGGCTGGTAGCGCGTGAGACGGCCGACCGACGGCAGGAAATTGCGCAAGGGGTCCTCGGCATAGATGCGGCTCTCCACCGCCCAGCCGTTGAGTTGCACATCCGCCTGCCTGATCTTCAGCTTCTCGCCGGCGGCAACACGGATCATCTGCTCGACGAGGTCGATGCCGGTCACAAGCTCCGTAACCGGATGCTCCACCTGCAGGCGGGTGTTCATCTCCAGGAAGAAGAAGCTCTTGTCCTGGCCGGCGACGAACTCCACCGTGCCGGCGCTGTCGTAGCCGACCGCCTTGGCCAGCGCGACGGCCTGCTCGCCCATGGCCTTGCGGGTCCTGGCATCGAGCAGAGGTGAGGGCGCTTCCTCGATGACCTTCTGGTTGCGACGCTGGATCGAGCATTCGCGCTCGCCGAGGTAGATGACGTTGCCGTGCTTGTCGCCCAGCACCTGGATCTCGATGTGGCGCGGGTTCTCGATGAACTTCTCGATGAACACCCGATCGTCGCCGAAGCTGGATTTGGCCTCCGAGCGCGCCAGCGCGAAGCCCTCCTCGGTCTCCTTGGCGTTGTAGGCAACGCGCATGCCCTTGCCGCCGCCGCCGGCGGACGCCTTGATCATCACCGGGTAGCCGATCTCGGCGGCGATCTTCACCGCCTGCTTGGCATCGCCGATCTCTCCGAGAAAACCCGGAACGGTCGAGACCTTTGCCTTGGCGGCCGCCTTTTTGCTCTCGATCTTATCGCCCATGGCGGCGATTGCGCCCGGGTTCGGGCCGATGAACACGACGCCGGCCTTGGCGAGCGCTACCGGGAACGCCTCGCGCTCGGAGAGGAACCCATAACCCGGATGCACGGCCTCGGCGCCGGTCTGCCGGCAGGCGTCGACGATCTTATCGATGACGAGATAAGACTGCGCCGCCGGCGCGGGCCCTACGGCGACCGCCTCATCCGCCATCTCCACGTGCAGTGCGTCGCGGTCCGCCTCGGAGTAGACGGCCACGGTCTTGATGCCGAGCTTGCGGGCGGACTTGATGATGCGGCAAGCGATCTCGCCGCGATTGGCGATCAGTATTTTCTTGAACATGCACGACCGAGCCGTTGGGACTGGGACCGCACCAGCCCGGCGGCGTTAGAAACGCGGCGGCACGTGTTGGAAGGCCCCTTCGATCCTGTCCTAGGCCGCGACGGCCGCCTTGTCCACAAGGGCCTGCAGGTTCGGGTGAATCGAGGGGCTTTCCGCCTTCAGGAACATCAAGAGGGCCCGCTCATTAGGGCTGATCAACCCGTCGCGGCCGATCCGGCTGGCCAGCCAGGAGGCCTCAGGAAGGGTTACCGCCTCGTTGGTGACAATCTCGATCTTCTGCTGCTCCAGACGGGAAATAGCGCGCTCCTCGTCGGACTGGAGCTGATAGCCGGTGAACAGGCCTTTGACGCCCGAGGCTATGCCCGACACCATCTTGTCGAGGGTCAGGTCGCCGCGCCGATCGAGCCAGGCATCGCGCGCCAGCGCCGCCTCGCGCGGCGGTGCGGCATAGCCGGAGGCAGCCATGACCGAGCAGGCGATCGCCTTGACGAACAGGTCGCCCCAGGCAGGGTGGTTGTCGGCATCGGCCGTGGCGGCGTCGATGTCGAACAGGATCTCAGCCTCGGGTTGGGTGATACCCAAATTGCCGTCACCGCCGAAGCTGTAGAGGATGCGGCGGAGAACATCGACGTCCCCCTCCGTCACGACCCCGGCACCCAGCATGGTGCCCGAGCGCAGCGGCCCCTCACCGTTGATGACGGCGTCCTTCACTTGCTCCAACGCAAACTGGACGAGGCTCTGCGGCACCCAGCGCGCCTTGTCGAGCACGTTGACGAGCAGTTCCAGCTCCGTCTTGGTCTCGACCCGGCCGTCCCTGGAGATGCGGGCCACCAGCCACTCGGCATTGTCGGTGGTCAGGTAACCTTCAGGCTTGGCCTGGTCGACGATGTAATCGGTGATGGTCTCGATGAAGCAGTCGGCCCAGCCGGGATCCTGAACGGGACAGGCGTCGTTGAGGGCGAAGATGATCTCGGCTTCGTCCGCCGTGATCGCGCCGTCGGCGTAGTAGCTCCGCCGCAACTTGAGGACGTCAGCGTCCTTGATACTGCCCCGCGCCTTGATTTCCGCAACCGGAAGTGTGCCCAGCACGCCCATCGCAACAAACCCGCCAACATGATCCCTGCGGCAGGCTAAGTGAACATGGTTACGATCCCGCTAACTATTGGATCACCCCTTCTGGCCGCCTTCTTCGGCGGGCTCAGGATCGCCGAGCCGCCGCAACAGGTCAGGCACCGCGAACCCGCGCACCCGGTGCGATCGTCGGCGGCGCCTTGTTCAGCGCCTCGATGGCGAGGCCTGCGGCCGCCTTGTAGCCGGCCATGAACGCGGCGCGCTCCGTGGGCGGGATCACGTCATCGATGTTTTCGAAGGTGCCGCCGCAGCGTTCGTCGACGAGATTGAGCAGGCCGAACGGGCCGGCACCGCGGTTGCGCAGGACAAGTTGCGAGATGGGACCGCACAGCTTGGCATCGTAGGCGGCGAGCGCCGCAGGCGTGACGCCGTGCTGCAGCATGGCCGCGCCCAGCACACGTGCATCGACGACAGCCTGGCTCGCGCCGTTGGAGCCGGTCGGATACATGGCGTGCGCGGCATCCCCCAGCAGCGCGACTGGGCCGTCAACCCAGGTAGAAACGGGGTCGCGGTCGATCATCGGGTTCTCGAACGCGCAGTCCGCCTTGCCGATCAGCTTGGGCACGTCGAGCCAGTCCCACGTCCAGCCGTCGAAGTGGTGGGCGAATTCGCCGATCGGCACCTGCCGGAACCAGCCCGACTGCTTCCAGCCGTCCGCGTTGTCCGTCGTCACCTCGGCGATCCAATTGATCATCGAGAGGCCGGTTGCCGGATCGGGCTGGGAGATCGGATAGAACACCATGCGATGGCGATGCGTGCCGAGGCCGACGAAGGACGCACCGGTGCGGATCGGCTTCGCCCAGGTTGTCCCGCGCCACATGATGGCCCCGCCCCAATGGATCGGCGGCTGGCTGGGATGCATCTGCGCCCTGACCGCGGAATGAATCCCGTCTGCACCCACGAGCAGTGCGCCATGCTCTTCCGAGGCCGACCCATCGGCATGCTCGACAAGGGCCGTCACGCCGTCGGCCGTCTTGCGGTAGCCGGTCACCCGGCTTCCGAGCCTTACGGCCTCCGCCCCGATCCGCTCCACCACCCGCTCGTAGAGCAGCATGTGGAGCTGCCCGCGATGCACCGCGTACTGCGGCCACTCGTAGCCGGCCAGCAAGCCGCGCGGCTCGGCATAGATATCGTTGCCGTTGAGGCCGACCAGCGCCCACTCCTTGGCCGGCAGCCCGACGCGATCGAGGTCCTTCTGCGTCATGCCGAGGTCGTAGAACTCGCGCACCGCGTTGGGCTGCAGGTTCACACCCACCCCCAGCGGACGCATCTCACGCACCGCCTCGTACACGGCGCACGGCACGCCGATCTGATGCAGCGTCAGCGCCGTCGCCAGCCCGCCGATGCCCCCGCCGGCGATGAGTACGCGTTTCTCTGTCATGGACTGATGTCGTACCTGCGGTATCCCCGGTGGACCCGGGCGCGAGCCGCTTTCTAACCCGATCGCGGCCGTCGAGCAGCAGTCTTTGCAGCGCCATCGCTCAGCCGGTCTCCCCCCGGTGAGGTCGCGTAGACCACATACCGGCTCCAGGGGCGCCATGGGGGCCCGCCTTCGCGCACCTTACGAAGGACGGGGGAGGCCTGCAGCACGTCCTCAAACTGCGGGTAGATGTAGACGATGTAGGCGTCGCGGGGGTCTTCGCGCAGTGAAGCCTCCAGGTTGGCTACAACGCTCTCCAGCGTCTCCCGCCCGAAAGGGTCGAACAGGAACAGCACCGGCGGCTCCGGCCCGTACTGGTAGTCCACGACATTCATGCAGCGCAGATCGAAATCCGTGCATTGCTGGGATGCCGGGCTGTAGCGCTTGACGTTGTCTTGCGCGATCCGGTGCAGATGCGGTGACAGTTCGATGCCCACAATCTTGGCGAACGCAAACTCCGAGGCCACGAGCAACGCGCGCCCTTTGCCCGACCCCATGTCGACGAACGCGAATGCATCCGGCGGCAAGGCAAGGGCGTTGAGAATCTCGTAGATCAGGGACGCAGTTGTCGCCACGTAGAAGTAGGCACCCGGCGTTCTGTCACGCCCAAGAACAGGCGCTGCCGTATCCGTGCCGAAACGTGCATCGAAGGCTTCCTTGCGCTCCTCGATGTAGGACCTGACGGATTCAAACAGATAGAAAACAGGCCCGAGCAGGGGGCCGTTGAGGTCCAACCAGCCCCGGACCATGTCATTGAGCGGGCGACGAAGAGCGCTCATGCCCCTCTCCTGGCGAATGTCCGGTTTTGGACGTTGAAAGAAATCCCGCGTGCCTACGACGAACCGTGATCACTCCGGTGCGGCAGTAAACTCCGAGAGATCGAAGGCCTCCGCGACTGGGGCGCGGCGGCGGATGCATTATCGGCAACGCGCACGGCGGCAAACCTGTACGCGTTGCCGCACACCTGACAGGGCCCTCAGAAATTCCCGCCCCAGCGCTGTCGGAGCACGAAGAAGTGATTGAGCCAAGCTGCTCTCGGCTGCTTTTCGGCGGGGCATTCGCAGCCCCTCAGCGACCGCTTACTGCGATGTGCCGTGGATCGAGCCCCGACGCCAGACGAAGTAACCGTCCGCCTCGATGCCCCGCAGGACCGGCTCGGGCGCCATGCCGATGGGCATCGCCTCCTGCACCCCGAGCGGAAACGCGTCCCGCAGGCGCCAAGCTGCGTCACATATGTTCGCGGGGATGTTGGCCGCGTCTCTATCCAGAGACACCGCGAACAAGTCGCTCTCGCCGCATTGGAACAAGTATGCACGCCTCGCGTCATCCGGCTGGTCATCCGTCATGTGAGACCTTTCTCGAGCGAACGAAGCCCAGCCCTTGCTGCCCATCTGGATATGCGCAACTCTACGCGGTGCGCATAGAAACCCGCAGCAATCACGCCGCTGCAGGATCAGCCCGTCGCGTAGGAGAGCGCAATGGCCAAGGAAAAAACCGCCGGAGATCCAAAGTTCCTGAAGCGTCAGCGCGAACGCCTGATCGCCATGCGCGACGAGATTCAGAGCGGTGAATCAGCCAAGTCCAAGCTTGATCGCGCGCCCCGGTCCGAGGGCGCCGAAGAGATCGAGGACGATGCACAGCGGCTGGCGCAAAGCGAGATCGACGGCGCCGTCCAGGTCGTCGAGCAGCAGCGCTTGAATTTTATCGATCGCGCGCTGGCGAAGATCGACGAAGGTACCTACGGACTGTCGGACGAGAGCGGCGACCCGATCCCGAAGGCACGGCTGGAAGCGATCCCGGAGGCCATCTTCACCATCGAGGAGGAAGAAGCCCGCGAGCGCCAACAGCGACGCTAGGCACGCTCAAGCCTGCTTGCTGCCGTCCTTTAGCATGGCGGCCAGCGGGTTGAGGGCCGGCGCCTCGATCTGCTTCAAGGTGTTCGTATCGTGATGGTTGAACGGCTTGCCCCTGACGATCAGCTCGGTCTGGATGTCATAGGTCCAGCTTCCGTCGTCGTTGAAGGTGATGTCGCACCGATAGCTGGTGGTGCGGAAGGCCTCATCGAGGAACTCCGTTGAGCAGATGCCATAGCGCGTGTCGCCGCGCTTGGCGCTGACGGAGATTTTCTTGTCGTCCGGCTTCGCCAGCCCGGAGGCGAGCACGACCTGGCCGCGCGGGATTGTCACGCTCTGCATGACTAGCCCGGTCGCCGGCTCCCACAGCCAATAGCCGACCTGGTCGTGGAACGTGATCTTCTCTTCCGGCGTGTTGATGTGGATGTGATAGCGCAGGCCGTAGAACAGCTGCGGCCCGTTGGTCTGGGGATCGATCGCATCCATCCGGATGTGCTCGCGGAACACGCGCCGCTCCGGTCCCGCCGCCTTCGGGTTGATGTCCACGCCCTTGTCGGCCTGCCAGACGCCCGCCAGGCGGCGCAGCGGCCCAAGGTTGGCCAGATCGTCCGGAGAAGCCTCGGGCTCGGTGAAGATGTCGGCGGGAATGGGCAGCATGGGCGCCTCCAGGGCTCGCAGCTAGTCGCTCGTCGGCACGCGGCCCACCACCAGCCGCTGAGTAATCTCCGCCTGCACGGCGTCCGGCTGCTCGGCCACCGCGCGCGTCAGTGCGCGAAGGTGGTGCCGCACGTCATGCAGCTGGTCGATCAGGGACAGAATGACCGGCAGGCTCGCGTGCTCGAGACCCATCCGGTAGTGCAGGTCGCAGGCCAGCGCCACGCGGGACTCGTCGACCCGATCGAACAGATAGCCCTGCTCGTCCCGGTGCGGGGCGAGCACGCCGTCCTCGATCCAGGTCAGCAGCACCTGGTGCTCCAGACACGTGAACTGTGCGATGAGTTCGCTCTCGCGGATCATGTCAGGCGGCGCCTTTCCTGCGCGGGTTCTGCGGATGCTTCTGTTCCCACTCGGCCATGAAACGGGCCAGTTCCTCGTCGGCGCCTTCGGGGGGCGCGATGTGGATCTCGACCAACTGGTCGCCGCGCCCGCCGGTCTTGCCACGCGGCACGCCCTTGCCGCGCAGCCTGAGCTTGGTGCCGTCCTTGGCCCCTTTCGGCACTTTGACATCGACGGCGCCGTCGACCGTCTCGACGCGCACGCTGGCGCCGTTCAGCGCCTCTCCGAGCGAGACAGGCAGCGTGGTCAAAATGTCGAACCCATCACGCGTGAAGCCGGGGTGCGGCCGCACCGTGATCTCGACGTAGGCATCGCCCGTCTTGCCGCCCGAGCCCGGCAACCCCTGGCCCTTGAGACGCAACACCTGCCCCTCGCTGAGCCCCGCCGGGATCGCGATGTCGAGCGTCTTGCCGTCCGGCATCACGACTCGCTTATGCGCGCCGTTCACAGCGTCCAGAAAGTCGACGTCGAGCGTATAGCGCACGTCCTGCGGCGGCATCCGGAAGGTGGCGCCGCCCTCGCCGCCGCGCCCGCGAAACAGGTCGGCGAAGATGTCGTCGTAGTCGGCATCCGCCTCGCCGTTGCCGCGTCCCCCGGCGGACGTGCGCCGGCGGCTGTAGCGCCGGTTCTGATCGGCCTCGGCATACTCGCGATAGAAATGCCGCTCGGGCTGGCGCTCGGCGCCCGTCTCGTCGATCTCGCCGGCATCGTAGCGCTTACGCTTGTCCGCATCGCCGACGATCTCGTAGGCCGCATTGATGTCCTTGAAGCGCTTCTCCGCCTCGGGCTTGCCGGGATTGAGATCGGGATGCGTTTCCTTGGCGGCCTTGCGATAGGCCTTGCGGATGTCATCCTGGCTGGCGTTGGGCGCCACACCCAACGTTTCGTAGGGATTGGCCATCGTCACCCGTTCAAGGCTGCGCGCCGCATACGAGCCAGACTACGCCACTGCACTTTACTCAATCAACGCGATGTTGCCAGTCCGCGCGACTGCCAAGCATGGTCGGCGTTGTCTTCCGCAACTCATATCGCAAGCGGCACACCTGCGCCGAACAGGGCCCGGCGCAGGTCAAATCCGAGAATGCCAGCTTACTTGGCCAGGCCGAGCGTCTTGAGAATTTCACCGATCGCGGCGTCATCGGTCTTCAGGAACTGCGTCAGCTCGGCCGACGGCATCCATGTCACGTCGAAGCCGCGCTTGGCCATGAACTCCTTGTATTCGGCGCTGTCGTAGACCTTCTTCAGCAACTCCTCGTAGCGCTTGGCGATGTCGGCGGGCACGCCCTTCGGCCCGACGATGGCGCGCCAGACGCCCTTGTGCCACTTGTGGCCCGTGGCCTCCTCGACGCTCGGCACGTCAGGATAGTTGGCGGCGCGCTTCGGCGACATGACGGTGAGGCTGCGCACACGTCCCGCCTTGATCAGCGCCTCGGCCTCCGGCATCGAGCAGGAGACAAAATCGACGCCGCCCGCCGCAAGGTCGGTGAGTGCCGTCGCGGCACCCGTGCTCGGCACCCAGCGGATCGAGTTCGGCGCGACCCCTTCAGCCTGCATTAGGCCAGCCAGCGCCAGATGCCAGCTTCCGCCCTGACCGGTGCCCGACGCCGTCAGCCCGTTGGGCTTGGCCTTGATGGCGGCGAACAGCTCCTTCACCGTCTTGTAGGGCGAATCCGATTTCACATGGATGGCCGCCGCGTCCGAGTTCATCATCGCAAACGGCGTGAACTGGTCCGACTTGAGCGGCGTCAGGCCAACCCAGTGCATCATGTTGATCTCGAGCGTGATCATGCCGATCGTGTAACCGTCCGCCGGCGCCGACGCGATCGCCTGATGGCCGACGACGCCGCTGCCGCCCGTACGGTTGACGACGTTGATGGGCTGCTTGAGATCGCGTTCGAGCATATGCGCGATCTGGCGCGCAACCGCATCCGTGCCCCCACCGGCCGCCCACGGCACGATCAAGGTGATGGGTCGATCGGGGAATGTCGCCTGCGCGTGCGCCGCGAAAGGGCTGGCGGCGACAACTGCTGCAAGCGCAAGCGTCCTGACAAGCCGAAACATGCATCCTCCCGATTTTATTGATCGCCCCGGCAAACACCGAAGCGCACGCTTGCGCGCTGGTTCGTATTCGGAATGGATCAGGTTGGCGTGTCAAGCCGCTGTGCCCGCCTTCATGCGCGCTGCGGTCAAAGGCCGACGATGGGCAGCCTAGCTAAAGCGGAATATTGTCGTGCTTCTTCCAGGGGTTCTCGACCGTCTTGTTGCGCAGCATGTTCAATGCCCGACAGATGCGGCGCCGCGTGGTGCGGGGTTGGATCACCTCATCGATGTAGCCGCGCTCCGCCGCGATGAACGGGTTGGCGAAGCGGTCCTGATATTCCTTGATGCGCTCCGCTATCTTCTTGGGGTCCGACAGCTCGGCGCGGTACAGAATTTCCGCCGCGCCCTTGGGCCCCATCACCGCGATCTCGGCTGACGGCCAGGCGTAGTTCACGTCGCCGCGGATGTGCTTTGAGCTCATCACATCGTAGGCGCCGCCGTAGGCCTTGCGTGTGATCACCGTCACCTTGGGCACCGTCGCCTCCGAGTAGGCGAACAGCAGCTTGGCGCCGTGCTTGATGAGGCCGCCGTACTCCTGCGCCGTGCCCGGCAGGAAGCCCGGCACGTCGACGAAGGTGATGATCGGAATTTCGAAACAATCGCAGAAGCGCACGAAGCGGGCGGCCTTGCGCGAAGCGTCGCTGTCGAGCACGCCGGCCAGCACCATGGGCTGGTTGGCGATGATGCCGATCGTATGCCCCTCCATGCGCGCAAAGCCGGTGACGATGTTCTTGGCGAACTGGTCCTGGATCTCGAAGAAGTCCGCCTCGTCAACGACCTTGGAGATCAGCTCCTTGATGTCATAGGGCTTGTTGGGGTTGTTTGGGACCAGGGTATCGAGCGAGTCTTCCGCCCGGTCGGGGCTGTCCTTGGTCGGCAGCACGGGCACGCCGGCCTTGTTGTGCGCGGGCAGGAAGTCCATCAAGCGCCGCATCTGCAGCAGTGTCTCGACATCGTTCTCATAGGCGCGGTCGGCGATGGAAGATTTGGTCGTGTGCACGCGTGCCCCGCCCAGTTCCTCGGCCGTGACGGTCTCGTTGGTCACGGTCTTCACCACGTCCGGACCCGTCACGAACATGTAGCTCGTGTCCTTCACCATGAAGATGAAGTCAGTCATGGCCGGCGAGTAGACGTCGCCGCCCGCGCACGGCCCCATGATGACGGAGATCTGCGGGATCACGCCGGACGCCAGCACGTTCCTGAGGAATACCTCGCCGTAGCCGCCGAGCGCCGCCACGCCTTCCTGGATGCGCGCGCCGCCGGCATCGAACAGGCCGATGATGGGCGCACGGTTCTGCAACGCCATGTCCTGGATCTTGGTGATCTTTTTGGCGTGCGTTTCCGACAGCGAGCCGCCGAACACGGTGAAGTCCTTGGCAAACACGTAGACCACGCGGCCGTTGATGGTGCCCCAGCCGGTGACGACGCCGTCGCCGGGAATCTTGGTCTTCTCCATGCCGAAGTCGGTGCTGCGGTGCTCGACGTACATGTCGAACTCCTCGAAGGAGTTCTCATCCATCAGCAGGTCGATGCGCTCGCGCGCCGTGAGCTTGCCCCTGCTGTGTTGCGCCTCGATGCGCGCCTGTCCGCCGCCGAGCCGTGCGATGGCGCGACGCCGCTCCAGTTCCTCCAACACGTCCTTCATGCGATTGCGCCCCGATCAGTTCAGGCCAAGCCGGTGAAAATGGGCATAGCACGCGGCTGTTGCGGTGCAAAAGGGCGGCGAACGCCCATCTGTCATCCCCCAACGGCACGGGGCCGTATGTGAGCCCCAAGGTTAACAAGCCTCTGTCATCCCGGCACTTGTTGCCGGGATCCAGCACTCAATGAATAGCGGAGCAGGCTCATAAGTGGGTCCCGGGAACAAGCCCCGGGATGACTGCGGTTACCGCAGCAACGCCAGCAGCCGGCTCGCGGCCTGCATCTCGCCCCAGCGGCGGTCGCGGTGGGCCTTGGCTTCGGCATCCTCGCCCCACTGGCTAATCTGCCAGTCCTCATCGACGTGCGCGGCAGCCCAGGCCGCCTCGGCCGACAGGCGCCCGTGCGCATGCGCCAGAGCGAGCAAGGCAGAGCCCATGAGGGTCGTCATGACGTGGATGGCCGCCAGCCGGAAGGGATCGTGCGAAGCTATGGCCTTCGCAACCGCCTCGGTCGCTGCCGGCGGCTGCCGGATCGGCATGATGCCCTGCACCGTCGTTAAGGCCGCGCCGTGTGCCTCTCGCGCCCAGGCCAACACCGGGTCCCAGTGCTCGGCCTGACGCTCCATCAGCTGCCGCGGGCCCTCTGCGCGATAGCAGATGAGATCGCTGCCGGCATACTTGACGATCTCGGCGCGCACCTCGCCGGCGCGGGATGCCACCCCGTCGATGCTCGAGTTGGCAAGCTTCGTCAGCGGCATGGATGCCGGATCGATGCGCTCGCCCTGCGCCGCCCACTCGTCCGCGATTGCTTGGGCGAGAGCCCGCGTCGGCAGGCGCAGCTCTCTCTTTGCCGGTGTGCGCACCGGCTTGCCGTCGAGCAGGAGGCGGTGACCAACCTTTTCCCCTCCCCCTGGTGGGGAGGGGTTAGGGGTGGGGGGGGCCCCAACGGTAACTGCTCTGGAATCCCCCCCTCCCTGACCCTCCCCCTCGAGGGGGGAGGGGACGACTTTTTCCACGCCGACCGTCTTATAAAACCGCTTCGGCAGCGGACGCGGTGGCTCCTGCCCCGGCTTGCGGCCTTCCCCGTTGGACGGACCGCTCATGCGGTCATCTCGCGATTGGTCAGCAATCGATCGACGGCAGTGAGCAGCACGCCAGGCGATTGCGCCAGCGCATGCGCGCCCGCATCCGTCAGCCGCTCCGGTGCGTGATATCCCCAGGTGACGCCCAACGCATGCACGCCGGCCGACCGCGCCATCGCGATGTCGTAGCTGGTGTCCCCGATCATCAGAGTGGCGTCGGGCTCAGCGCCGGTCTCAGCCATCGCCCGCAGGATCATCTCCGGATGCGGCTTGGAGGGATTGTCGTCCGCCGTCTGGATCGTCACGAAGTGGCCGTGCCAGCCCTCCCGGTCCAGCAGGCGCGCGACGCCCCTGCGCGACTTGCCGGTGGCGATGCCCAGCACCACCTCCTCGCGGCCCGCCAGCGCGGCCACAACGTCGCCGATACCGGGGTACAGCGGATCGTGCATGGCGGGCAGCGCGCGCTTGCCGGGAAAATCGAACCGATAGGCATCCGCCAGCGCGGCTTGCACCTGCAGCGGCTGATCGGCCGCCAGCACCTGAAACGTCTGCGGCAACGACAACCCCACGACGCCCAGGATATCGGCCCGGCTCGGCGCCGGCAGTGCCTGGGAGAGGAACGCATACTCCATTGCCGCACAGATGGCGTGCTGGCTGTCGACCAAGGTCCCGTCGCAGTCGAAAATGATGAGCTTCATGGCGCCGCTTATAACAGAATCAGCGCCCCAGGTGACGCCGGGCCGCCAGTCGATAAGATGGCCCTCAAGGACAGGAACGCCAAGGAGCATCCCCATGACCGGAACGACCTGGGACTTCGTGCACAACATCGCCAAGGACGCCACCTGGACGCCAGGCCTGCGCGAGATCTTCGAGTACCGCGACCTCGGCATCAAGGATGGCACGCACGGCGACTTTGTCGCCCACCTCATCCGCCACAACGGCAAGAAAACCAAGGACGAGGTGCAGCAGTGGCATGTGCACGACTGCACCTTCCAATTCGTCTACGTCTTGAACGGATGGGCCACCTTCGAGTACGAGGGCCAGGGCCAGCGCACCATCCGCAAGGGTGACGCAATCCTGCAGGTACCCGGCATCAAGCATCGCGAGATTGCCTGCTCGGAGGACTTCGAGGTACTGGAGATCGTTTCGCCAGCCAACTTCGCCACCCGCATCGTCGAGGCGCCGAAGGCCGAGGCGGCCGAATAAGAGACATCAGGAAGGATACCGTCATGCCGAAAATGGGCGACTCACGCCGCAAGAAGATCCAGGCGCGCCAGCGCAAGCTCGCCAACGCCACCAGTCGCGCCGCCAAGATCGCCAAGCGCGAACGCAACGGCAAGAAGGCGCGCGCCTCCGCCTAAAGGTGCCGCGTTTCCTCGGGCTCGTGCCCGAAGTTGTCCCGGCGCCCGTCATGGATATGGATGGGCGCCGCCATCAGCTCGGCGATGTCGAGATCGTCGAGCGCCAGCACCCTAACCCCCATTGTCTTGCCGTGCGGCAGCTCGCCCTCGTAGCGGCCGAGCACATGTGTCCCGCAGGTCTTGCAGAACAGGTGTACGCCGCGACGTGACCCAAAGCGGTACTCGCTGAGGTTGTCCGTCCCGCGCAGCATGCGGATATCGTCGGGGCGCACCGCCGCCTGCCAAAGCCGGTGCTTGGTGCAGACGGTGCAATTGCACTTGTGGGTCCCCTCGGCGAGATCGAGGTTGACCTCAAAGGCCACCGCGCCGCAGTGGCAGCTGCCGTGATAGAGCTTCTTCACTCCCCCTCCGCTCCCTAGTCGTCTCTGTCCGCATCGAACCGCTTGGCGTCGAGACCGAGCATGCCCCACGTTTTGCGCATGTGATCAGACAAAGGCGCGGTCACGTCGATGGTCTTGCCGCCGGCGGGATGCGGGATGACGAGCCTGCGCGCGTGCAGGTGCAGCTTGATATCGATGCCGCTGTCGGCAAGCACCTTGTCGCCCTCGTACTTATTGTCGCCGACGATCGGATGTCCGATCAGGGCCATATGCGCGCGCAGCTGGTGCTGGCGGCCGGTCACCGGCTTCAGCGATACCCAGGACACCTTGTGCGCCACGCGGTCGATCACCGAGTAGTGCGTGGTGGCATGCATGGCCTTGTCCTGCTCGCCGGGCAGCGCCTTGCGTACCCGGTCGCCGTCCGGGCCCGCCGCTTTCACCAAAGCGGCCTCGATCCTGCCCTGCGGCGGCTTCGGCACACCCTTGACCAGCGCCCAGTAAGTCTTCGCCGCCGACCGGGTCTGGAAAATGCGCCCGAGCTTGGCTGCCGCATCGCGCGTCTTGGCGACGAGCAGAACTCCCGTCGTATCCCGGTCGAGCCGGTGCACCAGGCGGGGCCGCTCGCCGCCGAAGCGGTCGGGCATGCCGGCGAGGATGCCGTCGATGTGCCGCTTGGTGCCTGTACCGCCCTGCACCGCGATCCCGAACGGCTTGTTGAGGACGAGCACGTGATCGTCCTCAAACAGGATCGTCCTCTCGATGAAGTCGCGGTCCGCCTTGGAGAGACCGAGCGGCGGACTGAGCGAGGGCTTGGACGCCTTGGGCGGCTGGCGCACGACGGCCGGCACGCGCACCTGCTGTCCCGCCTCCAGCCGCAGGTTGGCCTCGGCGCGACGGCTGTCGACCCGCACCTGGCCCGACCGCAGCAGTTTTTGCAGGTAGCTGTAGCCGACCTCGGGAAAATACACGCGGAACCAGCGGTCGAGGCGCAGACCCGCGTCCTTCTTGTCGACGATGATCGTTTCGACGGGCGCGCTCACGTCAGCACGACCCGCATTAACCATAGACCGGCATAGAACGCCGCGATCGAGACCGCGACCGAAGCAATGAGATAGGCGCCTGCCTGCAGATGCTCGTGGCGGCCCACCAGCGTGGCAAAATCAAGCGAGAAGGCCGAGAAGGTTGTAAAACCGCCGAGGACGCCGGTCGCGAAGAAGGTACGCATTTCCTGAGATCCGGAGAATTTCTGCGCCAGCACCTCGACAAGAACGCCCATCAGGCAGCAGCCAACGATGTTCACAGACAGCGTCCGCCAGGGAAAGCCGCCCGAGCCGAGCCAGCGCCCAAAGCCGACGTTTACCGCGTGCCGCGCCCCCGAACCGAGCGCGCCGCCGGCCATGGCCCACAACAAAAGCTTCATGACGTCACCTGAAACGCATCCTTCCGGGCCCGCTTGGGTTTCCGATATCTGGCCAAGCTCTCGTCTTAAGCCTCAAATAGCAGGCGCGTGCCAGGGCGAGCCATTGAAAATGCTTGAAATTCCCCTGGCTTGTGCGGAATCTTGCGTGCGCTTGCTGTACAGAGGACACCATGGCTGTAACGCGAATTTCCCTGATTGCCTTGTCCATGATGGCCTTTGCCGTTCAGGCGTCGGCAACCATCAGCATCAGTTGTGAGCCTGCCGACCAGGGTTGGCCGGCCCTTGAGCTCGAAGCCATCGCCTCCACGGATGGCAAGCATCTCAATTCGTTCCGAGCCTACCTCGAGATCGAAGCCGGCAAAGCGATCGAGTTCACGCACGACGACATCAAGAGCTTCTCGGCGCGCAATGACATCGCGCTGTCGTTCGCGAAGGGTCCACCGCGCGAGCAGATACAGGTCCGGGTCAACCTGAAGCGGATCGACGACATTCAACTCGTCGGGATGTTCATGGTCCGCGAGGGCAAGATGAGCGCCGACGGCAGGGTACGCTGCTCTGCGGGCTGACACACCTGTGCGGCTGGCCGTTCACGGGTTCCGCTTTGCCCTGAGCCTTGCCCAGTACTCCAGCCGCTTCTTGATCTCGGCCTCGAAGCCGCGTCCTTCCGGCGCGTAGAACTGCTGGCGCACCATCTCGTCTGGAAAATAGTCCTGGCCCGAGAAACCTTCCGCCGTGCCGTGGTCGTACGCGTATCCGGCGCCGTAGCCTTCGTCCTTCATCAACTTGGTCGGGGCGTTCAGGATGTGCTTGGGCGGCGACAGGCTGCCGTGCTCCTTGGCTGTCCGCATCGCTGCATTGTAGGCCATGTAGGCCGCATTCGATTTCGGCGCGGTGGCGAGATAAACGGTGGCCTGCGCCAGCGCCAGCTCGCCCTCAGGGCTGCCGAGGAAGTCGTAGACATCCTTGGCCGACAAGGCCTGTACCACGGCTTGCGGATCGGCGAGACCGATGTCTTCGATCGCCATCCGCACGAGCCGCCGCGCGATGTAGAGCCGGTCCTCGCCGCCGTCGAGCATGCGTGCAAGCCAGTAGAGTGAGGCATCGGGATCTGAGCCGCGCACCGCCTTGTGCAGCGCGCTGATCAGGTTGTAGTGACCATCGCGCGACTTGTCGTAAAGCGGCGCGCGGCGCTGCACGAGCTTGGCAAGCGCCTCACGGCTGATCGGCGCAACGCTTTCCACCACCGCGCTGAACACCTCCTCCGCCATGTTGAGGATGGTGCGCCCGTCGCCGTCGGCCATGGCCTTGAGCGTCTCGCGGGCCTCCGCATCGAGCGGCAACTTGCGTCCCTCGTCTGTCTCGGCGCGCACCAGCAACTCCTCCAGCGCCGCTGCGTCGAGGCGATGAAATACCAGCGTCAGCGCGCGTGATAGCAGAGCGCCGTTCAATTCGAAGGAGGGGTTCTCCGTCGTCGCGCCGACCAGCGTAATGGTGCCATCCTCCATGACGGGGAGGAAACCGTCCTGCTGTGCCCGGTTGAAGCGATGAATCTCGTCGATAAACAGCAACGTACCTCTGCCCGTTTCGCGCCGGCTCTTGGCACGGTCGAAGGCTTTGCGCAGATCCTGAACGCCGGAGAAGATCGCCGAAAGCTGCTCGAACACGAGATTCGTCTCGTCCGCCAGCAACCGCGCGACCGTGGTCTTTCCAGAGCCGGGTGGCCCCCACAGGATCATGCTTTGCACGCGTCCGCTTTTCAGCATCCTCGTCAGCGTGCCATCGGACCCAACGAGGTGGTCCTGGCCAACGACCTCCGCCAGCCGCTGCGGACGCAGGCGGTCGGCAAGCGGACGCGGCGCCTCCTTCTCGAGGCCGGCAGCCTGAAACAGATTGGTCATGCCTCTATTCTACCCGGAGTGCCGCACAACAGCGATCCGTCGTCGTCAGCTCAGCTGCAGCCTCAGCACACGCGTGCCACGCCGCACGAGCACCAGGTCGCCGCGCCGGTAGTCTTTCAGTGCCAAGTCCAGATGCCGCACGGACCCGATGCGATCGCGGCCCACCTGCAGCACGACGTCGCCGACCTGAAATCCGAGCTTGGCCGCGGTCGATTGCGGCCGTACCGCGACCAGCGTGACACCCTGCTGCTCCTCAAGCCCCAGGTCGTCGGCGATCCCCGGCTCGATGTTGGCCGCGCGCGCGCCTTCCAAGGGATGCGAGCCTGACAGATCTCGCACCTCCCCGTCGCGGGTGACGGTTGGCGCCGACCGGAGCGCGACATCGATAGCCATGCGCTGACCGCGCCGCACCACATCAAGCCTGGCCCGATTGCCAGCGCCGCGCGTTGTCAACCGATAGATGGCGCTGCGCGCATCGTCGATGTCGTGCCCGTCGACGGCGACGACGATGTCCCCCGGCTGCAGCCCGGCTTCTTCGGCAGGGCTGTTGGCCTGGATTCGGATCACCATCGCGCCGGCAACGCGGCCAAGGTTGAGCCGCTCCGCCATATCGCGCGTCACCGAATTGAACTTGGCGCCGAGCCAGGGACGCTCCACCTTCCGCCCGCTCGCCGCGCTCTCGACCACCAGCTTCACGAGATTGGACGGGATCGCAAAGCCGATGCCGTGCGAGCCACCCGATCTGGAAAAGATCGCCGTATTGATGCCGACCACACGACCGCTCATGTCGACCAGTGCGCCACCCGAGTTGCCGGGATTGATGGCCGCATCCGTCTGGATGAAGATCTGCGCATCGGAACGCGTCACACGCGTGCGGCCCAGCGCCGAGATGATCCCGCTCGTGACCGTCTGACCGACACCGAAGGGGTTGCCGATGGCCAGCACTTGATCGCCGACTTCCAAGGTGTCGGAATCAGCAAACTCCAGGAACGGCAGGGCGCCTTTCACGTCATCGATGCGCAGCACGGCGATATCCGAGCTTTCGTCCTGCAGAACTACGCGCGCGTCGAGCTCGCGCCTGTCCGCCAGCACCAGGCGGATCTCCGCGGTGCCGGCCACCTTGAGCACATGGGCGTTGGTCACCACGAGGCCATCCGCGCTCACGATGACACCAGAGCCGAGCGAGCTCTGCTTGGGACCCTGCGGTGCCAACTGCTGCCCGAAGTAGCGCCGGAATTCCTCGCTATAGGCCTGCCCGGGCGGGACCTGCCCGCGCACCAGAACATTGACCACAGCCGGTGCCGCCTTCTTCACGATCGGTGCGAACGAAAACTGGGCAACCTCGCGGGACGGGGGCACCACCCGCTGCGCCCAGGCCGGAACCCCGAGGCCGACCGCGGCAACAAGTGCGACCGCCATATGCATGCGCCACGTCCTGGCCATCTCGAAGCTCCTGTGGAGGCCGCGGGGAACGGCGAAACCATAGTTCAAGCTGCAAATTGGTTGAAGCGGATTGCCCGCACCCCGCACAACTTGTGCGATTTTGTCCGGAACTGACATCAGCTAGATTTCCCCACCATCCTCGAGGCTTCTCGCCATGGCCGATATCATTCAATCGACCCGCGCCTATGAAGACTGGTTGCGCAGCAGGCTCGGCCGCGCCGCCGTTACAAAGGACCTCGACCGCAAGCACGACAAGATGCGCGAGAGTGCGTTTGGCTTCCTGCGCGCCACCTACTGGCGCTGGGCTGAAACGGTTCTCGACATCTGCCCCGAACTGGCAACCGCGCCGAGCGTGCTTTCCATCGGCGACATCCATCTGGAGAACTTCGGCACGTGGCGCGACGTGGATGGCCGGCTGGTGTGGGGCGTCAACGACTACGACGAAGCTGCTGAGATGCCTTACGCGCTCGACCTCGTCCGCCTCGCCACCAGCGCTCTCCTTGCGCACAAGACGGCCGCGTCCGCGCAGCGTCTGACATCGGCAGTCCTGGCCGGCTACAGCCGCGGCCTCGCGGGACCGCAACCGACCGTGCTCGACCGCGATCACGGATGGCTGCTCCAACAGGTGGCCGTATCCGAGAAAAAGCGCGCCAAGTTCTGGAAGAAGGTCGAGAAGAGCAAGTGGACGAAGGCACCCTCTGCCTATCGGTCTGCTCTTTCCGCCGCGATGCCCGGGACGCGCCTTGCGATGAAGACTGCGCCACGCACGGCCGGCACCGGCAGCCTCGGACGTCCGCGCTGGATCGGCCTTGCCGAGTGGTGCGGTGGCCCAGTTGTCCGCGAGGCCAAGGCCGTCCTGCCGTCAGTCTGGCTCCGGGCGCAGGGGGATCGCGCGACACGTATCCGTTGCGCCGAGCTCGCCGGCGGCCGCTATCGCGCGCCGGATCCCTGGTACGGACTCTCGAAGGGGATCGTCGTGCGCAGGTTGTCGCCCAACAACCGCAAGATCGAAGCCGGCGATGACCCAGAAATCCTGCTGTCGGACGAAATGCTCGATCTGATGGGCTTCGAGATCGCCAGCGTGCATATGGGCGTTGCCAAGCGTGCCGGCGCCATCAAGCGCGATCTGGCGCGGCGCAAGTCCGGTTGGCTCGCCGACTGCGCATCACGCATGGCTGCTTCGGTGGAAGCCGATATGGCCGTTTGGATGGCCGCACAAAAGCCCTAGGGCGCGACAATCTCAACGGGCAAGTTGAGCGGCGCTACGATTGCGCCGCCGCTTCCTTCATGGCCTCGGAACGCGCCCTGTCCTCGGTGCCCTTCACGCTCTCGTCGCGATCGACGAGCTCGATGACGGCCACGGGCGCGCTGTCGCCGTAGCGGTAGCCGGCCTTCATCACGCGGGTGTACCCGCCCGAGCGATCCTTGTAGCGCGGGCCCAGCGTCTCGAAGAGCTTCTTGACCATGGCCTCGTCGCGCATGCGCGAGGCGGCCAGCCGGCGCGAGTTGAGGTCGCCGCGCTTGGCGAGCGTGATGTACTTGTCCATCACGCGCTTCAGATCCTTGGCTTTCGCCAGGGTCGTGACGATCTGCTCGTGCTTGATGAGGGAAGCCGCCATGTTGGAGAACATGGCCTGGCGGTGTCCGGGATCGCGGCTGAAGCGCCGGCCCAATCTGCGATGCTGCATTGTCGTACCCTTTGGTTATCTGCGGCAGGGTTCTTTGGCCCCGCATTGGCAGTTCAGGCGGCGGCGGAGCTTTGCCCCGCCGCCGAATTCAGTTCAATCAATACTGGTCCTCGAAGCGCTTGGCGAGGTCCTCGATGTTCTCCGGCGGCCAGTTGGGCACTTCCATGCCCAGGTGCAGACCCATGCTGGCGAGAACTTCCTTGATCTCGTTGAGCGACTTGCGGCCGAAGTTCGGCGTGCGCAGCATCTCGGCTTCCGTCTTTTGGATCAGGTCGCCGATGTAGACGATGTTGTCGTTCTTCAAGCAGTTGGCCGAGCGTACGGACAGCTCCAGCTCGTCCACCTTCTTGAGCAGCGCTGCGTTGAAGGCAAGCTCCGGACGCGCTTCCGGCTCGACGACTTTGGTCGGCTCCTCGAAGTTGATGAACACGGCGAGCTGGTCCTGCAGGATGCGCGCGGCCAGCGCGACCGCGTCCTCCGCGGTGACCGAGCCGTCGGTCTCAACCGTCATGGTCAGCTTGTCATAGTCGAGGATCTGGCCCTCGCGGGTGTTCTCGACGCGATAGGAGACCTTCTTGACCGGGCTGTAGAGGCTGTCGACGGGGATGAAGCCGATCGGCGCGTCCTCGGGCCGGTTGCGCTCTGCCGGCATGTAGCCCTTGCCGATGGCGGCCGTGAACTCCATGCGGATCGATGCGCCCTGGTCGAGCGTGCAGATGACGTGGTCGGGGTTGAGGACTTCGACCTCGGAGCTCGCCTCGATATCCGAGGCCTTCACCTGGCCGGGGCCTTCCTTCTTCAGCACCATGCGCTTGACACCGTCGGAGTGCAGCCTGAGCGCAATCTCCTTGATGTTGAGGATGATGTTGGTGACGTCCTCGCGCACGCCCGGAATCGAGGAGAACTCGTGCAGCACGCCGTCGATCTGAACGCTGGTGATGGCGGCGCCTTGCAGCGACGACAGAAGGACACGGCGCAACGCGTTGCCGAGCGTCATGCCGAAGCCGCGCTCCAGCGGCTCGGCCACGATGGTCGCGATGCGGTCGCGCTGCCGGCCCGCCTCGACGGCGAGCTTGTTGGGCTTGATCAGGTCTTGCCAGTTCTTGTGAAGTACGTTTGCCACGTGAGGCCTCGTGCTTTGCCAGGTTTGGAGCGCTCGACGCCAAGCGCTCTCACTACGTCAATGTCGGCGGCTGCGGCGCAGCCGGTTACACCCTGCGGCGCTTGCGCGGGCGGCAGCCGTTATGTGGGATTGGCGTCACATCGCGGATCTGCGTGATCTGGAATCCGAGCGATTGCAGCGCGCGCAGCGCGGACTCGCGCCCCGAACCCGGTCCCATCACTTCCACCTCGAGCACCTTCATGCCGTGCTCCATCGCCTTCTTGCCGGCATCCTCGGCCGCCATCTGCGCGGCAAAGGGCGTGGACTTGCGCGAACCCTTGAAGCCCATGGTGCCGGACGAGGACCAGGAGATGGTGTTGCCTTGCGCGTCGGTGATGGTGATCATCGTGTTGTTGAAGCTGGCGCTGACGTGCGCCACACCCGAGGTGATGTTCTTGCGCTCGCGCCTGCGGGGTTTGCCGCGCGCGACTTGGGGTTCCTTTGCCATATTCAGTGACACTCCAGGGCATGTCGAATTTCAGGGTGCGACGTGTGTCGCGCAGCGCACGCGGCGCTGCCGGGCGCGAGCCCGATCAACTCGTCTTCTTCTTGCCGGCGATGGGCCGCGCCTTGCCCTTGCGGGTACGCGCATTGGTATGCGTGCGCTGACCGCGGACGGGCAGCATGCGGCGATGGCGCAGGCCGCGATAGCAGCCGAGGTCCATGAGCCGCTTGATGTTCATTGCCACCTCGCGGCGAAGGTCGCCCTCCACCACATGATCGCGGTCGATCGTCTCGCGGATCTGAAGAACTTCGGCGTCCGTCAGCTCGTTCACCCGCCGCTTGTCGGGAATGCCGACCTTCGTGCAGATGTCGTGAGCCAGTTTGGGACCGATGCCGTGAATGTACTGCAGCGCGATGACGACGCGCTTCTGTGTCGGGATATTGACGCCTGCGATACGAGCCACATTCATCTCCTAGGTGCGGCGGCAAGCTGCGCGCCCCAGGCAGCCCGCCGCGGCCGCCTCCGCACGAAAAGCCCAATGCGCACGCCGACCGGGTCCGGCACCAGTGCGCCGGTCTCGATCGGTGCTGTCTCGGGTCGAAAACACGTCCTTCTAGACGACCGGTCCGGGTGCGTCAATGGGTCCCGCAGCCCCTCCAGATTGGTCATTTCCGCGCATCCAGTGCGGCTTCCAGCGCCGCCAGCACATCTGGGATTGCGGCCATGCCGTCGACCGACTTCAGGTTGCCCTTGCAGTAGTAATACCCGATCAGCGGCGAGGTTTCCCGGTAGTAGACCATCAGCCGCCGGGTCACGGTTTCGGCGTTGTCATCCGGCCGCCGCGTGAACTCGGTGCTCTGGCAAACGTCGCAGACGCCGCGCACCTTCGGGCGCTTGAACCGGTCGTGGTAGCCCTCGCCGCATTTGGCGCACGTGAAGCGGCCGACGATACGCTCGATGAGCTTGCTATCATCGACTTTGAGCTCGATGACAGCATCGAGCTTCTTCTTCTTCTCGGTCAGGACGCGATCCAGGGCCGAGGCCTGCTCCAGCGTTCGCGGGAAGCCGTCCAGGATCACGCCGTTGGCGCAATCAGGCTGGTCGATGCGCTCCGAGATGATCCCCACCACCACCTCGTCCGGTACCAGGTCGCCACGGTCCATGATGGCCTTGGCCTTCTTGCCGACCTCGGTACCGGCCTTCACAGCGCCGCGCAGCATCTCGCCGGTAGAGAGCTGAACAAGCCCGCGGCGAGCCGCGAGCTCCTTGGCCTGGGTACCTTTGCCGGCGCCGGGTGCACCGAGAAGGATCACGTTCATGACCGTCTCGTCGCGCCTCTGAGCTTGGCCTTCTTGATCAACCCCTCGTACTGATGCGCGAGCAGATGGCTCTGGATCTGCGCCACCGTATCCATGGTGACGCTGACCGCGATCAGCAGCGACGTGCCGCCGAAGTAGAAAGGAACGGCCAGGTTGGAGATGAGAATCTCGGGCAGCACGCACACTGCCGACAGATAGAGCGCGCCCACCACCGTCAGCCGCGTCAGCACGTAGTCGATGTATTCGGCTGTCTTGGCGCCGGGACGGATACCCGGCAGGAAGCCGCCGTACTTGCGCAGGTTGTCGGCCGTTTCCTGCGGATTGAGCACAATCGACGTGTAGAAGAACGCAAAGAACACGATCAGGGCGATATACGTCAGCAGATAGAGCGGCTGCCCACGGCCCAGCGCCGCCACGATGGCGTTTAGCCAGTCGGGACCTGTCGTCGACAGGCCGGCAATGGTGATTGGCAGCAGCAGCAGCGAGGACGCGAAGATCGGCGGGATCACGCCGGACGCGTTGAGCTTCAGCGGCAGATGCGAGGCATCGCCCTGGAACATGCGGTTGCCGGATTGTCGTTTAGGGTACTGAACCAATAGTCGTCTTTGTGCGCGCTCGATGAACACGATCGCGGCGACGACGGCGAGCATCATCACCATCAGGACGATAATCACCGGCCAGGAGATCGCGCCCTGGCGCGACAGCTCAAGGGTGCCCGCGATCGCGCTTGGCAGGCCCGCGACGATGCCGGCCATGATGATCAGCGACGTGCCGTTGCCGACGCCGCGCGCCGTGATCTGCTCACCGAGCCACATCAGGAACATGGTTCCGCCGACGAGCGTCGCCACCGTGGTGAGCCGGAAGAACATGCCCGGATCCGTGACGACGGCGCCCGCGCCGCTACGCTGGCCCTCGAGGCTGTAGGCGATGCCGAAGGCCTGGAATGCGGCGAGCGCCACCGTGAGATAGCGCGTGTACTGGTTGAGCTGCTTGCGGCCCTGCTCGCCTTCCTTCTTCAACTGCTCCAGCGTGGGCACCACGCTTTGCATGAGCTGCATGATGATGGAGGCGGAGATATAGGGCATGATATTGAGCGCGAAGATCGCCATGCGCTCGATCGCACCGCCAGCAAACATGTTGATCATGCCGAGCAGGCCGGAGGATTGGCTCTGGAATGCCTGCTGGAACGCAATCGGGTTGATGCCGGGGATAGGAATGTAGGTTCCCAGCCGGTAGACGAGCAGCGCCGCCAGCGTGAACCAGATTCTTTTCTTGAGCTCTTCCGCCTTGGCGAAGGCGCCAAAGTTCAGGTTGGCAGCAAGTTGTTCGGCTGCGGAAGCCATTAACGTTCTCCCTGCCCCCCGGCCCGGCAGCGGCGGTCGTCGGGACGGACACGCGCCGGCTTCACCCTAAGTGGGGCGCCGGGGGTCAGCGTACAACCGCGCAGCTTGCGCTGTGTATGCCGGCCGCACGCAACGGCGCCTGCCTTCGAGGAGGCCGACCGGATCATTCCTCGCTCGCTGCCGCCTTGGGTTTGCCCTTGGCAGCCTTCTTGGCGGCGCTCTTCTTGCTCTTGGCCTCGTCGGCTGCGAGCACTTTCTTCTCGATCAGCGAGACGGAGCCGCCGGCCTTCTCGACCGCGGCCTTGGCCGAAGCCGTGGCATGATTGACGGTCAGGGCCAGTTTGGCCTTCAAATCGCCTTCGCCCAGCAGGCGAACGCCGTCCAGCGGGCGGCGAACCAGGCCGGCAGCGATCAGCGCGGCAACGTCCACCGGCTTCTTGGCATCCAGGCGGCCGGCATCGACCGCTTCCTGCAGGCGGCCGAGGTTGACCTCGTTCCAGATCTTGCGGTTCAGCTTGTTGAAACCGCGCTTGGGCAGGCGGCGATGCAACGGCATCTGACCGCCTTCGAAGCCGCCGATGCGCACACCCGAGCGTGCCGTCTGGCCCTTGCCGCCGCGGCCGCCGGTCTTGCCGATGCCCGAGCCGATGCCGCGCCCGATGCGCACGCGCACCTTGCGGGCACCAGGGTTGTCTCTGATTTCGTTGAGCCGCATGGCTTAGGTCTCTCCGCTCAGCCCTTGTCGTCGACGACGCGAACGAGATGGCCGACTTTGTGAATCATGCCGCGCACCGCCGGCGTATCCTGCAAAGTGCGCTTGCGATGCAGCTTGTTCAGGCCCAGCCCGACCAGCGTCTGCTGCTGCACAGCGGGGCGGCGGCTGGGGCTGCCGATCTGCTCCACCGTGATGGTCTTGCCCGATGCGCCCTTGGGCGCCTTTCCGGTCTTGCCGCTTGCCATGACGAGTTCCTTTATGCGCCTTCTGCAGCAAGCTCGGGATCGGACGCAGCACCATCACGGCGACGCGCAACGATCTCGCTCACCTTCTTGCCGCGCCGGGCCGCAACCGCGCGCGGGTTCTCCTGCGCCTTGAGCGCCGCGAACGTGGCGCGCACCATGTTGTAGGGGTTGGTGCTGCCCAGCGACTTGGCGACGACGTCCTGGATGCCCAGCATTTCGCAAACGGCACGCGTCGGGCCGCCGGCGATGACGCCGGTACCTGGAGGGGCCGAGCGCAGCACCACCTTGCCGGCGCCGTGCTTGCCTTCCGAGTCGTGATGCAGGGTGCGGCCCTCGCGCAGCGGCACGCGCACCAACGAGCGGCGCGCCTCTTCCGTCGCCTTGCGGATGGCCTCCGGCACCTCGCGCGCCTTGCCGTGGCCGAAGCCGACCCGGCCCTTCTGGTCGCCGACGATGACGAGCGCGGCAAAGCCGAAGCGCTTGCCGCCCTTCACCACCTTCGCCACGCGATTGATGTGCACGAGCTTGTCTTGGAACTCGCTCTCGCGCTCCTCGCGATCGCGACCCCGGTCTCTTTGAGGACGAGCCACTGCCTTACCTTTCCTAGAAGCTCAGGCCGCCTTCGCGCGCGCCATCTGCCAATGCCTTGATGCGGCCGTGATACCTGAAGCCGCCACGATCGAACACGACCTTGCTCACGCCGGCCTTGACCGCGCGTTCCGCCAGCAGCTTGCCGACTGCGGAGGCCGCCGCCTTGTCGGCGCCGGTCTTGAGCTTGCCCTTGAGGTCCTTCTCCAGGCTCGACGCAGCGGCCACCGTGTGACCCTTCGCGTCGTCGATGACCTGAGCATAGATGTGCTGCGAGGAGCGGTGCACGGACAGGCGCACGCGCCCTTCCCCGCTTGCCTTCAGTTGACGGCGCACGCGTTGCTTGCGGCGATCGAATGGTCTTGCTTTGCCCAACATGGCACCCGCCTCACTTCGTCTTGCCGACTTTGCGGTGAATGTACTCGCCCTGATAGCGAATGCCCTTGCCCTGGTAGGGCTCGGGCGGACGCGAGGCGCGGATCTCCGCCGACAGCTGGCCAACTTTCTGCTTGTCGATGCCGGAGACCGTGATGATCTCCTGCTTGGCACCGCCGACCTTGACGTCGACGCCCGCCGGAATCTTGTGCTCGACATCGTGGCTGAAGCCGATCTGCAGCTGCAGGCCGTCCTTGCCCTTGATGGCCGCACGGAAGCCGACGCCGTGAATTTCAAGAACCTGCGAATAGCCGTTGGTGACGCCTTCCACGAGGTTCACGACCTGCGTGCGCGCCATGCCCCACATCGCGCGCGCCTGCTTGGTGTCCTCCACCAGCCCGACCTCGACGCCGTCGGCCGTCTTCGCCACTTTGATCTGGTCAGGACAGGTGAACGACAGCTCGCCCTTGGGGCCCTTCACCGTGACCTTCTGGCCGGACACCGAAGCCGTCACGTTCGACGGCATCTTGACCGGTTTCTTTCCAATTCGAGACATCGTTCAAACCCTTGCCGGCAGCCGGCTCAGAATACGTTGCACAGAATCTCGCCGCCCACGTTCTCTTCCCGGGCCCGCGAGTCGGACATGACGCCCTTGGGCGTGGAGAGGATGGCAACACCCAGGCCATTGGCGACCGTGGTCAGGTCGCGCACGGCCGAGTACACGCGCCGGCCGGGCTTCGACACGCGCTTGATCTCGCGGATCGCGGGCTGGCCGTTGGAATACTTAAGCTCGATCTCGAGCTCCGGCGGCGCGCCCTTGTGCTCGATGCGCGCATAGCCGCGGATGTAGCCTTCCGAAGCCAGCACATCCAGGACGCGAGCGCGCAGGTTGGAGGCGGGCGTGGACACCTTCGGCCGACGGCGCATCTGCGCGTTGCGGATGCGGGTCAGCAGGTCGCCGAGCGGATCGTTCATGGGCTCCTCCTCACCAGCTCGACTTGGTCATGCCGGGGATCATTCCCTGGCTGGCCAGCTCGCGCAGCATGTTCCGGCACAGTTTGAGCTTGCGGTAATAGCCGCGCGCGCGGCCCGTCAGCTCGCAACGGTTGCGGATGCGCGTCGCGGACGAGTTGCGCGGCAACTGAGCGAGCTTCAGGCGCGCCGCAAAGCGCTCCTCGCTCGGCTTCGTCTGATCCTCGGCAATCTCTTTCAGCCGCTTGCGCTTGCCGGCGTACTGCGCCACCAGCTTGCGACGGTGATTGTTCTTGTTAACCGAACTCTTCTTGGCCATTCAGTCCTCCAGCGCCGCGCTCACGCTTGGCGAAAGGGAAAGTTGAACCCGCGCAACAGCGCGCGAGCTTCATCGTCTGTCGTCGCGGTCGTGCACACGATCACGTCCATGCCCCAAATCTGATCGACCTGGTCGTAGTCGATCTCCGGGAACACGATGTGCTCGCGCAGACCCATCGAGAAATTGCCGCGTCCGTCGAAGCTCTTGGGATTGAGGCCCCGGAAGTCCTTCACGCGCGGCAGCGCGATCGTGACGAGCCGGTCGACGAATTCGTACATGCGGTCGCCGCGCAGGGTAACCTTGGCGCCGATCGCCATGCCGTCGCGCAGCTTGTAAACGGCGATCGACTTGCGTGCGCGGGTCACGACCGGGCGCTGCCCGGCGATCATGCCGAGATCCTTGGCGGCGGCATCGACCTTCTTGCGGTCGTTGACGGCCTCGCCGATGCCCATGTTGAGGACGATCTTCTCGATCCTCGGTATCTGCATGACGTTGCCGTAGCTGAACTGCTTCTTCAGCTCGTCGCGCACAACCTTCTCGTAGTGCGCCTTCATGCGCGGCTTGTAGTCCTTGGGACGCGGAGCCGGCGCGGCCGACTTGTCGCCCTTCGGGGCCTTGTCCTTTGCGCGCGCGCCCTTGGCATCCTTCGGCGCGCCACCCTTGTCGGGGCGCGGCGCGGCAGCCTTCGCACCGCCCTTGCCGGCCTGTTCCGGCTTGCCGCCCTTCGGCTTGTCGTCTGCAGCCATGACTATCTCGTCTCCGGAATCTGCTCGCCGGACCGCTTTGCAATGCGCACCTTCCGGCCGTCGGGCAGGACGTCAAACTTGATCTTGGTGGGCTTGCCGTCCTTGGGATCCTCGTGGGCGAGGTTGGACAGGTGGACCGATGCTTCCTTGTTGATGATGCCGCCTTCCTGCTGCGGCGTCTGGCGCTGATGGCGGCGCACCATGTTGACGCCGCGGACCAGCGCACGGCCCTCCTTGGGCATCACCTGGAACACTTCGCCCTTCTTGCCCTTGTCGCGGCCGCTGAGAACGACCACGCGATCGCCCTTCCTGATCCTCTGCATGACTACAGGACCTCCGGCGCGAGGCTTACGATCTTCATGTGGTTCCTCGACCTCAGCTCGCGCGTAACCGGTCCGAAGATGCGCGTGCCGACAGGCTCGCCCTGCGCGTTGATCAGCACCGCCGCGTTGCGGTCGAAGCGGATCAGCGACCCGTCGGGGCGGCGGATGCCCTTGGCGGTGCGCACGACGACCGCCTTCATGACGTCGCCCTTCTTGACGCGTCCGCGCGGGATCGCTTCCTTCACGCTCACGACGATCGTGTCACCCACGGTCGCATAGCGGCGCTTGGAGCCGCCCAGCACCTTGATGCACTGCAGACGCCGCGCGCCGGAGTTATCCGCGACGTCGAGGTTGGTTTCCATCTGGATCATTGGCCGATCCCTGTCACGCGCATGTTCATCAAACCTGTTGCCGCCACCCGCTACGGGTAACGGCGCCCTTACGCCTTGCTGTCCTTGAGAACCACCCACCGCTTGTTCTTCGAAATGGGTCGACTCTCCTGAATGCGTACGATGTCGCCGACCTTGAACGTGTCGTCTTCATCGTGCGCGTGGAAATTCTTCGAACGCCGCACCGTCTTCTTGAGCAGCGGGTGCGTATAGCGACGCTCCACCTGCACCACGACGGTTTTTGCGTTCTTGTCGGAAACCACTACGCCCTGCATCACGCGCTTCGGCATCGTCTCAACCCTTCTTCTTCTCGTCCGCGCCCGAGCGCCGCTGCGTGGCTACCGTCTTGATGCGCGCGATGTCGCGACGCACCGTGCGAACGCGCGAGGTGTTCTCGAGCTGCCCGGTGGCGCGCTGGAAGCGCAGATTGAACTGCTCTTTCTTCAGCTCGCCCAGCTTCTCGTCGAGCTGGTCCGCCGACATCGATCTCAATTCTTCCGCCTTCATGACGCCCTCACGCCTGCCGCTTCACGATGCGGGTCTTGATCGGCAGCTTGGCCGCGCCGAGCGTCAGAGCCTCGCGCGCCGTCGCTTCCGGCACGCCGTCGAGCTCGAACATGATCCGGCCCGGCTTCACGCGTGCAACCCAAAGCTCGGGCGACCCTTTGCCCGAACCCATGCGAACTTCGGCCGGCTTCTTGGTGACCGGCACATCGGGAAAGATGCGGATCCAGACGCGGCCGGCGCGCTTCATGCCGCGCGTGATGGCGCGGCGTGCCGCCTCGATCTGGCGCGCCGTGAGGCGCTCGGGCTCGACCGCCTTGAGGCCGAAGGAGCCGAAGTTGAGATCGGTCCCACCCTTGGCCTTGCCATGGATGCGGCCCTTGTGGGCCTTCCTGAATTTGGTGCGTGCCGGTTGCAGCATGACCTATCGCCTCAAGCCTTGGCTTCCGCGGGGCGCTCGCCGCCCCAGTTGTCACCGCCGCCACGGCGACGGCCGCCGCCGCCTTCCTGGGCCTCGATGGCGCGCTTCTCGGCGGCCATCGGATCGTGATCCATGATCTCGCCTTTGAAGATCCAGACCTTGACGCCGATGATGCCGTAGGCGGTGCGCGCCACGCCGTAGCCGAAATCGATGTCGGCGCGCAGCGTGTGCAGCGGCACGCGGCCCTCGCGGTACCACTCCATGCGCGCGATCTCCGCGCCGCCGAGCCGGCCCGAGACGTTGATGCGGATACCCAGCGCACCAAGCCGCAGCGCCGACTGCACGGCACGCTTCATGGCGCGGCGAAAAGCAACGCGGCGCTCGAGCTGCTGCGCGATGGTTTCAGCCACCAGCGTCGCATCGATCTCGGGCTTGCGCACCTCGAGGATATTGAGGTGCACCTCCGACGAAGTCAGCTTGGCGAGCTCACTGCGCATCTTCTCGATGTCGGCGCCCTTCTTGCCGATCAGGACGCCGGGACGCGCGGTGTGCACCGTCACGCGGCACTTCTTGTGCGGCCGCTCGATTACGACCTTGGAGATGCCGCCGGCGCGACGCTGCTTGAGGATGTGGTCGCGAATGCGCATGTCCTCGTGCAACAGGCGGCCGTACTCGCCGCGGCTGGCGAACCAGCGGCTGTCCCACGTGCGGTTGACGCCGATGCGCAGCCCTACGGGGTTGACTTTGTGACCCATCAGGCCGTCTCCTTCACTGCTTCGGTCTTCTCGGCGCGCTTGCCCCGCTTCTTGCCGGGCTTGGTCTCTTCCGAGGCCTGCTCAACTTCCTTCACGATCACGGTCAGCTGCGCGAACGGCTTCTCGACGGGGCTCATGCGGCCGCGGCCACGCGCGTGGAAGCGGCGCATGACCAAGTTCTTGCCGACGTGCGCTTCCTTCACCACGAGGTCGTTGACGTCGAGGCTGTGGTTGTTCTCGGCGTTGGCCACCGCCGACATCAGGCACTTCTTGACGTCCTGCGCGATGCGCTTGCGCGCGAACTCGAGGTCCGCCAGCGCGACATCCACTTTCTTGCCGCGGATCATTTGCGCGACGAGGTTCAGCTTGCGCGGCGAAACCCTCAGGTTGCGCACCACAGCCTTCGCCTCGGTCTCGCCGAGCACCCGTTCCCGCTTTGCCTTACCCATCTCTCTATCCTCGACTGCCGGGCGTTATCAGCCGGCCGCCTTGCCCTTCGTCGCCTTCTTGTCACCGCTGTGCGAGTGGAACGTCCGCGTCGGCGAGAACTCGCCGAACTTGTGGCCGATCATGTCCTCGTTGACGCTGACGGGGATGAACTTCTGACCGTTGTAGACGCCGAAGGTCAGGCCCACGAACTGCGGGAGGATCGTGGAGCGGCGGCTCCATATCTTGATGACCTCATTGCGTCCCGACGCGCGCGACTTCTCCGCCTTCTTCAGCAGATAGCCATCGACGAACGGACCCTTTGAAACGGAACGGCTCATGGAGTGACCTACTTCGCCTTGCTGCGCGCGCGGATAATGAACTGCTGGGTCGCCTTGTTCTTGCGGGTCTTGGCGCCCTTGGTCGGCTTGCCCCACGGCGTCGCCCAGTGCTTGCCACCCTTGGTGCGGCCGCCGTTGGGATGGTCGATCGGGTTCATGGCGATGGAGCGCACCGTCGGCCGCGTGCCGCGCCAGCGCGTGCGGCCGGCCTTGCCGGTCGACTCGTTGAGGTGATCCGGGTTGGAGACGGCACCAACGGTCGCCATGCACTCGGCGCGTACGCGGCGGGTCTCGCCGGAGTTGAGGCGCAGAATGGCCCAACCGGCGTCACGACCGACAAGCTGCGCATAGGCGCCGGCCGAGCGCGCGATCTTGCCACCACCGCCAGCCTTCAGCTCGATGTTGTGCACGATCGTGCCGACCGGCAGCGAGGCCAGATGCATCGCGTTGCCAGGCTTCACGTCGGCCTTAATACCCGACACCACGCTGTCGCCGACCGCAAGGCGCTGCGGCGCCAGAATGTAGGCTTGCGTGCCGTCCTGATACTTCAGAAGCGCGATGAATGCCGTACGGTTGGGATCATATTCCAACCGTTCGACCTTGGCCGGCATGTCGAACTTGGAGCGGCGGAAATCCACACGGCGATAGCCCTGCTTGTGGCCGCCGCCGATATGGCGCGTGGTGATGCGGCCGAAGTTGTTGCGGCCGCCGGTCTTGGTCTTGCCCTCGGTCAGGGTCTTGATCGGCGCGCCCTTCCACAGGCCGCTGCGATCGACCAGCACCAGCTGGCGCAGACCGGGAGATGTGGGGCGGAAAGTTTTGAGGGCCATGGTGCTGCTCCTACAGGCCCGTGGTCACGTCGATCGTGTGACCTTCCTCGAGGGTCACGATCGCGCGCTTGGTGTCGCTCTGGCGGGCGCGGATATTCTTGAACACCTTCATCTTGCCCTTGCGGACCTGGGTGTTCACCGCCTTCACCTTGACGTTGAACAGGCTTTCGACCGCCGACTTCACGTCGGCCTTGGTCGCGTCCGACGCCACCTTGAACACCACCTGGTTGAATTCCGACACCAGGGTGGACTTCTCGGTGATGGCCGGCGCGCGGATCACGTCGTAAGGGCTCTTCTTCTTGCTCATTTGAAGCGCGCCTCCAGCGCTGCAACGGCCGACTTCGTCAGCACGAGCCGGCGGCGGCGCAGAATGTCGTAGACGTTGATGCCCTGCACCGGCAGCACGTCGATGTTGGGAATGTTGCGGGCGGCGCGGGCGAAACCCGGCTCCAGCTCGGCACCGTCGATGATGAGCGCGTTATCGAGCTCCAGCTTGCCGAAGCGCTCCTTCAAACTCTTGGTCTTGCCGTCGCTCGATTCAGCCTTCTCGAGCACCACGATCTCGCCGGCCTTGGCCTTGGCGGACAGCGCGTGGCGCAGGGCCAGCGCGCGCACCTTCTTCGGCAGCTCGATGGCGTGGCTGCGCGGGCGCGGACCGAAGGCCTTGCCGCCGCCGCGGAACTGGGGAACGCCCTTGTCGCCGTGACGCGCGCCGCCGGTGCCCTTCTGCTTGTACATCTTCTTGCCGGTGGTCGTGATCTCCGACCGATCCTGCGCCATGTGGGTGCCGGCCATCCGCTTCAGCAGCTGATAGCGCACCATGCGATGGATGAGATCCGAGCGCGGCTCCAGCCCAAAAATGGCATCACTGAGCTCGACCTCGCCGGCGTTGCCGGCATCCAGTGTTTTGACGGTGGCTTTCATCACTTCTGCTCCGCCTGCGTGGCAGCCTCTGCAGCCTTGCGGAACGAGCCCGGACGCGGCGCGCTCTCGGGTAGCGAGCGCTTCACCGCATCGCGCACGAGCACCCAGTTGCCCTTGGTGCCCGGCACCGCCCCGCGCACGAGGATCAAGCCCCTGTCCTTGTCGGTCTGAACGACCTCGAGGTTCTGCGTGGTGACCTGCACATTGCCCATGTGCCCGGCCATCTTCTTGCCCTTGAACACCTTGCCGGGGTCCTGGCGCTGACCAGTCGAACCATGGCTGCGGTGCACCACGGAAACACCGTGCGTGGCGCGCAGGCCGCTGAAATTCCAGCGCTTCATGGCGCCCTGGAAGCCCTTGCCCTGGTTGGTACCGGTGACGTCGACGTGCTGGCCGGGAACGAAATGATCAGCGGTGATCTCCGCGCCCACCTCGATGAGGTTCTCCGGGCTCACGCGAAACTCGGCCACCCGGCGCTTGGGCTCGACCTTGGCCACGGCAAAGTTCTCACGCTCAGCGCGCGAGATACGGTTGACCTTGCGCTTGCCGGCGCCGAGCTGGACAGCCGTATAGCCGTTCTTCTCATCCGTGCGATGAGCCAGAACCTGGACGTTCGCTAGCCGCAGAACGGTGACAGGCACATGCTCGCCTGCGTCGGTGAAGACGCGGGTCATGCCCATCTTCTGCGCGATCACGCCGGAGCGCATGGTTTGCGTTCCCCTCTTAGAGCTTGATCTCGACGTCGACGCCGGCCGCCAGGTCGAGCTTCATCAGCGCGTCGACGGTCTGCGGCGTCGGGTCCACGATATCGAGCAAGCGCTTGTGCGTGCGCATCTCGAACTGCTCGCGGCTCTTCTTGTCGATGTGGGGCGAGCGGTTCACGGTGAACCGTTCGATACGCGTCGGCAGCGGGATTGGCCCGCGCACCTCAGCACCCGTGCGCTTGGCCGTATTGACGATCTCGCGCGTGGACGCATCCAGCACGCGATGATCGAAGGCCTTGAGCCGTATTCTTATGTTCTGGCTTTGCATGTCAGTCCCGCTTACCCAAACGCGAGAGGCGCCCGATTGCCAGGCGCCCCTTTATCCAATCTCTACTCGATGATGCTCGTTACGACGCCTGCGCCGACGGTGCGGCCGCCCTCGCGGATGGCAAAGCGAAGCTTCTCCTCCATCGCGA